>Ga0310812_10000004_pt1 | contig 196094 bp, 186 predicted proteins | sample NN3metagenome_FD_205747 | JGI IMG/M metagenome (GOLD analysis project Ga0310812, IMG submission 205747) | Soil microbial communities from experimental microcosm in Duke University, North Carolina, United States - NN3 | ecosystem: Engineered > Artificial ecosystem > Soil microcosm >...
AAGCTGCCCGTCTACCGCGCGCGGCGCGACGGGAAGGAGTTCTTCTTCTACTCGCAGGAGGCGCTCGACCAGTGGATCGAGTCCGAGGAGAAGGCCGCGGGCAAGGAGCTCGAGGTCCACTCCGACGACGTGGAGGCGCCGCCGGCGGGCGTGACGCCCGCGATCCTGCTCAACGAGTTCCACGGCGTGACCGACGTGAGCGGCGCGGTGCGCGACCTGCTCAACCTCGGCTTCACCATGAACGAGTACTTCCGGGCGGAGGACGTCGACGGGAAGGCGCGCTACCGCCTGGTCCACGAGGCGGACCAGCTCCCGGTGCGGACGCTGCGGGACCTGCTCAAGGCGATCCGGACGGTGGGGCGCAAGGGCCTGAAGGACGTCCAGCGCTTCAAAGGTCTGGGCGAGATGGACGCGGAGCAGCTCTGGGAGACCACGATGGACCCGGCCAAGCGGACGCTGCTCAAGGTGACCATCGAGGACGCGATCCAGGCGGAGCGGATGTTCACGATCCTGATGGGTGAGGAGGTCGAACCTCGCCGGGAATTCATCGAAAAGCACGCCCTTGAGGTAAAATTCCTGGACATCTAGAAGTCCGGGTCGGTGGCCGTATCGTGGGATCAGGTGGGGGCGAGAGGCACCGTGAGTCAGACATCGAAGAACAGCTGCCCCGGCTGCGGGGCGAAGTTCCGGACCGGGGGGCTCCTTCCGGCGGCGGAGGTCGAGAGGTTGCAGCGGGTCGGGATCATCAACCTCGGCGAGCCGTCCGAGCAGATGGCATGCCCGAAGTGCAACATCAAACTCAAAGTAGTGACGGTCCGGATGGGGACCTTTTTTCAATCGGAACCCTGATGACAAGCGGAAGCAGGAAACGGGAATCAGGAAGCAGAAGAATGCTTCCCCTCCTGCTGTCCTTCCTCTGTTTCCAGCGTCCTGTTTCCTGTTTCCTGTCCTGCTAAGCCATGGGGTCTTTTCAACGGTCGGGGACCTTCCAGAATCGGGATAAGTTCCTGGAGGGCGTGAAGCAGAAGCTGGAGAAGCTCCTGGGGGGACAGGCCCAGGGGATGACGGCGACGTGGGAGAAGTCGGGGACGGACGACGTCGGCCGCCTCTCGGGCTTCGGCGCGAAGATCGAGATCGTCGTGGGGGACAAGGGGTGGGCCTGCGAGGCCAGCATCCCGTCGTGGATCCCGATCCCGATCTCGATGATCGAGCAGAAGTTCGATGAAAAGTTCGCGGAACTCAGCAAGCTCTGAGGAAACTGCTGGAAGTGGCCGATTTGAGGGTATAGAATTTCGACATCCATGACGGCCAAGAAGAAAGAAATCACGCTGCGCCAGCTGGCCCAGGAGCTGGGGATGAGCCTGGAGATCATCCGCAACGTCCTGAAGGAGCTTCCGGGCACGGTCTCGCGTGAGACGCAGGACCGCATCTACAAGACCGCCCGAAAGATGGGCTACGACTTCCGCAAGCTGAAGATCGGCAAGCGGATGCAGTACCGCAAGGAGATGCTCGACGAGGTGCTCGAGAAGATCGGCGAGCACCCGAACTGGAGCCGAAGCGAGATCCTGAAGTACCTCAAGGAGTCGCGCGCGCTGGTCGACCGCGTCCACAAACGCGTCTTCCGCGAAGAGTTCGGCGACGAGAACAGGTAGTCCTCGAATCCCCCTCGGAGAAACGACGATGAAACTGCTGCTGGGCGTCGCCTATATCGCTATCTTTTCCGGCACCTTTGTGGTTGCCCAGGACAAGAAGGAAGCGCGCGACCTGCCCGCGTTCCTCGGGCCGCTGCCCAAGCCGTCCGAGCCGAAGGAGAATCCGACGACGCCCGCCAAGGTCGAGCTCGGGCGGATGCTCTACTACGAGCCGCGCATCTCGGGGAACGGCACGATCTCGTGCTCGACCTGCCACAACCCAGCGCTCGGCTGGGCCGACGGCCTCGCCAAGGGCATCGGCATCAACGGGACGAAGCTCGGGCGCTCGTCGCCCACGGTGGCCAACGCCGCGTACTACGACCTGCAGTTCTGGGACGGCCGCGCCCCCTCGCTCGAGGAGCAGGCGAAGGGCCCCGTCGAGAGCGCCGCCGAGATGGGCGGCCAGCGCGACCGCCTGGTCGCGACCCTGAAGTCGATCCCCGGCTACGTGAAGGCGTTCCAGGAGGCCTTCGGCTCGCCCGAGGTGAGCTTCGACAGGTTCGCGATGGCGGTGGCGGCCTTCGAGCGCACGGTGGTCGACCTCGACTCCCCCTTCGACCGTTATGCGCGCGGCGACGACAAGGCCATGACGGAGTCGGCGGCCCAGGGCCTCGACCTTTTCGTCGGCAAGGCCAACTGCTCGGTCTGCCACTCCGGTCCCAACTTCGCGGACAAGCGCTTCCACAACATCGGCCTCGAGGACGGCGACGACGGCCGCTTCGCGGTGACGAAGAACGAGGCGGAGCGCGGCGCGTTCCGGACCCCGACGCTGCGGAACATCGCCCTGACGGGCCCCTACATGCACAACGGCTCGCAGAAGACGCTGCGCGAGGTGATCGACCACTACGAGAAGGTCGCCAACGAGGGCAAGGCGAAGCACCCGAACCTCTCGATGTTCTTCCGCCCCTTCAAGCTGACCGAGGACGAGAAGAAGGACCTCGAGGCCTTCATGCGGGCGCTCAGCGGGGACAAGAGAGATCCCAGAGCGAACGTGATCCCCGAGCTCCCCCAGTAGGCGAAGAATTTTCGCCTAGTGAGTATGACCGTGATGGTCGTGCTCTTCGGCCGACTTGGGGGAGACGCAGGTGCCGGCCGGGGACTGCTCGCACGCCAGCGCCTCGCCCGCCGCGACCTCGAACTGCAGCGTCACGTGGTTGATCTCCCAGCGCGCGTCGAGCAGCGTCTGCAGCTTCTTGCCGATGTCCTCGGTGGCCGAGACCGCCAGGTCCTCGCGGAGGCGGACGTGCGCCGTGAGGGCGTACATCCTCGACGTGATCGTCCAGACGTGGAGGTCGTGGATCTCCAGGACGCCCTCCACCGCCTTCATGGCCGCCTCGATGTCGCCCAGCTTCATGTGGCGGGGGACCGACTCCAGGAGGATCCGGCCCGAGTCGCGCACGAGCGAGAGGCACCACGCCAGGACCAGGACGCTGATGCCCGCCGCGATCAGCGGGTCGGCCCGCGTCCAGCCCGTGAAGAACACGATCGCGCCGGCGACCAGCACGCCCACCGACGAGAGGCAGTCGGCCAGCATGTGGAGGAAGGCGCCGCGGATGTTGAGGTCGTGCTTCGAATGGCGGTGCAGAAGCAGCGCCGAGACGACGTTGGCGACGAGGCCGATGAGGCCGACGCCGAGCATGGCCTCGACCTTGATCTCCACGGGGTGGAACCAGCGCTCGAACGCCTCGTAGATCACCCAGCCCGAGAGGGGGACGAGCGAGATGCCGCTCACCAGGCTCGCGAGGATCTCGAGGCGCCAGTAGCGGTAGGTCTTGTCGGGCGGCGCGGGGCGCATCGCGATCACGATCGCCAGCCAGGAGAGCGCGATGGTCACGAAGTGGGTGAACATGTGGACGGCGTCGTTGAGCAGCGCGAGGGAGCGCGTCAGCAGGCCGCCCGCGAGCTCGCCCACCATGACCACGGCCGTGACCACGAGCACCCAGAAGAGGCGGTTCCGCTCGCCCTCGCGGATCACGCCCGTCGTGGTGGCGCTCTCGGCCAGCTTCGGATGGTGATGTTGGTCGGACACTCCTTCTATCCTACCACAGCCGGGGGGGCGACGTCTCGGGGCGCTTGTCCGGGCGCGTCCCTCCTGTTAAGCTGACCCTTCGGTATTCCGGGCGATCCGGCCGGGCGCATCCGAATGGATGGAACAGTGGGCGGCCGTCCGCCGTCTCTTCTCAACTGACGACAGAAGGGGGCGGATTATGAGCGACGTCGGAACCTGGATGCCGGCTCTGTCGTGTAATTCCATGGCAGGAAGAGACGATCTGACCTCGCTGCCCGACAACGAGCTGATGACGCGGCTCAAGAGCGCCGCGTCGGGCGAGCTCATGCTGGGCTTCGAGGTCCTGGTAGGGCGCTACAAGAACTCGATCGTCTCGTTCCTGTTCCGCTTCGTGGGGGATTTCCGGACCGCGGAGGACCTGGCGCAGGAGACGTTCCTGCGGGTGTTCAAGAAGATCCAGGACTACAACAACTCCGCCAAGTTCTCCACGTGGCTGTATACGATCGCGTCGAACCTGGCGAAGGACGAGTTCAAGCGCCGCTCGCGCCACCCGGCGAAGTCGCTGGACTGGAGGGGCGGGCAGGACACGACCCGGAGCGTGCCGCAGGTCAAGGCGGACACGACCGCGTCGGTCCCGGACGTCCGGCTGGAGCACGACGAGATACGGGTGAACGTGAACAAGGCCCTGGATCTCCTGGACGCGCACGACCGGGAGATCCTGGTGCTGAAGGACGTGCAGGGGCTCTCCTACGACGAGATCGCGGAGATCCTGGCCCTGCCGATGGGAACCGTGAAGTCGCGGATCTCGAGGGCCCGGGTGGCCTTCAAGGACGTCTGGAAGAAAATGGGGGCATGAGATGAAGAACGCGTCGGGCTGGTTCTGCTTCGTCCTGCTGCTCGGCGCCGTCGCCGGGTTCTCGGCCGGCCGCAGCGGGGGCGTCGCGCAGGCCCAGTCGATCGACAACAAGTCGACCCGCTACCTGGCCGGGACGATGAGCTACGGCCAGTCCACCGACGCCTTCATGATCTTCGACACCCAGACCAACAAGCTGCTCGCCTACACGATCGGCGGCAACCGGAAGCTGGAGCTCATGGCCGCGCGCGAGATCACCTGGGACCTCAAGCTCTCCTCCTGGGGCAAGCAGGAACCGACCGCGCAGGAGGTCAAGGACGCCTTCGAGAAGGCGGAGAAGGACCGCGAGAAGCACGAGAAGGACAAGAAGCCGGAGACTCCGGAGAAGAAATGAACTGCCAGGAGACCACCGAGTTCTTCTCAGACTACTTCGACGGCGGCCTGCAGGCCGGCGAGCGGAGGTTGCTCGAAGAGCATCTTCGCGCGTGCCAGACCTGCACGACCGAGTACCGTCATTTCACCCAGTCGCTCCAGGCGCTCCATGAGACCCGGCCCATGGAGACCACCAACGTCTTCATGACCAACCTGAAGGCCGCGGCCTCGCAGCAGATCGACCGGAAGCAGAACTACCCGCGCTCGAAGAGCGAGCAGATGACCGTCGTCACCCCGAAGGCCGATTCCAAGCCCCTCCCGAAGGCCGACCGCACGGACTCCAAGACGGTCCTGATCCAGAAGTCGACGCCGATCCCCGCCTGGGTGCCCTGGTCGCTCGCCGCGACCACCCTCGTGGCGTTCGGCCTCGGCTTCTTCCTCTCGGGCCGCCGAGAGGACCCCGAGCGGGAGATCGAGCTGCTCCAGCTCCGCGAGCGCGTCGGCCAGCTGGAGAAGAAGCACCTCGCCCCGGCCGCCCCCGTGGACGAGCGGAAGGTCCTCACGTCGTACGGCCTCGTCGAAACCGTCGACGGCCAGTGGATCCCGATGAAGTGGGCGAAGGACTTCGACCTGAAGAAAGTCTGCATCGGCGGGGAGATGATGACCCGGGAGCAGGCCGCGCGCCTGCTCGCCAAGGAGTTTCCCGTCGAGGCGCCCGCGCCGCTGCCCGTCCCGGCCCCGCTGCCGACGACCGACGAGATCCTCGAGAAGGCGGGCTACGTCAAGATGAACGACGTGGCGGTGCCCAAGGCCTGGGTCGAGAAGTGGGCCGAGGGCTTCGTGCAGGTCGGGGTGGGCGAGTGGCGCAAGCTTTCCGACTTCGAGGACGAGCTCTGCAAGGAGCACAACCTGGTCAAGATGCGCGGCAAGCTGATGACGCGGGAGCAGGCCGAGGCGATCCAGGCGGAGCAGCTCGTGAAGCCGCCCGCGAACGCGACCGCGACGAACGACTTCACCAAGGCGCTCGACGGGCTGCAGATCGGCCCCCCGATGAACTTCCACGGCCTCACGGTCTACCCGCTGCTGGCGGCGGCGCCGCCGCCGGAGGCCCCCTTCGTCACCGTCCACTCCGCGCTCGGCACCGACAAGCTGGAGATCAACGACACCCTCGGCCTCTTCCAGGTCCAGGTGAAGAACGGCACCGACACCGACGTGCTCTTCGTGGCGGGCGACGTCCTCACCGGTGGCCGCTGTTCCCGCGTGGTGTCGGAGCACACGATGATCCCGCGGGGACAGACGGGCAAGGTGCCGGTGCTCTGCGTCGAGCCCGGCGTCTGGAGGACCACGACGGAGAAGTTCGCCAAGGAGTCCGGGCACTTCGTGGCGCCGCCGTCGATCCGGCGCTCGCTGCTCTGGGAGCAGGGGCAGGGCGCCGTCTGGTCGATCCTGGCGAAGCGGCTCGGCGGGCGCACGGGCCTGGTCGAGCTTTACCGCAAGCAGCAGGACGCGATCGCCGAGGTCCGCGCCTACTTCAGCGCGCTGCCGGACCGGGAGACGACGGCGGTGGGGATGGCGGTGGCGTCGGGCGACACGCTGGACTTCGTCGAGCTCTTCCCCGACCACGGCCTCTTCAGCGCGTACTACGAGCGGCTGATCGCCGGCGCGGCGCTTGACCTTCTGGAGAAGGCGGACGGGTCGCGCTCGCCCTCGCCGTTCCCCAACTCGATGAAGGGCGTGAAGCAGTTCCTCGAGAGCGCCTTCACGAGCCAGTACGACGCGCGGGACGACGGCTTCGCGATCCGCCGCGACGAGATGGCCGCGGGCCGGGTCCGGACGGCGGGCGGCTCGCTGCAGCACGCCGTGCTTTTCGCGGCCGGCGCGCCCGAGTGGGAGCGCAAGGCCGCCTACGCGGTGCCCAAGGACAAGGTGAAGAAGGCGCTCGACGAGATCGAGGCGAAGCTCAAGAACGTCGGGCCGGCGCGGCGGATCCTCCTGATCCACGAGCTCGGCGCCATCAACTCCCCCGACGTGGTGGACATCCTGAAGAAGCACCTCGTGGAGACCGACACGGCGGTGCGGCGCGCGGCGGTGCAGGAGCTCGGCGCCACCGGCGACGTGCGCGCGACCGACCTGCTGCTGGCCTTCGTCCGCTCCACGCAGGAGACGCCGGTCTTCACCGAGACCGTGCGGGCCCTGACGCGGCTGGGGCACGAGCGCTCGGTCGACCCGCTGATCAAGCAGCTGGACCAGGGCGAGGCGGAGATGGCCCTGGTGCTCCTGCAGGGCCTTACGGACCTGCTGCTGTCGGTGAAGAACCGCGACGTCCTGGAGCGCGCGACGGCGCGGCTCGTGGGACTCTTCGAGGCCAGCGAGGGCGTCTCGCGGGGCGACCTCACCATCAACGATCTGGTCGTGAAGAACATGCGCCCGGCCGACGCGGGCGCGGTCATGGAGGCCGTGCGGACGACCCTCAAGCGCCTCGTGGGGATCGAGTTCCAGACGGCCGGGGGCGCCCGCAAGTTCTGGAGCGACCGCGAGGCCCGCGAGCGCTGGCTGCAGGGCCGGACGAAGCCGTAGCGCCGGCTATTCCGGCCTGGGAGCCTTCAGGCCCTTCGTGAAGTCTCTCCACTCCTTCTGCAGGGTCTCGTCCTTCCCCTTGAAGACCGCGTCGTAGCACTCGCGCGGGGTCTTGCCGGCGCGGAGCAGCTCGAAGTACTTCTCGATCAGGGGCTGGTACTTGCCCTTCTCGAATTCGTAGAAGAAGTGGACCATGGACCAGGCCTGCGCGTACTTGAGGAACACGTTGCCCGAGCCGTAGAACTCCCCGGGCGTCTCGTTCATGATCTTCTCGAAGGCCAGCTCCGCCTTCACCTCGAGCGCGTACTGCATGAGAGCGAGCCTGTTCAGGACGATCCCCTTCTCGACCACCTTGCCGTTCTGGATCTTGATCGCCCCGATGTACTCGGCGACGCCCTCGTTGTACCAGTAGGGCGGCGTGCGGCTGGTCATCAGGGTCATGAACTGGTGCACCGCCTCGTGGTACAGGGTGTGGTTGGTGTCGGCCAGGTCGCTCGCCTTCTCGAAGAGCACCAGCTCGTTCAGGTTCGGGCGGAAGACGCCCAGCGTGTTCTCGCCCCGATCCTCCGAGAGCAGCTCGAAGTAGGTGTAGTAGTTCTCCGCCGTGTTGAAGATCGAGACGCGGGGCTTCGGCCGCGGGCGGAGGTCGGGCACCTTGAACGACGCGGCGTAGTGGCGGTACGCGGCCTCGAGATTGTCGCCGTAGCGCTTGGACGCCTCGGCGCTGATGTCGCTCGTCACCTTGTAGTGCTCGGTCTCGTAGTCGAAGCGGCAGCCCAGCTCGCGCGGCCCCAGCCGCTGGTACTTGAGCATCCGCTGGACCGTCACGGCCTGGGTGTCCTGGGGGTCGAGCCTGCGGGCGATGTCGAGGTCCTCCATGAAGGCGTTCATCGGGCCGGAGGTCGCGTAGACGCACTGGGCCCGGATCACGTAGCCCTCCACGAAATCCGGCCGGGCCTCCAGCGCCTTCTGGATGGCCTCGAGGCCCCGCTGCGGTTCGAACGAGTAGAGAAGGATCGAGGCCATGAGGGCGTAGGCCTCGTGGTACTGCGGGAACAGCTCGACCGCCTTCTGCAGGTCCGCGAGCGCGCCGGCGTTGTCCTGATGGTGCGCCTCGAAGTACGCGCGGAGGTAGTAGGCGGAAGGAACGTCGGGGTGCTTGACGAGGAGCGCGTCGAGCTCCGCCTTCCACTGCTCGGGCGTCTGCTTGTCCTTGATGCCGCCGATGTTCTCCAGCAGGTTGCGGTAGGTTTGATAGTCGGGCATCAGTCGGTCCAGGAAGTAGCGCTGGTCGCCGCTGCTCGTGACTTCCTTGGCGTCGTCCAGGGCCGCCTTCCGGTTTTCGCGGAAGCGCTGGATGAGCTCGAGGTCCGGGTCGAGCGCCCGTCGAACCATCACCTCGGTGTCGCTCAGGCGGCGCTTGAGCTCCGCCGGCTCGGCGATCCCCTGCAGCTCCAGGGGCGCCTCGATCTTCAGCTTCCCCTTCTCGATGCCGAAGCCGAACGCGCCCTTGGGAACGTCGGAGGTCGCCGTCGCGGCGGGGTCGTTGGCGGCGAGCGCTTCCGCCCCGTCGATCGTCACGGCGAAGCGGGGGTACTTGACGGTCAGGCTGACCTGGCAGGTCTTGCCCGCGGGCAGCTTCACTTTCTCGGACTTGGCGAGCGGCTTGCGGCGGTCCTTCTCGGCCGCGCGGGGGTCGATCTTGAAGAGCTGCGCTCCCGAGGGGCCGACGTCGATGTCGAAGCCGCCCCAGGCGCCGGCGAAGAAGTGGAACGTCACCGGGACGTCGCATGAGAGCTTCAGGGTCGCCGTAAGGCCGCCGACGAAGGCCAGCGGCACGTCGTCGCTGCCGCTGGACGTGCCGCCGATGAAGAAGACCGAGGCCTTCTTGGCCGTCTCGAGGACGGCCGCCTTGCCGCTGAGGGCGAGGCCGGCGCTGAAGTCCTCCAGCTGCTTGGCGTCGCGGAAATCCCAGGAGAGGTGCACGCCGTTGTCGCCGATCGGCCGCGCCGAACCGCGGAAGCCGCCCTGTCCGCTGACGAGGCGGTCGAGCACCTCGCTGAACTCCAGGAGCCTCGACTCGTAGCCGCCGCCGAGCTTGGCCGCGGCCCCGAAGGCGCCCTGCGCGTCCTTCCAGAGGCGGCGGGCGACGAAGAAGCGGCCGCGGTCGAACTGATCCTGCGCCCGCGCGGGGTCGAAGAGGACCTCCGCGATGCTCGGGAGGGCAGCGGGCTGCACGGTATCCCAGGTGACGCGGACCTCCTTGCCGGCGACGTCCAGGTCGGCGCCGTGGAACGTGAAGGACTTGATCACGGCGTTCGCGTGCGTTTCGCCGGAGATCAGGGGGACCGTGAGCTTCTTGCTCCCCAGGCGGGTGCGGGTGGCCTCCGCGAGCGCGTCGGCTTCCTTCCGCTCCTGCGCGAGCTCCTTTTTCACCTCGTCGAGCCTCGCCTGCGCTTCCTTCCTCCGCTCCGCCAGGTGCTCCTCGAGCTCCTTCTTCGCCGCCTCCTGTTCCGCGGCGCCGGCGGCGGGCTTGGGCGTCGGCTTCGGCTCCGGCTTCGGTTCCGGCTTGGGCTCGGGTTTGGGCTCGGGTTTGGGCTCCGGCTTCGGCTCGGGCGTCGGTTCCGGTTTGGGCTCGGGCTTGGGGAGCGGCGCCGCCTCCGCGGGCTTAGGCGTCTCCTTGGGGGGCGGCGTGACTTTGGCGATGGTCTCGCGATCCTTTTCCTTCTTGCCTCCCAGGAGGAAGACGGCGCCGCCCGCGATCGCCACGACGGCGACCGCCGCGATGATGAGGATCGGTGTCTTGGAGCCGGCCTTCGCGGGCGCGGCCGCCGGACGGGGCGCCGCGGCGGGACGCCGCGCGGCGGGCCGGGAGGCAGGGGCCGGCTCGGCGTCTGCTTTCGCGGGCATGGGCTTATAGCCCTTGGATTTCAGCTTGGCTACGACGGCGTCCGCGGTCGCTTCGGGGGCCGCGGGCTTGCGGGGAGGAGGAGGCGGCGCCGCCTTGGGAGGAGGGGCCGCCGGCTTCTTCGAGGGCAGGGCCGCCGCCGCGCCGGCGGGCGGCAGCGGCGGGTGCTTGCCGGGGAAGCGCGTGTTGATCGCCGCCACCAGCTTGTCGGCGTTGGCTCGGGAAAGGAGTCCCTGGTCGACGGCGACCACGGCGAGCATCTTGACCACCCCGGCGTCCTCGAGCTCCGTCAGGATCTCCCGGCAGGACATGACCTGCGCGGGGCTGAGGAGCTTGAGCTGGATGCACTGCTTGGCGAAGAGATCGTCGTGTTCTTTTCCCATGCTGGTCCCGGCTTCCCCTGTCGAAGGCTTGGCGTTTATCTTACTTATCCATTAGACGGAAGCGAGGGTTGCGTTCGTCCGCCTTTTCAGAATCCGGACTTCTGCATGACTGATGTAACTTTCGCCGGGGGTTGTCTTCTCATGGGGGTGAGTAGTAGTGGCGCTTTCGATAGGGAAGGGAAGCCGATGGGGGCACGGGTCGTAGGAGGGATCCATGGCGGGCCTGCCCCCGCGCGCCGACGGCGATCCGGAAGGAACCCCGCGCGCGTTTCTGTCTCTGATCGCGGTGTCGCTCTCCGAGCTGCGGCGCGACCTCGAACACCTGCACGAGTCGGTCTGGAGCGAAGCGGTCCGCCGCCGTGCCGAGGAACTGGCCTCCGCCCTCGCGGACGCCTGTGAGCGGCAGGGCCTGCCGGACCTCGTCGCCGTCGTGCGCCCGATTGCCAACCTCGCCCGGCTCTCGCGCTCCAACGCGCTCCCGATCCTCTCCGAGCTGCGGCGCGAATTCGGCGGGCTCCTCCGCGAGGCCGAGAAGCGGCTCGCGACGCATTCGAAACGCTACATCGGCTAGGCGATGAGGCGCGGGAGGATCTCGCCGGCCTTCCCCTGCAGGAAATGGGTCGCGCGCCCGCTGAGCGGCGTGGGGTCGAGGTTGATCTCGACCACCGGCGTGCCGCGCGCGATCGCTTCGCTGGCCATCGAGGCCGCCGGCTGCACGAGGCTCGACGTGCCGACCACGAGCATCAGGTCGCAGCCTTCCACCGCGCGGATCGCGCGCTTGAGCAGGTCGTAGGGCAGGGGCTCGCCGAACCACACCACGTCGGGCCGCAGCAGGCCCTCGCAGGCGCAGCGCGGCGGGATCCGGGAAAGGGGCTCGCGGTTCTCGCGGACCTCGTGGCAGGAGAGGCAGCGCGTGCGCCAGAGGTTGCCGTGGATCTCCAGCACGTTGCGGGAGCCCGCCAGCGGGTGGAGGCCGTCGACGTTCTGGGTGATGAGGGTGAGGTCCGGGACGCGCTTCTCGAGCGTGACGAGCGCGTAGTGGCCCAGGTTCGGCGCCGCCTCGGCGATCTTCTTCCGGCGCCAGTCGTACCACTCCCACACGAGCCGCGGGTCCCGCGCGAAGGCCTCCGGGGTCGCGAGGTCCTCCGGCCGGTACTCCCGCCAGAGGCCGCCCGGCCCGCGAAACGTGGGGACGCCCGACTCGGCGGAGATGCCGGCCCCCGTGAGGACGGCGACCGAGCGGGCGGGGTCCAGGAGGGCGCGGACCGCCTCCAGGCTCACTGCAGGCGGCTCTCGAGGATGCGGCTGGGGTCGAACTCGATCAGCCGGAGCGCGCGGGCGCCGTCCTCGGGGAAGGCGGCGCGCGGCACGAGCCCGATGAGTTCGCCCGCGCGGGCACGCGTCCCCAGGGCGAGCGCCTCGCGCTCCACGGCCTGGAAGACGGCGAGCAGGCCCGTCCGGGTGTAGTCGCAGACGTTGATCGAGACCTGCGCGCAATTCCGGGCAGGGAGGTCGATGCCCAGCGCCTTGATCCCGGGAAGTCCGCCGTCGCGTTCCCGGATCTTCTTCGCGATCTTCTTGGCGATCTTGACGTCGGTCGTGTCGAGGTCGACGTTGAACGCGATGAGCGGCTGCCGCGCGCCGACGGCGACGCAGCCCGCGGTCGGGTGGATGCGGTTGGGGCCGAAGTCGGGAATCCGCGCCGGGTCCTTCCCCATGAGGTCACGGAGGCCCTCGAACTCCGGGGACCGGATGTCGGCGAGGTTCTTGCGCTCCGGCCGCGTCGCCGCCGCCTCGTAAAGGAACACCGGCAGGGCGAGCTCGGACCCGATCCGCGCCCCGATGGTCCGGGCGAGGAGCACCGCGTCGGCCATGGTCGCGCCCTGGAGCGGCACGAAGGGGAGGACGTCGATGGCGCCCATGCGCGGGTGGGCCCCCTTGTGGGTGGTCAGGTCGATGACCTCGACGGCCTTCTTCGCGACCGCGAAGGCGGCCTCCTCGACGGCGGACGGTTTGCCCGCGAAGGTGAGGACGCTGCGGTGGTGGTCGGGGTCCGAGGTGAGGTCGAGGACCGTGACGCCGCGGGCGCGGGCCTCGGTCGCGATGGCGGCGACGACCTCGGGGCGACGCCCCTCGCTGAAGTTGGGCACGCTTTCGATGATCACGACGCGATTTCACCACAAAGCGGGGCTGCTGTAAACAAACGGGGTTGGCGGCGCGGAGAGGTTTGGGGTAGGATCCGGTAACTCAGGGAAAACCCGAGGGAGGGCCCCATGAACCTGCGACGACTCTCCGGCGCCGTGCTGCTCCTCCTGGGCGCGGCGGGCTGCTCGGCCCCGGAATTCATCCAGGCGGGCGCGCCGACCCGCCCGCTCAAGACGTTCGACCGGGTCGACGTCACGGTGCTCCGCGACAGCATCCCGAAGAAGGACCCGCCGCCCGTCGAAGCGCCGCGGTCGCCGTCGGCGTTCCTCAGCAGCTTCCGCAAGGACCTGATGCTGCGGCTTCATAAGAAGAAACTCCTCGATTCGTCGGCCGGCCCCGTCCTTACGGTCGAAGGAAGTCTGCTTCGCTATGAGACCGCCGACCGCAAGCCCGGGGGGCGGCAGGACAACGACCTCTTCGCGGGCTACGTGGACCTCGACGTGGTCTTCCGGGACGAAAAGGGAACCCGGATCGGCGGCGGCCGGGCCTCCGTGATCGGCACCGGCTCCACGCCGGACATGGCGCTGTCGAACGCCGAGAAGAAGGCCGTGTGGGCCGTCAGCAGCTACCTCCGGAAGCAGGTGAACAAGGGTCCCGAGAAAGGCGAGCCCGACGAGCCATAGCCTTCGGGGCGGCATCCGCGTATAATCGCGCCCGGTGCACAAGATCTACGGGTTGTTCGGGATGCTGGTGGTCGTCGGCCTGCTGGCCGGGGCCGACCTCTACGTCCTCACCCGCGCGCAGTCGCTCTCGATGCTCGCCGAAGGGGAGCTCCGCCGGATCGCGGGCGACGTCCTCGAGTGGGACCGGATCTCCGCCACCATCGACAACGCGCTCGCCCTCCAGGGCACCGTCACGCTCGACGGCGTCCGGGGCTTTCCCCTGGCGCGGCGGCTCCCGCCCGTGCAGGCCCGCCGGGCCCGCATCCATCTCCGCAGCGGCTACCCCGAGAAGTTCGTGCTCGAGGAGGTCCGCGGCGTGATCTCCGACGAGCTCTTCGAGGAACTCCTGGGCAAGGAAACCGGGAAGTCGATCCGCGACATCTTCCCGGATCCGTCCCGACTGCCGACGCTCACGGTGCTGGGCGGCACCTTCGAGACCCGCCTTTCGGCCATCTTCGAAGGCGGGCGCCCGCAGAAGGTCGCCATCGGCGACATCTCCCTCACTCCCATCGGCGGCTACAAGTACCACCTCGAGGGCGAGTTCACGAACGAGCTCTACGGGAAGTGGACCGAGCGGGGCGAGGTGGACCTCGACACGGGCGCGCAGCGCCTGGCGCTCGACTGCGTGGGGCTGCGCATCACGCCCGAGCTGCGCAAGCCGCTCATCCCCGCCTTCCAGAAGATCTACGACAAGTACCTCCCGGGCGGCCTCTGCGACCTGCACATCCTCATCGTCAAGGAGGCCAAGCAGGAGCCCGAGGTCCGCGTGACGCTGGTCGCGCGGGACATGACGTTCACGTACGGCAACTTCCCGTACCCCGCGGACCGCATCAGCGGCGAGATCGACTTCTTCCCCGACCACTTCGTCATCAAGAACATGCGGGGCCACCACGGGCCCGCGACCCTGCGCTTCGACGGCCGGGCGGAAGGGTACAGCGGCGAGTCGGCGTTCTCGTTCCGCATCGAGATCGACGAGATGCCGCTCGACGACACGCTCCGGAACGCGCTCGACCCGGGCTCCCGGCGCGCGCTCGACTCCTTCTCGCCGCGCGGCCGGGTGAGCGCGCGCGGCCGGGCGATCCGCGGCGCCGGCAAGGAGGCCAAGGAGCGCATCCCCCTGGACCTGTCGTTCCACGGCGTCTCGCTGAACTACAAGAACTTCCCCTACGACCTCAAGGACGTCTCCGGGGAGATCTCGGTGGACGGCTCCGAGATCACGGTCAAGCGGGCGACGATCCGCGACGGCTCGATGGAGGCGGAGGTCCGGGGAAAGATCGGCGACATCGCGGGGGACGCGTCCGTCGACATCTCGATCGACGCCCTACGGCTTCCTCTGGACGCGCGGCTGCGGGAAGCGATCGGCGAGGACGCGCGCAAGATCTGGGACCTCTTCCAGCCCGGCGGCGAGCTCGAGGTCCACTGGAAGCTCACGAAGGAGAAGGGGAAGGACGTCGTCCACACGGCCCGCGCGCGCTGCCGGGGGAACACGGCCCTCTACAAGGATCTGCCGCTGCCCGCGACGGAGATCACGGGGGACATCGAGATGACTCCGGGGAAGTACCGCATGGACCACCTGACCGGGAAGGTCAAGGGGGCGGAGGTCGAGGTGCACGGCACGATCACCGACGCCCAGAACGCGCTTCACGTGGACGCGACCGGGCTCCCGCTCGACGACGAGGTGAAGAACGCGCTTCCCAGCGGCTTGAAGGATTTCCTCCGGCTCATCAAGCTGGGCGGCAAGGTCAGCTTCACGTCGAACCTGACGTTCAAGAAGGACGGCCAGCGCCAGGCCGACGTGGTCTGCAAGATCCTCAAGGGGTACATCGACACCGAGCCGAGGTTCGAGGACCTGGACGGCACGGTGACGCTGACCGGCTACTTCGAGAAGGACAAGCCCGAGATGTTCGGCTTCATCAACTGCTCCCGCGCGACCGTCGCGGGGAAGCGGATCTCCGACATGGCCGCGAGCTTCAACAACCGCGGCTCGACGCTGAATTTCGTCAACCTAAAGGGCAGCGTCTACGGCGGCATCCTGACGGGCAAGTCCTTCTCACTGGACACGGCCACGAAGGACTTCATCGGCGAGGCCTTCACGCTCGACCGCGTGGACCTCCAGGACTTCGTGCGCGACACCAAGTCCTACGCGAACAAGACGATGCTCGGCAAGGTTTCGCTCGAGGTGAAGGACCTGAAGGGCAATACGCTCGACTCCGGCAGCATCACGGGCAAGGGCCGGATGATGATCCGCGACGCGCAGCTCTGGGACATCCCGATCTTCCTCAAGCTCTTCACGCTGAACCCCGGCGAGCTCTTCAAGTCGAAGAACCAGTTCGACGCCGGCGTGGTGGACTTCGACATCGGGAAGCGGAAGTTCAACATCGACCGGATGGCCTTCACGAGCGAGAGCGTCAGCGTCGTGGGCCGCGGCCACGTGGGCTTCGACGGCGACCTCAGCCTGGTCCTCAAGCCGCGCTCGGGGCCGCTCCTGGGAATCGACTTCTTCGTCCTGCGCTGGGCGGGCGACCTGCTGAGCTTCCTGCTCGACAGCGTCGCGAACGTCGAGATCAAGGGCACCTTCGAGAAGCCCGAAATCAAGTAGCCGGTCACTCCACGGTGACGCGGCCGATGCCGCGCGGGTCGCTGGTCCCGATGGGGCGGCGGCCGGACAGCTCGATCGCCTGCACGTCGCCGATCTTGCCGCGCAGCTGGAACGTGTAGCCCATCGCGGCCAGCGGATCGCGGACGGCGGGGACGAACTCCCGCTCGAGGAAGATGGGGTCGGCGTCCTTCCGGAGCGGCGGCCACTGGTGGTGGAAACGCGCGTGGGCGACGGCGTCCTCGAGCGAGTGGCCGAAGTCGATCCGGTTGACGAGCACCTGGAAGACGGTCGTGAAGATGGTCGAGCCGCCGGGCGTCCCGAGGACGAGCCAGAGCTTGCCGTCCTTGAAGACGAAGGTGGGGGACATCGACGAGAGCATTCGCTTGCCGGGGGCGATGGCATTGGCTTCCCGGCCGATCACGCCGAAGAGGTTGGGCACGCCGGGCTTCGCCGAGAAGTCGTCCATCTCGTTGTTCAGCAGGAAGCCGGCCCCGCGGACCACCAGGCCGCAGCCGTAGCTGCCGTTCAGCGTGGTCGTGTTGGCGACCGCGTTGCCCCGGCGGTCCACGATCGAGAAGTGGGTCGTCTGGTCGCTTTCCTTCGGCAGGGCCCCGTGGGTGACGGCGGCGGGGTCCGAACGGCGCTCCGGGGAGAAGTCCTTCATGCGCTCGGCGGCGTAGCGCTTGTCGATCAGGCGCGCGACGGGCACCCGGACGAAGTCGGGGTCCCCCATGTATTCGGTGCGGTCCGCGAAGACCCGCTTCTCGATCTCGGCGACCAGGTGCAGGTGCGCGGCGCTGTGGAAGCCCAGCGCGCGCAGGTCCCGCGGCTCCGCCATGTTGAGCATCTGCAGGAGCACCGCGCCGCCCGAGGAGGGAGGGGGCATCGAGACGACCCGGTGGCCGCGATAGCGGCCCTCGACGGGGGTCCGCCATTTCGCCTGGTACGCCGCGAGATCCTCCAGGCTGATGAGCCCGCCGCTGCGCTTCATCTCCTCGACCACGAGCCGTGCGGTCTCGCCGCGGTAGAAGCCGTCGGGCCCGTCCTCGGCGATCCGGCGGAGCGTCGACGCAAGCTCCTTCTGGACCAGGAGGCCGCCCGCGGCGCCGCGGAAGTAGTCGGCGAAGTTGTTCCGGTGCTCGCGCGAGAAGCTGCCGGCGCTCCAGCGGTCGAGGACCCAGCCCTCCTCCGCCAGCCGGATCGCCGGCTGCAGGAGCCGCTTCCAGGGGAGGGAGCCGTACTTCCCGTGGGCGAGCGCCATGCCCGCCACGGACCCGGGGACGCCGGCGGCCTTCGCGGTGTTCAGGCTGAGCCCCGGCACGACGTCGCCCTTGGCGTCGAGGAAGAGGTCCCGATGGGCCGCCGCGGGGGCGGTCTCGCGGTAGTCGATCGCGGCCTCGCCCGAGGCGCTGTGGATGAGCATGAAGCCGCCGCCGCCCAGGTTGCCCGCGTTCGGGAAGGTCACCGCCAGGGCGAACTGGACCGCGATGGCGGCGTCGACGGCGTTGCCGCCGTCCCGCAGCACGGCCGCGCCGACCTCGGAGGCGTGGGCCTCCGGGGAGGCCACCATCCCCCAGTCGAGCTCGGGCGCCGCGCCCGGGGCGGCGCAGGAGACGGCCAGAAGCAGCGCGATCGAGACTGCTCGCATTCCGAACATTCTACGGAATCGGCTGCAGAAGCGTGCCGTTCGGGTCGATACATAATCCAGATAGAGCGAGAGAGCGGAGGAGACCTTCCATGGGCGAGACCAAGCACGTCTGCAACCACTGCGGCGGAAACAACCTCTGGCGCGGCATCGTCGAGGGCGTGAAGCGCGTCTTCAAGGCGAAGCGCCAGGAAGACCGCCTCATGTACATCGCGGTGGAGAAGGTCGACCAGAACCCCTACCAGCCCCGCGAGTACGTCATGGAAGACCCGCTGGACAGCCTCCGCAGGTCCATCGAGCAGTACGGCGTGATCGTGCCCATCATCGTGAACCGCCAGGGGAGTCGCTTCACGCTCGTGGCGGGACAGCGCCGGCTCCAGGCGGCGCGCGAGCTGGGCTTCAAGTTCATCCCCGCGATCGTCCGCACCCTCAACCCGCGTCAGATGATGGAGGTCAGCTACCTCGAGAACCTCCACCGCGAAGAACTGTCGAAGGTCGACGTCGTCGAGATGTTCGACCGCATCCACCGCAAGTACCCGAAGATCGAGGAAGGCGAGATCGCCGAGGCCATGGGCCTCAAGGTGGAGGAGCTCCGCCACGCGCGGACCCTCCTGGACCTGCCGATCCCGGTCCTCGAGGCGCTGCGCGCCAACATGATCACCGAGGCGCACGCGCACATCGTCAGCTCGATCTCCGACCCCGACGCGCAGCTCGAGGTGATCGAGATGGTCTACAACGAGAAGCTGGGGACCGAAGAGACCCAGGAGCTCGTGAACCGGGTGACCAACAAAGAGGCCGCCTACATCACGGCCGACCAGGCCGCGCACTTCCACGCGCCGACCTGCCCCTTCGCCCAGCTGATCCCGGAGGACCGGAAGCTGAAGTTCCACTCGAAGAAGGAAGTGGCTCGGAAGGGTAAGGTTCCTTGCATGCAGTGTCTCTAAGTAAGAAGCAAGAAGCAGGAAGTACGAAGTAAGAGAAGACAAGTCCCCCCCATCCCCCCCCTAGGGGGGCGTGGCGCAACCTGCCTGCCGTTGGTATAATCCGGCCCTCGATGGAATCCCTCACCGATTTCACCGTCCAGGAATTCGAAGCCAAGCTGGTCGAGCTCGGCGTCGAGAAGTGGCGCGCGAGGCCGATCCTCCTCTGGGTCCACCGCCGCAACGCCGCCTCGTTCGACGAGATGACCGACCTCTCGCTCGACCTGCGCGCCGAGCTGGCGAAGCACTTCTCCGTGTACCGCACGAAGATCCGGTCGAGCCATACCAGCCCGGACGGCACCACGAAGCACCTGATCGGGCTGGAAGACGGCGACGTCATCGAGACCGTGCTGATCCCGGAAGAGGACCGCCGGACGGTCTGCGTCTCCACCCAGGTGGGCTGCCCGATCAAGTGCGTCTTCTGCGCGAGCGGCCTGAACGGCCTCAAACGCAACCTGAGCTCGGCCGAGATCGTCGAGCAGGTGCTCCACGTCAAGCGGGGCATGGGTCTGGAAGACCGCCTCTCGAACGTGGTCATCATGGGGATCGGCGAGCCGCTGCTCAACGCGACGGCGCTCATCAAGGCGCTCAAGACCATGAAGGCCTCCTGGGGGATGGGCATCGGCTACAACCGGATCACGCTCTCGACGGTGGGGGTCGTGGGCCAGCTGCCCGAGCTGGTGAAGCAGAACGTCACGCCGAACCTGGCGCTTTCGCTGCACGCGCCGAACGACACGATCCGCAACGAGATCGTGCCGACGATGAAGAACGTGAAGCTGATCGACCTCATCAAGGCGGCCTACGAATACAAGCGGGCCACCGGGAAGAACGTGACCTTCGAGTACGTGCTCCTGGAGGGCGTGAACGACGACAAGAAGCATGCCCTCGAGCTCGGGAAGAAGATCGCGGGCACGAAGATGAAGGTGAACGTGATCCCGTTCAACCGGGTCGAGGAGACCCCGTACCACGCGCCATCGCAGGAGAAGATCGACCGGTTTGTGACGGCGCTCGGGAACTGCGGAGTGCCGGTCATGGTGCGCAAGCGGAAGGGCGACGAGGTCTCCGCCGCCTGCGGACAACTGCGGGCGCAGTTTACCGCGAAGAAGGCCGAATGCCCAACGAGCTGATCTACGTGCTCACGGGCCTCCTGTGCTACTTCGTGGGCGCCATCCCGTCCGGCTACATCCTCGTCAAGATCAAGACCGGGAAGGACATCCGCACGATGGGCTCGGGGAACATCGGCGCCACGAACGTGGCGCGGGTGCTCGGGACGCCCTGGTTTGTCCCCGTGTTCATCTTCGATTTCTTCAAGGGCTTCGCGCCGGTGTTCTGGCTGGCCCCCTGGGTGGCCACGCGCTGGCACTGCCCGACCTGCACCGCCCCGATGTCGATGCTGGCGGTCTTCTGCGCGCTCCTCGCCCTCGTGGGCCACCTTTGGCCGATCTACCTGGGCTTCCGCGGCGGGAAGGGCGTGGCCACGGTCGGCGGGATCCTCTTCGCGTTCAACTGGGCGGCGGCGCTCATCGCCTGCGCCGTGTGGGTCGTGGTCTTCCTGCCCTTCCGCTACGTCTCGCTCGGGTCGCTGGTCGCGGCGCTCTCGCTCCCGGTGGCGCAGTACTTCACCTGGAATCTCGTGAAGTCCCGCTGGGGGAGCGAGACCGTGTGGGTGGGGACGGTCTTCCTGGGCATCGCCGGAATTCTCGTGATCGTCCGGCACCGGGCCAACCTGAAGCGGCTGATCGAGGGGACGGAGAAACGGTTCGGGACGAAATCGGCATGAAGAAGATCATCATCCTGGGGGACGGGGCCTGGGGCACGGCGCTGGCCCTGGTGCTGGAGCGGGGGGGACACGGGGTCGCGCTCTGGAGCAAGTTCCCGGACTACGCCGCGCAGATGCGCGAGACGCGCGAGAACGCCAAGTTCCTCCCGGGAGTCGCGCTGCCCGCGTCGATCGAGATCGTCACGGGCCCCGCGCCCGAGGGGGACGTCTACGTCGCGGCAGTGCCCACGCAGTTCATCCGTCCGACCTTCACGGAGCTGAAGGCGACGCTTCCCAAGAAGGCCGTCATCGCGTGCGTCGCGAAGGGCCTGGAGCAGGCGACGGGGAAGCGCCCCTCGGAGATCCTGCGCGGCGTGATGGGGTCGGCCCGCATCGTGGCGCTCTGCGGGCCGAGCCATGCGCCCGAGGTCGCGCGCGGGCTGCCGGCCTCGATCGTGGCCGCCGGCGAGGCGCGGGCGGCGAAGCTCGTGCAGTCGCTCTTCAACGGGACGACGGTGCGGGTGTACACGAGCGGCGACATGCTGGGGGTCGAGCTGGGCGCCGCGCTCAAGAACGTGATCGCGCTGGGCGCCGGCCTCTCCGACGGCCTGGGGCTCGGCTACAACGCGAAGGCCGCGCTGCTGACCCGCGGGATCGTCGAGATGGCGCGCCTGGGAGTCGCGATGGGCGCCAAGCGGCAGACCTTCTTCGGCCTCTCGGGCATCGGCGACCTCATCACGACGACCACGTTCCCGTCGGGCCGCAACCTCTCGGTCGGCCGCGCGCTGGGCGAGGGGAAGAAACTCGAGGAGATCCTGGGCGGCATGCACTCCGTGGTCGAGGGCGTCTGGACCACCAAGGCGGCGCTCGCCCTGGCCCGCAAGCACAAGGTCGACATGCCGATCACGGAGGAGCTGCACAAGATTCTGCACGAAGGGAAATCCGCCAAGGATGCCCTGCGGGACCTGATGAAGCGGGACCAGAAGAGCGAATAGAAGCGAAACCCTTCCCCTCCGCGGATCGTAGGACAATCGAGTGAGAACGACCCTCATCCTCCTGACCCTGACCCTCGCGGCCTGCGCGACGGGGCCTTCGGCGCAGCAGCAGGCCGACGCCGCGAAGATCGAGCGGCAGCTTACCGAGCTCTACCGGCCGCTCGCCGCTCTCGTGGAGGAGTCGCGCCTCTCGGTGCAGGACTTCATGAAGAAGGAAGGCCGCCAGCAGGTGCTGCCCTCGGACCGCCCGCCCACCGACGACGAGCTCAAGCGCTGGATCGCGAAGTTCGAAGGCGACCTCCTGCCGCGCAACGAGCGGATGTGCGCGCTGATCCGGGCGAAGCGGGACCTGGTGGATGGGCCGGAGCTTCCGGCCAGCTGGCAGGCCCTGCTGGATCACCAGGACGGCTGGCGCGCCGCCCACGAGAAGTGGAAGAAGGAGGGGGTGGCCTACCCGTTCCACGCCCCCACGCCGTTCCCGCGCTCGCTCGAGAGGGAGCTCAAGGCCTCGATCGCGGCGCTGGAAGCCCGCCGGGACGCTCTAAAGAAGGGTTAGCTCTTCGGCTCTTCCGCGCCGCGCGTGAGGGCTTTCGCCAGGTCGTCGGGCAGCACCGAATGCATCGGCCCCATGATGGCCGTCGCCGGGCCCACCGCCTGGTGGCTGGGGTGGATGACGCCGGCCGAGATGATGATCCGCATCGCCTCGTCCACCGACACCGGGAGCGGCACGAGCTCCTCGCGGGGCACGTAGACGACGAAGCCGCTGAAGGGCGTCGGCGCCGCCGGGATGAACACGCAGACCAGGTGCTTCTGGGTGGCCTCGTTGAGCGCCTTCATGCCTTCGGCGGTCACGAACCCGATCGAGTAGGTCCCGCGCATCGGGAAGGGGACCGCCACCGCGGTCTTGAAGTCGTTCTTCTTCTTCTCGTCGCCGAAGAAGAAGTCCGTGAACTGCCTCGCGTAGGGGTAGATCGTGCCGATCAGGGGCACGCGCTTCAGGATCTTCTCGAACCACTGGTAGAGCTTGCGGCCGAAGAACGTCGCCACGAAGAATCCGGCGATGAGGGTCAGGACGATGGCGGCGCAGAAGCCCAGGACGGGCGCGCCCCAGCGGAAGAGCCAGGCCCAGTGGCTGCTGGGCGCCGCCGGGTTCTCGCCGTCGAAGCGGACGACGGTCCACTTGATGGCCTCGCCGATGGGGACGCCGACATTGTTGTAGAGGAACCCGATGACGAGGTAGAGGACCGCCGCCGTCAGGACGATCGGCAGGACGGCAAAGAGGCCCTTGGCGAAGAAGCGTTTCATGCTACTTCAAGTTTACAGGGGCCCGGGCCCGCGTAGGAAGGATGAATTTCGAAAGATGCGAATCACCCTTTGACGCAGCCGATCGGCCGGAGGCGGGCGACCTTGTCGGTGACGCCGGCCTGCTCCATGACGTCGACGACGAGCGAGGCGTCCTTGTAGGCCTCGGGCATCTCCTCGGCGACGGAGTCGCGGCCGTGGGCCATGACGATGACGCCGCGCTCCTCCTCCATCTCCTTGAAGAGGTTGCGTCCCGCCATGAGGCGCTTCATCTCGTTGCGCGAGTGAGCGCGGCCGGCGCCGTGGCAGGTGGAGCCGAAGGTCTCGCGCATCGAGCCCTGCTTTCCGATCAGCAGGAAGCTGGCGCGGCCCATGTCGCCGGGGATGAAGGTCGGCTGGCCGAGGTCGCGGTAGGCTTCCGGCAGCAGCGGGTGGCCCGGCCCGAACGCGCGGGTGGCGCCCTTGCGGTGGACGCAGAGCCGGCGGCCGCCGTGCTCCTCGAACTTGGCGATGTTGTGGCAGACGTCGTAGATGAGGCGCGCGCCGAGGGACTCTTCGCTGACCGCCAGGGTCTGGGCGAAGACGCGCCGCGTGAGGGCGGTCATGACCTGCCGGTTGACCCAGGCGTAGTTGGCCGCGCAGCCCATGGCGGCCAGGTAGCGCTTCGCTTCGGGCGAGCGCAGCGGCGCGCAGCAGAGCTGCCGGTCCGGCAGCTCGATGCCGTAGTCGCGGCTGGCCTTCATCATGGTCTTGAGGAAGTCGTCGCAGACCTGGTAGCCGAAGCCGCGCGAGCCCGAGTGGATCGAGAAGCAGATCGTGCCGGCCTTGAGCCCGAAGTGGTCGGCCACGTCCTTGCGGTAGATCTGGTCGACGACCTGGATCTCGAGGAAGTGGTTGCCGCTGCCGAGGGTGCCGACCTGCGGCATCCCGCGCGAGAAGGCGCGCTCGCTGGCGGCCTTCGGGTCGGCGCCGGGGTAGAGGCCGCCGTCCTCGATGTGGTCGAGGTCCTGGGGGGTGCCGAAGCCGTGGTAGACGGCCCACTTGGCGCCCTGGGTGACGAGCTGGATCGCGTCGTCGCCGCGCGGCGCCTTGATGGCGCCTTCGCTGCCGACGCCGGCCGGGATCGTGCGGAAGATGTTCTTCACCAGGTCGCGCAGCTTCGGCTGGACGTCGGCGCGATCAAGGTTCGTGCGGATGAGCCGGACGCCGCAGTTGTGGACGACGAAGCCGTTCGCCACGAAGTTGTGGTCGGGGTGGTCGACCGTGATGTCATAGACCTTTTTGATATCGTTTCGGGGCGTCTTTGCCGCTACTTCCTCCCAGACCATACCACTGCGTCCGAGACCACGTTTTGCTGACCGCAGCCATTCGGCGAACTTGGGGAAGTCCCTATTTGCGCGCACCCGATAATTCGGACCCTGATTGAGGATTCCGACGACGAATCCGAGGCTGCAGAGTTGCCCCTCTGTAGCAAGGGCAGCATGTACTTTCTTCGCACCCCAACCACTCACTTGGCGAATCTCAAGAGCTCGGCCGGCAGTCTGACTTCTGCCTTCCAGGAATACCTTCTTGCGTTGGAGGTATGCAGAGGCTTGTAACCCCAGCATGAACCTAGTCTGGTTGTATTCGAAGCCAACGCGTGTCCAGAGGCGGACGAGGTCATCACCTCTATTGGAGAGAACGAGCCGGAGTCGCACGGAACGGCTTCCGTCCGGGTTCATTTGCTCGGTCCGGCGCAGAACGGTCAAGGGTTGAATGCCGAACCATTCCAGGCGGCGCGCGAGCTCGGACAAGAACCGTTCTCCACTTTCTACAAACCCTTCCCGTTTAACGACAACTATCTCCGGGCAGTAGAAGTTGTGATTCGCCCCTGAAAATGCCTTCGGAGTCGAAAGTTCTGCGCCGAAATAGCCCGCGATAAAGAGTCGTTGCTGCCAAAGGGGAAGTCGTGGCAGGAAGCCGGGGAGGCCCCAGTCTTGGCTCGCCTTTCGGCCGATGGGCACTCCTAGAGATGCCAGCAGAAGTGCGAAGCCTGTCGATCGAATGTGCAGGTATTCCTCGCAGTGCTCAAAGGTCTTTTTGCCGTAGGTAGTGTGAATGCTGCAGTGCCTCTCGCGGGAGTATACGCGGGAGGCCCGGACCCAAGGCTTGAGGTCTGCTGCAAGTCGCCGCAAGTCATCCGCTTTACCGTTAATAGTGACGACCCCTTTGCCACCGCTCCGTTCGAAGTGGATCGATCCGTCTCCCAGCACGTAACCGGCGACTTTCAGTAGAGTAGGGAATGCGGGATGATTCGCTCTGAGGGGCAGTAAAGAGTGGATTGATCTCAGTGCCTGCGTGAGTCCGTTTCCCCGATTCGTCTTGCCGACACGAGTCGCTACACGACGAATGTTGGCCTCAGAGACGATCGCCTCGGAAGAGGGGCGCTCGTAGGGAACGCCCTCAAATGCACACACTGCGATGCGTCCGCCAATGCCGATGGCACCAAGCGGCGTCATACCGCCGGGCGTGAGGAATGGATGGTCTTCGCTTGCAACGATCTTCCGGCCAGAGTTCGTCACAAGCTCGAGGACATCGGACCGAGGTCTCTGGCTGAATCCCGCGACTACCTTAGCTTCGTCAGACCGATTGCGGGATAGGGCGAAAGATGCAACGGTTTCGGCCTGCCGTTCTTCAACAATCTCGCAAATTGGTCTTGTGTAGCCATGGGTGCTAAGAACTTTGGCGTTAGGCTCTAAGCAATTTATATCGTATCCCACTCCCCCAGGGGAGATGACGCCGCCTTCTTCCTCGTCGAACGCGGCGACGCCGCCGATGGGGAAGCCGTAGCCCCAGTGGAAGTCGGGCATCGCAAGCGCGTGGCCGACGATGCCGGGCAGGTGGGCGACGTTGCGGACCTGCTGGATCGCTTCGTCGGCCTTCTGCGACTCCATCAGCTCGCGCGTGGCATAGACCCGCCCGGGGACGCGCATGGCGCCCGTCTTCGGGATCTCGAAGAGGTACGGGGCGATCTGCTTCAGGTTATCCACGGAGGACCACTCTCACCACAAAGGCACAAAGAATGAACCGGATCTAGGGCGCAGGGATCGCGAAAACTTCCTCGCATTGTGCGGACCGTCAGTTAATTCCTCGAAATGCGTCCCTATTCTTTCGCACATACTCCACCCGCTCCTCGTCGACCTCCCAGTCCTCCGATACGATCCGCTTGTCCAGGGCCGACATACGGCTCTGATCAAAGTGCTCGAAGACTTCGGCAATCGTGCCGTCCCGAAGACCTTTACCATCCAGCTCGGCCTTCTCCTCGGGGAGGAGGCGGATGGCTTCCTCCAGAAGCGACGCCGAAGATGCCTTGCCCATCAATCGATACCATTCCAGCGCCAGCTCGAACCATTCCGGAACGTTGAACGCTGCCTGGGCGAATCCCCCGTTACCCACATCCCATTGAACATAGCGGGACGCGAAGTAGAGGATTACCGGCCTGGGAAAGCTTGAGGCATCCTCAATTGAGAAGATCTTGTCCTGGAGAAGGATCCAAAGCGCATCGTCGAACTCGCTTTTGGGAAGCAGAGACCGTTCGTCGTGAGCGATCAGTTCTGCCACGGTTGACCAGGGCATGGGTATGCCTCTTTGTTACACGTCGAAAATGACGCGCCCGCGCCAGCCGCCGCCCTCGCGTACCACCTCGAGCTGGTGGTAGGTCACGGCCTTGAGCTCCGTTCGCAGCGGGTGGCGCGCCGCGTCGTAGGGCTCCCACGCGGCCGAGACCGACCCCGCGCCGGTCGTGAACGCGACGTACATGCGGCGCTCGGCCGAAAAACGGTAGAGCAGCTCCGCGAGAAACTCGCGCAACTCCTCGGCGGGGTCGGCGCCCGCGATCGGGAAGAAGTCGCTGCCGGCAGGCGCGGGTGCCTCGGATTCCGCCAGGACCGAGAACATCGCCCGCGCGCACTCGGCGAAGAGCTCCTCAAGCGTGGCGGCTCGCGCCACCACGCCGATGTCGCCCGTGTGGTCGATGAGCTCCCAGGCCATGCCCGGATTGCAGCACAAAGGGCGCGGTCGCGCCATCCCAAAGCGGCACGTTCCGAGAACTTTGCACTCGTTTTGCTTGACCCGCCGCGGCGCTTGGCCTATATACATGCCGCCATTCCGAAGGAGTTCGCATGCATACCAAAGCGATCGGGGAAGCCGCGGGCGCTGTCTGGAAGATCCTGGGCTCGAAGGGCCGCGTCGCCCTCACCACCCTGCCGAAGCTGCTCGACCAGGACAACATGGTCGTCCAGCAGGGCGTGGGCTGGCTGGCGCGCGAGCACAAGGTCGAGTTCGAGAAGGAAGGCCGCGCCCTCTACGTCAAGCTCACGGCGCACGAGGCCGACGTCTTCAAGAAACATCCCCCCAAGTAGGGCCGCCGAGTAGAATCGTTCCGTGGGCAGCATCATCCTCGACGGGGAGAGCCTCGGCTACGCCGACCTCCGCGCGCTCTCGCGCGACTTCCTGCAGCAGGAAGTCCGCCTCAAGATCGCGCCGGCGGCGCTGCAGCGGGTCCGCCGCTCGCGCGACGTCGTCGAGCGCGCCATCCGCGAAGGCCGCACCGTCTACGGCGTCAACACCGGCTTCGGGCGGCTCTCCGACACGCGGATCGACGCGAAGAAGCTCGAGGAGCTCCAGGAGAAGCTGCTCCTCTCGCACAGCGCCGGCATGGGGATGCCCATCCACGAAGTCGGCGTCATGATCGCCCTGCGGGCCAACGCGCTCCTCATCGGCTACTCGGGCGTCACGACCGACCTCGTGCGCCATCTCGTGGAGCTCTACAATCGCGGTGTCATCCCGGTCATCCTCGAGCAGGGCTCGGTGGGGGCGAGCGGCGACCTCGCGCCGCTCGCGCAGCTGGGCGCCGCCATGGCGGGGCACGGCGAGGCCTTCGTGGGGACCGAGAAGTTCAGCGCGGCGGCGGCGCTGCGCCGGGCGAAGCTTCGCCCGTACCGCTTCAAGCCCAAGGAGGCGCTCTCGCTCATCAACGGGACCCCCTTCACGGCGGCGCTGCTGGCCCGTATCCTTGCCGACGCGGAGGACCTCCTCAAGCTCGCCGACATCGCCGGAGCCATGAGCCTGGAGGCCCTGAAGGGGAGCCTCAAGCCCTTCGACCCGCGCTTCCACAAGCACCGGCCGCACCCGGGCCAGCTGGCCAGCGCGCACAACATCCGCGCGCTGCTCCTCAAGAGCGAGGTCCTGGAATCGCACCGGCAGTGCCAGAAGGTGCAGGACGCCTACTCGCTCCGCTGCATCCCGCAGGTCCACGGCGCCGCCCGCGACGCCTGGGCCTACGCGCGCGATATCCTGGTCCGCGAGGCGAACTCCGTCACCGATAACCCGCTCGTCTTCGAGAACGGCGACATCCTCTCGGGCGGGAACTTCCACGGGCAGTCGCTCGCGCAGGCGGCGGACTTCCTGACGACGTCGCTGGTCTCGATCGCCAACATCTCGGAGCGTCGCATCGACCGGATGACGAACCCCGAGATGAGCGAGCTGCCGGCCTTCCTGGTGAAGGAAAGCGGTCTCAACTCCGGCTACATGATGGTCCAGGTGGCGGCGGCGGCGCTGGCGGCGGAGTGCCGCGCCGAAGCGTCGCCCGCCAGCGTTCACTCGATCCCGACCGGCGCTTCGAAGGAAGACCACGTCCCGATGTCGCCGATCGCCGTGCGCAAGTGCCGCCGCGTGCTCGACACCGTGCGGAAGGTGGTCGGCATGGAGATCCTCTGCGCCGCGCAGGGGCTCGACTTCCTGCAGCCGCTCCAGCCCGGCAAGGGCGTGCGCGCGGCGCACGACCGCCTGCGCCGCGAGATCCCGCCCCTCGACAGCGACCGCTTCGTGCGGCCGGAGCTCGAGAAGGTCACGTCGGTGTATTCGAGGCTGCCCGAAGAGGTCCTCCTGGCCGTCGAGAAGAAGATCGGCCCGCTGTTCTAGGGCTGCGCGTCGAAGGCGCGCATCTCGTCGTCGAGGTCCAGCGGCGGGAGTTGCAGGCTGCCGCGCACGAACTGGTTCTCGCGGGCGAGACAGCCGTTGAGGGCGGCGATCTCTTCCGAGAGCCGGACCGCGCGGTTGCGGTAGGCGAGGCGGCGCCACTCGCGATCCCGCGTCGGATCTTCCTTCAGGGCGTTCATCTCGGCCCGGATCGACTCGATGGCCTTGCGCCGCTCGACGAACTCCGGGACGACCTTGTGGTCGGCGAGGATCTTGAACGCCAGGCGCCAGTCGGCGGGGCAGTAGGGGTTCTCGGAGAGGTCGAGCGGGGCCCCGGCGCCCGGAAGCTGGTCGAAGGCGCCCTTCCGGGCGGCCTCCTCGAGCTTGCGTTCCACGAATATCCACATCGTGTTCTCATCCTACCACGGAGCGGAATTCGGGGGAATCCCGGCGACCGGCCGCGCGTTCCAAATTTCTAAGTCCTTTGCCCCGATCGTGTTCTGAAATGCAGTTCCAGGCCGTATAATATTGAGGAATGGGCGTCCCCCGCGAAGACCTGCTCCTGATGATTCGCGCCCTGAAGCGAGGATTCGCCGACCCGAAGGCGATCCGCAAGGCGCTGGATCGCCAGATCTCGAAGCCGATCGGCTTCCTCGAGGCCCTGCACCTCCCGGCGGCCGAGGCCGACGCCCTCCGCAAGGACGCGTCCCTGCCGGACGTCCTGCAGGACCGGCCCCTCCTGGACTCGCTCAAGAAGGTCCTCCTCGAGGCCGAGCAGGAAAGCTCCGCCGAGTGGGAGAAGTTCATCGCCTCGATCGCCAAGCCGAGCGCGCGTCACTGGGGCCCGCTCCCGGTGCCCCAGGAGTTCGACGGCTTCACGCTGCAGTGGGAACTGGCGCGTCGCGAGCGCGGCGTCGTCTACCGGGCCAAGGATAAGGACGGGCGCGACACCGCCATCAAGGTCTTCCGGAAGGAAGTGGCCGCCGGCGGCGAGCTGCCCCGGGTGGACGGCCACGCGTACGCGGTCTCGGAGTTCGTCGACGGCGAGTCGCTGGAGGCCAAGCGCCCGTCGGCCCGCCGCGGGGCCTTCGCGATCTGGAAGGCGGCGGAGCTGCTGCGGGACCGCGCCCACGGGGCGCTCTCGCCCGCGCGGATCCTGATCAGGAAAGATGATTCGGTCGCCGTCCTCGGGCTCGAGTCGGCCAAGGCGGTGCCGCTCTCGGCGCGTGCGAGCGCGTACGCCGGCGGCTCCGATGTCCACGCGCTGGGCGCGATTCTCTATGAGGTGATCGTCGGGACGCCTCCGGCGGGCGAGACGTCGCCCAAGGTGCGGGTGAGGGACGCGGACGAGGGCCTGGACCGCATCGTGTCCTGCGCGCTCTCGGGCGGCTACGCCGGCACGGGCGCGCTGGCCGACGACCTGGGGCACTACTTCAAGGGCGAGCCGATCACCGGCCGGAAGGCAACTCCGGTGGAGGCGGCGGGCGGGAAGAAGTCCCGCCTCTGGATCGCCGTCGCGGCGGCGCTGCCGATCGCGGCGCTGCTCGTCTACCTCCTGTTCCCGAAGGGCAAGCCCGAAGCGCCGCCGGCGCCGGACCCCGTGGCGAAGGACGAGAAGCCCGCGCCCAAGACGGTCCCGCCCGAGAAGCCCAAAGAGACCGTCAAGGCGCCGCCGAAGCTCGCGCCGCCCGCTCCGCCGATGGACGCCGACCAGGAGCAGAAGCTCTACGACCAGTGCGTCGAGGCGCAGCTCAAGGGCGACACCGACAAGGTGATTGCGATCGCCAACGAGGCGATCGCGCGCGGAACGAAGCGCGACTGGCCCCACTACCAGCTTGCGAACCTCTTCCTGTCCCGGAACGAGCTCGACAAGGCGCTGCAGTACGTCTCGCGGGCCCTGGAGATTTCGCCGGACAGCCGCCCGCTGCTGGAGCTGCGCGCCCAGACCTACGTCTTCCGGGCCGAGGCCAAGAAGGCGCTGGCGGACTTCGAAGCCCTCTACGGCAAGAACATGTCCGAGATCACGAAGCAGATCCGGGATCTCGGGATGCAGGCGGAGGCCGACCCGAAGGACCCGCGTCCCCGCCTCCTGCGCGGGGTGTTCTTCCTCGTCAAGCGGCACTACGAGACGGCGGCCACGGACTTCACGGCCGCCATCGAAGGCGGCTTTCCCCGGGCGCTCGCCTGGCGGGCGCTGGCCTTCAAGGGCGGCGACGATCCCGGCCGCGCGGCCGTGGACGGCCGGGCCTTCCTGGCGACGTTCCCCAACGATTTCGCCACGGAAGAAGTGAAGGCGCTGCTGAAGGACATCGGGGCGAACTAAGCCCGAACTCCGAACACCGGCCTCCGAACACCGGACTCAGAACACCGAACACCGAGTCTGATGCCCTATCCTAGGTCGTTGCTGGAGCCTCACCCTGTTCGGGAGAAGCGATCGGAGGGGGTTCCACCGAGGCGGCAAGCTCCGGCGCGGGCGCTTCGACCACGGGGGCGCGGCGGCGGCGCGGCTTGACCGGCTTGACGTCCGTGAGCGCCGGGTCGGCCGCCGCAGGTGCCGCCTCGGCCGCGGGGGCCGCTGCGGCAACGGGCGCGGGTGCGGGCGTCGCGTCGGGGGCCGCCTCCGCCTTCGGGGCGAAGCGGTTGTTGAACGCGTTCTCCTTCACGGCGGTCTCGGACGGCACGGCCGTCTCCAGGACCAGCGGGGCCGGCGGGGCTTCCACGGACGCGACCCGGATGTCGCCGTAATCGACTTCCTGCTCGACGGTCACCTTCTGGATCTTCGCGAGCTGGAGGATGGCGAGGAACGTTCCGAGGATCGAGGTCCGGTCGGGCGTTTCCCCGAGGAGTTCGTGGAGGCTGGTGACCTTCTTGTCGACGAGGGTGTTCAGGATCTTGTCGATGAAGATCTCGAGGGGCACGTCGCGGTAGAGGATCGACAGCATCGCGTCGAGCCTCGTGCCCTTCAGCGCCTTCGAGTAGAGCAGGACCAGGTCCCAGAGCTCGAGGTTCCGCAGCGGCTCCTGCTCGGTCTCGCCCTCCAGCTTGATGCGGGGGCGCCCGAACTTCTGGGAGCGCTCCGTCATCATCAGGTCGAGCATGCGGGCGCGGTCTTTGAAGCGCTTGTAGTCCAGGAGCTTCTTGATGAGCTCCAGGGACGCGTCGCCTTCTTCCTCCTCCTCCTCTTCGCCCTCGACGCCCGGGGTGAGCTCGGGGGGCGCCACCGTGCGTGACTTGATGAGGAGCAGCTGGGAGGCGAGGGCGAGGAAGTTGCCCGACAGGTCGATGTCGCGCCGCTCCATCGCCGAGAGGAACCCGATGTACTGCTCGCAGGCGCGGGCGAGGGCGATGGCGGTGATGTCGACCTCGGTCTCCTTCACCAGGTGCAGGAGGAGATCGAGCGGTCCGTAGTAATTGTCGAGCTTGACCTTGTATTCGGCAACTTCCGGCATGATCCCCTCTCTCCGTAACCCGGAACCGGCAACCCGCTACCGGTCAGCCAGAGTATAGCTCAAATTAGCGCGATTTGAAGACCGCTTCGCGAACTTCCTTCATGGTGGCCTTGGCGACCGCCCGGGCGCGCTCGGTGCCGCGGGCCAGGATCGCGTCGAGCTTGCCGGGTTCGGCCAGGAGGGCCTTGCGTCGCTCCTGGATGGGGCGGAGCCAGTCGAGCATCCTGGTCGCCAGCTCGGCCTTGCATTCGACGCAGCCGATCTTGGCGCTGCTGCAGTCGGTCTCGATCTGCTTGTGCCGCTCGGCCGTGTTGAGCATGCCGTGGAAGGCGAAGACGTTGCAGACGTGGGGGTTGCCCGGGTCGCTGCGCTTCTTCCGGTTGGGATCGGTGAACATCCCCTTGACCTTCTTCTCGACGGAGGCGAGGTCCTCCGAGAGGTCGATCGTATTCCCCTTGCTCTTGGCCATGCGGGTGTTGTCCAGGCCCATGAGCCGCGGGGTCTGAGTGAGCTTGCCGGCCGGCTCGGGGAAGACGCCGTCGCGATAGTGCGTGGCGAACTTCCGGACGATCTCGCGCGCCAGCTCGAGGTGGGGAAGCTGGTCCTCGCCGACGGGGACGACGTTGCCCTTATAGAGAAGGATGTCGGCCGCCTGGAGGACCGGGTAGCCCAGGAAGGCGTAGTTGCCGACCTTGTCGGGGTTCTGCTCGCGGGCTTCCTTGTAGGTCGGAACCCGCTCCAGCCAGCCCAGCGGGGTGAGGCAGGAGAGGATCATGTTCAGCTCGAGGTGCTCGGGGATGTCGGACTGGACGAAGATGCAGGACTTTTCGGGGTCGATCCCGCAGGCGATCCAGTCGGCGGCGATCTCGCGGACGTTTTTCGGGATCGCGCCGGCGTTCTCCCACTCGCTGGTGAGGGCGTGCCAGTCGGCGATCATGAAGAAGCAGTCGTACTCCTCCTGGAGGGCGATCCAGTTCTGGAGGACGCCGAAGTAGTGGCCCAGGTGGAGCTTGCCGGTGGGCCGCATGCCCGAGAGGATGCGCTTCTTCATGGGGAGTAGAGCCTACTGATCCGGCCTCCCGACTTCAAGAGGTTGTCCGCGCCGCTCCGGGCGGGTATCCTCGCCCCCATGAAGACGGCGCTGCTGGACCTGCTCTACCCGCGCGAGTGCGGGTCCTGCGGGGTCCGGCTCGGCGAGCCGGAGCGCCTGGCGTTCTGCGCGGGCTGCGAGGGCCGCCTTGAGTGGATCGCGCCCCCGGGCTGCCCGCGCTGCGGCGCGACGTCGTCGCAGGGCGCCTGTGCCGAGTGCGCCGGGCGCGAGTTCCTCTTCGCCGGGGCGACGGCGCTGGGGAAGTACGAGGGGCGGCTCCGGGACTTCGTGCTCTCGCTCAAGTTCCGCGGCGGCCGCTACCTGGCGGACGAGTTCGGGCGGCGCCTGGCCTCGCGGATCGCCCGCCGGGCCGATCTCGTGGTGCCGGTGCCGATGTCCCGCTGGAAGCTGCTCTTCCGGGGCTACAACGCGGCGGCGCTCGTGGCCGAGCGGATGGCCCGCCACGCGGGCTTGCCGTACTCGGCGAGCGTCCTTCGCAAGGTCCGGCGCACGAAGCCGCAGGCCGAGCTGGAGCGCGAGGCGCGCCTCGTCAATCCGAAGGGCGCCTACCGGGCGGCGCCCGTCCGGGGCATGGTGCTGCTCGTCGACGACGTCCTCACGACCGGCGCGACCGCGAACGCCTGCACCGAGGCGCTCCGGGCCGCGGGGGCCTCCGAGGTGCACGTGGCCGTCGTGGCTCGCTAATCGCGAAAGGAGTCGATCCCATCCAGCCGATAGTTCCCTTGGAGAGTGGGTCGTCAGCTGAGGGGGATTAGGATGAAGCTTCTGCCGTTCCTGGCCGCCGTTCTCGTGCTTCCCGCCGCCGCGTTCGGATCGCCCGCGCCCCAGACCGACGAGGTCCGCGCCATCTGGGTGACCCGCTTCGAGTACCAGACCGAGGCGGACGTGAAGACCATCTTGGCGAACTGCGCGTCGCTCGGGTTCAACACGGTGCTCTTCCAGGTCCGCGGCCAGGCGGATGCCTACTACCGCTCCTCGATCGAGCCCTGGGCGGAGCGCCTCGGCGGGCGCGACCCCGGCTTCGACCCCCTCGAGGTGGCCTGCCGCGAATCGAAGCGCCTGGGCCTCTCGCTCCACGCCTGGGTCAACACGATGCCCGCCTGGCGGGGCAAGGTGCCGCCGGTCGACCGCAAGCACGTCTGCTACACGCACCCGAACTGGATCGTGGTCGGGAAGGACGGCCGGCGCCAGCCCTTCAACGACCACTACGTCTGCCTCAACCCCTGCCTGCCCGAGGTCCGCGAGTACATCGTGTCGGTCCTCCGGGACCTGGCCGAGCGCTACCCGATCGACGGCCTGCACCTCGACTACGTCCGCTTCATCGAGGGCGAGTGGTCCTACGACGAGAAGACCGTCTCGATGTTCGGCATGCTGACGGGGGCCTCGCCGGAGGAGAAGCCCGAGGCCTGGGCGCAGTTCCGCCGCGCGGCGGTGACGGAGCTGGTCGAGATGACCCGGAGGATGCTGAAGGACATGCGGCCCAACGCGGTGCTGTCGGCGGCGGTCTTCCCGTCGGCGAAGTCGCGGGTCCGGGTCCTGCAGGACGCGGAGGGCTGGGTGCGCCGCGGGCTGATCGACTGGGTCTTCCCGATGACCTACGACGACTCGGACGCCGACTTCCGCGACGTGATCGACGAGGGATACGGGCTCTTCCGTACGGGCGGCGTCACGGCCGGGAAGGGCCGCGCGCTCGCGACCCGCGGCGGGCAGCCCGTGGAGACCGCAACGTCCCGCGTGGTCTGCTTCCCCGGCGTGGGTGCCTACAAGCACAAGACGGCGGAGCAGACGCTGCGGCAGATCTCGATGTGCCGCGCGGGCTTCGCGCTCTTCAGCTATTCCAGCCTCTTCGTCTCGCCGGACGAGACGCGGAAGGAGAACGAGAAGCTCTGCCGGGCCCGCCGCGACGCGATCCGGAAGTACTTCGCAAAGTAGCGGGGGTCGTTTTTCCGGTGACCCTCCGGGGCCGGCGCACGTCTGGATAGGAGATGGGGGAGTTCGACGCCTTCTTCCGGACCCACGCCACGCCGGTCTGGAACTACCTCCGCCGCCTCACCGGCGACGCGGAGCGCTCGTCCGACCTCTTCCAGCGGATCTTCCTGAAGGCCTGGACGCATTTCGAGACCCGCAAGACGGGCAGCGAGCGCGCGTGGATCTTCACCATCGCGGTGAACGAGGCGCGGGACGAGATGCGGCGGCGGAAGCGCGAGCTCCTGCGGCCCGTGGCCCCGGAGGAACTGCCCGCGCGGGCGGCCGAGCCGGGGATGTCGCCCGAGGACCGGGAACTCGTGCGCGAGGTGCTGCGCGGTGTCGAGGAGCTGCCGGAGCACCAGCGCGAGATCTTCCTTCTGGTGCGCTACCAGGGCTTCACCTTCGCGGAAGCGGCGTCGCTGTTGGGGATCGGGGTGTCGGCCGCCAAGATGGCGGTCGCGCGCGCGCACGAGAAGCTGGTGCGCACGCTTGCGGCACGGCTTCATCTAGGGTCGCTTCTATGAACTGCCAAGACTACCGGGACCGGGTCACGCTTCACCTGGCGGACGCCACGGAGGCGGCGCCGGGCGACCACGCCGCCTCCTGTCCGGACTGCGCGCGCTACGCGGAGCTGGCGCGCGCCGCCTGGGACGCGGCGGGGAAGTCGCCCGACGAGCCGCTCCCGCCCGGCCTGGCCGAACGTTTCCATCTGTCCTGCCGCCGTCCGCAGCGGGCCGACCTTACCCTACTCCGACCGGGCCCCCTTGCGGCGGCGGCTGTTCTTGCGCTGGGCGCCATCGTCCTCCTCTGGCCGGCACAAGCCGGGAGGATCGATCGCCCGATGTACTGGTCCGACGGGATGCTGGTGGAGCGCTACGAACTGCCCGCGGGGGTCGACGCGGCGCGCGTGGCGGAGGAGCTCCGGAGGGACGTGGCTCCGGAGGACTGGAGAGAGGGGGCGAGCGCCGTGGAGGTCGGGGACGGCTTCCTGAGGGTGCGGGCGAGCGGGGACGTCCAGAAGGCGGTCCGGGAGTATCTGAAGAAGCTTCCTCGCTAGGCTGGGAACCACCCAAGAAAAAAAAGCCCCGTCGGCGGATGCCGGCGGGGCTTTGTTGTTTCCGCGGAGGTTTAGTAGCGGTCCGGATCGCGGTCGTCGAGGTTGAACACGTAGCGATCGATGTCGCGATGGAGCTGGACGAGATCCTTGTAGGCGCCGAGGACGTGCCACTCGATGTGCTTCCAGCCGCGGTAGAAGAAGTCACCGCCGCCGGCCGCGCAGCCGGAGAACGTGACCATCACAACCGCCAGCAGCGCCGCCAGCCCGAGCTTCTTGGCCATGACCAGTCTCCTCCCGTATCGTTGTACTTCTAGACGGGTTATCTTAGTGGAACCCTGCAAGCGGTCAAGAAAATAAGCGTGCCCCCGGGATGATCCCCGGGCCCCCCGGGCGTGATGCGGCATTCTTCTCCCGGAGGGATCTCCATTCTTGATTCTCTCCCCGGGCAACGATATATTCACCGCTGACCTCTGCCGTGTCCGTCCTTGGATTGGGCCGGGACTTACGAGCATTGAACAGGCGTCGGACTTCCGCGGGGAGGGGGCACGCCGAGCCGCCACGTGCGATAGCCGGGAGGCGCGGAAGCTTTCGAGCCGCGGAGAGGCGCCTGCCCTGAAGAAGTAAGTTCGGTTGTCTCATCCTGACGGCATGCGCGGAGGTTTTTTTATTTCGTCGGTGGGAAGCGTGGAGCTGTCGATCATCGGGGCGGGGCGGACCGGGCGCACGCTCGGGCTGCTTGCGCGCCGGGCGGGGTACGAGATCGGACCGGTCGTGTGCCGGACGGCGGCGCACGCCCGGGCAGCCGCGGCGTTCATCGGCGCCGGACGGCCCGGCACGCAGCCGAAGGGCGCCGCCCTCACGATCATCGCGGTGCCCGACGGGCAGATTCCGAACGTGGTCCGTTCGCTCAAGATGCCCCGGGGCGGCATCGCCGCCCACACCTGCGCCTCGCTGGGCGCGGAGGCCTTGAGGCCGCTGCGTCCCGCCGGCGCCGTCCATCCCCTGCGGAGTTTCGCCGACCCGTCGCGGGCGGCCGGCCTCTTTCCCGGGACGGCCTGCGCGGTCGACGGCGATCCGGAGGCGACGTCGGTCCTGGAGGACTTCGTGCGGGCGATCGGCGGCGTCCCGCTCCGCGTGCGGAGCGACCGCAAGGCCCTCTATCATGCCGGGGCGGTCTTTGCGTCGAACTACGTCGTCGCCGCCCTTCACGCCGCGCTGAGGCTTTTTGACGCCGCCGGGATCGCCCGCAAGGAAGCCGCGTCCGCGCTCCTCAAGCTGGCCGAGGGGACGCTCGCGAACGTCCGCTCGGTCGGGGTCCCCGAGGCGCTGACGGGGCCGATCGAACGCGGCGACGCCGAGACGGTGAGCCGCCACGCCGAGGCGCTGAGCTCGCAGGTGCCGGACCTCTACGGACCCTACGCCGCGCTCGGCGGGGTGACCGTCGACGTCGCGGTCGAGAAAGGGTCGCTCGACGACGCCGGGGCCCGGGCGATTTATCACGCGCTCGTGCCGCCCGGGAAGAAAGCGACGGCGCGGCGATGAACGTGGTGCTGATCGGGTTCCGGGGCTCGGGCAAGTCGACGATCGGGAAGGCGCTCTCGGAGCGCCTCAAGCGGGAGTTCATTGACTGCGACGCCTGGATCGAGAAGCGCACCGGGCTCTCCATCAAGGAGATCTTCGAGAAGCATGGCGAGAGCCACTTCCGGACTCTCGAGAGCCAGGCGATCGGCGAGCTGTCGGCGATGGACGGCAAGGTCATCGCGACGGGAGGCGGCGCCGCGCTGAAGTACCAGAACATGCAGGTCTTCAAGCGCAACGGCGGGAAGATCTTCTTCCTGGAGGTCGGCGCCGAGGCGGCCTTCCGGCGGATCCAGGGAGACGAGACCACGCGTTCCCGACGGCCGGCCCTGACCGACAAGGACCCCTTCACCGAGGTCAAGGAGCAGATCGAGTTCCGGCGGCCCTACTACCTCAAGGGGGCCGACGTGACCGTCGAGACCGACGGCCGCAGCGTCGACGACGTCGTCACGGAAATCCTCCGGCACGTGCAGGACGCGGGGCCGGACGACAAGCCGCCCGAGCGCCGGGATCACGATCCCGTGCCGCTCTAGCAATTGCGGATCGCGGATTTCGGATTGCGGATTTAGGGAAGACGGGGGCCCGAAACCGTCCTCAGGAGGTGCGAGGATGGACGAGCCGAAGCGCCCGCCGTCGATCTATCGGGAACGCGATCTTCACGAGATCTGGGAGCAGCAGCGCTTCCGCCGCGACGGGCTGCTGACCGAGGACGCGCGGCCGCTGGCGATCGAGTTCCCCGGCTACCGCTGGGGGGAGGGCGGCCCCGACTTCCGCGGCGCGCGCCTCGTGCTGGGCGGGGAGCGCCGTTGCGGGGACGTCGAGCTCCACCTGACCCCCTCGGGCTGGGAGCAGCACGGGCACCGGCGCGACGGCGCCTACGCGTCGGTGATCCTCCACGTCGTGCTGCGACGCGATCCCTTCTCCGAGCCGTCGCGGGAGCTTCCGCTGCTGGTGCTCGAGCCGTATCTTCACGGCACGCTCCTTCCGGGGCCGGCCGGAGACGCCGACGACCTGGACGCCCTCGGGGAAGAGTGGTTCGCGGAGCGGCGCGCGCGGATGCTGCGGGCGATCGAGCGGGCTCCGGCGAACGACGTCCTCTACCGCGAGATCCTGGTCGCGCTCGGCTACAAGCACAACAAGGCGGGCATGGCGGAGCTGGCGCGGCGCTGTCCGCTGTCCGCCCTGGAGGGGGATGCTCCGGCGCTGGAGCGGCGGCTGCGGGCGGAGGCGGCGGCGCTGCCGCGCGCGCTCTGGCGGCTGCGGAACGTGCGTCCGGCGAACCACCCGTGGCGGCGCCTCGCGGGCGCGGCGCGCTTCCTGGCCGCGGCGCGCGGGGAAGGGCTGGCGCGGGGCCTGGAGGCGCGCCCGATGCCGGCCGCGATGGCGGCCTGGCTCGACCACGACGGGATCGGCGGCGCGCGGGCGGCGGAAATCGCGCTCAACGTCTTCGTGCCCTATCTGGGCCCGGAGGCCTGGCGCCGCGTCGCGGACGGGCCCCCGCCGCCGTCGCTGCCGGGGATCGTGGCGCGCGAGCTGGCCGGCCCGGTGACGACGGTGCGGCGCTACTTCGGGGCGCTGCGCTCGCTGAAGCACCGCGTGTAGATTCGACTCGCCTTGGAGGCGGCTCCGGGGGCTCGCTCACTCCATGTAAGATTCCCGGAGCGGGCGGCATAGAGGAAAGAGAGCGCGCAATAGACGGCGGCGGGCGCGTGTCCTTTTTTCAGGCCGGGCGCGTCGGAGCCGGCGTCCAATGATCCGACTCGGGCGTTTTTGAGCTTGCTCCCTACCTGGGGGGGTGTTAGACTTTTTTGGTCGTTCCCCAGGGGGATCGAGCCACAGAAAGTTGTACATAAGGGTGGGTGAGTTCGTCTGACGTGATCCAGTAGGGGGTGGCCTTCGATGTCCCTTCGGCTGGTCCGTTGTCCCTATTGCGCGAAGCGCTTCAACATCGCCGGCATCCAGACCGGCACGCGCCTTCGCTGCGGCGGCTGCACCGCCATCCTGACGGTGCCCACCATGCGGGTCTCTCCCGCGGCCAAGCCCGGGATCACCCGCTCGCTCGTTCTCCAGGTTTCCGCCGGCGTCGTGGCCGGACTCGTCGCCGCGGCCGGCCTCTGGCTGGCCCTGCGGCCCCCGCCCGCGGCTCCGCCCGCCGAGAATCCGGCGGTCGCCCGCGTGAACCCGGCTCCCGAGCCCGCGCCGTCCCTCGACGCCACGCCCTTCTTCGAAGATCCCGTGGGCAAGGCCACGACGCAGATCTACCAGGAGTTCCCGGGCTCGCAGTTCATCTTCAACCTGCACACGAAGCCGTACCTGATCGCGCTGGAGCGCTCGGACCGCTTCATCGCCAAGGAACTGGTCGAGGAGTACGCCCGGCGCATGGAGACGATCCACATCGCCTTCCGCCGCGAGATCGGCGACGCGCTGGGGCTCCCGGGCGTCAACGAGCCGATCCTGAAGGTCGTGATCCTGAACTCGCGCGAGAGCTTCGACCGCTACTGCGAGAAGCGCGACAAGAAGCGCATGGCGCCGGCCATCAAGGGCCTCTATGAGTACCGCGAACGGCGCATCCTGACGTACCACGACCTGAGCGCGCCCTACGAGGTGCTGCTCCACGAGGGCGCGCACCAGCTGGTCCACTACTACACGCTGCGCGAGACCGAGGGCCGCAAGGTGCCCAGCTCGTACTGGTTCCAGGAAGGCCTGGGGACCTACTTCGAAGGGTTCCGCCGCCGCGTGGACGGCGAGATCCTGCTCGACCCCGGCGTGAACAGCCAGCGGCTCCCGACGCTCAAGCAGATCCTCCTGCAGCAGGACCGCCGGGATTTCGTCCCGCTCACGATGCTGGTGGGCATGACCGTCGACGAATTCTGGGACTGGTTCGAGCGCGGCATGATGACCGAGCCCGCCGAGGTGACCCGCAAGGCGCAGCTCTACTACGCCGAGTCCTGGGCCTTCACGCACTTCCTCCGCCAGGCCGGCGGGAACCACCGGAAAGTCTTCGACGCCTACTTCCGCCGGGAGATCGCCGGCACGGCCTCCAAGGCGGTCTTCGAGGAAATGGTCCGCAACGAGCTGGGCCTCGACCTCCTGCAGCTCGAGGACCAGTTCGTGAAGTACATCCAGGGTCTCCGCTAGGCCCCGGGTCATGATTCCCACGCTCGCCCTCCTGTCGTCGCTTTTCCTCCTCCAGGCCAACGCCGACAAGCTCCTCGAGCGCCTGCGCACGGAGGATGCCGTCGAGCGGCGCCGCGTGCAGGCCGAGCTGACCCGGCTGGGCGCCGAGGCGGTGCCCGCGATGCTCCGCACGCTGGAAAGCGCGTCGCCGCGTCCCGAGGAGGAGGTGACGCGGCTGGTGAAGCGGCTGGAGAGCCCGCGCTGGAAGGAGAGGAGCGAGGCGACCGAGGCGCTGGTGCGGCTCGGGCGCGCCGCCATCCCGGTCCTGGAGGCGAAGATCGCCGGGGTCGACCCCGAGGCCGCGTGGCGCCTGAAGGCGGCCGTCGCGGAGATCCGCGAGAAGGCGGGGCAGGACGAGCAGCTGGAAGAGTACCGGGCGGCCTCGCTCTGCGACGTGCTGGGGCAGGCGGGCGACGGACGCGCCGTGGCCCCGCTGCTGCGGCTCCTGGATGCCGACGCGCCGGAGAAGCGCGTGCCCCTCAAGCTGCGGGCCTCGCAAGCGCTCGGCCTGCTGCGCGCGAGCATGAGCGCGGGCCAGGCCGAGGAGGCCGCGGACCGCGTCCTGCAGCTGCTGGAGCGGATCGCCCCGCCGCTGGACAAGGCGATGCTGTTCCAGACGCTCGGGCGGCTGGGCGCCCCTTCGGCGGTGCGGCCGCTGGCGGCGCTGCTGTCGGACCGCAGCGAGAAGAACGTCCACCTGAAGCGCAGCGCGATGGCGGCGCTGGCGGCCATCGGCCAGGCCCGGGGCGTCCGCGCGATCGTGGACGCCCTCACGGCCGACGACGTCTACGTCCGCCAGGGCGCGGCGGCGCTGCTCCAGGAGCTCGCCGGCGACCTCTTCGCCTACGACCCGCGCGCGACCAACGAAGAGAACCAGCCCGCGATCGAGAAGTTCAAGTCCTGGGGCGCTTCCAAGTACGGCAAGGACTGGAACAACTAATCCAGTACCCAGGCAGAACCGTTCCCCCCTCTCCTCCCCGACGCTCACCCCCTCAACGGCCGCGTTGGTGAACCAGCACGGAGTGTTGATCTGGGTTCCCCTCCGGGGGGCAGGGGGGATCCCTCTGCCCGGGTACTGGGTACTGTGTACTGGATCGTGGATACTGGGTAAGATCTCCGGACCATGATTTGCGCGGTGATCCGGACGGAGTCCAATGAGGAAGCCGTCGCCGCCATGACGGAGGCGAAGCGGTTCGGGGCCGACCTCTGCGAGCTGCGGGCCGACTACCTGAAGCAGCCCGACCTCGCGACGATCCTCGCGGCCAAGCCGCTGCCCGTGCTGGTCACGGTCCGCCCGAAGTGGGAAGGCGGGCAGTACGAGGGCGACGAGTCGCTGCGCCTCGGGATGCTCGAGGACGCCTGCCTGCACGGGGCGGACTACGTCGACGTCGAGTTCCGCGCCTACAAGGACTTCAACCGCCGCCAGGCCAAGCTGATCGTCTCCTACCACGACTTCGAGAAGACCCCCGAGGATCTGGAGGCGACAGCGACCAAGATGGCGGCGCTCGACCCCTTCCTGGTCAAGGTCGCGTGCCTGCCGAAGGGGACGGCGGACCTGGTCCGCCTGGTGTCGCTTCAGAAGAGCTTCCGCTCGCCGATCGCGGTGATCGCGATGGGGGAGTTCGGCGAGCCGCTGCGGGTGCTCTACCACCGCTACGGGGGCTGGCTGACCTTCGTCTCGCTCAAGGCGGGCCTGGAGTCGGCGCCGGGGCAGGTGACGGTGGAGGAGATGGTCCGGCTCTACCAGGGCAAGACGATCGACGAGTCCACCGAGATCTACGGGGTGATCGGCAACCCGGTGGCCCACTCGAAGAGCCCGGTCGTCTTCAACGACGTCTTCAAGCACCTGGGGATGAACGCCCGCTACGTGAAGATCAAGATGGACGACCCGGCCCGCCTGCGGGAGCTCGTCGCAGCCATGGAGCTGAGCGGGCTTTCGGTGACGATCCCGCACAAGCAGGCCGTGCTGGCGTCGGTCGACGAGGCGGACGAGATCGCGCGCGGCATCGGCGCGGCGAACACCGTAACGGTCCGCGAGGGGCGCTTGAGCGCGTCGAACACCGACATCCTGGCCGCCGTCGAGGCCGTCAAGGACGCGGCGGTGAAAAAGTGGTCGCACGGCATCTACGGGATGCGCGCGTTGGTCCTGGGGGCGGGGGGCGTCTCGCGGGCGATCGCCTGGGGCCTGAAGCGCGAGGCCGCGCGGGTCGTGATCGCCAATCGGACCTTCGAGCGCGGCAAGGCGCTGGCGGAGGAGCTGGGGGTCGACTTCGTCCGCTGGGAGAACCTGATCGACGCGCGGGCCCAGATCGTGGTGAACGGCACGTCGGTGGGCATGACGCCCAAGACGGAGGAGTCGCCGGTCGAGCCGTCCTTCTTCAAGAAGGACATGGTCGCGATGGACACGGTCTACACGCCCCGGAACACCAAGTTCCTGCGGGACGCGCGCTCGGTCGGGGCGACGGCGATCGACGGCGTGGAGATGTTCCTACGGCAGGCGAACCACCAGTTCAAGCTGTGGAAGGGACGCCCCATTCCCACCGAGATTCTGAAAGAGTTCTCTCAGAAGCTCTGACGATCGGAAGCAGGAAGCAAATCGCCCACGCGGTGTCGTTCCTGCCTTCTCCCGGGCGGCGCTGCCGTTTTACTTCGTACTTCTCAATTTTTACTTACTCAACGACCGTAACCACCATCCCCTTGTAGGCCAGCGCGGCGACCTCGACGACCTCCTCGTTGAGCATGCGGACGCAGCCGTTGGAGGCCTTGGAGCCGATCGAGCCGGGGTCGTTCGTGCCGTGGATGCCGATCCCGTGATGGATGTCGTGCTCGAGGGAGATCCACCACTTGCCGAGCGGGTTCTGGGGGTCGCCGTACGGCACCGGGGCCTTGCCCTGGATCTTGACGTCGGGGGGCGGCCACCAGGCGGGGTTCGGGTTCTTGCCGCCCATGACGAACTTCGCGACGGGCGTCTCCTTGTTGGGCGCGCCGATCGTGATCGTGTAGCCCTTGAAGGGGCAGCCCTCGTAGAGGATCCACATCCGGAACATCGACTTGTCGACCACGATCGACCAGGTGCCCTTGGGCAGGCGCACCTTGCGGCCGGCCCGGAGGATGGCGTTCTCGGGGTAGTTGTTCACGTACATGATCGCGCCCTTCACGCCGTTGAGCGCCTTGAACTTCCGCGCGATCGACTCCAGGGTGTCGCCCTGCTGGATCTCGTAGAGCTCCACGTCCTTCTCGTCGGCGCGGTTCTGCAGGAGCTCCTGGTTGATCTTGATGCCGACCTGGGCGAGCTCGGTCCGCTCGGCGTCGCCGATCGGTCCTGAGAAGGCGGCCGAGACCTTGGCGCGCGCCTCGCGCCACTTGCCGTCGGCGATGAGCTCGTCGATCTCGGTCCGGAGCGACTTGGCGGGCGGGGTGAAGACCACGGGGACCGGCGCGGGCGCGACGGTCTTCTTCGGGGCCTCCGTCTTCGGCTGGATCAGCTCGGCCTTGCGGGTTTCGGCCACGACGGCCGGCTCGATCCGGACGGGCGGCGGCGGGGGAGCGGGGGCTTTTTCCGCGACGACCGGCGGGACGGCCTGGACCGGCGGCTGCGGCTTGTGGCGGAAGAACGCGAAATAGGCGATGGCCGACGCGACGGCCAGGGTGATCAGGACGGTGGGAACGCGGGACGGTTTGCGGACATTGGGAGCGGCGAGCATGGATTCCCCTCTCTCTATCTCTCCGCGAGGAAGTATGACCACGAAACGCGAGTTGTCAAGGACAAATCATAACTTATGATTTTGGGGTCGATGAGAATGGAGAATAAAGACTGGAGAATCGGGTAAGCTGGCCGCGCGATGAAGACCTACACGATCGGCATCCTGGGCGGCGACGGCATCGGGCCCGACGTGACCGCGGAAGCCGTCAAGGTCCTCAAGCAGGTCCAGGACGGCTACCGTCTCGACTTCGTCGACTACCCGTTCGGCTCGGACCACTACCTCCGGACCAACGAGTTCATCCCCGAGCGGGCCTTCGAGGAGATCAAGACCCTCGATGCCGTCCTGCTCGGGGCCCTCGGCGACCCGCGCTGCGCCCCCGGAGTCGTCGAGCGTGGCATCATCTTCAAGCTCCGCTTCGGCCTGGACCTCTACGTGAACCTGAGGCCCATTCGGCTCTACACGGAGAAGCTCTGCCCGATCAAGGGCAAGACCCCGAAGGACATCGACATCGTGGTCTGCCGGGAGAACACCGAGGACGCCTACTCGGGGGTGGTGCGCTTCGAGAAGAAGGGCGGCCCCGACGAGGTCGCGATCCAGGAGGCGAGGTACACCTGGAAGGGCAGCGAGCGCATCATCCGCTACGCCTTCGAGACCGCGCGGAAGCGCAACGGCAAGAAGAAGGTCACCCTCGTCGACAAGGCCAACGCCGTGCTGGCGCACGACCTGCTCCGCCGCGTCTTCGATCAGGTCGCGAAGGAATACCCCGACATCCAGAAGGAGAACGCCTACGTCGACGCCACCTGCATGTGGCTCGTCAAGAACCCCGAGTCCTTCGACGTGATCGTGACCACCAACATGTTCGGCGACATCATCACCGACCTGGGCGCGATGATCCAGGGCGGCATGGGCATCGCGGCCGGCGGCAACATCCACCCCGGCAAGGTCTCCGTGTTCGAGCCGATCCACGGCTCCGCGCCGAAGTACAAGGGGCTGAAGAAGGTGAGCCCGCTGGCCGCGATCCTGGCGGCGGGAATGCTCCTGGAGCACGTGGGCGAGAAGAAGTCCGCCGACCGCATCGAGGCCGCCGTGAAGAAGGTCCTCGAGTCCGACGCCCTGCCGTCGATCGACGCGTCGAGCGGGGTGCCGACGGATAAGGTCGGCGATTTGGTCGTTGCCTCCCTGTAGTCCGAACACGGAACACCGAACACGGAACACCGAGCCGGAGGGTTCCCCTCTGTACCTCCCCCGGGGGGAGGCAGGGAGGGGGAACGATCTTTCTCGGTGTGCGGTGTCCCGGGTTCGGGGTTCGGGGCTCGGGCTTAGCGGCGGTCGATGAAAATGGACTGCGCGGGGAGCACGACCGACTTGCCGTTCCACGTCAGTGCGGCCGCCCAGGTCGCCGTGTAGCGGCCCGCCACGGCCATCTTGAGCGTGAGCTCGGGGAACGCGCCGCCCACGAACTCGCCGGGGCCCAGGCGCACGATCCGCTTCCCGCCGCCGCCGAGCGTGTAGGCCACCGGGCCGTTGGGGCCCATCAGCTTGAAGCGCTGGGCCGGCGCCTCGTCGAGCGCCAGCTCCACGTCCGCGGGGCTCAGGTTCGTCACGCGCCACTCCACCGGCAGGGAAGCGCCGGCGACCACCGGGTCGCGGGGGCCCAGGAGCGATGCGATCAGCGGCGTGCGCCCCTTCTTCACCAGGTAGGCCGAGGCTTCCTGGGTGATCGAGGCCTCGGGGTCCCTCAGGGCCTGGATCAGGCCGTTCACGGAGCTCTCGCCGTCGATGCCCCCGAGCGCGCTGACCGCGGCGAGGCGGAGCGCCGGGTTGGCGCTCGCGAGCAGCCCCTGCAGGGCCGGCACCGCCATCGCATCGGAGACGACGCCGATCTCCTTGGGCTGCATCTTGGAGAGGCGCGCGGTCCACTCGCGCTCCGCATCGGCGCGCTTGCGCAGCAGCTCGGCGCGGCGGTTCACGATCAGGCCCTTGGCGGAGTCGACCTTGACGAGCGGAATCGCGCCGTCGAGCTCGGCGATCGCCTCGGGGAGCTGGCCGCGCTTCTCGAAGTCGGCGACGCGCTCCATTTCCTCCTTCACGAAGCGAGATTCCTCTTCCTCGCGGAGGGGGCGCAGCTCGCGCGTGATCAGGCTGTAGCGGTAGCGGTCGAGGACGGAATCGTAGAGCCGCAGCACCTCGCGCAGATTCTTGTTTTCCATGGCGTCGCGGATCGGGATGCGCACCATGTTGTAGACGTCGCGCGCACGGAACTCGTAGAGGGCCGCGGCGCAGACCAACGCGAGCGCGATCGCGCCGCCCGTGAGCGTGCGAACGATGCGTCGCCGCTGCCGCGCCTTCTCGACCTGGCCCGACTCCAGGCTCTGGCGCAGCGCGAGCGCCTCCTCGTGGCGCGGGTCGAGCTTGAGGATCGTGCGGCAGTAGTCGAGGGAGGCCTGGTCGTTCTTCGACTCCATGGCCCGCTCGAGGAGCCGGGCGTAGAGCTTGACCGCCTCGCCCTTGTCGCCCAGGTGCCGCTGCATCTCGGCGACCGACTCGATGAGCTCCGTGTGGTCGCCGACCTTCTCGACGAGCTGCTGGTAGACGGCCAGCGCCTTGTCGGGCAGGCCGGCCTTCTTGTAGGCGGCCGCGAGGCCCTCGCCGGCGGCGAGCGCATCCATCTTGAGGTCGAGCTGGAGCAGCGTCTGGAAGAGCCGCTCGTGCGCGGTGATGTCGCGCGGCGCGTGGACCAGCACCTTCTGGTAGCTCTTGATGGCCTGCTCCAGGGCGCCCGACTCCGCCTGCGCCGAGGCGAGCTGGCGCGCGAAGCTCGCGGCCGAGTCGTGGTCCTGCAGTTCCTCGCTGCAGCGCAGCGCCAGCTCCAGGAGCCCCGTGTTCTTGCGCTCGTGGTCCAGGCCGTAGCGGGCCATGCGGAGCGCCGCGTCCCACTCCTTCTTGCCGGCGCGGGAGCGGCCCCGCTCGAAGGCGTCCGCGGCCGAGAGCGGCCGGGCGGCGCCGGAGCGGATCAGGAGCGCGGCCGCGCGGAGCAGCATGAACTGCCCCAGGCGGGTGAGCTCCTGCACGTCGCGGAGCGAGCGCTCGCCGTCGAGCAGCGCGAAGACGCGCTTGATCGTCGGCTCCGCGTCCGGAACCATGCGAGCGGCGTCGGGGACCAGGATCTCGTTCTGCGAGAGGATGGCCTTGCGGGTCTCACCCCACTCGTCGGCGCGGCGCACGGCCTCCATGATGGCCGCCTCGACGGCCAGGCGGGGCTCGAGGTCGAGCTGGTCGACGTCGAAGCCGCGGTCGTCGGGCTCGCCCTCTTCAAATTCGAACGTGGCGTCGTGCCAGAGGAAGGCGTCGCAGAGGTGCTCGCCCATCTGGTGCTCGCAGGCGGCCTTGAGCTCCTCCTTCGTGACCTTGCCCTTCTTGAGGAGGCCGCGGATGAAGCCGCCCTCGCTGGTGTGGCGGCCGTTGATGGTGGGCGCGTCGTCGGGGCGGAGCTTTTCCAGCGCCAGGAGGCCGTTCACCAGCGACGGACCCTGGCCGTTGCCCAGGCCGACCAGCTTCAGGGCCCCCTTCTCGAACCAGAGGAAGAGCTGCTGGCGCTCCTTCTTGTGGCGGATCGCCAGCGTCCCGGTCTGCTCGTTGGTGACCAGGTCCTGGAGCACGTTGGCCAGGGAAATCGAACGAACGTCGCCTTTGAGTCCCATGAGTTCGTCGAATCGGGGTGTTGTCTTCCTAAGTCTAGCCTATGCCGGGGGCCCTTGCCAAGAATCCCAAAACCCCCGGGCCCGGGGCGGCCGGGAGGGCCTATTTTCCGGGGGACGAATCCGCGCTCCCTGCGTACGGTTACTTCTTTTGTTCAATCGTCGTAGATAACGTGACGAGATCCCGCGGCGCGGATCTCGAAGGTAAGTCGTCCCAATGAAGTTCGCGGCCGGCGTCCTGACGATCCTGCTGCTCCCGCCCGCGGCCCTGAGGCCGCCCGCCGTGATGCCCACGCCGGCGCCCGCGATCGGCCCCCTGGGCCAGGACTGGTTCGGCGAGCCCGTCCTCCCCGGGATTTTCCGCGACGCCGGCGCGGCCCCCGTGACCGACGTCCCCCCCAGCCCCCTCGAGCTGCGCGACTTTCTGATCCATTCGTCGTACGGAAGCCAGGAGGCTCCGCCCCGGGCCCAGGCCCCTGCGTCCGAGTCGACATTCCCGAAGGGCGTGGGCGCGCCGGAGATCCAGGCCTGGCGCCAGGAGGACGAGCTCCGCCGGGTCCGCGAATGGGCCAGCGACGCCACCTTGGGGGCGCCGCTCCTGGTTCCGCAGCTGCTCCTGGAGTCCTTCCTGCCCCACGGACTGGCCGTGGGCCCCACGACCTTCCTCTACAAAACCGCTTCCCCCGATAACACGCTCCCCCTCGTGGTCTTCGACCAGGTCCTCTTCCACGAAGCCGAGTTCCTGAGCCAGGCCCAGCAGGCTTCGGACGCCGCCTACGCCGAGCAGTACTTCCAGCACGGGCAGAAGCGCATCCTGCGCCGGGCCCTGACGGGCGGATTCCGGGCCAGCTACGCGATCCCGAGGATGTCGCTCGATCAGATGATCGAGACCGCCGACGAGCAGGGCGTCGTCGGGTACGCGCTCCTTCCTCCCGTCGCGGGGGCGCTCCTGTACCTGAAGGGCATCGACCAGAGGATCAAGCTGGACGACGACGTCCGGGTCCGCTTCAAGCTCGCGAGCGGCCAGAACATCTTCCGCGGCACGCACTCCGACAACGGGAACCCCTGCTTCAGCGTCGAGCTGCGGCTCTGCGACCTTCCGGTCGGGGTCATCTGCAGCTTCGACATCAACAAGCAGGGCATGACGCCCGCCTTCATCGGCCTCGGCACGACCCTCGACGCGGTCGAGGAACTGCTCAGCCGGGAGGCCTACAGCCGGCTCCCGCCGGACGCCCGCTAGCCCTTCGTTGCAATCCTCCCTCCCGCCCCTTAGACTCGGCTCCCCGAATGTCCTCCCCCTTGAGCCCCGAGGAGCGCGCGGCGATCCGCCGCGAGGTGACCCGGCAGGCCTGGCCCGTGGTCCTGACGATGCTCCTCAAGACGCTGATGTTCTACGTGGACACCTACATGATCTCCGGAGTGGGGCCGGAGGCCATGGCCGCCATGGGGATCGTCGGCCCGATCTCGCACACGCTGGTCGCGATCATCTCGGCGCTCTCGGTGGGGACGATCGCGACCGTCTCGCGCGCCTGGGGGGAGGGCGACCGCGCCCGGCAGGAGCGCGAGGCCTCCACGGCCGTCGTGCTCGCCGCCGCCATCGGGGTCCCGCTCACCCTCGTGGGCCTCCTGATCCTGCCGGGCATGGCCGAGCTCTTCCAGGTGCCCGGCTCGCCTGCCGTGACCGAGATGGCGCGCCGCTTCCTCCGCATCGAGGCGTCGATCTTCCTCCTGTTCTGCCTCGATGCCGCCGCCACGGGGATCCTGCGGGCGGCGGGCCGGACCGTGCTGCCGATGGTGGCGACGCTGATCGCCAACGTCCTGAACATCTTCCTCAACTGGGTGTTCATCTACGGCAACCTGGGGGCGCCGCGCCTGGAAGTCGCGGGGGCGGCGCTGGCGACGTCGATCTCCTTCGCGCTGCAGGCGTCGGTCATCTTCGGCTCGCTCTGGCTGCCGCGCTCGCCGGTCCGGCTCTCGATCGCGGGGCTGCGCGGCGTCACGCGCGAGTCCGTCTCGCGTCTGCTGCGGGTCTCGACCCCGGCGGCGGTCGAGCCGCTGCTGCTGCAGACCGGGTTCCTGATCTACAACAAGGTGATCACCCGGCTCGGCGTGATCCCGATGGCGGCCCACCGGGCGGCCATAACGGTCGAGTCGCTCACGTTCATGCCGGCGTACGGATTCGCGGTCGCAGGCTCCGCGGTGGTGGGACAGTTCCTGGGCGCGGGCCGGGCCGACAAGGCGGACGCGGGCCTGCGGGTCTGCCTCCGCCTCTCGACCCTCTTTCTGAGCGCCGCGGGGGTCCTCTTCTTCTTCTTCTCGCCGCCGCTCGTGCGGATCTTCCTCCGGGGTCCGGGCGAGGAGGCGACCGTGGCGGCCGCGGCCCTCTGCCTCCGGATCTCGGCCTTTGAGCAGCCCTTCATGGCCCTCGCGATGGCGCTGGGCGGAGGCCTGCGCGGGGCGGGGGACACCCGGAGCCCGCTGCTCGTCGGCGCCCTGGGGATCTGGGCCGTCCGGATCCCGCTCGCCTGGGCGCTCGCGCTCCCCGCGGGGCTCGGCCTCAGCGGCATCTGGATCACCATGATCGCCGACTGGGCGGTGCGGACGGCCGTCTTCTGGGTCCTCTACAAACGGGGCCGATGGAAATCCATCAATCTCTGAGCCGTCCCGTATAATGGATTGAGCGGTGTCTCACCTGTAGGTATCCAGGAGGCTCCATGCGCCGATTCCTGTCCTTCGCGCTCTTCGCGATTCTCCTCTCTCCCGCCGCGGCCCAGGATTCGAACGACCGCGCGGCCGAGATCCTGAAGAAGATCGATGCGGCGATCCAGCAGCAGTCGCAGCGCACCCGCAACGAGATCCTGGAGCTGATCCGCCAGGAACTCCGCGGCACGAAGACGGACGCGGCCCCGCAGGCCCGCAATCTGCCCGCGGCCTCGACCGAGAAGGCGAAGGCCGTCGTCACCACCGAGCTGCTCAAGAAGCACGCCTCCTACCTCGCGAGCGACGACCTCGAGGGCCGTTGCGCCGGATACCCGGGCTGCGACAAGGCGGCGGACTACATCGCGGACGTCTTCAAGAAGGCGGGCCTTCAGCCCGGCGGCGACAACAGCACGTACTTCCAGAAGTTCCGCCTCCTGGGGAAGGACACGAAAAACGTGATCGGCATCATCGAGGGGACGGACCCGCAGCTCAAGAGCGAGATCGTCGTCCTGGGCGCCCACTACGACCACGTGGGGACCGCTGAGCAGCGGGACTTCGGCCGCATGGGCGGCCGGGGCGACGACACCATCTGGAACGGCGCCGACGACAACGGGTCGGGCACCACCTGCGTGCTGGCGCTCGCCCAGGCCTTCGGCGACGGCGGCCTGAAGGCGAAGCGCACGCTCGTCTTCATGTGCTTCAGCGGCGAGGAGGCGGGCCTCGTGGGCTCCCGCTACTACACGAAGAACCCGATCGGGGGCTCGATCGAGAAGCACGTCTTCATGCTCAACCTCGACATGGTGGGCCGCAATCCGAACAAGCCCATCGAGATCCACGGAGTCGGCTCCGCCGAGGGCGGCGTGGTCAAGAAGGCCGTCGAGAGCGCCGTCGCGACCTCCGGCCTGAAGGCGAAGCTCAACGAGGCCGTGACCCTCATGGGGGGCGACAGCGACCACTCGTCCTTCGCGGACAAGAAGGTGCCCTTCGCGTTCTTCTTCTCGGGCTTCCACGCGGACTACCACCGTCCGAGCGACACCCCCGACAAGCTCGCCTACGAGAACATGGTGAAGGTGTCGACGACGTCCATGGACATCCTGCTGCAGATCGCCAACCTGGACGAGCGGCCCAAGTTCTCGGGCAAGGTGAAGCCCTCGTTCCAGATGCCGGACCTCGAGCCGCCGCCCCAGAGCCGCCGCATGGGCGTGACCGTGCAGGAGCTCGACGACGCCGACTGCGACGGCCTGAAGCTCGAGGCGGGGCAGGGCGGGCTCCGCGTGGATGCGGTGCAGGCCGGCAGCGCCGCCGAGGCGGCGACCGTGAAGGTGGGCGACGTGATCCTCTCGGTCGCGGGCGTCCCGCTCCCGCGCGGCTCCACGCGCGACGAGCTCCGGAAGGTCCTGACCGACAAGGTCAAGCCCGGCAAGGAGGTCGACATCGTCGTCCTCCGGAAGGGCGAGCGCGTCACCCTGAAAGGAAAGTGGTCCGAGTAGCGTCCGCGGGTTGATACAATCCGCGCGATGCGATCGGTCTATCGGATCCTCGACGCCAACCTGAACCGTGCCCGGGAGGCGCTCCGCGTCCTCGAAGACGTCGCCCGCTTCCACCACGACGACGCGGAGGTCGCGGCCCGTTTGAAGGACGCGCGCCACGCGCTCGACGCCCGCTCCCGCCCCCTGGCCCGCGAGCTCCTGTTGGCCCGCGACTCCGTCCGCGACGTGGGCCGCGACAGCGACCGTCCCGTGAAGGGCGCGCGGCCCCTGCGCGACGTGGTCGCCGCGAACCTGAAGCGCGCGGGCGAGGCGCTGCGGAGCATCGAGGAGATCGCCAAAGGCCGCCTGCCCGAACTCTCGCGCGAGGCCCACCGGCGCCGCTTCGAGCTCTACACCCTCGAAAAGGAGATGGCCGACCCCGCGGTCCGGCTGGCGTCGGCGCGGCTCTACGTGCTGCTCGACCCGTCGGTGACCTCTCGGCCGCTGCCGCGGGTGGCGGCGGAGGCGGTCCGCGGGGGCGCGGACGTGCTGCAGTTGCGGCAGAAGCCGCGGGTGGACCTGGGGCTCGCGAAGGCGATCCGCGCGGCGGTCCCGGACGCGCTCTTCATCGTCAACGATCGGCCGGACGTCGCGCTGGCGTCGGGCGCCGACGGGGTCCACCTGGGCCTCGAGGACATGCCGCTGGCGGACGCCCGCAGGCTCGGCGTGGGGATCATCGGGGCGACGAGCCACTCGCTCGCGGAGGCGCGCCGCGCCCGGGCCGCCGGGGCGGACTACGTGTCCTGCGGCCCGATGTTCCCGACGCCGCTCAAGCCGGACCTGCCCGCGAAGGGCTTCTCCTACCTGGAGGCGCTGAAGCGGCTGGGGCTGCCGTTCTTCTGCATCGGCGGGATCACCCGGGAGAACGCGACGCCGAGGCTGCAGCGGGCGGCGGTCTGCGCGGGGGTGATTGCGGCTCCGGACGTGGCGGCGGCGGCGCGGGCGATCCGCGCGAAGCTCACTTCGGGAACGAGAAGTCGTCCTGCTTCTTCCGCTTCTGGTCGCGGACGGCGCGGTACTGCGGCGACGTGAACCACTCCTTCATCATCGCGATCTTGCGCTTCTGGCCCTCGTCCAGGTCCGAGAACTGGACGCCGGCGTAGAAGTCCTCGGCCTTCTTGGTCGACTGGTAGCACCAGCGGACCTCCCCTGACGCCTCGATCTGGTCCTGGTACTTCTCCATCTGGATGACCATGCGGACCTTGGCCCCGATGGGGAGGCGTTCGTGGATGAGGAAGCGGACGCCGCCTTCGGAGAGGTCGAGGGCCGCACGGGCGCGGTTGTCCTTGCGGACGCCGAAGACGCTGAGGATGCCTTCGCGGTAGAGGGTCGCCTGGGCTTCGTCGACTCCGAAGCGGGTGTGGCGGCGGCGTTCGCTGCTTTTGCTGCTGCCGCCGGGGGTGGCTTCGGTCTTGGCGGGGGCGCCGGTCTTGTTAACCTTCTTGAACTCCGCGAACCAGTCGGCCTGGCTGGGATCCGGATCGCCGCCCATCTCGTCCTCTCCTGTTGTTCAAGGCTACACCTTCGCCTGCTCAAAATCAACTTGGTGGGCCAGCAGCGACGCGCCGGCGACCGCCAGGGGGAGAAGGACGTAGCCGATGAACGGGATCAGAAGGATGGGGAAGAGGACGGCGCCGAAGCCGAGGGCCTCGCCGGGATGGCGCCAGAGCCAGGCGAAGCGGGCGGGGACCGAGAGGTGCCGGGCGTCGAGGGGGTAGTCCAGGTACTCGAAGCCCAGGAAGGCGACGCTCACGAGGGTCGAGAGGACCGGGTGGAGGGCGGTGCCGACTCCCGGGAGGAGGTGGAGCAGGAGCAGGGCGATCTGGATGCCGCCGAAGAAGACGAGCTTGAGGACCTGGTTGACGACGGAGCGGCCCAGGGCCCGCAGGGTGCCTCGGGGGGGCGGCAGGGTTTCGCCGAGCTCGCGGAGGATGCGTTCGGTCATGGCGTCGAGGAAGGGCCCGGCCAGGATATTGCCCACGATGGTGAAGAGGAAGAGGCCGGCGACGAAGACGATGACGGTCATGAGCCATCCGAGGCCGCTGCGGAGCCAGCCCCACCAGCGGGCGGGCAGGACAGCGTCGACGAGCTCGCCGCGATGCTGGACGAAGAGGTAGGTCAGGATGGCGAAGAGGACCACGTTGATTGCGAAGGCGGCGGCGAAGTACTTCCAGAGGCCGGGCCGGGCGAGGAAGTAGGCGATGCCGCGGAACGGGTAGCCCAGGGCGGAGAAGAAGGCGCTCATCGATCGTCCTCAAGGCCTGCCATGAGCGAGCGCCGCCGGGCGGCGCGAGTCGAATGGTTGGGCCGTCTGGATTCGAACCAGAACAGAGGGATCCAAAATCCCTCGTGCTACCGTTACACCACGGCCCAGTGAGATCAATTGAAGGGTCGCCTATCGAGGAAGGGAGCGGTCGCGGAGAACGACGCTAGGATTGTCGGCGGGGAGAGGTCGTCCGCATTCCCGGATCGTACACCATTCCGCCGCCCGGTACAACCGTCGCGACTAGGAGAACATCCCGATCCGCTCCTCGTTCTCCGCCCACCAGGCGCGGGCGTCGTCCGAGTCCCAGCGGTCCGGCGTTTCGACCGCGCGCAGCAGCTCGCCGACCTCGGCGAAATCTGCGGGCCGGGATTCCGGGTCGAGCGCCAGGCAGCGGCGGATCAGCGCCTCCAGGGCCTCGGGGAGCAACGAGCCCCGGAGCTGCGAGGGCGACGGGCGCTCCGCCGTCAGCGATTGGTAGATCAGCTCCGCGGGAGAGGCGCCTTCGAACACGTTCCGGCCCGTCAGCAGGTGGAAGGCCACGGCGCCGAACGAGTACACGTCGGAACGGGGGTCGCGCGCATCCTCGGAGCGGATCCGCTCCGGGGCGATGTAGGCTGGCGTGCCCACGAGCTCCGGGGAAGCGTCGCCGCCCGAGATCGAGCACGCGATCCCGAAATCGAGGACCTTGATGACGTCGCCCGCCCCGCCCCGGCTGCAGACCATGACGTTGGCCGGCTTCAGGTCGCGGTGCAGCAGGCCGACCCGCTGGGCCTCCTCGAGGGCGTCCGAGATCTGCCGGAGCAGATACAACGCCCGGGCCGGCGGCACGCGTCCCTCCAGCGCGAGAAGCTGCGCGAGCGTCAGGCCCCTCACGTACTCCATCGCGTAGTACAGCCGCCCCTCGGGCGTCTCGCCGAACTCGAAGACCTGAACCAGGTTGGGGTGCTCGAGGAGGCTGGCGAGGCGTGCTTCCTGTTCGAAGCGTTGCTGCGTCGCGATGCGGCCGGGATGCAGCATCTTCAGCGCGGCGGGCCGCCCCAGGACCGCGTGATGCCCAAGGAAGACCTCCGCCATCCCGCCCTGTCCCAGCCGTCGATCGAGGACGTAGGACCCCAGCACGGACCCCTTGCCGTGCCGGCCGCGGAAGCGGGCGCGGAACGTGGGGAAGAGGATTCCCAACGTCACGAGGCCGGGCAGCGCCAGGAGCAACGCGAAGGCGGTCCGCAACGGGCGCGCGGGCGCCAACACGGCATCGATGTCGACCTCGGCGCGGAGGCCCCCCTCCAGGTCCGGGGCGTGCGAGAGCGAGATCGGGGAGGGCGCCTGGAGGAATCCGAGGAACTCCCGCTCGGGAGCGAAACGGAAGAGCGCGATCGCCCGGAGCTGTCCCGAAGCGTCCCGGATCGGCCCCCCGGCGACCCCGGCGTCGAGGACTCCCTCTCCGAGGAGCATCCGCTGGCGCAAGACCGCCCCCTCCGGCTCGGGCGGACGGCCGACGAGCGAGGTGTCCTCCGAGCAGAGCGTCACCCCGTCCCGGCCGACCAGGAGGAATCCCCGCTCTCCGAGCTCCGGCGGGACGCGGGACATCCGCTCGGACAGGTACTTATAGGAAGGAGATCGCTGCAGCGCGTCCTGAGGGCGCTCGCGCGACGCTTCGGCCGCTTCGGCCAGCGTCGCGACGTGCCGCACGACGTCCGGCGCTTCCAGCACCGAGCGGACGAGCTCCTTCTGCCGCCGCGCCCAGGAGCGCAGCAGCGAGGAGTGGGACGCTACCACGTCCCGTCGCATCCGCTCGGCGTCCTCTCGTAACGCCCTCTCGAAGCGCCCCAGCGTGCTCGTCCGCAGCGCCAGCAGCAGCAGGGTCGCGAGCGCGCCGATCCCCAGCTTCAGCAGCGGCTTGCGCACCCAGCTCGTCCGGTTGCGCGGGGGCGCCGGAACCGGGGAGGGCGACGGCGCATGATAACGGAGGAGGGAGCGCAACTCCTCGCGGAGCCCAGTGTCCGCACCCCGCACATAGCGCTCCCGTTCCCTCGGCGGCAGGTGGGCGCAGGCGTCGAAGTGCCGGCTCAGGGCTCGGTAGCGGTCCGGGCCGTACGGGACGTCGAAGCGGGACTTCTCGGACGTATCCATGACGACAACTCCGGGGGAATCCCCGCCTCAGGAGCAGCGGGACGGCGAGGCGTCGCGGCCGCCCGTGCCGTCGAGCTCCTTGAGCGCCCAGGCCCGCACCATGGCCCACTGGCGCTCGACGGTGCGGGAGCAGACGCCGAGCACCTCTCCGATTTCCCTCATGCCCATGCCGCTGAAGAGTCGGAGCTCCAGGATGCGGGCATGGACGGGGTCCAGGGCGGCCAGCTTGTCGAGGATCTCGTCCACCGCCAGGATTTCTTCGGGCCGGTCCATCGAGAAGGCCAGGTCGTCCTGAAGGTTGAGGCGCCCCCAGGTCCGGCCGCCGCGCTTCTTGCGGTGCTTGGTGCGCGCGTGGTCGACCAGGATGCGGCGCATCGCCTGCGCGCTGACGGCCAGGAAGTGGGTGCGTCCCTGCCAGGAGATGCGGGTCTGCCCGACCAGCTTCAGGAAGGATTCGTTCACCAGATCCGTGGGCTGGAACGTGTGCCCCGACGACTCGCGGCTCAGGAAGCGCGACGCCAGGGAGCGGAGGTCGTCGTACAGCTCGGTCATGAGGCGCCCGACGCTCGACCGGTCGCCCTGGGAGAGCGACGCGAGCATCCGGCCGATTTCCTGCGGAGTCATCGCCATGGAGACCTTTCCCCCGCCTCAATGGTCGCTGCACTTTCAACCTCCGCGCAAGGGAATTAGGCGAATGTCGCAAAAGTCGGCGCGTTGTCGCGTGTCCTCTTAGGCCCAAGGTGGGTCCATGGGTAAGTGGCCGTTGATGCACTGCGTGAAGACCATGAGAGCGGGCGCCTTGCTGGCGGTTCTGGTCCTCTCGGCGTGCCGGGAGGCCAAGGAGACGGCTCCCGCGCAGGCGCCCATCCCGGTCCAGGTCGCGGCAGTCATCCGCCGCGACGTCCCGGAGATGCTGGAAGCCATCGGTCAGACCCGAGGCTCCGTCGAGGTGGAGATCCGGGCGCGAGTCGAAGGCTTCATCGACAGCGTCCTTTTCGACGAGGGCAAGCCCGTCCGGAAGGGAGAAGTCCTTTACGAAATCGACCCCAAGCCCCTCATCGCCGCCGTCAACAGCGCCAAGGGCAAGCTGGCCCAGGCGCAGGCGGATCTGGCGAAGGCGAGGCAGGACGTCGCGAGGTACAAGCCCCTGGTCGAGCAGAATGCCATCTCGCGGGAAGAATACGAGACGGCGACGGCCCTGGAGCAGGCGGCGGTCGCGAAGGTCGACGCCGCCAAGGCCCAGCTGGAGTCCGCCCAGCTGGACCTGGGCTACACGAAAGTCCAGTCGCCGATCGACGGCATCGCCGGCAAGACGGAGGTCAAGGCCGGCGCCCTCGTGGGCCGCGGACAGAGCACGCTGCTGACGACCGTCTCGACGAACGATCCGATCCACTGCCGCTTCGCCGTGAGCGAGCGGGACTATCTGGCCGTCGCACGCCGGACCCGGGAGGGCGGGGGAGCGCAGAAGCTGGAATTCGAGATGATCCTGGCGGACGGCGCCGTGCATCCCCACAAGGGGAGCCTCGTGTTCATCGAGCGGCTGATCGATCCGACGACGGGCACGATCATGGTGGAGTCGTCCTTCCCGAATCCGGAGAAGATCGTGCGGCCGGGACAGTTCGCCCGCGTGCGCGTGCCCTTGTCGGTGCGCAAAGGCAGCCTGCTCGTGCCCCAGCGGGCCGTCTCCGAGCTCCAGGCGACCTACTCCGTCGGGGTGGTCATGTCGGACAACAAGGTCGAGATGCGGCCGGTCAAGGTTGGGGGACGCGTGGGAGGCCTCTGGGTCATCGAGAGCGGCCTGAATCCGGGCGACCGCGTCATCGTCGAGGGACTGCTCAAGGTCCGGAACGGCTCCATCGTCGTTCCGACTCCCGTCGAGCTGGACGAGAACGGCGCCGAAGTCCGGCCTCCCGCGGTCGGAGAGGTGAAGTAGGTGGCGCAGTTCTTCATCCGCCGTCCGACGGTGGCGATCGTGATTGCCCTGCTGACGGTCATCATGGGCGTCGTGACGCTGTCGCGCCTGCCCGTCGAGCAGTACCCGCCGCTGGCGCCCCCCACCATCCGGGTGGAGACCACCTACCAGGGCGCGAGCGCCGAGACGGTGGAGCAGTCGGTCGCGACGCCGATCGAGCAGCAGATGAACGGCGTCGACAACATGATCTACATGAAGTCGCTCAACACGAGCGACGGCCGGATGCAGCTCGACGTCGTCTTCCAGGTCGGGATGAACCTGGATATGGCGAACGTGCTCACCCAGAACCGGGTCTCCTGGGCGCAGCCACGCCTTCCGGAGGAAGTGAACCGGCAGGGCGTCACGGCGAAGAAACTGAATCCGAGCATCCTGCTGGCGACGTCCCTCTACTCGCCCAAGGGGACCTACGACGCCGGCTTCCTGATGAACTACGCGATGATCAACGTCCGCGACCCGATCCTGCGGGTCCCGGGCGTCGCCCAGGTCGACCTCTTCGGAGGCGCGGAATTCGGGATGCGGATCTGGCTGCGTCCCGACGAGATGGCCAAGCTCCGCCTCTCGCCGTCCGACGTCGTCAAGGCCGTGCGCGAGCAGAACCTGCAGGCGCCGGCGGGCCAGATCGGCGCCGCGCCCGCGCCCGGCGGGCAGGAGTTCACCTACACGGTCAAGGCCCCGAGCCGCTTCACCTCGCCGGAGGAGTTCGCGGAGATCATCGTCCGCTCCAACCCCGACGGCTCGCAGGTGAAGCTGAAAGACGTGGCGCGCACGGAGCTGGGGCAGGAATACTACAAGTCCTTCGGCCGCCTCAACGGGGGTCCCGCCGGCGTGCTCGCCGTCTACCTGCTCCCCGGCGCCAACCAGGTGGAGTCCGCGAAGGGCATCTACAAGACGCTCGACGACCTCAAGAAGAACTTCCCGGAGGACGTGGACTACAAGATCGTGTATGACACGACGCCGGCCGTGACGGCCTCCATCGACGAGATCGTCCACACGCTGGTCGAGGCCATCATCCTGGTCATCCTCGTCGTCTTCATCTTCCTGCAGAACGTCCGCGCGACCCTGATCCCTCTCCTGGCCGTCCCGGTTTCGCTGCTGGGCGCCTTCGTCTTCTTTCCGCTGCTGGGCTTCAGCATCAACACGCTGTCGATGTTCGGCCTCGTGCTGGCGATCGGAATCGTGGTCGACGACGCCATCGTCGTAGTCGAAGCCGTCATGCACCATATCGAGCACGGCATGACGCCGGTGGATGCCGCGACGCGCGCGATGAAGGAGGTGTCGGGGCCCGTCATCGGCATCGCGCTGATCTTCACGGCGGTCTTCGTGCCCGTCGCGTTCATGGGCGGCCTGACCGGGCGCCTGTACCAGCAGTTCGCGCTGACCATCGCGGCGTCGGTCCTGATCTCCGCGTTCAACGCGCTCTCCCTCAGCCCGGCGCTGGCGGCCCTCTTCCTGCGGCCCCCGAAGAAGAAGAAGGGTCCCCTGGGGAAGGCGTTCGGCGCCTTCAACTGGGGCTTCGAGAAGACGACGAACGGGTACCTGCGCGGGGCGGGGATGCTGGCCCGCCGCGCGTTCCTGACCCTGATCATCCTGGCCGTGGTGACCTTCGGCGTGGCCCAGCTCGGCGGCATCCTCCCCAAGGGCTTCGTGCCCGACGAGGACCAGGGGCTCATCATCGTGAACGTGAAGCTCCCCAACGCCTCGTCGCTCGACCGCACGGACCGGGTCTGCCGCAAGATCGAGGAGATCATGAAGCGGGCGCCGGGCGTGGAGGCCTTCAACACGATCGGCGGCCTCGGGATGCTGAACAACACGTTCACGACGAACGTGGCGTCGATCCTGGTCCGCATGAAGCCCTGGGAGGAGCGCAAGGCGCGCGAGCTGCAGCAGCCCGCGGTGCTGGCCTGGCTCAAGAAGGAGCTGGCCGCGCTGCCCGACGCCATCGCGTTCCCGTTCTCCATCCCGCCGCTGCCGGGCTTCGGGGCGGCGTCGGGCTTCAACTTCGTCCTCCAGGACCGCAGCGGCACCATGAGCGTGGCCGAGCTCGGGACCCAGACGTCGCGCTTCCTCAGCGAGGCGCGGAAGCGGCCGGAGCTGGCCAATCTGTTCTCGGCCTTCGACCCCACCTCTCCCCAGCTGGCCGTCGACGTCGACCGCGACATGGCTCGGAAACTGGGGCTGCCGATCAACGAGGTGTATTCGTCCCTGTCCACCCTCATCGGGGCGACCTACGCCAACGACTTCAACCGCTTCGGCCGGCTGTACCGCGTCTTCGTGCAGGCGGAGGGGGACTTCCGGGCGAATCCGTCGGACCTCGGCCGCTACTACGTCCGCAGCACGACGACGGACGCCATGATCCCGCTCTCGACGGTCGCGAAGGTCACGCCGATGTCGGGGACGGAGCTCACGATGCGCTTCAACCTGTTCCGCTCGGTCGAGATCACCGGGAACCCGGCTCCTGGGTTCACGTCGGGCCAGGCGTCGGAGGCCCTCGAGGCCGTGGCCCGCGAGGTCCTCCCGCGCGAGATGGGCTTCGCCTATTCGGGCCTCTCATACCAGGAGAAGACGGCCCCGCCATCCGGGCCTACGTTTCTGATGGCGGTGATCTTCGTGTTCCTGCTCCTGGCGGCGATGTACGAGAGCTGGACGCTTCCCTTTGCGGTGCTCCTGGGGACGCCGCTCGTCACCTTCGGGGCATTCTTCGGGATCTGGCTCCAGGGGTTTGAGAACAATGTCTTCGTCCAGGTCGGCCTGATCATGCTCATCGGCCTGGCGGCCAAGAACGCGATCCTGATCGTGGAGTTCGCCAAGATGCAGCGCGACCAGGGGAAGCCCGCGTACGACGCCGCCATGGAGGCCGCGAAGCTCCGCTTCCGCCCGATCCTGATGACGGCGTTCGCCTTCATCCTCGGCGTCGTCCCGCTGATGCTCGCGTCGGGCGCCGGCGCCGTGTCGCGCGTGATCATGGGCACCGCGGTGTTCTGGGGCATGCTCTTCGCCACCCTGGCGGGCGTCTTTATCATCCCCGGCCTCTACGTCTTCACGGAGAAGCTCTCGAGGAAGGGCAGGAAGGTCCCCCAGGAACTGCCGCCGCCGACGCCGGCGCCGGAGCGGGGGCATTGAGATGCGGCGGGGGTTCTCGCTCGCCCTGCTCCTGACGGCGTCCTGCACCGTGGGCCCCGACTACAAGCGCCCCGCGGTAGACGCGCCGGCGGCCTGGCAGGACGGCAAGGCCGAGTCCGCCTCGCTGGCGGACCTCGAGTGGTGGAAGCTGTTCGGGGACCCGGTCCTCCACGAACTGGTCGGCAGTGCGCTGCAGGCGAACTACGACGTGCGGCTGGCCCTGGAGAGAGTGGCGGAAGTGCGGGCGCGGCTCGGGTTCGTAAAGGCGGACCTCTACCCCCGCCTCGACGCCGCCGCGGCGGCCGGGGTCGTTCGGGCGTCCCGGCGGGAAAGCCCGCTGGCTCCGCTGATCCGCGACCCCGACTATCAGACCTACCAGCTCTTCGGCGCGCTCTCCTGGGAGCTCGATCTCTTCGGCCGCATCCGCCGGGCCACGGAGGCGGAGCGCGCGGCGCTGGCGGCGTCCGAGGAGGATCTCCACGCCGCCATGGTCTCGGTGATCGCCGAGGTATCCACCGCGTACCTGGACGTGCGCGACCTGGACGCGCGCGTCGGCATCGCCAAGGGGACGGTCGAGTCCCGCAAGGGCTACGTGGACATGGCCCGGCTCCGCTGGGAAGGGGGGAAGACCTCGGAACTGGACTTCCGGCAGGCGGAGGCGGAACTGGCGCGCACCGAATCCGTCCTCACGGACCTCGAGCGCCAGCGGGCGCAGCGGGAGCTCGACCTCGCGTTCCTGCTGGGTCGCAATCCGAGCCTCATCCCGCGCGGGAAGGACATCAACGCGCTGCCGCTGCCCCCGCAGATCCCCACGGGGCTGCCGTCGGACCTGCTGCAGCGCCGGCCCGACATCCGCTCAGCCGAGCAGCAGCTCGTCTCGGCCAACGCCCGCATCGGTGAAGCGCGGGCGCTCATGTACCCGACGATCACGCTGACGGGCCACGCCGGCTACTCCAGCATCAAGCTCTCGGACTTCCTCAAGAGCCCCTCCGGCTTCTGGGACCTCATCGGCGGCATCACCGCGCCCATCTGGGACTGGGGCAAGAACCAGTCCCGCGTGGACGAGGCGGAGGCTCGCATGAAGCAGGCCGTGATCCTCTACGAACGCTCGATCCGGAACGCCTTCCGCGACGTCGAGGACGCCCTCACGACCTACCGCAAGTCGACCGAGCGGCTGGCGTCGAGCGGCCGGCGCGTGACCGCCCAGAGGAGCGTGCTGACCCTCTCGGAGTCGCGATACCGGGGAGGCGTCTCGCCGTACCTCGAGGTGCTGGACGCGCAGCGGGAGCTCTTCAACGCCGAGCTGGAGCAGGCGTCCTCCCGCCGGGACCAGCTGGTCGCTCTGGTGCAGCTCTACCGCGCCCTCGGCGGCGGCTGGAGCTCCGGGGCCCGGAACGCCCCGCAATAAAACCAGGTTGTCTGTCGGACGTCCGGGGGGACTGTCGCTTCTTCCTCTAGTGGAAAGACCGTCCGGGAGGGGGTAGGGTATGAGCTGGCTCGTCAACACCCTGAGGACCTATCCGGAGATCGCCATCTTCCTCACGCTGGCGATCGGGTTCTTCGTCGGCAGCCTGAAGATCGGGAAGTTCACCCTCGGGAGCGTGACCGGCGTGCTCCTCGCCGGGGTGCTCATCGGTCAGGCGCGCATCACGATCTCCCCGAACGTGAAGTCGGTGTTCTTCCTGATGTTCCTCTTCGCCGTCGGCTACAGCGTCGGGCCGCAGTTCTTCCGCGGCCTCAAGAAGGATGGGATTCCCTACGCGCTCTTCGCGCTCGTGCTCTGCGTGGCGTGCCTCCTCTCGGCGCTCGGAGCCGCGCTCGTCTTGCGATACAACACCGGGCAGGCGGCCGGACTCCTCTCGGGCGCCTGCACCATCTCCGCCGTGCTCGGCGTGGCGACGGACGCCATCAACCAGCTCCCCAAGTCGTCCGACGAGAAGAAAGCCCTCCTGGATTCGATGCCGATCGCCTACGCGGTCACCTACCTCTTCGGGACCGCCGGCGCGGCCTGGTTCCTCGCGAGCATCGGCCCCAAGGTCCTCGGCGGGAACCTCGTCGAGCAGTGCAAGGAACTCGAATCCAAGATGGGAGAGCAGGAGCAGGAGGCGGGGGTCGTCTCCGCCTACGCGCGTTTTCTCGCCCGGACCTACACGCTCGCCAATCCGCAATTCTTCGGCAAGACAGTCGCGGACTTCGAGAAGCAGTTCGTGGTGCCGGGCGGGGGACGCGTCTACGTCGAGCGGATCCGGCACCAGGGGAAGGTCGAGGAAGCTCTCCCGGACTCCGTCCTGCGGGAGGGCGACATCCTCGCCGTGTCCGGGAGCCGGGATCTGCTCCTGGAGCGCCAGGGGGCGATTGGTCCCGAAGTGCAGGACCGCGAGCTGCTGGACTTTCCGGCGGAGTCCCTGGACGTCGTCCTAACCCACAAGGACCTGGCGGGGAGGACGCTCAAGCAAATCGTCGAGTCGGACATCGGGTCGCACCTGCGCGGCGTCTTCCTCCGCACCCTTCTCCGGGCGGGCCAGGAGATCCCGATCCGGCCGGGGACCGAGGTCGACCGCGGCGACGTGTTCCAGATCGTGGGGAGCAAGAAGAACGTCGAGCGGGTGGCCCAGATCCTGGGCTACGCCGACCGCGCGACGGACCGGACCAACGTGGTGCTGATGGCGCTGGGGATCGCCATCGGTGCGACCGTGGGGGCGCTCTCGTTCAAGGTCGGGAAGATCCCGCTGAGCCTGAGCACGAGCGGCGGGGCCCTCCTGGGCGGACTGGTCTGCGGCTGGCTGCGCGCCGTGAACCGCACCTTCGGCCGCATTCCGGGGCCGGCGCTCTGGGTCCTGAACAACATCGGTCTGACGGCGTTCATCGCCGTGGTCGGCATCAGCGCCGGCCCCAGCTTCTTCGCCGGCCTCAAGGAGTCCGGCATCAGCCTGCTCCTGGCGGGGATCTTCGTCACCTGCGTGCCCCTCCTGGTCGGCCTCCTGGCAGGGCGCTTCCTCTTCCATTTTCATCCCGCCATCACCCTGGGGGCCTGCGCCGGCGCGCGGACGACGACGGCCGCGCTGGGGGCGATCCAGGACGCCTGCAAGAGCAAGGTCCCGGCCATCGGATACACCGTGCCCTACGCCATCGGCAACATGCTGCTGATCACGTGGGGCGTGGTGATCGTCGCGCTGCTTCACTAACCCCGCCGGACGGGCGGGCTGGGAGACGAGGATGATCGAGCGTGCGAGATCGTTCGGGAATGAACGGACCAAGTTCTCCGGCCGCGAGGTCCCGACGGCTCCCGAGATGGACCTCAAGGATTTCTTCAGCGCCGGCGAAGCGAGGCTCGACCGCTGGCAGCGCCTTCACTCCCTTTCGAGATCCATCGCCCAGTCGTCCGCGCCGGAAGCCCCGAGGGCGCAGGCGGCCGGCCTGCTGAAGGAACTGGAACCCCTGGAGGCCTTCTGGGCCTACCCGGGCCCTCACCTCTTCGCGGAGCTGCGCGCGGCGCTGGACAAGGAGAGCGCCGCGGCCTTCGCGCGGCGCGTGGAGCGCATCAGCCGGGCCCTTCTGCGGGGAAGCTATCGCCACGACCCGGGCCTTTGGGAGGCCGAGGACGAGGCGGAGGAGGACGGCGCGGCCGAGCGGGCCCCCAGCGCCGAGCGCCGGCCCTATTTCGAAGTGCTGGTGCTGCGCGACGGGGTCACGCCCGAGCAGGCGCAGCGCATCCGCGAGGAGATGCGCAAGTTCCGCCGGCCGGAGGACCCCTTCACCTACGAGATCGTCCATGTCCCCAGCTTCGAGGACGCGGTCCTGGGGGTGCTCTGCAACTACAACGTCCAGGCCGTCGTCATCTACGACGGCTTCTCCTACCGCTCCCGCTTCGAGCTCCCGGTGCTGCGGAGCCAGCTGGCGCGGCACCTCCCCGCGAGCATCGACACCATGGCGCCGGAGTCCCACGGGGTAACGCTGGCCAAGGTCGTTCACGCGCTGAGGCCGGAGTTGGACGCCTATCTGCTGACCGACCGGGCGGTCGAGCCGCTCGCCGCCCAGATGGACGTGAAGAACATCCGGCGCATCTTCTACGACGTCGAGGAGCTGATGGAGCTTCACCTCTCCATCCTGGAGGGCGTCAACGAGCGCTATGACACGCCGTTCTTCTCGAACCTCAAGAAGTACAGCCGCCGGCCCATCGGCACCTTCCACGCGCTGCCGGTCGCCCGGGGGAAATCCATCTTCAAGTCCAACTGGATCCAGGACATGGGGCAGTTCTATGGGGCCAACCTCTTCCTGGCCGAATCGTCGGCCACGACGGGGGGCCTGGACAGCCTGCTGGAGCCCACCGGCAACATCAAGCTGGCCGAGGAGAAGGCCGCGCGCTGCTTCGGCGCGCAGCGGGTGTACTTCGGCACCAACGGGACCTCGACCTCGAACAAGATCGTCGTGCAGGCGCTCCTGCGGCCCGGCGACATCGTGCTGATCGACCGCAACTGCCACAAGTCGCACCATTACGGCCTGGTCCTGGCGGGGGCCCTGCCCGTGTACCTCGAGGCGTTCCCCCTGCACGAGTACTCGATGTACGGCGGCGTCCCGCTGCGCACGATCAAGAAGGCGCTCCTCGACCTCAACGCGGAAGGGAAGCTCGACCGCGTGCGCATGCTGGATCTGACCAACTGCACCTTCGACGGGCACCTGTACCATCCGAGGCGGGTCATGGAGGAGTGCCTGGCGATCAAGCCGGACCTGATCTTCCTCTGGGACGAGGCCTGGTTCAGCTTCGCGCGCTTCTCGCCCTTCCACCGTTCGAGAACCTCGATGGCGGCGGCCGACGCGTTGCGGACGCGCTACCGCGACCCGGCGTACCGCGAAGAGTACGCGCGCTTCCTCGACACGACCGGACGCGTCTCCGCCGAGGACCCGAAGCTGCTGAGCCTGCGCCTCCTGCCGGATCCCGACCGGGTGAAGGTTCGCGTCTACGCGACGCAGTCGACCCACAAGTCGCTGTCCTCCCTGCGGCAGGGCTCCATGATCCTCGTGAGCGACGACGAGTTCACCGCGGTGGAGGAGCAGTTCCGGGAAGCCTTCTTCACCCACACCTCGACCTCGCCCAACCAGCAGATCCTCGCGTCGCTCGACGTGGCGCGGCGCCAGGCGGAGCTGGAGGGCTACGAGCTGGTGATGAAGCACACGAGCCTGGCGCTGCGCCTGCGCCGGGAGGTGAACTCCCACCCGCTCATCTCGAAGTATTTCCGCTTCCTCACGCCCGCCGAGATGATCCCGCCGCACCTGCGGCCCAGCGGCCTCGACGACTACGGCCCGCCGCATTCCACCTGGAAGGAGGCGATGGACGCCCTGGACCGGGACGAGTTCGCGCTGGATCCCACGCGGCTGACGCTGGTCTGCGGGACCGCGGGCTTCGACGGCACGTCCTTCAAGACGCTGCTGGCGGACCACTACGACATCCAGATCAACAAGACGTCGCGCAACACGGTCCTGCTGATGACCAACATCAACAACACCCGCAGCGACATCGCCTACGTGATCAAGGTGCTGGCGGACATCGCCCGGGACCTGGACGATCGCCTGGCCTCGGGCTCCGCCGAGGAGGCCCTCGGCTTCGACGCTCGGGTGAGGGCGCTCTGCAAGGAGGTTCCCAGCCTCCCCAACTTCAGCGCCTTCCATGAGTCGTTTCGCGCGGACGTCCGGAGCAAGACCCCCGAAGGGGACATCCGCCGGGCCTACTACTCGGCCTATGACGCCGCGAACTGCGAGCATCTCCAGCTTCACGGCAAGGACATCGACGAGCGGCTCCGCAACGGGCCGGAGCTCGTCTCGGCCAACTTCGTCATCCCGTACCCGCCGGGCTTCCCGATCCTGGTGCCCGGTCAGGTGATCAGCGAGGACATCGTCACGTTCATGCGAACGCTCGACGTGAAGGAGATCCACGGTTACAGCTCGGCGCTGGGCCTGAAGGTTCTCAAGCGGGACTCCGCGCCGGGCTCCGTGGGCCGCCCGCGGCGGAAGCGGCAGCGGGCCCCGGCAATGGCGGGGAACCGCCATGCATAGGATCGCCGAGACCCTCCGAGCCCTGCCGGAGCTGGCGCTCTTCCTCTCGCTCGCGCTCGGCTACGCGGTCGGGACCGTCAAGGTCAAGGGCTTCGGGCTGGGCTCGGTGGTCGGGACGCTGATGGTCGCGATGCTCCTCGGCCAGGCGGGCGTTGACATCGCTCCCTTTGCAAAAACCGTCTTCTTCGCGCTCTTCATGTTCGGCGTGGGCTACCAGGTCGGGCCGGAGTTCTTCCGGGGCCTCCGCGGCGGCGCGAAGATGATCGTGATGTCCCTGACGTTCTGCTCCGTCGGCTTGATCACGATCATCGTGACCACGAAACTCTTCGGACTCGACAAGGGACTGGCCGCCGGCATGCTGTCGGGCGCGCTCACGCAGTCCTCGGCCATCGGGACCTCGACGGACGCCATCCAGCGGCTGCATCTGGACGAGGCGACCCGGAATAAGCTGGCCAGCCACATCCCGATCGGCGACGCGGTGACCTATCTCTTCGGGACAGCCGGGGTGCTGATCTTCCTCACCAAGGGGGTTCCGGTCCTCTGCAAGTTCGACCTGCACGAGGAATCGCTACGCTACGAAAAAGAGCTGGGCGGGGGGACCGCGGGCGCCGGCTCCGCGGTGCTGGCGTCCTACGTCGCGGTTGACGTCCAGGCGTACCGCCTGACGAACGGAGAAACCGGGCGCACGGTGGCGGAGGCGGAGCGGGACCTGAGTTCCGAGAGGGCCCGCCTCGTCATCCAGCAGATCCACCGGGGGAATCATCTCTTCCGACCGGCCAAGAATGAAGTCCTCCACGAGGGAGACGTCATTGCGATCTCCGGGAACCGGGAGCGGATCCTGGAAGTCCAGAACCGCCTGGGCGTCCAGGTGGTCGACCCCGAAGTCATGGACATCCCCTTCGAGTCGGTCTCCATGGTCGTGACGAACAAGGCCGTGGCGGGGAAGACCATCCAGGAGTTGGTCCAGCGCTATGATCCGGGCGGCGTACACCTCCGGCGCATCAAGCGGGTGGGCGTCGAGATTCCGCGGCTGCCCAACACGCGCCTGGAACGGGGCGACGTGCTGGAGGTGGCAGGCCGGCGCGACGACATCGACCGCGTCGGCGCGGTCATCGGCTTCGTCGATCGCCCGCGCGACAACAGTGACATCACGTTCATGGCGCTCGCGGTCGCCGTGGGCTCGATTCTGGGCATGGTGACCCTGCACCTCGCGCGGATCCCGGTCAGTCTGGGCACGGGAGGCGGGGTCCTCCTGGCGGGGCTCTGCTTCGGCTGGATGCATTCGAGGCGCCCGAAGTGGGGCCGGATCCCGGGGCCCGCCGTGTGGCTCATGCAAACGGTGGGGCTCAATACGTTTGTCGCCCTCGTGGGCCTGAGCGCCGCGCCCCACCTGATCGAGGCCATGAAGAGCAGCGGCATTTCGCTCTTCTTCGCCGGCATGATCGTGTCGCTCGTGCCCCACGTGACGGTTGCGCTGCTCGGCCGCTACGTGCTCAAGCTCAACGGGGCGATCCTGGTGGGCGCCTGCGCCGGCGCCGGGACCGTCACGCCCGCCCTCCAGGCGGCGACTGACGAGGCCGGCAGCCGGGTTCCGTCCCTGGGCTACACGATTCCGTACGCGCTCAGCAATGTGCTGCTCACGGCGCTGGGCCCGCTGGTCGTCGCCATGGCCTGATCTGTTAGGAGTCTTATTGATGTCCACGTTCACGACTGCGTTCTCGGTCCGCCGCGTCTCGTCGACGGCGCTGCTGCTGCTGGCCCTCGCGGGCTGCCTGTCCCAGGGCCAGGCGGGCAAGGCGTCGCAGGAATTCAAGTCGGAGGACCTGCAGCGCCTCGTGAACGAGGCCCACGCCCGCTACAAGGGCGACGACTCCGGGAAGAACGCCGACTACATCCCGTACCTCGCCACCGTCCCGTCGCAGCTCTACGGCGTCTGCATCGTGACCGCGGACGGGCGGGTCTTCACGGCGGGGGACGTGAATTACTCGTTCTCGATCCAGTCCTGCTCGAAGGTGTTCACGCTCTGCCAGGCGCTGCAGGAGTCCGGGGACGAGGAGGTCTTCAAGAAGATCGGCGTGGAGCCCAGCGGGATGCCGTTCAATTCCATCACGGCGCTCGGGCTGCACGAGAGCAAGGCCATCAACCCGCTCATCAACGCGGGCGCCATGGCCTCGGTGAGCCTGGTGCGGGCCTCCACCGCGGGGGAGCGCTGGGAGAAGATTCTCGCCTGTCAGAGCAAGTTCGCGGGGGAGAAGCTCCAGCTCATCGACGAGGTCTACAAGTCGGAGGCCGCGACCAACTACAACAACCGCGGCATCGCCAACATCCTCTTCAACAAGGAGCACCTGTACTGCGACCCCATGGAGGCGGTCGACGTCTACACGAAGCAGTGTTCGATCGGCGTCACGGCGCGGCAGCTCTGCGTGATGGGGGCGACGCTCGCCAACAACGGCGTGAACCCGATCACGGAGGAGCGCTGCCTCGACGCGAAGCACGTCCCCAAGGCGCTGGCCGTGATGATGATGGCCGGCTTCTACGACGAGTCCGGCGCGTGGGCCTACTTCACGGGCCTGCCGGGCAAGACGGGCGTCGGCGGCGGCATCGTGACGGTCGTGCCGGGCAAGATGGCGATCGTCGGCTTCTCGCCGCGCCTCAACGAGGCCGGCAACAGCATCCGCGCCGCCAAGGGGATTCAGTACATCGTCGAGAAGCTCGGACTGAACCTCTTCGCCCCCGTTGCCAAGTAGCTCTCCTTTAAGGACCGATGCGATGAATCAGCGGCTCGTGGCGTGCCCTCTGGCGGCGCTGCTCCTGCTCGCTTCCGCCGCGTCCGCCCAGGACGATGACCCGGTGGCGGCCGCGGCTTGGGAGAAGGCGGTCCGTAGCGTCGGCCAGGAGCAGCCCAAACCCCAGCAACCCCCTCCGAAGCCGCCGCCCGGACAGCAGAGCCCGATCGAGCCGCGGCACAACCTGAGGGAAGAGCAGGAGCCCGCGCCGCGTCCGGGAAACGTGACATTGGACCCGAAGTACACGGGCTTCATCCCCGTCCCGGGAACACCCGCGCTCTTCAAATTCAACGCCAAGCCGCGCGTGGACCTGACGATGGACAACCAGAACACCGGCGACGACAACCGCTTCATCACGGCGAAGCTCCCTGTGAGCACCGACGTCGACCACGGGCAGGGCCGCCAGTTCAACATCAACGCCAAGGGGTCCCAGATCACTTTCGAGGTTCGCGCGCCCGAGGTCGAGGGCTCGCCCCGCTTTTACTACCAGAATGACTTCTACGGGTCCGGGCCCGGTGAGTTTCCCTATCGGGTCCGGCATCTCTACGGAGAGATCTACAACATCATCGTCGGAATGACCTTCAGCGTCTTCGAGGACCCGGACGTCTGGCCCGATACCGTGGACTACGAGGGGCCGAACTCCGCGATCTTCGCCCGCCGCCCCCTGGCCCGCTTCATGCTGCCCCTGAACGAGCGCTGGCAGCTCAACGTCGGGCTGGAGCAGCCCGAGTCGGAGATCGACACGTCGATCGATCCGAACGCCCGGGGGGTCAACCATTCGCCGGACATCGGCATCAACGTGCGCTGCGAGGAGGATAAGGTCGGCCACCTTCAGCTGGCGGGCATCTTCCGCAACCTCGCCGTCAACGGTCCGATCGCGGGCAGCCAGAGGGCGTTCGGCTGGGGCGTCAACCTCTCGCTCGTGGCCAGCACGTTCGGCAAGGACTCGGTCCAGGGTCAGCTGACGTACGGCGAAGGCATCTTCCGCTATTGCAACGACGACTTCGTCAACAACGACGCCGCCTTCGACAGCAACGGCAACCTGAAAGCCATCCCGTATTTCGGGGCCATGATCGGGTACACGCACCACTGGAACGACGAGTGGCGGTCCACGGCGAGCTACGGCTACGTCCACCTGACCAACCTGGCGTCGCAGGGGCCGACGGCCTACCACCTGACGCACTACGCCAGCCTGAACGTGGTCTGGCAGATCCGCAAGCGCCTGAGCCTGGGGCTGGAAGGCCTCTACGGATCGAAGGAGGAGAACGACGACCACCGGGGCAACGCGTTCCGGGTGATGTTCGGACTGGTCTACTCGTTGTTCGAATAGGTCCGTAACCCTCCCCCTCCCTCGGAGGGAGGGGCAGGGGGAGGGTGGGAGCTTCCCCCGGGGAAGGAGGACGGGGACCCTTCCGGTCCGGGGTTCCTGGTTCGGATTACGGGTCAGTACTCGTTAAAGTACTCCTGCAGCCGCTTCGGGTCGTTCGTCTTCAGGAGCCCGAGCATCAGCAGGACCCGCGCCTTCTGGGGATTCAGCTCCATCGACGCGATGAAGCCCATCTTGTCATCGTCGACCTCGACGTTGCGGACGACCAGGCCGCTGCCGGTCCGGGTCGCGCGGACGACCGCGACGCCCTTCTTGGCGGCGTCCGCGAGGGCGGCCATGGCGGTGTCCGTGGTGTTCCCGTCGCCCACGCCGGCGAGCACGAGGCCCTTCACGCCGCCGCTGGAGACCAGGTAGTCGATGATGTCGCGGCCGAAGTTCGCGTACGAGTAGACGATCTCGACCCGCGGCAGGTCCTTGGCCTGGAGGCCCTCGACGGAGAACTCGCTCTTCGTCGTGTGCTTGGCGTTATTCGCGTAGAAGAAGTGGGCCTTGCCGGTGTTCATCACGCCCGCGCGCCCGCGGTTCGGCGACTTGAAGGTGTCGAGCTGGGTGCTGTTCATCTTCTGGGCTTCGCGCGCGTAGTGGATCTCGTCGTTGATGACGATGAGCGGACCGCGGTCCTTGGCGTCCGGGTTGCCCGCGAGCGCGACCGCGTTGTAGAGGTTCGCGGGGCCGTCGGCGCCGATCGCCGTCGCCGGGCGCATCGAGCCGACCAGCACGACCGGCTTGTCGCTCTTCACCACGAGGCTCAGGAAGTAGGCCGTCTCTTCGAGCGTGTCGGTCCCGTGGGTGATGACGACTCCGTCGGTGCCGCCTTTGAGGACCTCGTTGATCCGGTTCGCGAGCTTGACCCACACGTCGTTCGTCATCGTCTGGCTGCCGATGTTGGCGATCTGCTCGCCGCTGATGTCCGCCAGATCCTTCAGTTTGGGGACGGCCTTGATGAGGTCCTCGACCGAGAAACTGCCGGACTTGTAGCCGGCCTCGGCGGCGCTGGTCTGGGCTCCGGCGATCGTGCCGCCGGTCGCGAGGATCATGATCTTGGGCTTGCCGGGCGCGGCCGCCGCGGCCCCGGTTGCGAGGGCGAGAAGCAGCGCGAGCAGGGCGGCCGGGAACCGGAACGACGATCGGTTCATGACGATACTCCTTCCGTTCAGTTGTTCTTGGTCCGCTGGGAATCGTGCCACTCGTCTACGTAGGCCTGGGCGGTTTCCCGGAGGTACTGGCCGATCTTGGGGTAGGTGTCCTCGGGCAGGTTCGCCAGCGAGACCCGCACCGACCAGTCCGGTCCGCCGAAGCCGCCGCCGTGCATCAGCACGACGCCCGACTGTTCCGCCAGGCGGAAGAGGATGTCCGCGCACTCGTAGTTCTTCCGCAGATAGGCGACGAAGCCCGGCCCGTAGACCTTCTCGGCCCACACCATGAGGTCCAGTTCCGCGTAGTACGCGGCGCGCTCCTGGTCGGCGGCAGGCTTGAGTCCCAGGCCCTCCATGAGGGCGGCGTAGCGCCGGCGCACGATCAGTTGGCAGAGCGTCTTGTAGCTGTCCGCCCGGTCGGTCCTGGCGAACAGCGAGAAGAGGGCCATCTGGATCTGCTGGGGCGTCGAGAGTCCGGCGGTGTGGTTCAGCGCCACCTGGCGGCTGTCCGCCACCATCCGGTCGATGAACTTCAGCTTCGCGGGCTCCAGGGTGATGCTGCCGTATCGGCGGGCCAGTGCCGAGCGCTCCCTGGCCGGCAGCTTGGCGATCAGCCGGTCGAAGACGTTGTCCTGGTGGATCGCCACCACCCCGAGGCGGCTGCCCGTGCAGCCGAAGTGCTTGGAGTAGGAGTAGACGCCGATGGTGTTCTCCGGGAGCTCGGCCAGGAGCGAGCGGAAGCCCGGCACGAACGTGCAGTAGACGTCGTCGGTGATGATGATGAGGTCGCGGCGCTTCGTCTTGACGAGCTTGACGAGGCGCTTGATCGTCTCCTGGCGCATCGCCACGGACGGCGGGTTGCTCGGGTTCACCAGGAAGAACGCCTTGATCCGCTTGTCGGCCAGGCGGTCGATCTCCTCGTGGGAGTACTGCCAGGTATGGCTGCCGTCGGAACGCCGCTCCTTGCCGGCGTCCAGGGTGACGACCTTGAACGCATAGCGGTCGAAATGCACGATCTCGAGGTAGGGGGTGAAGGTCGGCACGCCCAGCGCGACGGTGTCTCCCTGGCGGAGGAGATGGTTGAGCATCAGGGAATCGAAGATGTAGCACATGGCTGCCGTGCCCCCTTCGACGGCGAAGAGGTCGAAGCGGCCGCCGGGAGGCTTCCCGCCGCAGAGCTCTTGCAGCAGGAAGTCGTGGACGATGCGCTCGGTGCAGCGCAGCATGCGGTCCGGCATGGGATACATGCACCCGAGGACACCTTCCGCCAGCTCGTAGGCAAAGCCGTCCGGGTCCAGGCCCAGCTTCTGGACGCCGTAGTCGAAGGAACTCCGGAGCAGGGGGGCGCCCGGCAGATCGATGTTCCGCTCGAGGAACGCGTTGAGGCGCCCGGCGATCCCCTCCTTCCGGGGCGTATGGCCGAGGTCCGGAACGCTGATGCCGATCCGGGACTCCTCGATGCCGAAGCGAAGCAGGACGCCGAAGGCTTCGCGCGGCGTCGTGCAGAGCCAGTTCGGGTTTCCGCGGCCGGCATTGAGCATCTGCGAATCGCTCTCGCGTTCGCTGTCCGCGGCCAGTTCGATCAGCTTGTCCTTGAGCTCGAAGGGGCTGAGCGTGAGCAGGGCCTTCTGCTCCTTCCGGGGGGTCGAGGCCCTGCGGTTGACGGTCTTCTCCTCCATGGAATCCTCCATCCCGCCGGCGGCGGGGACTAGTTCGTGTTCTTCGCCTCGAATTCCGCGCGGGTTTCGTCGGCGATGAAGTAGTAGGTTTGGCCGCCGCGCTCCAGCGTCGTGGCCGCCGCGAACTTCGGGAAGCGGACGTGGGCGACGGGGTCCTCGACCATGTGGGCCTTGAGGTAGTACTCGTTCTCGTGCAGCGCGAGGTAGGTCCGGACGAAGTCCACGATCCGGTCGTCGATCCACTTGCCGATGAGGTCGGGGTCGAGCTTGTCGAAGGGCATCTCGATTCGGGCCTGGTCCGGGAAGGTCATGAGCACCGGCACGATGTCCAGCGTGTACTCGAGGACCAGGTTGCGGACGTCGAAGTCGGTGGTCGCGGCGAAGCGCATCGTGATGCGGGCCACGGTGGACGTGAACGAGAAGGTCGCCTCGCGGCGGCTGCCGGCCGCACGCGGGGTCACGTTGACCCGCTCCCCGAAGGCCTTCTTCAGGGTTTCGAGCCGCGGCAGCCAGACGCCCCGAAGGGACTCGCAGGCTTTGTCGAAGAGGGCGAGCCGGTCGCGTCGCCCCTGGTAGTCGTCCACCTTCTTCCGGCGCAGCTCCTCCAGCTTGGCGCGCGAGTTCTCGAACTCCGTCTCCAGCCGCTGCAGGAGCGTGTCGTTCTTGGTCTCCATGGCGATGGTCCTCCATCCACGGGCGCTTGAGGAAAAGGCCCCGGGCCGGGGACGCCGCCCCGCCCGGACATCAATATTTCTCCGGCACGAAGCGGCGCCTCTTCAGGGACGCCTGGTCGTCGTAGGCCCCCTCCTTGGAGCGGGCCGGGAGCTTGACCTTCCGGCGCGGCAGCTTCTCGTGGGGGATCAGCTTCAGGATGTGTCGGATCGCGTTGAGCCGCGCGCGCTTCTTGTCGTCCGAGCGCAGGATCCACCAGGGCGCGATCTTCGTGTCCGTGGCCTCCAGCATCTTGTCGCGTGCCCGGGAGTACTCGTACCACTTCTCCCGGGAGGGCAGGTCCATCGGGCTCAGCTTCCAGCGGCGCACGGGGTCCTCCACGCGGGCCCGGAAGCGCCGCTCCTGCTCCTCGTCGCTTACCTCGAGCCAGAGCTTGATCAGCAGGATCCCGCCGTCGACGACATAGCGCTCGAACTCCGGGGCGAGCTCGAGGAAACGCTTGTACTCCTCCTTCGTGCAGAAGCCCATGACCCTTTCGACGCCCGCCCGGTTGTACCAGCTGCGGTCGAAGATCACGACCTCACCCGCGGCGGGGAAGTGCGGGACGTAGCGCTGCATGTACATCTGCGACTTCTCGCGGTCGGACGGCGCGGGCAGCGCGACGACCCGGAACACGCGGGGGCTGACGCGCTCCACCAGGGCCTTGATGGTGCCCCCCTTGCCGGCGCCGTCGCGCCCTTCGAAGAGGATGATGACCCGCAGCCCCTTGGCCTTCACCCACTCCTGGAGGTCGACGAGGTCGCTCTGGAGGCGGCGCAACTCCTTCTCGTAGTCCTTCCGCTTCAGCTTCGAATGCTCCTCCGGCGATTCCGTCCGGCTCATACCCGGACCGCCAGTTCCGGCCGGCGTTCCGCCAGTCGGATGCGGCCCCGGCCGAAGGCGTCCGAGCGGTCCCAGCGCCCCGGGATGCCCGTGAGCTCGAGGTTGGCGTCCGACGCGGACGGCTCGAGGTCGCCGCGCCGGTCCGTGACCAGGAAGGTATTGCCGTCCAGGATGCTGACGGTGTTGCTCATGAAGGCTCCCCGGTGCCCCGGGTGAGGCGCACGTCCCGGTAAAGCCGCTTGGCGGAGGCGAGATCGCCGCTCAGGACGGCCTCGCCTCCGCGGTCCTCGACGGAGAGGCGGCCGTGGCGGAGGCTGAGCACGAAGGATCGGCCGTCCTGCAACGGGTCGGCCGGGGGGGCTTGAGGCAGGGACAGCACCGCGTTGGCGGCCATGGTGAACGCTCCTGTGGGTACTCATCCTGACTGACCTCCGGGCCAGGGTCTCGTTACGAGCTCCCGTTCGAACTTCTCATAACGTTCGCCAGGGGGAGGGCTCGATCCGAATAGATGGTCGGCAGGTTTGTAAATCACCGTGCGCCCCCGCGCCGCCCGTCCCGCTCGTGCCTGATGCCAGCTCTTCCTTAAGGAGATGCCCATGAGCAAGTACCTCGCCCTCGTGTCGTTGCTGGCCCTGCCGCTGGGCTGTTCGTCTTCGGAGCCGAAGCCGGCGTCCCGGGTGGAGGACACCCGCCAAGTGTCTACCGTGGCCACGGTGCAATCGATCGACCAGCAGAACCGGGAGATCACCTTGAAGGGCCCCCGCGGGAACGTCGTGACCTGCAAGGTCGACGAGCGCGTCAAGAACCTGTCCCGGGTCCATCAGGGGGACCGCGTGGCCGTGACCTACACGGAATCCCTGGCGGTCCAGGTCGTGAAGAAGGGCGAGGGGAAGGAGGACCAGTCCGTCATTACGGATCAGGCCGGCGAGGGCGAGCAGCCGAAGGGGGCCGCCGTCCGGACGGTGTCCATGACCGCCGATGTCGTGGCCGTCGACCGGAAGGCCGGGACCATCACGCTGCGCGATCGTCAGGGGGACACCCGGACCTTCCTGGTCCACCATCCGGAGCGCCTGGACATGGTCAAGCCCGGCGACACGCTGTGGATCCGCTACAGCGAGGGGATGGCGTTCTCGGTCGAGCCCGCGCCGGCCGAGGCGAAGTAGCCGAGGCGGTGGGTTTGAACGATGATTTAGGAGGTTGGCCATGCAGCACAGAACCTGGCTGGTGCTGGGCGTCCTGATCGCCGGCTGTTCCGGGGTCGAGGTCGGCCACGACTACGACAAGAACTACAATTTCTCGGCGCTGAAGACCTGGTCCTGGTCGCCCAAGGAATTCACCGCCGACGGGGGCGGCCAGATCTCGAGAGTCACGAGCCTGACCCACGAGCGCATCCGCAGTGCCGTCGACCACGAGCTGACCATCAAGAAGTACGAGCGGGTCGAGCCCCAGGCCGCCGACTTCCTGGTCCGGCATTACGCCGCGATCGGGCAGCGCATTGAGAGTGACTCGGGCTACGACTACGGATACTACGGGCAGGATCTCCGCGTCTACGACGAAGGGACGATCATCGTCGACGTGATCTCCGCGAAGGACAAGCGGCTGATCTGGCGGGGAACGGCGCGCGGCGCGATCGACCCCGACCTCAAGCCCGAGGAGCGCGAGAAGAAGATCCAGGAAGTCGTCCACGACATCATGGCGGATTTCCCCCCGACGAAGTGAACGAAGCTCCCGACTGGGTTTGAAAGGCGCAGCGATGAGCCTGAAAATCGTCGTCCTGGCGGTCTCGCTCATCGGCTGCGCCTCGGCCCAGGAGGCCCCGCAGAAACTCGATTCTCCCAAGTGGCCCCGCTCCTATGAGGACGCGGGGGACAAGGTGGTCGTCTACGAGCCCCAGGTCGACGCCTGGAAGGACTACAAGAGCTTGCACGCCCGTTCGGCTGTGGTGGTGACGCCGAAAGGAAGCAAGAGTGAGGCCTACGGGGTTTTCGAGTACGACGTCGAGACCGAGGTCGATCTCGACACCCGGGAAGTGCTTTTCAAGAACCGAAAGACGGTCGAGCTGCGCTTCCCCGGCACCCCTGAGGACGCCGCCAAGAAGGCGACGGCCATCGTCGAACGCCTGCTTCCCCCCACGCAGTCGGTGATCATCCCGCTCGATTTCGTCCTCGCCTACCAGCAGGGCCAGACGGAGAAAACGCCTTCCGTGAAGGTGAATCTGGATCCCCCTCCCATCTATGAACGAGAAGAGTCGACAATCCTGGTCATCTTCCTGGGGAAGCCGATCTTCAAGACGGTTCCGGGTCTGAAGCTGGAGTTCGCGACCAACACCAACTGGGACGTGTTCCGGGATCCGACGACGTCGACGTACTACCTGCTCAACGGGGAAGGCTGGGTCGTGACCAAGGACCTCGAGAAGGGGCCCTGGGAAACAGCAGCCTCGATCCCGTCGGAGGTCTATAAGCTCCCCGCGGACAAGAATTGGGAAGACGTGCGCCAGAAGCTCCCGGGGAAACAGCTGCCGGCCCCGAAGGTGATCTTCAGCACGGAGCCGGCCGAGCTCATCGTGTTCGACGGAAGGCCGGCATACGAGACCATCCCCGGCACCCGCCTGTCGTTTCTCTCCAATACGACGAGCGAGGTGTTCTATGACGACGAGGACGCGAAGTATTACTTCCTGACCTCAGGCCGCTGGTTCCGCGCCGACCGCCTGGAGGGGCCCTGGAGCGCGGCGACGCAGGACCTGCCCAAGGACTTCGCCAAGATCCCGCGCGATCACGCCAAGGCCGAGGTCCTGGCGTCGGTGCCCGGGACGCCGGAGGCCGCCGACGCCATCCTCCTCGCCCAGGTGCCGCACCGGGCGGCGGTCGACCGCAAGAGCGTGACGGTGTCGGTGAGCTACGAGGGCGACCCGAAGTTCGAAGCGATCGAAGGAACGAAGGTCCAGTATGCGATCAACACGCCGGAGGACGTCTTCCTGGTGAACGGGAAGTATTACTGCTGCCACCAGGCGGTCTGGTTCGAAGCGACTTCCGCGAAGGGGCCCTGGGCGGTCTGCGCCACGGTCCCGTCGGAGATCTACACCATCCCGTCGACCCATCCCTCTTATAACGTGACCTACGTGTACGTCTACGACTCGACGCCGGAGACGGTCGTGGTGGGCTGCACGTCCGGCTACTCGGGGGCGTACGTGGCATCCGGCGTCCTGATGTTCGGGATGGGCATGGCGGTCGCCTGGGGCGCGTCGTATTCCTACTATCACTACGGTCCCGCGTATTACGGGTACGGCTGCGGGGCCTACTACAGCTACCACGCCGGCGGCTACTACTCCGGGGCGCGCTATTACGGTCCCTATGGAGGGGCCGGGTGGGGGGCCTCGTACAATCCGGCCACGGGCACCTACGCCCGGGGGGCGGCCGCGTCTGGCCCCAACGGGAGCCGGTACTTCGCGGAAGCCTACAACCCCTACAGCGGCCGCTACTCTGCCCGGAGCGGCGGCTCGACTCCCTACTCCAGCTGGGAGCGCGGCGTGACCACCCAGGGCAGCAGCTGGGCGCGCGGCGGCACCTATTCGAACGCGCGTGGGACGGCCGCGGCAGGCGAGACCTCGGCAGGGGGCAAAGCGGTCGGAGCCCGGAGCGCCACGACCGGCGAGACCGCGGGCGTCGGGCGAAGCGCCTCGGGCGACCTCTACGCCGGGAAGGACGGCAACGTCTACAAGAAGTCGGGCGACCAGTGGCAGCAGCGGGATTCGAGCGGGAACTGGTCCTCCGCTCAGAAGCCGGACACCGACCGCGACCTTCAGCGGGACTCCTCCGCGCGCGATCGCGGGTGGCAGAACACCGATCGCAGCACCCAGCGGCCCACTCGGACCAGCGGCGGCGGCGGCCGGAGCGGCGGCGGGCGAGGCCGTCGATAATCGTTCTAGGAATTTCATACAAGCGCGTAACATTTCGGGCCGCTCGGGCTCTACCCCACGCCACTAACTGGAGAGTTGGGGTCTCATGCGGCCGCCACGCGCCTCGAGCAGGGTTCGATCCCTCGCGCCCCTGGTCCTCGTCACCCTCGTTTCCTTCATCGCGTCGTTCTCGCTGATCAAGAGCAGCTCCGCCTCTCGTCCGTCCGCCGTCGGCGACATGGTCTGGATCCCCGGCGGCGAGTTCACCATGGGGTCGAGCTCGGACTTCGCGCGTCCCGAAGAGAAGCCCGGCCATCGCGTCCGCGTCGACGGGTTCTGGATGGACCGCACCGAGGTTACCAACGCCCAGTTCGCGGCCTTCGTCCAGGCCACGGGATACGTGACGACCGCGGAGCGCGCTCCGGACCCGCGCGAGATCCTGAAGCAGCTTCCGCCCGGAACGCCCGCGCCGAAACCCGAGTCCCTGGTGCCGGGGTCGCTGGTCTTCACTCAGCCCAAGGAGCCCGGGCGCCGCTTGGACGTTCCGGCATGGTGGACCTGGACGCCGGGCGCCGACTGGCGGCACCCGGCCGGCCCGGGCAGCGACCTCGTCGGGAAGGAGAAGCATCCCGTCGTCCAGGTTTCCTGGGACGACGCCGTGGCGTACGCCCGCTGGGCCGGGAAGCGTCTGCCGACGGAAGGCGAGTGGGAGTTCGCCGCGCGGGGCGGCCTGGAGGGGGCGACCTACGTCTGGGGCGACGAGCTTCGACCCGGCGGCCGCTGCATGGCCAACACGTGGCAGGGCTGTTTCCCGACCCAGAACGGACTCGAGGACGGGTACTTCGGCACGGCGCCCGTGGGGTCCTTCCCTCCCAACGGCTACGGACTCTGCGACATGGCGGGCAACGTCTGGGAATGGTGCAGCGACCGCTATGATCCGGCGTATTACCGGAGCCTGCTGGGCCAGTCGGTCATCAATCCGACCGGCCCGCTGAGCACGTCCGGGCCCGAGCTGCGCTCACAGCGAGGCGGCTCCTTCCTCTGCAGCGAGTCCTACTGCAATCGCTACCGACCCGATGCTCGGCAGGGCTGCGCTCCCGACACGGGGATGTCGCACGTCGGGTTCCGCTGCGTCCGCTGACCCTCCGAAGTTTAAGGAGTGATCCATGCCAAGCCACAGCACGTTCCGGGTCTTGTTCAGCGTCCTCGTGGGCGCGGGTCTCGGGGCCTGGGCGGCCTCATCGACGTCGTCCGCGCCATCGCTCCCGGCCTGCCCGGCCGCAGTCTCGTGTTGCGAGACGCCGGCGGCGCCGCAGGCGGCGAAGAAGCCGAACATCCTCGTCATCATGGGCGACGACATCGGCTGGTTCAACCCGAGCTGCTATCACCGCGGAGTCATGGGCTATAAGACGCCCAACATCGACCGCATCGCCGCCGAAGGGGCTCTCTTCACGGACTGGTACGCCCAGCAGAGCTGCACGGCCGGCCGGGCCGCGTTCGTGACCGGCCAGTCGCCGATCCGGACGGGCCTGACGAAGGTCGGGCTTCCGGGATCGACCATCGGCCTGAGCGCCGAGGACCCGACTGTCGCCGAGATCCTGAAGAATCTGGGTTACTCCTGTGGTCAGTTCGGAAAGAACCACCTTGGGGACCGCAACGAGTTCCTGCCCACCGTGCACGGCTTCGAAGAATTCTTCGGCAATCTCTATCACCTGAACGCCGAGGAGGAGCCGGAGAACCCCGACTATCCGAAGAATCCGGAGTTCCGGAAGAAATACGGGCCGCGCGGCGTGCTTCGCTGCAAGGCCACGGACAAAGACGATCCGACGGTCGATGAGCAGTACGGCAAAGTCGGCAAGCAGGTGATCGAGAACACCGGCCCGCTCACGAAAAAGCGGATGGAAACGGTGGATGAGGAGTTCCTCGACGCGGCTCTCGACTTCATCGACCGGAAGAACAAGGATGGGAAGCCCTGGTTGTGCTACTTCAACTCGACGCGGATGCACATCTGGACGCATCTGAAGAAGGAATCCCAGGGCAAGACCGGGCACGGCCTGGAACCGGACGGGATGGTCGAACTGGACGGTTACGTCGGCCGCCTGCTTCAGAAGCTCGACGATCTGAAGCTTGCCGAGAACACCATCGTGATCTTCACCACCGACAACGGCGCCGAAGTGATGAGCTGGCCCGACGGCGGGACGACCCCCTTCCGCGGCGAAAAAGCCACCAACTGGGAAGGCGGGTACCGGGTGCCCATGGTCATGCGCTGGCCCGGCGTCATCAAGCCGGGGACCCTCGTCAACGAGCTCTGCGCTCATGAGGATCTTCTGCCCACCTTCGCCGCCGCGGCGGGGGAACCGGATCTGGTTCAGAAGGTCAAGCAGGGATACCGCGCCGGCGAGAAGACTTTCAAGGTCCACTTGGACGGCTACAATCTCATTCCGTTCTTCAAGGGGGAGCAGAAGGAGCCGCCCCGAAAGGAATTCTTCTACTGGAGTGACGACGGCCAGCTGATGGCCCTGCGGGTGAACGAGTGGAAGATCGTGTTCCTGGAGCAGCGCGCGACGGGGTTTGGGGTCTGGACGGAACCGTTCGCGACTCTTCGCGTCCCCAAACTGTTCAATCTCCGCGCCGACCCCTTCGAGCGAGGGGACGAGGCCCTGACGTACCAGAAGTGGGTGATCGATCGGGCGTTCGCGTTCGTGCCCGCTCAGGCGATCGTCGCGAAGCTCCTGGATAGTTTCAAGGAGTACCCGATCCGACAGAAGCCCGCGAGCTTCACCGTCGGCGACGTCCTGGAAAAACTGCAGGAGCCGAACGCGAAGTAAGCGCCGGGCCCCACCGCGCGTCCCCTCCGGAGCGTAATCAGAGGAGAGACGTCCGTCGTCAGACGGGCGTCTCTCTTTCTTTTCCGGAGGATGGAATGCGATTCCCCGCGGCGCTCCTCGTGCTCCTGGCGGCGTGCTCGACGGCTCCGTCGACGTCTCCATCCGCGTCCGCGCCCGCAGGCTGGGCGCCGGCGGCGCCCCGGGAGGAGATCAAGCCGTCGTTCCGCTTCGATCCGCACGGCGGCCGGGACGGGAAGGGCAGCTTCATTGTCCGGCACGACCGCCGCGAAGGCCTGCAGGGCTACTGGGCCCGCAGCTTCCCGATCGAGGGCGGAAAATTCTATCGCTTTTCGTCGGCCCGCCGGGTGACGGACGTCGCGCTCGCTCGGCGCAGCGCCGTCGCGCGCATCCTCTGGCAGGACGCGAAGGGCAAGCCGGTCCTGCTCGACGAGAAGTGGGACCGCGATGTCCTCAAGAATTTCGCTCTCACGGCGGAGGCGGAGCACCCGACGGACCAGGGGAGCGACGCGGCCGGCTGGGCGGACGTCTCCGGCGTCTACCGCGCGCCCTCGCGGGCGGCGCTCGCCGTCATCGAGCTGCACCTCGACTGGGCGGCCGGCGGCCAGGTCGAGTGGAGCGAGGTGTCCTTCGCGGAGTGCGCGGCCCCGGCGCCGCGCAAAGTCCGCCTCGCGGCGGTGCACCATCGCCCGACGGCGAAAACGGCCGAGGAGAACCGGCAGTCCTACGTCCCGCTCCTCGAGGAGGCCGCCCGCCAGAAGGCGGACCTGGTCGTCCTGGGCGAGACGCTGACGTATCCCGGAACCGGGAAGAACTACGCCGACCTGGCGGAGCCGATGCCGGGGCCGTCCACGGAGTTCTTCGGCGCGCAGGCGAAGAAGCACGGCTTCTACATCGTGGCGGGCCTCCTCGAGCGCGACGGGCCGCTCGTCTACAACGTCGCGGTGCTGCTCGGGCCCGACGGGACGGTCGCGGGGAAGTACCGGAAGACCTGCCTGCCCCGGGGCGAGATCGAGAAGGGCGTCACGCCGGGCTCCGAGTACCCGGTCTTCTCCACGCGCTTCGGCAAGCTGGGCATGATGGTCTGCTACGACGGCTTCTTCCCGGAAGTCGCGCGCCGGCTCAGCAATAACGGCGCGGAGGTCATCGCGTGGCCCGTCTGGGGCTGCAACCCGCTGCTGGCCCGCGCGCGGGCCTGCGAGAACCACGTCTACGTCGTCTCGAGCACCTACGAGGACATCTCGCGGAACTGGATGCTGACGGCGGTCTTCGACCACGACGGCCAGACGCTCGCGTCCGCGGAGAAGTGGGACAGCGTCGTCGTCGCCGAGGTCGATCTGGAGCACCGCCTGCGCTGGCCGAGCCTGGGCGACTTCAAGTCGGAGCTGCCCCGGCACCGTCCCGCCTGGGGGGCCGAAGAGCGCTGAGCGGGGCCAGGGAAACCCTGAAAGCGGGCCAAGAAATATTTCACCCGAACCCGGAATCGTGGCGTAAACTTGGGTGGGGACGAACGCCATGGCCGGGGAACCGCCCAAACAAGACTGGTTTTCGGAATTCAAGAAGCTCACCGCTCCTTCTCCGGACGCGGCGGGCGCGCCTCCGGCAGGCAAGAAGGAGCGGCGCCGCCACCAGCGCTTCTCGATGCATGATGCCACCATCAAGCTCTACCGGAAAGGCGCGACCGCCATCTTCGGCCTGGCTCGCCTGAACATCGAAGGCCAGGTGCTCGACATGTCCGAGGGCGGCCTGCGCCTGGAGACGAACGAACAGATCCTGATCGACACGAAAGTCCGGATGAAGGTCACGGTCGTGAAGTTCAACGACACCATTGACGCGGACGGCGTCACCCGCTGGTGCCACGTCGACCCCAAGAACGAGGAGCGCTTCACCGTGGGGGTGGAGTTCTCGGGACTGGACCAGACCGTCCTCCGAAAGCTCGCGCAGATGAAGGGCTGGTACACGTCGGCGCAGTACAAGGCGCTGCGCGATCAGTACCTGCGGGAACAGAAGAACAAGCTGATGTGAGCCTTAGGCCGCGGCCGACGGGTCGATCCCGGAGGCCCTGAGGTACTCCGCGGCCTCCTCCCGCCCGTCTTCCAAGATCGCGGCCCAGTCCTGCCGGTGTGCGGCGGGGTCCTCCGCCCAGACGAGCATCTGCTCCCGGGTTGCGGGAGCGGACACCGCGAGGGCAAGGATCACCTCGAAGGCGGCGCCCTGCTTGCCCGGGAAGGCCTTGCGCGCCTCGGCGATCCAGCCCGCGTACATGGAGCGCGCCTCGGTCACCTTCGCGAAGAGGGCCTCCGCGTCCATCTGAAGTTCTTCGAGCAGTTCGCTCTCGGCGTCCTGCGCGAGGACGTCGAGCGTCGCGCGCATCCGTTCGGGGTCGCTGATCGCCAGCAGCATGCTCTCCCAGAGCTCCGTCTCGAGGAAGAGGCCGCCGAGGATCTCGCGGCACTGGCCGGAACACCGCAGCGCCTCGAGCAGCGCGGGATCGAGGCTGGATTCCGGGGCGGGCGCGGGGGCTGCGGGCTCAATCTCGGAGAACTCGGCGACCGCCATCGGCTCCGGCTCCGGGGCCTTCGCGGGCGCCGGGACCTGGAGGATCCAGGGCTTCAGCGCTTCGCGGTAGGGGTCCGTGATGCTCGCCAGGGAGCGGAGCTTTTCCGCGGCCTTGGCCTCGTGCTTCCCGGGTTCCGCGAGCCACTTCGCGATCGCCTGGTGTTCGCGCGTGGACGCCAGCAGGAAGGCGAGCGCCATTTCGAAGCGATCCTGCGGTTCCGGCAGCCCCTGGACGGGGGCCAGGAAGCGCCTCAGGTTCTCGACCATGGGGGAGTGCTGTCGCCGGATCAGCTCGAGCTCATGTCGGACGGATTCCTCCAGCTCGGGACTGAGCGCCGTGGTTTCGTCGAAGGCGCGGCGGCTCCGCGCGAGGCGCAGCATCTCCCAGAACTGCACGGGGTCCTTCTTGGCGCGGAAGTAGTCGTAGGTGAAGGCCGCCTGGCGGAGTTCGTGGAGGGCGGCCGCATCGGTTCCCGGAGGAGTGGGTTTCGCGGGCGGAGCGGGAGGGCGGACGGTGGTCGACGGCGGAGGTTCTTTTCGGAGCGCCCGGGACACCGTGGCGGGTCGCTGCATGACCGTTCTCCCTCGGACAGGCTCCCAATCCCGTTGCTCAACTTTACCGCATCCCATGAGAAATGCAAACTGCCGTGAAAAAACCCATGGATCATGGAAGCGGCGGGGAAGAACGGCCCGGGCCCGCTTATTTCGGGACGCGGACCACGCTGGCGCAGCTGCTGCAGAGGAACTTCGATTCGCCCTTCGTGGAGCGGACGTCGAAGAAGGTATCGCAGGCGGGGCACTTCGCCACTTCCTTCTTCTGCAACCGCAGGATCTCCAGGAAGTGGTCCACCGACAGCGCCCCTTTCTTCAGCAGGATCTGCCCCAGCATCAGGGAGGAGCCTCCCTGCGACAGGACTTCCTGCTCCCGGAGCCCCTCCGCCAGCTGCGCGGGGGAGAGGTAGCCGTGCCGCACCGCCAGTTGCCCGAAGAGTCCGCCCTTCTGGGGGTCCGCCGCGATGGACTCGAAGCGCACGTGCTGCAGCTTCGTGACCTCCTCCAGCCTCTCCAACGTCAGGAAGCCCTTCTCGACCAGGAGCGCTCCCAGCGTTTTCCTCATCCCGCCGGCCTGAAGCCGGACGCACTCTTCCAACTGGGCCGGCGTGACGAACCCTTCCTTGACGGCGATCTGCCCCAGGAGATGGGCATTACTGGTGCTCATGGACGACCCTCCTCTTCAGAACTCGGCGGACCCTGCCGCGGGAGCGTGGAGTCGGAGATCGAGCGGACGAGATGAGTGAGCATGAAGCGCGCGATCTGGAAGCATTCCCTATTCCCCACCGACGTCAGCGTTAGTGTAACCCATTATTGATACATTATCGCAAAAAAAATGGGAGTTCAGCCGCGGAGCCAATTCCCCTGCTCATCACGGCCCTCGCGGCGTAAAATTGGTCATCGTGAGTCGAGCCAACGGACACGCCCGCGAAGTCGCCCGCTATCTGGCGGAAATCGGCGCCGCTTCCGCGGTCGCCGAGGACCTCGTGGTCGCGCTCACCCGCCGCGGCGGCGGCGACCCCATCGACGTGGACGGCCTCCTCCTCGACCCGCCGCTCCTGGACTTCGTGCCCGAAGCGCTTTCCTTCGAGCACCGCATCCTGCCGATCCACCGGACCCGCAAGATCCTCTTCGTGGCGGTCCCCGCCGGCATGGTCCCCGAGGACGGACTCCAGCAGCTCGAACGCGTCCTCGGGCTCGCCGTCGAGGCCATCCCCGTGTCCGAGATCGACGTCGGCGGAGTGCTCGTGAAGGCTCGCCAGCTGCTGCGGCGCCGCGGGCGCGGCCCCGCGGCCGCTCCCGCCGACGCCGTCCGCGCCGCGCCCGGCGGAACCCTCGGGCTCGCCGACCTGGGCCTGCCGACCGCGATCCAGCAGCGGCTGAGGCGGGCGATGTCGGACCATCAGGGCCTGCTCCTGGTGACGGGTCCCGCTGGGGCAGGGAAGAGCACGACGCTCGCGGCCCTGGCGGAGGACTTCCGCCGGCAGGCGCTGCGGGTCTCGGCCGTCGACGCGCTGCAGGGCCTGGCGGCGCTCGAGATCGTCCTCCTGGGCGACCCCGACGTGCTCGCGATCGACGGTCTCGTGAGTCCCTCGGTCGCGGCCCGCGCGGTCCGGGCCGCCGTGGAGGGGCGGCGGGTCCTGATCGCCGTCGACGCGCCCGACGGTCTCGGGGCCGTCGCGAAGCTGGCGGAAATGAAGGTCGATCCCCACCTCTTCGGACTTGCCCTGAAGGGCGGGCTCAACCAGAGGCTCCTCCGCCGGGTCTGCGCCGGCTGCCGCACGGAGTACCGCGAGGAGACGGCGACCCTGGAGGACCTGCGGCTCGACGCGCTCCTGAAGGGCGTTCCGCTCCGCCGCGGCCGGGGCTGCGACGCCTGCGGCCGGACCGGCTACCGGGGCTTCGTCGGGGTCTTCGAGTACGGCGACCGCGCGACGGACGGCTCGCCGCGGGAAGGGTTCCAGCCGCTGGTCGCGGACGCGCTGGCCAAGCTGCTGGCGGGGGAGACCACCCTGAAGGAAGTCGTCGACCACGTGCCCTTCACCCAGATCCTCCAGGCGGCGGATCGCCTGAACATCCATCGCGTCGAGACGAAGCGCTGGTCCCGGCCTGCGGCCCGCGAATAACGAAACGCCATTCCGTCCCCGGATATACTTCCGTGACATGACGTTTCAGTCCCCTCAGTTCTTCGTCTTCTTCCCCTGCGTCTTATTTCTCTATTTCGCGTCGCCGCCGCGCTTCCGCAACGCGATCCTCCTGGTCGCGAGTGCCGTCTTCTACATGGCCTGGCGGCCCGAGTACATCCTGCTCATCCTCTTCCTGGTGACGGTCGACTACTTCGTGGCCCTGGGCCTCGTCCGGGCGTCGGGCACCCGCCGAAAACTTCTCCTGGGATTCAGCCTCTGCTCCAATCTCGGTCTGCTGTTCTTCTATAAGTACTTCGCCTTCGCGGCCGACGTCCTGCGCCTCTTCGGCGGCGTGCTTCACGTGCGCCTGGAGCTGCCCGCCTGGGAGATCCTGCTTCCGGTGGGGATCTCCTTCCACACCTTTCAGGCCCTGAGCTACACGATCGACGTCTACCGCGGAGAGACGCCGCCCGAGCGGAACTACTTCCGGCTCGCCCTCTACGTGCTCTTCTTTCCCCAACTGGTCGCCGGTCCGATCGAACGCTCGTCGAATCTGCTCCCGCAATTCCGCGGGGTCCACGACTTCGACGACGCGGCGGCGGCCTCGGGGCTGCGCCTGGCCCTCTGGGGCCTGGTGAAGAAGGTGGTGATCGCGGACCGCCTGGCGGTCCTGGCGGAACCGATCTACGCCGACCCGACGCACTACACGGGCCTGGCCCTGCTGGCGGCGACCTACGCCTTCGCCTTCCAGATCTACGCCGACTTCTCGGCGTATTCGGACATCGCCGTCGGCGTCGCGCGGGCGCTCGGGTTCCGCCTGATGAACAACTTCGACCGGCCGTACTTCGCGCGCTCGCCGATCGACTTCTGGAGGCGCTGGCACATCTCGCTGTCGACCTGGTTTCGCGACTATGTCTACGTCCCCCTGGGCGGCCGCCAGGGCGGGGCCGGCGTCGTGCTCCTGACGTTCCTGCTCAGCGGACTCTGGCACGGCGCGGGCTGGACCTTCCTGATGTGGGGGGCCTACCACGGCATTCTGGTCGTCCTCACCCGCGCGGCCGGACGGCTGACCGCGTGGAGGCCAGCGCCCTGGCTCTCGGGCTTGCTGACCTTCCACCTGATGCTCGTCGGGTGGGTGCTGTTCCGCGCCTCGACGGCCTCCGACGCCTTCTACATCCTCAGCCATCTGACGGCGGGCATCGGGAGCCTGGATCCGTTCCTCGACCGGCAATTGACGTGGTTCCTGGGAGGGCTGGGCGTCCTGGCGCTTCTGGTCGTGGACCTCGCAGGGTCGGCGCTCGAGGTGCGCTGGCCGGCGACGCTGCGCTGGGCGGGGTACGTGGTCGGCTGCCTGCTCGTTCTGAACTCCCGGATGGCGCTGGACGTGTCCTTCATCTACTTCCAATTCTGAGATGAGAAGACTGGCGCTGCGCGTCCTGTCCCTGGCGGTCCTGGTGGCGCTCCTCCAGGTTCCCATCGGCATGCTTCTCGACCGCGCGCCGTTCCCCGAGCGGGACGCCGTGGACGAGGGACTCCGCGGAACGGCGGACATCCTGTACTTCGGGGACAGCGTTCTCGCCAGCGGATACGGTTCGGACCTGGACCGGCGAAGCATCGCCGCGATGCTGAACGAGCAGCTCCCCGGGCATTCCGTGACGCTGGTCCAGTACGCGGGCTACGAGCTCGAGATATACCGCGCCTTTGTCGAGTATGCCTCGCGGCAGCCCCGGCGCCCCCGGGCCGTGATCGTGCCGATCAATCTCCGCTCCCTCGGCCCCGGCTGGCCGTTCAGTTTCCCGCTGGATCAGGCGAGATTGACCTGGGGGGATGTGATCGGATTGGGCTACCACCGCCCGCGCTCGACGTTCCGCTGGACGCCGCTGACGCGCCGCCCGGTGCCGCCGAGCTTCCCGAATGAAGCCGATCGGTGGACGTATCACTACGTGTTCCCGCTCGCGGAGGAGCATCCGAGGCTCCGGGCCCTGAAGGATCTGATCGGGACCTGCCGGAAGTCGGGGATCGTCCCCATCGTCTACGTGACGCCGATCAACGTCGCCAAAGGCGCTCGACTCGCCGGTTCCGACTTCGCGGCCCAGGTCGCCCGCGAGGCCGCCGTCTGTCGGGCCGTCGGAGCGTCCGTCAACGAGGAGGTGCTGGATCTCTCGGCGTTCGTTCCCGAGGAAGCGGACTTCGAGGCCGTCGAACACCTTCTCGAGCGGGGACGGAGGAAGGTCGCGGGGGAACTGGCGCGGGTGGTCCGGAAGAAGCTCAGCCCTTGACCGGGATGGGCTCGCCCTTCTCGTTGACCGCCACGAAGGTCAGCTCCGCCTCCGTCACGATTACGCGCTCGTTGGGATTCTGCCAGCGCTGCGCCTCGACCTCCACCCGGATGGTGACCGAGGTCGTGCCCAGTTTCGTCGTCTCCGTGTAGAACGAGACCGTGTCGCCCACGTACACGGGCTTCTTGAAGACGACCTCCTTCATGGCTACGGTGACGAAGCGCTTGGCCGCGTGCTTGCGCGCCTCGGTGACGCCCGCGAGGTCGATGTGCGAAAGGATGACGCCGCCGAAGATCGAGCCCTGGGCGTTCGTGTCCCGGGGCAGCAGGATCACCCGGATGGCGGGATCGCGCATGTCCGGAGCCTACCACATGGAATTCCTTGTTGTCGAGGACTGGCCGGGGGTGTAGAATCGCCGAGAAGCGCATGGGGCATGCGTTACCAGGGAAAGGGAATGTCGGGAAAGACCACGTCGCGAGTCCTTGAAAGCGTCGATTCCCGTTCCCGCCACCTCGTCCAGCGCCTCCAGAAGCTCCAGGACATCGGCACCCAGCTCTCGGCCGAGCAGGACCTTACCAAGCTCCTCGACCTCATCCTCCGCGAGAGCCGCCACCTGACCAACGCCGACGCCGGCACCGTCTTCGTCCGCCTGGACGAGGTCGAAACCGTCGAGCATGCGACCGGGAAGGACAACATCCACAAGGTCACGCCCTTCCTGGTCATCAAGGTCGCCCAGAACGACTCGATCAAGTTCCCCTTCAAGGAAATGAAGCTGCCGTTCGACCGGAAGACGATTTCGGGCCACGTGGCTGCCTCCGGCGAACTCCTCAACCTCGAGGACGTCTACAAGCTCCCCGCGGACGCCCCCTACGCCTATTCGCGGGCCTTCGACGAGCGGTCGGGCTACCGCTGCAAGTCGATGCTGGTGATCCCGATGAAGAACCGCGAGGGGGAAATCATCGGCGTCATCCAGCTCATCAACAAGAAGAAGGACCCGACCGAGGTGCTCGGCAGCCCGGCCGTGGTGGAGAGCTCGGTCACGAGCTTCGACGCCTTCGACGAGGAGTTCGTGATGTCGCTCGCGTCGCAGGCGGGCATCTGCATCGAGAAGGCGAAGCTCTACGACGACATCGAGAAGATGTTCGAGGGGCTCGTGAACTCCTTCACGCTTGCCCTCGAGCGCCGCAACCGCACGACCTTCGGCCACTGCATGCGCGTCGCCCGCTACGCCGTGGCGATCGCGGAGGCGATCAACGACTCGCCGCCCGCGCTCTTCGGCGGCCTCCACTTCACCAAGATCCAGATCAAGGAGCTCCGCTACGCGGCGCTGCTGCACGACATCGGCAAGATCGCCGTCCCGGAAGCCATCCTGGACAAGCAGAACAAGCTGCTCGACAGCGAGATCACGGCCATCCAGTACCGCCTGGCCTACGCCAAGACGCTGGGGAAGCCGGCCGCCAAGATGGACGCCTGGATCCAGGCCATCAAGCGCATCAACATCCCGCGCGGGCTCTCCCCCGAGGACAAGGCCCTGCTCGGCGAGATGACGGCGGAGAAGTTCGTGGACGTCGACGGCCAGGAGAAGCCGATGCTCTCTGCCCGCGAGTTCGAGAACCTCGCCATCGAGCGCGGCAACCTCACCGGCGGCGAGCGCAAGCAGATCGAGCAGCACATCGTCGACACCTGGGAGATCCTCAAGCGCATCCCCTGGCCCCGCGACTTCCGCGCCGTCGCCAACATCGCGGCCTGCCACCACGAGAAGATCAACGGCTCGGGCTACCCCTGGAAGCTCAAGGGGGACGAGGTCCCGATGGGCGGCCAGATCCTCGCGATTGTCGACATCTTCGAGGCCCTCACGGCCAAGGACCGCCCCTATAAGCCGGCGATCCCCATCGACAAGGCGATCGCGATCGTCCAGGACGAGGTCAACAAGGGCGCCCTCAACGCGAAGCTCTGGCAGCTCTTCCTCGAGCGGAAGCTCTATAACATCTTTGCCGACGAGACGGGCTTCGTGCACCGTCCCGTCGAGCCCCAAGTCCCCAAAGTATGATGGAAACCCGCCCCCTCGGCCGCAGCGGCTCCCGCGTCGGCGTCATCGGCATCTGCCCGGGCGACGGGCCGGAGCGGGAGAAGATCGTGCGCCGCGCGAAGGAGCGGGGCTGCACCCTCATCTGGTCGGGCAAGCCCCCCGACGGCGCGCAGCTCGTCCGCTACAACCTCCTGGACCAGAAGAACGCCAACGAGGAGATCTCGACCCTGCGGAGGGCGGGGCACGGGGTGGTGGCGATCCACGTGCTGGCCGGCGGTGCGCTGGGCGGGAAGCGGGAGCATCCCTACGGCCACCGCATCGACTCCCTCAAGTGCCTCGTCAAGCCGGGTCGCAGCCTCGTGCAGGCGGCCATCCAGTTCGTGCTGGCGAACGAGTCGGTGAACGCCGCGATGGTGCACGTCTCGACGCTGGCGCACCTGGAGGAGGTCGTGTCGGCGCCCGACGCCGCGCCGCTGACGGGCCAGGACCTCGAGCAGATCTTCGAGCTCTGGGCGAACCGCTTCGAATAGGCCCCGGTTCCGGGGCTTGCATTCCACCCGTCGACTCGCTACAACGCAGGAACTTATGCACCGCATTTTCGCCGGAATGGCGACCTGGGCCGTGATCTTCATGACCGCCGAGGGCGTCCTCGGGGTCCTCACCAAGCGCGTCAATCATGACCTCGTCGGCTGGCATATGGTCTTCGGGGTCTTCGTCGGCGTCTATGTCTCCATCCTCCAGGTGATGGTGATGTTCCACTTCATCGGGAGCGGCAAGGAGATCAAGCAGGCCGTCGCGGTGGTGGGGGGCGACTCCGAGGTCATCAAGCGCCTGCGTCGCATGAAGATGCAGGTCATGCCGGCCGCGACCTTCGCGCCGCTGCTCACCGGGGCGGGCGTGATCCTCGGCGGCGGCGCCCACACGAAGGCGCTCGGCGGCTGGGCCTGGATCCACTGGGCGCTGGCCCTCTCCGGTCTCGCCCTCAACCTCTACGCCTTCCCGATCGAGTACCGCTGCCTCGTCGCCAACCTCGAGCTGCTGAAAGAGGTCGACGAGAAGATCAAGCGCGAGCTCTCGCCGGGCCTCTACCATGAATGAGACCGCGGAAGAGTATTTCCGCCGCGCCTACGAGGCGCAGATGGCGGGGGAGCTCGACCAGGCGGTCGACCTCTACCTGAAATCCATCAAGCTCGGTCCCACCGCGGAGGCCCACACGTTTCTCGGCTGGACCTACAGCTTCCAGCGCAAGTACCGCGAGGCGATCGCCGAGTGCCGGAAGGCCATCGAGGTGGACCCCGACTTCGGCAACCCCTACAACGACATCGGCGCCTACCTGATCGAGCTGGGCCGCTGGGACGAGGCGATCCCCTGGTTCGAGAAGGCCATCGAGGCGCCGCGCTACGACCCGCGCCATTTCCCGCATTTCAACCTGGCGCGCGTCTACATCCAGCGCTACGACTACGAGCCGGCGATCGGCCACCTGCAGAAGGCCCTGGAGCTGGAACCCCGCTACTCCTCGGCCCAGCGGGAGCTCCAGCGGATCCTCACCCGCATGAACTGACGACGCGCCACGGAATAGCCTCCGTGAACCCCGGGTTCGCGGTGTCTCTGTGGTGAGAGAGAATCGAGAGGGACGATGAAGACGGCGAACGTGATCTACGCGGCGAGCGAAACCGACGCGAACCTGTTCTACGCGACGAAGTTCCTGGTCGGCGACCCCGTCGCCTACGTCGAGGCGGGGAAGAAGAAGCTGCTCGTTCTGAACGACCTCGAGATCGGCCGCGGGCGCGACGAGGCGGAGGTCGACGAAGTCCTCTCGCTCAGCGAGATCATGCGCTCGGTCGGCAAGGGCTGCACCATGGCCCACGTGATCGAGAAGGTGCTGCGCGACCACGGCGCCAGGTCCTGCGAGGTCCCGGCGAACTTCCCGCTCCAGCTCGCCGACGAGATCCGGGCGCGGAAGATCAAGGTCGAGTCCCGGCCGGGCTCCTTCTATCCGCAGCGGCTGCTCAAGACGAAGGCGGAGATCCGCGCCATCGAGGCGGCCCAACGGGCGACGGAGGACGCGGTGCACGCGGCCCTCGACCTGCTCCGAAAGTCGAAGATCCGGGGACACAAGATTTACCACCACGGCGAGGTCGTCACGAGCGAGCTGCTCAAGCGCGTCATCAACGTGGCGCTCATGGAGCGCAACTGCATCGCGAAGAACACGATCGTCGCCTCCGGCGACCAGGGCTGCGACCCGCACAACCGCGGCAGCGGCCCGATCCGCCCCGACCAGACCCTGATCCTCGACGTCTTCCCCCGCTCCGGCGACTCGCACTACTTCGCCGACCAGACCCGCACCGTCGTGAAGGGCACGGCCTCGCCCGCGGTGAAGCGCCTCTACGCGGCGGTCCTCGAGGCCCAGGAGGTCGGCATCCAGGCCGTCCGCCACGGCGTCAACGGACGGACCGTGCACGACGAGGTGAAGAAGGTCTTCGACCGCCTCGGCTACAAGACGGAGCCGCGCAACGGCAAGATGGTCGGCTTCTTCCACGGCACCGGCCACGGCGTCGGCCTCGACATCCACGAAGCGCCGTCGGTGGGCTCGCGCGACAGCATCCTCGAGACGAACGCGGTCGTCACGGTCGAACCCGGCCTCTATTACTTCGGGGTCGGCGGCGTGCGCATCGAGGACATGGTCCTCGTCACGAAGAACGGCTGCCGCAATCTCACCAAGTTCCCCAAGGACCTCAAATCGCTCGAGATTCGCTGAATCAATTCAGCTCGGCCGGTGACGTAGGGTAGGTGGGGCCTGGAGCGGAAATCCTCGGCCGTTTTCCCTCGCACACGGAAGAAGTCTCATGAAAGCACTATTGCTCGCCGCCCTGATCGTTTCCCCGTGTCTCGCGCAGGACGATCCCCCGCGGGTAGACCCCAAGACCCTCAAGGAGGAGAAGCCCACGCACCGGCTCTGGGAGAGGATGGACTACGGTCCCTTCCTCACGACCGCCGTCACCATGCCCTGGCCCGCCGGCGCCGTCACCCAGAAGGGCATCGTCCTCAAGGTGGGGAAGAGCTCCGTCTGCTTCGACACCGACCTCCTGCGCTACGCCGCGGGCTGGAGCGACGGCTGGCTCGAGCTCCTGGGACCTCCCTTCGAAGGGTCGCGCAAGCCCGACGTCGCGACGCGCCCCGTGCCCAAGGGCGTGCTGCGCTTCGCCAACCGGAACCTCCCGGGCTGGTCCCGCAGCGACGACGTCGCCGATCCGCGCCCGGATCACCTCGGGCCGCTGCCCGCCGACGTCGCCAAGTATCGCGGGCTCTACATCCACGGGAGCCGCGTCGTCCTCTCGTACACGGTCGGGACCTGCGAGGTGCTCGACCTCCCGGGCGAGGAGTCGGGCGCCATCACCCGCACGCTGCGGCTCGGGCCGTCTCCGGAGAGTGCGACGCTGCTGGTCTGCGAGACCGAAACGGCGCGCGAGCTCCGGCGCTTCCCGGGCGGAATCGAGATGGGAGACCTCGTCGTCGGCGGCGTCGGCATGCCCGCCGGGGCGGAGTGGAAGCCCCAGGCGAACTCGCGGCTGCTGCTGCGCCTCCCCGCGCATGAGCGGCCGCTGCTCCTGAAGCTCGTCTTCGGCTCGGACCGCGCGGCCGTCTCGTCGCTGATCCAGGCCAACAGCGTCGAGGACCCGGAGCCGCTCACGAGGGGCGGACCGGCGCGCTACCCGGACCCCGTCGTGACCCGCGGCGTTCTCGGCAAGACAGGCGGTGCCTACGAGCTCGACACCCTCACGGTCCCGGACCAGAATCCCTTCAATTCCTGGATGCGCCTCGGCGGCCTGGACTTCTTCTCCGACGGGCGGGCCGCGCTCTGCACCTGGAGCGGCGACGTCTGGGTCGTCTCGGGGATCGACGACAAACTCGAGAAGCTGACCTGGAAGCGCTACGCGACGGGCCTCTTCCAGCCCTGCGGCCTGAAGATTGTGGACGACGTGGTCTACGTGGTCGCGCGCGACCAGATCACGCGCTTCCGCGACCTCAACGGCGACGGCGAGGCCGACTTCTACGAGAACTTCAACAACGACTGCGCCGAGATGGGGAACTACCACGAGTTCGCGATGGACCTCAACACGGACGCGGAAGGGAACTTCTACTACGCCAAGGGAGGCCTCGGCGCCAATTTCCCCGCGGGCCCCGCGCAGCGCCACCACGGCTGCTTCCTCAAGGTCTCGAAAGACGGCAAGACCCTCGAGATTGTGGCCACCGGCGTCCGCGCCGGCGCCGGCTCCGGCGTCGGGCCGCACGGCGAGCTGACGGTCGCCGACAACGACGGCCACTGGGGCCCCGCGAGCCGCCTCAACTGGGTCGAGAAGGGCGGCTTTTACGGGGATGTGCTCACCGCCCACCGGCCGACCACGCCCACGGACTACGATCCGCCGCTCTGCTGGATCCACCGCAGCGTCGACAATTCGAGCGGCGGGCAGGTCTGGGTGACGTCGGACAAGTGGGGCCCCTTCCAGGGACAGATGCTGCACCTCTCCTACGGCGCTTCGTCGCTCTTCAAGGTGCTCTACGAGCGGGTCGGAGATCGGATGCAGGGCGGGGTCGTGAGGTTCCCGTTTACCTTCGCCTCCGGCATCCTTCGAGGCCGCTTCCATCCGAAGGACGGCCAGCTCTACGTGGCCGGGCTGAAGGGCTGGACGAGCACCGCGACCCGCGACGGCTGCTTCCAGCGTGTCCGCTACACGGGCAAACCGGCCCGCATGGTGACGGAGATGCACGTGCGGAAGGACGCCATCGAACTGACGTTCACGGACCCGGTCGACGCCGAGACGGCGGGCGACGTGGACAGCTACACGGCCGAGCAGTGGAACTATCGCTGGACCGAGAACTACGGCTCGCCCGACTACTCGGTCGCCAATCCGAAGAAGCAGGGGCGCGATCCGGTCGAGATCAAGGCGGCGAAGGTGTCGTCGGACGGGAAGAAGGTGACGCTCGAGATCCCGGGCCTGCAGCCCGTGATGCAGATGAAGATCAAGTTCCGCATCCGCGCCGCCGACGGCGCGCCGATCTCGCAGGAGATCTGGCATACGATCAACAGGGTGCCCTGATGCGTCGCCGAGACTTCCTCGCGGCCGCCGGCGGCATGGCGGCGCTGGCCGCGTGCAGCGGCGCCCCGGCGGGGGGCGGCGGCGATGCGCCCATCGGCGCCTGGGACAACCACTGCCACCTGGGCGGGGGTCCCGGCAGCACGCCGGCGGAGCGGATCGACAACCTGATCAAGCTGGCGGACCGCTTCGGGGTCGAGCACCTGAGCGTTCACCTGGGCATGGTGACGGGAATCGAGGATCCCACGCCCGAGCAGCTCACGGCGGACAACAATGCGGTCCTCGAGGCCTGCCGCCACGCCGGCAAGCGCGCCCACGGCTACGTCTACCTGAACCCCAACCACCTCGACTTCAGCCTGAAGGAGTTCGACCGCTGCGTCCGCGACGGCCCCATGGTCGGCGTGAAGCTCTGGATCGCGAGACGCTGCAATTCGTCGAACCACGATCCCATCGTCCGCCGCGCGGTCGAGCAGAATGTTCCCGTCTACCAGCACACGTGGTTGAAGGTCGGCGGCAACCAGCCCGGCGAATCCACGCCCTTCGACATCGTGGAGCTCGCGCGGCGGCATCCCGACGCCAAGCTCATCTGCGGCCACTCCGGCGGCGACTGGGAGCGCGGCATCCGGATCATCCGCTCGACCCCGAGTCTCTATCTGGAGATCGCCGGCTCGGATCCCTGCTCGGGATTTGTCGAGATGGCGGTCCGCGAACTGGGGGCGGAGCGCATCATCTACGGCAGCGACGTGCACGGGCGCAGCTTCGCATCGCAGCTCGCGAAGGTGAGGGGCGCGGCGATCCCCGACGCGGCCAAGCGGCTGATCCTCCGCGAGAACCTGAAGGGGCTGCTGGCCCCGGTCTTCAAAGCAAAGGGCTACGCGTGATCGACACGAACGTCTACCTGTCCCGCTGGCCCTTCCGCCGCCTGCGCGGCGACGAGACGCCGGAGCTGGTCGCGATGCTCCGCCGCGCCGGCGTCACCCAGGCCTGGGCGGGCAGCTTCGATGGGCTGCTCCACAAGGACATCGGCGGCGTCAACGCGCGGCTCGCGGAGGACTGCCGCCGCCATGGCGACGGGCTCCTGGTCCCGTTCGGCACGGTCAACCTCTCGCTCCCCGATTGGGAGGAGGACCTGCGCCGCTGCCACGAGGTCCACAAGATGCCCGGGATCCGCCTCCATCCGAACTACCACGGCACCGCGCTCAATGATCCAGCCTTCACCAGGCTCCTCGAGGGTGCCGCTCAACGGGGCTTGCTCGTCCAGGTCGCCTGCCGCATGGAGGACGTGCGGACGCAGCACCCGCTGCTCCGCGTCGCCGACGTGGATCCGGCGCCCCTCGCGGCGCTGCAGGTGAAGGGGCTGCGGCTGATGCTTCTGAACATCTCGAAGCCGGCGCCGGGACTGCCCTTCGACATCGCCATGATCGAGCGGGCCGCCGGCGTCGCCAACGTCGGCACGGAGCGCGCCTGCTTCGGCTCCTACGCCCCGTTCTTCATCCTCGACGCGGCGGTCCTCAAGCTGAAAGAGTCCGCGGTCGACGTCTCCGTTCTCGACGCCAACGCGACCAGGCTCCTCGCGAAGTAGCCCCGAAATCCCTGAACCTCCGCCGCGTCGGTCGGTTCAAGAGTCCTGTGCTGATCCGAAAAGCCCGTCCCGGCGACCTCCGCTCCCTCGCCCGTCTGGCGTGCAACCTGGACCGCTATCAGGCGTCGATCGCTCCCGAGCTGAAGATTCGCGTTCCGACGACCCGTGAGAAGATGCTCACGCTGGCTCGGCCTCTCAAGAAGAGGACCGTAAGGGTCATGGTTGCGGAAGCCGAGGGATCCGTCGTCGGCTACGCCCTCGGCTCCGTGGATAAGCCGATGCATTTCACGTACCGTCGGCTTGGCGTTCTTCAGGCGTGCCACGTCGAGGCCGGACACCGCAGGGGCGGGGTCGGCAAGGCGCTCGTCGACGCCCTTCTGGAATGGTTCCGAGGCAGGGGGATCCGCGCGGTGGACCTCGGCGTCCTTCATGCCAACGAGGCGTTCCGGTTCTGGAGGGCGCTGGGCTTCCGAGAGTACTCCCTCAAGATGCGGATGCCCCTGTGATATCCTTCCCTTCAGCGTGCTGAAGTAGAAGATTCCCGCGCTGAAGCGCAACATTTCCGCCCGCTTCGCCTTATGTAGTCATGCGCTTTCTCTTCCTGGCCCTCCTTCTGGGCGGCGTCTTTGACGACGACGCCGACCTCCTGATCCGCGGCGCGACGATCGTCGACGGCAGCGGCCGGGAAGGGGTCGTCGGCGACGTGGCAATCAAGGGCGACCGGATCCTGGCGGTCGGGGAGTGGAAGGGGGGCGCGAAGACGACCGTCGATGCGAAGGGCCTGGTGGCCGCGCCCGGCTTCATCGACCTGCACAACCACTCGGACGGGAGCATCCTCGCGGACGACACTCGCGACAACTACAACTACACGTCGCAGGGCTGCACGACCATCGTCACCGGCAACTGCGGCCTGGGGACGGTGGACGTCGCCAAGCTCTTCCACGGCATCGACGAAAAGGGCGCGGGGACGAACGTCATCCACCTGATCCCGCACGGAGCGCTCCGCAGCCAGGTCTTCGGCGCGCAACGCCGGCCCCCGACCGCGGAAGAGCTGGCGACGATGAAGGACCTGGTGGACTCCGGCATGAAGGCGGGCGCCTGGGGGCTCTCGACGGGCCTGATCTACGTCCCGGGGACCTACGCGAAGACCGACGAGATCGTCGAGCTGGCCCGGATCGTGCACGGCTACGGCGGCCTCTACGCGAGCCATATCCGCAGCGAGGCGGCGGGCCTGCTCGAGTCCATCGCGGAGGCGATCGAGATCGGCGAGAAGTCGGGCTGCCCGGTGCAGATCTCCCACCTCAAATGCTCCACCAAGGAAGCGTGGGGCAGGATGGAGGAGGCCTGCGCCCTGATCGAGAAGGCGCGGGCGAGGGGCCTCAAGGTGACGGCGGACCAGTACCCCTACGCCGCCTCGTCGACGCGGCTCTCCGCCTATACGGTGCCGGCCTGGGCCCTGGAGGGAGGGAAGCTCGCGGAGCGCCTGGCGGACCCCGAGCAGGGGCCGAAGCTCCACAAGGCGATCGCCGAGAGCTTCGAGAAGCGCGACGGCCCCGACAAGCTGGTCATTGCGCTCTTCGCGAAGGACAAGAGCTACAACGGGAAGTCGGTCGACGCGATCGCGAAGGCCTCTGGCCGCGACCCCGTGGACGTCGTCGTGGACATCCTCCAGCGCGGCGACGCGCAGACGGTCGGCTTCTCCATGCGCGAGGAGGACATGGCGATCGGCATGAAGAGGGACTGGGTGGCGACCGCCAGCGACGGCTCGGCGAAGCGGCCGACGGACGAGCGCCCGCACCCCCGCAACTACGGCACGTTCCCCCGGAAGATCGGGGTCTTCGCGCTGGAGAAGAAGGCCTTCCCGCTGGCCTTCGCCATCCGATCCGCCTCCGGGCTTCCCGCCGACATCCTGGGCCTGACCGACCGCGGCTACCTGAAGGCGGGCGCCAAGGCGGACCTGGTCCTCTTCGACCCCGCCGCCTTCCGGGACCAGGCGACCTTCGAGCATCCCGACCGCTATTCCACGGGGGTCCGCTGGGTCACCGTCAACGGGGTGGCCGTCATCGCGGACGGCAAGAAGACGGGCGCCCTCCCCGGGAAGGCCCTCCGGCGGCCCTGAGTGGAGAATCCTTCCTGGTTGTTTTCTCCACAAGGAGAAAGTAACCAGGATGGTTTCTCCACCCTCCGGCGGCCCCAGGTTCCCCGGATTCCTTGCCTCCTCCCCCGGCCTATGCTATAAGGACATCAACATGAGCGTCATCAACTGGGCCACGGGTATGGTCAAGGGCCTGTGGACGGTGGTCGTGGGCATGCGCATCACCATGCGCCACATGCTCCAGCCCACCGTGACCATGCATTACCCCGACGAGAAGTGGGTGATGCCGGCCAACTTCCGGGGCTTCCTCAAGGTCGACATGGACGCCTGCATCGTCTGCGACCTCTGCATGAAGGCCTGCCCGGTGGACTGCATCACCATCGAGTGGGAGCGCCAGGCGGGGAAGAGCGGCAAGGTCGCCACCCGCTTCGAGATCGACTACCAGAAGTGCATGTATTGCGGCCTCTGCTCGGAGCCCTGCCCGACGGCCGCGATCTGGCACACCCACGAGTACGAGAACGCGAGCTTCAACCGCGTCGCGCAGGTGGTCGACTGGACCCATCCCGAGAACCGGGTCACGAACCCCAACGCGAAGCCCAAGCAGGAGAAGCCCGCCGCGAAGCCGGCTCCGAAGCCCGCGGCCGCCGCTCCGGCGGCCGCTGCGGCGGCGCCCGCGGCGGCTCCGGCCGCTGCTCCCGCCGGCGGCGGCGCCGACCTCGACGGCAATCAGGTCGAGAGCGGCGTGGGCGGCAAGGCGTCGAACCCCGACCGCGGCACGGTCGACAAGGTCTGGATCATCCCCGGCTGCATCGTCTGCGACGCCTGCGAGGACGCGGCGCCGGACGTCTTCAACGTCACGGACACCACCAGCGTGATCCGGATGGAGAGCCAGCCGAACTGGAACAAGCTGTCGGAAGCGATCGCCGACGCCGCGGCCGCGTGTCCGGTCAACGTGATCAAGTACGAGATCAAGAAGTAAGATGCCTTACTACATCAACAACGAGTGCATCGGCTGCACGATCTGCGCCAAGAAGTGTCCCGTGCCCTGCATCTGGGGCGGCACGGTCCACGAGTGGGCGAAGACAAAAGAGTTCCACATCATCAACCCGCCCGACTGCATCGAGTGCGGGGTCTGCGCGAGCTACTGCCCGGTCGACTGCATCCAGAACGAGATGGGCGTCATCGAGCCCAAGATCGAGGCCAAGCAGCGGCCCGTCGCGGTCGTCCGCGAGGAGAACTGCACCGGCTGCGAGTGGTGCGTCGACGTCTGCCCCTTCGACTGCATCGAGATGGTGAAGCCCGAGAACCCGGGCGAGTTCTTCGCGGTGGCCCGCGACGTGCGTCCCAAGGACTGCGTGGGCTGCAAGCTCTGCGAGGAGGTCTGCGTCCAGAAGGACGCGATCGTCATCCTCTACCCGGACGGCTCCTACGCCGACCGCGTCGGCGTCAACACCCGCTCGACCTACCTGGGCCCCGACCGGATGCCCAACCAGTCCCAGGTCAAGCGGCTCTAGAAGCGGCCGGCGCCGTTGCAAAAAGGGCCGTTCCCCCTTAGAATCGTCCCTGTGCCTACCTACGAGTACCTCTGCGGCAAGTGCAAGCACCGTTTCGAGGTGCTGGTCCGCAGCGCGACGCAGAAGATCGCCTGCGCCAAGTGCGGAGGGAAGAAGGTGACCAAGCAGTACGCCGTCTTCGGGCTCAACCTGGGCGCGCCCGAGGAGAAGGGCATGAGCGGCCCCCTCTGCAGCTGCGGCGCCGGCGGCTGCGCCATCTGTAGCGCGAAGGTATAGGGACGAGTCTCTTGCCCAACGACTCCGTCCGCTGGTTCGACTGGTCCGAAGAGGCCTTCCGCAAGGCCCAGGTCGAGGACAAACCGGTCGTCATGGACCTCTGCGCCCCCTGGTCCCACGGGTGCCGGGTCATGAACGAGCAGACCTACGGCGACCCCGAGATCATCGAGACGCTCAACCGCGACTACATCCCCATGCGCGTGGACTGCGACCGCCGCCCCGACATCAACGACCGCTTCAACCTCGGCGGCTGGCCCACCACCGCCTTCCTGACCCCCAACGGCGAGCTGCTGGGCGGCGCGACCTACGTGCCCCGCGACCAGATGAAGCAACTCCTCGTCCAGCTCAAGGTCGGCTACGCCGCCAACCGCCACCGGATCGCCGAGGAGATCGCCCGCCGCGACCAGAAGATCAAAGAGGCGCTGGAGCCGCAGTTCAGCGGCGTCGCCCAGCTCTCGATGGAAATCTTCCGCAAGACCGTGCGGGGCATCGTCGCGACCCACGACCCGATGTACGGCGGCTTCGGCAAGGCGCCCAAGTTTCCGCTCGTCCCCTCGCTGCGCGTCGCGCTCCAGGCGCTCCACGAGACCCAGGGGCCGGACTTCAAGCTGATCCTCTCGAAGACGCTCGACGCGATGGCCGACCGCGGCCTCTACGACCAGGAGGCGGGCGGCTTCTTCCACTACGTGACGAACGACACCTGGACCATGGCGCGCTTCGAGAAGCTCGCCGAGGACAACGCCGCCCTCATCCGCCTTTACGTCGACGCGGCGATCGTGATGGGCCAGGACAAGTACCAGGCCAAGGCGATGCACGCCGTCGACTGGGCCAAGTCCACGCTGCTCGACCCGGAGCGCGGCGTCTTCTTCGGCAGCCAGGCGGCGGACGACGACTACTACGGTTCCGCCCCGGCGGAGCGCGCGAAGCGCAAGGCGCCGCCCGTGGACCGCACCGTCTTCGTGCCCGCCTCCGCCGCGATGGCGACCGCGTTCCTCCGCGCCTCGCAGGTCGCGGGCGCGCCGGCCCTGGCGGAGACCGCCCTGCGCGGACTGGACTGGATCCTCCGCGAGTGCGTCCGCGACGGCGCCGTGGCGCACTACCACGACGGCCAGGCCCGCCTCTTCGTCCTGGCCCGCGACCCGATCACGCTGGGCAGCGCGCTTCTCGACGCCTACGACCACACGGGCGCGAAGAAGTACCTCGAGGCGGCCGAGACCATGACCGAGGACGTGCTGCGCCGCTTCTGGTCGGACGGGGAGCGGGGGATCGTCGACCGCGCCGTGGACGCCGTGGACCGCGGCGACCTGTCCCGGCAGAAGAAGAACATGCCCGAGAACGCGATCGCGGCGGAAAGCTTCGCGCGGCTCTGGCGGATCACGGGCGAGGAGCGCCACAAGCGCTGCGCCGAGAAGATCCTCCTCTCGTACCCCGACTTCGAAGACAGCTACGGCCATCCCACCGCGGAGTATGCGCTCGCCGCCGACTGGCTGGTCCGGGGCCCCGAGCCGGTGGAGGCGACGCCCGAGGGCCTGCGCGCCTTCGCGCCGCGGCGGATCATCAAGCGATGAGCAGCTGGTTCTCCGTATTCCTCAACCTGTTCGCCCTGGGCACGGGCGCCTCGCTCCTCGCTGTCCCGTACAAACAGATCGGGAAGTACTACTTCAACTTCCACTCGACCGTGCTGCTCGTGCTGGCGGCCATCGCGACCCTGGTGGGCAAGCCCTGGCAGGGCCTCGCGCACGGCACGCCCTTCATGCGCGTGGTGGAAGGGCTCTCGCTGCTCTTCGCGCTGCTGATCCTGGCCCAGAACGTCGTGGTGCGCGCGGCGGGGGCGGAGCTCCGCCTCGACGCCCTGATCCTGCCGGTCTCGGCGGGCGCGGTCTACGTCATCATGGGCTCCTTCGGGGCTACCGAGTACGGCGTCGGAAAAGCGACGCTGCTCACATTTCACCTGCTGACGTCGGCCATGGTGCTCGGCACCTCGCTGATCGCGATGTCGACGGGCCACTGGTACCTCGCCAACGCCCAGCTGTCCTTCGACATCCTGATCCGCCTCTGCCGGATGTTCGTCGCCGCGATCGCCGCCAAGGCCGTCATCGTGGCGATCTACGCGGTCACGTGCTTCGAGGACTACTGGCGGCTCGAGGATTTCTACAAGCTGGTCATGGGCGTGCGGATCATCGCGGGGATCCTCCTGGCGGTCGCGCTCGCCTTCATGAGCCTGGCCTGCGCGAAGCGCCACGCCAACCAGTCGGCCACCGGCATCCTCTACGTGGCCGTCGTCTTCGTGCTGATCGGCGAGACCATCTCGATCTACCTCACGCTGGGCACCCAGCGGCCGATCTAGGGCTCTGCCGGATACCCCTTCGTTCGATTTGGGTTAAACTTGGGGTGAATGGCGGCGATCACCTGCTCGGCGTGCCACGGAAAGTACGCGGACCATTTCGAGCGTTGCGTCCACTGCAACGCGCCGCGGGGCGCCGCTCCGCCGCCGCCGCCTGCACCCCTGCCTGAGCCCGCGGCCGCTCCGACGCCCGCCGCTCCGACTCGGCCGCCCAGCGCGGCGAAGCCCCAATGCCCCCTCTGCGCCGGCAACCCCGGAATGGCCTCCGTCCGCATCGAGAAGCGCGAGTACAAAGGCACGAACTGGAGCGGGAGCAAGAGGAAATACATCGTCCGCTGGGCCGACGTGCAGGGAGTCTGCGGCCGCTGCGCCCGGAGCCTGGAGATCAAGCGCTATGTCGCGGACCTGGCGGTGAACGTGCCGTTTGTGCTCTTCTTCTTCCTCCTCCTCGCGACGGACTCGAAGGCGTTCATCTGGCCGCTGCTGATCTATTTCCTCGTGGTGTTCAAGTGGTCCTGGGGCCTGGGTTACGTCTGGGCGGACCTCTTCATCTACGGAGGATGGCTCGATTCCAGTCTGACCGCCTTCGAGCCCCCCGGCGACCCGGGAACGACCCGCTTTCCTGCGGGCCTGTGGCACTGTCTGGTGCGGCTCGGCCTGCTGCCGGGACTCTGCGTTCTCGTGGTCCTGATCGTGGGGCTCTTCGGCCATCGCTCCGGCGACGCCTCGTCCCCGGAGGCCAGGGCGGCTGCCCACGACCTGGAGGCCCTCAGCCCCGGCTCCAAACGGGGGCGAGAGGTCATCCTCGAGGCCAAGGATCTCGCGGTCCCGGTCCACCCCGACACGCTCCTCATGATGCCCGATCGGGTCCGCAGCAAGGACTCGTTCGTCTTCGTGGCGTTCAATCAGCCGTCCGAACTTCCGCCCGGGACCGCGTATCAGATCATGAGCGGGACGCAGGCGCTCGCCGCGTTCCTGAAGACGGACGGCTATCCCAAAGACACGATCGCGGTGGGCGGCGTGAACGGGTGGTCGATCTCCCGCAGCGACGCCGCGAGGATCTCGAAGACGCTCCCCCCGGCCGAGCCGCCCGCTTCGGCGCCCTTGCGCCGCTGAGGACTACTCCTCTTTCCCGTCCGCCTCGAGGTAGGCGAAGAGGTCGAGGATCTCGAACTTGCTGAGCGGGTGCAGCAGCCCCTCGGGCATCGGCGACAGAGCCGAGGGCTTTACGCCGCGGATCCGTTTCCGGGGGATTTCCACGCGCTCGTCCGCCAGGGGGTCCGGCAGGAGCACGATCTTGTCGGCGTCCTCGTCGATCTTGCGGCCGACGATCACGTCGCCGCCGTCGGTCTGGACCATCGTGTTACGGTACTGGTCCGACACGTCCTTGGAGGGGAAGAGGATCGCCTCCAGGAGGTCCCGGCGGCTCAGGCGCTTGCGGACGCCCGTGAGGTCGGGGCCGACGGCGCCGCCTTCTCCCGCCATCGAGTGGCAGGCCAGGCACTGCGCCTTCGCGAAGGCCGCCTTGCCCCTCGTGAAATTCCGCCGGCCGCCCAGGTGCTCCAGGTCGGGCCAGAGATCCTGCAGCGTCCAGGCCTTCACGACTTCCGTCGTCCGCTGGAAGACCGTGATGTCCTTGCGGAATTGCGTCTCCAGCAGCGGCTGCAGCGCCTTGCGCTCCTCGGGGCTCAGGGTCTTCAGGGCGTCCGAACGGACGTTGCGCAGGAAGAGGGGGAAGCCGATGTCGCCGTGGTAGTCGGAGAAGCCGCCGAACCAGCGGAAGTAGGCCTCCCGGTCGGACGCCGTCCAGCCCTGCCGCGCCACGCGCAGCACGAACGCGTAGTGCATCTGCTCTTCCTGGACCCGGCTCGCGCCCAGCAGCGCGACCGTGCGCCGCACCGCGCCTTCGGCCTCCAGATACACCAGGAGCTGGCTCAGTTCCCGGTTCAGCGGATAGCCGGCGGCGGGGAAGAGCGGGCTCAGCGTCGACGCCGCGCGGGCGCGGAGCTCCGCGTCCGCGGACCCCAGGCGGAGGAACGCGACCTGGTAGATGCGGAGCGCTTCGAGCGCCTGCTCTTCCGTCAGGGTCTTCCAGGGCAGCGCGCCGAGGCGCTCCACGATTTTCGGCAGGTCGTCCTTCGCGCCGACGCGCGCCAGCGCCAGAAGGGCGTCGAGCGGGCCGGACCTCGCGCGCTCGCGCCACGCCTCGACCGGCTGCCGTTCCAGCGCGATGCGGGCCGCCGTGCGGATCCAGCGGTCCGGGTCGTCGAGGGCGGGCCAGAGCGCGTCCAGCGCCCCGGCTTTAGGCGCGGCGTGAAGCGCCTCCAGGCGCCGCCGGCGCTCCCGCGCGTCCTTGCCGACGTCCTTCGCCGTGCTTGCCGGCGCGGCCGTGCCGACGTAGCGGACGCGGTAGAGCCGCGACTCGGTGCCGCGCCCGCCGGTGATGAAGTACATCGCGCCGTCGGGCCCGAACTCGAGGTCGGTGACGTTCATCGGGCGGCCCGTCACAAAGGGTTCGAAGGTCGCCTCGTACGAAGCGCCGCGCTCCTTGAGGTGCACCGCGAAGATGCGCCCGAACGCCCAGTCGGCGGCGAAGAGCGCGCTCCGCCACGGCTCGGGGTAGCGGCTCCCCGTGCCGAACGTCATCCCGGTGGGCGAGCCGCGTCCGATGTCGACCACGGGCGGAAGGCTGTCGGCATGGCTGGCGGGCCACTTGCCCGTTCCGGAGCGCCAGCCGTACTCGCCGCCCGAGACGAGGTGCAGGATGCGGGTCGGGCGATACCACGGCGAGCCGAGGTCGCGCTCCATGTCGGAGTCGTACGTGAAGAGCTCGCCCTGGGGGCTGAACGCGAGGTCGTAGCAGTTCCGCAGGCCGCCGCAGAAGAGCTCCCAGTCCTTGCCGTCGGGATCGGTGCGGAGCACGACGCCGCCGGGCGCCAGGAGCCCGACCGCGTGGCCCGTCGCGTCCCACTGGCGGGGCAGGAGCAGGTCTTCCGCGTAGTTCCGATGCGGCGAGCGGGGGGAGAGGTCCTGGGGGACCTTCGTGTAGTTGCCGTTCATGACGTAGAGCTTGCCGTCGGGCCCGGACACGATCCCGTGGGGACCGTGCTCGGTCATCTCGAGCGGCCACTTCCGCAGGAGCTGCGGCTCGCCGAGGGCGCCGTCCCGCTCCGGGAGCCGGTAGAAGCCCGGCCCCGACGGTCCCTTGCCGTTCAGGTAGAGGCTGCCGTGCGCGCAGAGGAGGCCCTGGGCATCGCCGACGGGCGCGGAGAGCTTCTCGACCAGGGGCGCGGCGCCGTCCTTGGGGAGCGTGACGCGGTGGAGGGGTCCTTCCTGGGGGGAGACGATCAGGCGGCCCGCGGGGTCGAAGGTCATGCAGACCCAGGAGCCCTGGGTGCGGGGGACCGTGTAAAGGAGTTCGACGGAGAAGCCCTCCGGGGCCTGGGGCGCCTGGTCCTGGCCGCGGGCCGGGACGGCCCAGAGGAGGAGGAGGCCCAGGAGGCTCGGCAATCGCTTCATCGTCGTCGACTATCGGTTCATCGGGACCCTGGAATTGTAACCTCCTGCGGGAAATCCCGAGGGGTTGACATCCGGGGCTTGGCGCGTAAGATTAGTCAACGACCGAAGGCCGATCGTAGGGCGAGGGCCGACCGGGGCAGACTGTAACGTCTCTACTAGGTGGGTCCATGACGTTCAGGAACCTCGGGACTGGGCACTCCTCCTCCCGCACCCCCGTCGACCGCTCCCGCCGAGGCGCTTCATGAAATCCCCCTCTTCCTTCAAGGTGGGGAGAATCCTCGGCAAGTGCCAGCTCCTGGAACTCATCGCCCGCGGCGGCATGGGCAGCATCTACGTCGCCAAGCACATCTTCCTGCAGCGGATGGTGACGGTGAAGCTGCTGAAGTGGACCTTCAGCGACATCCTGGAGCGGAGCATCGAGGCCTTCGAACGGGGCGCCCAGGCCCTCGCCCGCCTCAACCACCCCAACATCGCCACCATCTACGACATCGACGAGGATAACGGCCGGCCCTACGTCGTGATGGAGTACATCGACGGCCAGGACGTCGCCTCGATCCTGAAGAAGAAGGGGCCCATCCGGCCTTCGACGGCGGTGACGATCGCCCGCGACGTCTCGCGGGCCCTGGAACACGCCCACGACCACGGCGTCATCCACCGGGACATCAAGCCCAGCAACATCCTGATCTCGAAGAAGGGCGAGGTGAAACTCATCGACTTCGGCCTGGCGGTGGAGATGTCGAATCCCCGAAGCGTGGACTCGACGTACATCGAGGGAACGCTGCACTACCTGTCGCCGGAGCAGGCGGCGGGCAAGCCGCTGGACGGCCGCTCGGACATCTACTCGCTGGGCGTCTCGCTCTACGAGATGCTCTGCGGGACCCGCCCCTTCGAAGGAAAAACGGACACGTCCATCATGCGCAAGCACATGGACTGGAAGCGGCCCTCGCTGCCGGTGCGGGACACGGGGCTGGCGTCGAGCCTGGCGGGCATCCTGGAGAAGATGCTCGCGCTGCGCCCCGAGGACCGCTACCCCAACGCCAAGGCGGTGACGGAAGAGCTGACCCGCTACCTGTCGAAGCGCCGCCCGCTCGGCCCCGACCGCGGGTCGCCGAGCTGAACCAATTCCGCGCTTGCCCGTTATACTCCGGATGTGGGCCTGATTGTTCTCGCGGCCATCCTTTGCCAGACGGATCCCCAGTCGCTCCAGGGCTGGATCGAAAAGCTGGCCTCCGACCGCATCGATGTCCGCGACGAAGCCTCAAAGAGGCTGCTGGACGCTGGCGACGACGCCATTCCCCTCCTGAAGAAAGCTCAGGATCAGGGCGATCTCGAATTCCGGGCCCGCTGCCGGGACATTCTCACCAGGATGCATCTCGAGAAGACCAAGGTGGAGCCGGGAGCCAGGCAGCTCTCCGGCATCGGAGTCGACGTGCCGGACATGAGACCCGATCCGGAGAAGAAGAAGGAGTTCAACGAGCTCCTGGCAAAGGGGAAGATCAAAGAAATCGTCGCCAAAGACTACGAGTGGCTGACGTATGCCATTGACGGGATCCTGAGCGATGAGAAAGTCGAGGCCGAAGGATCCCTCCGGGTCGTGCACGAGATTATCAAGAAGCGCGGCATCCCCGCCGTCAACACCGATCTCGTTTCCAAGCCGGACATGAAGCTCTGGCATTCGGCGGAGCTGCGGTCCGCCGAATACACCTACTGGGCGCAGTGGTGGTTTACCAAAGCCGCCCGGGATTTCGTCGAGGAGTGGGCGGACAATCCGTCGTTCGAGCGAATCACCGATTGGGTCGAGGCGTTGACGCAGCTGCACTCCGGGGAAGGCCTCAAGGATCCCGGCAGCCGGCAGTCCCGGCTGATGAGGAAGATGAGATCGATGCAAAAGGACGCCTACCCGATCCTCATCCGGTTCATCGACGATGATGACGCGGCCCTGGGGAGCACAGCCGTTCGACTTCTTCAGGAGTTGAGCGGACGCGAGTCGAAGGCGCCGACCGCGAAGAATAAGGCGGAACTCCGGAAAGACTGGCAGGAGTGGCTGGACTCGAACCCGTGACGCGAGGCTGCTTCGCCGGCGTTCAGTCCGCCTTGTTCTCGCGCCTCTCGCGACATCGACCGGGCAGCGGCGATCCATCAGCGCCGCTCAATTCGCCGGGTTCGGATTCTTCACGAAGAGAATGTCCCAGTAGTTGGTGAAGGCGCCTCCCTTCCAGTGGCCCACGCAGATGTGGCTCCAGACGGGATAGAGCGGCGGCGGCCAGAAATCCACGATCAACCCCCCGTCGTCGTTGACCATCTGATCGCGAACGTTGATCGACTCGTCGAACTGGAGTCCCGAGTAGGAGAATTCGCCGATCACGGGGGCGCAGTCGATGCCGACCTTGCCGAGCCGGCCCCGATTGGCCAGGATGTTGTAGGGCTTCATGCCGGCGCGGAGCGGCGTCAGCATGCCGGGGTTGTTGGTCTGGTCGGCCTGGCTCCCCAGGATCGTGAAGATCGCGTGGTCGCCCTCGGCATTCTCCCGGGGATGCGGCGTCGTGGCGCTCACCCCGTTCTGAAGGATCCAGGGCGCTCCGGGGAAGAGGTTCGCGGGCGGTGTCCAGGGGTGCGGGTTCCAGCCGAGTTCCGCCGGCATGGGCTGGCCGGCGTGGAAGTACGCGTAGTGCTTGGCGTGGGCCCGGGCGACCTTCGTCCCCCTGTTGAAGCTCGGGAGGACGACCGAGGGGCCCACGGGGAGCGGTCCGACGGGGGCGCTGTTCCCCATCACCATGTTCCGGTAGCCGTTCAGGAAGCCCAGCAGCTCGCTCTCCTTGCTCGTGATCGTGATCGAGCCCGTGTCCGTGGAGAGGGGGTGTTCGAGCGCGTAGATGTAGGCGACGAATTGATTGAAAGGCGGCGGCTTGGTGCTGACGTTGTAGCGGGCATAGGTCGCGTCGTCCACGCTCGCGATGATCGTGATGATCCCGATCGGCCCGCCACCCAACCCCGTGTTGGGATTGATCCAGGTCACCGGCTGGCCGCTCGCCGTGACCCCGGACCCGGCCTGGCTCTGCCAGAGGAGCCCGCTGTTGCTGCTGCCTCCTCCGCCGCCGCCCGAGTCGTTGCAAGCCGCCCCGACGACGGCGATCAGCAGCGCCGCCAGGCGGACGGGCCAGGCGAGCGGAAATCGAGATGAGTTCGTCACGACGGTCTCCTCCAAGCGTGCCTCCGAGCGAATCAGTCGCTCTGCCTTAGGCACCGGAGACCGCCGCGCTCCCCTCCAAAGTTTCTAATTAAGTCGTGCTTTTGGTCTTTCGCACGAGCTGCCGGATCCGTTCCTCCGAGAGCCCGTATCGCTGCGACAGATCCTTCGTCGACGCGCCGGCGGCCTTCTCTTCGAGGATCTGCCGGTTGCGCTCGACGTGTCCCCTGGTCTTCTCCCGGCGCGCTTCCCGGGGAGGCACCCAGAGGAGACCGCCTTCGAAGTGGGTCTGAACGACCTGCAGGATCGGGACGGGGAGAATCTCTCTCGCGTTCGCGTAGGAGCTTCCCGCCGCTCGCCCGGCCGGGAGGTCTGGATCGGCCACACTAACTACACAACCGGCGACGCCGATTCGGTAGCGCTATTTTGCCGGCTTGAAGTCCGCCTCGTTCTTGCGCCACCACTCGGCCCACTCGGACATGGCCTTGAAGGTCTGCTTCGTGATCGATTCGAGCGCCTTGTGGATCAGCGGGACGAGCACCCGCGCGCGCTTTGGGGCATCCGGGTCGCCGACCGTGCCGCCCCCCGGAATCATTCCGCCGCCCGTCACGCTGCGGCCGCCGGGCCCGACGTTGGTGGCCTCGCGGCTCGCCGCCTCCAGGAAGCGCGCGTGCTCGATCAGCGGGGTGACGAAGCTCTTGTCGCGGATCTGGCCCATCGCCCCGATCGCCGCCCGCGAGGTGTTCGGGTCGGGCGACTTCAGGTTGGCCTTGCAGATCGCATAGCCCAGGCCGTCCTGCATCGTCTCCATCGCCTCGACGAGCGCGACCACGACGAGCGGCTCGTCGGCGTTGGCCGGGAACGCGCGGCTGAGGACGTTCACCGCCTTCTTCTTCAGCGCGTCCGGCACGGGGCCCAGCCCCTTCGCGGCCGCGATCCGGACCGTGATGTCGTCGACGACGAGCAGCGCGCCCAGCTTCGCGACCACCTTCTCGTGGAAGGTCCTGGACAGCTCCGCGACCGCCGCGCTGCGGTCCGCGATCTCCTTGGATTTGTAGGCGGTCTTGAACTTCTCCAGCGCCTCGTTGGCCGCGCTCTCCTTGACCGGCTCGGCCTGCAGCGCCAGCGCCGTCGCGAGCATCCAGGCGATCATGCGAGCAGCTCCTTCACCACGTCGCCGCCCTCGAGGATCCGGGTCGGCCTCGAGCCCGGGCCCATGTACTTCTTGTCGGGGTTCACGCCGAAGCACTTGTAGATGGTCGCGTAGAAGTCGGCGACGCTCACGGGGCGCTCCGCGATGTCCGTGCCGTTCTCGTTGGTCTTTCCGACGACGCGGCCGCCGGCGATGCCGCCGCCCGCCAGGCAGGCGCTCCAGCACTTCGTCCAGTGGTCGCGGCCCTGGCCGACGTTGATCTTCGGCGTCCGGCCGAACTCGCCCATCAGGATGACCATCGTGTCGGAGAGCATCCCGCTCCGGGACAGGTCCTCGAGCAGCGCCGCGTAGGGGCCGTCGATGTCGCCCATCAGCCGCTTGTGGCCGCCGAAGTTGTCGGAGTGCGTGTCCCAGCTGCCGTACTGGATCTCCACGAAGCGGACGCCCGCCTGGACCAGGCGCCGCGCCAGCAGCGCGGCCTTGCCCAGCGGGGTCTCGCCGTAGGCCTTGCGGACCGCCTCGGGCTCCCTCGCGACCTCGAAGGCCTTGAGGTCGGCCGACGACAGGATCTTCCAGGCCCGCTCGTAGGTCCGCTCGCGCTCGGCGATGCGGGTGTCGGCGTGCTTGCGGTTCCAGTCCTCCTCGAAGCCGCGGAGCAGCTTCCAGCGCCGCTCCAGCGTGCCCTTCGCGAAGTACTCGTTCGTGGCCAGGAGGTCGTCCGTGGGGTTGGTCAGGCGGTCGATGATCGCCGGCCCGCGGTCGGCCGGCAGGTACGCGGCGCCGGCGGGCGGCTCGCCCCCCAGCACGACGCAGCCGGGCAGGTCGGTCTTGCCCGGGCCGAGCTCCTCGACGATCACGCTGCCGACGTGTGGGTACTGCAGGTCGGGGTTCTCGCGGTAGCCCGTGTGGAGGAAGTAGGTCGCGGTGTCGTGGTTCGGGTCGCGCGAGTTGAGCGTGCGGAGCAGCGAGACCTTGTCCATCTGCTTCGCGGTCCGGGGCAGGTGCTCGCAGATCTGCACGCCGCCGGCGCTCGTGGCGATCGGCTTGAAGGGGCCGCCGAACTCCGTGCCCGGCTTGAGGTCCCAGGTGTCGAGCTGGCTCTGGGCGCCCTGCATCCAGAGGAGGATGCACGCCTTCGCCTTGGCGGGCGCGGTCTTGTCCTGGCCGAGCGCGAAGGGCACGCCGACCTTCGCCGCCATGCCCAGTGCGGCGGAGCCCCCGAGGGCCAGCCGGACGAAATCGCGCCGCGAGCAGTTCGAGCAGTGGGCCATCGCTCACCCGATGAAAATGAACTCGGAAGCGTTGAACAGCATCCAGAAGATGTCCGCGTAGCCGTCGATGTAGGCGTGCTCCGGACGCCCCGCGGAGCGCGCGTGCTCGATCATCTTCGCCTTCTCCGACTTCGAGGGCGGCCGGCTGAGCATGAGCAGGAAGAGCTCCTCGATCCGGTTGCCCGGGTCGGCGGTCTTCTTCATCACCTGCTGCACGTGGCCGAACTGGGCGACCATCAGGAGCTGGATGTCTCGGTTGTTCATGAGCTTGATCGCGAGGCGGTCGGTTCCGTTGGCCAGGACCTCCTCGGGGTCGCGGCCCTTGGGGAAGAGGAACTCCTTGGCCTGCATGGTGCGGGAGATCCAGAAGACGTCGGGGTTCTTCATGTAGGGGAGCCGCTCCGGATGCTTCTCGTACTGCTGCCGGAAGTATGCCTCCCACTGGAAGGCGTGGTTCCAGACCCGCATGAACTGCACCGTGTTCATCATCTTGAGCGGGCCGATCGCGTAGAACTCGCGGCTCGCCTCGGGCCCCTCGCTCGACAGCTGGTAGGCGCGGGAGCTGGCGATCGCGCGGACCAGACCGCGCAGGCTGCTCTTCTGGGTCCGAAACTGCTTCACCAGGAGATCGAGCAGCTCCGGCTGTCCCTTCGTGTTCCGTCCGGGCAGCAGCGCGCGTCCGAAGCAGAGCTTCCAGTAGCGGTCGACGATCGCCCGCCCGACGGCGTCCTTCTCCACGCTGAGGAAGATCCGGGCGATGGCGGCTCCGCGCGTTTCGCCCGCCTCGGCCTGGCGGCCGTCGAGGAAGCGCGGCTCGAGGAAGAGTTCGCCGAGGTCCTCGCGGAGGCGCGGCGGTTTCGCGACGGGGACTTCGACCAGCCGCCGTGCTTCGACCCGCAGCGGGCGGAAGAAGGCGGCGTAGCTCCAGAACTCCTCCTGCGTCGTCGCGTCGAAGGGGTGGTCGTGACACTGGGCGCAGCGGATGTCGCTGCCCAGGAAGAGCCGCGCCGCCGCCCGCGCCAGGCCGGCGGGAGGCTCGTCGGGCACGAGATGCTTCGCCGCGAAGTTCGCCGCGGGCGAGTCCTCGAGGCTGCCCGTCGAGGAGAGGAACGCGGTCACGAAGTCGTCGTAGGGCATGTCCTCGGACCACGCCTTCTTCAGCCAGTCGCAGAGCGCGCCGAAGTTGAGGCGGTTGAGGTCGCGGAAGTCGATGTCGTGGCCCATCAGCCACTGGATCCATTGGTAGGCGAAGTACTCGGCGGCCTTGGGGGAGGCGATGAGCTCCTCGATCTTCGCCGGCCGCTTGTCCTTGCGGCCGGATTTCAGGAAGGCGCGGATCTCCTCGGGGTCCGGCAGGGAGCCGGTGACGTCGAGGCTGACGCGTCGGAGGAAGACGGCGTCGTCGCAGGGCGCGGCGGGCTTGAGGTCGCGGCGCTTCCAGAGGTCCTCGAACCACCCGTCGAGGGAGTCCTTGTCGTGGGCGGGGCGGGCCTGGAGTCCCAGGGCGGCCGCCAGCAGGACCGAGCAGAACGCGATCACTCCGACCCTCCTATGGTTCAGGACGGCCGAATCTTACGGAGCCCCCACAATTTTCCGATAGATCGCCTGCTGCCGCGGGGAGAGCAGGGGCAGGACGGCGTCGAGGGAACGGGGGCCGATCGTGGGATCTTTGTCCTCGATGTGCTTGGGAAGGGCGAAGTAGACGCTGAACCACAGGCGGTCTTCGATCCGCGCCATGAGGGCGTCGTTGGCGCCCAGCGCCGTCTTGAGGTACGCGAAGTTCAGGGAGTCGGGGAGCCCGTGGAGGGTGAGGTGCCAGATCTTCTTGCCCAGCAGGTGGTCCACCTTCCACGAATCCGGCGGCACGAACGAGAACCCCTCGATGTGGGTGGGCAGGAAGTTCACGGATTTGAGCTTGGAGGTCTGGAGGATCTGCAGAGCGTCGTTGAGCGCGTCGAGGGTGACGGCTTCCGTCGTCGGAGAGGGCGTGGTCTTTTCGAACTGGCTGCGGATCCGGCCGCGCACTTCGCGGAAGACCAGGAGCGTCCGGGTCAGGAACTCCTGCTTGTCCTGTTCGTCAGGCTCGTTGATGCAGGTCAGGCAGAACTGGAGGTAGAGCGCGAGAACGCCTTCGCTCCGGACGATGTTCCGTTCGAGTTCCGGCAACTCGGCGAGCTTCGGCGGCTCGGGGATCACGGCATCGACCGGGGGCGCGAGGCGATCCTTGGACGCCGTGGAGCCGCCCGGCTGCGCCAGCATCAGCCAGCCGGTGCCCGCGAGGGCCAGCCCGGCGGCCGCCAGTCCGCTCAGGCGCAGCAGAACCGAGCGCCGCTGCTCGCGACGGATCAGGTCCCGGACTGCGGGAAGGGAAGGTCCGGCGCCGATCGGGAGCGCGGCCAGCGCGCCGGCGACCCGGCGGCTCAGGCGTTGATCGCAGTCGGGGCAGCGGTCGAGATGCTCGGCGACCTGTTCCGCCCGCTCGTCCGAGAGGGGGTGCGCGGAGCCCCCGGGCTCCAGCAGGTTCCGGACGTCGTTGCAGTTCAGGTCCATCTGCAGCCTATATGCCTGCTAATACGGTTTTCTCACACGGATTCGTTGTTTGGTCCGGGCTCGCGCAGCTTCTCCAGGGCCCGGAAGAGTCGAGTATAGACGGCGCCCGCGCTGAGGCCCAGCCGCTTCGCGATCTCCTTGAGCTGGAGGCCCTCGTAGTGCCGGAGCACCAGGATCTCGCGGTCGACTTCCGAGAGCCGCTCGAGGAGGCGGGCGGCCTGCTCGCCGGCGGCCGTCGACGGATCGCCCCGTTCCTCTTCCGCGGCTTCCGGCAGCACCTGCAGGGGCACTTCGGGCGGCTTGCGGCGGCGCTGCCACCCGCGCCACACGTTGAGGGCGACGGTGTAGAACCAGGGCCGGAACGGCTTCTTCGGCTCGAAGGTGCGGGCCTTCGAGAAGATGCGGAAGAACGTCTCGTTGGCGAGGTCCTGCGCCGCGTGGGGGTCGCGGGAGCGGAGCATGAAGAAGCGCACGAGCTCGTCGCCGTGGCGCGACATGAGGACGCCCAGGGGCTCGTCCTGGCCCGAGCCCAGCAGCGTCATCAGGTCCTCGTCCCGGCGAGGGTCCGACGGTCGTTCTTCGGCGCTCATCCCCAGATTCAGGACGCTCGGGGGCCCGGATCTCTTGCCGCCGGGTTCAGGACGAGCGGCGGAAGCTCTCCCCGCAGGCCCGCCAGCAGGTTCTGCGCCGCCAGCAGCCCCATCCGACGCCGCGTCTCGACCGTCGCGCTCCCGATGTGGGGCGCGAGCACCGCGTTGGGGCAGCGCAGCAGGTCGGGATGGATCTCGGGCTCCTTCTCGTAGACGTCGAGGCCCGCGCCGGCGAGGCGCCCCTCGACGAGCGCCCCGGCCAGCGCCGCCTCGTCGACCACGGGGCCGCGGGCGATGTTGACCAGGAACGCGCTCTTCTTCATCAGCCCGATCTCCCGCGCCCCGATGAGGTGCCGGGTCTCGGCGTTCAGCGAAACCGTCAGGACGACGACGTCGCTCTCGCGCAGCAGGGCGTCGAGCTCGCGCGGCGGCGCCCCGAAGTCCGGCTTCGGCGTGCGGCTCCAGTAGATCGCCTTCATCCCGAAGGCCGGGGCCTTTCGGGCAACGGCCTGGCCGATGCGGCCCGCCCCGACGATCCCGAGGGTCTTGCCGGGCAGCTCGGTGCCGAGGAAGAAGAAGGCGCCGAAGCCCTTCCACTGGCCGGCGCGGACGAGGCGGTCGCCCTCCGCGACGCGCCGCACGGTCGAAAGGATGAGCGCCCAGCCCAGCTCGGCGGTGGTTTCGGTGAGGCTCCCCGCGGTGTTCGAGACCCAGACCTTCCGCGCCGTCGCGGCGGCCACGTCGATGTGGTCCACGCCGACGCCGAAGTTGGCGACCATGCGGAGCTTCGGCGCGGCGTCGAGGAGCGCGCCGTCGACCTTCGTGTGCCCGACGATCAGGATCCCGTCGGCATCGCGGAGCGAGTCGAGGGTCTCCTGCCGGGTGGCCTCGCGGTCCCCTGGGCCGACCGTGACGTCGCCGTCGGCGCGGAGCAGGGCGAGGGCGTCCTCCGTGATGGGCCGGGTGACCAGAATCCGGGGTCGCGCCATGAAGTGATCTTACTGCCTGGCTAGCGATTCTCCCAGCGACCGATGACGATCCATTCGCGCGGCTGGGAGAACATGGACGGCTGGTAGAGGATCTCCACGCGGGCGTCCCGGGACCCGGCGAGCGGCCGGGTCAGGACGCGGGTCTCGTCCGGCCAGAGGCGGTTGTCCTTCTCGCTCACGACCGCCTTCATGGGCCGGCGGAAGACCAGTTCCTCCTCGCGGGCGTCGATGCGGATCTTCACCCGGAGGAGCCGGGTCGGGACTTCGGCAGGGAAGCGGTGGCCGCTCCGGTTCGTGAGGGCGATCCGGAGCGTGTCGCCGTCCACGCCGCAGGACCACTCGAGGCCGCTCCGGACGAAGTCGGCGTCATGGACGCCGCGCATCCGGTGCGTGAATTTGCCGTCCCGGATAGCGTGGCAGTCCGTGCAGGTCTTGCCCGACGTCGACAGTTTCCACTCGTCGTACGCAAGGTGAGTCGGATTGTGGCAGGCGCCGCAGAACTCGGGGGAGCGGAGGCGATCGTCGCGGCGCGGGCGGCAGGGCGCGCCGGGGACGTCGCGGGCGGCCGCCACTGACCCGTCGGCGAGCCCGTGGCAGGAGAGGCAGGTGACGCCCTCCTCCTGGCGGTAGGGGCGGTAGACGGGCCGGTACGAGACGTCCGTGGAGATCTCGCGGGCCAGGATCGGCTCCATCGAATGGCAGCCGCGGCATTCCATCTTGGGAGGGGTGCCGGCGCTCATGCGGAAGTCGGGGTCGATCCAGGCTCGCCCGTGCAGGGACCGCTTCCAGTCGTCGTGGATCGCGGCGTGGCAGCGGCCGCAGGCCTGGACGCTGTCGGGCGCGCTCGTCGCGACGTTCGCCGGCGGCGCGAAGGCGCGGTGGCAGCCTCCGCAGAGGGAGCGCAGGGTGCCGTAACCGTCCTCGCGGTTGTCGCGCGTCCAGACCCGCTGCTCCAGCTCGCGGACCGCGTCCGCGGCCTCCGCGGCCCGCGTTCGGAACGTGTCGAGGGGCAGCTCGAGGGCGCCGGCCCGCTCGAACTTGTCGCGCATCCCCAGCAGATGCTTGCGGAGGGCGTCCGGCTCCAGGGGGTCGCCGGCGCTGCGCTGGATCTCGAGCAGATGCGAGTCGATGCCGCCCATGAGGGCGATCAGGCGGTCGTGGTCGTCGACGATCCGCGGGCGGGGCGCCGGCGCGCCGCCCGTGCAGGTCGCCAGCGCCGCCAGGGAGAGGACCGAGGCTCGGAGGAGCTTCCTCACGGGAGCTTCTTGAGCGTCTCCCCGTAGTAATCGAGGTTGGGTCGCAGGACGTCGGACGACGTCCACTTCTTCACGGTGTCGACCTCGGCCTGGTGGCCGCAGCGGGCGAGCGCCATCGTGATCCGCTGGTCCAGGATCGTGCGGTTCGCGTTGGCCGGGTCGGGATTCTTGAGCGCGGAGTAGCGCCCGTCGTATCCGGGCGGGTCGGCCACCACGGCCGCGACGTTCCGGAGGGCCGTGAGGAAGTCGACGATCTTCTGCTTCTTGTCGGGGGGCGCGCTCTCGCCCAGCATGCCCAGGGCGGGGATCGCCGCCCAGAGGGTTTCCCGATCGGGGGTCGCCTTGGCGTAGGCGATGATCCGGTCGATCGCGATGGGCGCGCCGATGCGGCCCAGCGCCCAGAGGACGTAGCTCTTGAAGCTCACGTCGGGGCCGCCGAGCTGCTTCTCCAGCCAGTCGACGATCTGGTCGTCCTGCCAGCGGACGAGCGCGGCGAGCGCGCGGTTCCGGATCACCCTGTCCTGGGTCTTCATCAGGAGTGTGCGGAGCACGGGGACGACTTCGCGGTTGTCGAAGCAGCGGAGGACGAAGACTGCGTTGCGCACCAGGAGCGGATGCTTGCCCGACTTGATGATGTTGAGCAGGACCGGCAGCGTCACTTCGGAAGGCTGGCTGAGGATGTAGCCGGCGAAGCCCGAGTCGTAGGGGTACTTGCTGAGGAGGTCCAGGTAGACGCGCTGGGCGACCTCGCCCTGCGGCTTGGCGGGCGGCACCTCGAGCATCGGCCCCTCGGCCTCCATGACCGTCCTGGCCATCGCCTCCAGTTCCTTCTCCTGGGCGCAGGCGGTGCCGGCGTAGCGGCCGGGGTAGCCCATCTCGATGAGGTACTCGATCTGCTCGCGCTCGCTCACCATCGGGCGGTGCAGCATCACCATGAGGTAGCGCGCCAGGCAGTAGACATAGAGGTTGTTCGGCACGCTCGGCGGGAAGTCCTTGAACTCCCACTTGACCGGCTCCGCGGGCGGGGCGCCGGGCGTTCCCGTCGCGATGTCGGGCTTCGGTTCATCGTAGGAGCGCAGGATGCTCTTGTCGTTCGGGTTCCACTTCAGGTGGTTCGGCCAGTCGACGGTGGACGGCGCGGCGATGCCGGGCAGTCCCATCGGCGGCTTGGGCGGCGGCACCTTCTTGGGGTCCTCCGTGACCGTCTGGCCGGGGCCGCCGGGGGCCGACACGGGCGTGGTCGGCCGGGCGGGCGCGCCTTTCGACTCCACGCCCGCCCGCGTCCCCGTGGTGGGGGTCGAGGTGGGCATCTTGAGCGTGTCGAACGGAGTGCCGGTGGGGATGTCGACGTCCAGGTCCGGCGTGAACGCGCCGGCCAGACCCGCCGTGAGGATCACGCCGAGAACGGAAAGCGGGGTTCTCATCGGTCACCTCCCAGTGACTCGCCCTCTATAGGTGTAGTTGGGGACGGGGAGGCATTCCTTATCAGAAAATCGGGAGGGTCGGCGGAATGTTGCGGTTAGCCGGCCTGCCAGGGCGAGCGCTTGGCCTTGATGTCGGGAAGCGGGCGTCCGCCCAGGTATTCCGTCGCGAGCATCACCGCATCCTTGACCGTGTGCGCCGTCCCGCGTTCCGATTTCGCGTCGGAGGACCCGGCGGCGGCGACGTCCGCTCGAGGGCCGGCCCAGTAGCGGATCTCGCTCCCCAGCCGGTGAAAGGCGACCGCCCGGGTTTCTCCTCGAATCTCAAAGGCGGGGTCGTTCTGGGCCTGGATCAGGAGGTCGCGCGGCGTGCCGTCCCAGTACAGGTCGACGAAGATGAGGCAGTCGATCTTCGTTCCCCGGAGCGGGGCCTTCTTGTCGAGACAGTCGTCGAACTCGTCGCTGAGCCGTTTCACTGATTCAATTGTGAACTACGGAAGTGGTTCCGGGGCGAAAATCCCGAAAAGTTTTCAGGGCCGCCGGATGCCCTTCGCGCGGGCGGTCTCGACAGCCAGGTCGTAGCCGGCGTCGGCGTGGCGCACGACGCCCATCCCCGGGTCGGTCGTGAGGACGCGCTCCAGGCGCTTCGCGGCCGCGTCCGTGCCGTCGGCCACGATCACCATCCCGGCGTGGATCGACATGCCGATGCCGACGCCGCCGCCGTGGTGCACCGAAACCCAGCTGGCGCCGCCGACCGCGTTGAGCATCGCGTTCAGGATGGGCCAGTCGGCGATCGCGTCGCTCCCGTCCTTCATCTTCTCGGTCTCGCGGTTCGGGGACGCCACGGACCCGGTGTCGAGATGGTCGCGGCCGATCACGATGGGGGCCTGGACCTCCCCGTTGCGGACCATGTCGTTGAAGAGCTTGCCGATCTTCGCCCGCTCGCCGTAGCGGAGCCAGCAGATCCGCGCCGGGAGCCCCTGGAATTTCACCTGCTCGCGCGCCTTCGTCAGCCAGCGCTGGAGCGGGGCGTTGTCGGGCAGCGCCTTGGCGACCGCGCGGTCGGTCGCGTAGATGTCCTCGGGGTCGCCCGAGAGCGCCACCCAGCGGAAGGGGCCGCTGCCTTCGCAGAAGAGCGGGCGGATGAACTCCGGCACGAAGCCGGGGATGTCGAAGGCGTCCGCGACGCCGGTCTGCTTCGCCTCCCAGCGGATGTTGTTCCCGTAGTCGAAGACGACCGAGCCTTGCTTCCGGAAGTCGAGCATGGCGCGGACATGCAGCGCCACCGTCGCGCGCGAACGGCGCAGGTACTCGTCGGGGTTCGTCTTCCGCAGCTCGACGGCCTCCTCCACCGGGATCCCGTGGGGCAGGTAGCCCTGGAGCATGTCGTGCGCCGAAGTCTGGTCGGTGACCACGTCCGGCCGGAAACCGCGGCGGACGAGCTCGGGCAGGACGTCGCCGGCGTTGCCCCGGACGCCGACCGACAGGGGCGTCGACGACTCCTTGGCCTTCTCGACGCGGTGGAGCGCGTCGTCGAGATCGGAGGCCAGAACGTCCAGGTATCCGGTCTCGACGCGGCGCCGCAGCCGCGACTCCTGCGCTTCGACGATGAGGCAGACCGCGCCGTTCATGGTCGCGGCCAGCGGCTGGGCCCCGCCCATGCCGCCGGCGCCCGCGGTCAGGACGACGCGTCCCTCGAGCGAGCCGCCGAAGTGGCGGTTCGCGCAGGAGGCGAAGGTCTCGTAGGTGCCCTGCAGGATGCCCTGCGAGCCGATGTAGATCCAGCTGCCCGCGGTCATCTGGCCGTACATGGTCAGGCCCAGCGCCTCCAGGCGGCGGAACTCCTCCCAGGTCGCCCAGCGGGGCACCAGCATCGAGTTGCTGATCAGCACGCGCGGCGCATCCGGGTGGGTCCGGAAGACCGCGACGGGCTTTCCGGACTGGACGAGCAGCGTCTCGTCGTTCTCGAGCGCCTTGAGGGAGCGGACGATCGCGTGGAAGCAGTCCCAGTTGCGCGCGGCCTTGCCCGAGCCGCCGTAGACGACGAGATCCTCCGGCCGCTCCGCGACCTCGGGGTCGAGGTTGTTCAGGAGCATGCGGAGCGCGGCTTCCTGGACCCAGCCCTTGCACTCGAGGCGCTTGCCCCGCGCGGCCCTCAGCGGTTCCATACGAGCCGCCCCTTCTTGATGACCGTGACGACCGGATTCATTCCGAAATGGTACGGCAACAGGCGGTAGTCCGGCAAATCGAGGATCGCCAGGTCGGCCTGCCGCCCGGGCTCGAGGGATCCCACGGACTCGGCCCCCAGCGCGTACGCCGCGTTGACCGTGGCGGCATTGAGCGCCTCCGCGGGGGTCATCTTCATCTGCATGCACGCGAGCCCGACCATCAGGGGCATCGAGAGGCTGGGGCAGGAGCCGGGGTTGAAGTTCGACGCGAGCGCCACGATGCCGCCGGCGTTGATGATCTTCCGCGCCCGCGGGAACGGCGTCCCGCCGAAGAGCGAGACGCCCGGGAGCAGGACGGCCGCCGTGGGGGACGCGGCGAGCGCGTCGATCTCGGCGTCCGTGATGAAATCCAGGTGCGCGAGGGCCGTCGCACCCATCTCGATCCCCAGCCGCACGCCGCCGTCGGCGGCGAACTGGCCGGCATGGAGCTGCGGAAGGAGGCCTTTCTCCTTCGCGGTCGCCAGGAGGAGCTTGGCCTCTTCGGGACGGAAGTAGGCGGCGTCGCAGAAGACGTCGCAGAAGCGCGCCTTCCGGGCCGCGTCGGGGAGCATGCGGATCACGTCGAGCAGGTACTCCGAGCGCTGGCGTTCGGGCGGGAACGCGTGGGCCCCGAGGAAGGTCGGGACAAGCTCGATCGGTTGCTCGGCGCCGAGCTCGGTGATGACGTCGAGCATCTTCGACTCGGACTCGGAGTCGAGCCCGTAGCCGCTCTTGATCTCCATGGTGGTCGTACCGTGCTCGAGGGCGGTCCGGAGCCGGGCCCGCGTGAGGGCCTTGAGCTCCTCCTTGCCGGCCGCGCGGGTCGCCTTCACGGTGCTGAGGATGCCGCCGCCCTGGGCCGCGATCTCGGCGTACGTGGCGCCCTCGATCTTCCGGATGAACTCGTCGACCCTCGATCCCGCGAAGACCGCGTGGGTGTGCGGATCGACGAAGCCCGGGATGACGGTCTTTCCGGCGGCGTCGACTTCCTCGGGCTTGCCCTGCACGCAGGCCTCGACGGTGGCGGGATCCCCGACGGCGACGATGTTGCCGTTCTCCGCGTAGAGGGCGGCATTCTGGTGAACCTGGACGCTCCGGAGCTCCGCGCCCCGGAGCGGGGCCTTCGCGCCGCTCACGATCTGCGCGGCGTTCCGGATGAGAATGCCCGGGGTTTGTGACATGCTATTGGTGATTATATCGAATCGGCCGTAAGGAAGAGGGTCGAACGCCCTCCCCGCAGGGGAGGGGGAGCGATTCTTCTGTTTCCTGTTTCCCGTTTCCTGTTTCCTGTATCTTCAGCGCCTTGAGCACCCAAGACCTGAACCTGGTCCAGCGCTGCGTGGCGCAGGAGTCGGGCGCCTGGGACGAGTTCGTCCGCCGCACCCGCTCCGCGATCTACCGCGGCGCCACCGTCGCGCTCCGCAAGTTCCGGGTTTCCGACAAGGAATCCATCGAGAACGCGTATCAGCAGGTGTACGTCGAGCTGCTCCGCGACGGGGGCAAGGTGCTGCGCACGTACCGGGGCGAGAGCGAGCTCGAGGGCTGGGTCTCCGTGATCGCGATGCGGACGGCCTACCGGCTGATGCGCCAGCGCGGGCCCGAGGCCGCGCTGCCGGAGCTGCTCCCCGCGGCGCCGACCCCGGCGCCCGGCGAGAACGCGGAGCAGAGCGAGTTCCTGAACCGGCTGGACGCGGCGTTCCGGCGCCTGGACGCCCGGGAGGCGGCGCTGCTCCGGCTGTCCTACTATGAGCAGATGTCGTACAAGGAGATCGCCGCCGCGCTCGGGATGCCCCTGAACTCGGTGTCGCCCCTCCTGATCCGCGCCAAAGAGAAGCTGAAGAAGTATTTGGAATAATTGATGTACGTTCGGGGGCCCCGGCCCCCACGGAGCTGATAGATGGAATGCCTGAGTCCGGAACAGATGGTCTCCTACGTGCGCGGCGGCGGCGGCGATCCGCGCGGCGTGGAGGCCCACGTCCGCGACTGCCCGGCCTGCGCCATGGAGCTCCTCCTGGTCCGTGAAACCCTCGCGGAGGCGCGGGCCAAGGCGGCCCGGCCCGGGACGGACCGCTTTCGCTCGCTGGCGCCCAAGGCGCGTCCGACCGTCTGGATCCCCTGGGTCGCGGCGGCCGCCGTCCTGGTGGGCGCGCTGCTTTTCGCCGTCATGTCCCAGAAGTCTCAGACGTCACCCGGCTTCGCCAAGCAGCCGGACAAGCCCAAGGTGGTCCCGCCCGTGCCCCCGGAGCCGCCGAAGTTCGCGCCGGAACCCAAGCCGGAACCGAAGCCGGAGCCCCCGACGCCGAAGCCCTTCGACCCGGCTCAGGGCAAGCCGGAACCGAAGCCCGAGCCGAAACCGGAACCGAAACCGGAGCCCAGGCCGGAGCCGAAGTCCGAGCCCCCCGTCAAGCCCCCGACGCCGCTGCCGAAGCCCGAGCCGAAGCCGGAACCCAAGCCCGAGCCCAAGACGCCGTCGCCGACCCTGGTCGACAAGGCCGTGGTGGCCAAGGTCCTCCATTCCGTCGGCGGCGCCGCGACGAGCGTGGGCCGCACGATCCGGGCGGGCGAGACGCTCGCCACGGCGCGCCAGGAGTTCCTGCACGTCGCCCTCGAGGGCTACGGCAACCTGTACTTCCGCGAGAACTCGCAGGCCGAGATCGGGCTCGGGGGCGAGATCTCCCTGCACGAAGGCGAGATGCTGGCGCGCCTGGACCCGGGCAAGAAGCTGGGCACGCTGAAGACGTCGCTGGCGACGCTGGAGCCCCAGTCGCCGCTTTTCAACGTGCTGGCCACGAAGACCTCGACGGAGGTGTCGATCCTGGCGGGCCGCGTCATGGTGGCGTCCTCGACGGCGTCAGGCCCCGCGACGATCGTGGTGAAGAGCGGCAAGGCCCCCGAGGTCAAGGCGCTCGAGGGCGGCTTCGCCAGCTGGCTGCCCGACAAGCTGGCGGCCCGGAAGTTCAGCGGCTGGTACGAGGCCGAGGAGTTCCCGAGCCTGCAGGGCTTCAAGGCGATGCGGATGGAGCAGGCCAGCGGCGGCCAGGCGGCGGTGCAGATCAACGACTCCGGCGCCGTGGCCTTCAAGACGGGCCTGCCCTTCAAGGGCCGCCATGTCGTGTGGGTGCGGGTGCGCCAGTACGAAGCCAAGGCCACCTCGATCGGCCTGCACGTGAACGGCCAGGCGGCCGGAGAGGTGAAGCTCGAGGGCGTGGAAGGGAAGCTCTGGCGCTGGGTCGGTCCGCTGGTCGTCAACAGCGACCGGCTGGACCTGGCGGTGTCGGCGCTGAGCCGCTGGCCCCTGAAGGAAGGGGAGGGCGCCGCCACGCGCTCGTTCCCCGTGGCGGTGGACGCGGTCCTGGTGACCAGCGACGCGAAGTTCGTCCCGCCCGAGAAGCCCGGCGACGACCTCCGGGGCCTCGAGCTCAGCCTGGACGACCCCGGCAAGTAGGCCCGGCCGAGGTTCAGCAATTTTTCATTCCTCCGGGTATCATCTTCCTGCACCCTCATGGGACAGGAAATCGTCTACTGCAGCTCCTGCCAGACGCGGCTGGTCCAGGCGGAGTTCGAGAAGGAAAAGGCCTTCTGGATCGACCACCGCGCCTGCTGCAAGAAGTGTCTGCCGCAGTTCCTGGAGTCGCTGCCGCCCGAGCGGCGGGGCATCTCGGCCGAGAAGATCAACCTCGCCTCCGAGCCCGAGAAGCGGCCGCCGGGGACGAAGACCCCCAAGCGGGGGACGGAATACATCACGAAGATCCCGCCTCCGACGGGATCCTCCGGCCCTCCCGTGGCGATCCTGGGCGGCCTCGCCGCCGTCGTCGTCCTGGTCGTCGCCGTCCTGGTCGTCGGCTCCTCGGGATCCGGGGAGAAGACGACCTACCGCCGCCCCGAGCCGCCCCGCGTGGCGTTGTCCGAGTCCCGCCCGACGCCCGTCGAGCCGCCCCCTCCCAGGGCGAGGGAAGACAAGGCGGCGCTCCAGGCGGTCCGCAAGGCGCGGGACTTCTACATGGCCGAGCCGGGGAAGATCGACGAGGCCCTGACGCTCTTCGAGGAAGCGGTCTGGGAAGCGCGCGGGACTCCGCTCTTCGACGACGTGAAGAAGGAGTTCGATGCGCTCCAGAAGAAGAAGGCGGAGCGGCTCCAGACCGAACTGACGCCGGTGCTGAGCGAGGCGCGGGCCGCGAGGACCAAGGAGGAATGGGGGCGGGCTCTCGAGATCCTCGAGAAGGCCACGGGGCGCCACCCGTGGCGCGATTGGATGGCCGCGCTTCAGCGGGAAGTCCGCGATGCCCGCGGGGAGGCCGAGCAGTCCTACGCGGTCGTCAAGGACCAGGCCGTGCAGGCCAAACGACGGGGTGAAGATCCCGCCGTGGCGACGTTGACTCAGCGGGTTCAGCGCTGGGGCTTGAAGGATCTCTCGGCCGATCTGGAGACGACCCTGGCGTCGATCAAGCCGGCGCCGGTCCTGTCTCCGGAAGCCAAGGCGTATCGCGTCGCGTGGCAGAAGGCGGTCCGCCAGGCGTCGGGCCGGGGCTACGCGGAGGCGACCCGCGACCTGGAAGCCGCGATCAAGCCGATCAAGGAGGCCGCCCTGCAGGCCGAGGCGGCCTCGGACCTCGAGGCGATCCGCTCCGCCGGCCGACTCCTGACGGAGGCCCTGCAGGCCCTCTCGCGCGTCCCGGCGGCGCAGAAGCTCAACCTGGAGGTCGAAGACGCCTCGGGGAGTGTCGTGAAAGTCGAGGGCGCGCTCGTGAAAGCGACGGCGTCGGGGCTCGAGATCAAGACCGAGTCGGGAGCCACCCTCGTCGACTTCTGCGACCTCACCGCCGGGGCGCTCGCCGAAGCCGCCCGGGGGCGCGACGCGCGCGCACTCCAGGCCTTCCTGATCCTGGAGGGCGAGGCGCCGACGTCGGAGCCGGCGGACCCCGCGCTGCTGCGCCTGGCCGCGGAGGCGAAGACCTACGCCGGCGCCGCGTGGCTCGCCCGCGAGACCGACGCCCGCGGCCTCTACGCCCGTGCGGAGCGGGAGTTCGAGGACTTCGCGACGCGGCTCGGGTCGGCGGAGAAGTATGCGACGCTGCTGTCCAAGCACGCCGAAACCCGCCTGGTGATCCGGCACCGGGCCGACCTGGCCGCCCGGGTCGAGGCCGCAAAGGCGTCGGCCAGGGAATACGTGTTCTTTCCCGGCGAGATGCGCGCCGGGGGACTCTTCCAGACGGTGACCCACAAGAAGGGCGAGGTCGCGGTCACGTTGCAGGCCGATCAAGCGGTGATGAAGGACCATTACGTCGACCTGGTCTTCACGGCGTTGCCGGACGTGGAGTACAAGGCGTGGGCGCTGCTCGGCGCCTGCTGCGCGGAGACCTACGCCCACGGCTACCAGGGCAACGAGCTGACGGGACCGTCCCCCGACAAGTCGGGCGAGAAGATCGGGGCCGAGCCGGGCTCGGCGTTCTGGATCGCCGGGAAGGTCCCGAGCGTCTTCCTCAAGAAGCTTCACGCGCAGCACGGCGGCCCGAAAACGCCCGTCCGCTGGGAGTGGGTGCCGCTCCCCGCGCTGAAGTACGCGACGGGCGGCCGGAAGACGTTCCGGATCCTGAGCGGGCAGCAGGGCTTCTCGGTCCGCGCCGCCGTCCTCAGCGTCAGCCGGTCGGCGCCGCCCGGCGACGCGGAATTCAAGGAGGTCGAGAGGGTGCGCATGGCGGTCCTGCAGAAGCCTGCCCCGGCGAGCGACCCGACGCTGGTCGCGCACTGGAAGTTCGACGACGGGAACGGGGGCGCCGCCGTGGACAGCTCGGGGAACGGCCTGAACGGGACGCTCAAGAACGGGCCCGGGTGGACGACGGGCCGGGTCGGCGGCTCGCTGTCGTTCAACGGCACGAATCAGTTTGTCGACGTCGGCGCCTCGTCGAAGCTCACGTTCAAGGGCGCGTACACGCTCGCCCTCTGGGTGAATCCCTCCGACGTGGGGAACGACAAGTATCACTACCTGCTGGGGGACTACACGGCCAAGGGCGATCAGTGCAGCCTGGCGTTGCGGATCTTCAAGACCGGCCACGCGCAGTTCTTCTGGGAGTACCCCGCCGGCGTCTGGAGCGTCGCGCAGTCGAAGACGATCCCCGCCGTCGGCAAGTGGGTGCACCTGGCGGGGACCTGGGACGGGGCGATGCGGCGGATCTACGTCAACGGGGTGCTGGAAGGGGTGGAGGGGACGCCGCAGCAGCGCCCGCCGACGATGTTCAGTCTGGCGATCGGGCGCTGCGGCGCCTTCGACGGCCTCTACACGGCCGGGGAGCTCGACGACGTGCGGATCTACTCCCGCGCTCTTCCGGACAGCGAGATCCAGGCGATCGTCCGCAGCGCCCCCCGCAAGTAGCAGATTGGCCACAGAGCCCTCGGAGCCCTGCAGAGAAGATTCTGCTCTGGGGGCTTTGTGGGCTCCGTGGCCAATCCGTTCTTGGATACTCCTAGCGGCCGGACTTCTTGACGAAGCTGCCCTCCTCGAACTCCCGGAAGGCGGCCCGGATCTCCTGCTGGGTGTTCATCACGATCGGCCCGTACCAGGCGATCGGCTCCTTGAGCGGCTTGCCCGAGACCAGCAGGAAGCGGACCGGACGTTGGTCGGTCTTCACCTCGATCTGGCTCCCGGAGCCGTAGAGCACCAGCGTGCCGTCGCCGGACGCGCCGGCCGACGGGTCGAAGATCCCCTCGCCCTCGAAGACGTAGGCGAACACGGTGTGGTCCGCCTTCGTCGCGTGGGTGAAGGTCTTCCCGGCCGGGATCGAAACGTCCAGGTACTCCGGATCCGAGACGATGTCCCGGACCGGGCCGCGGACGCCCTCGACCTCGCCGGCCACGACGCGCACCGACGCGCCGTCGCCCGTCTTGACGACGGGGATCTCGGCCTGCTTGACCTCCTGGTAGCGCGGGTCCATCATCTTCTCCTTCCGGGGAAGGTTGGACCAGAGCTGGAAGCCGAACATCCGGCCCTTCCGGTCGCCCTGCGGCATCTCCTGGTGGACGATGCCGCTGCCGGCGGTCATCCACTGGATGTCGCCCGACGAGATCACACCGCTGTTGCCCAGGCTGTCGCCGTGCTCCACGTCGCCTTCCAGCACGTAGGTGATGGTTTCCATCCCGCGGTGCGGATGCCACGGAAAGCCGGCCTTGTAGTCCTTGGGGTTTTCCGAGCGGAAGTCGTCCATGAGGAGGAACGGGTCGAGGCCCGGCATCTCCTGGAACCCGAAGGCCCTTCGGAGATGGACGCCGGCGCCCTCGATGGTGGGCTTGCTCTTCCAGGTCTTCTGGACGGGTCTCACGACAAGGTTCGTCGTCATTGGAATCTCCAGTCTCTCCACTATCAGGTTACCGAACTTCAACAGGTTGCGCCACGCGCCTCGTCTCGGTCCGGGCGGCGTTCGCGCGCCGGGCCAGCAGGCCGTCGACCGAGAACGCGCCGGACCCCGTCAGGGACAGCCCGACGGTCGCGGCGAAGAGCGTGAGCACGTACTCGACCCCGTTGGGCAGGAAGAACCCGCCCTTCAGGTGCACCGTGAGGGCCGCGACCAGCATCGAGAACGCGATCGGAAGGGCGGCCCAGCGGGTGAAGAGTCCCGCCACGAGGGCGAGGCCCCCCAGGAACTCGGCCGCGGTCACCGCGGCGGCCGACGGGAGCGGGAAGGGCACTCCGGCCTGGCCCAGGAATCCGGCCAGCCCCGGGATGCCGAAGACGAACAGCTTCTGGGCGCCGTGGGCGACGAAGATGCCGCCGACGACGATGCGCAGGAGGGCGATGCCGCTGTCCTTCAGGGTGGTCTTCACGTCCATTCTCCTTAAAACTCGTTTGTCCAACATTCGTTATAACGAATAAATTCCCAAAAAAGTTCCCTCATTCGTCCGGCATCTCACGGGCCCGCTCGAGGAGCCCGATCAGGATCCGCAGCCGCTTCTCGCCCAGGTGGCCGATCACCTGCTTGGGCATGTCCTTCGCCTCCGCGTCGATGGCGGCGAGGACCTTGAGCCCCTCGCCCGTGATCTTCGTGACGACCACGCGGCGGTCCTCGTCGGAGCGGGCGCGCTCGACGAGCTTGCGCGTCTCCAGGCGGTCGACGAGGCGGGTGATGTCGGGGTCGCGGTTGATCATCCGCTCGGCGATCTCCTGGCAGCAGAGCCCCTTGGGGCCGGCGCCCCGCAGGATGCGCAGTGCGTTGTACTGGGTCTCGGAGAGCCCGTGGGGCTTCAGCGTTTCCGCGAAGGCCTGGGCGAGCACCGAGGCGGTGCGCTGGATGTTCAGGATCGCTTCCTCGGCGGCCGAGGAAAACGGCTTGGTCTGCCGGATCTCTTTAGCGAGCTTCCCGCTCATGCCTGGATATTAGTCGTTGTAACGACTATTGTCAAGAGGATTTATCGCGAGGGGCGGGGATTTAGCCGCCGAAGAGGACCGTCCACTCGTCGTCGATGGCCTCGTCGTGCATGGTGACGCGGGCCAGCTCGGCGCGGACCTCGCGGCGGAGGCGGTCGCGCATGTCGAGGAGCCGCTTCTTCACCTCGGCCTCGTCGATCTTGTAGCGGGCCGCCAGGTCCTTGTAGGTGGGCCGCACCGGCTCCGGAAGGAGGTCGTAGTCCGTGAACAGGTGGAAGTCGGCGGAGCGGCCCTGGGCGAGGCTGTGCTCGCGGAGCGCGTGCACCGCGTGCTGCAGGACCGTGTGGCGCCAGACGCGCTCGTAGTTCGCTTCCGGATCCGGGGAGCGGGGGTCGGGGACCAGGTGCTCCAGCTCGGCCGCGCCGGCGTCGAGCGAGACCACGTGGGTGCCGCCGCCGCGCTTGAGGCGGGCGAGGGCGACCTCGTCGTGGCCGATGAAGCTGCGCAGGAGGACCCGAAGGAAGCGCCGCAGGCTGCCGCGCTCCGGCTCGAACTTTCGGAGCGCGTCGCTCTCGGCGAGCCAGAGGAAGAACGCCTGCGTGAGATCTTTGGCTTCCTCGTTGCCCTTCGCCCATCCGGCGCGGATGTAGGCGTAGACGGGCTTCCAGTAGCGGCGGCAGAAGTCGTCGAAGGCCTTGCGGTAGTCGGGGCCCTGCGGGTTCCGGAGGCCGACGACCATGTCGTGCGCCGTCTCGGCGAACGAGCGCTGCTCGCCGCCCATGTTGGTCTCGTCGAATTTCATTTCTTCTTTACCCTTTTCCGGAAACCGGGGCGCCGACGGGCTATAGGACAGCGCCCCTCGGTCACTTTTGCATTGTACCCCGGGGGGCGCGGAAAGGTGGAACTCGCGGTGAACATCCGCTGCACCCTGTGCCAGGAACGTCCGGCCTCGGCGTGCTGCTACGTCCGGAGGGACGGCCTGGAATCCGCGGCGTGCCGCATGTGCTGGGAGCAGGTCTTCCTGGACCCGCGGCACGTCATGCAGACGCTTCAGAACCAGTCGGGCGGGCGCGGGACCTCCGTCGGGTCCCGCAGGCTATAGCCCCCGTCGGGGGGTGGGAGGATTGACCATGACGACGAGAAGGATCGCCGTCCTGTCCGAGGTCGGGGACGACACACTCCTGGTCCAGTCGTTCCCCGTCAACCCGTGGGCCTGGATCGTCCGCCTCCAGGGCTCGATCGACGCCTCGAACGTCAAGCTGCTCGAGGGCACGCTGGACCGGATCTTCGACCGCTGCGTCTCCCGCATCGCCATCGACCTGGGAGACGTGCCCTTCATGAGCTCGGCGGCCTACTGCTGCCTCCTCAACGCCCACGACCGGGCGCGCCGCTACGGAGGGATCGTGGTCTTCGTCCGCGCCTCCTCGACCATCCGGGACGTCTTCTCGATCCTGGGCTTCCCGGCGGGTCTCTCCTTCGCCGAGGACTTCATCGAGGCCCGGACGCGGCTCTCCCGGAAGAGCTAGAGGATCATTCCCCCGTCGATGACGAGGTCCGCCCCGGCGACGAACGACGAGGCGGGGGAGCAGAGGTACAGCACGGCCTCGGCGATCTCGTCCGGGTGGGCGAAGCGCTTCATGGGGACCTGCCCCTTGATCCACTCCTTCGTCTGCTTGAGCTGCTCGTCGTCCATGCCCATGCGGCCGAAGATCGCGGTCTCGACAGGCCCGGGCGAGATCGCGTTGACGCGGATGCCGCGCGGCACCAGGTCGGCCGACAGGGTCTTGGCCAGGTTGATCACCGCCGCCTTGCTGGCGCCGTAGACGCTGCTGCCGGGCATCCCCTTGTGGCCGTTGATGGACGCGTTCAGCACGATGCCGGCCCCCGGGCTCAGCAGCGGCAGCGCCTTCTGGACCGTGAAGAAGACGCCCTTCAGGTTGACGTTCATGACCTCGTCGTAGAACGCCTCGCTGACCTGGTCGAAGGGCACGAACTTCCCGACCCCCGCGTTGACGAAGAGCGCATCAATTTTTCCGAAGCGCTCCCGGACCTTCGCCATCGCGGCATCGAGGTCGGAGAGGCGCGACGAGTCGGCCCGCAGGGCCAGTGTGCCTTTTCCGATTTCTTGTTCCGCGGACTTCAGCGACTTCTCGTCGCGGCCCGTGACGGCGACCGACGCCCCTTCGCGCGCGAATGCTTTGGCGGCGGCCAGCCCGATGCCGCTGTTGCCGCCCGTGACGACGGCGACCTTGCCCTCGAATCGCTTCATGGCTCCCTCCCGATGCACAAGGTTCCGTGCTAACGGGTCGGGACGCAAGGTCATTCCGGAAACGACGAAGAGAAGACGCTGCCGCGCTATTTCTCCTTGAGGAAGTCCGGCAGGTAGGAGTCGCCGCCGGCCTTGGGGGCCGCGGCCTCGCGCTTTTTGCGCTCTTCCCAGCGCAGCTGCACGTAGGACCCGGAGCTCATCCGGTCTTCCTTCCCCGGGCCGGCCTCGACCCGGATCGCGGTCTCCCGCAGCAGCTTCTTGGCCTTCACGTTGATGAGGTTGCAGCGCGTCTGGCAGAGGCCGCAGCCGACGCACTTGTCGGCCAGGACCACCGGGGCCAGGAACCCGCTGTCGGGCAGCGGCTGGCCCTGCTCGTCGACCTGGACGCGGACGCGGGCGAACTCGATCGCGTTGTAGCCGGCGGCCCGGCACTCGTCGACGCACATCTGGCAGGCCTCGCGGCCGGCGAGCGGGAGGCAGGTCCCCTCGTCGAGGATCGCCAGCCCCATGCGGGCGACCTTCTTCTCCTCCATCGGCAGCGCGCGGATCGCGCCGGTGGGGCAGACCTGGCCGCAGTTGTTGCAGCCCGACTCGCAGCCCGCCCAGTTGGCGTTCACCGCCGGCGTCCAGAGGCCCTCGAGACCCTGCTGGAACCCCATCGGCTGGATCACGTTGTTCGGGCAGGCCTGGAAGCACTCGCCGCAGCGGATGCACTTCTCCAGGAACTCCTGCTCGGGCACGCTCCCCGGAGGACGGATCGGAAGATCTTTCGCAGCGGTGTCGGCCACGGACGCGCCGAAGAGGCGCTGCACCGAGACCGCCGTGGCGGCGCCCGTCAGGGTCGCCGTGAGGAAGCCGCGCCGGGACGGCCGCCGCTCGGGCGGGGCCTCCTCCTTCTTCAGGTTCGAGAAGTCCCAGCGCGACACGAACTTGATCGAGTGCGTGGGGCAGACGCCGCCGCAGCTCTGGCAGAGCGTGCAGTCGGCCGCCCGCGTCGTGTAGTCGGTCTTGATCGCGTCGAACGGGCAGACCTCGACGCACTTGTTGCAGCTGATGCAGCTCGACTCCACCTTCCGCTCCGCGACGCGGAAGAAGTTGCCCAGCGAGAAGAGCGCGCCCGAGGGACAGACGTACTGGCACCAGAAGCGGCGGCGGAAGAGGCCCAGCCCGAGCAGCCCCGCGAAGAGCGCCAGCGAGACCGCGTGGCCCCAGTTCCAGGACGGGACCTGGTAGAAGCCCCGCGTGGCGCCCATCTGGAGGGGCGAGACGATGAAGAGCATGGCGCGCGTGATCACCGGGATCGCGGCCACGAAGCCCGTCAGCAGGATCCCGAAGCAGCCCGCCACGAGGCAGGCGACCAGCAGGTAGTACTTCAGATTCACCCACCAGCCGCGGGTGTCGTCCTTGAGCTTGAAGCGGTTGACGCGCTTGCCGATCGCCCAATCGAAAAGGTCGATGGCGGTCCCGAGCGGGCAGACGTAGCCGCAGAACCCGCGGGGCACGTACAGGCAGACCGCCAGGATGATCGCGGCCGCCGAGAGGGACCAGACCCAGCTGCGCGAGGCGATCGCGGTCGAGAGGCTCACCAGCGGATCGAGGATAAGGAACGTCTCGGCGGCGACCTTCTCCTTCGACTCGCGGTGCTCGGCGTAGCCGCTGCCGCCATAGGGCCAGCAGACGTAGCAGAAGAATGCCAGGAACGCGACGAAGAAGCCCGCCTGGACGACGCGGCGCCAGGGCGACGAGTGCCAGGTCGTCCCGATGTTTTGCAGGACCCGGCGCAGCAGGCCTTTTTTCCCGCTGGCCGGGTCCGAAAAGAAAGTAGTGGGGAAAATCGCCCGCGCCACGCGCCCCAGCCGCGTCGGCTTGGGCGGCTCCTGGCCTTTCTTCGTCTTCTTGTGGAAGGGCAGGAAGATGTCGAGGTTCATGTTATTTCTTGGGCAGCGCCTTCACGGTCGCGTTGATGATCGCCTCGGACGTGATCGTCGCGCCGCTCGTGGCGTCCACGCCCTTCACGCCCTGCTTCTTGATGATCGCGGCGCAGGTCTCGGTGATCGACGAGTAGTACTGCTTCTCGTGGTGCTGCGTCACCTTGACGTCGCTGATCTTGCCGCCCGCCACCGTAACCTCCACGTCGACCGGCCCGGTGTAGCCGATGCTGTTGGCCGTGTAGGTGCCGTCGGGGATCTTCTTCAGGTCCAGGCCGTCGGCGACTTTGATGGCGTCGATGCTGCCCTGGGCCCGCTTCTTGTTGTGGTCGATGTCGCGGCTGCCGCTCTTGGTGTCCAGCACCTTCTGGTAGTAGACGAGGGCCTCGGGGAATTTTCCCAGCGCCTTGCAGACGTCGCCGGCCGCGAGGTTGCCTGCGTCGGGGACCGAGTTGGCCATCTGCTCGGCCAGCTTGAGCGCGCGGGCCGGGTCGCCGACCTCCGCCCAGAGGCGCACGACGCTGGCGTGGCGGGTGTTGTCCGGGCCGTACTTGGTCAGGATGTCGACCGCCATGTCCTTGCTGCCGAGCTTGAAGTAGCAGTGGGCGAGTTCGAGGGTGTCGGTCTCGCCGGCCATCTGCTTCCAGAAGGCGGCCCGGGCCCAGTCCTGGTGCAGGTCGTGGTACATGTTGCCGAGCGCGGCCATCACCTTCTTGACCGTGGCCTGTTTGTCCTTGTTGACCGTGAGCAGGTGGTGGAGGAACTTGATGCCCTCCTTCCAGCGGGCCTCGTTCTCGTTGATCGAGGTCCAGATGAACTGGCCCACGTTTTTGTTCGGGTCCCAGGGGGAGCCCGGAGGCGGCTGGTTCCAGCTGAGGTCGAGCGTGCTTGGGTAGTTCAGCGGCGTCGCCGCGAACCAGTCGGGCGGCGTGCTCCCGGTCTTCTTGATGAAGGCCAGGACCTCGGCCTTGGTCTTCGGCTTCGGGAGCGCGGGGGCCGACTGGGCGGAGGCGACCCCCAGCCCGAGCGCCAGGAAGAGGAGCGCGGCGGCGTGCTTCATGAGACCCTCGGGAATCCGTCCGTCGAAAGCATCCGGCCGTCTTTGAGGCAGCAGAGCGCGTCGGCGCCCGGCACGGCGCGGACGTGGTCGAGCCCCCTGCCCGGGCCCTGTACGAAGAGGACCTTGGTGAGCGCGTCCGCCTCCATGCCGCTGCGGGCCAGCACCGTGACGCTGGAGAACTCGGTCGGCGAAAGGCCCGTGCGGGGATCGAAGATGTGGTGGTGGCGGAAATCGTCGCTGAAGGACGTGGCGTAGTCGCCCGACGTCGAGAGGAAGCGGCCCTCCAGCGCCGCGAGCGCGACGTAGGCGTCGGGCCGGCGCGGGTGCTGGATGCCGACGGTCCAGGGCGTGCCGTCGGCCCTGCGGCCGAGGCTGCCGAACTCGCCGGTGTTGACGAGCGCGTGCCGGATGCCGCGGGCCTGCAGGGCCGCCTGCACGCGGTCCGCCGCGAAGCCCTGCGCGATGCCGTTGAGCGTGATCGCCATGCCGTCGGCGCGGAAGCGGATCCGCTGTTCGGTGACGTCGACGTTCCGCCAGTCGACGCGGCGGGCGGCGGCGCGGATCGCCTCCGGGGAGGGGAGGGCGCCCGACGCCCGGGCCTCGGAGTAGAGCGACCAGAGGGGCTGGACGGTCGCGTCGAAGGCGCCGCCGCTGCGTTCGGAGGTCTCCGCCGCGGCGCGCAGCACGGTCACGAGGTAGGGGTCGGGATTCTCGAGGACCCCGTCGCGGTTGAGCCGGCAGATCTGGCTCTGGGGCCGGTAGAGGCTCATGGCCTCTTCGATCCGTTCGAGCTCGGCGAAGGCGTCGTCGATGGCCCGTTCAGCGTCGAGGGCGTCCTCGTGCAGAGTGGTGATGGAGACGTCGGCCCCCAGGGCCCACGAGGTCCGTTCGACCTTCTTCAGCGTGGAGCGGAGCGCGGGGAGCGCGGCGAGTCCGCCTGCCCCGCCGAGCAGGAACAGGAAGCGCCGCCGGGATGTCGGTGCCTGAGCCACAGCCTCCTCCCTTCGGATAGCGTCGTGCTGCTATCCCCGTGGAAGGGGAGGGGCGGAAAAGTACAGCGATTAGTTCGGAGTGATCCCCTGGCTGGCGTTGACGTAGGAGCCGCTGGCGCTCGTCTCTAGCCGCAGCGCCCGGACCATCAGGACGGCCGGCGCCTCGCCCTTGCGGGCGTAGCGGGTCTCGCGGATCGGCGACTCCGTCAGGCGCGTGAACGGGGACTTCTCGTCCGGGGCGCCGTAGACGTGGTAGGTCACGTCGGCGTCCGGCGACGCCTTCCACTCCAGGCGCAGCTCGCCGGCCTCGACCTTCTTCGTCAGCCCCGAGGGCGGCATCACGCGGTGCAGGCGCAGCGTGGGATCTCCCATCAAGGCGATGTGCACCCGATGGGAGAAGCTTCCCATCGGCGCGTAAAGCCCCTGGTTGTTCTGGGTGAGTTGGGTCGCCCGGCCGACCGTCTCTCCCAGCGCCATCGGATGCAGGTACCAATGGGGCCGTCCGGCCCACATCGAGACGAGGCCGTGCGACTCGGCGGCCAGCGGGGCGCGGAGCAGGTTGTCGCGGCTGTCCCAGTCGCCGAAGTAGCTGCCGAAGAGGATCGTGAAGACCGCGCGGGTCGGCTTCGCGGCGAAGTCGGCCGTCGTCCCCACGCCCGCGCAGCTCTGGAATCCGCCGGCGCCGGAGCCCTGGGCCATCAGGTAACTGCCTTCGCCGAGCGCCGTGAACCAGTCCGCGGCCTTGACGCGCTCGTCACCGACCAGCGGCGCGAAATTCCGCCAGCCGCTGCTCACGAAGGCCTCGCCCCGGAAGTCGCCGAACTTGTCGCAGATGAGCCCGCGGCGCTCGGCCTCGAGGGCGCCGTGGCGGAAGGCGTGGTCCTTGTCGAGGTAGCGGTGGAGCAGCTCCGCCTCGCTCTTGCCGAAGGCGGGCATCTGGCTCAGGTCGACCCGGCCTACCTCGAGGACGAGATCGTGGGGAAGGGTGGTCGGGTCGAACTTGCCGTCGCCTGGCACGTTCCGGTTCTCCTGCCGCGAGGCCTTCGACGAGTCGACCGTGGCGTCGGCCCACTCCTCGTCCATGTCGCCGTAGTACGTGTCGGCGGGCCAGGCGCCGCGGTGGTCGGGGTGGCCGTCGGGATTGTAGTCCCCCGAGTAGGGGACCGGGACGTGGCCGAAGAGGAAGACCGACTTCACGTTCTCCTTGTCGGCCTCGTAGTCCGCCCGGATGAGCTTCTTCACGTCGGACGCCTTGCCGTCGCGCGCGACGTCGTGGCGCAGCACGGTCCAGCCGTCGCCCCGCAGGTCGCGCTCCAGCCGCCGGAGCACTTCGGCAAGCGACTCGGCGAGCGAACTGTCCACGAGCAGGACCACTTTGCCGCGCCGCTCGCGCAGGGGGATCTCGATGCCCGCCAGCAGGTAGCCGGTCCCCTTGAAGGTCTTGTCGCCGGCCTGGGCCGCCTTCTGGACCTTGTACTCGTACGCGACGCCGACCTCGACCTCCGCGTCCACATAGTGCGTCTCGGTCGCCGCCAGGGAAGCCCTCGGCTCGCCCCAGGAACCCGCCGATGGAGCCTTCCGGAAGACGGAGTAGCCCGTGGCCTTCGAGTCCGCGGGCCAGCGGAGCTCGATCTGCGGCGGGTCCTTGCGGACCTCGGCGCCGACGAGCACGCAGCGGTCCTTCGGCTCGATCTGCGCCAGGAGGGCGGCCATCAGGAGGAGCGGCATCATCCCCCCCTATTGCCCCTTTTCCGGTCGGTCGGTTCGAAATTGCCCGGAATCCGGGGGTATAATCTCGCTGAACCGGGGTCAACCGACGTGGGCAAGGAAATCCTCTACTGCAATAAGTGCGGGAAGCAGCTCCTGGGAGATGACTTCACGCGCGGGCGGGCTCATACATTTGAGAACCGCCAATTCTGCACCCAGTGCCTGCCCGCCGCCCACACGCCCAAGCCGATGCCGGTCCAGACTTCCTCCTCGTCGCGCATGCCCAAGCGCCAGGCGTCGTCGATGCACCTGCCGGTCCAGCTGGACTCCCCGTCGGGACCGTCCGGCTCCGCCGTGGTCATCAGCCTCGCCGTCGGGGTCGGCGTCCTCGCGCTGCTCCTGATCCTCTTCCTCAATCCATCCCGGCCGCCGGCGCCGCCGGCTGCTCCGCCGCCGCCACCCTTAGCGCAACCCCGTCCCGCGCCGGACCCGAAGAAAGCGGCGGAAGACGCCGCCCGCAAGGCCGTCGAGCAGGCGCGCCAGTTCTCGACGGGGAACCCCCACGCGCTGGACGAACGGGTTCGGCGCTGGGAGGAGGCGGTGGCCGCGACCGCCCGGACGTCCTACTCCGACGAGGCCCTGAAGGGGCTCGAACAGGCGATCGCCCAGCGCAAGGAGGAGTTCGCGCAGGAGATCAAGGCCCTCGAGCCCAAGCTCGCGGAGCGGGTGAAGGCGGAGCAATTCGGCGTCGCCTCGGACCTGCTGGAAGAGGCGAAGAAGCGGCACGAATCGTCGCCCGAGTGGACGGCCGCCGTCTCCCGCAAGATCCGCGACGTCCAGGAGGCGGCCGAGAAGCTGTATCCCGACCTGAAGGGCAAGGCACTCTCGGCGCAGGCCGCAGGGGATAACGCCCGCGTCGCCGAAGCCAAAAGTCGGATCAGCGCGTGGGGCCGTCGCGATCTCCTCGCGGACCTCGAGGCCGGGCTGGCCAAGGTTCTGCCCCGCGAAGCGGTCCCGGCGGGCGCCACGGTTCTGTTCCGCTTCCCGCACGAAGGGGCGCAGCGTCCGTACCGGCTGAGCGGCACGATGCGCGACGGCGGCCTGCTGGCCCCCCTGTACTATGACCGAGCCGTCCTGGGAGGCTTCGAATCCCTCAAGGAACCGGTCAGGGTCCCGTCCGAGGGGGAGATGTGGGTCACCTACTCGACCAACTGCCCCAAGCCCCTCATGTTCCGCTTCCGCGTGATCGCGGGCGACAAGACCCTCCCCTTCAACTTCAACATCAACAATCCCGAGGTGGGGCGGCCCGTGCGCGTGAAGATGCCGCTGCCCAAGTTCAAGGACTACGGCAACAAGTTCATCAACGTCGGGGACCGCTTCGCCACCATCTACTTCCAGCAGGACGACCCCAAGGCGGAGCTGCTGGTCTACGACGCCGTCATCTTCCGGACGAAGGAGTGAGGGGTCCGGCTAGACCGTTGCTTCGGGCCCGGTCGCCGCGCTGGGAAGCAGCTTCTGCAATTCCTGGATGCGCGCTTCCTGCGCCTGGCTCTGTTCCTTCAGCTCCCTGAGGACCCGCTCGATCTCCAGGTTCCGCAGCTGGAGCTCCGCCAGGAACGACACCTTGCTGCGGAGCAATTCGGGGTCGACCGGGCTGAACAGGTAGTCGATCACGCCGCCGACGAGGTAGGCCTTCGACACTTCGACGGGCGTGCTCTCGTAGGCGGAGAGGAAGATGATGGGCGTGAGCCGGGAGCGCTTGCGCGCGCGGATGTTCGCGGCCGTCTCCAGCCCGCCCATGCGGGGCATGCGGATGTCGAGCAGGATGGCCGCGAAGTCGTGGTCGATGAGCAGCTGCAGGGCGTCCAGGCCGTCGGAGGCCTCGTAAATCTCGTGGCGGGGGTGTTCGAGGATGGATCTGAAGGCGACCCGGTTCGACTCGGTGTCGTCGACGATGAGGATTTTCGCCTTCGGGGGTGGAGGCCGCTGGACCACCACCAGCTTGGAGCTGTCATTCATGTTGCACCCGTCCCCGTTACATCAGGCTCCCGAACTCCGGGAGAAAGGATCCCGTTCGGAAGAATATGTTACGGTCTTATAAGCAAATTTCTTATGCCCAGTCCGGCTTAAACGGGTCGCCCCCAGCATGTTGGGATCGCCCGGGGGGGGATGGGTCTTGGTGCGCGGGGCGCTTTGTGGTAGAACGGGGCCGGCGTGGAAATCATCTCGTACTGCGACTCCTGCTTCAAAGGCACGCGCGTCGACTCGGCCGCCGCGCCGGCCGAGGTCACCTGCGTCAAGTGCGGGCGGCGCCGCGCGGTCTCCCTGACCGAGAGCATCTCGGCCCGGAACGTCGTCGACCGCTGCGTGCTCTGCGGCTGCGGCCACCTCTACATCGAGAAGGACTTCAACGGCTACGTCGGTTTCGGGATCATCCTGGCGGCCATCATCGGCTCCGGGATCTTCTGGGCCCGCAACGTGTACGTCGCGGTCGGCATCCTGGGGGCAGCGGCGCTGGTGGACCTCGTGTTCTGGATCGTCTCGCGGGAGCGCACGGTCTGCTACCGCTGCGTGGGGACGTACCGCGGCGCGGCGCCCAACGCCGCCCACGAGCGCTACGAGCTCGGCACCGCGGGCCGCTTCGCGGACGACTACGATGAGCAACGCGAACTCCATCAGAAGTAAGGCGCGCGAGCTCGGCTTCGAGAAGGTCGGCATCGCGCGGGTCGGCGCCGCGCCCTACGGCGAATTCCTGGACGCCTGGCTGGGCAAGTCCTTCCACGGCGAGATGGCCTACATGGCCCGCGACCCGGAGCGCCGCACCGACCCCGCGAAGATCCTGCCCGGGGCGCGGTCCATCGTCTGCGTCGTGAAGAACTACCAGAGCCCGGGGGAGCACTCCGAGGACCCGCGGGTGGGCCGCATCTCCCGCTATGCGTGGGGGGACGACTACCACGACGTGCTGCTGGAGAAGCTGCACGAACTGCGCCGGCACGTCGAGCGGCTCGGCGGCAATGCGAAAGTCTGCGTGGACACCAACGCGGTGCTGGAGAAGCCCTGGGCGCAGCAGGCCGGGCTCGGCTGGCAGGGGAAGCATTCGAACCTGCTGGCCCGCGACCTCGGCTCCTGGTTCTTCCTGGGCGAGATTCTGACGGACCTCGACCTCGAGCCCGACGCGCCGCACGCCGAGGAGTACTGCGGGACCTGCACGGCCTGCATCGACCTCTGTCCCACGAAGGCGATCGTCGCGCCCTACGTGGTGGACTCGCGCCTCTGCATCGCGTACCTGACGATCGAGCATCGGGGCCCGATCCCGCGGGCGCTGCGGCCGAAGATGGGGAACCTGGTGTTCGGCTGCGACATCTGCCAGGACGTCTGCCCCTGGAACAAGTTCGCCAAGGTGGCGCCCGAGCGGGAGTTCTACGCCCGCGAGGGGAGCCTGACGCCATCGCTGATCGGGCTGATGGGGCTGACGCGGGAGGAGTTCAACCGCCGCTTCAAGGACAGCCCGGTGAAGCGGGCGAAGCACGCGGGTTTCCTGCGCAACGTGGCGGTGGCGCTCGGCAATTCGGGCGACCCGGCGGCGATCCCCGCTCTCGAGGCGGCGCTGGACCACGACGAGGCGCTGGTGCGGGGCCACGTCGCGTGGGCGCTGGGCCGCCTTGGCGGCCGGGCCGCGCTTGAACGTCGCCGGGTCGTGGAGTCCGACGCCGGGGTCCTGGCGGAAATCGACGCCGCGCTGGCGGAGATCGCCCGCGCCCCGTGAGCGTCTCGGTCTTCGTCATGCCCCTCTCGACCTGGCTGTCCGGACGCTTCCGTCCGTCCTGGGGCCCGGACGGGGAGGGCGGCGAAGCGGCCGGGCCACAACGCTCTCCCGAGGACGTCCGGCGCGGGCTTGAGGCCCTGGAGGCCTGCGTGGAGCGGGCCCTGGGGAAGCGGCCCGAGTGGGATGAGTCGGGTCCCGCGCGCCTGGCGATGGTCTTCAGCGTCGATGGATTTTTCGCGCCGTTCCTCGAAGCGCGGCGCCGCTCCTACCGTCAGAAGCTGCCGCTTCTGAGCACTCTCGAACCGCCCCAGATCTGGATCCCGCAGGAGTTCGACGTGGCGCTCCCGTTCCCGGCGCCCTGGAACCCGCCGGCGGACTGGACCGTCGCGTCCGCGCCGCGGCTGCAGGTGGAGCTGCGGCGCCTGCTCGGGGCGATCGAGGAGGACGAACGTCCGGATCTGGAGGAAACCCGGCGGGTCGGCACTCGGCTTCTGGAAATGGCGGCGCTCGGCGTGACGCACGCCGTTCCGGTGATCATCGAGGTCTGACGTCGCACTGGGATTCCTTCCGGAGTCTGATATAGTGGAGTTGCTGTTAGGAGTACGCCCATGCCTTCCTCCCTCGTCCTTCCCCGTACGGCGCCGGCCCCGACCTTCACGCGCTCGTCCATCCGCTGGCGCTCGGTCGGGCGCGACACGGTCGAGATCGAGATCGATCTGGAGAACTCGGACTCCGAGCCGACGGCTCCCGGCGACCTCGTCATCGAGACGGCCGGCCTCGGCGCCTTCGTCCCCTTCCGGCCGGTGACCCGTGTGGCGCTGGGGTCGCTGGAGCCGGGTGAGCGGAGGGTCGTGAGGACGCGGGTCCTGCGGACGGCCCTCGCGGCGCCGTCGGCTCTGAGCACGGAATTCGGGCCCATGATGGCCGACGTGCTCCGGCAGATGGGCGAGCGCCCCGACCTGATCGACTTGGTGTCGCGCTCGGAGTGGGCGGGGAATCTGAACGTCTACTTCGATCGGAGCCCGGCGCGGGCCGTCGAAGTCCACCGGGCGCTCGGCTTGCGGGTGACGGCGGGTGCCGCGGTCGCCGTGATGGTGGATCTTCCTTGCGACCGGGGATCGTACGACGTTGCGGTGCGGGTGCCGGACGCGGACTGGAGCGCGCAAGTCGCGAGCGTCTTCAATCCCATGAGCCTGGTTCTCATCCAGCCCCCTTCGATCCCGGGTCTCTCCGCAAGCGTGACGGTCGAGGTGACCCGCCGCTCCGATGGATTCATGGTGCCGGTGGAGTTGACGCTGGAGACCGTGGAAGGGAAGGGCGACACGCTGGGGTGCATCGACATCGGGCCGTAACGCTCGGGGGGGCGGGGAGTCGCAGAAAATGCGGGACCGGCCCCGAAGGGCCATTCAGTCGCCCGCAGGCTCTGCGGTTCTCCGCCCCCTCCTTCGCGCCTTCGGGAGGCGCTTCGGAGGGCGAGCCCTGCTTACAGCAGGTGACGGTTCCGCGGCAGCTGCCGCGCGCCGCGCAGCGGGAAGAACCCGTCGCGCGTCTCGTCGTACGGCGTCCGGATCGCGGGCTTGCAGACGCTGCAGTACGGCCGGTTCTCCACCAGCCGCGCCCGCCGCTTCAGGAAGTCCCACTCCCGGAGGTCCGCGCCGCATTCCGCACAGGTCATGATCGCCATCATCATGGCCTCCTTTCTTCCTTCTCTCGCCAGGACTATATGACGAGAGCGATGAAAGAGGGATGAAGGTCGTGTGAAGGTCCCATGAAGCCGAATCGCGGCAGAGCCGTCACCCTCCTCCGCGATTCGCGATGAGCTATTCGCGATTCGTCTTCTTGCGCCCGATGAACACCGAGCGGTCCCCCTCGATCGTGTCGAGGACGACCTCCAGAGAGGAGTAGAGCGAGGCCAGTTCGCCCGGTTTGACGCAGTAATTCTGGGCGATGCCCGTGAGGGACTGCTCGCAGAAGATCGTGCCGCCCGGCGCGAGCAGGGCCGCCAGCTCGGCCGCGATGGACCGCTCCAGGAAGCGGGTGACGACGATCGTGTCGAAGGGCCCGCGGAAGGGGAGGCGCAGCGCGTCGGCCTGGACGATGCGGACGGCGGCCTTCAGCTCGCGGGCGCGGGCCGCGGCCCGGGCGACGGCCGCGTCGGAGAGGTCGGCCAGGGTGACGCTCCAGCCCGCCAGCGCGAGGATCGCGGCGTTCTCGCCGAGGCCGCCCGCCAGGTCGAGGGCGCGGCCCTTCGTCAGCCGCCCCTGGTACATGATCAGGGGGATCGAGGGCAGCTCGTGGCCGGGCTTCTTGTACTTCTCATTCCAGCGGGCGCGGTCGGGGTTCATGGGCGCAGTCTAGCGCTTGATGGCCAGTTGGACCAGCTCGCCGCCGCCCACGTAGCGGGAGCGCACGTGCTCGAAGCCGGTCGACGCCAGCAGCTGGCGCATCGAGCCCAGGGTGTAGTGCGCGATGTGCTCGTGCGCGTAGGCTTCGGGCTTGAGCGCGTTATAGAAGTACTCCAGGATCACCCAGAACATGCGGTCGTAGTCGGGCGTGCCGATGATCAGGCGGCCGCCGATCTTCATCACGCGGCGGATCTCGGCCATGATCTGCGGCTTGGGCGGGATGTGCTCGATGACCTGGGAGAAGATCACCTCGTCGAAGGCGCCGTCGGGGAAGGGAAGCGTGTAGACGCTGCCCCGCAACGCGATGCAGCCCCGCCGCGACATGAAGCGGAGCTTCTGGATCGAGATGTCCAGGCCGACCATCCCGGGGACGCTCTCGAGGATGCGGCTCGAGCCGCAGCCGATGTCGAGCACCCGGCCGCCCGGGCGGTGCCAGTCCATGATGATGTCGTGCCGCTTGCGCTGCCAGTAGCGCTGCAGGAAGTGCTTGCTGTCGTAGGCCCGGTGGTCGTAGTCGCACCAGTCGCAGCCGTTGCGCAGCTGCCAGAGGGAGTGCAGCGTCCGGGCCAGCTGGATGCCGAACTTGATCACGCGGGCCTTGGAGACGCCCGCGCCGCGCGCCTTGTAGGTGAAGGGCACCTCGATGACGCCGTGGCCCATGCCGACCAGCTTGATCAGGATCTCCTCGAGGGCGTCGAAGTTGCGCCGCGTGATCTCGATCTCCTGCAGCGCCGCGCGCCGGTAGAGGCGGAAGCCGCTGGACATGTCGTGGATCGGGATCGCGAGGACGCGGCGGAACACCGTGTTGAGGATCCGGCTCAGGACCGAGCGCAGCCCGCTTACGTCGGAGGAGCCGCCCGGGACGTAGCGCGAGGCGATCGCGACGGCGCCGCGGTCGCGGGCCGCGTAGAGATCCCGGACGAACGACGGGTCGTGCGAGTAGTCGGCGTCCATCGTGACGACATAGCGGCCCTGCGCGAGCGCGAAGGCCTCCTTGAGGGCCATGCCGTAGCCGCGTTCTTTCTGGAAGTGAACCTTCGCCCCGTGCCGGGTCGCCATCGCGGCCGTGTCGTCCGTCGAACCGCCGTCGACCACGAGGATCTCATAGGCCCCGATGGTCCGGGCGACTTCGTGAAGGCGGGGCAGGAGATTCGAAAGGTTGTCGGCCTCGTTGATCGCCGGAAGGATGATGGATAGCTCAGTCACCGGTGGGCAGACTATAACATATCGGGCGCCGATCTGGAAACGGCCGGGCCAGGCTGCTAGGATGTCGGGATGCTGCTGGACGGCTACGGCCGCGCAATCACCAACCTGAGGCTCTCGATTACCGACCGCTGCAACCTGCGCTGCGTCTACTGCATGCCGGCGGAGCCCGAGTGGATGCCGCAGCCCGAGATCCTGAGCTTCGAGGAGATCGAGCGCCTGGTCCGCGTGGCCGTCTCGCTCGGAATCTCCGAGTTCCGCATCACCGGGGGCGAGCCCACGGCCCGGAAGGACCTGCCGGAGCTCATCCGCCGCGTCGCCGCGGTCCCGGGGGTCCGGGACCTGGCCATGACCACGAACGGCATCCTGCTGCGGAAGCTCGCCCGGCCCCTTCGGGAGGCCGGCCTCCGGCGCCTCAACATCAGCCTCGACACGCTGCGCGGCGAGAAGTTCGTCCACATCGCGCGGCGCGACGGCTTCCGCGAGACCTGGGAGGGGATCGAAGAGGCCGACCGCGCGGGCTTCCGCCCGCTCAAGATCAACATGGTCGTCATGCGCGGGGTGAACGACGACGAGGTCGTCGACTTCGCCGAAATGGCGCGGACGCGCCCCTGGCAGATCCGCTACATCGAGTTCATGCCGCTCGACGGCGACAACGTCTGGACCCGCGAGCAGGTCGTGACCGCGAAGGAGATCCTCGCGAAGATCCACGAGCGCTGGCCGCTGGACCTGGTGGCGGACGGCCCGCTCAGCGACCCGGCGCGGATCTTCCGCTTCAAGGACGGCCTGGGCGACATCGGCATCATCGCGAGCGTCTCGGAGCCCTTCTGCTTTGCCTGCGACCGCGTCCGGGTGACGCCGGACGGGAAGCTGCGCACCTGCCTCTTCTCGACGTGGGAGACGGACCTCAAGGGGCCGATGAGGGCGGGGGCGACGGACGAGGATCTGGCCGGGCTCTTCCGGGCCGCGGTCGCGAAGAAGGAAGCCGGCCACGGCATCAACGACCCGAAATTCGTGAAACCCCAGCGGGCGATGTACGCCATCGGAGGCTGACGGTGTCCGTATTGATCTACGGGAAGGACCACTGCCCCTACACGACCGCGGCGCGCGAGGACCACGCGAAGCGGAGTGTCGCGTTCGAGTACATCAACGTGCTGGCGGACGGCGCGAAGCTCAAGGAGATGCTGAAGCACTCCAAGGGCGTGAGGAAGGTGCCGGTCATCGTGGACGGGACGTCGGTGACGATCGGGTTCGGAGGAACATGAGGCGTGTGATCCAGCGGCCGGCGGGGCGCCGGACCTCGGGGAAATTTCTTGAAGTCGGGTCGTGGACCGATATAGTTGACATCGATCATGCAAGGTAGGGAGGGGGCCGTCGCGGTATTCGTTCGCTGGCCCGAGCCGGGCCAGGTGATGCCGGACCTCATCCGCCGCCTCGGGGCCGAAGCCGCCGCCCAACTCTACGAAGCCTTCATCGGCGACCTCATCGCGGGCATGCCCCTTTCGTCCTACGACGGCTACCTCTACGCGCTCGACCGCCTGACCGACTTCCGGAACCGCTACAAGACCGTCAACGTGCGCGCGCAGCGCGGGCCGAACGAAGGCCGGCGCCTGCTCGACTGCTTCGAGGGCCTCCTCAAGGTCCACCCCCTGGCGGTGATCGTGGGCAGCAGCATGCCCGACCTCCACCCGCGCATGTGGAAATCCGCGTTCGAGATGCTGGAGCGCCGCGACGTGGTCATCGGCCCCACCGACCGCGGCGGCATCTACCTGCTGGGGATGCGGCAGCCGTTCGACATCTACCGCGGCATCAAGTGGGGGACGGGGACGGAGCTTGTCACGATCCTGCAGAACCTGGAGCAGGCCCGCCTCAACTACGGCTTCTTCCCGACGCGGCGCAAGATCGAGGTCTTCGACGACCTGCCGCCGCTGCGCAAGCGGCTGCTGCGGCCGATGGCGCCGCTCACCGTCGCGACGCTGCAGATGCTCGGGATCGGCCAAGAGAAAGAAGTCGGATGACCTCGCCGGTCCTCCCGGCCTGTTTCCCGGCTCGGCGCTTGCTTAAGGTCGTTTCGCTCGTCGTCGGGTCGCTGGTCCTCGGGCTGCTCGTCGCAATCGCCGCCCTGGCGACCTTTGGGGAGGATTCGGCCCACGGGGGCTTCGGCTTCGTGTTCGTGCCGATCCTGCTCATCCCTGGATTCTTCGTCTTCCGGATGATTGCCGACAGCTTCTCCGTACTGGAGGTGGACGAGAAGGGCGTTCGCGTCCGAAAGTGGATCGGCGGAACGGCGCTTTCCTGGGAGGAGATCGGCTCTGCTCGATTCTGGGAAGTGCTCCAGATGGTTCATGGGGCGACGAGCAGGGAATGTTTCTTCGAGTTCCACTCGAAGGAAGGAAAAAGACTGCTGCGCCTGAAGAGCAGTTATGAGTCCGAGGCCTACCAGTACCTCATCGAATCGACCCGGGAAAGAGGCGTCCCCGTGTATCTCGGGCGTGCCTAGTTTCGTTCCCTGAAAAGGGCTCGGGTGGTTTCGATTCTTTATTCTCTATTCTGTATTCTCAGGACTTCTTCTTGAGCGCTGCCATCAGCTGCGCGCGCTTCTGGGGCCACTTGTCGTCGGCCTCGGCCTTCCAGACCTTGATGTCCTTGTACCAGGCCCACTGGCCGCCGTTGATCAGCTCGCAGCGGGAGCGCGTCGGCGTCATCCCCTCGGCCTTGCCGATCACCATCTGCTGGTCGTCGATCGTCGCGACCATCTCGTCGCCGTAGATCTCCCAGACCGCCGTGTGCCAGGCGCCGTCGCTCAGCTTCATCTTCTTCGCGTCCACGTCCGTGCCCTTGGTCGTCGGGCCCGTCCCGGACATCTTCACGATCTTGAACTGGTCGGGGTAGATGAAGAGGCGCGCAACGTGCTCCTTGTCGTCGAGCGCGAAGCCCATCCAGGGGGCGCCGTCGGTCTTGAACGTGAACTGGATGATGACGTTGTTGTCGCCGCCCAGCTTGCGCGACATCGCGGGGTGGTGGCCGTCCGCGGGGAGCTCCGCCGACTTGACCGCGTCGCCCTCGACGACGAAATTGCCCTTGTACTTGTTCCACTCCTTGGACCAGGCGCCGCCCTCGAACTTCTCCTCCCAGAGAAGCTCGCCGCGCTTGCACATCCAGACCTTGCCGTCGGGCTTTTCCTTCTTCTTGGCGTCGGCCTTCTTGTCTTGCGCGACGGCGGGGCTGAGGATGAGGAGGAGGAGGAGGGCGAGGAAATGCTTCATATCCGCTCCAATAGGGTTCTTAGTACCTGATACACGCGCCGGGCGGGCTTATTTCGCGGGGACTACAGTTTCTTGGTGACGTAGTTGGGGTGCGGGGTCATCATGACCAGCAGCGTCAGGTTGGCGCCGCTGTCGTTCTTCACCGAGTGCTCGACCCCCGAGGGGGCATAGACGACGTTCTTCTCGCCCACCTCGCGCAGCTCGCCGCCGATCTTGAAGAGGCCGCAGCCCTCGATCACGTAGTAGAGCTTGTCGCAGCCCTCGTGGGTGTGCGGCTTCTGCTCCTGGCCGGGCGAGACCGCGTAGACGTCGCAGAACATCTTCTCGCTCTCGAAGAGCGAGATCTTGGAGAGCTTCTCCGGGAGGAACTTCCGCGCGTCCATGACGCTCTTGACGTCCATCGTACTCCTTTAGAGCCCCAGCGCCAGGCGCATCCCCAGGGCATTGGGGAGCCGCTTGATGCGGCGGATCTTGCGGGCGGTCTTCCGGTAGTTGTACTCCACCCGGCGGAACAGCACGGTCTTGCCGTCGAAGATGACGTAGCAGGACCGCGTGTCGCCGTCGCGCGGCTGGCCCACCGAGCCCACGTTGACGAAGAACTTCCCCTTCACGACGGGATAGGGCCCCTCGATCCGGTTCTGCTGGAGGAAGGGCCGGTTCTCGAAGAAGATCCCCGGCAGGTGGGTGTGGCCGCCGAAGGCCACGCGCTTGATCTTCTTAAAGATCGCCGTCATGAACTCGGGGTTGTAGCAGGCCTCGGGCATGACGTACTCGCGCGTCGGGTCGATGGGCGAGGCGTGCACGTAGAGCACGTCGCCGTGGGTGGCGAAGCGCGGCATCTGCTCGAGGTAGGTCCAGTACTTGCGGTTCTCGTGGGCGGGGTAGTGGGGCGACTTGAGCTGGTCCTTGGTCCACCAGGCCGACGCCTCGGCCTTCCAGTTGAAGCCGACCGGCTGGTAGAGGATGCCCTCCTCGTGGTTCCCCAGGAGGGTGAACTCGAAGAGGTCCATCGCGATCTTGAGGACCTGGCGCGGGCTGGGGCCGTAGCCCAGGAGGTCCCCCAGGCAGACGATCTCCTCGCACTCGTGCTCGTGGATGTCGTCGAGGACCGCCTCGAGCGCTTCGATGTTGGAGTGGACGTCGGAGACGATCGCGGTGCGTTTCATGGCTCGGCTACTTGGCCATCGCCTCCAGCACGTTGAGTTCCACGAGGTTCATCTTCACCCCGCAGGCGTCGCTCATCCTCATGACGGCGAACTTCTTGAGCGCCAGGAACGACGCGTTCTGGGTCCCCACGCCCTTCCCGAAGAAGCGCGCAAGCACCCGGTCGCCGTTCACGTCCACCAGCTGCATCTGCAGCCCGTTCGCGTCGTACAGCGGGAAGACGTCGCGTTCGAGCGTCTTGACGATCAGCGCCCGCTTCTGAGCACTCGAGAGCCCCGAGGCGTCCGGCACATCCCGGGGCAGCGGCTTCCCCCAGACTTCGTTCAGGATGGCCTGGAGGTCGTCCCAGCAGGAACTGCATCCCCCTCCGGCGTGCGTGACGGCCGTGATCTCCTCCACCTGCCGGAGCTGGTGCTCGGCGATGGCTTTGCGGATCACGTCCTCGGCCACGACGTAACAGCGGCAGATGATGTTGTCCGCGGGGAGACTCGCCATTTCGCGTCAGAAAGTCTAACACAGCGCCCCGGTCATTGCAAACCCCGGGGGTGCAGGGACGTGCACACCGGGGCCCCCGGCGGCCCCGGAATCGGGCTGGCATGCCGCTTGCCATACCCTCTCCCATGAAGGCGCGTGGACCCAGGCTCTTCCGGCGGCCGAGGCGGTCGCAGGTCCGCCGGGTCCTCCAGGCGCTCGAGGCTCTCTACACCAGGACGTGACCCCATGGACCTTCAGCAAGGAACCGATTGGGCGATCGATGACCTCGCGGTCGGCGGGGACGAAGCCGTCCTCGCCGCCGCGGAAGGAGGCGACCGGGTGCTGCGGCTGCTCTCGGCCCGCCCCAAGCGGGTGGCCGTCATCGACCGCCATCCCGCGCAGCTGCACCTGCTCGACCTCAAGCTGGCCGCCGTCAAGGCGCTGGCGCACACGGACTACCTCGAACTGATGGGCCATCGGCCGTCGCGACGCCGCCGGGCGCTGTTCCAGCGCGTCCGATGGCTGATGCCCAAGGAGGCCGACGAGTTCTGGCTCGCGCGGCTGGGGCTGCTCGACCGCGGCGTGATCCAGCAGGGCGAGTTCGAGCGGCAGCTGTCGTCCTTCCGGCAGTTCGTCCGCATCGTCCACGGCTCGAAGAAGGTCGAGCGCTTCCAGGCGCTCGCGACGGAAGCCGAGCGGCGCGACCTCTACGCGCGGGAGTGGCAGACCTACCTCTGGCGGCAGTTCGGCGGGATGCTCTGGAAGCGCTGGTTCGACGTGGGCGCCGACCGCCTGGAGCGCCTGCTCTTCGAAGGCCGCCTGCTGGCGCCGCCGCCGCAGCTGTCGGCGGCGGAATTCGAGGCCGCGAAGGAACTGGCCAACCGGGTGCTGGTCGTGAACGAGGCGCCGCAGGACTACCTGCGCTCGCTGCCCGGGGATTCGGTGGACGCCTTTCTGCTGGGGCGGATGGACCTGCGGGGCCTGGAAGGCGAGCTCTGCCGCATCGCCCGCCCGGGCGCGCGGCTCTCGTTCGTCACCGAGCAGCCGGAGGCGCGTCCGCCGCTCGGGTTCGTTCCGCAGGGCAAGCCCCGCGACGCCGGCTTCTTCCCGGGCTTCCTGGTGGCGGCGCTGCTGCCGACCTGATATGCCGATCGCCCTTTGTCACGGGGACCAGATCGTGGACCTGGTATTCTGGGTTTGCGGGCTCCTCGCCGCCTGCCCTATCTGCTGGATTTTATGCGACAAGCTTGAACGGTGGCAGCGCCGACAGCGACCCCCATGATCACGCTGGCGGTCTTGCTGCTGCTCTGGCAGTGGCTGAGAGGGCGCTGTCGGAAGGGGCGGGCGTCCTAGTGCTTGGCGGCTTCCTTCTTTTCCGGGGCTTTCAGCCGCAGCGTCTCGTCGAACTTCTCCATCAGCTGCTGATGAAAGGCCAGCGCTTCGTCCTCGCGGAAGAAGCGCTTGATCAGGGGCTGGACCAGGACCTGCCGGCCGCCGCGCTCGTTCACCTCTTCGACGTTCGTCTCGTGGGTGGCGAACTCGGGCGACGTCGCAAAGTCGTAGAGCTTGAACGTGAGGATCTTGTAGTGCTTGCCGTCGAGGCCCTCGACGTAGGTGTGGCGCAGCTGGCGCGCGCGCTCGACGAGGGGCAGCTCCTGGAGGACTTTCATGGGCGCTATTCTACCGACGACGGCGCCGAATTGAAGAACTTTTCGAGCTCGTCGAGGTCCCGCGTCACCCGGCACTCCGGAAGGCTGGCCAGCACCTCCGCGCCGTAGCTCTTGGTGAAGAGCCGCGTGTCGAAGATCACCACGACGCCCCGGTCGCTGCGGCGACGGATGAGGCGGCCGAAGCCCTGGCGCAGGTCGAGGATCGCCTTGGGCAGCGAGTAGTTCGAGAAACTCTGCGGGTCGCGCTCCTGCAGCGCCTCGAGAAGCGGGTCGCCGGGGTTCATGAACGGGATCTTGTCGATCACCAGGCAGGAGAGCGCCTCGCCGGGGATGTCGACCCCCTGCCAGAAGCTCGAGGTGGCGAAGAGAGCCGTCCCCTCGTCGCGGCGGAACTCCTTGAGGAGCTTCGAGCGCGGCTTGTCGCCCTGCCGCAGGATCTTCACCCCCGTCGGCTCCGCCGCCTGCGCGCACTGCTCGAGGTTCTTGTACGAGGTGAAGAGGCACATCGTCCGGCCCCGCAGGAACGTGACGATCCGGTTGATGTGGCCCGACATCTCCTGGGCGAAGCCGGGGTCGTTCGGCAGGCACTTCATCTTCGGGATGACGAGGATCTGCTGCTCCCGGTGGTCGAAGGGCGAGGGGACCTGCATCTCCTGGGCGTCCTGGGCGCCCGTTTCGCGCTTCAGGAAGCCGAATTCGCCGTTGGCCGTCAGGGTGGCGGAGGTCAGGATCACCGTCGAGGTGGACTTGAAGAGCTGCTCCCGGAGGATCTCGCTGACGTCGATGACGCGCGCGAAGAGGCGCGACGCGCGGTCGTCCTTCTCGGCCCAGTAGACGCAGTTCGGATCGTCGAGCTGGATGAACTTCATCAGCGTCTCGACGTAGTGCTCCGCGGCGCCGCCGAACTTGCCGATCTTGTCGAGCTCCTCCTCGTCCTCGGTCGCGGCCTTGGCGTCCTTGAGCATCAGCTGGTACTCGCCGATGGTCTTGAGAAGGTCGTCGGCGTCGATCCAGCGGGGCTTGCGGAGGCGGCGGTCCGAGCTGTCGCGGACACGTCCGAAGAACGCCCGCGAGGCCTGGCGGAGCCGCTCGGCCATGCCGCCACGGCGGAGGTGGTTCGCTCCGCGGACCAGCATGGTGATCGAGAAGGGGGTCAGCCGCATCCCGAAGAAGTCGCGCGCGATGTCGGCCATGTCGTGCGCCTCGTCGCAGATCACCGTCGAGGCGGAGGGCAGAATGACGTCGCCGGCCCCGAACGCCTTCACGCGGAGATGGGCGAAGAAGAGGTGGTAGTTGGTCACGATCACCTGCGCGCCGCGGAGGCGGCGGCGGGCGTCCATCGCGAAGCAGTCCTCGTAGAAGCGGCACTGCGAGCCGTTGCAGAGCTCGGACACGCCGTTCACGCGGTTCCAGACCGAATCCTCGGGCTCGAAGTCGAGGTCGCTCAGGTCCCCCGTGTGGGTCTCGTCCGCCCAGGCCTCGATCTTCTGGAAGTGGCGGAGCTCCTTGCGGTCGAAGGTGACGTGCATGAGCTCGTCGCGGGTCTCCTGAAAGCGGTCCATGCACAGGTAGTTGTTGATGCCCTTGATGAGCGCCCAGGTGAACTTGCGGGGCATGATCTTCGCGAGCCCAGGCAGGTCCTTCTCGACGATCTGCTCCTGGAGCGCGATGTTGGCGGTGCAGACGACGACCCGCGAGTCGGTGGCGATCGCGTGCTCGATCGCCGGGATCAGGTAGGCGTAGGTCTTGCCGATCCCGCAGGGCGCCTCGATGGACAGGTGCCGCTTCTCCGTGATGGCGCGGTCGACCGCCTGGGCCATCTCGATCTGCCCGGCGCGGATCTCGTACTCGCGCGACTTCTGCTCGAGGAGCCCGCCGGGGCCGAAATACCCGTTGATCATGATGGACCGTTATACTAGATCCGAGTGATCTCCACGCCAAGGAGCGTGGAGAATTCGGCGGCGACCTGGTCGGCATCCTCCTGCCGGTCGCAGGCCCCGATCCCGATCCGGCGTCCGTCGCCCAGCGCGAGCGCGACGATCCAGGCGGGCGGGGGCCCGATGTCCTTTCGTTCCACCGCGCTCACGTCGGCGAAGCGGACCTTGGCCAGCGATTGCCCCTGCTCGCGGGGCACCATGAGGGCCAGCGTCCGGGCGCGGCGGTCGACCTCGAGGTGGAAGAGGGGCCGGTTGAGCAGGTCGAGCATCCCGCAGTAGGCGGCGGCTGATGCAAGCAGCATCGGCACAAGGACCACGAGCCACCCGGTCCAGGTGCCCACCCGGAGCGAGAAGATGACGGAGCCGGCCACCAGGGCCAGGGCGAACGAGACCCAAATAATGCCGCGGAGCGTGCGGCGCTTCGGCCGGTACGCGTAGAGCGTCCGGTCCTCGCTGCTCGAGACCGCCTGCAGGAATCCCAGCGGCTGCTTCATCGGGACCATTCTAGTCTTCGGGGCCTAAGAAATATCCTGAACCGGCACTTGACAATGCATAATGTATGCCCCACACTTCTAATACTCAGCTGGTGGGGAATTTAGGGGAGGAGTTATGTTCGGCAGAGAAAAAGGCGGGAGAAACGACGGGGTGGCCGTGGCGCCTCCCCCAATGGCCCCGGTCGCCGAAGCGGCGCCGGTTCCGCAGCACTCCAACGGGCATGCGCCCGCGCCGGCGACGACCGAGTCCGTGTTCGGCCCGACGCTGGTCTTCAAGGGCGAGATCAACTTCCAGGATGCCATCCGCATCGAAGGCCTGATCCAGGGGAAGGTGACCGGCGAGGGCCGCGTCATCATCGCCCAGCGCGGCAAGGTCATGGGCGACATCATGGCCGCCCAGGTCGTCGTCGAGGGCACGGTCCAGGGCAACGTTACCGCGGCCGATCGCCTCGACATCGCCGGCACCGCGCAGATCGCGGGGGATCTGAAAGCGCTCCGCTTCACGGTCGCCGAAGGCGCCAAGATCGTCGGTCGCCTGGACATCGACTCCGATTCGATGAGCATCCAGGCGCCGCCCGCCGCCCCGGAAGGCGAAAAGGCTCCCGCGCGCTCGGGCGACGCGCTCGACAAAGTCTTCTGAGCGGCCGAATCCCGCTGATCCTCCCTGAACCCGCGCGCCGGTGACGACCGGCGCGCGGTTCCGGTTTCCGTTGTGTTTCACTCGCGGATGTGGTGAATTCACCGCATGGTTACCCTCGCCGACATCCGCGCCGCCCACAAGATCGTCTCGAAGGTCGCGATCCGGACCCCGATCCTGCCGCTGAAGTTCTTTGATCGGCCGGACACCTTCGTGAAGTGCGAGAACCTCCAGCGCACCGGCGCCTTCAAGATCCGCGGCGCCTTCAACCGGATCGCCCGCCTGCCGAAGTCCTGCAAGGGCGTCACCGCCTCGTCGAGCGGCAACCACGCCCAGGCGGTCGCGCTGGCCGCGAGGATGCGCGGCATCAAGGCCTGCATCGTGATGCTCGACCAGTCCGTCCCCCACAAGGTCGAAGGCACCAGGTCGTACGGCGCGGAGGTGATCCTCGGGGGCAACAACAGCGTCCTCATCACCGAGCGGGCCGAGCGCGAGGCCAAGGAGCGCGGCTACGTGTTCGTCCCGCCCTTCAACGATCCCCACATCATCGCGGGGCAGGGCACCGTCGGCCTCGAGATCGTCCAGGACCTGAAGGACGTGAAATCGGTCATCGTCCAGATCGGCGGCGGCGGGCTCTCGAGCGGCGTCATGACGGCCGTCAAGGAGTCCAACCCGAAGATCAAGGTCTTCGGCGTCGAGCCCGCCGGCGCCGCGAAGATGCGCGCGGCGCTCGATGCGGGCAAGCTGGTCACGCTGCCGTCGGTCGACACGGTCGCCGACGGCCTCAAGCCCCTGCGGGTCGGCCCGCTCACGCTGGAGCACGTCGGCAAGTACGCCGACGACGTGGTCCTCGTCAGCGACGAGGAGATCCTCGCGGCGACGCGGCACCTGATCATGAAAGAGAAGCTGGTGGTGGAGCCGTCCGGCGCCGCCGCCGTCGCGGCCGTCATGGCCGGCAAGCTCAAGCTTCCCAAGGGCCCGGCCGTCGCCATCCTCTCCGGCGGCAACGCCGACCTGAAGATGATCCTGGGATGAGCGGGATTCGCATCCGCCCCGCGAAGCTCCGCGATCTCGACGTCCTCGTGCAACAGCGCCGCGGAATGTTCGAGGCCATGCAGCCCTTCAGTCCGGAGGAGCACGCCGTCGGCGACCGCGAGTACCGCCGCTGGGCGAAGCGCTTGATGGAGAAGGGAGAGTTCGTGGGCTGGATCGCCGAGACGACGGCCGGGAGGCCGGTCGCGGGCGGCGCGGTCTGGATGCGGGAGCAGCAGCCCCGGCCGGGGAAGGCGGCGTACAAGATCCCGTACCTCCTCTCGATGTACACCGAGCCGGACTACCGAGGCCGCGGCCTCGCGACCCGGATCGTGAAGGAAGCCATGCGATGGTCGAGGCGCAACGGGCACGCGGTCATGACGTTGCATGCCTCGACCCAGGGTCGGCGCGTGTATAGCAGATTGCGCTGGGAGCGGACCTGGGAAATGCGCGTCAAACTGCGCTGAAATCGAGGGCTCGATGAAAAACTTCAGTTCGGTCGTCCTGTCGCTGTTGATCCTGGGGGCTTGCGGGTCGTCGCAGGAAGTCCGCCGCGACTTCCCGGCCCCCGCGACGCTGCCCTCGAAGGCGGACCTGCCCGACCCGCTCCTCAGCTTCGACGGCCGCAAGGTCGAGACGCGCGAGCAGTGGGAGAGGGAGCGGAAGCCCGAGCTCAAGGCCCTCTTCCAGCACTACATGTACGGCTTCATGATCCCGCCGGTGGAGGTCGTGGGCCAGGAGCGGCGCTCCGACCCCAACGCGTTCGGAGGCAAGGCGACGCTGCGCGAGATCACCCTCAAGCTGGGGCCCAAGGGCTACCCGCTGAACCTGCTGCTCGTCGTCCCCAACAAGCGGAGCGGCCCCGCGCCCGTCTTCGTCGGCCTCAACTTCACCGGCAATCACACGCTCGTGACCGATCCCGCGGTTGCGATCCCGACCGCGTGGATGCGCCAGGGCAACAAGGGCGACGACGTCGTCGTGAACAACCGCGCGACCGAGAAGGGCCGCGGCAAGAACGTCGGGAACTGGGCGATCGAGCAGTCGATCGACCGCGGCTACGCCGTTGCCACGGTGTACTACGGCGACATCTTCCCGGACAAGGCGGACTTCAACGACGGCGTGTTCCCGGTCTTTTTCGCCCCGCAGCCGGGACAGAAGAGCCCCGGCGACGTCGCCCCGGGGGCCATCTCGATGTGGGCCTGGGGGGTTCACCGGATCGTCGACTACCTCGTGACGGTCCCGGAGCTCGACAAGGCGCGGATCGCCGTGACGGGCCACTCGCGGCTGGGCAAGACGGCCCTTTTGGCGGCGGCCTTCGACGAGCGCATCGCGCTGGCCATCCCGCACCAGGCGGGCTGCGGCGGCACCGGCCCTAGCCGCTCGAAGAACGCGAAGGCCGAGTCGGTGCAGCGCATCAACACCAGCTTCCCGCACTGGTTCGACGACAACTTCAAGAAGTTCAACGAGGCGAACGACCGCATCCCCTTCGACCAGCACTGCCTGGTGGCGCTCTGCGCGCCCCGGCCCGTTCTCTACACCAACGGCGTCGAGGACCAGTGGGCCAACCCCGACGGCCAGTTTGAGATGCTGAAGGCGGCGTCGCCGGTCTACAAGCTCCTTGGCCAGGAGGGCATCGGCGCGAGCGAGATGCCGCCGCTCGGGAAGCTGGTGGACAGCCGCCTTGGTTACTACATCCGCACGGGGCCGCACGTCTCCGACCCGGACTATTGGAAGACGTTCCTCGACTACGCGGACAAGTACTTCAAGAAGAGCTAGGCCCTCAGGGGAACGACGGCAGGTACGGCTGCGACGAGGAGAAGACGCCGTTCCCGAGCGCGGCTGCCCACATCGCCGCCGCCTTCCATTCGCCCGACGCGCTCAGGTGGATGCCGTCGACGCGGTCTTCGGTCGCCAGCGTGTCGTAGTCGGGCCCCACGAAGCAGTAGGCGGTCTGGCTCATCCGGTCCTGCGCGTGGCGCACCGCGGTCGCCCCCGTCGGCGTCTGCCGGTTGATCACCATCGCGAGCGAGCCGTAGCCCAGGTCCGCTCGCGCCTGGTTCACCCACGTCTGGTAGTTCTGCAGGATCACGTCCTCGTTCGGTTCGGGCCAGTCGTTCTGTCCGTGGTCGCAGAGCACGGCTCGGATTCCCGTCAGCGGGACATATGACTTCAGCACGTTGTACACGTTGATGTAGGGCATCCGGATCGAAGCGTTCACGAAGGAGTGGGGGAACCAGATCCCCTGCGACGACTTCGCCCAGTGCTCGAGGCTCGTGCCGCCGAAGGCCGCGTTGTAGATCAGCACCGGGACGTTCTGCTGCTGCGCCACGTACTCCCCGAACTTCGCCCAGAAGTAGGTGTTGCTGCCGAACGGCGCCGGCGCGATCCCGTTGCCGAAAGGGACGAAGACGTTGCGCGGCAGGTATTGCGGGTCGCCGGTCTGAAGGTAGGTCTGGAATGACGGCGACACGGTGTCGAGCGGCGTCGTGCTGACGCGGTCGTCATTGGAGCCGTCGATGTTGATGTCGCCACCCTGGGCGACGGAGTGGCCGGAGACCGCGAAGACCTCGCCGATGCCCACGCGGTCGAGGGATGCGGACGCCACGATCGTGGCGCCGACCCAGGCGCGCAGCTCGAGACTGTACCAGCCGCCCTGGACCGCGAGGGACCCGCGAAACGATCCGCCGGAGGGGGCGGCGTCGATCATGGTCCAATCGACCGCCGTCCCCTGGCCCGCGGCTCTCGGAAGCATGCGCGCGTCGACCCGCGTGACGCCGGCCGAGCACGCGCCGCGGATCGGGACCGCGGCCCAGTTGGCGTTGTTGCGCTGGTAGACGATCCGGCTGACCGGAGTCGTGATCGAGATGGTGCCGCTGGGCGGCGGGCCTCCGCCCGACGGGAGGTCCAGGGTCACGGAATCAAACACGGCGGTGGTGACGGCGGCATTGTTGTGGGCGGTGACGCAGAGGCCGGCATAGACGGTCGCGGCCATCGGGATCGTGACGCTGCCGATCGAGGTCCAGCCCGCGCCGTCGGAGGAGACCGCGCCCGAGAACGTGTCGCCCTGGCGGGTGAGCCGCACCCAGACGGGCGTGCCGAGGCCGGGCCCCCACGAGAGCCCGCAGCCCTGCGTCGTCTGGGTCCGGTACTGCAGCGTCGTCCCGTTGCCGGGCGTGACGACGGTCATGGCGAACTTGGAGTCGGCGTTGAGGGTTTCGCGGATCATGACGCCGGCCTTGGCCCACGCGTCGGTGTTGCCGAGGCTGAGGACGCGCGCGCGGAGCTCGCCGTCGCCGCTCAGCGGGCGCGAGACGAACTGGAAGGCGTCGGCGGCGTCCCAGATGTCCGTCCCCGACGCCGAGACCGTGAAGCTGCCGGAGGAGAGGGTCGTGCCGCCGGAATGCCCGACGGCGCCGACGTCACGGTTGCTCCAGCCGTCGGAGAGGGCCGCGGAGGCTCCCGCGTGGGAGGAACCTCCGGCGTTGCCCGGACCGCATCCACCGTGGTTGAGGGCCAGGAGGCCGATGAGGATGGACAAACGCCGGAAGTTCATGAGAAACCCTCCCGCTGCGGTTCGCCCGGCCTTCTTTTGTCCGAAGGCTCAGGTTCCGCGTGGGAATTCGCGAGCGGGAAGGGCGCTGATCTGGCGGTCCTGGAGGCGGTCCAGGGCAAGCTGCGACACGATCGAGCCCACGAGGGCCATCCCCATGTCCTTCTGGGTGTCCCAGACGTCGCCCTGCGACCCGAGGAAGGCGTCGCCCTGCTCGGGGGCCGTCCAGATCGCGGCCTGCCACTCGATGAGCTCGTAGCAGGCGCTGACGGCGAGGGAGACCGAGGAGCAGATCCAGAAGAGGGCCTTGCCGGGGCGCAGCGGCGTGCAGCGGATCAGCATCTCCCGCGCCAGCAGCGCCGGGATGACGCCCTGGAAGAAGTGGCCCAGGCGGTCGAAATGGTTCCGCTGCAGGTGGAAGAGGTCGCGCACCCAGAAGCCGAGCGGCACCTCCGCATAGGTGTACTTGCCGCCGACCATCAGGATGAGCGAGAACAGGAAGATGACGGTGTAGGTGACCGGCGTCATCTGCCAGCGGCGGTACGTGAGCGCGAGCGCCGCCCCGCCGGCAATCGCCGGGAAGACTTCCATGAGCCAGACCGCGCGGTCCTTGGGGGCGAAGCCCGACCAGGCCAGCACGAGGATCCCGGTGATCAGCAGGGCCAGCGGGCCGCGGCGCTCAGGCGTCGTGCTCATGCTCTTCCTCCTGGTGGCGCCGGGCGTGGTCGATCACGGTCTCGACGTGCTGCACCCAGCCCCGGGCAATATCGAGGCGGCCGAGCGAGGCCGGCGCCGGGGGATTGCTCTTCATTCGTTCGAGGAAGAACGAGTAGAGCCGGATCATCTCCGGTACGTCGGGCTTGGTTTCCGCGAGGAATCCGAAGCCGTAGGTCGCGAGCGCGTCGGTCGGATGGCGCTTCGCGAAGACCGAGAGCGAGGCCTTGGCGGCGTCGAAGTCGCGCCGCCGCGCGTGCACAAGGCCGAGGTTGAAGTGGGCGGCGTCGAAGTCGGCGTCGGCGCTGAGGACGTCGAGGTAGGCCTTCACGGCCTCGTCGAGGCGTCCCGTGTTCGCCATCAGGATGCCCTTGTGGTTGAGGGCGACGGGCTTGATCCAGCGGGAGCCCTTGCCGGCCAGCTCGTCGAAGTACGTGATCGCCTCGTCGACGAAGCGCTGCTCGATCGCGAGGTTCCGGAGGAAGACCACGGGCAGCTCTCGGGGGAAGCCCAGGCGCTCGACCTCGTCGGGCTTCTCGACGACGAGCCCGATGACGCGCTTCGAGGCCTCGAAGGAGGCGCGGGGGAACTTCACCGCGTAGACTTCCGACTGCGCATGGAGGAGGTCGACGCGGTCCGGCGCGTGCTTGAGCCCCTCGGCGAGCGCCTCTTCGGCGCCCACGATGTCCCGCAGTTCCAGCTGCACCTGCCCGAGCAGGAGCCAGGAGTCGGGGTCGGTCGGGGCCTTCTTGACGACTTCGGCCAGCGCCTCGCGGGCGCGGGCCAGCTTGCCCAGCCGCAGCGCGCAGGCGCCGATCTGGCGGAGCGCCGCGACCCGCTCGGCCTCGTTGGCCATCTCGAGGCTGGCCTCGTAGACGGCGAGCGCCTGGTCGAAGTAGCCCTCTCCCTCGAGCGCGCGGGCGCGCTTGAGGTCCCGTCCGACGAGCCACTTTCTCACGAAATCCATCGATCGCTCATTGCTTGGTGAGTTGGTCGGCGAGGCGCTGGGGCTCCGGAAGACGATAGCGCGGCGCGCAGGCGAGCACCACGGAAATCGCGCTCTTCAGGCCGACCCGGTGGCCGGTGGAGACGTAGACGACGTTGCAGCCGTCGCGGGTCCGCAGCGCGGCGCCGATCCGCTCTCCCTTGTGGACGAGCGGCGACCAGGCGCCCCGCTCGGGCGGCGGCTCGTCGTAGTCCCCGCAGAGCCGGGACTTGGCGCAGCCGATCGTCGGCACGTCGAGCACCAGTCCGAGGTGGCTCGCGATCCCCAGGCGCCTCGGGTGGGCGATCCCCTGGCCGTCGACGATGATGACGTCGGGCCGCGTCCGGACCTTCTTCCACGCCGAGAGCAGCGGCGGGATCTCGCGGAAGGAGAGCAGGCCGGGGATGTAGGGGAAGGGGACGCGTTCGTCGACCACGACCTTCTCGAGCAGCTCCAGGCCTCGCAGGAGGACGAAGACGGCCCGCGCGACGTCGCCCTTGTAGCTCACGTCGGCCCCCGCGACGATGCGCGGCCGTACCGAGCCCTTGCGGACGACCAGATCCTTCAGCTGCTTCTGGATCTGGACCGCGTCGGACGGCGACGCCGGAGTCGGGAACTCGCGGGCGACGATCATGCGGCTATGCTATCGCGGCCGGGGGGGACATTCAAAGCCGTCCACGCGCCGCCAGGCGTCGTCCTGCTGGAGCATGAAGACGTCGCATGCGAGCGCGGCGTCCCGCAGCGCGAAGCGGCAATAGTGGAAGGGTCGTTCGCGCGGGCCGGTGTAGCGGTCGGCATGGCGGGGCTTCTCGGTCTCGAGGTCCCGGGTCGGCCCGCCCCCTCCACCGGAGACCAGGAACTGCACCCCGTTCTTCTCGAAACGCTCGTAGTTGTGGACGTGGCCGCTGAAGAAGACGCGGACCTTGGGCGTCAGCCGCGAGACGAAGTGCTCCTGCACCTCGCGGGACTCGGAGAGGCCCCGCGCATTCGTGTAGGGCGGGTGGTGGCAGACGAGGATCACGTGGCGGACCGCGGCGTCCGCCTCGGCCGTCCGCAGGAGCTCCGCGAGCCAGCGGTCCTGCTCCCGGATCTGCTCGGCGCTGAGCTCGTCGAAGTTGGAATCGAGGATCCCGATCCGCAGCGCGCCGAAGCGCACGTCGTACCAGCGGCGCGTGCCGACGTGGGGGAAGACTTCGGCCCGATACTGGAGCGCCGTCCCGGCGCCGCCGTAATAGTCGTGGTTCCCGAGGGCGGGGAAGTAGGCGACGGCGCCCGAGAAGAGGAGTTCGTTCTCGTCGCAGAACCTCATCCAGTCGGCCCGGCGCCCGCCGTGGCACACGACGTCGCCGCTGTTGACCACGAAGGCCGGCGCCTCGGCGAGGATGGCCCGGATCACGGCCCGGCGTTCCTCGTCGAAGTGGGGGCGCCAGAATTCGAGCGTCATCGTCTTCTGAGTATCGCCGACGAAGATGAAGCAGGGCGGAGCGTCGGGCCGGGTCGTGCCCGGCGCGGCGGGAAGGGGAGGCTCGACGGCGCAGCCGACGGCGAGCAGGGAGAGCAGCGCGAGCGCGGACCTCACTTCTTGTCCGGCGGGCGGAGCGCGGCCAGGTGGGGCTCCTCGAGGGCCGTCCAGGTCCAGGTGCCGCCCGCGCCGCTGAACTTGACGTCCACGACGATCTTGCCGAGCTTGCTCGCGTTCTCGATCTTGAGGAGCCCGACCCAGAAGTCCTTGCCGACGCCGTCGTAGCCGATTGCCTTGGGGTCCGGGTCGCTCGCGGGGACCTTGCTGATGTCGGTCTTCATGGCCGCGGCCGTGATCGACCTCCGGATGGGCGACATCTTCTTCCCGTCCGCCGTGATCGTGACTTCAAGCTGCCCCTCGGGCTTGACCTTGTCGTCGAAACCGTCGACGCGCAGCCGGAGGAAGATGGTGTCGCCGCTGTACTGCTGCTGCTTGTTCACCGTCTTGTACACGCCGCCGAACGTGCGGAAGCCCATCACGCCGACCTTCGGCCCGGCCTCAGGGTCGACGTAGATTTTCGGCGACTTCGACTGGAGGTTGTCCCAGGTTTGGCTGCGCTCCTGGTTCTCGAGGGTGTAGCGGACGTTGATCTTGTGCGTGAAGCGCGTGGCCAGGGGCACCGTCACGCCCTTCAGGATGAAGCCCGCGCCTTTTCGGGCGCCGATCTTGGCGACCTGCTCGCGCGGCATGGTGCCGAGCGGGAACTTGTTGTCGCCGATGATGACGATCTCGATCGTCACGTTCGTCAGCTCGAAGGGCGTGCGGTTGAGGATCGACCCTTCGGCGACGATCGCGCGGTCAAACTCCGAGTTCTGGATCGCGAAGGTGACGAGATCGACGCAGGCGACGTCCGGGTCGGGGACCGCGGGCGTCTGCTGGAGCAGCAGGGCGGCCAGAAGCGCGATCATTCCCATGCATGGTACCTGCTGCGGCAGGGCAGGGGAAGCTTCGTCGACTGATTGGCCACGGAGCCCTCCGAGCCCTCAGAGGAAGCGACTCTGTGGGCTCCGCGGGCTCTGTGGCCAATCCGGGGCTAGCGGACGCGGCGCGCGGCCGAGTCGATCGAGGATGCCAGGTTCTGAAGCATGTCCTTCAGCGACTGGCGCGAGTCTCCCGCGTGCACGAAGCGGCAGCCGAGGATGAAGTGCCCCTTGGCGGTCTCGGCGTCCACCCAGCGGACTTCCGCGGAGAGCTCGATGCGCGCGGGCACCCGGAGCGTCACCTTGACGCTGTCTCCGACCGCGTGGCTTTCCGAGCTGACCAGCTTGATGCCGTCCAGGCTGATGTCTCGAACCGGAACCTTGATGGTTTCCTTGGAGCCTTTGATTTCACAGGGAACAACGAGTCGGACCCTACTCGCCTGGCGACCTGAAGCCACGGGACTCTCCACGTGTGACATGCGAACCCACCCCCGAAATTCTATCCCTTAGTACCCGCGGGGGTCGGGGATTTGTATCAAAAAGTGAATTTTCGCTGAAAAACCAGGGCCAGAAGCCCAATGCCGAGCAGCGCCCAGGTCGACGGCTCGGGCGTGCCGTAGAGTGTCTGCAGCGCGGCGATGTCGTTCGGGGAGAGCACCTGGTGCTGCTCGCCCATGACGATGTTGGAATCCATCACGGAGTTGGGATCGCCCGGCGCGAAGCCCAGGCCGAGGCCGAAGCCGAACTCCCGCATGATGAGGGTGAAGAAGTCGAACTGGTTCGCCGGCGCGGGGCCGGGCCCGAGGAAATAAGGCTGGGGCCCGGACGGGTTGGAGTCGAGGGTGATCGCCGCGGAGGTGATCTGGCGCCAGGGGGTTCCGTCGGGGTAGGTGCCGGCGCCGGGGACGGTCGTGATGGTCCGGGTCGCCAGGTTGGTGAACGGGTTGTTCAGGTTCTGCATCGTGAAGTCGATCGCGCCGGCCGTGGCCGTTCCCACCTCCACCAGGCGGACCGACGCGGTCGTGCTGGACCACACCGCGGCCGCCTGGTTGATCAGGGCGTGCTGCGCCGCGCTGATGGTCGTGGTATCCACGAAGTAGGTGACGTCGATCTTCGGGATGTAGCCGGGCACGGGCGTCGTCCGCTGGGTGAGGTACGTGCCGGGGAAGTTCGCCGGATCGCCGTACTGCTGCTGGGCGTGGAGCAGCGCCGAGCAGGAGAAAAGGAGGACTGGGAAACTCCAGCAACGACGCACGTTGAGACTCACAGGCATCCTTAGTGTATCGGTCATTTTTCGGAACGGCAACAGGGGGAATCCTGACGGACGCTTCCGGTGCTATCCTTCGTTAGGGTCCTGAGGGTTCGAGCCATGAAGAAGAGAGTCGTCGCGGCGCTCCTGCTGGTCTGGGGACTGTCGTCCGCGGCCCGGGCGGACAATTGGCCCGCCTGGCGCGGCGCGGACGGCCAGGGACACTGCGGCGAGAAGGGCCTGCCGCTGAAGTGGGGGCCGAGCGAAAACGTCCGCTGGAAGGTCGCGCTTCCGGATTCCGGCAGCTCGACGCCCGCCGTCTGGGAGGATCGGGTCTTCGTCACCCAGGCGAGCGAGAAGACGGGCTGGCCTCCGAAGGGCGGCAACGGCGGGACCGCGAAGGCGCGCAAGCGGTCGCTGCTCTGCTTCGCCCGCGCGGACGGGAAGCTGCTCTGGCAGGCGGATGTGATCTACGACGAGGAGGAGTCCACCCACCCGACCAACCCCTTCTGCTCGGCATCCCCGGCGACGGACGGGGAACGGGTCGTGGTGAGCCACGGCTCGGCCGGACTGCACTGCTACGACCTCTCCGGCAAGGAGCTCTGGAAGGTCGACGCCGGAAAGATGGAGCACCAGTGGGGGAACGCGTCGTCGCCCGTCCTTTACGAGGACCTCTGCATTCTCTGGTGCGGCCCCGGCGAGAAGCAGTTCCTTCTCGCGGTGAACAAGAAGACCGGTGCGAAAGTCTGGCAGCACGACGAGGCGCCCGGCGACGGGAAGAAGTTCATCGGGTCGTGGAGCACGCCGATCCTCGCGAAGGTGGACGGCAAGGACCAGCTGATCCTGAGCGTCGTCCAGAAGCTGAAGGGCTTCGACCCGAAGACCGGGAAGGAACTCTGGTCCTGCGACGGCCTGGGCAACCTCGTCTACACCTCGCCCCTGCTCGCGGACGGGATCGCGGTGGCGATGTCCGGCTACGGCGGGCCCGCGCTCGCCGTCAAGCTGGGCGGCAGCGGCGACATCACGAAGGACCGGCTCTGGCAGACGCCCCGGAACCCGCAGCGCATCGGGAGCGGTGTGATCGCCGACGGGCACGTCTACATGGTCGAGGACGACGGGAACCCGCACTGCTTCGAGCTCAAGAGCGGGCAGGAGCTCTGGAAGGGCCAGATCGAGAAGCGTCCCGCCGGCGGCGCCTGGGGCTCGATGCTGCACCTCGACGGCAAGCTCTACATCACCGACCGCGGCGGCACCACGATGATCTTCGCGGCCAACCCGAAGTTCGAGCTGCTCGGGACGAACCGGCTGGGGGAGCACACCGACGCGTCGATCGCGGTCTCCAACGGCGACCTCTTCATCCGCACCTACAAGTCGCTCTGGTGCATTTCGGAGAAGAAGTAGGCGAAATCGGCGAACCTTGGCGCAGCCTGCCGGTTTGAGTCCTCGGCTATGATGATGCGCTGCCTTCCGTTCCGCAACGACCCGCCTCACGCGCGGGCATAACCTGCCCGCCGTTCGTTCCTGATTCCACCCCGTCTTTTTTTGCCGCCCGGAGATTCTCTTTATGAAGCGCTATGACAAAGACATTCTGTTGAAAGAAACCCTGCGGAGCGAAGCCCGCGGCTACCACAAGCTGAAGAAGCAGAACGGCGGTCCCGGACAGTTCGCCATCGTCGAGCTGATCATGAGACCGCTCGCCCGAGGCGGCGGCTTCCGCTTCCTGAACTCGGTCATCGAGGGGCGCATCCCCGACGAGTTCGTCCCGTCCCTGGAGAAGGGCACGAGGGAAGCCCTGGCCCGCGGCGGCCTGGCGGGCTTCCCGGTCGTGGACGTCCAGGTCGAGGTCCTCGACGGCGCCCACCATCGGAAGGACTCCCACGGACGCGACTTCCAGACGGCCGGCCGGATGGCGGTCCAGAACGCGCTTTGCACCGGGAAGTCGGCGTTCCTGGAGCCGCTCGGGGCGTTCGAGATCGGCTGCCCGACAGGCGCGATCGGCGCCGTGCTGGGCCGCCTGAGCGCCCGTCGGGCCCACGTCCGGGAAATGGATTTCCAGGACACGGTCCACGTTATCCGGGGCGAGATCCCGTTCCTCGAGCTCGAGGGGCTGGAGTCGGAGCTCCGCTCGTTGACCAGCGGGTCCGGGACCTTCCAGGTGTCGGCGTCCCACGACGACCTGATGCCCGAGTCGATCACGGAGGCCGTTCTTCGGCAGCTCCGCGAAGAGCAGGACTGACTGGGGCGGGGGAGGAGGGGCGACCCTCCTCCTCCGCACTTTTCGGGAACTTCCCGACACAAATGCGCTACTAAGGAGTATGAAGAAGATGATGCTGACCTTCGCCTTCGCGCCCCTCCTCGCCCTGGCGGCCGCCGCTCAGGACGTCTCCTGGAGCGACCTCGCGGTCGGCGACCGCATCGAGGTGACGTTCCAGAGCGGGAACACGATCAGCGGCTCGCTGGTCGCCACGAATCCCAAGACGTCCTCGATCGACTACTCGAAGGAGTCGTCGCTCGTGCTGGACGTCACCTGGGAGTACCCGGGGCTCAACGGCACCATGACCGTCGCCAAGAAGGAGGTCAAGAGCCTGCGCAAGCTGCGCGTGATGGACGAGAAGATGAAGCAGCGGCTCCTCGAGATGAAGCAGAAGCTCGCCGCCGACAACGCGAAGGCCGCCGAGCCGAAGGCCGATCCCGCTCCCGTCGAACCGAAGGTCGAGCCGAAGCCGGAGGCCCCGAAGACGGAAGACGAGAAGCTGAAGGCAGAGCTGCAGGCGAAGAAGGACGCCGAAGAGCGGAAGAAGGCAATGGACTTCTACGCAAAGTTCCCCTCCCCGTACTGGGGCCCCGAGCGGCACATCGTGAACGTGCAGAAGAAAGCCCGCGGCCAGGCCCTGAGCGCCGCCGAGATCGAGTTCGAGGCCGGCTATCTCGAGCTTTGGGACAAGGGCCGGGCCGCGTCGGCGCCCAAGAAGGACTGATTCCTACTTCTTCCCCAGGCACTCCGGGCAGCCGTCGGGGGCCGTCCCGCCCATCCAGAGGCTGAGCGAGAACGCCGGTCCCGTGCGCTGGTCGACTTTCTTCAATCCCGCCTTCGACAATTGCTCCGCCGCGGCGTCGAAGGCCGACCCCGCGCCGGATTCTCCGGCCACGACCACCCAGGAGTGGGCCGTGTGCTTGCTGAGCGGCGTGATCACGTCGTCCTTGGAAAGTCCCCAGATCTCCACCCGGTGGGTGACGGGGGCGGAGTGGATCGTCAGGCTCAGGCGGCGCCGCGTGTCCGGGTCGAGCGCGGCCCCGTCGCAGGTCGCTCCCGGGTAGCTCGAGAGGGTCCAGCGGCGCAGCTCTTCGCGGGTCAGGAGGGCCAGCCGCGCGGGCTTGGGCTCGGAAACCCAGTTGGCCTCGAGGTGGCCGGCCACGAACTTCTCGACGCGCTCCAGCAGCCCGGTTGTCGACGCGGTGAAGGCCATAGCGTACCGCAAGTATAGCTCCGAAGCATTCCTTCTGCTATAACCGGTGGCCCGGGTCCCCCAAGGGCGGGGGATGAGATGTGGCGCGGGACCCGGAGTTCAGGAGGAACCCCTATGGCCGACAAGGCCCTGGAAGCGCTGCTGACCGAGACCCGCACGTTCGCGCCCTCGAAGGACTTCGTCAAGAACGCGGCCGCCAAGGACGCCAAGGTCTACAAGCCGAAGGACCGGCTGAAGTTCTGGGAATCCTTCGCCAAGGAACTCCACTGGTTCAAGAACTGGACCAAGGTCCTCGACTGGAAGGTTCCCTTCGCCAAGTGGTTCGTCGGCGGCAAGACCAACATGTCGTACAACTGCCTCGACCGCCACCTCTCCACGGCGCGCCGCAACAAGGCCGCGATCGTCTGGGAGGGCGAGCCGGGCGAGGAGCGGACGCTGACCTACCAGCAGCTCCATCGCGAGGTCTGCCGCTTCGCCAACGGGCTCAAGTCCCTCGGCGTCAAGAAGGGCGACCGCGTCACCCTCTACATGCCGATGATCCCCGAGCTCGCCATCGCGATGCTCGCCTGCGCCCGCATCGGCGCCCCGCACAGCGTCATCTTCGGCGGGTTCAGCGCCGAGACGCTGCGCGACCGCACGAACGACTGCCAGTCCTCGCTCGTGGTCACCGCCGACGGCGGCTATCGCCGCGGCACGGTCATCAACCTCAAGAAGATCGCCGACGAAGGCCTCCAGGGCTCGCAGGTCGTCAAGAAGGTCGTCGTCTTCAAGCGCCTTCCCGCCGGGGACACCCCGATGCAGGAGGGCCGCGACGTCTGGTGGCACGACGTCGTCAAGGACCAGTCCGGAGACTGCCCCGCCGAGCCGATGGACGCGGAGGATATGCTGTTCCTCCTCTACACCAGCGGCTCCACCGGCAAGCCCAAGGGCATCCTTCACACGACCGGCGGCTACATGACCGGCGTGTACGCGACCTACAAGTGGATCTTCGACGCCAAGGACACGGACATCTACTGGTGCACGGCCGACATCGGCTGGGTCACCGGGCACTCCTACGTCGTCTACGGGCCGCTGCTCAACGGGGCGACCGTGCTGATGTACGAGGGCGCGCCCGACTTCCCCGCGAAGGACCGCTTCTGGTCGATCGTCGAGAAGTACAAGGTCACGATCCTCTACACGGCGCCGACGGCGATCCGCGCCTTCATGAAGTGGGGCGACGACCTGCCGAAGAAGCACGACCTGTCCTCGCTGCGGCTGCTGGGGTCCGTGGGCGAGCCGATCAATCCCGAGGCGTGGATGTGGTACCACAAGGTGATCGGCGGCGAGCGCTGCCCGATCGTCGACACCTGGTGGCAGACCGAGACGGGCCACATCCTGATCTCCCCGCTGCCGGGCATCACGAAGACGAAGCCCGGCTCCGCATGCACGGCGTTCCCCGGCATCGAGGCGGACGTCGTGAACGAGAAGGGCGAGGCCGTCGACGCCGGCCTGCTCGTCATCAAGTCCCCCTGGCCCGGCATGCTCCGGGGCATCTACGGCGACCCCGAGCGCTATAAGCAGACCTACTGGTCGAAGTTCGGCAAGTGGTACTTCGCCGGCGACGGCGCCAAGCGCGACAAGCAGGGCTACCTCTGGCTGCTGGGCCGCGTGGACGACGTCCTCAAGGTCAGCGGCCACCGTCTCTCGACGATGGAGATCGAGAGCGCGCTGGTGGACCACAAGGCGGTCGCCGAGGCGGCCGTGATCGGCAAGCACCACGAGATCAAGGAGAACGCGGTCGTCGCGTTCGTCTCGCTCCGCGCCGGCGCCGTGAGCAGCGACGGCGTGCTGGTCAAGGAGCTCAAGGAGCACGTGGTGAAGAAGATCGGATCGCTGGCGCGGCCCGACGACATCTTCATCACGGCCGAGCTGCCCAAGACCCGCTCGGGCAAGATCATGCGCCGCCTGCTGCGCGACATCGCGGAAGGGCGCGCGGTCGGCGACACGACCACCCTCGCGGACGCGAACGTCGTGAAGTCGCTCAAGGCTCAGTACGAGGACAAGGAATAACCAGTACCCAGTACACAGGCAGAGGCGTTCCCCACCCCGGCCTCCCCCGGGGGGAGGAGGAGGAAGCGATGAGCAAGAGCAACGGCCCCAAGACGATCGCCATTCTCCTGGAAGAGATCTACCAGGAGATGGAAGTGTGGTATCCGGCCTATCGCATCCGCGAGGCCGGGTACAAGACCCTCTTCGTGGGGACCGGCAAGCCGGAGTACAAGAGCAAGCTCGGATATCCGGCCAAGGCGGAGGCGGACGTCAAGGAGGTCAAGGCCAAGGACTTCGACGGCCTCATCGTCCCCGGCGGCTTCGCCCCGGACTTCCTGCGCCGCTCGCCCGAGGTTCTCGCGCTGGTCGCCGACATCGACAAGGCGGGCAAACCGATCGGGTCGATCTGCCATGCCGCGTGGGTGCTGGTCTCGGCGAAAATCCTGAAGGGCCGGACCGCGACCTGCTACTTCGCCATCAAGGACGACGTCATCAACGCGGGCGCGAAGTACGTCGACCAGGAGGTGGTCGTCGACGGGAACCTCGTGACCTCCCGGCGTCCCGACGACCTTCCTGCTTTCATGAGGGAATACCTCAAGCTGCTCGCCGCGAAGTAGAATCATGCATGGCTCCACGGATTGGACCTGAGCCGCCCGCTCCCCGGATGAGCGCGGCGGAGAAGTTCCTCCACGCGCTCCCCTTCGGGATCGGCATCCGGAACAAACCCCGCTACTTCCTCGACTATCTCAAGTCCCTCTGGCAGACCCGGCGCAACCCCGGCTACGCCCGGAAAATCCTCAAGCGCGGCGTCTGCGACGGCTGCTCGCTCGGGCCCGCGGGGCTCCGCGACGACGTCGCCGACGGGACGCACCTCTGCAGCCTCCGCCTCGCCCAGCTGAGGTACCAGGTCATGGAGGCCATCGGGGGCGAGCACCTGGGCGACGTGCGGATCTTCGAGGACGCCGACGCCGCCGAATTGCGGGGGCTCGGCCGCATCCCCAAGCCCCTGATCCGGAACCGCGGCGAGAACGGCCTCACGGAAACCACCTGGGACGAGGCCCTGGACCTCATCGCCGAAAAGGTGAAGCCGATGGAGCCGCGGCGGACCGCCTGGTTCGCCGGGGCGGACACCCTGACGAACGAAGGCGCCTTCTCGTTCCGCGAGATCGCGAGCGGGCTGGGCTGCCCGAACGTCGATTCGTCCGTCCGCTTCGGCTACGGGACGGCGGTCGCGGGCCTCGCGGACGTGTTCGGCGTCGCCGCGCCCACCTCGTCGCTGAAGGATCTGCTGGGGACGGACCTGCTGGTGCTCTGGGGCACGGATCCGTCCGCCACCCACCCGCTGATCATGAAGTACCTGCACCTCGCCAAGGAGCAGGGGACCCGCGTGGTCGTCGTCGCCGCCCGCCGCGAAGAGCGCCTGGTGAAGTACTGGGTGCCCTCGATCCTCGAGAGCTCGGTGTTCGGCACGCGGATGATGGACGACTACTTCAACGTCCGCAAGGGCGGCGACATCGCGTTCGCCCAGGGCGTGATGAAGACCCTGTCGGAGCGGAACGGCTTCGACCACGAGTTTCTCAACAGGAGCGCCGTCGGCCAGGATGAACTCGCACGCGAGCTGCGGAACCGCACCTTCGGCGAACTGAGCAGGAGCAGCGGGGCCTCCCAGACCGACATGGAGCGCTTCGCCGGGCTCTACTCGTCGGCGCGCACGGCGGCCTTCCTCTTCTCCACGGGGATCAGCCACCAGCGCCGCGCCCTCGAGGCGGTCCGCTCAATCGCGACGCTCGCGGCGCTGCGGGGCATGGTGGGGAAGAAGCGCTGCGGCGTGTTCCCGCTCGGCGCCAGCGGCGAGCAGGGCGCGGTCGACCTGGGCCTCCTGCCGGCCGAGGGCGGCATGACGGCGCCCCAGATGATCAAGGCGGCGCAGGAGGGGAAGCTCGACTTCCTCTGCTCGATGACGGGCAGCCTGTTCGACGCGCCCGTCGACCGGAGGGTGGTGTCGAAATCGCTGGAGCGGATCGGCTTCCGCGTCCACATCGGCTCCGTCCTCGACCCGTCGATGCTCGTGCCGCCCGGCGACATCGTGCTGATCCTGCCGTCGCGGACCCGGCATGAGACGCCGACCGGGACGACGACGACCTCGGCGGAGCGCCGCGTGCGGTACAGCCCGCACATCCCCGGAGAGCGCGCGGGCGAAGCGAAGCCCGAGTGGGAGATTCCGGCCCTCATCGCGAGGCGCATCGACATCTCGAACGAGGAGCGCTTCCCCTGGAGCGACGCGAAGGGGGTCCGGGCCGACATCGAACGCGCGGTCCCGCGCTACAAAGGGATCGCCGGGCTCCTGGAGGAGGGCCGCTGGATCCAGTGGGGCGACGAGCGGCTTTATGAGAAGGGCTTCGACGCGCTCCCGGGCGGGAAGTGCCGCCTGAAGCTCGAGGACCTGCCGCCCCCGGGCCCGGACTAAAAAAAACCGGGGCCCTGCGAGTGATTGTTGATGTTCGGGCGCCCGCGCAGGTATGATGGCGCCCATGACACTTCCGAAAGTTGCGAAGCACGAAACCCGCAAGATCTCCATCAGGCGCGCGCCGACGCAGCCGCACAGCCATCACCACCAGTCGTTCGAGGACCATCTCGCGGTCGAAGAGCCGCTCGAGATCCGGATCCACGACGAGCCGGTGTCGATCACGATGCGGACGCCCGGCGACGACTTCGCGCTTGCGGCGGGCTTCCTCTACTCGGAAGGGCTGCTCCACAACTCCAAGGAAATCGGCACGCTCCGCTACTGCGAGAACACCGAGAAGCCGGACCTGAAGAACATCGTCAACATCACCTACGCGACGGGCCACAAGCCCGACCTCGCGCGCCTCAAGCGGAACTTCTACGCGACGAGCTCCTGCGGCATCTGCGGCAAGGCCTCGATCGACCAGATCAAGACCCTGGCCAAGCCGATCGCCTCCAAGCTCAAGGTGACCCTCGACGTCGTCTACGGCCTGGGCCATTCGCTGCGCAAGGCGCAGACGCTCTTCGAAAAGACCGGCGGCCTCCACGCGGCCGGCGTCTTCGACGAGCACGGCGTCCTCTTCACGCTCCACGAGGACGTGGGCCGCCACAACGCCGTCGACAAGGCGATCGGCCACATGCTGCTCCAGGAGCGCGCCCCGCTGGACCACCACATCCTCATGGTCAGCGGCCGCGCCAGCTTCGAGATCATGCAGAAGGCCGTCATGGCCCGGATGCCGATCGTGTGCGCGGTCTCGGCGCCCTCGAGCCTCGCGGTTGAGCTCGCGCGCGAGTTCGGCGTGACGCTCGTCGGCTTCCTGCGCGAGGACGACTTCAACGTCTACACGCACGCGGAGCGCATCGAGGTCTAGGGCCGGTCCCGAAATCCTCCCTGGCACCGAACGGTTCGGATTGCTAGACTCCCCGCTGCGTCGTGGTCCTCCGATGTAGGTTGTTGCCGTACCCCCACCCATGAGCCGTCTCCTCGCCCCCTTGACCTGTCTGGCGCTCCTGTCCGCCGTCGGCGATCCCGTGACGAAGAAGTTCGCGCCCTCCGACGAGGAGTTCTCCAACCCCGAGCGCGGGTTGATGGTCTTCATCAACCTGACCGAAAAGGGGGACCTGGCCTACCTCCGCGAGAAGCAGATGACGCTGGTCTTCGCCAACGTGACCCTCGCGGCGTACCGCAACGGGCCGATCGCGGCGGACTTCCTGGCGAAGCTCGACCAGGGTTTCCAGCGGGTGCGGCAGGCGGGGCTCAAGATCGTCGTCCGCTTCACCTACAGCGGGAACCGGGGCGAACCCGACGCGCCCAAGGCCTCGGTGCTCCAGCACATCGGCCAGCTCAAGCCGCTGATCCAGGCCAACGGGGACGTGATCGCGGCGATGCAGGCCGGCTTCATCGGCGCCTGGGGCGAGTGGCACGGGTCGATGAACGGCAACGACGACCCCGGCGTGCGCCGCGAGGTCGTGACGGCCCTTCTGGATGCGCTTCCGACCTGCCGCATGCTCCAGCTGCGCACGCCCGCCTTCAAGCAGAACCTCGCAGGGCCGGCGCCGCTCGGCGAGGCCGAGGCCTTCAAGGGCACGCCGCGCGCGCGCCTCGGACACCACAACGACGCGTTCTACTCCGACGTCAACGACATGGGCACCTACGCCGACCCGGTGAAGGGGAAGGAGTGGGTGGCGCAGGACGCCCGCTTCGTGGTGAACGGCGGCGAGACGACCGACGCGCCCAAGGGCGGCGGCGCCGAGTTCGTCGCCGAGATGGAGCGGCTCCACTGGTCCTTCCTCCACCTGCGCTACAGCCAGGACGTCCGCAACGCGTGGGAGGCCCAGGGGCATCTCGGCCGCCTGCGCCGTCGCCTCGGCTACCGCTTCTCGCTGCTCGAGGCCACCTATCCCGCGGCCGTGCGTCCGGGCGGGCAGATGGAGTTGACCCTGCGGCTGCGCAACGACGGCTGCGCCGCCCCGTTCAACGCGCGGCCCGTTCACGTGATCCTCTCGAACGCCACGACGCGCCTCGACGCGAAGCTGTCGGTGGATGCGCGGCGCTGGGAACCGGGGGAGGAGAAGATCGCCGTGAAGCTCTCGATCCCGTCCAAGGCGCCGCGCGGCTCCTACCGCCTGAGCCTGGCGCTGCCCGACGACGCCGCGTCGCTCGCGGCTCGGCCCGAGTACGCGGTCCGCTTCGCCAACCCGGGGATCTGGGACGCGAAGGAGGGCGTGAACGTGATTGCCGACGAGGTCAAGATCAGCGACGGCGCGCCCGGCCTCTCGACCCCGGCGGTGAAGGACTTCGCCGAGGTTCGCTGATCGTTTTTCCGTCGAAACGCGATCCTTCAGGCGTCTATTGATCATCCCCCCTGAAGGAGATCCGGCATGAACGTTCTCGCGGTCTGCCTGCTGCTCGCGGCCCAGGACCCCGCGGCGCCCCGCGACCTCTACGGCGATCCCCTGCCGCCCGGCGCGGTCTCCCGGATGGGGAAGGCGGGCATGGCGCCGACGATGCACCAGGGGAACATGAACGCGGTCGCGTTCTCTCCCGACGGGAAGACCCTCGCCTCGACGGGCGAGGCCCTCGAGGTGTGGGAGATCGAGACGGGACGCCGTCTCTTCCGGATCAAGGGGAAAGCCCGCTCCGTTTACGCGGTGGCGTTCTCGCCGGACGGCAAGACCCTGGCGATGAGCGACGACGATCAGGGCGGCATCCTTCTCGTGGACCCCGCCACCGGGAAGGAAGTCCGCCGCATCGCGGGGGAGAACGACCCCGCGGCGTTCGGGATGTCCTCGGTCTACACGATCGCCTTTTCCGCGGACGGCAAGGTCCTGGCCTCCGTTCTGATGGACCGGGTCCTCCGCCTTCTCGACCCCGACAGCGGGACGGAGCTGAAGCGCTTCGCCCACCGGGGGGTGCGGTACTTCGGACTGTCGGCGGACGGCAAGACGCTCGTTTCGGGCGGCTGGACCGACAAGACCGTCCGGGTCTGGGACGTCGAGTCGGGGAAGGAGACGGCGACGCAGCCCGGCCAGGGTGCGGTGGCGATCTCGCCCGACGGCCGGACGATCGCGTTCGCGGGCAACGACCGGAAGGCGAGGGTCTGGAATCGCGAGAAGGGCGGGGAGCCCACGCTTCTGCCGACGCCGTCCCGCTACGTGGCCGCCCTCGCGTTCTCGCCCGACGGGAAGCGCCTGGCTCTGGGCGGGAACCCGATGCTGATCTGGGACCTCGAGTCGGAGAAGGCGCTCGACCAGTTCGACAGCGGCTTCACGCAGGCGATGGCCTTCTCGCCGGACGGGAAGCAGATCGCGTACGGCCGGCTCATGTCGGTCAGCCTGCGCGACATCGCGGCCGCGACGACCCGCGAGCTGACCCAGTTGACGGAGCCCTATCATCTGGCCGCGGTGGAAACGGTCGCGTTCTCGCCGGACGGCAAGCTCCTGGCGAGCGGGAGCCACGATGCGACGGTGCGGCTCTGGGACCCCGCCAGCGGCCGGCAGCTCGTCAACATCCGCGCCCACTCCTACTGGGTGAACCACGTGCGCTTCTCGCCGGACGGCTCCCTCCTCGCCTCCGCGTGCCAGGACGACACGATCGGGCTCTGGGATCCGAAGACCGGGAAGGAACTGCGGCGCTTGCGGAGCAGCGAGCAGTGGCCCGATCGGCTGGCCTTCTCGTCGGACGGCGCGACGCTCTGCTCCGTCGGCAACTACGGGTCCTTCTATCAGTGGAGCGTCGCCGATGGGAAGCGGCTCAGCGTGCGGGAGGAGATCCGCAAGCGCCCGGGCCGTGCGGGCTATCCGCTCCAGGGCGCCGGCATCTCTCCCGACGGCCGGGTGCTCGTGGTGGCGGAAAGCCAGGGAATCGGGGGCACGCGCTACACCGTCGATTTCTGGGACGTCGCCACGTTCACGAAGCAGCGCAGCGTGACGGTGGAGCGCTTTCCGCGGAAGGCGGTGTTCTCCGACGACGGTCGGCTGGTCGTCCTCGGCTGCGGCGACCGCTTCGTCGTGCTCGACGTCGCCACGCTGCAGGTGATCTTCCAGACGTCCAAGGCCCACAACACCTGCTCCCGGGACGGCGGCCTGGCGTTCTCTCCCGACGGTCGTGTCCTGGCCTCGGCGGGCGACGACGCGTCCATCCATTTCTGGGACCTGATGTCGGGGACGGACGTGTTGGGCCTGGAAGGCAACGACGGGCAGGGCGCGGCGCTGGCCTTCTCGCCGGATGGCCGCTTCCTGGCGTCCGGGAACGACCGCTGCAGCATCCTGCTTTGGAACGTGGAAGCCGCGCTGCGGAGGATCGCGGAGCGCGCGGCACCGGAGCCCGAGGCGGCCTGGAAGGCGCTCGCGTTCGACGGTGCCGAGAGCTACTGGGCGGCCGTCGCGCTGGGTCGGACGGGCGATGCAGCGGTCCCGATGCTGGCCGAGCGACTGCGCCCGCCGAAGAAGGATCTGGAGCGGATCGAGTCCTGGATCGCGTCGCTGGACCACGACGATTACGAAACCCGAAAGAAGGCGTCGGAGGAACTCGAGGCCTACGGGCCCTGGGCCGAGGACGCGCTCAAGCGCCGCCTGGCGGCCGACCCCTCGATCGAGATGCGCGGCCGCGCGCAGGCGCTGCTGGCGCAGCTGAAGGATGGGGCGTCGCCCACGAGGGAGCAGGTCCGGCGGCTGAGGGCGATCCAGGCCCTGGAGCGGATCGGCACGGGCGCGGCCAGGGGTGTTCTCGAGATGCTGGCGAAAGAGTCGCCCTTCGCGAAGATCCGGGAGGAGGCGCAGGCGGCGCTGAGACGCCCGGCGCCTCGCTGACCGCTACATCATCCCGAGCTGAAGCTTCGCCGCGTCGGACATCATCGCCTGGCTCCAGGCCGGCTCGAAGACCACCTCGATGTTGGCGAACTTCACGCCCGGCAGCGCCAGGACCTTGTCCCGCACCTCGCTCTGGAGGATGGGGCCCATGCCGCAGCCCGGCGCCGTGAGGGTGAACTTCACGTCGACCTTGTAGCCGCCTTCGGGCATCGGCTCGACCTTGTTCTCGTAGACGAGGCCGAGCTCGACGATGTTGACGGGGATTTCGGGATCGTAGCAGGTCTTGAGCTGGTCCCAGACGGCCGTCGCGACGGTCTTTGCGTCGGCGGGCATTTCGGCCGCCGAGGTCTGCTTCGCGGCCGACTCGCGGCCCAGCGCGTCGGAATCCTTGCCCTCGACGCGGAGCAGGCCGTAGTCGGTCAGCACCGTGAAGCTGCCGCCCAGCTCCTGGGTGATTTCCACATTCGACCCCTTGGGCAGCGTGGTCTTCTGCCCGTAGGGGATCGTGGTGGCCACGACTTCGCGCTTGAGTTCGATCACGACTACCTCCGGCGGGGAATCGACGACCCGCACGCCTGGACGTGGGAGAGCTTCGCGAACTGCTCGGGCGGGATCGACGGCCCGGGCTTCGCGCAGTGGCGGTTGAAGGCCTCCACGAGGTCGGCGGCGATTTCCGGCGCCGTGCGGCCCTCGATGCGGTCCCGTCCGAACATCGCCGCGACCTGCCCGTCCTTGAACAGAACGATCGCCGGGGACGAGGGCGGCGCCGCCGTGGCGTGGTACTGGCGGACCTTGTCGACCGCTTCGCGCTCCATGCCGGCGAACACCGTGACGAGATTGTCGGGAATCACCTTGTTCTGGAGGGCGAGCGCCACCGCCGGGCGCGCCGCGCCCGCTGCGCAGCCGCACACCGAGTTGATGACACAGAAGGTCGTGCCCTTGGCCTTCACGGCGCCGTCCACGTCCTCGGGCGTGTGCAGGTCCTTGAGCCCGACAACGTTGAGCTCGTCACGGAACGGCTGGACGGCATCGGGCGGGTAGATCGGCGGCAGCATGCGGTTCTCCTTCACTCGGTTGAAACGGGGTCCTTCTGTCCTTCTAACGCGGCCTTCAGCGTGTGCCATGCCAGGGAAGCGCACTTGACCCGGACCGGGAACTCGCTGACGCCCGAGAAGACCTCGAGCTTGTCGAGGCCTTCCGAGGAGCCATGGCCGGTGACCATCGCGTGGAACTTCTCGAAGAGCGCGTCGATTTCGGCCTTCGTCTTTCCCTTCACGGCCTCGCTCATCAGCGACGCCGACGCCGTCGAGATCGCGCAGCCCGCGCCCGTCCAGCGGATGTCCTCGAGGGCGTCGCCCTTCGTCTTCACCGTGACGGCGATCTTGTCGCCGCAGAGCGGGTTGTCGCCGTTGGCGCTGCAGGTGGGCTGCTCGAGGCGGCCTGCGTTCCTCGGCTTCTTGTAGTGGTCGAGGATGATCTCCTGGTAGAGGTCGCCCAGCTCATGCACGGAACACCTCCGCGACCTTCTTGAGCCCGGCGGCCAGGGCGTCGAGTTCTTCCCGCGTGTTGTAGAGGGCCAGCGACGCGCGCGCCGTGGCGGGGACGTGGAAGCGGTCCATGACCGGCTGCGCGCAGTGGTGGCCCGTGCGGATGGCGATCCCCTCCTGGTCGAGGATCGTCCCGATGTCGTGCGGGTGGACCCCCTCGAGATCGAACGACAGCACCCCGGCCTTCTCGCGCGCGGTGCCGATGATCCGGAGCCCGGGGATCGCCGAGAGCACCTTCGTGCCGTGCTGCAGGACGTCGTTCTCGTGGGCTGCAATGGCGTCGAGGCCCAGGGAGTTCACGTAGTCCAGCCCCGCGCCCAGCCCGATCACGCCCTCGATGTTGGGCGTGCCGGCCTCGAACTTGTAGGGCAGGTGGTTGTACTTGGTCTTCTCGAACGTGACCGAGAGGATCATATCGCCGCCGCCCTGGTAGGGCGGCATCGCCTCGAGGAGCGCGGCCTTGCCGTAGAGGACGCCGATCCCCGTCGGGCAGTACAGCTTGTGCCCGGAGAAGGCGTAGAAGTCGCAGTCGAGCTCGCGGACGTCGACCGCGACGTGCGGCACCGCCTGCGCGCCGTCGAGCAGCACCTTGGCGCCGACCCGGCGCGCCATGCCGATGATCTGCTTCACGGGAACGATCGTCCCGAGCGCGTTCGACACGTGGGTGACCGAGACCAGCTTGGTGCGCGGCGAGAGCAGCTTTTCGAACTCCTCGAGGATCAGCTCGCCACGGTCGTTGATCGGAGCGACCTTGAGGATTAGTCCCTTCTCGTCGCGCAGCATCTGCCAGGGGACGATGTTGGAGTGATGCTCCATGTGGGTGATCAGGACTTCGTCGCCGGCCTTCAGGCCCGGGCGGACGAAGCTCTGGGCCACCAGATTGATGGACTCCGTCGCGCCGCGCGTGAAGATGATCTCGCGGGAGTCGGCGGCGTTGAGGAAGCGCTGGACCTTGACCCGAGCCGACTCATACGCGCGGGTAGCGACCTCGCTCAGGTGGTGGACGCCGCGGTGGATGTTCGAGTTCTGGCCCTCGTAGTAGCGGAGGATCGCGTCGATGACCGCCCGCGGCTTCTGGGTCGTCGCGGCGTTGTCGAGGTAGACGAGCGGCTTGCCGTGGACGAGGGACTTCAGGATCGGGAAGTCCTCGCGGGCCTTCCGCACGTCGAACGCAGGACGGTTCTGGACGGCGCTCGTCATGCGCCCCCCGCGAAGAGGGCCATGCAGCCGCCGATCTGCGATCGGACGGCGTCGGCCTTGACGGTGTCGATGATCTCGCTCGCGAACGCGTGGATTAGGAGGCGCCGGGCCTCGACCAGGCCGATGCCGCGCGAACGGAGGTAGAACAGGACGTCGGCGTCGAGCTGCCCGATCGTGGCGCCGTGCTTGCACTTCACGTCGTTGGCGAAGATCTCGAGCTGCGGCTTCGTGTGGACGAGCGCCTCCTTGGACAGCAGGAGGTTCTTGTTGGTCTGGACGGCGTTGGTCTTCTGGGCATCGGGCCGGACGACGATGCGGCCGTCGAAGACCGCGCGGGCGCGGCCGTCGAGGACGCCCTTGTAGAGCTCGCGGCTCGTGCCGTGCGGCTTCACGTGGTCGATGCTCGTGTGGTGGTCGACGTGCTGCTGACCCGCGACCTCGTAGAGACCGAAGAGCGAGCACTCGGCGCCCTCGCCTTCGAGGCGGACGTTCAGGTCGTTCCGCGCGAGGCGGGCGCCGAGCGAGATCGAGTGATGGGTGAACGCGGCGTTCCCGGCCGTGCTCACGTCCAGGCTCTCGATGTGGAACGCCTGAGGGCTCTCGCGCTGCACCTTGGTGAGGTCGAGGGATGCCCCGGACGCGAGGTCCACCCTCGTGACGGTGTTCATGAAGTACGTGCCGCCCGAGGGCCCCAGGAAGCTCTTTACCACCGTCGCCCGCGCCCCTTCGCCGAGGGAGATCGTCGTGCGCGGATGCATCACGTAGGGGTCGCCGTGCAGGGACGAGAGGTAGAGGACGTGGATGGGGCGATCGAGCTGGACGCCGTCGGCGAGCCGGATCGCCGCGCCGTCCCGGTGGAAGGCCAGGTTGAGCGCCGCGAAGGGGTTGTCGGGAATCTCGCCCTTCGGCGCCGTCTTGAGGTCCTCCCCGAGGCTGCCGACCGAGACGCCCTTGGGAAGCTCGAGGGAGGAGAACGCCGGCGCGAAGCGGCCGTCCACGAAGGTGATCTGGAGCGCCTTCAGGGCGCCGTTGGCCAGCCCGGCGAACTGGTTGGGATTCGCGGTGCCGGCGGCCGGCTTGAACGCGATCTCGGCGAGCGGCGTCGTATCGGTGAAGCGCCAGGCTTCCTCGCGGCCGGTGGGGAAGCCGAGCGACGCGAAGCGCTCGATCGCCCTCTTCCGGAGCTCCGGGAATCCGGGCAGACTCTTCGCGGTCCGCTCGAAGTCGGCGACGTAAAGGTCTCGGGCGTCCGTCTCGGTGGTGTCCATCAGCGGGAGTATCCGGTCTTCTCGAGTTCGAGGGCGAGCTCCTTGCCCCCCGAGCGCTCGATCACGCCTTCCTTCAAGACATGAACGCGGTCGGGGACGATGTAATTCAGCAGCCGCTGGTAGTGGGTGATGACGAGCATCGCCCGGTCCTTGGAGCGCAGGCTGTTGACGCCCTCGGAGACGGTGCGGAGCGCGTCGATGTCGAGGCCCGAGTCGGTCTCGTCGAGGATGGCGAGGGTCGGCTCCAGGACGGCCATCTGGAGGATCTCGTTGCGCTTCTTCTCGCCGCCGGAGAAGCCCTCGTTCACCGGGCGGTTGAGGAGGGTCTCGGCGATCTGGACGAGCTTCGCCTTCTCCTTGATGAGCTTGAGGAACTCGTGGGCGTCGAGCTCGGGCTGGCCGCGGTGCTTCCGGACGGCATTGAGGGCGTTCTTGAGGAAGTAGGTGTTGCCGACGCCCGGGATCTCCACGGGGTACTGGAACGCGAGGAAGACGCCCTCGCGGGCGCGCTCCTCGGGGGACATCGCGAGCAGGTCCTTCCCTTTATAGTGGACCGAGCCCTGCGTGACCTTGAAGCCGTCGCGTCCGGAGAGCACGTGGGCGAGGGTGCTCTTGCCGGAGCCGTTCGGGCCCATGATGGCGGACACTTCGCCCGCCTTCACGGTCAGGGTGAGGCCTTTCAGGACGGGTTTGTCGCCCGCCGTCGCGTGGAGGTTCTTGATCTCGAGCATTAGCCGACGCTTCCTTCAAGAGAGACACTCATGAGCTTCTGGGCCTCCACGGCGAACTCCATCGGGAGCTCCTTGAAGACCTGCTTGCAGAAGCCGTTGACGATCATGTTGACGGCGTCCTCGGTGGAGAGGCCGCGCTGGCGGCAGTAGAAGAGCTGGTCCTCGCCGATCTTCGACGTCGAGGCCTCGTGCTCCACCTGCGCGGTGGGGTTCTGGACGTCGAGGTAGGGGAACGTGTGGGCGCCGCACTGGTCGCCCAGGAGCAGCGAATCGCACTGCGAGTAGTTGCGCGCGCCCTCGGCCCGCTGGAGGATCTTCACCGCGCCGCGGTACGTGTTCTGGCCGTGGCCGGCGGAGATGCCCTTCGAGATGATCGTCGAGCGGGTGTTCTTCCCCAGGTGGATCATCTTGGTGCCGGTGTCGGCCTGCTGGTAGTTGTTGGCGACCGCGACGGAGTAGAACTCGCCGATCGAGTTGTCGCCCTGGAGGATGCAGCTCGGGTACTTCCACGTGATGGCCGAGCCGGTCTCGACCTGGGTCCAGGTGATGCGGGAGTTCGCGCCCTTGCAGTGGCCGCGCTTGGTCACGAAGTTGTAGATGCCGCCCTTGCCGTTCTTGTCGCCGGGGTACCAGTTCTGCACGGTCGAGTACTTGATGGTCGCATTGTCGAGCGCCACGAGCTCGACCACGGCGGCGTGGAGCTGGTTCTCGTCGCGCATCGGGGCGGTGCAGCCCTCGAGGTAGCTCACGCTCGCGCCCTCTTCGGCGACGATGAGGGTCCGCTCGAACTGCCCGGTCTCCTTCGCGTTGATGCGGAAGTAGGTCGAGAGCTCCATCGGGCAGCGCACGCCCCGGGGGATGTAGCAGAAGGAGCCGTCGGTGAAGACGGCGCTGTTGAGCGTGGCGAAGAAGTTGTCGGTGTAGGGGACGACGCTGCCCATCCAGCGGCGGACGAGGTCGGGGTGCTCCTGGACCGCGTCGGAGAAGGAGCAGAAGATGATGCCCTTCTCCTTGAGCTTCGCCTTGTAGGTGGTGGCGACGGAGACGCTGTCGAAGACGGCGTCCACGGCCACGTTGGCCGGGGCGCCGGCGGCGGGGTCGGCGCCCTCGACGCCCAGGAGGATCTCCTGCTCCTTGAGCGGGATGCCGAGCTTCTCGTAGGTCGCGCGGATCTCCGGGTCGATCTCGTCCAGGCTCTTCGGCTTCTTCTTCATCTTGGGGGCCGAATAATAGTAGGCGTCCTGGTAGTTGATCTTCGGGTAATGGACGTTGGCCCAGGTGGGCTCCTTCATGCCGAGCCAGTGGCGGTAGGCCTTGAGGCGCCACTCGAGGAGCCAGGCGGGCTCGTTCTTTTTCGAGGAGATGAGGCGGACGATGTCCTCGTTGAGCCCCTTGGGGATCTTGTCTTCCTCAATGGCGGTGACGAAGCCGGGCCGGTAGTCCTGCTCGACCAGCTTTTCGATCGAATTGTCGTTCTTGTCGGCCATGGTCATCCCTTCTGGACCGTCGCGAGCCGGGAGCCGCCCCTCCACTCGACGGGGGTGGACTCGAGCCGGATCGGATGGGTCATCTCGGCGAGCGTGATCCGGTTGAGCGCCTCGAGGACCACGCGGTTGATCTTCATCCAGTTGCTCTTCACGATGCACGACTTCTCGATGCCGCAGTCGCTGGGCGGGGCGCAGCAGTCGGTGACGCCGATGGGCCCCTCGAGGGCGCCGATGACCTCGGACATGGTGATGGCGTCGGGCTTGCGGCTGAGGGTGAAGCCTCCGCGGACGCCGCGGTGGGCCTCGAGGAGGCCGTGCCGGGCGAGCAGCTTGAGGATCTTGCTGACCGTGGGGAGCGGCAGCTTGGCCTCCCGGGAGAGGTCGCGCGCGCTCTTCATGGGATGCTGCGCGTCCCTCGCGAAGAGGGTGAGCAGCATGATGCCGTAGTCGGTCAGCCGGGTCATCCGGATCATACGTCGTCCCGTGAAAGAGTACTAACTTGGTACGATTTGAAGATAGCAAAAGGGGGTGGGGCGGGTCAAGGGTCCGGAGGGGAGGGAGGCGACCATGGCCGGGGCGGATGTAATTATTTTTCGATTGCATATTGCATTCCAACTGTGCATCGTTTATGCTTATTCCAGCGTCCGACACGGCCCAACCCGGGGTATCTAGGGAGCCGCCAGGGGGCGGCGAACAAGGAGGGGCTTATGACGTATTCCCGGACGTGGCGCCTGGCTGTTCTGCTGGCGGGGGGGATGACCGCGGCGGCCTTCGCGGATCACCGCGACGCCGGGCCGAAACGGCCCTATGCCCTGACGCTCGACGCACTGGTCGGCCCGACCGGGACCGACGTCGTCCTCAAGGTCACCGGAGGACAGGCTCTTCCCAGGGAAGCCGAACACGTCTTCCTCTGGTCCACGTCTCGCCACGGGCACGTCGCCTGGGCTCGGCATTTTAAAGACGTCGCTCTCGTGGACGGCGTCGGCGTCCTCACGGACCTCTCCGTCCCCGCCCACGCGCGGATGTCCGCGATGGTCGAGGTGAAGGTCGCGGGGTCTCACCGGGTCCAGGTCCTGACCGCCAACACGGTCGCGATGGACCGGCCCGACCTGCGGATCTCCCGGGTCAACGCCCCGGCCGAGGTCCGCGTCGGCCAGACCGCCAACATCGAGGTTCTGGTCCAGGAAGCCCGCGGCTACCGCGGCGCCCGCTTCGACGTCCTTCTCCTCGAGGGCGAGACGCTCCTCGACAGCGTCCTCGGCGCCTCGATCGACGCGATGGGCTCGACGACGGCCATGTTCTCCGTCCGCTTCGAGACCGAGGGCTCCCACGCGCTGGCCGCGAGCATCGTGAACGCCGCCCCGGGCGAGTACGACGCCACGAACAACTCGTCGTCGTTCTCGATCCGCGCGACGTCGGACGCCATCCCGGTGAGCTACTCGATGGCCTATCAGCGCATCGAGGGCGAGTTCTCGGACAATGTCACCATTTCCACGACCAAGACCATCGAGGCGCCCGGGTCTTCGGAAGTCCGCACGACGGAGCAGGAGACCCGCTACGAGGAGATCGGCCGTCACGAGACGCTGACGTACTCCGCTTTCTCCGACCGCTTCGTGGACGGCACGATCGGGGTTTCCCTGACGATCCGCATCGACGGCGGCCGCGACGTCTCGATCACGGTCTCGGGCTGGACGCCCCTCAAGAGCGGCGGCGGCGCGGACTTCGGCAGCGCTTCCTACCAGGTGTACGACCCCGACACGAACGCCAATCTCTACCTGGAGAGCCAGTGGAGCGCCAAGGGGGCGTCCTCCGTGCTGCAGTACAGCCGCGTGGCCGGCAACTATACGTATCACTCGTCGGGCTACGATCGCTTCTGGTCCCAGATCTCCGTGACGGATCCGGTGACGGGCGACGTCGTCACGACCTTCACGAACGGCGAGACCAGCTCGAGCGATTCGGGAACGGTCGTCATCGGCTCGTTCCTCGACGCGTTCCAGACGCTCCAGGTCCGCGCCGAGATCGACTTCGGCGGCGGCGCGCTCGGCGGTTGGACCGCCGAGCACGAGGTGCTGATGAGCGCGGTCGATCGGACCTGGGACAAGACGTCCTCGGATCCCACCCAGACCATCCGCGCGTGGGGCTACGAGCGCCGCACGTTCTGGGACGCCCAGGGGAACGGAGTGACGGTCCCGTAAGCGCCGATGTTGACCTTCTCGCGTCGTGAGACGATCCTGCTCGCGGTTCCGCCGCTGGCGTTCGCGCTGCTGCTGCTCCAGGGCGGCAGCCGGCACGGCCCGTCGCTCGCCTCGGCGCCCGCCCTGGAGGACTTCGGGCCCTCCGACGAAAGCGCCGTCCGCGCGGTCGCCGAGCGTCAGCCGGCGACCGTTTCCGGGGCGCCGTCCCTGCAGCGCCGCATCCTGCGGGTGAGCGATGCGTCGGGGAAGCCCCTGGCCGCCAAGGTCCGCGTGGCGTTCTCGCAGGACGGCTTCCAGCACTTCGAGACTCTCGACGTCGCGCCGGGCGACGACGGTCGGCTCCCGCTGGACCTGGACGCGTCCGCGTGGGTGGTGCTGAGCGTGCAGGCGCCCGGCCACGTCGCATGCTGGCAGCCGCCGGTCACCTGGGGAGCGCTTCGCGACGGCGACCTGGAATTCGAGATGGCCTCCGCGCTCGCGGTGGACGGAATCTCCCGCTGGGCGGACGGTCGGCCGATGGCCGGGATCCGCCTCGCCTTCCGGCCCAGCTGGCCGCCGGGCGAGTATGCGGGGCAGGTCGCGTCGCGCCTCCAGATCGTCGACGAGGAAGTGACGACGGACGCGACCGGCCGCTTCTCCTGCGCGTCGCTGCGCCCGGGCGCCTACCGCGTCTCGTTCCCGGACCGACCCAGGTGGCCGCCGCTCCAGGTCACGGCGGAGGACCTGATGAAGGGGGCCCTGGCGCTGCGGGCCTCCTGGAACGCGCCCGCGCCTCGCTGACTCCGGTCGATTCTGGAATTCAGCGCCGCTCCTCGCTATGATTGGGCCCATGAACGTCCTCAGCGAAGCGCAGGTCCGCAAGGTCTACGAGCTCACCAGCTCCCTCCTCCTGAATCCCGACTGGGTGGTCGTGCCGCTGGTCGGCTCGCCGCAGGGCATGGAGATGCTGATGCCCGACGGCAAGGTCCTCATCCGTCCCGCCGGCGGCGACGGCTTCGAGGCGTGGTTCTCGGGCCTCAAGACCCGCCTCGAATCGCTCGACCTGAGCCGCGCGCTGCGCGCCAGCCAGCTGGAGCGCCACTACGTCCGCACCCCGGCGACGGCCGCCCCCGGTACCGGCGCCCGGAAGTACGTGAAGTAGGGCGGCCCGTGTCGCTCTCCGCGGCGCTCGTCCTCTGCGCGGCCCTGCAGGCCGCCGACGCCCCGCTGCCGAAGAAATCCTACGTCTTCAAGAAGGCCGGCGGCCTCAAGATCGAGCTCGACGTCCACCGCGACGACTCCGCCGAGCCGCGCCCCGTCCTCGTCTGGATCCACGGCGGCGCGCTGATCATGGGCAATCGCAACGGCCTTCCGCGCGATCTGCTCGACCTCTGCCGGGTCGAGAAATTGGCGCTGGTGTCGATCGACTATCGGCTGGCGCCCCAGGCGAAGCTCCCGGAGATCATCGAGGACGTCCGGGACGCGTTCGGCTGGATCCGAGGAAAGGGCGCGGAGCTCGCCCACCTGGACTCGAAGAAGATCGTCGTCTCCGGCGGCTCCGCCGGCGGCTATCTCACGCTCATGACCGGGATCTGCGTCGAGCCGCGGCCCGCAGCGCTCGTCGCCTTCTGGGGCTACGGGGACGTCGACGGCGACTGGTACACGAAGCCGTCGGAGTTCTACCGCACGACGAAGCCGCTCTACGACCGGGACCAGACGCTGAAGGACCTGGCCCCCGATGTCGTGACGGGGCCCGCGGACAAGGCGCAGGCGGACGCGCGCTCGCGCTTCTACCTCTACCTCCGGCAGAACGGCCTCTGGACCCGCGAAGTGACGGGATTTGAGCCGGTGAAGGACAAGGCCAAGCTCGATCCCTACTGTCCCGTCCGCAACGTGACGCCCGCCTATCCGCCCACGCTGCTCATCCACGGGACGGTCGACACGGACGTGCCCTACGATCTCTCCGCGGCCATGGCGAAGGAGTTCGAGAAGCACAAGGTCCCGCACGAACTCGTGACGGTGCCCGGCGCGGGCCACGGCCTTTCCGGCGGGGACAAGAAGCTCGTCGCGGACGCCTACGCGAAGGCGAAGGCGTTCATCGTCGAGAAGCTGAAATAGCGATCGCGCCCCGGCACCCGAAGATCGCGCAGCGCCCCAGGTAGGCCCAGCAGTCGGCGTGGTGGGGCGCCCTGCAGCGGCGGCACTGGACCTGCGACGTCGCAAAGCTCTGGTTACAGACAGGACAGCGGCCGTGGTCCGCGATCGCGACGTCTCCCAGGATCTTCACCCCGGCGGATGGGGTCGTCCGGCTCAGCAACGCCAGCCGATCCATGAGCGGGAGCAGAGCAGGGATTTCGCAGGCGAGGAGCCGGTCCTCGATCTCGATCGCGTAGCGATCGGTCGCCAGCGTGATCCGCGCCTGCGGGTGCCTCTCTCTCAGCGTCCAGAGGATGTCCCGCAGCCCCGCGTCCAGCACCTGCTTCGCCCACTCCAGATCCAGCGTGACGACGTCCGCCTCCTCGGCGCTCAGGAGCACGCGCAGCCGGGGGAAGCGGGAGGGGAGGCGCCGGGACGAGGGAGCGGTCGCTTCCAGGAAGGAGGGGAAGCCGATTCGGCCCTCGAGCGTCGTGACGACGTCCCGGCCCCGGAGGATCCACTGGTAGAGATAACTTTGGGCGCCTGCCGTCCGGAAGAGGACGAAGGGAGTGGGATAGGACGCGACGGAGAACACGGAGCCTTGGAGCGCCCGGGCGAGGTCGGCGAGGCCGACCCCGCGCCGGATCTCGTCGCGAGTGCGCGCGCCGCGCGAGAGCGCGAAGAACACGAAGGCGACGAACGATCCGAAGAAGATCGCCCAGAACGTCGGCGCGAACGAACTTCCGTTCACGACTTCAGCATATCCTGCCCGCGGCGAAGATCCAACTCCATGAAGAGGGTCCCTTCGACCGGGGTGTGGTGCCAGGGGTCGACCGGGCGGAAGCCGAGCGCGCGGTAGACGGCGACGGCGGCGCCCATGGAGGGAAGCGTGTCCAGCCGCATGACGCGGTAGCCGATCTCCCTCGCGCGGCCCACGATCGCCCACCCGAGAGCCAGGCCGAGCCCCCGGCCCCGGAAGCGGGGGCGCACGAAGAAGCGCTTGAACTCGCAGCTCTCGGCGTCGACCGGCCTCAGGGCGACGCAGCCCGCCGGCTCCCCATCCTCCAGGGCGAGGAGCAGGTCTCCGCGCGGCGGGGCGTAGCGCCACGGCAGAGCCGCGAACTCTTCCGGGAAGTCCTGGTACGACAGGTCGATGCCGAGCCAGTCGACGTACTCCGAGAAGAGGCTCCGGACCGCCGTGATCTGGTCGGAGGACTCGGCCCGGACGATCGTCACCATGGCTAGCATCTCCATAGGATCAGGACCAGGATCGTGATCGCGATCCACACCACAAGGCGCGGCGGCGGTATGGGGCGGCTGCGTAACTCGTCAGTGATCCACTTCCGTTCGGTATCCGGAGGCATAAAAAAAACCCCGAGGTTTTGAGTCTCGGGGTTTCAGGTTCCGTGGATTTACGCTAAATCACGGTCGAACCTCCCCCCGAGTCGTAAGCACGACGACGCCGCGCGACGTCCACGCCGCACGCTTCGAAATGTCTCGGAAGTGAAGGTACTGATTCATTGCCTGCTCAAACCGGGGGGAGAGGGAAAGGTTCGCGGAAAAATTCGTCGGCGCTCAGACGAGGCGGGACTGCCAGGGAAGGGCGCGGACCCGGGCGGGCTTGCCTGCGACCGCCACCTCGGTGCCGGGCGCCTTGAACTCCTTGCGGACGACCGCGAGGGCAAGGGCGGGAGTGGCGCTCGTGACGGAGCCGATCTCCTCGCCGCCGGCGGCGACCTTGTCGCCCGGCGCCGCCTCGGACGTCTCGAGCTGGACGAGCATCTTCGGCGGTTCGCTGTAGGTCTTCACCCGCTGGATCACTTCCTGGCCGATGTAGCAGCCCTTGCTGTAGCTGACCGCGATCGGCTCGAGTCCCGCTTCCATCGGGAGCAGGCTCGCGTCCATGTCGGCGCCCCAGCGGGGGAATCCGTTCTCGACGCGCAGCGCCTCGGCGGCCGCGAAGCCGGCGGGCGCCACGCCGTGGCCGAGCATGCGGGCGGCCTCCTCGGAGCGCGCCGCGGGGAGGAGCAGGTGGCATCCCTCGACCCCGAGCGTGCGGTTGCGCGCCACCACGCCGCCTTCGCGCATCTGGAAGTGGAAGTCCGGCAGGTCGCGGAGGCCGAGCAGGGTCTTTACGCGCGGGCCCCAGAGGCCCACGACGGCGGCGTCCGAGATCTTGAGCGCGACGTCGTCGGCGACGAGGAAGCGGTTCAGGTGCTCGATCGTCGGCTGGAGGTTGGAGCGGTCCATCTCGAGGAGGAGGGCGTTCTCGGTCGCGTAGACGATCATCTCGGCGACCATCTTGCCCTGCCGGTTCACGATCGCGGCCATGCAGCCCTGGCCGGGCTGGAGTTTCTTGATGTCGTTGGTGCACATCCCGTGGAGGAAGCGGACGCGGTCCCGCCCGCTCATTTCGATCACGCCGCGCCAGGCCAGGTCGACGAGGCCCGCCTCCCGGCGGAGCGCCTCGGCCTCGCGGGTCGGGTCTCCGAAGTGGAGGACGACCTGGACGTCGCCGAGGGCGCCGACGACGGCCCCGCGCTCGCGGAGGGCGGCTTCGAACGGGCTGTTATAGGGCACGGCGGAGGATCGAGGGAAGGGACGCGGAGAACTGCCCCTTGGTCAGCACCTCGCCGCAGCCGGCGGCGAGAGCCTGCTCGCGGAGTTCGACCTTCTCGTGGGCCAGGAAGCCCACGACGGGGATGCCCTCCAGGGCGACAAGCGTGTCGAGCGGCTGCAGGGCCGCGGCCTGCAGGTCCAGGAGCACGAGGGCCGGCTTTTCGGTCCGCACCTGCTGCAGCAGTTCGTCGGCATCGCGGGCGACCTGGAGAGGGACGGACAGCGTCTTCGCCGTCTCGACCACCTTCGCCCGGAAGAAGACGTCCGGAATCGCCGCGATGACCTGCGCCATGCGGGCCACTTTAACAAAACAGCCCCACAAATCACACGGTGTCGTTTGTGGGGTTGGGCGCCGTTGAACGGGGGAATAGGGGCTGATAGGATGACGTTGGAAGGACGCCATGGCCCGTATCTACCTGGACAACCATGCCACCACGCCCTGCGACCCGCGCGTCGTCGAGGCGATGCTGCCCTTTTTCACGGAGCGCTTCGGGAACGCCGCCAGCCGGACCCACGCGTTCGGCAAGGACGCCGCCCGGGCCTGCGAGGCCGCGCGCGCCCAGGTCGCCGCGCTGATCCACGCCGATCCCTCCGAGATCGTCTTCACGAGCGGCGCCACCGAGAGCGACAACCTGGCGATCAAGGGCGTGGTCGACTTCCACAAGGCCAAGGGCAACCACGTCGTCACGGTCGCGACCGAGCACCCCGCGGTGCTCGACCCCTGTCGCGCGCTGGAGCGCGAGGGCCGCGCCCGCGTGACCGTGCTTCCCGTGAAACCGGACGGCCTGATCGACCTGGAAGCCCTGCGGGCGGCCATCACCCCCGGGACCGTCCTGGTCTCGGTCATGGCCGCCAACAACGAAATCGGCGTGCTCCAGCCGATCGCGGAGATCGGCCGCCTCTGCCACGAGAAGGGCGTTCTTTTCCACACGGACGCCGCCCAGGCCTGCGGCAAGGTGCCGATCGACGTCGGAGCGATGGACATCGACCTCCTCTCCCTGACCGCCCACAAGCTCTACGGCCCCAAGGGGGTCGGCGCCCTGTACGTCCGCAAGCGCAACCCCAGGGCCCGGCTGACGCCCCAGATGGACGGCGGGGGCCACGAGAACGGGCTCCGCTCGGGGACGCTGCCGGTGCCCCTGATCGTCGGCTTCGGCAAGGCCTGCGAGATCGCGGGGGCCGAAATGGGCGAGGAGTCCCGGCGCGTCCTCGCGCTCCGGGAGCGCCTCCGCCGCTTCATCGTCGACGAGTTCGACCACGTCCGCGTGAACGGCAGCCTCGATCAGCGTCTCCCCGGCAACCTCAACGTCAGCTTCGAGTACGTCGAGGGGGAGAGCCTGATCCTGGGGATGGCCGACGTCGCCGTGTCCTCGGGGAGCGCCTGCGCGAGCGCCAAGCTGGAGCCCTCGCCCGTGCTCGGCGCCCTGGGGGTGAACGAGGCGGTGGCCCGCTCCTCGATCCGCTTCGGGATCGGGCGCTTCACCACGGAGGCGGAAATCGACGAGGCCTGGCGCCTGCTGAAGCGGGAGGTCCGGCGGCTGCGCGAAATTTCACCCCTTTACAGTAGTCTGGTAAGGCCGGGCGTTAGAAGGTAAGATAGAGACGATTGAAGGAGGCACCATGGGATGCTGTAACGACAACGGCGGCGGACACGGTCACGGCGAGCAGCACGGCGGCCACGGGCACAGCCACGGCGGCGCCCAGCCGACGGCGGCGCAGGTCCAGGCCCCGTCGCGCTTTTCGGGTCAAATCGCCGTCACCGACAAGGCTGCCGAGAAGCTTTGCGAGCTGATGGTCGCCGAGAAGAAGGACCCCGCCACCTACGGCCTGCGCCTGGGCGTCCAGGGCGGCGGCTGCTCGGGGCTCACGTACTTCATGGACTTCGACACCCCCCGAGAGGACGACAAGGTCTTCGAGAACAAGGGCGCTCGGGTGTTCGTCGACTCCAAGAGCATCCTGCACGTGAGCGGCTCGATTCTCGACTATACCGAAGGGCTCATGGGCGCGGGCTTCCAGATCAAGAACCCGAACGCCAAGAGCTCCTGCGGCTGCGGAAGTTCGTTCCAGACCTAGACGTACTCGGAGGAGAGGGCATGGGCGACGACAAGAAGGCGGTCGATCCCAAGCCGGCGTTCTCGCCGATCTCGGACCTGTATCGCCGGGTCGACGAGGTGCTGGACCGGATCCGCCCCTACGTCCAGCTCGACGGCGGCCACGTCGAGCTCGTGGACGTCAACGAGGAAGACGGGATCGTTCACATCCGCTTCCAGGGCTCGTGCCAGGGCTGCCCCTCGAGCGCGATGACGCTCCAGATGGGCATCGAGAACGAGCTCAAGATGTCGATCCCGGAAATCAAACAAGTCGTCGCCGTCTAGGGAGCGGCGACGCCCCAGGGGGAACCGTCGATGGCGACCAACGTCACCCAGATGCACCGCGCCCGCGAGGGCGAAGTCACCCCGGAAATGAAGCGCGTGGCGGAGCGCGAGGGCCTCGAGGCCGACTTCGTCCGCCGCGAGGTAGCCGAAGGCCGGGCGATCA
>Ga0310812_10000005_pt1 | contig 191610 bp, 146 predicted proteins | sample NN3metagenome_FD_205747 | JGI IMG/M metagenome (GOLD analysis project Ga0310812, IMG submission 205747) | Soil microbial communities from experimental microcosm in Duke University, North Carolina, United States - NN3 | ecosystem: Engineered > Artificial ecosystem > Soil microcosm >...
GAGGGCGGCCTTGTAGTTCGGGTGCTCCTCGTAGCCTTCCGCGACGACCACGTAGTTGGTCTTCTCGTCGACCTTGTCCTGGTAGACGTCGCCGAACTTGCGCAGGCCCGCGGCGGCTTCCTCGTTGGAGAGCTTGCCGGTGAAGCGGCCGGCGAAGGCCACGTAGCGGGTCCGCCCGCCTTCATAGAGCTCGTTGTAGATCTTGTCGCCGGGCTTCAGGGGCCAGTGCGGGTCGACCGTGTTGAGGACCGCGCAGACGCTCGAGAGGTTCTCGCGGACGTCGATGACCTCGATGGTGCCCTTGTCGAGCTTCTGGCCGCCCTTCTCAAGCGAGTAGACCTGGAACTTCGTGCCGCGGAAGAGGCGGTCCTTGCGGAGCAGGTTGATGTACGCGACCTGGCGGTTCTCGTTGATCGAGAGGATCTCGCCGTCCGGGTCGCGGCGCTCCTTGGCCTCCTCGCGGTGATGCTGGATGACGTAGATGCGGCGCTTGAAGTCGTCCTTGATGGCCTGGGAGGCGCCCTTCTTGCGGACGATGTCGTTCTTCACGGTCGTCGACTCGTTCTGCTTGGCGATCGTCTCTTCCTCGACCTTCGCCAGGTCGTCCGTGTCGCTCTTCTGGGCCGTGTTCAGGTCCTTGTTGAGGCGGATGACCTCGCCGATGAGGCCCTTGCCGGCCTCGGCGCTGGTGGCTCCGCCGTCAATCTGCTTCATCTTCTCGCTGTTGGTCGTGTCGGTGGCCTTCTGGATGGTCTGCTCGGCCTGCCGCTCCTTCTCGATCTGGGACTTGAGGTCCTCGATCTTCGTCTTGTACTCGTTCTCCTTGGCCAGGAGCTCGTCGAAGACGCGGGTCAGGACCAGGTTCTCGCCGGCGCCCTGCTCGTCCCAGCGCTTGTACTTCGTGATCTGGAAGGTCTCGAAGACGCTCTTGCCCATCTTGTCCTTCTGGGCGGCGGGGTACTTGACCAGGTCGCTGAGGTAGCTCTTGAGCACCTCGGCCTGCAGGGGCGAGGTCGCGAAGCGGCTGCCCGTGCCGCCGGCCTCGACGCGCCAGCCGATGTCCTTCGCGAAGGACAGGTAGTTATCCAGCAGCGTCTTGTTGATCTCGCGCTGGGCCTCGACGGCCTGCTTGAGCTTGACGAGGTTGCCGGGGTTCTCGGGGCCGTGCTCGATGTCCCCGCCCTTCTTCATGCCGATGCCGCCGAACGTCAGCGCGGCGACGTTGACGATGGCGCAGACGATGATGATCGCCAGGCGCCTCTTGTTCTCAGCCTTCGTGACAAATTCGGCCATGGCTAGTCCCCCAGGAAGCGGAAAATGTCCGACGCGTCCGCGATCGGGATCTCCAGGAACACCGCCTTCTTGAACGGATCGTAGCTCTCGCGCGTCTTCTGGGATCCCGCCTCGGTGAAGATCACATAGTCGACGTCGAGCGCGACTTCCTTGCGGACCTCGCTGCCGATCTCCTTGATGCGGCGGGTCGCCTCGTCCACCGAGTAGCGCAGGCGGAGGGGCCGCTCCTCGCCGACGAACGCGACCACGATCGCGCGCTCCTTGTTGAAGAGCGGGTTCACGATCGCGTCGCCCTCGACCACGGGCCGGTCCTTGTCGTAGGTCTCGATGATGCCCACCTCGCAGTAGGTCATCCAGGCCTTCTTGACCTCGATCTTCGCCTTGTACTCGAACTTGCCCTGCACGCCGCGGTTGCCGACCAGGAACTTCAGGCCGGGCGTGACCCGCTCGCGCGAGCCGATGTTGATGAACGCCGTCTTGTTGGGCACGTCGGGGTTCAGGATCTTGCCGTGGATGAAGTTGATCTCGTGCTTGATGACTTCCTTGACCTTGAGCTCCTCCAGCTGCCGCTTGAGCTCGCGGATCTCGTTGTTGATCTTGATCTCGTAGGCGGCGTACTCCTCGGTGTCCTTCGCGATCTCGCCTTCCGCCTTCGTCTTGTCCTCGCCGAACTTGGTCTTCCGCTCGTTGTACTGCGTCTTCTCGCGGGCGATCTCCTCGTTCAGCCGCGCCACTTCCTTCTGGAGGATCGCGATGGTCTCCTCCTTGCGCTTGGGGATCTCGGGAGCGACCTTCTCGCGGCTTTCCTTCTGGCTGGTGGCGATCTGGAGCTCGACCTGCAGCTGCTCCATGCGGTTCTTGTAGTGGTTCGTCCGCGAGATCGCGGGGTTCACCAGGGCCTGCAGGGTCCGCATGTAGGACGACTCGTCGCGGATGCGGTTGAACTTGTCCGCGTCGTCCTTCTTCATCTTGGGCGCCTCGCCCCCGGCCACCGGCGGCGAGAGCGGGAACTTCTCGAGCGCCGAGACGCTGACGTACTCGTCGCGCCGCTTCTTCATCTCCTCGGTGGCCTTCTCCTTCGAGAGGCGGCTCTCCTCGCCGAGCGGGAGGCCCGTGGGCTCGTTGGTCTTGGCCAGCAGGGCCTGGATCTCCGCGGCCTCCTGGATCAGGGCCGCCTGCTTGCCGCGCAGCAGCGCCGCCCGGCGCTCCGCATCTTTATAGTTGGCCCAGAAGATGGCCGCCAGCACCGTGATGATGAGCGTGAACACGATGAGGACGATCACCAGGACCATCGAAATTCCGGCGTCGCGTCGTCTGAGACGCATCATAGTCGGGCTCTCCGTGAGGAAAGGGTAAGGCCCCATTCTAGACCGCGACAAACCCCAGTCAAGGAATAGTCAAAGACTTCCGTCAATCAGGACGTGGGCGCGGGCCGGGGACCTTCAGCATCACCGAAAGATTTTCGCGCCGCGGCGGAATCCCCGATGAACGCGGCGCGGCGCCGCGTTCACAAGTCGGAGACCGGGAGTCCGAATTTTTCATTGACACCCTCCCGGGGCTCGAGTACACTTCGGTTGGAGTCGACGTCCCCCATAGATCCGAACCCTCTCAAGCGAAAAACCCCATAAAACGACGACGGTGAAACGCCTCGTGGTCGGTCTTGCCGGAGGCGTCGGCAGCGGAAAGAGCACCGTCGCCGGGATCTTTATTAAAGAGGGCGCCCAGGGCATTGATGCCGACGCCCTGGGGCACCGGGTGCTCGACCTTCCCCGGATCCGCGCCGTGCTCGTGCGCGACTGGGGTTCCGGCATCCTCCGGGGGGGACGCGTGGACCGCGCGGCTCTGGCCCGACTGGCCTTCCGGTCGCGGAAGTCCGTCGCGCGCCTGAACCGCAGGGTCCACCCGGAAATCCTCCGCGAGATCCGACGGCGGATCTCCAAGGCCCGAGGATGGGTGGTCCTGGACGCGGCGCTGCTCTTCGAGACGGGGGCCGACGCGTTGTGCGACAAGGTCGTGTTCGTCTCCGCGCCCCGCGAGCTTCGCGCGCGGCGCACCCGGGCCAGGGGCTGGGGCCCGGGAGAACTTCGGAGAAGGGAGCGCTTTCAATTCCCGGTGGCGTACAAGAAGAAGAAGGCCGACTACGTCATTGACAACGCAGGACCGACGTCCCGCACGACCGAACAGACCCGAAAGATCTGCGATGAACTCCGCCGTCTGCACTAGCGAATCACATCATTAGAGGAGAGTATTCATGCCCCCGCGCAAAGCGAAGGAAGTCGACGAAAACAACGAACCCGAGACCAGCGCCGCCGAAACCAAGGCGGCCGAGGAGAAGGCCACGGCCAAGCCCGCGGCCCGTCCCCGTCCGGGTTCCGGGGCTGCGGAGGCGCCCGCCTCCGCCGAGAAACCCGCCAAGACCGAGCCCGCCCCGGCGAAGACCGCCGTCGCGGACCCGGCGCCCGCGCCCGAAAAGCAGGCGGCGCCCGCTCCGGCGGCCCCGCCCCGCCCCGCCGTTCCGCCCCCCTCAGGCGACGGCCCCGGCGCCCCGCCGACCGCCACCGATCCGTCGGCCCCCAAGGCGCCCGACCGCAACGACCAATATGAACGCGTGAAGCGCGAGGAGATCTACCTCTCCAAGCTGCAGGAATTCACGATGGCCGACCTCCTCAAGTTCGCCCGCCAGGAGGGCATCAAGGAGGTCATGGGCCTCAAGAAGCAGGAGATCATCTACAAGATCATCCAGGAGAAGGCCAAGCAGAACGGCCTCCTCTTCGGCGAAGGCGTCCTGGAGGTCCTGCCCGAAGGCTTCGGCTTCCTCCGTTCGCCCAAGTACAACTACCTGCCCTGCCCGGACGACATCTACATCTCGCCCTCGCAGATCCGCCGCTTCGGCATGCGCACCGGCAACATCATCAGCGGCCAGATCCGGCCGCCCAAGGACGGCGAGAAGTACTTCGCCCTCCTCAAGGTCGAGCTCATCAACCACTCGAACCCGGACCAGGCGCAGGGCGCCGTCCCCTTCGAGAGCCTCACGCCGCTCAACCCGGCCGAGCGCATCCGCCTCGAGACCGAGTCCAACGACCTCTCGATGCGCGTCATGGACATGATCGCGCCGCTCGGCAAGGGCCAGCGCGCCCTCATCGTCGCGGCGCCCCGCACCGGCAAGACGGTCCTCCTCCAGAAGATCGCCAACGCCGTCCTCAAGAACCATCCCGAGGTCTACCTTATCGTGCTGCTCATCGACGAGCGCCCCGAAGAGGTCACGGACTTCAAGCGCAACCTGAAGGGCGAGGCGGAAGTCATCGCGAGCTGCTTCGACGAGCCGCCTTCCCGCCACATCCAGGTCACCGAGATGGTCCTCGAGAAGGCCAAGCGCCTCGTCGAGCACCACAAGGACGTGCTCATCCTCGTCGACTCCATCACCCGCATGACGCGGGCCTACAACACGGAAGCGCCCCACTCGGGCCGCATCCTGTCGGGCGGCATCGACTCGACGGCCTTCCAGGGCCCCAAGCGCTTCTTCGGCGCCGCCCGCAAGGTCGAGGAAGGCGGATCGCTGACCATCGTGGCCAGCTGCCTCATCGACACCGGGTCGCGCATGGACGAAGTGATCTTCGAGGAGTTCAAGGGCACCGGCAACAGCGAACTGCACCTTGTGCGCGAACTGGCCGACCGCCGCATCTACCCCTCGTTCGACCTGACCCGTTCGGGAACGCGCCGCGAAGAGCTCCTGCTCCACAAGGACGAGATCGCCCGCATCTGGATGCTGCGGAAGGTGCTCGCCGACATGAAGCTCATCGAGGCGATGGAGACCTTCCTCGACCGCATCAAGAAGACCAAGTCCAACGCCGAGTTCCTCATGAGCCTCGGCCGTTCGGAGTGGGCGTAGGGGCCGCAGCAGGCGTCGCCATCCCGCCGACGCTCGGAGTCCGTCCAAGGCGGCAGGTTCGATCCCTTTCAGACATTTCCTGACGCCACTTCGGCGCTTTCCGGGGTATCTGTTGTAGGTACCGGGACAGGGAGGAAGAGGCCACTTCGTCATGGGGTTCTCGCTCGCCGGGCGCACGCTCCAGCGGATCGCCGTCGTGGGCTCCGGCAATATCGGACCGGACGTCGCCCTCTTCTTCTCCCGCTATCTCGCCCGCCACGGCGTGCCCGTCATCCTCCACGACATTTCGCAGGACGCGCTCGACGCCGGGCGCGACCGAATCTCGCAGAAACTCCGCCGCGGCGGCGCCGGCGGCCTCTTCAGCCCCTACGAGATCGGTTCCATCGAGAAGAACATCAAGTTCACGCTCGACCCGTCGTTCCTCACCGGCTGCGACCTGGTCCTCGAGGCCGCGACGGAGGACCTCGCGCTCAAGCAGGGGATCTTCGAGCGCACGGAACGCATCGTGCCCCCGCACGCGATCCTCGCGTCGACCTCGTCCCACCTGGAGCCCGGGCGGATCTTCGAGCGGGTGAAGCGGCCGGAGCGCACCCTCGTCCACCACTTCTTCTTCCCCGCCGAGCGCAACCCGCTCATCGAGATCGTGGCCGGGTCCCGCTCGACCAGCACCGACTGGTGCTGCCGCTTCTACGAGTCGATGGGCAAGGTCCCCATCCGCGTGAAGGGCCGCTACGGCTACGCCGTGAACCCGATCTTCGAGGGCATCTTCCTCGCCGCGATGCTGATCGAGGAGAAGGGCTACTCGCCCGCCGTCATCGACGCGATCGCCTGCCGCGCGTTCGGCTCCACCGCCGGGCCCTTCACGGTCGTCAACCTCGCCGGCGGGAACCTCATCACGCGCGAGAGTCTCGCCGCCTACCACGAGAAGATCATGCCCTGGTTCCAGCCGCCGGCGGCGCTCGACGAGACGGCGTCCTCCGAGGTCCCGTGGCACACGGCCGACCGGGGCGACACCGTGAGCTATTCGACCCAGATGTACGAGGAGATCTCCGCGGCCCTGCTGGGCGCCTACTTCGGCCTGGCCTGCGAAGCCCTCGAGAGCGGCATCGCCGACATCGGCGACCTCGAGATCGGCGTCGAGCTGGGCCTCGCGCTCAAGCCGCCCTTTGGAATGATGAACGACCTCGGGCCCCGCAAGGTGCGCGCCCTCATCGAGGCCTACGCCGAGGAGAACCCCGGCTTCCGGGTCCCCCGCGACTTCGGCCCCTGGAAGATCCCGGTCGTCGTCCGCGAGGACCGCGACGACGTCGCCGTCCTCACGCTGCGCCGGCCCAAGACGCTCAACGCGCTGACCAAGGACTCGTTCCGGCAGTTGGATCTCCACCTGGTCGCGATCCAGGATGATCCGAAGATCCGCGGCGTCGTCCTCACCGGCTTCGGGACGAAGGCGTTCACGGCGGGCGTCGACGTGAGCGTGCTGTCGGCGATCCCGTCCCCCGAGGAGGCCCGCGCGTCGTCCTCGGAATGCAACCGCATCCTGCGGCGGATCGAGACGATGGGAAAGCCGGTCGTCTGCGCCCTCAACGGGCTCTCCCTGGGCTCGGGAAGCGAGCTGGCCTACGCGTGCACCGCCCGCATCGCCCGCAAGGGACTGCCCATGCTCTTCGGCCAGCCCGAGGTGCGCTTGGGCATCATCCCCGGCGCCGGCGGAACCCAGCGGCTCCCCCGCCTCATCGACTTCACGGCCGCCTGGCGCCTCCTCCGCACCGGCGGAACCCTCTCGGGCACCGAGGCGCTGAGCCTGGGGCTGATTTCGGAAGAGCTCGACGGGGACCTCGTCGCGCGCGCCGCCGATCTCGCCCGCACCCTCAAGCCCGCCGTGCCGGCCGAGCCGAAGATCCCGGCGGTGCTGCCCGAAGTGGACCTGAAGGGACTCTCCCGCAAGGTGGACGAGATCCTGCGCCGCGCGATCCTGGAGGGCGCCCGCCTGCCCATCGACCCCGCCCTCGACGTCGAAGCCCGGAGCTTCGGCGAGGTCTACGCGACCCGCGACCACCGCATCGGCCTGGACAACTACCTGAAGACCAGCCTGAAGCAGCCCGCGAACTTCACCCACTCCTGACCCGAAACGGATTAGCCACAGAGGACACAGAGGGCACGGAGCAGAATCTCAGATTCCTCTCTGTGTCCTCTGTGGCCTCCGTGGCCAATCCGGGAGGGTCTTCGATGCGGAAGAGATCTCCGATTAGTCTGCGGTCCGCAATCCGAAATCCGCAATCCGCTCGTAGATCGGGCCTGTGTTGGTGAGCGTGGACTGATAGAGGACGAATTCCTTCACGTCGTCGCGCCCCAGCGGGACCTCGCGCTGGGACGAGATCGCCGACTGCAGCCGCTTCACGTTGCGGCCCGACTTGACCCGCCCGATCGTGAGGTGCGCCACGAAGGGCTTCCGCTCGCGTGGGACCCCGACCTGCTCCGCGGCGCGCTCGACCGCGCCCGCCAGCGCCGCGAGCTTCTCCACGTCGCCCCCGCAGCCCGCCCACACGACGCGCGGCTCGCCCCGATCCGGGAAGGTCCCGATGCCGGCGTAGCTCAGCGACATCGCCGGCCAGCGCAGCGCCTCGACCGAGAGGATGCCTTTCAGGCGGGACAGCGCGTCCTCCTCCATCTCGCCCAGGAACTTGAGCGAAAGGTGGAGATTCTCCTCCTCGACCCACTTCACGTCCGCGTCGGCCCGGCGCAGCGCCTCCTGCACCCGGACGAGGAGCGCCCTCACGGGCGGCGGCAGGGCGATGGCGACGAAGCAGCGCATGAAGACATGTTACTTCTTTTCGGGGCGCGGGCCGTAGAGCGGAAGCTCCTGACCGACTTCATAGGCCCCCAGGTCGGGCCCCTTCCCCGCGAAGCCGTCGTTGAAGCCCGGCAGGGGCTCGCCCGCGTCGATCGCGGCGCTCCCGGGCTTGAGGCGGAGGTCGACCACGCGCTCGACCGGCCGGAGCGGCTCGGCGGGGGCCGCGGCGCCGCTCGCGAAGAGGGTTGCGGCCTCCAGCCGCACCGCGTGCCGGTACACCGGCGCCTTCGCCCTCATCTCCTCGAAGCTGCCGTAGCGGACCTCGTTCCACTTCAGGAACATCTTCCAGGGCCCGCCGGCGAAGCCGTCGTAGTCGAAATCGCAGTCCACCATCTTGGCGGTGCTCTCGTACGCGAAGTGCTCCGACGTGCCGACGAAGAGGTTGTTGCGCATGACGAAGTTGTGGACCTGGTCGGGCGTGTAGAGCTGGAGGGCCATGCCCTTGCGCAGCGACGTGTTGTGGTAGTACAGCACCCCCGAAGGCCGGCTGTGCATCTTGAACGGCTCGTTCACCGAGTTGACCATCACGTTCCGGAAGACGTAGGCGGGTCCGCCGAGAACTGGCTGCGTGGAGATCGCGCAGTGCGTGTTCGCGATGCGGTTCTCGAAGCAGCGCACGTTCCTCTGGGAGAAGTCCAGCTCGACCCCGTCGTCGTTCAACTCGCTCAGGTCGTTGTTGTGGATGTCGATCGCGGCGCAGCGGCCGGACGGGAACGTGTCGATCGCGTCCTTGAAGTGGTGCACCCGGTTCCACGCGATCACGTGTCCTTCGCCGGTGATCTGGATCCCGCGCCACTCGTTCTCGTCCAGCTTGTCCCCGGGGCGCGGCCAGAGCGACTGGCCTTCGAGGACGTTGTCGGAGATCCACCAGCCGCGGACCGCGTCCTTCGTGTTCCGACCGTTGTAGATGCCGTTCTTCACGCGCTCGAAGCGGCAGCGGCGGATGACGAGCCCGGCCGCCTCGTGGGCCAGGATGCCGTAGTCCTTGTTCCGGAAGACCAGGCGCTCGAACCAGACGTCGTGGATGCCTTCCGCGCGGATCCCCTCCTGGGCCGCGTCGGCGCCGCCGATCACGGCATCGCCGTCGCCCGCGCCGCGCCAGACGATCGGCTTCCCGGGCTCCCCGCTCTTCTTCACCACGAAGGCGCCCGGATAGGCGCCGGCGTGGAGCAGGAAGACGTCGCCCGGCCTGGCGCGCGACTCGGCCTCCGCGAGGCCCTTGAACGGGTCGGCCGCCGTGCCGCTGCCGCCGCCGCTCCCGGGGGCGACGTGGCGCTGAGGGGCGCCGGCCGCGACCGCGGGCTCGCCGATCGTGGCGGCTTTGAGGACCTTCTCCGCCGAGCCGCCGTCCGGATCCGTCAGCTTGAGCCGGATCTCGTAGGCGCTGTTGGGCTCGAGAAGCACCAGGCTGCCCGCGAAGAGCCAGCCCTCGGCCAGGTCCTTCGGAAATCCCTTCTCGACGCGAAAGAGCGGCGGCCCGTTCTTCCACGTCGCCGCGCCGGGCTTGCGGTACTCGACCGCCACCTTCGCGTTGCGGTTGGCGTCGCCCTTGATCACCCAGGACACGCCGAGGGAGCGAAGCGTCGGCGGATCGAGGGCCGGCTCGCCTTGAGGGGACGCGGCGTCATCGCCGGGAGCCGGGAGCAGAGCGAGCAGCAGAATCGCGAGGCGCATCAGGGTTAAGGATACCCCCTCTTAGGGGTGCCCTCAGGGGATAGAGATCGATGCCGGATCGCGAACGGGGGTCCCGGCGGTTGCGTCACCCGCTGAGGCCACGAGTGATTTCAGCCAGGATCGTCTGTTCGTTGCAGTCCGCTCTCAGAGGACGCACGAGCGGCCGCAGCAGGACGGACAGGAGAACCCACAGGATCAAGAACACCACGAAGCCGACCATGGACACGAGATAGGACATCCTCCAGGTGACGCCGTCCTCGAACGACACATGGATGCCACGTTCGGGGCCCAGCACAATGAGGCCGCCGACGGCGACGGCCGCCACCACGGCCGCAAGGCCGGGCAGCAGCGATCCCAATCGCGATCCCGAGCTGACACTGACGATGAGATCTTCCTGACGCCACACCCGAACATCCAATCCCCGGAGGAAACCCCGGCGAACGCGGTACTCCGTAGGGCTGACGGCTTCATGCTCGAAGCCTTCCGATGGAGGGAAGCGCGATTCCATGATGGTGGCGATTCTGGGCCCAAACACACTAATGTCGCGCCATCGCTGGGGCAGTTGATCCCACTTCAGGCGGGCCTGTGCCATCCCCAGTCCTCCCGATGACGCCGCGAACCGATAGGCGATTCTCTGAACTCTTGCTATTATGCCGCCTGCGAAGGGATAGGCAAAATATGAAAGGCGTGGCGATCCTCTCCGGCGGCCTCGATTCGACCGTCTCGCTGGCCGCGGCGACGCAGCGCATGAAGGTCGTGCTGGCGATCACCTACGATTACGGCCAGCGCGCGGCGACGCGCGAGCGGGCGGCGTCGGCCCGGATCGCGAAGCACTACGGAATCCCCCACCGGGTGATCTCGATCCCCTGGCTTGCCGGCATCACCGGCACCGCCCTCGTCAACCGCAAGGCCCGGATCCCCCGGAACGAGATGTCGACCCGCTCCGCCAAGGCCGTCTGGGTCCCCAACCGCAACGGCGTCTTCATCGAGATCGCCGCGGCGCACGCGGAGTCGCTCGGCGCGAACCGCCTCATCACCGGCTTCAATAAGGAAGAGGCGGCCACCTTCCCCGACAACTCGACCGCCTACGTCGGCGCGGTCAACCGCGCCCTGTCCTTCTCGACCGCCAACGGGGTCCAGGTGGTCAGCTACACCGGCACGCTCGACAAGAAGGGGATCGTCGCGCTGGGGCGCCGGCTCGAGGCCCCGCTCCAGCACATCTGGCCCTGCTACGAAGGGGGGCGCACGTGGTGCGGCGAATGCGAGTCCTGCCTCCGGAGCCTGCGGGCGATCCATGCCTGAGGTGAAGGGGCACCTTCTCGAGATCTTCTCGTCGTACCAGGGCGAAGGGCCCTGGGCCGGCCTCCGGCAGATCTTCGTCCGCCTCTCGGGCTGCCATCTCCGCTGCGTCTACTGCGACACGCCCGAGTCCTGGGAACGCTCCGGCAGCTGGACCTTCGCGGGCCGCACGCGGCCGAACCCCGTCACGGTCGACGAAACCCTCGAGGCGGTCCGCTCGCTGGGCCCGCACCCCTCGGTAAGCCTCACGGGCGGCGAGCCGGTCCTCCAGGCCGAGTTCGTCCGCGAGGTCGCCCTCGGGGTCCGCGCGATGGGGATGAGGACGTATCTGGACACGAGCGGGACCCTGTCCGAGCGGCTGGCGCTCTGCGCGGAGGCCATCGACGTCTTCGCGTTCGACATCAAGCTCCCGTCCTGTCCGGGCGTCCGCTCCGACTGGGCCGACGTGGCCCGCTGCCTGGCGCTCGCCCGGGGCCGGGAAGCCTTCGTGAAGATCGTGGTGATGCAGGACAGCCGCGAGGACGAGCTCGCCCGCGCGGCGGCGCTGGTCCCCCCGGAGATGCCGCTGATCCTGCAGCTGGCCACGCCCGTCAACCCCTCCACCGTGCCGCCCGACGGCGAGACGCTCGCCCGCCTCCGCCGCGCCTGCGCCCGCGAGGTGTCGGTCATGCCCCAGCTCCACGTCCTGGCCGGCTGGAAATAGTTCACTTTTTGTTGCATCCCGGCTCCTCGCACGTCAAAAAGAAGTGACGGGGAGGAAGCTTATGGCAACCGTTCTCATGATCGTCGGAATCCTCGGGATGATCATCGGCGGCGTCGGCATGCTGATGGCCGGATTCCGGGAAAGCACGCTCTGGGGCCTCGGGATGCTGATCATCCCGCTGGTGTCGCTGATCTTCGTGCTCACCCACTGGGAGGACGCGAAGAAGCCCTTCATCATCCAGGTCGTGGGCTGGCTGCTGATGGCGGCCGGAATGGCCCTCCGACAGCAGTGAAGAACTCCCCCCGTGTCTGCCGAAGTAACTGTGGACAGCGGGAGGTGCTGGGGTGGATTTGGACTCCTGGATCGAGGGACTGACGCCGGCGGACGTCGTCGTCGCCCTGCTCGCGGCGCTCACGGCGTTCGCGTACATCGCCCTTCTGGCCCGCGCCCACGCGCGGGCGAAGCTCCTGCTCGCCCTGGCCCGGGAAGTCCGGCGCCGCCGCCTTGCTCAGGAGGAGATCCTCAACGCCCAGGGCTTCGCGCCCCGGCTGGAGTACTACCGCCGCCTGGAAATGGATCTTTCGGCCCGCCTCTCGAAGGAAGGTCTCCGCAGCTAGCCGTTCTTCTCGATCGCCGTGATCTTCGCCACCCGGTTCTGGTGGCGCCCCCCTTCGAACGGCGTCTGCAGCCACACCTTGAGGCTCTCGGCGATCTTCACGACCGGCGTGATGCGCGCGCCCGCGCAGAAGACGTTCGCGTCGTTGTGCTGACGGCTGAGGGCGGCGGTCTTCTCGTCGCCGATGAGGGCGGCGCGGATGCCCTCGACTTTGTTGGCCGCGATCGACATCCCGATCCCCGTGCCGCAGATCAGGACTCCCTTGTCGGCCTCTCCGGAGACGACCGCCTGGGCCACCTTCTGGGCGAAGTCGGGATAGTCCACGGAGGCCTCCCCCGTGGTTCCCTGGTCGAGGACCTGGTGGCCGAGGGCCTTGATGACGGTCTTGATCTCTTCCTTGGCGGCGAAGCCGGCGTGGTCCGCCCCGATCGCGATCTTCATGGGATCTCCTTCAGGCGCTGCGTCAGGCTCTCGTGGATCTGCTGGGCGACGGCGCGGTAGAAGTCCGCGGAGCCGCCGATCGGATCGTCGACCTCGCGGCCGCTGGGGTCGAGCAGTTCGATCTTCGCCGCCTGGTCCGGCATCCATTCGACGAGCGTCTTCTTGTGCCGCGGCGTCATGACCCAGACCTTGTCGGCCTCCTCGATCATGGCGACCGTGACGGGGCGCGACTCGTGGGTCGTGAGGTCGGCGCCGTACTTCTTCACGGCCTGCTCGGCCTCCTCGGCGGCGGCGCCGCCGTGGCCGGCGCCGGTGCCCGCCGAGATTACGCGGTAGCCGCGCTCGGCCAGCTCCGCCTCCTTCACCTGGAGGCGGTCGGCCAGCATCTTGCGGGCGATGGCCTCCGCCATGGGGCTGCGGCAGGTGTTGCCCGTGCACACGAACAGGAGCGTCGTCACATTGACCTCGTCGATCACGGCTCGGGGGATCGCCCCCTCGCGCACCACCTCGGCGCGCCCTCCCTGAAGGCGCACGACCGTGGACGGAGCGTGCTGCTTCGTCGGGCCGGCGTCCACCAGGACGTCGACCTTGCCCAGGAGCGCGCGGCGCGCCTCGTCGCCCGTCACGGCGGGCCGATCGCCGGCCGACGGCGTGCCCACCCGGACGCCCGAGCGCTTCACCAGGTCCCGGGCCACCCGGTGGTTCGGGTACCGCAGCGCCAGGTCCTTCCCGTCCGCCGTCTGGAACACCAACGTCAGCGGACCCGGCCAGAACTTCTGGATGAGCCGCTGGGCCGCGGCGGGCAGCGTCCCCGGCACGACCTTTCTCAGGTCGTCGCGGTCGCCGAGGTGCAGCGTCAGGAAGCCATCCGACGCCCGGAACTCCTGAAGCCGCCGCAGCGCCTCGGGATGGTCCAGGTTGGCCGCCACGTCGTACACCGTGTCCGTGGGCATGCCGACCAGGCCGCCGTTGCGGAGCGCGTCCACCGCGGGGTCGAGCGCCGCGGGATCGAACTGCAGGGGATCCACCGTGATGACGCGGGTCTCGACCACCGGGCTCATACTATCAGAACGCGCGGAACGCGTCACGAAACGCCCGACTTGATCAAATGTCCCAAACCAACCCGGACGTTTTTCGCCACGGGTGTCACGAAACGCCCAAGTTCGCCAATTGTCAGCCGTGGACGGATCGGCTATAATTCGGCCCCATGTATTACCCGTTGATGCTGAAGGTGAACGACGAACCCTGCCTGGTCGTGGGCGGCGGGGCCGTCGCTCTTCAGAAAGCGCGGGCGCTCCGGAAGGCCGGGGCGGACGTCACGGCCGTGAGCCCGGCGTTCACGCCGGCGTTCCGGCGCCTCGCGGTCCGGCGCCTCAAGCGCCGCTTCCGGGTGGCCGACGTGGCCGGCCGGGTCCTCGTGATCGCGGCCACCGATTCGCCCGAGGTGAACCGCGCGGTCTCGGCCGCCTGCCGGAAACGGAACATCCCGGTGAACGTCGTCGACGTTCCCGAGCTCTGCAGCTTCATCGTCCCGTCGGTCCTGCGCCGCGGCCCCGTGGTGGTCGCGGTCTCCACCGGCGGGGAGAGCCCGTCGCTGGCCAAGAAGCTGCGGCGACATCTGGAGACGATCCTTCCCGCGTCGCTGGGCCGGACCGCCCGGCGCATCGGGGCGGCCCGCCGGCGCATCCTGCGGGCGCTGCCGCCCTCGCCCGCCCGCACCCGCCTGCTCAAGGGTCTTGTCCGGTGATGAATCTCTACGGCGGCCTGGCGTTCTACGCCGTGGCCATGGTCTTCGCGGTCTGGTCGCTCCGCAGCGGCGACCGGCGCGGCCTGCAGACCGCCCGCTTCGGGGCGCTCGTCGGCGCCGTCGACCACCTCATCTACCTCGTGCTGATCGGCGTGCGGACGGGGCACTTCCCCGTCACCGGCGCCGTCGAGGCCTACATCTTCCTGTCGACCGCGATCATCCTGCTGGCGCTGCTGCTCGACTGGATCCGCCACTGGCCGGTGATCCTGGTCGCGACGCTGCCGCTCGCGGTGGTGACGTCGCTCCTGGCGCTGGCCCTCACGATGGTGCCCGAGAAGGGATCGCCCCCCGCGGCGGCGTCCTCGAGCCTCTGGACGAGCCTCCACGTCTTCACGACGCTCGGGTCCTACGGCGCGTTCTCGCTGGCGTTCGTCTCGTCGATCCTCTACCTGATCGCTCAGCGGCAGCTCAAGGACCACGCGAGCGCGTCGATGCTCGGGATCATCCCGCCGCTCGAGACGGTCGCCCGGATCAACCGCCGGGCGATCGCGGCCGGCGTCCTGCTGCTGGCCGGCGGCCTCCTGGTCGGCTACCTCCAGGCGCGCAACGTCTACGGGCTGCAGCGCTGGTGGCGCAACGACCCCAAGATCTACCTCACCACGATCACGCTCGGCTCGTACCTGGCGATCCTGGTGCTGAGCACCCGGCCGACCTTCAAGGGCCGCCGGACCGCGATGGCGTCGGTCGGGGGATTCTTTCTGGTCATGACGACGTTCTGGGCGAGCGTCTTCTGGAGCGACTTCCACCGCTTCCACTAACCACAGGGATGGAGATCTACGTCACGGGACTGAACCACAAGCGCGCGCCGGTCGAGCTCCGCGAGAAGCTCGCGGTGGACGACGCGACGATCCAGTCCGCGCTGGCCGAGCTCCAGAAATCCTTCTCGGCCCAGGAGATGGTCATTCTCTCGACCTGCAACCGCGTCGAGCTCTACTCGGTCCACGAGGAGGCGCCGCCGTCGCCCGAGACCATCACCGGGGTGCTCGCGCGGCGCCACGGCGTGGCCGCGGACGCGCTCGCCCCCGCCCTCTACCACCACCAGGGGGCCGAGGCCGTCCGCCACCTCTTCCGCGTCACCTCCAGCCTCGACTCGATGGTGCTCGGCGAGACCCAGATCATCGGGCAGGTGAAGGACGCCTACCTGGCCGCGCAGTCCGCCGGGTCGACCGGGCGCGTCTTCAACCGGCTCTTCCAGCAGGCCCTCGCGGTGGCCAAGCGCGTCCACACGACCACATCGCTGGGCGAGAAGAACATCTCGGTGCCCTCGGTCGCGTCGCGCCTCGCGGAGAAGATCTTCCAGGACCTCGCCCGCAAGCAGCTCGTCATCATCGGCGCCGGCGAGATGGGCGAGCTCACCGTCGGCGCGTTCCGCAACCGCGGCGTCACGAAGATCCACGTGGTGAACCGCTCGATCGAGAACGCCCGGGCCCTCGCGGCCAAGCACGGCGGCCAGGCCCACGGGCTCGAGGAGCTGGCGAACGTGCTGCCGCTGGGCGACATCGTCATCGCCTGCATCCGCGCCGACAACTACGTGCTCAACGTCGACGCCGTGCGGGCGGCCCTCGCGGCCCGCCGGCACGACCCGATGTTCCTGATCGACATCGCCGTGCCCCGCAACATCCACCCCGAAGTGAACGAGATCGACAACGTGTACCTCTTCAACATCGACAACCTCGAGCAGATCGTCCAGCAGAACGTCGTCGACCGCGAGAAGGAGGTCTCCCGCTGCACCCCGCTGGTGGAGGAGGAGACCCTGGCGTTCTGGAAAGACATGACCCCGCCCGACGTGACCGCGCTCCTGACCCAGTTGCGAGAGCGGCTCCACGCGATCGGCGATGAGGAGCTGAAGCGGACCCTGGGCAAGCTCAACGGGCTGTCCCCGGAGCACAAGCAGGAGGTCCAGGAGCTCACCCGGCGCATTGTAAACAAAATCCTTCATCCCCCCACCGAGGCCCTCCGGGGCTCCGCCGCGGATTCCGGCAATCGGGCAATCAATGAACTCATCCGCAAACTCTTCGGGCTCAATCGGTAGCAAAGCGGTCCAAACCGGACCCCCCTTGACAAAAAATGCCGTTTTGGTACAATCCAACCCATTCCCACCCACCTCTGTGAAAAGTTTGTGGAAGTTCAATCCCTCCGGTATTTCGAGGTTGGCTAGGTGAAAGGGTCCACCGTCAAGGTCGGAACCCGCGGAAGCGCCCTCGCCCTCGCCCAAACCCGACAGATCCTTGCGCGCCTGAAGGAAATCCACCCGAAATTGAACTTCGTGATCGTCCCCATCAAGACCGCGGGGGACCGGATCACGTCCGCGGCGGAGCTCCGCAAGGCCGGCAAGGGGCTCTTCGTCAAAGAAATTGAACGGGCGCTGCTGGCCCGGAAGATCTCGCTCGCCGTCCACTCGATGAAGGACCTGCCGTCGGAGCTGCCCGAGGGGCTCGTGCTCGGCGCGGTCCCTGAGCGCGTCGACCCGAGCGACGTCTTCATCGGCCGCAACTCGACCCCGATCGACAAGCTGCCGCCCGGCGCGCAGATCGCGACGTCGAGCCTGCGCCGCCAGGCGATCCTGAAGTCGCTCTTCCCCCACTACACGTTCGTGGAGATGAAGGGCAACCTCGACACGCGGCTGGAGAAGCTGAGGAACCCGCGCTCGTCGCTCGCCGGCATCATCGTGGCAGCCGCCGGCGTCCGCCGCCTCTACCCCGACAACGGCATCCCGGCGCAGAAGCTGTCGACCGACACGATGGTCCCCGCGGCCGGCCAGGGCGCGCTCGCGCTGGAGATCCGCGCGAACGACGAGGACATGAAGAAGATCCTCGCGCCGATCCACCATGCCCCGACGGCCGCCTGCGTCGAAGCGGAGCGCGAGCTGCAGCGCCGCCTCGAGGGGGGCTGCCAGGTGCCGATGGGCGCCTTCGCGGAAGCCTCCGACGACGGCGTGCTCAAGCTGAGCGCGTGCATCGCGAGCGTGGACGGCCGCCGCCTGATCCGCGCGAGCCAGTCCGGCATGATCGACGCGCCCGGCAGCATCGCCGAGGCGCTCGAGACCCAGCTCGTGTCCGCCGGCGCCCGCGAGATCCTCTCGCAGCTCGCCCCGCGGCGCTCCGGGTCCAAGGCGCCCCGCAAGGCCGCCCGCCGCCGCCCGGCGAAGAAGCCCAAGGCCCGCGCCAAGGCTCGACGCCGCTGAGCCGAACGCCGTAAAGCGCCTCCTTGCGTTCGGCTCACCCTGAGCGAGCCGCGAGGCGAGTCGAAGGGTTGTCAGCCCCCACCCAACCGACGTATATACTATTGATATGCGTACGGCGCTCCTCGTCCTGGTGCTCCTGGCCCCCGTCCTTGCGCAGGACGAAGGGATCCAGAAGGGCAGCACGACCTGCCGCGCGCTGCGGCCCGCCGCCGACCCCCAGCTCCAGGCCCTCCTCAAGCCCTATGAATTCGCGGAGCGCGACTTCGCGTGGACGCTGCGCGAGACCCGCAAAGGCGAGAAGGCCACGCAGTACTGGCTCAGCTTCCCCTCGGCGGTGAAGACCGAGATCCCCGAGAACAACACGGTCTGGTGCCGCTACTGGCAGCCCCACGACGGCGCGACGCGGCGTCCCGCGGCGGTGCTGCTGCACTGGCTCGGCGGCAACTTCGACACGCTGGAGATCGTCGGGCTCCGCATGGCCGAGAGCGGGATCGCGACCCTCATGCTCTACATGCCCGGCTACGGCCCGCGGCGTCCCAAGGAAGGCCCGAAGGAGAAGCTCGGCACGAAGGACATGGACGCCATGATCGCGACGCTGCGGCAGGCGGTGCTCGACGTGCGCCGCGCCGGAGACTGGCTCGCGAGCCGGCCCGACGTGGAGCCCTCGCGGGTGGGCCTGGTCGGGATCTCGCTGGGCGCGGTCGTGGGCTCGCTGACGGCGGGCGTGGACGACCGCTTCGGCCGCAGCGTGTTCCTGATCGGCGGCGGCGACCTCGCGGCGATCGTGATGAACGGGAGCAAGGAGACCGCGGCCGCGAAGGAGCGGCTCGAGAAGGACGGCTTCACGGTCGAGCGGCTCCGCGAGATGTGGAAGCACATCGATCCGATCACGTTCGCCTCGCGGGTGCGCCCGGAGGAGATCCTGCTGATCAACGCCGAGGCCGACGAGGTGATCCCCAAGGAGTGCACCCTTCGGCTGCGCAGCGCCATGGGCGGACCCGAGGTGCGCTGGTTCAAGGGCGGCCACTACGCCCTGCTCTTCCAGCTCGGCAAGGCCCTCAAGGACATCACGAGCCACCTCCGGGAGCGCACCGCGTGGTAGAATGGTCGTGAAATGTTTCACGATCTCGGTCGTCCCTAACCTATGCTCCTGCGCTTCGCCGTCGTGGTCACGGTGCTTGAATTCGTCCTCACGATCGCGGCGTCGATCCTGGTCACCTACACCGAGCCGCCCACCGGCTTCCTGACCGAGCAGGAGCTGGGCGACCTGGGCATCAAGTACTCGGAGCATGAGAACCGCCGCTGGGTGCACCTCAACGCGCCCTGCTACGACACCCGCGCGACGCTCACGTCGCCCGGCGCCTCGCTCTACGTCAGCCTCCGCACGGACGCGTCGCCCACCGACTTCGGGTTCCGTCGCCGCCGCGAGGAGGCGATCCGCGAGCGGAACGACCGCGGCGAGGTGGTGCTCATCAACGAGCCGCTGCCCGGCGAGGAAGGCTACGCGGTCCGCTACCGCGGGGCCAACGCGGTGCGCTTCGAGCTGGTGCGCCTGCACGGCCGCGACATGCTGATCGTCCGCGTCATCGACGAGAAGCCCTTCGACACCACGGAGTCCGCGGCCCTCTCCAAGTGCGAGCACCGCGCCCGCGCCGTCCAGGAGCATCTGATGTTCAAGATGCGCTGGAGAGACTAATCCCGAACCAAGAACTCGGAACACCGCACCCCGAGCAGAAGGTCCCCCCTCTGCACCTCCCCCCGGGGGAGGCAGGGAGGGGGATTCATCCGCGTCGGTGTTCGGTGTTCCGTATGCGGGGTTCGGTTACGGGGACGGGGGCTCGGCAATCAGCCAGACGTCATTGACCTGCTTCCAGGTCAGCGTCTTTTCGCCGCCGCTGTGGCTGAAGGTGATGGTGCCGCCGGCGGCGTTGATGGATTTCACCTGGACGTTTTCGTAGACGACCTTCTTGTCGACGATGTTCTGCGCCACCTGGAGCCGCATCTTGCGAAGATCGTCAGGCTCGAAGGCGTAGAACTTCACGATCAGGTCGAGCTCGCCGCGGGTGACGGTGGCGGCGTAGTCCAGGAGGCGCGAGACGAGGGCCTGCTCGGCTTCGGTGTATTGCGGACCCGATTTCTTCTTGGGGTCGAGGTCCTTGTCCTTTTCCTTCTCTTTCGTGCCCTTCACGGGGCCCTTGGTCGGCGGGCCGTTGTGCTCCTTGCCGCCCATGAAGACGACGGCCGCGACGATGAGAGCGACCACCCCCAGGGCGATGCCGAGGATCATGCCGGTGTTGCTGCCGCCCGCGGGGGCCGGCCGGGGCGCGGTCCCGCCGCCGCCGGCGTAGACCCGGGGCTGGGGCCCGCTGCGCTGGACGCTGCCGGGGACGGCGGGCCGGACGTTGCGGCCGCGGACGCTGGTGCCGCCCTTGCTGCGCTTGATCTCGCTCGGATCCTCGGCCGCATCCTCCTCCTGGCCGGGGATGGGGGCGTCGCCTTCCTCGCGAACGACCTTCTCGCCGTCGCGGGCGACCTCCGGCAGGTCGGCGTCCGAGATGAACTCGGTGAACTGGGTGTCGCTGGGCGCCGTGGGGATGACGATGGTGTTGGTGCACTGGGGGCAGCGGGCTTTCTTGCCGCCGAGGGCCGCGGGGACCTTGAGGATGTTCCCGCACCCCAGGCACTTGGCGGAGATGATTTCGGGCATAGCCTCGACGCCGGCCTTTTCAATGACAACGCCGGGACGGCTGAAAAGCTTCACCCCACGGTCCCGGTTCGCGGGATTGTAGCATACCGGCCCCTCCGGTTACCTCGAAATTTGACGCATCCCGGAGCCCCGCCGCGCTCCCAATAATAATGGTTAGCGCAGAATAATAAATGGCCTTGCTTTTCGGGACTTCTGGAATACAACTACTCAGACACATTTTCAGGGATTAGGGGTGGGAGCGCGGAAGAAGACCGGGAGGCCGTCCGCTTCATGGTTCCCTTCCCCTAAAACTCCCACCCAGCGACTGGGATGCGATTGATTAGCGAACCGGGGGTGCGTCTGTGAAATCACTGTTCCGTCCGTCTCTCGCTCTGTCCGTCGTCGCCGCGACGCTCTTCAGCGCCGCCGCCTCGTCCAGCGCATGGGCGCAGGGCAACGGACTGCGCGGCGACTACTACGACACTCCTGACTTTACCGGGCCTGTCCTAGTCCGCACGGACGCGATGGTCGACTTCAACTGGGTCCCCGGCTCCGACACCCTGCCTGGAGTAATGAGTAAGTCGACCTTTACCGTGCGGTGGCGCGGACAGATCCAGGCCCTCGGCGCGGGCGACTACACGTTCACCATCAGCAGCGACGACGGCTCCAGGCTCTACCTTGACGGGGTCCTGATTATCGGAAACAACTGGCTGGATCAAGGGCCGACGCCTCGATCCTCCGCGCCGATCACCCTAGCTGCGGGCTCCTTTCATGAAATCACCATGGAGTACTACGATAACACCGGTAACGCAGAGGCTCACTTGAGTTGGACGCCTCCGAGCGCGACATCCGTCATCATTCCACAGAGTCAGCTTTACTCTGGCCCCCTCCTGGCGACGCCGACCATCACGTCGGCAGGCGGCCCCGTGCCAATCCCGCCCCAGAGCGTCACGCTGGATCATCCAGCCGGACCCGGCATGACGCTGTACTACACCCTCGATGGCTCGGACCCGGTCCCCTGCGGCCCCTCGCCCAGCGCCCTCAGCGTCCCGGCCGGCACCGCGATTCCCATCAATGGCTACGCCCAACTGAAGGTCCGAGCCTGGCAGGCCGGCTCCATCGCGAGCGATCCGGCGACGATGACCTTCTCCCCCCAGTTCACCCCCTCGAGCGCGACCGTCGGCACGACTGTCGGCCAGGTCTATTACCGCTTCTTTCGAACGACGGCCGGCCTTACGGCCGTCCCCGATCTCGAGCCGCTCTACCCGGAACAGCGGGGCCTGGTGAATCAGCCGACCTTCACCGTCGGCGCCGCACCCGCGGGCCTGCCGGCCCGACCCGTCACGACCAACTTCGGCTACGCGTACACGGGTTACGTGAACATCCCGGCGGACAACCTCTATACCTTCTACACGAATGGCATCAGCGGCAGCAAACTCTGGGTCGGAGGGAATCTCGTCGTCGACAACGAGGCCCAGCTGACCAACAATCACGAAGAGTCGGGGCAGATCTACCTGAAAACCGGCCTGCATGCGATCAAGCTGCACGCCTGGTACCGCACCCAGGCAACTGCGCTCATCACCCTTTCGTGGTTTAGCTCCTCGATCACCAAGGCGCCGATCCCCGCGGCCAGCCTCCGGACCGACCCGATGGTGGCGGCGCCGACGTTCTCCCCTGTCGCCCCGGCCAGCTTCAACCCCAACCAGACGGTGACGATCAGTTCCACGACCCCGGGCGCCATCATCTATTACATGGAGGACGGGTCCTTCATCCCGACCGGCACCGGGCTCAGCGGCGTGCAGGTGAACATGACCAGCACCACGACGCTGCGCGCCTTCGCCAGCGTCTCCGGCATGAACCCGAGCGATTTCATCGTCGGCACCTACACGCGGACCGGCGTCATTCCCAGCCCCAAGGTGAGCTCGGTCAGCGCCGCCGCCAACCCAAGCGAGATCCTCGTCGTCTTCGACAAGCCCGTGAGCACGGCGACGGCCGGCAATGCCGCCAACTACACCATCAACGACGGCGTCGGCGCGCCCTACACGCCCACCACCGCCACGGTGCTGAGCCGCCCGAAGGAAGTTGTGATGGGCGCCTGGAGGATGGACGCGCTCGCGGGCGGACCGCCGCAGGTAACGGACATCTCCGGCAACAACAACCACCTGACCATCACCGGCGGCGTCACCTTCGAAGATTCCCTCACGACCGCGCCGCCGTATGCGAACTATCTCAACCCCGCGTCCGCCAACGCCGGCACCCTCAAGTTTGACGGAACTACGGGGTTCCTCTCGGTGCCGACCAATACGACGCTCGACTCGACCTTCTCCAGCATCACCGTCTCGGCCTGGATCAAGCCTGCGGATACCACCAATCCCCAGAGAGTCGTGAACAAGTGGAACTCGGTGGCCAACCAGGGCTGGACGCTGGAGATCAATAACTCCACGGGTGGAACGGTGCTCGGCAACGTTCGCTTCCGCGTCCGGGACACGGCTAACGTCGACGCCGATGCGGCCAGCCCGGCGGGCGGCCTGGTGGCGGGCAACTGGTACCACATTGTCGGCCGGCTGGACAAGATCAAGAACCAGATCACGATCTTCATCAACGGCACCCAGGTGGCGTCCTTGAACGCCAGCACAACCCTGGGCAATTCCAACTCGACCGCCGGGGTCGGCATCGGCGCCTTCGCCGGCGCCGCCGGCCTTTTCTACAACGGCAATATCGACGACGTCCGGATCATGACCACCGCCCTCACGGATGCGGAGATCGCCGCACTGGCGGCCGGCGCCGACATCGTCGCGCCGAGCGTCCTGCTCGGGCTCGCAGCGCCCCTGACGGGCGCGACGAACAACATCCTGACCGTGTCCAACGTGCAGGACCTCTTCGGGAACACCATCACGGCCGTGGACGGGACCCGCCCGTTCAAGTACTTCGCGGTGAATGACCCTCTCGGGATTTGCAGCCACGAACGCTTCAACCCGATCCCGAACGGCACCGTCGCCGACGGGACGAGAGACGCGCAGTTCCCGAACTCCCCGGCCTTCGGCAGCAACCCGAGCGGATTCATGGAGGTCGTGGATACCTCCACGGCTCCCAGCACCAACGTCGACTCGTTCCTCTATCGGATGCGGGGCTATTTCGTCCCGGCCGCGGGACAGACCGGCGCCTGGAGATTTTCGATCTCCGCGAACGACACGGGCAAACTGTTCCTGAGCACCGACGCCGACCCGGCCAATAAGAGGCTGATTGCCTTCACGAACGGGGCGACGACCGGCATCCACCAGTACGCGGGCTCCACCCAGACCTCCGGGAACATCAACCTCGTCGCCGGGCAGAAGTATTACATCGAAGCGTATTCGAAGGACAACACCACCACCGACTTCCTGTCCGTCGGCGCCAAGCTCGGGGGTGCCCCGCTCAGCGTGGCCGCCGGGATTTTCACCGAGACCCTCTCGGGAGCCAACCTGGCGCCGTTCATCGACCCGATGGCCTTCACGACGCAGCCGTACAGCAGGGTCGCGAACATCGGCCAGAGCGTGAGCTTCACGATCGCCGGCTTCGGTACCCTCAGCGGCACCTCGAACAAATACCAGTGGTTCCGCGACGCGACCCCGGTCGGCACCAACTCCCCGACCCTGAGCATCGCGTCCGTCGCGCTGACGGATGAGGGCAACTACACCTGCGTCCTCTCCAACGTGACCGGCAGCGTGACGAGCAATGTCGCGACCCTGAACGTCGACGACAAGGCGGCCACGCCGACCATCGGCAGCCTGTCGCGCGTCGCCGGCCTCGTGGCGGGCGCTCAGGGCGTGACGATCAACGGCTCGAACTTCGTCCCGGGCCAGACCACGGTCCTTTTCGGCGGCGTGGCGGCGACCAACGTGATCGTCGCGGGCGGCGGGGCGAGCCTCACGTGCGACACCCCGGCCCACGCGGCCGGCGCGGTCAACGTGCAGGTCAACACGCCGGCCTCGACCCCGGCCGTCAGCGTCGGCGGCTACGTCTACTTCAACCCGCCGACAATCAACGCCGTCAATGGCGTGGCGCCGCCCGCCGGGCCGCTCGCCGGACGCAACGTCACCATCTCGGGCACGAACTTCTCCACGGTCGCGGGCCAGACGATCGTCACCTTCGTCGGCGTCGGCACCGCCAGCAACGTCATCGTCAGCAGCGCCACCACCCTGACCTGCGATGCGCCCGGACCCGCCGCGGCCGGCGCCGTGACCGTCACCGTGGACACCCCCGGCGGCACCGCGACTCAGAACAACGCCTTCACCTACATGGCCGCGCCGACCATCGGGACCCTGAGCGTTACGTCCGGCTCAACCGGAGCGGCGCCCGCCGTGGTCATCACCATCACGGGCACGGACTTCCTGAACGGCTTCACGACCGTCACCTTCGGCAATGGCTCCCAGAACCCGGTCGTCGTCCCCGCCGGCCTGGTGACGGTCACCGGCAGCACCAGCCTCACGGTCACCAAGCCGGCCCACGTCGCGGGCTTCGTGGACATCATCGTCGACGCGCCGGGCGGCCAGGCCATCAAGCCTAATGGCTTCCGCTACTGGAACCTGCCGACGGTCGGCACGGTCACGCCGAACGGCGGCCCCCTCGCGGGCGGCGGCCCCGCCATCACCATCACCGGCACCAACTTCTCGACCGTCGCGACCGAGACCACCGTAACCTTCGGCAGCGTCGCCCAGGGCCAGTCGCCCGCCACCGGCGTCGTGGTCGCGGTCACGGAAGACAGCCTGACCTGCACCCTCCCGGCCCACGCGGCCGGAAGCGTCGACGTGTTCGTCTCGAACCCGGCCGGCAGCGGGTCGCTGCCCCTCGGGTTCAAGTACTACGCGGCCCCGACGGTCCTGACCCTCAGCCGCAGCGCCGGCTCAACGGCCGGCGGCGGCGCCCTCATGACCATTACCGGCACGAACTTCTCTCCCACTCCGACCCAGACGACGGTCACCTTCGGCAGCGTCGCCCAGGGCCAGTCGCCCGCCACGGGCGTGGTGGTCGCGCTCTCGGAAACCAGCCTGACCTGCACCCTCCCGGCCCACGCCGCCGGAACCGTCGACGTCATCGTGACCTCGTCGGGCGGCACGGGCAGCCTCCCGGCGTCGTTCCGCTACTTCGCCCCGCCGACCATCACGACGATCAGCGCGAACGCCGGCCCCACGGCCGGCACCAACACCGGACCGTCCCAGGGGTCGACCAACATCACGATCAGCGGCACCAACTTCTCGACCGTCGCCGGCGAGACCACGGTCACGATCGGCGGACAGGCCCCGACGAACCTCATCGTGTCGGGCGTGGGCACCCTGACTTGCGACACGCCGGCGCATGACGCCGGCGGCGTGGACGTCACGATCAACACGCCCGGCGGCAGCTTCACCACGACTCCGGCCAACACGGGGTACATCTACGTCGGGCCCCGGGTGCTGACCATCAGCCCGAACAACGGACCCGCGGCCGGCGGCACGCCGCAGGTCACCATCACCGGCTCCAATTTCGCCGTCGGTGCCACGTCCGTCACCTTCGGCGCCAGCTCCGCCACCAACATCGTCGTTGCCGCGGGCGGGGCCAGCCTGACCTGCGACCCGCCCTCCGGCAGCGGATCCGTGACCGTCACCGTGACCGTCGCGGGGAATTCGGCCGTGGTACCGAACGGCTACTCGTACACCGCGTCGCCCACGATCGGCACGATCTCGCCCAACCAGGGCCCGATCGGCGGCAACCAGACGGTCACGATCACCGGCACCAACTTCGTCGTCGGACAGACCAACGTCATCTTCGACACGACCAGCGTCGCCGCTACCGTCAGCAGCCCCACAACCCTGACCGTTCAGAGTCCCGCCCACGCGGCCGCCACGGTCGATATCGGCGTGAGCACGTTCGGGAGCCCCGCGATCACGTCGGTCGGCGCCTACACCTACATGCCCGCGCCGACGATCGCCACGGTTGCCCCCCTGAAGGGCAGCAGCGCCGGCGGAACCGTGGTCACGATCACCGGAACGAACTTCTCGACCGTCGCGGGCCAGACAAGCGTCTCCTTCGGCGGCGCCTCCGCGGTCGCCAACGTGAGCAGCCCGACGAGCCTGACCGTGACGACGCCGGCGCACGCGGCGGGCACGGTTACCGTCATCGTCAGCACCTTCACGCCGGCGCAGCCCAGCGCGCCGTTCTCGAGCTACGACTACATCAACGCCGGCAGCAGCGTCGACATGGCGCTGACGATGGTGCCCAGCACCTTCACGCCCTCGGTCGGGTCGAACGTGACCTTCACCATCACGGTGACCAACACGGGCGCCGTCGCGGGCAACACGGTCGTGGTCCAGGACTTCCTGCCGCCCGGCCTCAGCTTTGTTTCCTCGACCCCCAGCCAGGGCAGCTACTCGGCGGCGACCGGGCTCTGGACCGCGGGCACCATCGCGGCCTCCGGCGGCACCGCCACCCTGCTCCTCACCGCGCAGGTGACCACGACCTCGCCGATCACCAACACCGCCGAGGTCATCGGGTGCAACCCGAACAGCGACGTGGACTCGACCTTCGGCAACGGTGTCCCGGGCGAGGACGATCAGGCCAGTGTCACGATCTCCGCGCTCCTGACGATCGGCACGCCGGCGGGCCCCCTCGCCGGCGCCACCGCGGGCGCGCCCTACTACCAGGTCGTCAGCGCGTCGGGCGGCGTCCCGACCTACATCTGGTCGCTCACGACCGGCGCCGCGACGTTCCCCTTCGACCTTGATCCGACGACCGGCGTCATCAGCGGCACCGCGCCGCTCCTCGCGGGGAACTACACGTTCACCCTCATGGTCTCGGACTCGAACGGCCCGCCCTCGACGGCGAGCCAGAGCTTCTCGATCCTCGTCAGCGCGGCCCCCGGCGGCACGCCGACCGTCAATCCGACGCCCGTGCCGCCCGCGGGCACCGTCGGGGTCGCGTACTCGCACACCTTCACGGCCACCGGCGGCACCCCGCCGTACACCTGGAGCTCGACCGGCAGCGGCCTTCCCAACGGGCTCTTCCTGAACCCGTCGACCGGCGAACTCGCGGGTACGCCGACGGCGGCGGGGTCTTTCGGAGGCCTGCTGATCGCGGCGAACGGCAGCGCCGCTCCCTTCTCGATCACCATCAACCCCAACCCCGTCTCGATCCTGCCGCTGACCCTGCCGAACGGCTCGGTCGGCTCGATCTATGACCAGCCGCTGACGGCCGTGGGCGGCCTCGGCTCGAACTTCACCTGGACGGTGTCCGCCGGCGTCGCGCCGCCCGGCCTGGCCCCCGCAGGGACCGGCCGCGTGGCCGCCCTGACCGGCACGCCGACCACGAACGGGAGCTTCACCTTCACCCTGAAGGCCCAGGACGGCGGCGGCGTCTTTGGAACGAAGGCCTACACGATCACGATCCTGCCCGCCTCGGCGGGCTTTGTGCCCTCGGCGCCGTCCACGCCCCCGCCCGGCACCCTCGGTCAGGCGTTCCTCCTCGACCTCACCGGCGTGGGCGGCACGCGGCCCTACACCTGGTCGCTCGCCGGCGGCAGCCTGCCGACCGGCCTCACGCTTAACGGCGCGGCGGGCAACATCAGCGGCACCCCGTCGGTCGCAGGCGTCTTCCAGATCACCCTGAGCGCCCATGACAGCGCCGTCCCCTCGACCTCGGGCAGCCAGACCGTCACGATCACGATCGCTCCGGCGCCGGTCATCACGACGCCGTCGCCGCTGCCGGACGCGACGGACAACGTTCCGTACTTCGCCCAGTTCACCGTCGTCGGGGGCGTCCCGCCCTACAGCTGGATCGCGAACGGGTTGCCGCTCGGCACCCTCGATATCAACCCGAACTCCGGCGCGCTGAGCGGGGTCCCGACGCCCGCCGGCCTCGCCACCTTCGACGTCCAGGTCACGGACGCGAACGGCGTCATTGTCACGAAGTCGGCCGTGAGCCTCACGGTCGTCGGCACGGGCGCGACCCTCGCGGTCCACGGGACCCTCCCGCCCGCGACCGTGGGCGTGCCGTACTCGGCGACGATCACGGCGACCGGCGGCGCGACCCCGTACACGTTCAGCTTCGTCGGCATCGCGCCGGCGTGGGCGACGCTCGACCAGACCGTCGGCTCCCCGGTAGCGACGCTGCACGGGACGCCGGACGCCAGCGTGACCACGTTCCAGCTCCAGGTGACGGACGCGACGCCGACCAGCGTGCCGACGAACGTCGCGGCGGTCATCAGCCCGCTGATGGTCGTCCAGAACACGCTGCCCTCGGGCAACGTGAACGCCTCCTACGCGAGCACCCTGACGTCCTCGGGCGGCATCGGGCTGAATCGGGTCTGGACGCTGGTGTCCGGCACCCTGCCCCCCGGGCTCTCTCTGAACCCGGCCGGCCTGATCTCGGGCACGGCCCAGGCCAGCGGCTCGTTCATCTTCAAAGTTCAGGTCAGCGACACCCAGGGCAACCTCGCGCAGCGCCAGTTCGCGGTCTCGATCGGCGGCGCGGTGTCCGGAGGCGGCGGGGGTGGGGGGGGGGGGGGGGGGGGGGGTGGCGGCGGCTGCGGCCTGCTGGGCGTGGAAGTGCTGCTCCTCTGGCTCTGGAGGCGGGAGCGGCGTCGCAAGGCGTGAGGACTGGGAACCCTGGCGCGGCGGATGGTGGACGCGACCGGGATCGAACCGGCAACCTCATCATTGCGAACGATGCGCTCTCCCAATTGAGCTACGCGCCCATCATTCGCCGCTGCAGGGAGACGAATTAAACCACAGGGCACGGCCGACGTCAATCCCTTCACATCGGAGGCAAGCCATGCTATCTTCGGCGCCCATGAAGACTAAAGTGACCGGCACCATTGTTGAGATCCTCGGCGACGAGATGACCCGCATCATCTGGGAGTGGATCAAGGACCGCCTCCTCCACCCCTTCCTCGACATGAAGCTCGAGACCTACGACCTGTCCGTCCAGAACCGCGACGCCACCGAGGACAAGGTCACGATCGACTCCGCCAAGGCCATCCAGAAGCACAAGGTCGGCGTCAAGTGCGCCACCATCACGCCCGACGAGGCGCGCGTGAAGGAGTTCAAGCTGAAGAAGATGTGGAAGTCCCCCAACGGGACGATCCGCAACATCCTCGGCGGGACCATCTTCCGCGCCCCCATCGTCTGCAAGAACATCCCCAAGCTCGTCCCCGCCTGGACGAAGCCCATCGTGGTCGCCCGCCATGCCCATGCCGACCAGTACAAGGCCCAGGACGTCCGCACCGACGGCCCCGGCACCCTGAAGCTGGTCTTCGAGGGCAAGGACGGCAAGAAGCAGGAGTGGCCCATCAACGAGTTCACCGGGCCCGGCATCGGCCTGGGCATGTTCAACACCGACGAGTCGATCGTCGAGTTCGCCCGCTCGGTCTTCCAGTACGCGCTCATGGTCGGCTACCCGGTCTACCTCTCGACCAAGAACACGATCCTCAAGGTCTACGACGGCCGCTTCAAGGACCTCTTCCAGCAGGTCTTCGACAAGGAGTTCGCCGCCACGTTCAAGCAGAAGGGGCTCACCTACGAGCACCGCCTCATCGACGACATGGTCGCCCAGGTCCTGAAGTGGGACGGCGGGATCCTCTGGGCCTGCAAGAACTACGACGGCGACGTCCAGTCCGACACCGTCGCCCAGGGCTTCGGCTCGCTCGGCCTCATGACCTCGGTGCTGCTCTGCCCCGACGGCGTCACCATGGAGGCCGAGGCGGCCCACGGCACCGTCACCAAGCACTACCGCGACTATCAGGCCGGCAAGGTCACGAGCACGAACCCGATCGCGTCGATCTTCGCCTGGACCCGCGGCCTGGCCCATCGGGCGAAGCTGGACCAGACGCCGGACGTCGCCGCGTTCGCGACCGCGCTCGAGGAGGTCTGCGTCGCGACCGTCGAGAGCGGCAAGATGACCAAGGACCTCGCGCGCTCGCTCCACAGCGAGCTCGAGCCGCCCAAGGACAGCTGGCTCGCCACGGAGCCGTTCCTGGACGTGCTCGCCGCGAACCTGAAGGCGAAGCTTCAGCGCTAAAGATCGGCCGCCGTCGTTGCAGATTCCGGTTCATCCCGGTAGAATTGGACAGTTCACCTTCGCGTAGGGAGCATTGATGAGCAGCGTTCAGGATCCGTTGGAGCCCCAGAAGACCGAGGAAGACATCGGCGGCGTCGACCGCGACCCGCAGGAGACTTCCGAATGGGTCGAGGCCTTCGATCAGCTCCGCGTCTATCACGGCGAGGAGCGCGCCCGCTTCATCATCCGCCAGCTGCACCAGAACGCCCTGCACAACGCCGTCGAGCTCCCCGAACTCGTCCAGACCCCGTACGTCAACTCGATCCCGGCCAGCGAGCAGCCCAAGTTCCCCGGCGACCTGGCCATCGAGAAGAAGATCCGCGCGATCATCCGCTGGAACTCCGCGGTCATGGTCCACCGGGCCAACAAGGCCAGCGAGGGCATCGGCGGCCACATCGCGACCTACGCGTCGGCGGCGACGCTCTACGAAGTCGGCTTCAACCACTTCTTCCGGAGCCGCGAGAACGGCCACCCGGGCGACTCGATCTACTTCCAGGGCCACGCGTCCCCCGGCATCTACGCCCGCGCGTTCCTGGAAGGGTACCTGACCGAAGAGAACATGGAGAACTTCCGCCGCGAGACCGGCGGCAAGGGCCTCTGCTCCTACCCGCATCCGTGGCTCATGCCCAAGATGTGGGAGTACCCGACGGTCTCGATGGGCATCGGACCCCTGAACGCCATCTACCAGGCGCGCTTCAACCGCTACATGCGCGACCGCGGCATCAAGGACACCAGCTCGTCGCGCATCTGGGCGTTCCTCGGCGACGGCGAGTGCGACGAGCCCGAGTCCCTGGGCGCGCTGTCGATCGCGTCGCGCGAGAAGCTCGACAACCTGATCTTCGTCGTCAACTGCAACCTGCAACGCCTCGACGGCCCGGTGCGCGGCAACTTCAAGGTCATCCAGGAGCTCGAAGCCGTCTTCCGCGGCGCGGGCTGGAACGTCATCAAGGTGGTCTGGGGCACCGACTGGGACCCGCTCCTCGAGGCGGACGACAGCGGCCTCCTGGCGAAGCGGATGGGCGAGGTGGTCGACGGCGAGTACCAGAAGTACGTCGTCGAGCCCGGCTCCTACACCCGCCAGCACTTCTTCGGGAAGTACCCGGAGACGGCCAAGATGGTGGAGGGCCTCACCGACGAGCAGATCCGCGGCCTGCGCCGCGGCGGCCACGACCCGCTCAAGGTGTACGCGGCCTACCACTGGGCGACCACGCAGGCGAACGGGAAGCCGACCGCGATCCTGGCCAAGACCGTCAAGGGCTGGGCCACCGGCGACCTCGCCGAAGGCAAGAACGTCGCCCACCAGGAGAAGAAGTTCAAGGAGACCCAGATCCGCAAGTTCCGGGACCGGCTCAACATCCCGATCCCGGACGACAAGCTGGATCCGGACCATCCCGCGTACTACCTGCCCCCGAAGAACAGCCCGGAGATCGAGTACCTCCACGAGCGGCGCCGCGAGCTGGGCGGCTACGTGCCCCGCCGCATCGTCCGCGTCCCCAAGGAGGAGATCCCGCCGGTCACGGTCTTCGAGGACAACCTCAAGGGCTCCGTCAAGGCGGCCTCGACCACCTCGGGCTTCAACGCCGTGCTGCGGAAGCTCATCGTCGACCCCAAAATCGGCAAGCGCGTCGTGCCCATCATCCCCGACGAGGCGCGCACCTTCGGCCTCGACCCGCTCTTCGGCGCGGTCGGCATCTACTCGTCGGTGGACCAGCGCTACGAGCCCGTCGACATCGCGTTCAAGCAGATGAAGATGCACTACCGCGAGTCGAAGGACGGCCAGGTGCTCGAGGAGGGCATCAACGAGGCCGGCTCGATGGCGAGCTTCACCGCGGCGGGCACCGCCTACGCGAACCACGGGGTCAACATGATCCCGTTCTACATCTACTACTCGATGTTCGGCTACCAGCGCGTGGGCGACCTGATCTGGGCCGCCGCCGACAGCCGCGCCAAGGGCTTCCTGCTGGGCGCCACCGCGGGGCGGACCACGCTCAACGGCGAAGGCCTCCAGCACGAGGACGGCCACAGCCCCCTGCTCTTCAGCGCCGTACCGACCTGCCGCGTCTACGACCCGGCCTGGGCCTACGAGGTCGCGGTGATCATCCACGACGGCCTCAAGCGGATGTACCAGGACCAGGAAAGCTGCTTCTACTACCTCACGCTCTACAACGAGAACTACATGCAGCCCCCGATGCCCCCGGGCGTCGAGGACGGCATCGTGAAGGGCCTCTACCTCTACCGCGCCGCCGACGCGAAGGCCGCGAAGGCGCGCCGCATCCAGCTCCTGGGCAGCGGCGTCCTCCTCAAGGACGTCATGCTGGCGCAGGAGATCCTCGCCGAGAAGTTCGACGTCGCCGCCGACGTCTGGAGCGCCCCCAGCTACGTCCAGCTGCGCCGCGACGCGATCGAGTGCGACCGCTGGAACCTGATGCACCCCGACCAGGAGGAGCACGTCCCGTACGTCGTCTCGCAGCTCGGCCCCGCCGAGGGCCCGATCGTCGCGGTGAGCGACTACATGCGCGCCGTGCCCGAGATGATCGCCAAGTGGTTCCCGGGCCGCTTCCTCGCGCTAGGCACCGACGGCTTCGGCCGCAGCGACTCGCGCCCCGCCCTGCGCCGGCACTTCGAGGTCGACGCGGAGCATACGGCCTGGGCCGCGCTGGTGCAGCTGGCCCGGGCCGGCAAGTTCCCCAAGAAGGAGCTCGCCAAGGCGCAGAAGGAACTGGGCATCGACCCCAACAAGGTCGACCCGTCTTTCGCCTAGGGAAAACCGGACTTTTCCCCGCCACTCTGGCAGTCCGCCCGCAGGCGTCCCCCCATCACATTTGAACCCATTCGGGTTCAATAGCTTAGAAGCGGTCTCACAGCGGACCGTGGCACGGCGTTTGCACAATGCAAAGCCGGAGGGCAGCCTATGCAGTTGGATAAATTGACCGAGAAGTCCCGCGAAGCGCTCCAGGCGGCCAACACCCTGGCCGAGAACTGGACGAACCCCGAGATCGAGCCCGAGCACCTGGGGGTCGCGCTGCTCGACCAGGCGGACGGCACCGCCGGCCCCCTGCTCCAGGCCGTGGGCGCCGACCCCTCCCGCGTGAAGCAGGACTTCTCCCGCGAGATGGCCCGCTTCCCCCGCGTGCAGGGTGACGCCAACCAGGTGGGCCTCTCGCGCCGCACCCAGAAGATCCTCCGCGAGGCCCAGAAGGAGGCCGAGCAGCTCCACGACGAATACCTGTCGACCGAGCACTTCCTCCTGGCGATGGCTCACAACGGCGACCCCACGGGCGCCGTCCTGAAGGGTGCCGGCGCCAGCTACGACAAGCTGCTCGCCGCGCTCGCGAAGGTCCGCGGCAGCCGCCGCGTCACCGACGCCACCCCTGAAGCGAAGTACAACACCCTCTCGAAGTACTGCCGCGACCTGACGGAGCTCGCCCGCAAGGGCAAGCTCGACCCCGTCATCGGCCGCGACGAGGAGATCCGCCGCGTCATGCAGGTGCTCTCGCGGCGCACCAAGAACAACCCGGTCCTCATCGGCGAGCCGGGCGTGGGCAAAACCGCGATCGCGGAAGGCCTCGCGCGCCGCATCATCGAGGGCGACGTCCCCGAGAGCCTCAAGGACCGCCGGGTCATGGCGCTCGACATGGGCCTGCTGGTGGCCGGCACCAAGTACCGCGGCGAGTTCGAGGAGCGGCTCAAGGCGCTCCTCAAGGACATCACCGAGTCGGAAGGCAAGATCGTCCTCTTCATCGACGAGCTCCACACGGTGATCGGCGCCGGCGCCACCGGCGAGGGCGCCCAGGATGCCGCCCAGCTGCTCAAGCCCGCCCTCGCGCGCGGCGAGCTGCGCTGCATCGGCGCCACCACCCTCGACGAGTACCGCAAGCACATCGAGAAGGACGCCGCCCTCGAGCGGCGCTTCCAGCCCGTCTTCGTGGGCGAGCCGACCGTCGAATCGACCATCGCGATCCTGCGCGGCCTCAAGGAGCGCTACGAGGTCCACCACGGCGTCCGGATCTCCGACGACGCCGTCGTGGCCGCCGCGACCCTTTCGCACCGCTACATCTCCGAGCGCTTCCTTCCCGACAAGGCCATCGACCTCGTCGACGAGGCCGCCAGCAAGCTGCGCCTCGAAGCCGACTCGATGCCCGCCGAGCTCGAGAAGGTCACGCGCCGCATCATGCAGCTCGACATCGAGCTCGCCGCGCTCAAGAAGGAGACCGACCCCTCCGCCGTCGAGCGGCGCAAGAAGATCGAGAAGGAGCGCGCGGAGCTCTCCGAAAACTCCTCCCAGATGAAGGCCCGCTGGGAGAACGAGAAGAGCGTGGTCAAGCGCCTCCGCGAGCTCAAGGAGAAGCTCGAGAACGAGCGCACCAACGCCGACCTGATGCAGCGGAAAGGCGACCTCGAGAAGGTCGCCGAGATCCGCTACGGCATCATCCCCGCCCTCGAGAAGGAGCAGGAGAAGCTCCAGAAGGAGCTCACGAAGCTCCAGGGCGACCAGCCGATGATGAAGCAGTTCGTCGACGCGGAGGACATCGCCGCCGTCGTGTCGCGCTGGACCGGCATCCCCGTGTCCAAGATGCTCGAGGGCGAGAAGTCCAAGCTCCTCAAGATGGAGGACCGCCTCGCGCAGCGCGTCGTCGGCCAGGAGGAGGCCGTCCGGGCCGTCTCGGACGCCGTCCGCCGCTCCCGCGCCGAGCTTTCCGACCCGCAGCGCCCGATCGGCTCCTTCCTCTTCCTGGGCCCCACCGGGGTGGGCAAGACGGAGCTGGCCCGCGCGCTCGCCGAGTTCCTCTTCGACAGCGAGGAGGCCGTCATCCGCCTCGACATGTCCGAGTACATGGAGAAGCACAACGTCTCGCGGCTCCTAGGCGCGCCCCCCGGCTACGTCGGCTACGAGGAGGGCGGCGCCCTCACGGAAGCCGTCCGCCGCCGGCCCTACGCGGTGGTTCTTTTCGACGAGATCGAGAAGGCGCACCCCGACGTCTTCAACGTCCTGCTCCAGGTCCTCGACGCCGGGCGCCTCACGGACGGCCAGGGCCGCGTCGTGAACTTCAAGAACACCGTCATCATCATGACCTCGAACGTGGGCTCCGAGCTCCTCCGCGAGGGCGGGACCCGCGACGACGTGCTCCAGCTCCTTAAGTCGAAGTTCCGGCCGGAGTTCCTGAACCGGATCGACGAGATTGTGGTCTTCCACGCGCTGGACGCCCAGCAGCTGCGCCGGATCGTGAACCTGCAGGTCGACCTGCTGCGGAAGCGCCTCGCCGAGCGCCGGATCACCCTCGAGGTGAGCGACGACGTCCTGGACGCGCTCGCCAAGGAGGGCTTCGACCCCACCTTCGGGGCGCGGCCGCTCAAGCGGCTCATCCAGCGCAAGATCCAGAACCCGCTGGCGATGCGGCTGCTCGAGGGCAAGTTCGTGGACGGCGACACCGTGAAGGCGTCGCTCTCGAAGAAGACGGGCGAGATCGAGTTCTCCAAGCGCTAGGCGACCATAACAAAGGCCTCGGGACGGCGATCAGCCTCTCGGAGGCCCCATGTTCCGCCGGAACCTCGAGCTCGCCCACGCCCTCGACCGCCTGGGCCTCTACCTCGAGATCGACGGCGCGGACAAATTCCGCTGCCGCGCCTACCACCGCGCGGCCCGCTCCGTCGGCGCCGCCACCTACGACGTCGTCGAGCGCGTCCTCGACCTCGGCGATCCCGGCTCCCTGCCGGGCGTCGGCCCCCGCATCGGCGCCCTGATCCGCGAGTTCGCCGCGGCGGGACGCCTCTCCCGGCTGGACGAGCTGGAGGCGCGGTACCCGGAGGGCCTCCTCGAGCTCCGCCGCGTCCCCCGCCTCAACCCCCGCCGGATCCGGCTCCTCCACGAGCGCCTGGGCGTCCGGAACCTGGACGACCTGCGGCGCGCGGCATCGGAAGGACGGCTCGCGGGACTGCGCGGCCTGGGCTCGCGCGTCGAACACGAGGTCCTCCACGGGCTCGGGCAGCACGGCGCCGAGATCCCCTTCCGCCGGGCCGACCTGCTGCGCGGCCTGCCCGGCCTCCTGGACCACGTCCGGTCCTGGCCGGGCGTCCGCGCGGTCGACGTGGCCGGCGCGCTGCGGCGGCGTCGCGACCTCGTCGACTCGGTCGACCTGGTCCTGACCTTCGAGGCCGGGACGCCCCTGCCCGACGAGCTCCCGGCGCTCGCGGGCGGCGCCGCGCTGCTGGAGCGGGACGACGGCCACGTGGCCCTCCGCCTCACGACCGGGCTGCGCGTCAACCTGCTCGCCGCCGACGAGCGGACCCGCGGCAGCGCGCTCGTGCTCTTCACGGGCTCCGCTGCCCACCTGGAGGAGCTGCGCCGTCGCCGGCCGGAGCTCCCGGAGCGCGCCGCGACCGAGGCCGAGTTCTACGGCTCGCTGGGGCTGCCGTTCATCGAGCCCGAGCTCCGCGAGAGCCGCGGGGAACTCGACGCCGCGGCCGAGGGCCGGCTCCCGACCCTCATCCGCCTCGAGGACCTGCAGGGCGACCTGCACAGCCACACCGAGGCCACCGACGGGACGGAGCCGTTGGAGCGCATGGCCGAGGCGGCCGCGGAGCGGGGCCTCCGCTACCTGGCCATCACCGACCACACCAAGAGCCTGAAGATCACGAACGGGCAGGACGAGCGGCGCCTCCGGGAACAGATGGACGCGATCGACCGCCTGAACGGCAAGCGGCTCGGCATCACGCTCCTGAAGGGCGCGGAGGTCGACATCCTCGAGGACGGCTCGCTCGACCTCGACGACGCCGTGCTCCGCGACCTCGACCTCACGGTCTGCTCCGTCCACTCCAAGTTCACCTTGGACCCGCGGCGCCAGACCGAGCGCGTGCTGCGCGCGATGGAGCACCCGTCGTTCCGGATCCTCGGGCACCCGACCGGCCGCCTCTTGCTCCGCCGCGTCGGCCATCCGCTCGACGTCGAGCGCCTCATTCACGCCGCGAAGCAGCTCGGCCGCATCCTGGAGCTGAACTCGCAGCCGGATCGCCTCGACCTCGACGACGTCGCCTGCCGCCGCGCCAAGGACGCGGGCGTGCTCGTGTCGATTTCCAGCGACGCCCACGGGATCCCCGAGCTGGACTACCTGAGATGGGGCGTGGATCAGGCCCGCCGCGGCTGGCTGGAGCCCAGGGATGTGGTCAATTCCCGACCGCTTCCGGAGCTGCTCCGGCTGCTCGGCAAGAAGGGGTGAGGACTTACTCGGTGCCCGCGAGGCGCAGGATCGTCCGACCTTCCCGGAAGAGCCGGGCGTCGCCGATGCCCCGCGCGTACTCGAGGAGGACCACGCCGTAGTGCAGCGCGCGGAGCCGGGCCAGGCGCCAGGTGGGCTCCTCGACCGTCCCGTACGCCCGGAGGAAGTCATCCCGCGCCTCCGGAGGCAGGAAGCTCCAGCCCACGGAGAGGTCGACCGCGGGGTCGCCCCGGTGGAGATCGCCCCAGTCGATGACGCCGGAGAGGCGGCCCTCGTCGTCCACGAGCAGGTGGCGGACGTAGAGGTCGCCGTGCGCCAGGACGCTGCGCGTCCCCCGCCGCAGGCCGGCGCACTCGGCCGCCGCCGCCAGCACCGGCGCGGGGTCGCCCAGCAGGCCGCCTTTCGACAGGACCTTCCCGATCCGCTCGATCAGGCGCTCGGGGTCGGCGCGACCGATCGTGTCGCCCTCGAGCCCCTCGGGCAGGATCCCGTGCAGCGCCCGGAGAAACTCCCCCAGCGGCCGGGCGAGGTCCCGCCGCTGCCGGTCGTCCAGCTCCGCCAGGTCGGCCCGGCGTCCCGAAAGCAGCGGGTACCCCAGGAAGGGCCACGGATAATACAGGGCCGGCCGGCCCACCCAGCGCGGCCGGGGTACGGGGACCGGCAGCCTCGGGGCGATCCGCGGCAGGACGCGGGCCTCGACCTCGAGGAGGGGCGCGGCGACCTCCCGACGCGGGAAGCGGAAGACGATCAGGTTGTTGACGAGGTAGGCGGTGTTGTCCCAGCCCTCGCCGAGCAGCTCCAGCTGGACCGGCCTCAGATCGGTGAACTGGTCTTCGATGAGACGGCGGGCAAGGTCCGGCTTGACGATGTGCTCGGCAGCCCAAGGTCCCGTCATGGAAGGCCCCGACGTGCTAACGGTTCAACGTCGTTCGAATGATAGCACTAGAACTCGTCTTCGGTGAGCTGCACGTCCAGGGTGGAGGCGTATTTCTGGAAGCCCATGGCGCCGGCGAGCTGGACGGCCGTGTCGTGAGCCTCGAGGGTACGCCACATGGGGAGCAGCCCCTTCTCCATCGCGTGGGTCATGGAGGCCGTGACGACGGACTTCGCGTAGCCCTTCCCCCGGTAGCCCGGATGGGTGATGACGCCGATGTAGGCGAGCAGGCCGCCCATGTTGAGGTAGCCCGAGGCGGCGACGAGCTTGGGTCCGTCGAAGAGTCCGAAGTTGGTTTGACGATCGACGGCGATCTTGGATTGCTTCCAGGCCGTTTCCCCGCATCCCTCGGCCAGGTCCCTCATGGCCGCCTCATCGGCGGCCGTGAGAATTCGGGCCGGGCTCTTGGCGGGCTTGAAGGACGTGCCGTCGGCCACGCCCACCCACGCGGGTCCCGTGACGTTGTCCGCGTTGATCACGAAGACCTTCGCGAGGAACGCGGCATTGAAGGCATCGGCCGGCTTTGCCGCGCGCAGCTTGGAGCGCTCGATCTCGGGAGAGCTCTCGGGGACCGAGATGACGAGGGAGTTCCCGTGCCGGAACGCCAGCGCGCCGTCGTAGCTTCCCAGCGCCGCGTGGGTGAAGACCCGGGTGGCCGTTCCGTTGAGATCGTCCGCCGTGCAGCCGAAGTAGGACGCCCAGTAGGCGTCGACCTTCTTGAGGGTGTCGGCCGAAATCATTTACTCGTTATCCAGAAAGTGCATGTCGCCGGCCTTCCCCGCGGCCGCCTTGCTCTTCGGAGCCGGAGCCTGGCCTTTTGTTGCGGGCGTTTGCGCCCCGGGGGCCCGGAGCTCGACCGTCTCGACCTCGACGAGCTTCGCCACGAGGGCCGGCAGGACCTCGGCGGGGCGCGCCTGCTGGACCGCCGGCGGGACGGGCATGAACGGCGTGAAGTCGATCACGACCTCGAAGGTCTTGCCGTCGGCGGAGAGGTCCGCGCGGACGGAGAGCACGTCGTAGCCGCGGCGGCCGATCTGCCCGAGCAGCCGCACGAGCGACCCTTCCGCCTTCTTCAACCGGACGAAAAGCGTATGGCTCATTTGTTGTGGTCGCCGATCACCATCTCGGCGTTCGATTTCGCGGGAGGAACGAGCGGCCAGACGTTCTCGGCCTGCTCGATGGACACGTGGGCCAGCATCGGCCCGCGCTCGTTCAGGAGGCGGTCGATCGCGCGCGACACGTCCTTGCGCTCGCGGAGGAAGAACGCGGGGATCCCGAAGGCCTCCGAGAGGCGCACGAAGTCGGGGTTGTCCGACAGGTCGATCTCGCTGTACTTCTTCGCGAAGAAGAGCTCCTGCCACTGGCGGACCATGCCCAGCGCCTGGTTGTCCACCAGCAGGATCTTCACCGGGATGTTGTAGCGCTTGAGCGTGGCCATCTCCTGGATGTTCATCATGATGGAGCCGTCGCCCGACACGCAGATGACGCGGCAGTCGGGGCGGGACAGCGCGGCGCCGATCGCCGCCGGGAGGCCGAAGCCCATCGCGCCGGAGCCGCCGCTGGTCAGGTGGTGCTCCGGCCGGCGGAAGCCGTAGTGCTGCGCCACCCACATCTGGTGCTGGCCGACGTCGCAGGTGATGATCGTCTTGTCGTCCGCCTTGTCGGCCAGTTCCTTGAGCATGGCGGGGACGTAGACGCCGTCGCCCGGCGCGTTGTACTTCCACGCGTAGGCCTGCTTGTTCCGGAGGCACTCCTCGCGCCACGCCGCGATCTGCGGCAGCGGGAACGACAGCGCCTTGAGGGCGGGGCGGATGTCGCCCGAGATCCCCGCCTCGGCCTTGCGCAGCTTGCCCACCTCGGAGCAATCCACGTCCATGTGGATCACCTTCGCGTTGGGCGCGAACTTGGCCAGGACACCCGTGGCGCGGTCGTCGAAGCGCGCGCCGATGCAGATCAGCAGGTCGCAGTCCTGCACGGCGAGATTCGACTGCTTGAACCCGTGCATGCCCAGCATGCCCAGGAAGAGCGGGTCGTTGTAGGGCAGCGTGCCGAGGCCCTTGAGGGTGTGGACCACCGGGATCTGCGTGGTCTTGATGAAGCCGCGGAACTCCTCGATGGCGTTGGCCATGCCCACGCCGCCGCCGGAATAGACGATCGGCTTCTTCGACTCCTTGAGCAGCGCGACGGCCTTGGCGACCGCCTCGGCGTCCGGCGCGGGCGGACGCTCCACGTCCAGGTCGCGCGGCAGCAGCTTGAGGTCCGCCTCCGCCTCCTGGATGTCGCGGGGGATGTCCACGAGCACCGGCCCGGGCCGGCCCGTGCGGGCGATGCGGAACGCGTCCCGCATCACCGTCGGGAGGTCGTGGACGTTGCGGACGAGGAAGCTGTGCTTCACGATCGGAAGCGTGATGCCGAAGATGTCCACTTCCTGGAACGCGTCGGTGCCGATCAGGTGCGAGCGGACCTGGCCGGTGATGGCGACCATGGGGACCGAATCCATGAAGGCATCGGCGATCCCGGTGACGAGGTTCGTCGTCCCGGGGCCGGAGGTGGCGACGCAGACGCCGACCCGGCCCGAGGCCCGCGCGTAGCCGTTGGCGGCGAAGGCCGCGCCCTGCTCGTGGCGGACCAGGATGTGCTTGAACTTCGCCCCGACGATCGCGTCGTAGAACGGCATGATCGCCCCGCCGGGATAGCCGAAGATGTAGTCCACGCCCTCGGCTTCCAGCGCGCGGCAGACGAAGCTCGCGCCTTTCATGAGCGCCATGGAAACGACCTCCCTCTTACTACGCCTTCACCTTCTTGGGTTTCGCGGCCTTCGCGGCGCCGTTGCCTTCCTTGGCCGGCTTCTCGGCCGCCGGGGCCTTGGCGGCGACGGGCTTCTTGGGAGCCGCCGCGGCCTGCGGCTGCAGCCACGACATCCGGGCGCGGAGCTCCTTGCCCACCGCCTCGATCGGGTGGTTCAGGTCGCGCTCGAGGAGCTTCGAGTACACCGGGCGGTTGGCCTGGTTCTCGAGCACCCACTCGCGGGCGAAATTCCCCGAGCGGATCTCCTCGAGGATCTTCTTCATCTCGGCCTTGACGTGGTCGTCCACGATGCGCGGGCCGCGCGTCAGGTCGCCGTACTTGGCCGTCTCGCTCACGAACTGGTGCATGCGGGCGAAGCCGCCTTCGTAGATCAGGTCGACGATCAGCTTCACCTCGTGGAGGCACTCGAAGTAGGCCACCTCGGGCTTGTAGCCGGCCTCGACCAGCGTCTCCCAGCCCTTGGCGATCAGCTCCGTCACGCCGCCGCAGAGCACGACCTGCTCGCCGAAGAGGTCCGTCTCGGTCTCCTCGCCGAAGGTCGTCTGGATGCAGCCCGCGCGCGTGCCGCCGATGAAGTGGGCGTAGGCGAGCGCCTTGTCGAAGGCCTTGCCGGACGGGTTCTGATAGACCGCCACGAGGCAGGGAACGCCCTTCCCCTCGGCGTACTGGCGCCGCACCAGGCCGCCGGGGCCCTTGGGCGCCACCATGATGATGTCCACGTCGGGCGCCGGAACGATCTGACCGAAGTGGATGTTCAGGCCGTGCGCGAAGAGCACCGTGCCGCCCTTCTTCAGGTTAGGCGCCACGACCTCCTTGTAGAGCTGCGCCTGCTGCATGTCGGGGACCAGGATGCAGACCAGGTCCGCGGACTTGACTGCCGCGGCCGGCTCCTCGGGAGTCCAGCCGTCCTCGGTCGCCTGCGCCCAGGTCTTGCCGCCGGGACGGAGGCCGAGCGCGACGTTGCAGCCGCTGTCGCGCAGATTCATCGCGTGCGCGCGACCCTGGCTGCCGTAGCCCAGGACGACGATCTTCTTACCTTCGAGCGCCTTGGGCTTTGCGTCCTTTTCCCAGAACATCTTGGTGGCCATTCGTTCCTCCGTTTACCAAACCGATGGGGATCGTCACCGCCCCCTCGGAAGCCGAGGAGACCGTCGCCGCGTACTTCGCCAGGACGCCCCACGTGTAATTGGGCTTGGGCGGCTGCCAGCCCTTCATTCTCTTCTTGAGGTCCGCCTTCACGTTGATGACGCGCTTGTCCGCGTCGATGGTCACCTCGTCGCCGTCCTTCACGAAGGCGATCGGCCCGCCGTTCGCGGCCTCCGGGGCCACGTGGCCCACCATGAAGCCGTAGGTCGCGCCGCTGAAGCGGCCGTCGGTGATGAGCGCCACGTCCGCGCCGAGGCCCTGCCCCACGATCGCGCCGGTGACGGCCAGCATCTCCCGCATCCCGGGCCCGCCCTTCGGGCCCTCGTAGCGGATGATGATGACGTCGCCCTTCTTGATCTTGCGCGCCTGCACGGCCTTGAACGCGTCCTCTTCGCAGTCGAAGACGCGGGCCGGGCCCGTGTGGCTCTTCTTCTCGCTGCCCGACAGCTTGATCACGCAGCCCTCCGGGGCGAGGTCGCCCCGCAGGATCGCGATGCCGCCGGTCTTCTTCTTCGGCTTGTCCGTCGTGTAGATCACCGTCTGGCCGGGCTGTTCCTTCGCCGACTCGACCTCCTGGAACATCCGCTTGCCGGTGACCGTGATCTCGTCCTTCAGGTAGCCGCCGTCCTTCAGGCGCTTGGCGAAGAGACGCTGGCCGCCCGCCTGGTAGAAGTCGGTCGCCACGAAGCGGCCCCAGGGCTTCAGGTCGACGATGATCGGGGTCTTCTCGGAGATCCGGTCGAAGTCGTCGATCGAGAGCTTCACGCCCGCCTCGCGGGCGATGGCCAGCAGGTGCAGGACGCCGTTCGTCGAGCCGCCCGACGCCATCACGCCCGTGATCGCATTGTGCAGCGCGTTCTTGGTGACGATGTCGCGCGGCCGGAGGTTCTTCTTCAGCAGCTCCATCACGAGCTTGCCGGCCTCGACGCAGCCCGCTTCCTTCGCGGGATCCGTCGCGGGGATGTCGTTCAGGCCCATCGGCGAGAGGCCCAGCATCGTCAGGGCCATCGACATCGTGTTCGCGGTGAACTGGCCGCCGCAGGCGCCCGCGCCCGGACAGGCCTTGTCCTCGACTTCCTTCAGGGCCGCCGCGTCGATCTTGCCCGCCGCGCAGGCGCCGATCGCCTCGTAGACGTCCTGGATCGTGACCACCTTGCCGTTGGACAGGACACCGGGGGCGATCGAGCCCGAGTAGAGCGTCAGGCCGGGCAGGTTGAGCCGGGCCAGCGTCATCGCGGTCGCGGGAATCGTCTTGTCGCAGCCGGAGATGCAGACCACCGCGTCCAGCAGGTGGCCCCGCACGGCCAGCTCGAAGGAGTCCGTCACGATCTCGCGCGAGATCAGGGACGCCTTCATGCCCTCCGTGCCCATGGCGATGCCGTCGGTCACGGTGATGGAGTTGAATTCGATGGGGGTGCCGCCCGCGGCGCGAATGCCTTCCTTGACCTTCTCCGCCAGGGCCCGCTGGTTGATGCTGCAGGGGGTGACGTCGGTCCAGGTATGGCAGACGGCGACCAGGGGCTTATCCAGGTCGGCGTCGGTCAGGCCCGTGGCCTTCCACATCGCCCTCGCGCCGGCCCGGGAGGGACCCCGTTTGATTGTGTCGCTGGGCAGCGTCATGTCCGAGTCGTTTCTCCGGGGTGAAGGCGACCAATCCTACGAGACCCCGGGGCTCCTTTCAAGATCAAAAAAAACCCGCGCTCCTTGCGGGGGCGCGGGTTTCAGAAGTCCAGCTTATAGCCTGAGCGCGCTCCCCTTTCAGCAGGGAAGTCGAACGATTCGAATAACTCGAATGCGCTCAGTCATGAGGGTGCTGAGTATAGAAGTGGAGCCCGTCGAAGTCAACGACTACTTTTGGCGCCCGCCCAGGGGGCTTCCCTGCGGGCGCCAAATGGTGAGCGAGCCGCAGGCGAGTCGAACCATTACCTCTTCGTGAGCAGGCCCCGGACCCCCATCCACGCCGAAAGCCTTTCCGGCCAACTCTTTAGCTCCGGAAACTTGTCGTTCCCCAGGCCGACCCCGTGCGGGCCGCGCTCGTAGATGTGCAGCTCCGCCGGCACCTTCGCCTTCCGCAGCGCCAGGTAGAAGTCGATCGAGTTCTCGGGCGGCACCCCGGTGTCCGCCGTCGTGTGGAAGAGGAAGCAGGGGGGCGTCTTCTCGGTCACCCGCTTCTCGCAGGACAGGTCCTCGACGAGCGCCGGGTCGTTCACCTTGTCTCCCAGGAGGTTCTTCTTCGAGCCCTGGTGGGTATAGGGCTTGTCGAGGGCGATGACCGGGTACACCAGGATGCCGAAGTCGGGGCGGCAGCTCGCCTTCTCGATCGGGTCCTCGGCGTCGGCCTTGCCGTCGTCGAAGTGGGTCACCGCAGTCGAGGTCAGGTGCCCGCCCGCCGAGAAGCCCATGACCCCGATCCGCGTGGGGTCGACCTTCCACTCCGCCGCGCGGGCCCGCACGGTCCGGATGGCCCGCTGGACGTCGAGCATCGGGCAGGGATGGCGGTACTTCGGCGCGTGCCGGTAGGTGAGGATGAACGCGCTGACGCCGATGGAGTTGAAGAACTGGCCGACCTGGTGGCCCTCGTGATCCTTCGCGAGCCCGCCGTAGCCGCCGCCGGGGCAGACCACGACGGCGGCGCCGTTCGCCTTGTCCTCGGGCGCGAGGTAGAGGGAGAGGTTGGGCTTGTCCTTCTCCTCTTCGCCCTGCGCGAGCGGCGCGCCCTTGGGCCAGAGGTATTCGATGGGACCGACCAGGGGAGACTTCTTGTCCTGAGCCGAGGCCGCGCCCGCAGTCAGGAGCACCAGAACGGCCCAACGCATAATCGTAGTCGTCACGACGCATCCCTCCATGGCGAGCCCACTGTATATTGTTCGAATTCTAATACGAGGGAAACCTGATGTTCCGATTCATCCTGGCCGCCCTTCTCTTGTCCTTCCGGCAGGATCCCGCGCCTCTCAAGGCGGGGTTCGCGGAGGTCGACATCTCCCCGGCGCCCGGGACCCGGAAGATCGGCTGGAACAATAAGAACTACGGCAGCTCGGTGATGGATCCCCTTTACGTGAAGGCCGCGGTCTTCGAATGCGGCCAGGGCCGCGCGGCGTTCATCGGCCTGGACCTGCTCTTCGTCCACCGCGACCAGGTGGCGGAGATCCGCCGCCGGATCCAGGAGAAGCACGGATTCCCCGGCGAGGCCGTCATGATCGGCGCCACCCACAACCACGCCGGGCCGGCCATCGAAACCGACCTCTACCCCAAGGACGACGCCTACGTCGCCATGATGATCGAGAAGTCGGTCGAGGCGTTCGGGAAGGCCTGGGAGACGCGCGCCGAGGCGGAACTCGGCTACGCGAGCGCCAACGAGTGGCACGTCGGGTACAACCGCCGCGTCGTCTACCGCGACGGGACGGCGAAGTGCCACGGGAGCTTCAAGGACCCCAACGCGCTGGCCTTCGAAGGGCCCGTCGATCCGGAAGTGGCGGTCCTGGCGGCGCGGACGAAGGACGGCACGCTGCTCGGCACGATCGTCAACTTCGCGTGCCATCCCTGCCACCACGGGGGCGACGCGATCTTCAGCGCCGGCTACCCCGGCCAGCTCGCCCGGGCGATGAAGGAAAAGAAGTGCCCCGTCACGATCTTCCTCCAGGGCGCCGGCGGGAACATCCAGCACAACGACCCCTCCGGGCTCAACAAGGAGAAGACGATGGAGGAGGCGGGCCAGGCGCTCGCGGCCGACGTCGAGAAGGCGCTGGGCGCGATGAAGTACCGGGCGACGGCCAGGATCTTGAGCCGGAGCCGGACCCTCGAGCTGCCCTACCGCAGCGTCAGCGACGACGAAGTGAAGGGCAAGCTGCGCGGCATCCAGCGCTTCGGCGAGGCCGGCTTCTACGACAAGACCCAGGACCTGGTCCTCGAGGAGATCAAGCGCGAGGGCCGAGCCAAGGCGGAAGTGCAGGCGATCCTGATCGACGAGCTCGTCCACGTCTCCATCCCCGCGGAATACTTCGTGCAGCACGGGTTGCGGATCAAGGAGCAGACGCATCCCTTGCGGACCCGGGTCGTCGGCTACGCCAACGGCATGCTCGGCTACGTCCCGCACAAGGAGGCCTTCCCCCGCGGCGGCTACGAGACCACCTTCGGCTACCGCAGCAAGCTCGCCCCCGAGGCGGGCGACCTGCTCGCCGACGCCGCCATCGACCTGGTCCAATCTGCGACAAAATAAACCAGTCATTTTGTCGCACGCGGGGTAGAATCCCCGCCATGATCAAAGGAAAGGCGACCGCCGAAGGGACGGCAACCTACGCCAAGAACCATCCCAAGGCCCACGAACGCCACTGGAAGAACTCGCTCGGGCTGACCCTGTCCTCCGTCGGCATGGGCAGCTACCTCGGCAACGCCGATCCCATCACGGACGGCAGGTACAGCGCCTCCCTCGTCAAGGCCCTCGAGAACGGTATCAACGTCGTCGATTCCGCGATCAACTACCGCTACCAGCGCAGCGAGCGGAACCTCGGCGCCGGGCTCAAGAAGGCCATCGACGCGGGCCTCGTCACCCGCGACCAGGTCCTCCTCTGCACGAAGGGCGGATTCATCGCGGGCGACATGGGGCCTCCGACCAAGGACTGGTTCGAGGAGACCTTCGCCAAGCCGGGCATCGCCACCCCGCGGGACTTCGTCGCGGGCAGCCACTGCATGACGCCCCAATACCTCCGCCACGAGGTCGAGCAGAGCCTCCGCAACTTCGGCGTCGAGACCCTCGACGTCTACTACGTCCACAACCCCGAAACCCAGCGGCCCGAGGTCGGCGAGGCCGAATTCTACGCCCGCCTGACCGCGGCCTTCCGGGAGCTCGAAGCCTGCGTCGCCGAGGGGAAGATCCAGGTCTACGGCTGCGCCACCTGGCACGCCTTCCGCGTGCCGCCGGCCCACGAGGCCGCCGTCTCGCTGGAGAAAACGATCGCGTGCGCCGAGGCCGCGGGCGGCAAGGACCACCACTTCCGCGCGCTGCAGTTCCCCTTCAACTTCGGCCTGCCCGAGGCGCTGTCCCACCTGAGCCAGGAGGTCGGCGGGGAGAAACGCAGCGCCCTCGACGCGGCGCGCGGCGCCGGCCTCGCGGTCTTCACGAGCGTGCCCCTCATGCAGGGTCAGCTGCTCGGTCGCTTCGGCCCCGAGTTCCGCACGAAGTTCCCGGGACTCAAGACCGACGCCCAGCGCTGCCTCCAGTTCGTGCGCTCGACGCCGGGCGTCACGGCCCCGCTCTGCGGCATGAAGGACGTCGCCCACGTGGAGGAGAACGCGGCGCTCTGCGCCGCCGCGCCGTTCAGCGCCGAGGAGTTCAACGCGCTGATCGGGCGAAGCTAGGCTACTTCTTCACCGGCACGAACGGGGACAGCCGGCTGCCCGGGATGGGCGCCTCCTGCTGGCCGTTGGGCAGCTGCCACTTCACGGAGACGTGGTCGCCCCCGCCACCCTCCTTGTGGATGGCCTCGATGTAGTAGCGCCGCCCCGCCTTGAGCTCAATGGGCTTCGACTTCTGCTGATCCGGGAACTTCTCGTACTCTCGGGGCGACGCGTAGCTGGGGCAGAGGGCGATCTTCTCCTTGTGGGCGGGGTCCTCGTCCGTGCTCAGGAAGAGCTCGCCGGTATCGTCCGTCGCGATCCAGAACACGTAGGCCCCGCTGATCGGCGGATGGACGTAGCCGCGGATCCTCGTGCCGTAGTCGTCGCCGATGTCCGTCGGCCCCTCGAACGCGGTGATCTGCACGCTCTCGTCCGGCCGGTCCTCCTTGAACGCGGCCGCGCCGGTGAGTTCCCCGATGCTGCCGCCGCTGATCCTCTTGAACACCTCGCGCAGGATCGAGCCGGTCACGACCCCGCCCTGCTTCATCGACGCTCCCGGCGTCTCGGCCCGCCACTTCTCGAACTCCTTGAACTCCAGCTCGCGGGGCGGCCCGGGCCGCGTCGAGAGGACCGCCGCCGTGGCCACCGCGAAGCCCTTCTGGGTCGTCAGGATGCGGATCTTCTTGGTCCCCGCCGTCGGGAACTTGAAGGCGCCCGCCAGGACCCAGTCGAAGCGCTCCGGGCTCTTCGGCCCGTTGTGCTGGCTGTGGAGCTTGCGGAGCGACGTGTTCGTCGACTTCACCAGCAGCGACACCGCCCCGCCGGGCTCCGCCGGGATCTTCTCCTTGGGCTTCTCCGGGTCGGGCGCGAGCAGCTCCGTGGCCTGCACCTGGAACGTGAGTACTTCCTGGCAGCAGCCGCCCGCGACGATCCAGCAGCGGTATTCCGCGTCCGGCAGCGCGGAGAACTCCAGCTGGACGTAGTGATCCTTCGCCTTCGCGGGCTCCACGTCCTGCTGCGACACCCAGGCCGCCTCGACCTTGCCGTACTTTCCACCCTTGAACGCGGGCGTGACGACCAGGTCCCCGTTGGCGAAAAGGAAGTCCTTGAAGCCAGCCTCCACGCGGGCCGCGATCGCCCCGCGGTTCCGCTTCACGAACGCGGTGCCGGCGTGCTCGGCGAGGAGGGCCTTGTACTTCGCCAGCGCTCCGCCCGTTTCCCCGTAATCGAAGAAGTCGCGCTCGGCCTCGTAGAAGAGCGCCCGGGCGGCCGTCTCCTTCTCGTCCCCGGAGCGCCGCGCCAGCAGCGACTTCGCGGCGTCGACCCACTTCTCGCCGATCTGCGGGAACGCCTCCCCGCGGAAGCGCTGCGCCCCCTCCGGGTCCCCGTCGAGCAGGCAGGCCAGCACGGCCGCGCGGTTGTCGCTCTCCTTCCGGGCCGCGCGGCCCTTGAAGAGCTCCGCCAGCGTGACCGCCGCGACTTCGCCGAACGGAACCACGACCCCGCCGTCGCCGAGCTTCATCTCGACCCGCTGCGCATCGACCTTGAGGACCGCGTCCTCCACGCGGGAGAGCGTGCCCGACGGATTCCAGTAGGCCAGCGCGAGCCGCTGGCCCTTCGCGAGCTTCGGCAGCAGCGGCGCCGCCTCCTGGAAGACGGAGGCCGCGAGGCGCAGGTTCTCCAGGTCGTCGGCGGCTTCCTTCGCCGCGTCGTCCTTGGTTTCCGCCGCCAGCTTCTCCATGGCCTTGAGGAGCTCGGCGAGATCCCGGCCGACGCCCGGCGCCACGAGCTCCGCCCACCTCGCGCGGTAGACCTCCAGCGCCTTCGGGTTGGGCTCGGATTTCGGCGGGTCCTTCTTGTCCGGGACCACGCCCACGAGCGCCTGGTCGATCTGCTCGGCGTAGCCGCCCAGTCCCCAGCCCGCGACGCGCGCGCGGATCCGCTTCGCCTCGGCCTCGTCGCCGCGCTTCCGCGCCTCGACGGCCGCGTCGCGCATCACGCCGAGGCGGCGCTCGAAGTCGGACTTCAGCTCCGCGATCCGGGTGTTGAGCGGACGCGTCCACTCCGGCACGTCGAAGCGGCGCAGCTGGCCCTCCCAGACTTCCAGCGCCGGCTTGAACTGCTCCTTCGCCAGCTCGTCCTGGCTGCGGGTCTCGACGGCGTTGCGCTCGTCCTCGAAGCGGCGCCGGACCTTGGCGAGCTGCGTCGTCGCGTCGCTCAGGTAGGAGGTGCCCTGCGACGCCGCGACGGCGGCCTCGAAGGCCCGCCACTGGGCCGCGAGGTCCTGGGGTTTCGTCGTCTGGACCTCGTACGCCTTCACGCAGGATTCGCGGGCGGCTTCCTCGCGCCGCCGCTCCTCGGGATTCAGGTTCTCGACTTTCGGCAGCGGAACCGCCACGACGACCGGCGGCGCCGGGATCGGCTCGTCCGTCTTCCGGGACTCTTTCTTGCCGCCGGAGAAGATCGCCGCGAGGGCCACGACGGCGAGGACCGCGCCGGCGATGCCGATCCCGATCACCTTGCCGCTCGGCCCGCTCCCCGGGGATGCCGTAGGCGGCGGGGCCTGGACGGGGATCGGCCGGGACTGCTGCTGCGGATGTTTGGGGATGCGGCTGGACGAGACGGACTCCATCGCGGGCTGCTTCGGGATCCTGCTCGAGGAGGCCTTCTTGGCCTGGGGCGGAAGGACGGGCGTGGCGCCCGCGGGCAGGCAGCCGGAGCAGAAGCTACGGTTGTCCGCGACGACGGCCTTCCCCTGGCGGAACTCCTCTTCGCGGAGCAGCTTCCCGCACTTGTCGCAATAGACGATCGACCGACCCATCGAATCCCCTACCCAGGGCCCGTTCCCGACTGCTCTCGGGCCTTCCCTTGATGGTGCTGCTCGCCCTCACCATATATAGCGATTTTCCCCCTCCGGCGCACACATTCCTTCGTCCAGAAATTCTGTTGACGCCTCGGAGACCTTCGGCTACGGTTTCGGGTCGATGCCCTCCAAACGCGCCGGAATCACTGCCGCCGGGAACTGGATCGTCGACCGGGTCAAGACGATCGACGCCTGGCCGCAGGAAGAGCGCCTCGCCGAGATCCTTTCCGAGTCGCTCGGCGGCGGAGGCGGCGCCCACAACGTGCTCGTCGACCTGGCCCTCATGAAGGCGCCCTTCCCCCTTCGGGCGTCGGGCGTCGTGGGCAACGACGAAGACGGCAAGTGGCTGATGGCCGAGGCCTTCCAGCTCGGCATCGACATCTCCGGCCTCCGCACGACGCGCGAGCAGCCCACGTCCTCCACCGACGTCATGATCGTCCGCTCCACCGGCCGGCGCACGTTCTTCCACAACCGCGGCGCCAACCGGATGCTCGAGGACGACGACCTCGACCCGGGCAACTCGAAGATCTTCCACCTGGCGTACCTGCTCCTGCTCGACCGCGTCGACCCCCTGGCGGCCCGGATCCTGCAGCGCCTGCGCGCGACGGGCGTGAAGACGTCGGTCGACCTCGTGAGCTCCGAGACGGCGCGCTACCAGGAGGTCGTGGTCCCGGCGCTCGGCCACATCGACTACCTGATCGTGAACGAGATCGAGGCCGGCGAGTGCAGCGGCGTCCGCGTCCGCCGCGCCGACGGGAGCTTCGACCGCGACGCGCTGGCCGAAGCCGCGCGCCGCCTCCACCGGGGCAACACTGTCGTCGTCCACCTCCCCGAAGGCGCCTACGCGCTCACCCCGGAGGGCGAGACCTGGGTCCCCTCGAAGCCCCCCAAGAAGATCGTCAGCAGCGTGGGGGCCGGCGACGCGTTCTGCGCCGGCGTCCTCTACGGCATTCACGAGGACTGGCCGATGCGGCAGTGCCTCGACCTCGGCCACACGGCGGCCAACGCCTGCCTCGGCCACGAAACCACCACGGGCGGCCTTCGCCCCGTGTCGGAGCTTTGACGTGGTCACGCTCTTCGGCCGGGCCTGGGAGCGAACGGATCTGCTGCGACTGGTCGGCGACGTCCGCCAGGTCGGGGGCGCGCGCGCCGTGGTCCTGGACGACGGCCCCGAGCGCGGCGTCCGCGCGATCGACGTCAGCACCGGGAGCGGCCTGTCCTTCCAGGTGCTGCCCGACCGTGGGCTCGACCTCTTCCGCGCCGATCACCAGGGCGCGTCGCTCGCCTGGATCTCGCCCACGGGCCCGGTCGCGCCGGCCTCCTTCGAGCCCGAAGGGCTGGGCTGGCTCCGCGGATTCTACGGCGGCCTCATGGTCACCTGCGGCCTGACCTACGCAGGGCCGCCCCACAAGGACCAGGGCCGCGATCTCGGGCTCCACGGCCGCGCCTCCTACGCGCCGGCCTACGACGTCGGCGTGACGCAGGAATGGGACGGCGACGAGTACCGCATCGAGATCCGGGGCAAGATCAAGGAGGCGTCCGTCTTCGGGGAGCACGTCGTCCTCACGCGGCGGATCCGCACGGCGCTGGGCTGGAACCGCTGGACCGTCGAGGACGAGGTCGAGAACCTCGGCCACGAGCGGGCGCCCCACATGATGATCTACCACGTGAACGCGGGCTTCCCGCTGGTCACGCCGAGCTCCGAGCTGCTGAGCCCGTCGGCGGAGGCCCGTCCCCGCGACGCGGAGGCCGAGAAGGAAAAGGACCTGTGGAACCGCTTCCTTCCCCCGACCGTCGGCTTCGCCGAGCGCTGCTACTTCCACCGGCTGCGCCAGGGGCGCGACGGCCGGACCGCGATCGCGGTGGTGAACCGCGGATTCCTGGGGGGCCGCGGCATCGGCTACGCGCTCCGCTTCCCCAAGGCGCAGCTCCCCTGCTTCACCGAATGGAAGATGATGGGCCAGGGAACCTACGTGGTCGGCACCGAGCCCGGCAACGTCCACCCCGAGCCGCGCGAGAAGCTGCGCCAGGAGGGGCGCCTCCCGACGCTCGCCCCCGGCGAGAAGCGGCGCTACGAGCTGGAGTTCCAGGTCCTCTGCAGCGCGGAGGAGATCCAGGCCGTCGAGAAGGAAATTCAATCGCTTCAGGAGAAATGAGATGGGCTTCAGAAAAGCGCGGATGAACCGGCTCTTCGCCAAGACCGGCAAGTGCTTCGACGTCGCCGTCGACCATGGCTTCTTCAACGAGGGGGCCTTCCTCGGCGGGATCGAGGACCTGGACAAGGCGGTGAAGACGATCGTCGATGCCGCGCCGGATGCGATCCAGCTGACCGTCGGCCAGGCGCGGCTCCTGCAGGACATCCTCGGCCCCCGCAAGCCGGCCCTCGTGCTGCGCACGGACGTCGCCAACGTCTACAACCCCAAGCTCCACGAGGTGCTCTGGAGCAAGAGCATCGAGGACCCGGTCGAGCAGGCCGTCGAGCTGGACGCCGCCTGCGTGGTGGTGAACCTCCTCCTCCTGCCGAACCAGCCCGACCTCCACGGGCAGTGCATCGAGCGGATCGCGTCCCTGAAGCCCCGCTGCGACCGCTTCGGCATGCCGCTCATGATCGAGCCGCTGGTGATGCAGCCCAACGAGAAGGCGGGCGGCTACATGGTCGACGGCGACATCAAGAAGATCCTGCCGCTCGTCCGCCAGGCCGTGGAACTCGGCGCCGACATCATCAAGGCCGACCCCTGCGACGACGTGAAGGAGTACCACAAGGTGGTGCAGGCGGCCGGACGGATCCCCATCCTGGTCCGCGGCGGCGGGAAGGCGGGGACGAAGGAGATCCTCCAGCGGACCTGGGAGCTGATGCAGCAGGGCGCCTGCGGCATCGTCTACGGCCGCAACGTCATCCAGCACAAGGACCCGGGCGGGATCACGCGGGCCTTCATGGCGGTCGTCCACGAGAACGCCACGCCCGAACAGGCCGTCAAGCTCGTCAAGGAGTAGCGGGTCGACCATGCGTGAACTTCGATTCGGGATCATCGGCTGCGGGCTCATGGGGCGTGAGTTCGCCTCGGCCATCGCCCGCTGGTGCCACCTGCTCGACGTGGCCTTCAAACCCGTGCTCGTCGGCATCTGCGATACGAACCCCTCGCTCTTCGGCTGGTACCGGCAGCACTTCCCGACGATCAAGATTGCCACGGCGGACTACGGCGACCTGCTCCGGAGCCCCGAGGTCGACGCGATCTACTGCGCCCTCCCCCACAACCTGCACCAGAAGGCCTACATCGACATCGTGAGGGCCGGCAAGCACCTGCTGGGCGAGAAGCCCTTCGGGATCGACCTGCCCGCGGCGACCGCCATTATCGATGAGATCCGGAAGCACCCCCAGACCTTCGTCCGCTGCTCGTCGGAGTTCCCCTTCGCGCCGGGCCCGCAGCGCGTCATCAAGGCGATCCAGGAGAACCGCTTCGGCCGGATCATCGAGGTGAACTGCGGCTTCCTCCATTCGAGCGACCTCAACCCGGACAAACCGATCAACTGGAAGCGCCTGATCGAGATGAACGGAGAGTACGGCTGCCTGGGCGATCTCGGCATGCACGCGCTCCACGTCCCCCTGCGGGCGGGCTGGAAGCCGAAGCGCGTCTTCGCCCACCTGAACAAGATCGTGACCGAGCGCCCCGACGGCAAGGGAGGCAAGGTCCCCTGCAAGACCTGGGACAACGGCTCGCTCTACGTGGACACCATGAACCCCTTCGACGGGCAGCCCTTCCCGATGACCTACCGGATCTACCGGATCGCCCCGGGCGAGACCGACACCTGGTACATCGAGGTGATCGGCACGAAGTTCAGCATCCGCTTCTCGAGCCGCAACATGAAGCAGCTCCAGTTCATGGAGTACGGCGGCGCCGCGCAGACCTGGCAGGACGAGAACCTGGGCTATGAGACCATCTACAAGACCATCACCGGGGCGATCTTCGAGTTCGGCTTCTCCGACATGATCCTGCAGATGTGGGCCGCGTTCATGGACGAGCTGGTCCACGGCAAGGTGCCCTACGGCTGCGTGCGCCCCGAGGAAGCCCTCGAGTCGCACCGGGTCTTCAGCGCCGCACTCGAATCACAGCGCACGCGCCAGGCCGTTCCGATCGAATGAGAACATTTCTTGCATTCGCGCCCTCCTCTCGAAACAATCGAGGACCGACCTGACTAGGGAGAGGGCATGAAGACCGCCGTGTGGGGACTCGTCCTGCTGCTGGCGTCGACCATGGCCGCCGCCGCGCAGGACCAGCAGCTGGGCGCCCGGACCAAGGCGATGGGCGGCAGCTACACCGCGTTTGAAGACGACCCGGTCTCCGTCTGGCTTAATCCGGCCGGCATCGCGACCCAGCCCAACGCGGTCTCGCTCGACTACCAGACCTACGTCACCTACCCGCTCCATGAAACGAAGGGAGCCGGAGGGACGACGGTCGGCTTCTCCGCCAAGGCGGAAACGACCTTCATCGACCCCGCCCTGCTTCCCTCCTACCTCGGCTTCGTCTTCCATCTCGGCCCTTCCGATTCGGGAATGGCGCTCGGCATCTGCTACGCCCAGCCCTACCACCTGAACTACTCGTTCGACCAGGTCAACGACCCCACCCAGACGCAGTTCGTCCCGGACAGCAACGTCGACCAGTCGTTCGGGCGCTTCCGGGCGGCCTTCGCCAAGGACTTCCGCTTCCGAAAGCCCGGCGATCCCGGCTTCTTCACCCACCTCTGCGCGGCGGGGGCGCTCGACCTGGGATACGAGCGCTGGGAGTTCAAGTCGACCACCCGGAGCGCCTCCGACAATGCCACGGGCCTCGGCGGCGGCGTCGGCCTCCTCCTGGGCGTCTACGACAACGTGGACGACCTGCGCGTGAACTTCGGCGTGGCCTGGCAGAGCGGCGTGCGCTTCGGCTTCAGCATCGACCCGGACATCCTCCCGGCCTTCGACATGCCCCAGCAGGTCAACACGGGCGCGACCTTCTACCTCCTGAAGGGCTTCCCCCTGCGGGCGACGATCGATTTCCAGTGGATCGACTGGAGCGAGACGGCGGACGTGCCGCTCTTCCCCGGCAAAAAGAAATTCCGGGACGCGTTCAACTACTCGGCCGGTTTCGAGTACCGGATCGCCGCGGGCGCCGGGATCAACCTGTATCCCCGCGTCGGATACCGGCGCGTCAACGCGGCCTGGAGCAACAAGAACAACCTGCCGATGACCAGCGATTTCCAGCTCGTCCTGGACACCAAGGGATCCGCCTTCAACATCGTCACGCTCGGCGGAGGCATCTCGTGGAGCTCGGACGACGGCCGGGTGCGGGCTGTGGACCTGGGCGCGGACGTCGGCGGCGATTCCTATACGATCGCGTTCGGCGTCACGTACGAATTCTAGGGAGAGGACCGATGAGCAACGCGTTCCTGCGCGGGGCGGCGCTGGCCGCGGCGGCGCTGCTCCTTCCCTGCTGCCGGGACCAGGTCGGCGAGGGCGATGCCCTTGATCAGGTCACCGTGAGGGCCTCGCTCACCACCCAGGGAGTCCAGCCCGATGACGATTGCCTCGACGCCTCGATCTCGGCGGACGGGCGCTTCGTCGTCTTCCCCTCCAAGTCCATCACCCTGACGGCAAACGACGACAACGGCCTTCAGGACATCTTCCTCAAGGACCGCCTCGACGGGTCGATCGTCAACATCACCAAGGTGGACCTCTTCGGCGAATTCCCCCCCTACGCGCCCGCGGACTGCGGCAACCCGTCGGTCTCGGCCGACGGCCGCTACATCCTGTTCCGTTCGAAGGGGGGATGGGTGCCCTACACCGCACCGGCCTCGCAAACCCTCACCTTCCTCCTCTACCGCTACGACCGATTCAGCGGCACCTTCTCGAGGGCTTACAACGAAGGCGGCGGCTTTAACATTCCCAATGGCGACCTGAACAACCCGACGATGTCGTCGGACGGACGCTTCGTCGCCTTTCAGACCAGCGCGACCAACCTCGTGCCGGCGAACGGCTCGGGCCATCCCCAGATCTACATCCACGACATGCAGAGCGGAACCAGCGTAATCGCCTCCCGCGCGAAAGCGCCCGCCGCCCTGAACGTCCCCTGCGACAATGACTGCAGGAATCCCCGGATCAGTCCGGATGGTGCTTTCGTCGTCTTCGAATCGGATTCCGTCAACATCGACACGACCTACGCCGGTCCGAACACGCAGATCTATCGCGGCACCAATACGGGAGCGCACGCCCTGATGGTGGCTCGAAACTCGGCCGGGGTGGCAGCCGCGTCCGGGTCGTTCTATCCCTCCTGCTCCGAGGGCGGCCGATATGTCGTCTTCCTCAGCTCCGACACTACCCTGGCGCCGGGGGCCGCCCCCAATCCCGGCCAGCCCATCCTGGTCCGCCGCGACACCGTCGCCGGCGTCACCGAGCTTGTCGAGAGCAAGACGGCGCAGTTCCCGTTCATCACGCCCTTCCCCGGCTACCCGAGCAGCGTTTCCGGCGACGGCCGCTTCATCGCCTTCCTCAGCCGCGAATACGCAACCTTCCGGGCCCAGGTCCACGTCCGCGACATGGCGGGCGGCACGGTACTGGCCTCGCAGCACCAGGACGGAAGCATCTCCAACCTCGACTGCGACCCGCCGATCATCTCGGCCGACGGCTCCTGGGTGGTCTGGTCCACGAGGGGGTCGACGCTCGTCGACGGGGACTCGAACGGCGTCTCGGACGTCTTCCTCCACGGCCCGCTGCGCTAGGACCCGGGGCGCAGCTTTACAACCCGTCTCGGAACACAGTAGACTAGTTCCCACATGAGCGGTCTTGGCCTCGCCGATCTTTTCGACCTGGAAATCCGGGTCCTCGAGGAGAGACGGGAGAACGAGGAAGCGCGACGGACCCGGTACCGGAACCTGGGGCGCCGGGTGCTGGAGCAGGGCGTCCCCGCGGACGATCCCGCCGCGCTGCTCCGGGGCATGCTCCGCCTGGATCCGGAGCGCCGGACCGCGGGCGCGAAGTTCGAAGCGGCGGTCGGCGCCTTCCAGAGCCTGCTCGCGATCGCCGGCATCCTGCTGGGCGCCTCCCTCTCGCTGGGCCTCCTGCACTACTCCGGGGAGCACCCCGTCAACGTCCTCAACGTGCTCGCCGCCCTCGTCGGCACCCAGCTCGTCCTGCTGCTCTTCCTTCTGCTGGCCCTGATCCCCCGGCGCCGCTCCCACGGCCTCCTGCGCGCGCTGTTGCGGAAGCTCGTGTCCCGCGCGATGCACGACGCGGCGCCCGAGCGGCTCCGGGTCCTCGAGGAGCGCCTCGACGCGCACCGCGGGCTCCTGCGCTGGCTGCTCGTCCGCTCCGCCCAGACCTTCGGCGTCGCCTTCAACCTCGCCGCGCTTGCGGGCTGCCTCTACCGCGTCGTCTTCTCCGACGTCGCCTTCGGCTGGTCCACGACGCTGCACTTCAACGCGGGGACCTTCCACGCCGTCGCGAAGGCGCTCTCGGCCCCCTGGGCCTGGCTCTTCCCTCACGCGGTCCCGTCCCTCGACCTGGTGGAGATGACCCAGTACTCACACCTGGAAGGAAAGTACCTGCTGCGCCACGCCGGCGAGCGCTCGATGAATCCGTCCATCGTCGGCGGCTGGTGGCCGTTCCTGCTGCTGTCGATCGGGACCTACGGGCTGCTGCCGAGGCTCCTCGTCCTCTCGGTTTCGGCGCTGCGGGTGCGTCGCATCCTCGAGGAGACGGCGGCTCGGAACGAGGAGTTCCGCCGCCTGGCCGACTGGATGGGGCTTCCGCTCCTCTCGACGTCCGCGTCGGAGGCCGCGCCGGCCGAAGCCGCAGCGCCCGCCGGCCCGGCCGACGCCGAGCCGCCGCTGCCGCCGCCGGGGACGTCCTGCGACGTCGTCCTGGACGGCATCCCGGCCCTGAGCCGCGAGGCCCTCGACCGCCTGGTCCGCGAGCGCTTCGGCTGGACCGTCTCGGGCATCCTGGCCCCCGGGCAGGCGCCGGGCCCCGGAGAAGGGCCGCTCCTGGTCGTCATCTCCGCCTGGGAGGAGCCGACGAAGGGGAATCAGCGCCCGCTGCAGGCGCTGCCCAAGGAGCGCCTGGTCGTCGTCGGCCTCTTCAACCCGGGCGAGACCGGCGACCCGAGGCTCGAGAAGATCCGCGAGCGCTGGAAGCGGCACCTGCGGAGCGCCCATGCGGAGCGCCGCCTCCGGGTCGAGCCCCTGGGGGGCCGGCCGTGAGCGCCGCTCCCGAGTTCGTCGTGGTCGGTCGCGTCAACAAGGGCAAGTCGAGCATCGTCGCGACGCTGGCCGAGGACGAGAACGTCCCGATCAGCGACGAGCCGGGAACGACCCGCGAGGTGAGGACCTACTCGGTCAAGGTCGACGCCGCCGTGCTCTTCACCCTGATCGATACGCCCGGCTTCCAGGACGCGCCCGCGGCCCTCGAGGAGATCCGCAAGCAGCGGACCGACGCCTCCGTCAGCGACGCGGCGCTGCGGTCCTTCGTGGAGACCTACCGCGCGTCGCGCGAGTTCGCCGAGGAGACGAAGCTGCTCGCGCCGATCCTCAACGGCGGCCGGATCCTCTACGTGGTCGACGGCACGGTGCCCTACTCCAAGGACTACGAGGCGGAGATGGAGATCCTCCGCTGGACCGGGCGCCCGCGGATGGCGCTCGTGAACCGGATCGGCGCCGGCAACCACGTCGAGGAGTGGAAGAAGGCGCTCGGCCAGTTCTTCAGCATCGTGCGCGAGTTCGACGCCAACCGGGCGAGCTTCGACGACCGCATCCGTCTGCTCGAGAGCTTCCGCGAGCTCGACGAGGAGTCCCGCGCCTCGCTGACCTCGGCGGTCGAGGTCCTCCGCCGCGAGCAGAAGCGGCGGCGCCGCGAGGCCGCGCGCGTCATCAGCGGCCTCCTGGTCGACGCCCTCACCCAGCGGGTGGAGCTGGAGCTCGGCAAGGACGACGCCGAGAAGGACCGCCGCGAGGAGGCGCTGGGCCGCCTGCAGGGGCTGCTCCGGGACGCCGAGCGCCGCGCCCACGAGGCGATCTTCGAGCTCTACCGCTTCCGCCGCGTGAAGTCCGCCGACCTGAACTTCTCCGGCCTCCGGGAGGACCTCTTCGCCGACAAGACCTGGGAAGTGCTCGGCCTGACGCACGGCCAGCTCTTCGTGGCCGGCACGCTGGGCGGCGCCGCGCTGGGCCTGACCATCGACGTCGCCGCCGGCGGCCACACGTTCCTGCTCGCCTCGATCGTCGGCGGGGTCGTGGGCGGCACCACCGCGCTCGCGCGCAGCCGCCGGAAGCTGGGCTCCGGCTGGAAGGTGGTCGAGCACCTGATGGGCGGCGACCGGATCGTCCGCTACGGGCCGCTCGACAAGGACAACCTGCCCTGGGTCCTGCTCGACCGCGCGCTGATCTACACGCGGGCGGTCTCGACGCGCGCCCACAGCGCGCAGGGCGAGCTCTCCGTCGCGGGGCAGGAGCCGATCGCGCGCGGTCTTCCCGCGGAGCAGCGCTCGAAGGGCGCCAAGCTCTTCTCCCGCATCCAGAAGAGCGGCGGCACGCTTCCGGACGATCTGCGGACCGAGTTGCGCGAGTGGGTGGAGCAGCGGCTGGAATCGCTCTAGGTAGTGTCTCAAAACGGATTGGCCACGGAGCCCACGAAGCCCTCAGAGCAGAATCTTCTCTGCAGGGCTCCGAGGGCTCTGTGGCCAATCAGGTGAGGATCGCGGGCTTTCGAGACACTACCTAGCGGACGGTGGTGTTCCCGCTCGCCTTGACGGGCTTCAGGACGAAGACGTCCCGCGTCGGCTCGACCGAGGAGGTCCCGCGCTCGCAGCGGAACGCCTCGCCGCCGCCCTTGACGGTGCGGCCTTCGGCGATCACGTCGCCCAGGTCGAATTCATAGCGCGCGAGCGAACGGAGCATGGCGTCGAAGAGGGGCGGCATGCGCTCGCCCAGGGAGACCTCGAAATCCGGGAGCCCGAGGGCGCCGAGCCCGAGCGTATCCATCACGACGCCGCCGGCCGACTTCACGAGAGTGCGCCGGATGTTGACGGCGCCCTTGATGGGGTCGCGGGTCTCGCCGGGGTCGAGGGCCTTCAGGAGCGCGGCCGGGCTTACGATCTTGCCCGAGGGGCGCCAGCGGATCGCCACGGGCTGCATCAGCTCGAGGATGCCGCAGAGGACGTTCTGGAAGAAGCCCAGGCGCGACTTGTAGGGGAGTCCGTGCCCGAGGAGGTCGCCCACGACGACGTGGGCCTGGTGGCGCGCGAGCGCGTCCTTGGCCTCCGCCCAGTCCCAGGTCTGCTTGAGCGCCGGCTGGACCTGGTCGGCAGGCAGCGCTCCGGAGTTGACCGTGAGGGCGATCTGGACCGGCGCGGTGCCTTCCTTGAAGGGGACCCGCAGGTCGGGGAAGAAGAAGTTCAGGCCGCCGCCCGCGCTCGGGTCCATCGCGGAGGCGGCGCCGCAGCGGTCGCGGAGCTTGGCCAGGACCTCGTCGCGCGAGAGAAGCGGGAGCTCCTCGTAGAGCAGGTCGACCGCGTACGAGGAGATGGGGTTATTCATCCGTTGAGCCCGTCGATCTTGGCGGCGAGGATGAAGTCGTTTTCCGACAGGCCGCCGAGGTCGTGGGTCCAGAGGACGAACTTCACCTTGTTGTAGTGGATGTGGATGTCCGGGTGGTGCCCTTCTTCCTCGGCCAGCTCGGCGACCTTGCTCACGAACTTCATGGCGCGGACGAAGTCCTTGAAGGTGTACTCGCGCCAGAGCCGCGGCTCGTCCTTGCGCAGCTTCCACTTCGGAACCTGCGCCACCAGGACGCGGGCCTCATCGGGCGTGAGGGGGGCCATTCCGCCCTCACAGGGCTTGCACTTCTTCTTCGTCAGGTCCATCGCTAGGCGGGCTTCTGTTCGAGCGTCTTGCCGCCTTTATAGAATAGCAAAACCACGACCAGGCATGCGACGGCAACCCACATCGGAACGCTGAACAGGGTCTTGTAGCTGAGCGTCCCGGACGCGCTGGCCATCTTGCCCACGTAGCCGGCGAAGAGGTTCCCGACGATGGTGCCCAGGCCGATCGCCACGAAGTTGAACAGGCCCTGCGCGCTCGCCCGCACATCGGTCGACGTCTCTTCGTCCACGATCATGAAGGCGATGAAGAAGAAGCAGCCGAAGCAGAGGCCGTGCAGCGCCAGCGCCGGGGCGATCAGAAGCATGTTGTCGCTGTAGGCGAACACGGCGAAGCGGACGGCGTAGGCGACGAGGCCGACCAGGAGGAGCACCTTCCGCGAGGCCCGCTTGGCCACCAGCGGCATGATCGCCAGCACGGCGATCTCGGCGATCTGGCCGATGGTCATCAGGCCGCCGCCGCCGACTCCGAAGACGCTGTTGATCTTCTCGGCGAGGTTGGTCTTGATGTGCCCGAGGAAGCCGGCCGTGTGGACGAAGTAGAACTGGTGGATGCACGACACCGGGAAGGTCACGATGAAGAGGAGCAGCAGCGGCATCTTCTTCACTTCCGCCAGGGCCTCCCAGGGCGCGAATTTCTGGGCGCCCTGCTTCGGCGGGGTCTTCGGCAGCATGAAACAGTAGATGCCGAGGATCACGCCCAGGATCGCGCTCAGCTTGAACGAATCGGCCATGCCGGCGACCTGCGCGAGGCGGACCGTTGCGGCGTCCACGCCGGTCGGGGTGTGGTGGTGCAGGAGCCACTGACCCATCCCGATGCCCACCGCGATCCAGCCGATCGTGCCCCAAACGCGGACCTTGCCGAAATCGCGGTCGCGGTCCGGCAGGTGGTGGAACGCGAGGGAGTTCGTCAGGGCAAGCGTGGGCGCGTAAATCATCGAGTAGAGGATGCCGAAGGCGACCAGGCCGCCGTAGCTCGCGATGTTGCCGAGCTGCCAGACCATGATCGCTCCGACGATGTGGCTGATGCCGAGGAACTTCTCGGTGTTGAAGTAGCGGTCGGCGATCTGGCCCGAGATGAACGGGGCCGCGAGGGCGCCGATCGCCGAGACCGAGAAGAGGATGCCGACGTCCTCGATGGCGAGCTTCCGGTACTCGAAGGCGAAGGAGAAGAAGAGCGGCAGCCAGGCGCCCCAGATGGCGTACTGGAGGAACATCATCACCGACAGCTGAAGGTTCAGCTTCGGCGACAAGGGCGGCGCGGCCGACGAGACAACGGTCATAGCATTCTCCTACGACGTACCTTCGAAGACGTCCTTTTGCTCCCCAGAACTGCAGATTTGCGCCCGGTCGAAGCTAGTTACGTTAGCAAGTTCCGGATTAATTTCCACACAAACGGATGGCGCCAAACCACAAATGTCTCAAAGACAAAGGTATTGTCTTTGTGGCTCGAGGCCGCGGTGTTTACTCTTCGCGGAGGGCCACGATGGGATCGACGGAGGCGGCCTTGACGGCCGGGAAGGTGCCGAAGACGATGCCCGTGACGGCCGCCACCACGAAGGCGAGCGCAACCGCGATGCCCGAGATGACCGTGGGCCAGCCGGCCGCCGACTGGATGATCCGCGAGCCCGCCGCCCCGCAGGCGATCCCCGCCAGGCCGCCCATCAGCGAGAGCATCAGGCTCTCCATCAGGAACTGGCGGCGGATGTCCCGCTTGCGCGCCCCCAGGGCGCGCCGCGTGCCGATCTCCTTCTTCCGCTCCGCCACGTTCGCCAGCATGATGTTCATGATCCCGATCCCGCCCACCAGCAGCGAGAGCGCCGCGATCGACGCCATCACGATGGTGAAGGTCCGCTGCGTCCGCTGCTTCTGCTTGAGCAGCTCCAGCGGCACCACGACGTCGAAGTCCCCGTTGGGGTGCGTCCGCTCCAGGGAACGCCGCAGCGTCCGGTTCACCGACGGGATGTCGTCCTCGGAGCGCACCTGGACGATCGCCTCGTCGATGGCCACCGAGACCGCCTCCCAGGTGCCCTGCCCGCCCTTGATCGAGAGCGGCCCGAATACCGACATCACCGTGGCATAGGGAACGTAGATCAGGTTGTTCGGATTCTCCATCAGCGCGCCGCCCGACGGCTTCCCCGGCTTCTCTTCCATCACGCCGACGACCTGGAAGTACTCGTCCCCCACCTTGACCTTCTCGCCCGACCAGGACCGGGTGCGGAACAGCTTCCGGCGCGCCTCCGAGCCGAGGACGCACACCGAGTGGGCGCTCCGCTCGTCGAGCGGGGTGATGAAGCGCCCGCTCTCGGGCCGGTAACCGAGCGCCTCCATGAGCGCGGGACTTGTGCCCACGACGCGGATGTCGGTCTTCACGTCGCGCGCCCAGACGTCCTTGCGCACCTCGCGGAGCGGCACAATCTGCTCGATCTCCGGCGCGAGCACGCGGAGGTGGGTCAGATCCGCCGGCGTCACGCCGTAGCGCGAAATCCAGCCGCCGGAGTTCGCCTCGTCCTGCTGCTTTCGCTCGCTGATGACGGGCTTCATGCTCCGCACGCGGAGGTTGTTCACGCCCATCAGGCGGACCTGCTCCAGGGCCTCGCGCTTCGCCCCCTCGCTGATCGAGAGCATGGCGATCACGGCCGCGACGCCGATGACGATGCCCAGCGCCGTCAGCAGCGCCCGGAACTTCTGGAGCCGGAGGCTCCTCAGGGCGAGCTTCGCGGTCTCACCCAGGTTCATTCTGCAGCACTCCGTCGCGGATCCGGACCACGCGGCTCGTCCGCTTCCCCAGGTCCGGATTGTGGGTCACCATCACGATCGTGCAGCCCTTGCGGTGCAGGTCGTCGAGCATCGTCGCGATCACCTCGGCGGTGACCGTATCCAGGTTCCCGGTCGGTTCGTCTGCCAGGATCAGCACCGGCTCGTTCGCGAGCGCCCGCGCGATCGCCACCCGCTGCATCTCGCCGCCGGAGAGCTCGCTCGGCCGGTGACTGCGCCGCTTGGTCAGTCCCACCGAGTCGATCAACTGCTCCGCCCGGGCCCGGCGCTGCGGCGCGGGCACGCCCGCGTAGAGCATCGGAACCTCGACGTTTTCGATGATGTCCAGCTGCGGGAACAGGTTGAAGGACTGGAAGATGAAGCCGATCGCCCGGTTGCGGAACTGCGAGCGGGCGTCGTCGTCGAGACCGGCCACTTCCCTCCCGTCCAGCTGGTAGGACCCGGAGCTCGGCTGGTCGAGCAGCCCCAGCAGGTGGAGCATCGTCGACTTGCCGGACCCGGAGGGCCCCATGATCGCGACGTATTCGCCGCGCCGGATCTCGAGCGAGACTTCCCGGAGGGCGGTCACGGACTCCACGCCCTTGCGGTAGGTGCGGCTCAGACGATCGAGGCGGACGATCGAGTCGCTCATTTCTTCGTGGGATCGTAGAGCGCGACCTTGTCCCCTTCGGCGAGCCCCTCCAGGATCTCGACGAAGTCCGCGGACGAGCGGCCCACCTTGACCTGGCGCTCCTCGGGCTTCGATGCGGCCAGGACGTAGCAGAAGGTCCGGCCGTCCCGCTCGAAGACGGAGTCGAGCGGCACGTGGAGCGCGGCCTTGACGTCGTCCACCGCGATCTCCACCCGGCCCTTCATGCCGGGCTTGAGCCGGGGGTCGACGCCGGCGACCTCAATCTCGACGTCGAACTTGCTCCTCGAGGGGTCGTCCATCCAGTTCTCGCGGGCGCTGGGCACCGTGCCCACGCTCTTGATCACCCCGCTCAGGACGGCGTCCGGAAGCGCCTCGGGCCGGATGGTGACGGACTGCCCCGCCTTGACCTTGTTCACCTCCGCCTCGCTGACCGCCAGCTTCACCTTGAAGGCCGAGAGGTCCGGGATCGTCAGGATCGCGAAGTGCGGCTGGACCTTTTCGCCGACCCCCACCTTGATCTGCTGGCCCCAGAACCGCATCCCCGGATCGCCGTGCTGCACGATTCCGTCCACCGGCGCGCGGACGACGGCATGGTCCAGGTCGGCCGAGACCTTCTCGAGGTGGGTCTTCTTCTGCTTGAGCGCGCTATCCGCCCGGAGCAGCCCCGACTTCTTCTGCATCGTCTGCGCGTTCAGCTCGCCCTGCTTCGCCGCCTGGAACGACTTGGCGTCCGCGTGAAGGTTCTTCAGGCGCTGGTTCTCCAGCGGCTGTTCGAACTTCTGGGTCAGCGCCAGGGACAGCTGGGCGATCTCCAGGTCCCCCTCGGCTTTCTTCGCGGCCAGCTCGGCCCGCTTCACTTCCGCCTCCGATACCAGGTCCTCCTTCTTCATGTCGAGGAGGAACTTGTGATTCTGGGTCATCTCGTCCCGGTTGTTGATCGCGTCCCGGATCTTCGCCTCGGCCTCCTTGATGGCCTTGGGCCCTTCCAGCTCGATGTACTTCTTCAGCTTGAGCGCCGCGGCGTCGACGTCGTACTGGGCCCGCTCCATCTCGATCCGGTTCTTGAGCTCCTGGATGGCCAGGTCCTGGGTCGCCTGCACCAGGTCGTTGGACGCCGTCTGGACGTCCACCTCCGCCTGCGCCTTCATCTGCACCAGCTCCGAGGCGTCGAGCTCCAGGATCACGTCGCCCTTCTTCACCGCGGCGCCCTGGTCCGAGACCTTCGTGATGGTCAGCTGGTTGTGATAGACCTCCATCTGGACCTTGATCTGCACCGAGTCCTTGGCCGTGAAGGCGCCCTGCTCGATGACCGTGACTTTGAAGTCGCCGCGCTTCGCGACGGCGCTCGCGCCCGCGACGACCGCGGGCGCCGCCGAGGGCCAGGCCCACCAGGCGCCGCCTCCCACCGAGGTGAGGCCCAGGAGGAGGATCGCTTTCTTCATTTCAGCCACGCTCCTTCGGGATCGATCGTCAGCCGCCCGATGTAGTTCAGCAGCCGCAGCTGGCTGATCTTCGCCTGCACCAGCGCGATGTCGAAGGCGTTCTGCGCCAGGACCACCTGCTCCTGGGCCTCCAGGACGTCGCGGTTCGTGCTCTTTTCCCGGATGTAGTCGAACTCGGCCAGCCGCATCGTCTTCTCCGAGTCGCGGATCGAGCGGCGGCCGAACTCCATGTTGAGCTCCGCCTGGCGGAGCTGGATCATCTGGTTCTGCACGTCGCGCACCACGCCGTCGCGGGCGCGGAGGAAGTCGCGCTCGGCCTGGCGCTCGGCGATCACGGCCCGCTGGTAGTCGCGCCGGAGGTTGTAGCGGTCCAGCGGGATCTCGAAGCCGGCCGTCAGGGTGAGGTCGCGCACGCCCAGCTCGTAGGGGCCGGCAAAGCGGTTGGCCACATCGCTCGACCACGCGTACGAGGCGGTCACGTCGACCCTCGGGAGCGTGGCGTTGACCGCGACCGCCAGCTGGCGCCTCGCGTCCTCGACGCGCTCGCGCGCGTTGAGCCAGGCGGGGTTGTTCTCGAGCGCCGCCGCCACCGCCTCCTCCTGCGTGAGGCCCGCGGGGCGGAAGTCGATCTTCTCGGCACCGAGATCGAGCTCCAGCTCGGGCGCGATCCCGAGGAAGATCTTGAAGGCGTCGCGCGAGAGCTTCAGCTGCTCCTTCTGGGCCGAGAGGGCGCTTTCGGCCTGCGTCACCTGCAGCTGGGAGCGGTAGACGTCGGTGCGGGTCGTCTTGCCGAAGCTCTCCCGGATCGCGGCCTGGAGGGCCTGGCGCTTCGCGCTGTCGAGGTTGCGCTCGAAGTTCCGGATGGCCTTCTCCCCCTGGAGGAGGCCGAAGTAGCTCTCGAGGACGGCGATGTGGAGGAGGACGCGGTTGAACTCCCGCGTACGGCTCGCGTACACGTACTGCCGCTCGGCCGAGACCAGGCCCTCGACCGCGATCCCGTAGCCCGCGCCGCGCAGGAGCGGCTGGGTCAGCGAGACGATGCCGGTTCCGCCGTAGACGCGCGGCTGGGGCGCCTGGGAGAACGTGTGGGTCCACGACGCCGTCGCCAGGCCCCCGAAGGGCGTCTTCTGCGAGACGCTGACGGTGGCGTCCTGGTTCAGGGAGTGGCCCGTCTCGGGCGAGGTGGTGTAGGAGACGCTGCCGATGAGCGGCGCGAGGGCGGGCTCCCAGCTGTGGCGGATGACCTCGAGGGTCAGCAGCTGGGCCTGAAGGTTCTCGCCCTCCACCAGGAAGGCCTGGTTGTTCTTCAGCGCCAGGCGCAGGGACTCGCGGATGTCGAGATGCACGACCCGGTGGCCGTCGGGCTTTGTTTCGATGCGGCCGGGAGGATCGGCGACGACCGGCGGGGTCTGCTGGGGGAACGGCGCGGCCCGGACCATGGCATCCGCTTCCGCCGGGCTCACGCGGTGCGCGTCGCCGAAGTCCACGACGCAGCCGGAGCCCAGGAGCAGAATGAGACCGAGAAGCCCTCGCTCGCCCCCCATCCGCACCCTCCCGGTAGATGGCCGACCGTTCCCGCCCTGATGACTTAGTTTATCAGACGGCGCGAAAGGCGGGTTGGTTGGGCGAAATCCTCGCCCGGGGAATTTAACGGGGAAGAAGAGCCGGCGTTACAGCGGAAATGTTACTTCGGCAGGGCCTTCCAGGTCGCGTAATGGTGGACCGCGAGAGGCAGGTCGGCGCCGAACTTCTCCCGGGCGGCGCGGAAGATCTCGTCCAGCCGACCCTGGGACCCCACGTGGAGCGGCACCCCCTCCTCCACCGCCTTGGGATCGGTCTCCTGGATGAGCTCGACCCGTCCCGGCTTGTAACGGCACTCGCGCTCGATCGACTCGAGGACCTTCTCCAGGTTCTTCCCCCGGTAGGCCATGATGCTGACGTGGTCGAGGATGTCCTGGACGTGCTCGATCAGCACCTTGCCGTCGATCGTCAGGTCGTCGCGATCCCAGTTGTGCGGCACCGCGGCGCTCAGGGTGAACTTGCCCTTCGCCCGCACCTGCCGAAGCAGCTCGAGGTATCCGGCGGCCAGCTTCAGCCGATGCGCCTTCCAGGCCTCGGTGGAATGCGGCTCGATGTCCAGGTGGATGCCGTCGAAGAGCCCGGTCTTCAGGGCGGCGTCGACCCAGTCAAGGATGACCTTGTGATCGAGGCGCGCCGGGAACGGGTCCAGCCACTCCGCCATGTCGCCGGGGTGCATGGCGTGGACCTGGATCTTCGCCTCGTGAGCGGCCTTCACGAAGGCGCGCAGCTTCGGCGTCTCCTTGCCCGAGAACATCAGGTAGAGGCGCGTAACCTTCTTCTCGGCGCAGAACGGGAGGAGTTGGTCGTCGGGCTCAGACCAGACGTAGAGGGACAGCGTCTGCAGCAGAACGACGATCGCCGTAGCCATGGGGACCGATTCTATCGCGTCCCCGCGATTCGCGATTCGCTATTCGTCCTAGGCCGCGGGCGTCGCCGGGGCCTTCGCCTTCAGGATGAACTTGCGGACCAGCCAGGCGACGAGCCCGACCGGCACCACCAGGCAGAGGCCGACCACCACGAAGGTCAGGCCCCACGAGAGCGCCGTGATGCTGACCGAGAGGCCGCTCTTGATCCGGGCCCAGGGGCCCGAGTCGGAGCTGACGAGCGGGTCGGGGTTCGAGAAGTTCACCTGGAGGCGGCCCAGGGCAAGGTCGCCCTCCGGGGCCTGGGGGTTCCGGTTGATCTCGTAGACCCGCGTGTGCCCGAGGTTCTTGAGCCGGTCGGCCGCCCCACGCGCGGCGCTGAGGGGGAGATCGACGATCAGCCGGCTGTTGCTGCGCCCGTCGGCGGTCCGCGTGTGGCGGGAATCGACGACCCGCCCCTTGAGCTCCGCGGCCATCGCCTCCAGCGCGCTCACCGCGCCTTCCACCTGCTCGACCGTGACCTCGAGGGTGTAGGTCTCGCGGGGCTGGATGCTGGCGACGTTGAAAAGCGTGAGCAGGACGCGCTTCTTGGAGTCGACGACTCGCTCGATGTCCTGGGAGCGGGTCGAGCTGCGGCTCATGACCTCGCCGGCGGCCGCGAGGGCGGCCGTGATCTTCGCGTCGTGCTCGCGACGGACGTCGAAGCTCAGCGTGGCCTGGATGTTCTGGCGATCGTTCTCGGTGAGCTGGGCGGCCAGCACGCGCGCCTCCGCGGCGCTCAGCGCCTCCTGCAGCCTGCGGAAGGACTCGGCCACGTCCTTGGAGCCCATCGTGATCGACAGGGTCTCGCGCGGCTCGACGAGGCCCATCGCGAAGAGCTGGACCTGGAAACCGCGCTTGGACTTCGTCACGTTCTGGGTGTCGGGATTCTCGCTCACGTCGAGGCGCATCACCTCGCCCGCCACGCGGACGTCGCTCAGCACCGCCTCGGCCTCGGCGGCCTTGATCTCGAAGCGGAGCGAGCCGGTGGTCTGGTCGTTCTTCTGGCGGTTGAGGCTGGAGGTGATGACGCGGCCGCCGGCCTTCTCGATGCGCGCCAGGATCGTCTTGTAGGACGCCTCGGCGTCGGCGCAGGCGAGGCTGAGCACGACGGTCTCGCGGGGCGCGATGTTGGCGAGGTTGTAGATCGACACGAAGAACTGCGTGTCCTTCTGCTTCACCTTGAGGACCTCGGCGACCTTGCCGGTGCCGCCTTCGGTCTCCTGGACGCGGTCGATGTCGAGGCGGGCGACGTTGCCGAGCTGCTTGAAGCGGTCGCGCAGCGGGCCCGAGCCGTCGGGCGTCACCTCGAAGTGGAGCGTGGCGCTGTACTGGCCGGCGGCGAGCTGCTTGAGCTCGGACTTGGTGACGCGGCCCTTGGCCTCGGCGACGGCCGCGAGGGCGTCCTTGTGGGCCTTCTCGACGTCCTCGACCTCGAGGCCCATGTTGACGCGCTCGGTCTGCGTGACCGCCGACGGGGAGCGGATCTCCTTCTCGGTGAGCGTGATGGTGAGGGTGCTCATGCCGATCTGGTTGTCGTAGTAGCGCTTCTCGCCCTCGAAGGTCTCGATCTTGGTGCGCCACTCGCCGAGCTCCTTCTCGGCCAGGAGCAGGTCCTTGATCTCGCCCTTGCCCTCCTTGATGATCTTGAGGAGGCGCTCCTCCATGGTGCGGGCGGCCTTGAGGCGGCTCTCCAGGTCGTAGTACTGCTTGCCGACGTCCTGGCTGCGGATGTTCTGGCTCTTGAGCTCGCCCAGGCCGCGCAGCTTGAGGAGCAGCGTGTCGAGGCGCTCGGGCGGGCAGCGGACCACGACGGTGCCGCGGACCTTGCCGTTGGGGAGCTTGTCGCTGTTCACGGTGGCGACGAAGCCGGCCTCCTCCTCGACGAGCTTGGAGATGGTCGCGACCGACGAGTCGAAGGACTCGATCTCGTACTCCACCTCGCCGGTGCGGATGACCTTGCGCTGGACCTTCTCGGGCTGCTGCTGCGGGGCGGGGTCCTGGACGGCGTTCGCCCCCCGGCGGTTCTCGTCCGCCTTCTCGCCGGCCTTCCGCGCCGCGTCCTGGGTCTGCTTGAACTCGCCGCGGCCGGGCCCGTTGGTCGCTTCCTTCAGCTTGGCGAGCGTTTCGCCCCCCGTCTTGGGCGCGCCAGCCGCGGCCGCGTCGCCGGGCTTGAAGTACTGGGCCTCGGCCTTGTTCTGGGCGGGGGCGTCGTCGCGGAGCGAGTAGACCTGCTGTCCCTGTCCCTGCTGCTGGACCGCTAGGAGCTTGTCCTGCATCTCTTCGACCGCGGCGGGAGCCTTGGCCATCGGTTTGGGGGACTCGGCCGGCGCCGCGTTCTGCCGACCGCCGAAGCGACCGCCCGAGCCGCCACCCTTGCCGGCGACGTAGCCCAGGAAGTCCTTCGAATCGCCCTTCATGTCCCTGGCGTCTTCGTTGTCCGCGCTCTCGTGGCGGTCGAATTCCTTGCCGGCGAGACCGAACGTCGCGCCCGTCAGCGAGGACTGCGGCTTCCTCTCCATCAGCGACTCGACCTTGCTGGGCGACCTGTATGCATTCTTGGTGCTCGGCTCGTCAGCCCAGGTGGATTTCCCGACCCGCTGCTCTGCTTCGGGGAAATACCCTTCCGCCGACTTCTCTTCCTTCATCGCCCGCTTGGCGTTGCTGAAGACCGGAACGTCGCCCTCCTGGTCCACCTGCACCAGGACGAAGCCGAGGATGCCCATCAGGACCACGGCGGCGGCGCTCAGGATCACGCGAGATGCCACGGACCGCGGTTGCCGCGAGGGTGCACATCGAAGCACCCGGATGACGCGCTCCTCGAGCCCGGCCTTGGCGCGGACGGGGGCGAAGAGGTCGTCCATCTGGCGGTCGAAGCGGCGGGCGGCGTCGATCTCGGCGATGCACTCGGCGCAGGAGGCGGTGTGGGCTTCGAGGCGCGCGCGCTCGTCGGCCGAGAGGCCGCCGGCGAGGTGGGCGGCGATCTGTTCCTTGGCCCACTCGTGTTCAGCGTGACTCATGGGAAACCTCCTGTTTGACGGCGCGGCGGAGCAGCTGCATTCCTCTATAGAGAATGCCGCGGAGCGAGCCCGCACTGAGGCCGAGCTGCATCTGGATGCTTTCGTAGTCGGCGCCGTCGATGTATCGAAGGGTCAGGGGGAGCCGGTATTCCTCGGGGAGGGACTGGAGGATCGAGCGCACCTTCTCGCGGGTGTCGGCCTGGCCGGGCTCCTCGGCCGCGGGGGCCGGGGCGTTCTGCAGGGCCTCCTGGCTGGCCCGCGGGGGCGGCGAGCGCCGCTGGGCGCCCGCGCGGCGATACGAGTCGATCAGGACCGACTGCCCGATCGTCATCAGCCAGCCGCGGAAGCCGCGGGGGTCGCTCAGGTGTCCGACGGCACGGAACGCGCGCAAGAAAGTCTCCTGGACGAGGTCTTCGGCCAGATGGGGGTCGCCGGTCTCGAGGTAGAGTTTGGCGTAGACCATCCGGGTCGTCCGGCGTACCAGTTCCTCGAACGCCTCCCGGTTCCCGTCCCGGGCTCGGCGTACGAGGCCCTCGTCGTTATCCATGGGCTCCTCGTCTGCAGGGGTAAACGTAAGTTTGACGCGGGCATCACGGGGAAATGCGGATTTCGTGAAAATTTTCTCGGAGAAAACATCCTGGTTACTTTCTCCACGACGATTTCGTGCAGACTTTTTCGGGCTATCCCCCACTCCCCGGTGAAGGGAGAAGCCCATGAGACGACCCAAGCTGGAAGCGATCGGATGGCACGTCTTCGCCCGCGGTACCCGCCGTTTGCAGCTCTTTCATGACGACGAGGACTACCTGCAGTTCACCATCTTCCTGAAGCATGCGCTCTCGACGTCCGGGTGCGTCTTGTGGGCCTTCGTCCTGATGTCGAATCACTATCACCTGGTGCTTTACGGCAGTTCCTCGCAGCTGACCGCCTGCATGCAGGTCTTGAACCGGCTCTACGCCAAGCACCACAACCGGAAGTACGACTTCGCGGGCCACTGTTTTGACGGCCCCTACCAGGCCTATCCACAACCTTCCCCTCTGCTGTTGCTCCGGACCGTAAGCTACGTCTTCCTGAATCCGGTCGATGCCGGGTTGTCGACGGCGCCGGAACTCTATCCCTGGTCCTGCTTCCGAAGCTACTCCGATGGGCAGCGTGACGGCCTCATCGACGTCGATCCCGCAGGTCTGATGGCCCATGTGAGCAACGACCCAAAGAGCGCATGGCGACTGTTCTATCGCGCGATGGAACGCGAGGCGCGCCGGCCTAAGTTCCGCAACCCGGCCAAGCTGACAATGGTCCAGGTGCACGCTCAACAATTTGAATGGCTGCTGGAACATGCTCGGGATAGAGCGGCGGCCTTGGGCGGCGAGGACCCGGAGTTCGTGGCCATGTACTGGGCCAGCACCTACGGGATCTCCCCACGCGCGGTGGCAAAGGCCCTCAGGATCAGCGATATCGCCGACGTCAGTCGCCGGATCTACAGATTCAAGAAGCGCCTGGAGGGGAACCCGGGGCTCCGCGAACTCATGTCTCCGCCCTGAGCGTGGAGAAAGTAACCAGGATGTTTTCTCCGTTCACTTTTGAGTAACGCGGAGGCCCCCGGGCGCTATCGAGAGGCGTGAAGAACGGCGCGCGCCCGGGACGCAATGAACTCGCCGATGGCCAGCGAGGCCGTGGCCGCTGGACTGGGGGCGTTCAGGACGTGGATCTCGCCCGGGCGCTCTTCGATCCGGAAATCGTCGACGAGCGTGCCCTCGGGGTCGAGGGCCTGGGCGCGGACCCCGGCCCCGGCCGGCTCGAGATCCTCTTCGCCCACTTCCGGCACGAGACGCTGTAGCGCGCGGACGAAGGCCGGCTTGCTCCAGGAGCGCCAGACTTCCATCAGCCCCATCCGCCAGTGCCGCCGCGCCAGGCGCCGGAAGCCCCGGTAGGCGAGCGTCTCCAGCGCGTCCCGGACGTTGACGTCCCCCCAGCGGTACCCTTCCCGCTGCAGCGCCAGCACCGCGTTCGGCCCCGCCTCCACCCCGCCCCCGACCATCCGGGTGAAGTGCACCCCGAGGAACGGGAACGCCGGGTCCGGCACCGGATAGATCAGGCCCCGCACCAGCGAGGTCCGCTTCAGCTCGTAGTACTCCCCGCGGAACGGCACGATCTTCGTCCGCGAGCGCGCCAGCCGGTCGCTGTGCAGCCCCGCGCAGTTGATCACGAGCCGGGCCCCGAGCGAACCCGCCGACGCGACCCGCACGCCGCAGCGGACCTCGACGAACTCCGCCAGCTTCCGCGCCACCGCGACGTAGTCCACGATCCCCGTGCCGGGGACGTGCAGCGCCGAGATCCCCCGCGCGTGCGGCTCGATCTCCCGCAGCCGCTCCGGCCCGATCCGCTCCGCGGCCACGCCGTTCGCCGCCGCCCGCCGCTGGAGCTCCTCGAGCCGCGGCAGCTCGCCCTCGTCGGTCGCGACGATGACCTTGCCGCAGATCTCGTGCGGGAGCGCGTGCTCGCGGCAGAACTCCCGCATCCGCCGCGCGCCCTCGACGCAGAGGCGCGCCTTGTAGGAACCGGGCTTGTAGTAGACGCCGGAGTGGATGACGCCGCTGTTGTGGCCCGTCTGGTGGCGGCCGACACCGCGCTCTTTTTCGAAGACGACCGGGCGCAGGTCACGGAGCGCGTAGGCGGTAGCGAGCCCGACGATGCCGCCCCCGACGATCGCGATCACCGCTTCTGGGCGAGGAGCCACTCCCACACCGCGGGGTCCGAGTAGACCTGGTCCCAGATGAAGTGGTCGGCCTCCGGATACTCCGTGTACTTCGCGCGGCCGATCAGCTTGGCCATGTCGCGGCCGCCGACGTTCGCCTTGTCCCACTGGTTCGGGCCCGACGGCGGAACCACCGCGTCGCGCTCGCCGTGGAAGATCCAAAGCGGCGCCGTGATCCGGCCCGCGTCGGAGGGACGCCCGGCCCCGCAGACGACCAGCAGCCCGGCCCAGCGGTCGGGGTAGCGTGCGCCCAGGTCGAACGTGGAGCAGCCGCCCTGCGAGAGCCCCGTGAGGTAGATGCGCTTGGGGTCGATCCGCCACTCGCGCTGCGCGGCCGGGATCGAGTCCAGGATCAGCTGCTCGTCCTCCCCTTCGTACTTCCAGGGTCCCTTGCACTGGGGCGCGATCACGAAGGCGGGGAACGTCGCCTCGTTGGCCAGCACGTAGCGCGGCAGGCCGACGTTCAGGTGCTTCTCGCCGTCGGTCCCGTTCTCGCCGACGCCGTGCAGGAACACGATCAGCGGCCAGGGACGGCTCGTGACGTACGTGGGAGGGACGAAGACCTGGTAGCTGCGGCCGCGGAGGGTTCGCTTCTGAAAGGGCATCGCCGCCACCCTACCCGAGCGACTTCAGGAACTCCTCGTTGGTCTTGTGCTTCTCGAGCTGCTTGAGGAGCGCTTCCATTGCGTCGAGCGGCTTGTGGTTCGCCACCTCGCGGCGCAGGCGCCAGATCTGCTTGAGCTCGCCTTCGGAGAGCAGCAGCTCTTCGCGGCGCGTGCCCGAGCGGACGAGGTCGAACGACGGGAAGATGCGGCGGTCGGCGAGCTCGCGGGTCAGGACCAGCTCCATGTTGCCGGTGCCCTTGAACTCCTCGAAGATGACGTCGTCCATTCGCGAGCCGGTCTCGACGAGCACCGATCCGATGATCGTGAGCGAGCCGCCCTGCTCCACCGCGCGGGCCGCGCCGAAGAAGGCGCGGGGGCCCTGGAACGCGGCGGCGTCAATGCCGCCCGTCATGGTGCGGCCGCGCTGCGGCGTCATGTGGTTGTAGGCGCGCGTCATCCGGGTGAGCGAATCGAAGAGGATCAGGACGTCCTTCTTCTCCTCGACCATGCGCTTCGCCTTTTCGAGCGCCGCCTCGGTGACCCGGACGTGCTCCTGGGGCGGCTGGTCGTTGTTCGACGCCATGATCTCCGCGGTCGTCCCCTTCAGCACGACCTTGAAGTCCGTCACCTCCTCGGGCCGCTCGTCGACCAGCAGGATGATGACCTGGACCTCGGGCGTGTTCTTGATCACCGCCTTGGCGATCTTCTGGATCAGGATCGTCTTCCCGGTCCGCGGCGGCGCCACGATCAGGCCGCGCTGCCCCTTCCCGATCGGCGCGAACATGTCCATGACCCGCATGGACAGCTCCCCGGGCTCGGTCTCGAGCTTGAGCCGCTCCTTGGGCTGGATCGCCGTCAGCGAGTCGAAGAGCGCCGGCCCCTTCGGACGATTGACCTGCTGCTGGGGCGGGCGCTGCTGTCCCGGATGGTGGGGCCGGGGTCCGTGATGGTGCGGCCGATGGTGGCCGCCCTGGCCCTGGCCCTGATGGCGCTGGTGTCGCTGGCGTCGTTGATGATCCACGATCAGCCGTGAATAGGGGTTGGGGAAAAGGGAAAACGACAGCCCGGATTATAGATAAACGGAGCCCGCCAACGCAAGAACGTCGAGCGTTACGCCGACCCCTTCTTCCCGGGGATCAGGCCCAGCACGATGCCCAGGACGATGCCGATGACGGCCGGAATGGCGCAGGTCCCCGCCAGGCCCGTGTAGATGCTGCTCGACGGCGAGACCATGAAGGACTGGCGGTTCGTGCCCCGGCGGATGTCGTAGGAGACCCCCGACTGCTTCACGCCTCCCAGGGACGTCGATTCGGTGTAGGTCAGCACGATCACGTCCTGCGGCGCGGCGGTGTCGGCGACATCCTTGGGCGGGTGCACCGCGATGCCGGCGGGGTCGGCCGGAGCCTGCTCGGCGCAGCCACATTTCAGGAAGCCTTCGGGCACTACTTCCAGGGGCTGATCCCAGTTCACCCAGAGCGTCGGGCAGGTAGAATGGGTGCCCGGCTTGCTGACGACGGTCCCGGTGTACTCGCGACGGACGATGCGGCTATACAGGACGAGCCCAAGGATGAGGCTGCCGGCGAGGCCGAGCGCGAAGGCGGCTTTTCCCATGCCTCAAGCGTACCCCATGAGGTGAGGATCGGAGCATGAATCATCGAGGAATCGCCCTCTGCCTGGCCGTCCTGCTTGGCGCGGCTCCCGCGCCGCAGGCCGAGCGGCCGACCTACAAGACCTCCTACCGCGTCATCAACGTCCACCATCATTGGGGCGCCCCGGACGCGGACGCCGTCCGGGCGCAGATCGACGCCATGGACCAGGCCGGCGTCGTCGCGACGGTGAATCTCGACGCCGGCCGGACGGACGGCACGCTCCCGGCCTGGATCGCCCTGGAGAAGCAGCACCCGGGCCGCTTCGTCAACTTCGCCAAGTTCACGGCCAAGGATTTCGAGCGCATCAAGGAGCCCGCCTTCTTCGAGGAACTGGTCCGCGAGCTGGAGCGCGCAGCAACGCTGGGCATCCGCGGGGTGAAGATGTGGAAGGACCTCGGGATGCTCATCCGCGACGGCAACGGGACGCTGCTCAAGATCGACGACCCGCGCCTCGACCCGTTCTGGGCGAAATGCGGCGAGCTGGGGCTGCCCGTCTTGATCCACAGCGCCGACCCCCGCGAGTACTGGTATCCGCTGACCCCCAACAGCCTCCACTACGGCGCGCGGACCGAGGAGCAGCAGTACTACAAGATCCCCGGCATGCCGAAATGGGAGGACCTGATCGAGCAGCGGGATAACGTCGTGCGGAAGCACCCGAAGACCACGTTCATCGGCGCCCACTTCGGGAGCATGACCTTCGACCTGCAGGGCCTCGCGGAGCGGCTGGACCGTTTTCCGAACTTCCACGTCGAGTGCGCGGCGCGGCTGCGGATCCTCGGCCGCCTCAACCCCAAAGCGGTGCGCGATTTCTTCGCGAAGTATCAGGACCGCATCCTCTTCGGCACCGACGGCATGGTGCTCAGCACCCGCAAACCCGGCACGGGCTCGAAGAACATTCTCGTCTATCCGGTGGACGATCCCGACTGGGTTCAGAGCGACCCCAAGGATGCGGACGCCGTGCGGCGCTGGAAGGAGGGCCAGTTCCGGACCTACGCCCGCTACTTCGAATACTTCGAGACGGACCGGACCGATCTCCTCGACCCCTCCCACTTCGAAGAAAGCTGGGTGCGGCTGGCGGGCGCCAAGCTCCCGCCGGACGTGCTCGAGAAGTTCTACCACGGCAACGCCGAGCGCCTGATCCCGGGCCTGCGCGCGAAGTAGCATTCCCCGGCCGCTTTTCGTTGAGGCAGGCGGGTCGATTTGAGATAAGTAGATCCGCCCGCGACGGGGGCGCGTACCCCCGATGATCAAGGAGGAACGGGTTCTGAGCAGCGACACGAAAGTGTCGGACCAGGCGTTGCTGGAACGCATCGCCGGGCGCGACGCCCATGCGCTGGCGGATCTCTACGACCGCTTCGCGCCGGTGGCGCTCGCCCTCGCGGCGCGCATTCTCGGGGACCGTTCGGAGGCTGAGGACGTGCTTCAGGTCGTCTTCACCCGCGTGTGGCAGGAGGCCGGGCGCTACGACCCGGCGAAGGGCTCCGCCGCGTCGTGGCTCCTGGCCTGGGTGCGCAACGGCGCCATCGACCGGCTGCGCCGTCGCGACGCCCTGCGCCGCGCCGCGCTCCACACGGCCGACCATGCGCCGTCCGGGCGCGTAGACGACGCCTCGCACCTGGACCTGTCGGCGGAACGGGATCGGGTGGCCCGGGCCGTGGCCGAGCTGCCGCCGGACCAGCGCCAGGTCATCGAGCTGGCCTACTTCGAGGGGATGTCCCAGACGCAGATCGCCCAGCGCCTGGGAGAGCCTCTCGGCACCGTCAAGACGCGCATTCGACTGGGGATGAACAAATTGAGGCAGGCCTTGCCGGTCCTGTCGGGGGAGGCCCACTGAACCCGCAGGACTTCGAGAATCTGGCCCCGCTCTACGCGCTGGGAGCGCTGGACGGGGAAGATCTGCTCCGCTTCAACGAGGAGCTGCAGCGCTCGGAGTCCCTCCGCGCCCTGGTGCGCGAGTACCAGGAGGCGGCGACGGCGCTGCCGCGCTCGCTCAGCCCCATGACGCCTTCGGACGGCCTGAAGGGCCGGGTGCTGGCGGCCGTGACGGGCCGCCAGGCGCCGCGTCGCGCGATCCTCAGCCGCGTCTTCTGGGCGGCCGCCGCGGTCGTCCTCTTCGCCCTAGTGATCAATTCGCTCGGCGACCACCGCGTGAAGCTCCGCTTCGCAGGCACTCCCGCCGCGCCGAAAGCCGAGGGGACCGCCCGCTACGATGAGGAGAGGAAGGTCACCCTCGAAGTCTCCGGCCTCCCCGCCCTTCCCCCGGGCAAGGTCTATCAGCTCTGGCACATCGGACCGAAGCCCACGCCGATCGCGTGCACGACGTTCACCCTCGGCGCCTCCGGCTTGCTCGAGGGCGAGGACACGATGAGGGACGCGATCGCGCAGGGGCACAAGTTCGCCCTCTCCATCGAGCCCATCGGCGGCAGCTCCAGCCCGACGACCGTCGTCGCCATCACGCAGTAGTTCATTCGAATCCACAGATCCGATCTCCAAGTCTCTCCGTACCCTCCGCAACTGCCCGGGAGCTTCCCCGGGCTCGGCTCAAGGAGGTGAATGGTGAAGATGAAGAACATCCTGGCGGCCGTCGCGGTGGCCCTGTTGGCCGGCGCGATCGGCTGGGTCGGCGTCCTCGCGTCGGATCACGACGACGGCGAGACCGACAAGAAGTCCCGCAGCCTCAACTTGACGGACCTCTACGTCTTCCGTGAGAGCGACCAGGACAGCGGCGGCAGCGCCGGCAACCTGGTCTTCGTGATGAACACGAATCCCCGCTCCGTCGCCCGGCAGCAGTACTACTTCAGCACGAACGCCCGCTACGAGTTCCACCTCACCCAGCGGATGGCCAACACCGCCCCCGTGACCGGAGCGGACGACGTCACCCTCCGCTTCGAGTTCGGCGCCCCCGACGCGTCCGGCCAGCAGGCCATGACCGTCACCGCGATCCGCAACGGATCGACCCTCTCGAGCAGCACCAAGGCCGGCGGTGGCCCCATCCTGACGACGCCGCTCGCAAGCGCCGGCACCCCGATCAGCAACACCGTGGAGCTCGACGGCGCCACCCTCCGGGTCTTCGCCGGCCTGCGCGAGGATCCGTTCTTCTTCGACGTGGAACAGTACTTCAAGATCCGCGCCAGCTGGCGCGCCGCCTTCCCCGGCAACGGCTCCGTCGGCCCGCGCTCGCTCGACACCGCCGTCGATTTCGCCAAGGGCTACAACGTCAACGCGATCGTCGTCTGCGTGCCCATCTCCTTCCTCGCCAACGGCACGGGCGCCACGACCTTCGACGTGTGGGAAACCATCTCGGTCCCCCAGTAAGCACGAAAGGATGATGACCATGAAAAAGACCTGGATTCGACTCTCGCTCGCCCTCGCGGCCGCAGCGGCCATTCCCGCCTGCGGGGGCAGCAACGACCCCGCGATGCCCGGAACGACCTGGGTGCAGGTCGAACGGCTCGCCCGCCCGGCCATCAACGAGGGCCTCTTCGTCACGAACGATTACCTGAACGCCGTCAACAGCATCCGTCCGGACCAGGACGGCGCCGCGCTCGTCGGCCCCGTTGCGGCCGAAGCGGTCCTCACCCTCCAGGCGCTGGGACAGATCGGCACCGCCAACGCGGTCACGCCGCCCCAGCCCGGCGACGTGGTGGCGGCCCTGATCCCCGACGTCATGCGCATCGACACCACCCTGCCCGCCATCCCGCTCGGCAGCGCCGCCTATGCCTTCATGGCCCGCGGCGGCCTCGGGACCGGCGCCACGGGCGTCATGCCGATCGCGGGCCGGAAACTCGAGGACGACGTGATCGACATCACCTATCAGGTCCTCACCGGCGTGCCCGGGCTCGGCGACGGCGTGCCGTACTACAAGCCCGCCGCGGGCCCCGGCTCGACGAATCCCGCCATCGGCCACAACAAACTCCACGGCCAGGGAGCGATCGGCGCCGGACAGTCGGCGACCTTCCCCTTCCTGGCGGACCCCAACTAGAGAGTCGCGACGCCGGGGCCCTCCGACGTCCGGAGGGCCCCGGCCGTCCCTGGAGGACCCCATGAAGATCTGGCTCTGGAACGGCGCCGCGCTCGCGACGATCGCCGCCCTCGCGATCACCTGGACCGAAGTCTCCGGGCACGAGGACCGCAGCCGGGTCGCCCCCTACCGCTTCCCCCTCACGAGCGCCGCGGAGACCGACGCCGATCTCAGCTTCCTCCGAGAGCGCGTCGCGCGCGCCCCGGAAGGCCTCGACCTCGCCGCCCTGGCCGGCGCCTGCCTGCGAAAGGCGCGCCAGACCGGCCAGAGCCGCTGGATCGAGGAGGCCGAGAACGCCGCCCGCCGCTCGCTCGACGCGCTGCCCGTCTCGAATCCCGGGGCGACGCTCACCCTCGCCCACGCGGCGCAGATGAAGCACGACTTCCTGCGATCGATCGCGCTCTGCGACCAGGTCCTCGGCGAACGTCCCCGCGACGCCCGCGCCCTCTCGCTGAAAGCGACGGCGCTCTGGGGCGTCGGGCGCCTGGACGAGGCCCTGCTCTGCGCCGACGCGCTCGTCGACCGCGCGCCGATCTCCGAACACCTGGCGCTGCGGGCCGGGATCCTCGCGGCCCGCGGAGACGAGCGCGAAGCGCTCCACGACTTCCGGAAGGCCGCCTCCACGGAGGAAGCGGGCGACCCCGAAGGCTCCGCCTGGCTTCGAGCGCTCTGGGCCCGCATGGACCTCCGTCGCGGCCGCCACGAGAGCGCGGAGGATCTGCTCCGCGAAGCGCTTCGCATCCGCCCCTACCACCCGCTGTCGCTCGGGCTGCTCGGCGACCTCGAGCTCGACCGCGGCCGCACCGATGCCGCCGACGCCGCCTATGCGAGCGCCCACCGGGTCTCCGGAGATCCCGTCTATCTCGCGCGCCGGGCCGCCGTCCGCCGGCGGACGGGCGACGCCGCGGGCGCGGAGGAATTCCGCTCCGCCGCCGAGAAGTCGCTCCGCGAATCCTCGGGCCACCGGATCCAGCTGGCCCAGGTCCTGCTGGAGCGCGGGTCGCCCGAGGCCGTCCGGGAAGCGCTCGACATCGCCGAATCGGAGCCGCGCCGGAACGCGGAGACCCTCGAGACCCTTGCGCGCGCCCGCCTCGCCGCGGGCCGCCTGAAGGAGGCGCGGGTCGCCGTCCGCGAGGCCCTCCGGAACGCCGCCCCCGAGGCGAGGCTCCACGAACTTGCCGCCGAGATCGAGTCCCGCCTGGGCTGCGCGTCGCGCGCCGCCCTGCATCGGGAGGCGGCGAAGGAGCTTCGCCCGTGACGGCCGCGCTGCTCGCGCTCCTGCTGGCGCACGAGACGACCGTCTCTTCCTCGCGGCTGGAGCTCGGGGAGCGCGAGGTCCGCGCGACGTTCACGTTCTCGCTGGAGGACCTCGCCGGCCTGGCGCGCCTCGACCTCGATCGCAACGGCACCGTAGAGCCCGAGGAGTGGCGCCGGGTTCTCCCCGCGATCGTCGACTACATCGGACGGAAGTTCCGGATCGAGACCTGCGTCAGCGAAGGGGACCTGGACGCCCTGCCGCCCCCCTTGAAGGCGAGCGAGGGACGCGCGCCGGTGACTCTCGTGCTGCGCTACCGCTCGACCCGACCGCTGGAGCGGCTCAACGTCCACTGCAGCCTCTTCGACGAGCACGGGGGCAACCCTCGCCACATCGCGGAGCTGTCCGGGGGAGGAACCATTGTGTTCGACCGCGACCGGACAGACGTCCACGGAGTGTCGGGGATCTCCGCCGGGCGCTTCCGTTTCACCTTGCCGGTTCTCGCGATCGGAGCAGCCCTGGCCGCTTGCTCCGCCGCGTTCGGGCTTATCAGGAGAAGCCGTAAATGATCCGGATGCGCGCCGGATCCTCGCCGGGCAGGGCCGCCTGGATGTCCCGGACCAGGCGCATCAGACTGTCACAGGTATCACGGAGCGTGACGATCTTCTCGTCGGGAACATAGCCAAATCGCCGAGGGCTGCCTCCAATCACGATCACCTGGTCCCAGTCGTGAGCCAGGATCTCCGAGAGGAGCAGCCACGAATGCCCCCACTCGCCGTAAGACTCGCCCCTGCGCTGCCGGTCCTTCGGCAGTCCACGCGGTTCCGAAATCGGCTCGATCTGGTCATCGAGGGAGATGCCCCCTAGAACCGGACCCGTATCGGGGCCGCCGCAGCAGTCCCACGTCCAGCAGATTTTTCCAACCTTGTCGAGGGGCTGCCCGGGCCTGGGGACCGCCTCCCACAGGCCGTACTTATTCTGCCGCTCGACTCCCACAATGATGTCTGCTGAACCCATTGCTCTACTCTTATACCTTGGCGGGCCTTGGACGATCCAATCCCTAGGGACGGGAGAAGGCTTTGGGGAGAGGAGTTACACCCCGGAGCTGCGGTCAGGCCTCGGGGCGGACCGGGATCCGGATCGTGAAGGTGCTGCCGGCCGGCGTGCTGCGGACCGAGATGGTGCCGCCGTGGAGCTGGATGATGTGCTTCACGATCGAGAGGCCGAGGCCCGTGCCGCCCAGGTCGCGCGAACGCGACTTGTCCACGCGGTAGAAGCGCTCGAAGATCCTCGGCAGGTCCGCCTCCGGGATGCCTCCGCCGTTGTCCTCGACCGACATCACCACGTGGCCGTCCTCGGGGCCGGCCCAGACGCGGATCTTCCCCCGCTCCGGGGTGTACTTGAGCGCGTTGTCCACGAGGTTCGACAGCGCCCGCTCGAGGAGCGTGCCGTCGGCCCGAAGCCCGCCCGAGCCGGACCCGACCTCCGCCGAGAACTGCTGCTGCTTCCGCGCCGCCACCGGCCGGAACGCCTCGGCCACCCGGTCGACGAGCGCACGCAGGTCGACCTCGCGGCGCTCAAGGACCTGGCCGCCCGATTCGAGCTTCGAAAGGTCGAGCAGGTCGCTGACAATCGCGCTGAGGCGGCGGACGTTCTTGTCGATGATGGACAGGAACTCCAGCGCGGTCTTCTCGTCCTTCCAGGCGCCTTCGGCCAGCGTTTCGACGTAGCCCTGCACGACCGTAAGCGGCGTGCGCAGTTCGTGGGACACGTTGGCGACGAACTCCTTCCGAAGCGTGTCGTAGCGCCGGTCCTCGGTGATGTCGTGGGCCACCAGCACCGCTCCCGCGCCGTCGCTCACCGGGGAAAGGCGCACCGAGAGAACGCGTTCCCCGACCTCGAAGGAGTCCGTGACGGGCGTCCGGTTCCGGAGGGTCTTGCCCGCCGCGTCCTCGAGGCCGGGCAGGCGGATCACCTCCCAGAGCTTCAGCCCCTGCGGGTCGTCGCGAAGTCCGAAGAGCTCCTTCGCGGCCGCATTCAGGCCGACGATCTTCCCGTCCGGATCGAGCGGGATCACGCCCTCTTCCATGCTCGAGATAACCGCCTCGAGCTTCGAGCGCTCGGCGCGCAGCTTGTCGAGGCGCGCGGAAAGCTCGTCGGCCATCCGGTTGAGCGCGGCGGAGACGTGACCGATCTCGTCCGGCGCGCGCAGCGGCGCCTTCCGGGTGAAGTCGCCGGCGGCGACCCAGTCGGCCAGGATCCGCATCTCGCGCAGCGGCTGCGTGATCTCGCGGGCGATCAGGAACATCACCGCCGCCGCCACGATCGCGATCCCGGCGAACGCGATCACCATGGTCCGGTAGATCCCGCCGACCTCCTGCTGGACTCGCGTCAGCGGGAGGGCCGTGCGGACCACCGTCGCCGACGGGCCCTCGATCAGGCGGGCGAAGTAGAGCATGTCGGTGCGCATCGTGTCGCTGTAGCGGATCTCGGTCCCGCTCCCCTGCTGGCGGGCCCGGCGGATCTCCGCCCGGTTGTTGTGGTTGTCCATGCCGGCGGGGTCGTTGTCGGAGTCGGCAAGCACGCGCCCGTCTCCGTCGATGACCGTGAAGCGCGCCTCGAGGCGGCGGGAGAGGTCCTGCACCGCGCTCTGGAGGGGGCCGGGCTGCGACGTGCTGACGACGACGAGCCGCAGGATCTCGGCGTCGCTGCCCAGCCGGCGCGACATTTCGTCCATGAGACGGTCCCGCGTGGCCTGGGCCGAGAGAACCCCGAAGAGGGCGAGGGCCAGCAGCAGAAGGCCGAGGGTCGCGGCGATCAGCTTGCGAAACACGCGCTATTCCTTGAGGCGGTACCCGACGCCGCGCACCGTCTCGATCGTCTCCCCGTTCTTGCCGAGCTTCTTGCGCAGCGCGGCCACGTGGACGTCCACGGTGCGGTCCATCACCGCGACGTCGTCGCCCCGCGCGAGCGAGAGCAGGTCCTCGCGAGAAATGACCCGGCCCTCCTTCTCGGCGAGGGCCTTGAGGAGATTAAACTCGGTGGCCGTGAGGGCGACCGGCTTTCCCGACGACGTGACGGTGCGGCGGCTCGAATCGAGCACGATCTTGCCGGTCTTGAGGACTTCGGGCGAGCTGGAGGCGACCTCGGAGCGGCGCAGGAGCGCCTTGACCCGGGCCAGCAGCTCGCGGACCCCGAAGGGCTTCGTGACGTAGTCGTCCGCCCCGAGCTCCAGGCCGAGCACGCGGTCGCCCTCGTCCGCCTTGGCGGTCAGCATGAGGATCGGGAGCGCTGACGTCGACGGGTCCTGGCGGAGCCGCTTGCAGACCTCCCAGCCGTCGAGTCCCGGCATCATGACGTCGAGGATGATCGCGTCGGGGGAATGCTTCCGTGCCGACGACAGGCCGGCCTCGCCGTCCCTCGCCGAAAGGACGAGGTAGCCCGCCTTGGTCAGGTTGTAGTCCAGGAGCCTGACCAGCTCCGGCTCATCGTCGATGACTAAAATCGTGCGGGCCACGGATCACTTCCCTTCCTCAGTGCGTTTCGTCTCTTCGTGGTGGTGCCGGACGTCGCGGCCCTGGGCGCTGTAGATGACCTCCTCGGCGACATTCGTCGCGTGATCGCCCACGCGCTCGAGGTTGCGCGAGATCAGGATCAGCGCCAGCGCCCGCGGGATCGTGCCCGGATCCGACATCATGTAGGTCAGCAGTTCCCGGAAGATCTGGTTCTTGAAGGCGTCGACTTCGTCATCGGTATTCAGGACCTTCTGCGCCAGGACGGCGTCCTGCCGCACGAAGGCGTCCAGGCTCTCCCGGAGCATCCGCCGCGCGATCTCGGCCATCAGCGGGATGTCGATGAGCGGCTTCAGCGGGGGATATCGTAGGAGTTCCTGGGTGTTCTGGCAAATGTTCACGGCCTGGTCGCCGATGCGCTCCAGCTCGCCGGCGATCTTGGAGCACATGACGGCCATCCGGAGGTCCGTCGCGACGGGGTGGTGCAGCGCGATGAGGTTGATGACCCGCTCGTCGACCTCGATGTGGAGCTCGTTCACCTCCTGCTCGGTCTTGAAGATGTCCGGCAGCCGGCTGGCGTCGCGCTCCAGAAGGCTCTTCACCGCCCGCTCGATCATCGATTCCGCCGCGGTGCCCATGGTCACCAGCCGCCCCTTGAGCTCGTTCAGCTGGTCCTCGAAGTGCCGATGTATGGTCATGGTTCTCCTGCTCGTTCGTTATCCGAACCTGCCGGTCACGTACCCTTCCGTCTGCGCGTGCCTCGGCCGCGTGAAGATCACCTCGGTCTTGTCGAACTCCACCAGCTCGCCCAGCCACATGAAGCCGCAGAAGTCCGACACCCGCGACGCCTGCTGCATGTTGTGCGTCACGATGACGATCGTGTAGTCGCGGCGCAGCTCCTGCATCAGCTCCTCGACCCGCGTGGTCGCGATCGGGTCGAGCGCCGAGCAGGGCTCGTCCATGAGGAGCACCTCCGGCCCGACGGCGAGCAGCCGCGAGATGCAGAGACGCTGCTGCTGCTCCGCCGAGAGCGACAGCGCGTTGCGGTCGAGCTTGTCCTTCAGCTCGTCCCAGAGCCCGGTGGCGCGGAGCGATTTCTCCACCGACTCGACCACGCGGCCGTTCGTCACGCCGTGGACCTTCGGCCCGTAGGCGACGTTCTCGAACACCGAGAGCGGGAACGGGTTCGGCCGCTGGAAGACCATCCCGACGCGCTTCCGCAGGCGCGACAGGTCGGTGCCGCGGTCGGAGATGTCGCGGCCGTCCAGCAGGATCTTGCCCTGCGCGCGGAAGCCCTTCACCCGGTCGTTCATCCGGTTGAAGCAGCGCAGCAGCGTCGACTTGCCGCAGCCCGACGGGCCGATCATCGACGTGATGCGGCGCGCGGGGATGTCGAAGGTCACCGCCTTGAGGGCCTGGAAGTTCCCGTAGAAGACGTCCAGCGTCTGGACGCGGATCTTTGCCTCGAGGGCGGAGGCTTTCGGGGCCTCAATCGTGCTCATGAGCAACCTCCACGATCCGGCGAATCATCCGAACCTTCCGCTGATGTAGTCATGGGTGAGCTTTTCCCGAGGATTCACGAAGATCTGCTTCGTCGGGCCCCATTCCACGAGCTTGCCCTGCAGGAAGAAGGCGGTGCGGTCCGCGACCCGCGACGCCTGCATCACGTTGTTGGTCACGAGCACGACCGTCAGGTCCTTCTTGAGCAGCTGCAGCGCCTCCTCGATCTTCGCGGTCGAGATCGGGTCCAGGCCCGAGCAGGGCTCGTCCAGCAGGAGCACGTCGGGCTGGAGCATGAGCGAGCGGGCCAGGCAGAGGCGCTGCTGCTGGCCGCCCGAGAGCGACTGGGCGGCGAGGTCCAGGCGGTCCTTGACCTCGTCCCACAGATAGGCGGCCTTCAGGCAGGTCTCGATGCGGCCGTCGAGCCCGCTGCCCCGGCCGTCGAGCCGCGGGCCGAGCACGAGGTTCTGGAGGATCGAGCCGGGCAGCGGGACCGGGACCGCGAAGACCATTCCCATCTTGCGCCGCAGGACCGCGACGTCCACGGGCTGCCGGTACAGGTCGACGCCGTGGTAGAGGACGTCCCCCTGGCAGCGGAAGCGGGGCTCGAAGTCGTTCATGCGGTTCAGGCTGCGCAGGAGCGTGGTCTTCCCGCCGCCCGCCGGGCCGATGACGCCGAGGATCTCGTTCGGCGGGACCTGGAGCGTGACCTCCTGGAGCGACACGGCGTCGCCGTACCAGGCCGAGAACTTCCGGAACTCGACGATGGGCGTCATGTGGACCGCAGCCTCCGGCGGATCCGTGAGCGGATGAGCACGGCGGCGAAGTTGAGCGCGAAGGTCACGGCCAGCAGGACGAACACCGTCGCGTAGAGGATGGGCTTGGTCGCCTCGACGTCCGGCGACTGGGTGGCCATGACGTAGACGTGGTACCCGAGCTCCATGAACTGGTCGTTCAACTTCGTGGGCAGGTGCGGGAGGAAGTAGGCCGCGCCGGTGAACATGATCGGGGCCACCTCGCCCGCACCGCGCGAAATCGCCAGGATCGTGCCCGTGAGGACGCCGCCGATCGACTGCGGCAGCACGACGTAGCGCACCACCTGCCAGCGGGTGGCGCCGAGCGCGTACGCCGCCTCGCGGTAGCTCCGGGGGACGGCGCGCAGCGCCTCCTCCGTCGCGACCACCACCGTCGGCAGCGTCAGGACGGCCAGCGTCAGCGCCGCCCAGAAGATGCAGGGCTGTCCGAAGGTCAGCTTCCCGCCGAAGAACAGCGCGTCGATGGAGCCGCCGGCGAACTCGACGAAGAGCCCCAGGCCGAAAAGGCCGAACACGATCGCGGGGACGCCCGCCAGGTTCTGCAGCGCCAGGCGCACCAGCTGGACGAGCTTCGAATCCTGAGAGGCGTACTCCTGCAGGTAGATCGCCGCCGCCACCCCCAGGGGCACGACCGCGACCGTCATCAGGAGGACGAGCGCCACGGTCCCGAAGATCGCCGGAAAGATGCCGCCCTCGGTCATGCCCGCCTTGGGCGCCTCCGACAGGAAGGTCCAGCTCACGCCGGGCAGGCCGTGGATGATGATGTCGCCCAGGATGATCGCGACCATCGCGAGGATGAGCAGGCAGGCGAGCCCCGTGAGGCTCGTGAAGCCCACGGCGATGACCTTGATCCAGCGCGAGGCAAGTCCCGCCGGCGCCGGGGCCGGGGTCGCAAGGGCTTCCGCGTGGGCGTCGGCCATGACCGGTCTACCCTCTCAGCTTTTTCTTGAGCCGGTTCACGTACGTCTGACCGGCGAGGTTGAGCAGGAACGTGATCACGAAGAGCGCGGCGCCGATGAAGAAGAGCACCCGGTAGTGGGCGTCGCCGTGGACGACTTCCCCGAGCTCCGCCGCGATCGTCGCGGAGAAGCTCCGGAAGGACTGCGTGGGGCTCAGCGACAGGGTCGCGGCGTTGCCGCTGGCCATGAGGACGATCATGGTCTCGCCGATCGAGCGGCCGGCGCCGAGCACGCAGGCGGCGAAGACGCCGGGCGTCGCGGCCGGGAGGACGACGCGCCAGGCCGTCTGCCAGCGATTGGCCCCGAGAGCCATCGAGCCATCCCGGAACGCCTGCGGCACGGCGGAGAGCGCGTCCTCGGAGACGGTGTAGACGATGGGGATCACCGCGAGCGCGAGGCCGATGCCGGCCGTGATGGCGTTGAGGCGGATCCGGATCCCGAAGCCGTCCTGGAGCCAGGTCGCCAGCACCATGAGGGCGAAGAAGCCGATGACGACGGACGGGATCCCCGCCAGGAGCTCGACCGCCGGCTTGATCACCTCGCGCACCCCCTGGGGCGCGAACTCCGAGGTGAAGATGGCCGCCCCCACCGAGATCGGCAGGGCGATCAGGAGCGCCATCACCGTGACCTTCAGGGTCCCGATCAGCAGCGGCAGCAGCGAGTATTTCGGCACCGTCGAGACCGGCTGCCAGGAATAGCCGCCCCCCTGCTGGGGCGCGATCATCTTCCCCACCGTGACTTCCTTGTGGATCTCGGACGAGGTGAGCAGCGGGATCGCCTCCTTCGCCACGAAGACGAAGATGAGGAGGACGGCGCCGATCACCACGAAGCCGCTGGACCGGATGAAGAGCTCGATCAGCTGCTCCATCCGGCGCGGCTTCCCCGCCAGGAGCAGGGGATCAGGGTCTGACAAGCGCGCTCCAGGTCTTCACCTTGCCGGTGTAGATCGTCTTGAGTTCGGGGATCGAGATCTCCGTGAGCGTGTTGCCTTCGTGGACGAAGACGGCCAGCCCGTCCAGCGCCACCTCGAACTCCACCGGAGCCTTGCCGAACTTGTCCTGGACCTTCTTCTTCTCCTCGGCCTTCATGGGGCGGGAGGCCTGGCAGATGTTGGTGGCGCCGTTGATGAGCGCCGCGATGCCCACCCCCGAGCCGCCGCCGGTGATCTGGATCGAGATATGGGGGTTGGACTTCATGTAGTGCTCGGCCCAGCGCTGGCCGAGGATGACCATCGTGTCGGAGCCCTTGATGGTGATGGTGGTCTTCCCCTGTGGGGCCGCGCCCGGATCGCCGCCCTTCTTGGCGGCCGGGAGCGGGTAGTAGTGCACCTCTTCGCAGATCTTCTGCCCCACCGGCCCGCGGGCCCAGTCGATGAAGTGCTTGACGGCTCCCTCGGGCTGGCCGACCGTGTAGAAGTACAGCGAGCGGCTGATCGGATAGCTGCCGTTCACGACGTTGTCGAGGCTGGGCTCGACCGACGCCGACGTCGCGTCCTTCTTCACTTTGAGGGCGCGGACGCCCTTCACGTAGCCGATGCCTCCGTAGCCGATGGACGCCTTGTCCTTGGAGACCGCGTTGATGACCGCCGCCGTCCCCGGCAGGGTCTGCACGTCCGCCGCGAAGTCCTCGTTCGCGAGCACGTGCTCCTTGAAGTACATATAGGTACCGGAATTGTTCTCGCGTCCGTAGCAGACGATCTGGTCGGAGTCCCCGCCGCCGGACGTCTTGCCCGACCCTCCCGTCCCCGAACCCGAGCTACCCTCCCCACACCCCAGGGCGGCCGCCATTGCCAGGATCAGCGCCAGCTTCTTCGTCATGAGTTGCCCTCCTTGAGGGGATTGTCTCGGGGGGAGGTGAAGCGAACGTCAAGACACTGTTAAGGATTTGCTAAGAACGCCGGCGTGATGGGGTGGAAACAAAAAAGCCGGGCCCCCCGGCTTCCGGGGGACCCGGCCTGCGGGTGTATGCGCAGGTTATTTCTTGGCGACCTTCTTGACGGCCGCGTCGATTTCGCTCTTCACCGTCTTGGGGGCCACGCTGGTCAGCGACTTGATGACCTTGCCTTCGGCGGGATCGATGAGCACGAGGACGGGCGCCGAGCTCACGCTGTACTTCTTCGCCTCGTCGGAGCCCTTCTCGAAAAGCACCGCGGCATAGGAGACTTTTCCGAAAGCCTCGTCCAGCTCCTTGTCGGCGAGCGACTCCGTCCACGTCTTCGACTTCGCGCCCGCGTCCATGAAAAGGATCAGGGCCGGCTTGGAGCCGTCCTTGGCGGCCTTGAGGGCGTCGGAGATGCTATTGAGCGCCGTGCGGGGCTGGGGGCCGATCTTGGAGGCGAAGCTCGCGGGATCAGACTCGAACCGAGTCTTGCAGTTGTTTCAACAGAACCCGACCGTCTTCCCGTTGTAGGTCGTCGTGATGCCCGCCTTGATCGGCTCGCCCTTTACGGGGCAGGTATCGTTGACGGGCTTGCTCTGGAACGCCCAGGCGAATCCGGCGGCCAGGAAGACCGCGATCGCCACCCGGAATAGCTTCATCCTCGCTCCCTTCGATGCCGTTCACCTACAGTACGTCCGTCCGTGCTTCCCATATGACGGATTTCGCCACCGGAACTCAGGGCCGGACCAATTTCGAATAGTGCTCCTGCTGCCGCGCGAGCGCGGCGGCGTAGCGCTCGTGGCGGCCGGCGTCGGACGACACCGGGGGCCCGAACGACGCGGGAAGATCCTCGAGCCGCGGGATCAGGCCGAGGGCTTCCAGGCTGAGCAACGCGGCGCCCCGGGCGGACGCCTCCGGCTCGGCCGAGGGCAGGATCGGACGGCCCATCGCGTCGGCCAGGATCTGCGTGAAGGCCGGCGATTCGCGGAGCGCGCCGCCGGAGGCGACGATCTCCCGTGCCTGCGGGAACGAGCCGCAGATCATCCCCCGAATCAATTCGAAGCGCAGCGCGATGGCCTCCAGGGCCGCCCGCAGGATCTCCACCGGTTTCGTGTCCAGGCGCAGGCCCGCGATCGCGCCCCGCGCGTGCGCCACCCAGCCGGGGCTGCGCTCCCCCGCGAGGAAGGGCAGGAAGGTCAGTCCGTGCCGGTCGGGCTCCATCGCGGCCAGCTCGCGCTCCACGTCCTGGGGCGCCCCGAGGGTCAGGGTCCGGCGGCACCACTCCAGCAGGTTCCCCCCGTCGTTGAGCGCGCCGCCCAGCACGACGCGGCGCCGGTCGGCGCGGTAGCACCAGAGCCCCCACGGGATCTCGATGCGCGGCGTCTCGCTCACGACGCGCATCGCCCCCGAGGTCCCCACCATCACGGCGATCCGCTCGGGCGTCGCGCAGCCGCTGCCCAGGTTGTTGCAGGCCCCGTCCCCCACCGGAGGCGTCCAGGACGCGTCCTTGAGGACCGGCCAGCGCCGCGCGTAGGGATCGAGGAGCCCCGTAAAGAGGTCCGTCACGTCGCCCAGCCGCGACAGCTGCTCGCGGGCGACCCCGACGGCCTGCAGAATCTCGGAATCCCAGTCGCAGGCGTTGATGTCCAGCAGGCCGGTGCCCGAGGCCATCGAGACCGTGCAGAGGGTCCGGCCGAAGAGCCGAGAGTACAGGAATTCGCCGAAGGACATGAGCCGCTGCCGCCGCGCTTCGGCCGGCATCCAGAGCAGCTTCGACGGCAGGAAGAGCGGGTGGAAGAACGCCCCGGTCCGGGCGTGATACGCCTTCTCGTCCAGCCGCTTCCGGAGCTCGTCCCCCTTCCCCGCCGCGCGCGTGTCGCCCCAGGTGTAGACGGGAGTCGCGGGCGCGCCGTCCCGGTCCACGGCCAGCACGCTGTGCCAGAAGGTGCAGCACGCGACCGCGCGGATCTGCGCCGCCCGGGGGCCGGCCTTGGAGAGGATCTCGTCGACGACTTCCTCCACCTCGCGAAGCAGCGCGAGCGGGTCGAGCTCCGCGCCGCCGTCGGGCGTGGTGCGCACGCCGTGCGTGCGCCGCGCCTCGAGGCCGTCGAGATGCCGCGCGCCGCGGTCGAAGAGGAGGGCCCGGACCGAGGAGGTGCCGATGTCGAGCGTGAGGACGAGCGGCGCGTCAGCGGCGGTAGGCGTCATAGAGGACTTGGCCGCGGGTGAGCGTCATCCGCACCTCGAGGCGCGGCGCCGTCTCGAGGAGGACGATGTCGGCGTCCTTCCCCGCGTTGAGGGAGCCCTTGCGCTCCGCGACCCCGGCGATCGTCGCGGGGACCAGGCTGGCGCGGCGCAGCGCTGCGGAGAGGTTCAGGCCCATCGACTCGACCGCGTTCCGGACCAGGTCGATCATCCGGACCGTCGAGCTGGCGAAGCCGGTGTTGTCCACGGTCCGGGCGATGCCGTTCTCGACGACGGTCTTGGTCCCGCGGGCGGACCCGAAGGTGTAGGTGCCGTCGGGCATCCCGGCGCCGCGCATCGCGTCGGTCACGAAGCAGATGGTCCGCTCCGCCTTGGCCTTCATGGCCAGCAGCATGAGCTCGCGCGACACGTGCTTGAGGTCGGCGATGAGCTCGGTGGCGAGGCGGTCGTCGAAGAGCGTGGTCTCGAGCATCCCGGGGATGCGGAACGGCCCCTTTTTGGTGATCGTCGACATCGCGCAGTACAGGTGCGTGATCATCGACATGCCGTTGTCGATGGCTTCGGAGGTCTGGTCGAGGGTCGCTTCGCTGTGGCCGCCGGACGGGATGACGCCGTGGCGGCTGAGGTCGCGGATGAAGTCCTGCACCCCGGGCACCTCGGGGGCGAGCGTCATGCGCTTGATGATCGACGCGCGGTCGAGGAAGCCGCGGTTCTCCTCCTTCGAGGGGCGCCGGACGAAGCCCGGGTCGTGGCAGCCGTGCTTGGTCGGCGCCATGTACGGGCCTTCCACGTGGACCCCGAGGATGTCCACGCCGCCGATACCCTGCTCGCGGCTGCGGGCGGCCATGTCGACGCAGGCGAAGATGGCCTCGGGGCTTTCGGTCGCGGTCGTCGGCATGTAGGAGGTCGTGCCGCCCGACGCGTGGTACTCCCCGATCTTCCGGTAGGCCTCCTCGGTCGCGTCCATGAAGTCGAAGCCGAGGGCGCCGTGGATGTGAAGATCGATGAAGCCGGGGGCGGCGGTCAGCCCACGGCCGTCGATCTTCCGGGCGCCCGCGGGAAGCTCCGAGCCGGCCGGGCGGATCGAGTCGATGCGTCCGTCGGCCAGGTGCAGGTCGAAGGCCCCGGCGCGGTCCGCCAGGCGCACGTTGGACAGCACGGTCGGCGTGGAACTCATGGCGCTGAATTCTATCTTCTGCGGCGAAGAAACAAACCGTTTGTTTCGTCGCGAGTCGGGGATGTAACGGCCGGGGTGTTTTTTCGGCCGCGGCTACTGGACCATCCGCAGCGCGGTCTGGTAGTTCATGGTGCGGCTGATGACGTCTTCGAGGCGGCCGGCCGCCTCCTGCTTGTAGCGGTTCGGTTCCTGGAGCCAGAGCTGCGCGCGGTCGCGGCCGCGGCCCGAGGCGACGATGAAGCCCAGCGCCATCTCCATGGTCTCCTTCCCGAAGGAGCCCACGGGCAGCTGCGCCAGGTAGCCGCGGAGGTCGCGCACGAACTTCCCGTGCTGCGCCCGCAGCTTGACCAGGCGGTCGAAGAGCGCCAGCGCGCCGTCCATGAAGCCCCGGGCGTCGGCCTTCTCCTTGAAGGCAAGCGTCGATTCCAGCAGCCCGCGCGTGCCCTCGCCGTCGAGCATCACCAGGCAGAAGACTTCCCAGACCTCGATCTCCTGGTGCGTCTCCTCGAAGATCCTGCGGCAGTGGTCGACGCGGCGGACGTCCTCCAGAACCTCGGGGTTCACGCCGCGCGGCAGGATGAGCGACACGGGCGACGGCGGGATGACCGCCACCGCGGGGGGCGCGGGCCTCGCCTGCTCGACCGCCGCGGCGGCCGGCTCCGGCTTGGGCGCCGGCTTTGGCGCGGGAGGGGCCGCGGGCACGGGAGCGGGGGCGGCCGCGACGGGCGCCGGCTTCGGGGCCGGGGCCTCGACGGGCGGGCCCGTCGGGATCAGGGACCCGGCCAGCGGCGCTTCCCGCATCTGGAAGCGGGGCTGCAGCTGGGGGCGGGATTCCTTGTCCAGGGGGCTCGACGGGGGCGGCGGCGCGGGCTTGTACTCGCGCAGCGTCCTCTGGTAGCCCTCGACGATCGCGGTGATCGCGGTCACCTTCGACGCCGCTTCCTTCATCTGGCCGGCCGGATCGGCGATCCACTTGGCCACGGCGTCGCGGCCCTTGGGCGACATCGTGATGAACGCGATGACGAATTCGACGGTGTCGGGATCGCCGGGAATGCCCGGGACCGTGCTCAGGAATTGCCGGAGGCCCTTGATGATGGAGCCGGTGCGGTCCCGGATGCCGTCGAGCTTCTGGACGATCGTGCGGGCGATGCCCGCCGCCCGGTAGGCGTCGCGGAGGCCGTCATAGCGGTAGATTTCGCCCCGGACCATCGCCCGGTCGGACTTCACGAGCTGGAGGATCTCCCAGAGCTCGGAGGGCCTCTTGAGGACGTGGCAGAGGCTCAATCCGGCGAGCGAGGTATGCAGTTCCTCGAAGATTTCCGCGTCTATTCCCTCGGGAAGTTCCGACATGTCAGCTTAAGTTTTGTCGGAAGGTGTATCTTTGTCAAGGTCTCCCGGCGAGAACCTTCATAATATTCAGAAGGCCCTCCGGACCGCGGGACTTGTGTCATAATGAACGGACACCCCTTGATCGGGCACCGGACGTGCTGGCGCGACCGTCAGGGGGAAACAGGATGACGGGGCAACGAGGCGACGGCATGCTGCGGCACAAGCGGATCCTGATCTCCATCCGCTTCGTGTTTCTCATCCTGATCACCTCCATCGCCCTCCCCGCCTTCATCCAGGGCAAGGTGACGGTAGTCCTGCCCATCATCCTGGCGGCCTACCTGCTCACCAACCTGGCGATGATCCCGGAGCAGCGCCAGGCCTTCTTCAAGCAGCGAATCCAGGCCTTCCTGCTCCTCTTCGACATCGTGGTCCTCGTCCTCTCGATGTACTACCTCGACGAATACCGCCAGGAGCTCTTCCTGGCGATGTTCCTGGTGGTGCTGCTGGCCTCCGCGGGCCAGCGGGTCTCGGTCTCGATCGGCGGCTTCGTCGCGATCGCGGCGTTCTACGTCTGGTTCAACCTGAGCCAGTCCTCCAGCCTGGACAGCGTGGCGCTGCGGCGCCTGACGACCGGGCTGCCGGTGCTGCTCGTCGTGGCGATTTACGTGGGATACGTCTCGGAAGCCGTGGCCCGCGAGTACCGCGACCGTCAGGAAGCCGAGGACCGTCTCACCAAGGAACTCCGCGGCATGAGCCGCTTCCAGGCGCTCGCCTCGAACGTCCTGGCGGAGGTGGACACGGGCCGGCTCTTCTTCGCGATCGCCGAGGCGGCCCGCGAGTTCCTGGGCTGTCCCTACGCGGCGGTCTTGTGGGTGGTGCCGCAGGGGACGCGCTTCGAGGCCGCCCTCTCCAACTCCTTCCCCGAGGCCCTCGCGGCCCGCTGGAAGGCGTCCGACCTGGAGAGCTCTCCCGTAGGAAAGGCGCTGAAGGCGGGCAAGGTGCTGCGCGTCACGTCGATGAGCGGCGAGGCCTGGCTCGCGGACCCGGAGGCGGGCATCGACGAGATCCTGATCGCCCCCTTTTCGGACCGGGCCGGCGGACTCCAGGGCAGCCTCGTCATCGTCTGGACGAAGCCGCACGTGCACGTCACGGCGGAAGAGGGCGCGGCGGAGGTGATGGTCCAGCAGGCGAGCCTGCTGCTCGAGAACGCCTCCCTGTACCAGATGCTGGCGCAGACGCGCGACATCTGGCAGGCGGCCTTCCAGTCGATCCCCACGCCGGTCGTGATCGTGGACGGCAGGTCCCGCATCGTGCAGGCGAACCCGTCCTTCCTCGCGCTCGGCGACTTCGACTTCGCGACCCTGATGGGCAGCTCGTTCGACGACGTGCTTGCGGGCGCGGCCTACCCCAACGGCACGCCCGTCAACCAGGGCGGCATGGCGCCGGCGCAGTTCGACGCGGCGCGCTTGACGATCCCCAAGCTCAACGGGGAGTTCGACGTCACCCGCGGCCCCTACGTCGGGGCGAACCAGGCCGGCACCGGCATGGTGTGGGTGCTCCGGAAGGTCGAATCCGACGCGCTCGCCGGGAAGGCTACTTCGTCGGGCTGAGCTTGATCGTGATCTTGACCTGCCCGCTCGCCGACGTGAACTCCAGCGCGCAGGTGCGGTTGTCCTTCCTCAGCGTCCCGGTGGCCTTCTGCCCCGCGATCTCGTCATTGGCGCCCGTCCAGCCGTGGGAGCGCATCGCCGCGACGTAGTCGCGATAGACCTGGACCAGATCGCCCGAGCCCGAGTACTCGAGGGTGCCCGCCTGCAGGAGGCCGCCCGACTTCTGGATGCCCGTCGCGACTTTCAGCTCGGAGTCCCGGGGCTCGACGACGTCGGTGTCGGGATAGACGCCTCCGCCGCCCGCGCAACCCTGGAACGCCATCGCCGCCACGACCGCCAGCAGTAGTTTCTTCATGAGATCCCCACCTGAGTGCATCTGGGCGCGGTTTCCAGGCTCGCCCGGGCCTCCCGATGGAGTACATTCTACCCCGCTTCGCGGTTTGTTAAGGTATTCGGAACGCAGAAACCTTGCTAAGGTAATGGCCACAAGCGCCGCGGGGATGCTTTTCCAGACACGGAGGAGGACCGATATGAGCCTGTCCCGACGCGACTTCCTGGAGCAGAGCGCCTTCGGCGCCGCCGCGCTGGCCGTCCTGGGCGTGAGCGGGTGCTCCGGCCCCGAAGCCCTCCGCCGCGCCGCGAACATCCGGGTCGGCGCGACCGACTGGAACCTGGCGCAGGAGGGAAAGATCGGCGCCTTCGCGCTCGGCAAGGAGGCCGGCGTCGACGGCGTCCAGGTCTCGCTCGGCAAAAACGACGAGAAGAAGGGCGAGGACAAGCTGCCCATGACGGACCCCGAGCGCCAGAAGCAGTGGCTCGAGGAGTCGAAGAAGACGGGCATGCCCATCGGGGGGACCTGCCTCGAGATCCTCCATCGCGACAACTTGAAGGCCCATCCGAACGGGCCCAAGTGGGTCGAGCAGTCGATCGCCGCCACCGCGGCGCTGGGCACGAAGGTGATCCTGCTCCCCTTTTTCGGCAAGCAGCAGATCAAGGAGAAGGACGAGCAGAAGGCGACCGCCGAGCGCCTGAAGGTCCTCGCGCCCCTGGCCGCGAAGGCCGGCGTCATCCTCGGCCTGGAGAACACCATCTCCGCCGAGGAGAACGCGTGGATCCTCGACCAGGTCGGCTCGCCCGCCGTGAAGGTCTACTACGACGTCGGCAACTCGTTCAATCAGAAGTACGACGTGTACAAGGAAGTGGTCTGGCTCGGCAAGGACCGGATCTGCCAGCTCCACATCAAGGACAACCCGCACTTCCTGGGCAAGGGCCCGATCGACATGCCCCGCTTCGTGGAGTCCGTGCTGAAGAGCGGCTTCGAGGGCTGGGCGATGCTCGAGACCTCCTCGCCCACGAAGGTCATCAAGGACGACATGGCGGCGAATTACAAGTACGTCCGCGGCCTGCTCGGGGATAAGTCGTAAGCGCCGGATGCGCTTCGCCGGCAAGGTCGCGCTGATCACGGGCGCCTCGACGGGGATCGGCCGCGCGCTCGCCCTGGAGTTCGCCCGCGAGGGCGCGGACGTCGCCGTCTCCGCCCGCCGCCTCGATCTGCTCGAGACGCTGGCGCGCGACATCGAAGGCCTGGGCCGCCGGTCGCTCGCCCTGAAGTGCGACGTCACCCGCGAGGACGAGGTCCGCGCGACGGTGGCCGCCGCGCTGTCCCGCTTCGGCGCGCTCGACATCGTCGTGGCGAATGCCGGCTTCGGCGTCGTCGGCCCCGTCGAAGACCTGGGCAGCGACGACTTCCGCCGCCAGTTCGACACCAACGTCTTCGGCGTGATCCATACCGTGAAGGCCGCGCTCCCCGAGCTGGAGAAGTCGAAGGGCCGCCTGGCCCTGGTGGGCAGCGTGAGCGGACACGTGACGGTGCCGGGCACCGCGGCCTATTCGATGAGCAAGTACGCGATCCGCTCCCTCGCCGAGGCCCTCTTCCACGAGCTGCGCCCCAAAGGGGTGGCGGTCACGCTGGTCAGCCCCGGCTTCGTCGAAAGCGACTTCCGCCAGGTGGACAACCGGGGCGTCCACCACCCGGGCGCGGGGGACCCGGTCCCGCGCTGGCTGGTGATGCCCAAGGAGGTGGCGGCCCGCAAGATCGCCCGGGCGGTCGCCCGGCGTCGGCGGGAAATCGTCCTCACCGGACACGGGAAGCTCGCCGTCTTCATCCAGCGTCATTTCCCCTGGGCGCTGTCGCTGTTCTTCCGCTTCACGGGGTACAAGGGCCGACGCGAACCCGGAACACGGGCGTAGAGTAGAAAACGATGAACGACATCAGCCGGCGCGACCTCTTCCTCGGCGCTGCGTCAACCCTCCTTCCCTTGGCCGGCCCCCAGGAGCCGAAGAAGCTGAAGGTCATCGCCGCCGGCGGACATCCCGACGATCCCGAATCCGGCGCGGGCGGCACGATCGCGCGCTACGCCGACCTGGGCCACGACGCCGTCAACCTCTACCTGACGAAGGGCGAGGCGGGCATCTCGGGCAAGACGCACGACGAGGCCGCCGCGATCCGCTCCGCCGAAATCGAGAAGGCCTGCGCGATCCTCAAGGCGCGCGCGATCTTCGCCGGGCAGATCGACGGCGCGACCGAAATCAACGCCGCGCGCTACGACGCGCTCCGCCAGATTCTCGCCGCGGAGAAACCGGACATCGTCCTCACCCACTGGCCCGTCGACACCCACCGCGACCACCGGGTGATCTCGTTGCTCGTCTACGACGCCTGGCTCCGCCTGGGGCGGAAGTTCGCGCTGTACTACTTCGAGGTGAACCCCGGGGCGCAGACCCAGCACTTCCATCCGACGCACTACGTCGACATCTCGTCGACCGAGGCGCGGAAGAAGGAGGCCTGCTACGCCCACGTCAGCCAGGGGACCGGCTTCTACGACAAGTATCACGAGCCGATGCAGCGCTCCCGCGGCATGGAAGCCGGACTCAAGTCCGCCGAGGGATTCGTTCGCCACAACCAGAGTCGCGACGGCTTTCTCCCTTGACCGGAAGCAAGAAGCTCGAAGGAAGAAGTAGGCTCTCCCCCCCCGGGGGGAGGAGAATCAGGGGGAATCAAGAATCAGCGCCCCCCGAAGGGGACGGAGGTCGTGGGGTATAGGTCTTGATTCCTACTTCGTGCTTCCTGCTTCCGGGCGGGGTTACATTGATGGCGTCGGAAAGTACTAGTGCGGAGGATGCGCATGGAACCGGAAAAGGACAAGACTCCTCCGCCGTACGCGCCGCCCAAGCCGGAGCGGCTGCTCTCGCTCGACACGTACCGCGGCTTCCTGATGCTCGTCCTGGCGACCTCCGCGTTCCAGATCCACAAGATCTCGACGAGCATCCGGACGGGCCCGATCTGGGACTTCCTGAGCTATCAGTTCAGCCATCCCGAGTGGCGCTCCTGCTCGTTCTGGGACCTGGTCCAGCCGTCATTCATGTTCATGGTCGGCGTCGCGGTCCCCTACTCCGTCGCGAGCCGCCGCGCGAAGGGCGATAGCCAGCGCCGGATCGTCGGCCACGCGCTGTCGCGCTCGCTGATCCTGATCCTGCTCGGCGTCTTCGTCTCGTCCAACTGGTCGAAGCAGACCGACTGGACCTTCGTGAACGTCCTGAGCCAGATCGGCCTGGGCTACACGTTCCTCGTCCTCCTCGAAGGGCGCGGCCTCCGGGTCCAGCTGGCGACGCTCGCCGGCATCCTGGTCGGATACTGGCTCTGCTTCGCGCTCTACCCGGTCCCCGCGCCCGACACCAATTGGACCGCGATCGGCGTGAAGAGCGAGGCATACCGCTTCACGGGATTCGCGGCCCACTGGAGCATGAACGCCAACTTCGGCCACGCGTTCGACCGCTGGTTCCTCAACCTCTTCCCGCCCCACCAGTTCAAATACAACGCCGGCGGCTACCCCACCCTGAACTTCATCCCGTCCACCGCGACGATGCTCATCGGCGTGATGGCGGGCGAGCTGCTGCGCGGACCGCGCCAGCCGATGGAGAAGCTGAAGATCTTGCTCGGCGCGGGCGCCGTCTGCTTCGCCGTCAGCATCCTCTGCGACCCGCAGATCCTGCCCTTCATCCACTCCGCGTGGGTGCTCTGCCCCATCGTGAAGAAGATCTGGACGCCGTCGTGGGCGCTCTTCTGCTCGGGCTGGACGCTCTGGATCCTTTCGGGCTTCTACTGGGCCATCGACATCGCCGGCTGGAAGAAGTGGACCTTCCCCTTCGTCGTCGTCGGGATGAACTGCACGGCGATGTACTGCATGTGGCAGATGTTCAAGGGCTGGGTCCTGCAGTCGATCCAGATCCACTTCGGCCGCGCGCTCTTCGAGACCGCCTACGGGCCCGTCTGGGCGTCGCTCAGCTGGACCCTGGTCCTCTGGCTGATCTGCTTCTGGATGTACCGGCGGAAGATCTTCCTGAGGGTGTGAGCGCTCAGCGCGTGTCGATCGACAGGATTCGGCACAGCTTGCCGGAGGCGTTGAACTGGAGGCAGCCGGACTTGGCGCTTCCGGTAGCGACGGGGAACGGCTTCCCGTCGAGCGTCGCCGTCACCTGCTCTCCCTTTCCCACGATGATCAGCTCGTGCGCCTTCCCGTCCAGGGACTTGACCGCGTCGTCCAGGTTGATCCCGTAGGGAGGGGCGGAGCCCTGGCGGAACGCGAACCAGAACCGGGTCGCGTCCTTGACCTCGAAACGGATCCGGACTTCACCGTCGGAGAAGTCCTCGCGGGTCTGCGCGGCGTCGTCCGTACCCGGGATGAAGGCCAGCGCGCCGTTGTCCACCCTCCAGCTGTTGCCGCCCCTGAGGACCGAGAGCGAGGTCCCGTCGAAGAGCGGCCGCCACGGCTTCCCCACGGGTGGCGGAGGCGCGGCGATCTCCGCGATCATGGCTTGCGTCCCCTCGGCCAGCTTCTTGATCTCGGCGTCGGAAAGCGCGCGGTCGTAGACGCGCACTTCGTCGAGCGTGCCGCGAAGGTATTCGTCGCCCCCGCCCAACTGGATATGGACAACCTCCCCCTGCATGCTCCCCCCGGGCGTCTGGCTGTCCAGGAGCACGCCGTCCTTGAAGAGCTTCTGCGTCTTTCCGTCCCAAGTGCCGGCGACGTGGGTCCATTTTCCCGCCTCGAGCGCGTTAGGGACGTTGATCTGCCGGAGGGCCCCGTCGGTCCGGATATAGAAGTGCAGCGTCTGGTCGCCGTTGCAGCGGATCACCGCGGTCTCGTTGCTCAACGTCACGTAGCGCTGCTGCTTTTGGGCGAAGCTGTCGTGTTTCACCCAGGCCGAGAGGGTGACGGTCTTGAACGTGTAGCGGGCGTTGACGAGAGCGTAGTCGCCCTGCTCGAACTTCAGCGCGGCGCCCAGCTTGCCGGCGACCCAGCGCGGCGTCCCGACCACGACGCCGGAGTGCCCCCCTTCCACCGAGTCGCTGAGCGTCGCCCCCGCCCCTTCGTCGAGCCTCCACCATCCGACGAGGCCGGGCTCGGCGGCCGCGACCGTCGAACGCACCCGGGCGATCTCCTCCTTCAGCTCGGGGTCCGGGATCGGGGACGTGCGGGTCGAGCTGACGAGCAGCGCGCCCACCCCGAAACCCAGCTGGTCGCTGAGGAGCCGGACCTTCTTCGGACCGGGGGACGAGTATTTGGGAAGGTTGATCGAAACCCACTCCCAGCGCGCCGCCGACTTCGGCCGCGCCCTCCCGCCCTGGATCTTATGGTCGTCGTGGGTCTTCTTGAGTCCCGAGATCGAATGCTTCACGAGCGACGCCAGGCCCGAGCCGGGGTCGATCGGCGCCCTCTGCTTCGTCTTGGGGTTGATGTCCGTCGCCTCCGTGGCCTGCAGGTAGAACGTGAAGTTTTCCGCGCAGCAGCCGCCCACCAGGGCCCAGGCGCGGTAGGCCGTGTCGGGCAGAGCGGCGAACTCGGCCTCGACGTAATTGCCGAGCATGCCGTCGCCCTCGACGTCCGCCTTTGAGATCCACGCGATCTCGGTCCGGGGCGAGGGGCCCAGCGCGAAGGTGCCGGTCGCCTTCAGGGCGCTCGCGACGAACGTGTAATCCCTCCCGGTTTCGGCCCGCTTGCGGATTCGGACCAGCTCGCTCTTGACGACGCGCGTGTCCGCGAAGTCCGTCGCGAGCGACTTGTACTTCAGGACCGCGGCCGCCATCGTCTCCGTCTTCCCGAACTCCTGCTCCGCCTCGTAGAAGCGCCGCCGCGCCTCGAGCTCCCTCGGGGCCGGCTTCGGCGCCCGCGCCGTCGGGGCGCCGGAGTAATCCCAGAAGCGCGTGGGCAGCCAGTCGTGGGCGATCAGACCCTCGGCGCCCGCGTGGTCGCCCTCAAGCAGGCAGAGCATCGCGAGCAGGCGGCGCTCCGCGTCGACGGGGTTGTCCCGCAGGCCCGCGAGGGACGCCACCGCGACGTCGTCCGCTTCGACGAGGACCGTCGCCTCCCCGTCGCGGAGCTCCACCCGTCCGGCGCCGGCCCGGACCACCACGCCTCGAGCCACGGCCCGTGCCCCGCTCTCGCCGCGGGTGGCGAGCTCGACACTCTGCCCTCGTGAGAGCCTCGCCAGCGAGCCCCGCGCGTCGGCCAGCGCGGGCCGCGCGAGCTTCAGCTCCTCGGCATCCGCGCGGGCGCTCTTCTTCAACTCCTCGTCGCCGATCTCGGCCGCGAGACGTCCCAGGTCGGCGATCGCTCCGTCGAAATCGTAGGCCGAGGCCTTGGCCATCGCGGCCGTCCAGCGGTCCTGGAAGGCCTTGAGCTCCGGGGACGGCGGCTTCGCCGGGGCCTCGACGGCCGGCTTCACGACGGGTTTCTCAACGACGACAGGTTTTTCGATCGGCTTCTCGATGGCTCGGACGGCGGGCTTGAGCGCCGCCCGCCGGTCATTCACGTCCTGCAGGGCCGAGGTCGCTTCCTTGAAGTACGGCGTCAGCGCCGTCTTCCGCACCGCGTCCTCCCAGGCCGCCGCCTGGGCGTCGAGGTCATCGGGGGCAGACCTCGCCTTCGCCCGGGCCAGCTCGACGGCGGCCTTCGCGTCGCGGAGCGCGACGTCTTCGCGATTCTCGACCGGGGGTGGAGACTCCGTGATTTTCGCCACCGTCGGCCGCGCCACGACCGGCGTCGCCGTCTCGACGGGCTTCGACTTCCCGGACAGAGCGAAGATTGCGACGCCGGCCAGGGCCATCAGGAGACCCGCGCCGCAAATGAGGGCCATGGGCGCGCCGGCGGACGGGGGCGCTTCGGGCCGAGGGAGGGAGATCCGCACCGACGTGCCCTGCGTCGGCGCCGTCTTCATCGCTTTCATCCGGGTGGACGAAAGCGACGCTTCCTGCTGCTCCTCGGGGGACAGGGTGGGAAGGCAGGCCGCGCAGATGTGTTTCCCGCCGACCTTGAAGGCCTTGCCGCGTTCGAAGTCGACACCGGGGATCTTCGTGGCGCAGTGGACGCAGTAGACGATTTCGTGGCCCATTCGGTTCCCCGGTTCTATATTCTAACGCATGATCGATGCGTCCTGTTGGACTTGAAGCAGTGTCCCCCCTGCCCCCCTCGTCCCGTTGGAAGGTCGCGCTCCTCGGTACCCTGGCCCTCGGAACCCTCGTCGGGGCCTTCTTCGTCAAACCCGTCTATCAGGACCCCGAGTACCACCGGCTCGCGGACACCCGGGCTTGGTTCGGGATCCCGAACACCCTGAACGTCCTCTCGAACCTCCCCTTCGTAGGCGCCGGCCTCTACGGGCTGATGCGGGTGCTTCGGAAGCGAGAAGAGGAGTTCCTGGCGCCCTGGCTGCGGGTGCCGTGGGTCGTGCTCACGGGGGCGCTCTTCCTGACCGGCTTCGGCTCGGCGTACTACCACTGGGAGCCGACCGACGCGACGCTATTCTGGGACCGCCTGCCGATGGCCGTCGGGTTCTCGGCCGTGCTGGGGATCCTGGTCGCCGAACGCATCGACCTCACGCTGGGCCGCCGAGTCTGGGCGCCGCTCGTCCTGTCCGCCGTCGGGAGCCTGATCTTCTGGCGCGCCGGCGGCGACCTGCGCTTCTACGGACTCCTCCAGGGCTGGGCGATCGCATTCATGCCGATCATCCTGCTCCTCTTCCCGGCCCAGTACACGAAAGGGTCCGCCTGGGGCCTGGTGCTGCTCTTCTACGGCCTCGCGAAGGTTTGCGAGCACACGGACGCCCGCATCTACGGCGTCGGCACGATCGTCAGCGGCCACACGCTCAAGCACCTCGGAGCGGGCGTGGCGGCCTTCTTCATCAGCCATCACGTCGCCGCCCGCGTTCGGACGAATTCGAGTGACGGGACGCCGGCCGGGTCGGCATAATCCCGGGATGAAAGAACGCCCGCTGCGCACCACCGTCATCGGAAGCTACCCCTTCCCCGGCTGGCTCGAGCACGCCTGCGCCCACCTGGCCGACTTCGGCCCGGACGACCGCGCGGAGCTCCAGGATGACGCCGTGATCGCGGCGATCCACGACCAGACGGTCGCGGGCCTGGACGTCATCACCGACGGCGAGCAGACGCGGCTCGATTTCAACCTCTCGTTCTACGGCTTCCTGGAGGGCATCGCCCTCGAGGCGCAGCCGCCCCGCCGCTTCGGCCCGCCCGCGCACGACCAGCGGGGCAAGCACGCCGTCACGGGCGAGCTGAAGGCCCCCCGGGGACTCGGGGTGGTCGAGGAATACGAGCGCCTGAAGCGCCTGGCACCGCCCGGCCCGGTCCTGAAGGCCAGCGTCCCGGGCCCCTACACGCTGAGCGGCCGCCTGCTCCCGAACGAGCGGTACAAGGACCGCTGGGCCCTGACGGAGGCGCTCGTCCCGATCGTGCGCGCCGAGCTCGAGGCGCTCGTGAAGGCCGGCTGCCGCGAGGTCTGCGTCGACGAGCCCTCGATGAGCTGCTACGCCTACCGCGAGGACCCAAAGCGCTTCGTCGAGATATTCAATCGGACCGTGGAGCCGGCCGTCGGCAGGACGCGACTCTCGACCCACCTCTGCTTCGGCAACTACAAGGCGCGCGCGGTCGCGCCGCGCCGCTACGCCCCGATGTTCCCCGCCTTCCTCGACGTCAAGGTCGACGAAGTCCACCTCGAGATGGCGAGCCGCGAGTTCGCCGAGCTCGAGGTCATCACCGAGCTGGCGAAGCGCCGCGACGTCGCGATCGGCATCATCGACGTGAAGAACTACTATGTCGAGACACCGGAAGTCGTGGCCGAGCGGGTCCGGCTCTGCCTCAAGCACGCGCCCGCGGACCGGCTCGCGTTCTCGACCGACTGCGGCCTGAGCCAGACGGCGCGCTGGGCCTCGAAGCAGAAGCTGGCAAACATGGTCGCCGGGGTGAAGAAAGTCCGGAAGGAGTTGGGCGTCTAGGCGGGCCCGTAGTGGAGAAAATAACCTGGTTACTTTCTCCACGTGGAGAAAGTAACCAGGATGTTTTCTCCACCTACTTGATCTTGAGACAGATCAAGGTCACGTCGTCGCCCATAACGCCGTCGCCCACGAAGGCGTCGAGGGCGGCGGTGACGTGGTCCAGGATGGCCCGCGCGCTGCCGTCGGCGGGCGCCGAGAGCAGCGCCTGCTTGACCCGCTCGATCCCGAACTGCGCGGACGCCGGGCCCGCCTCGATGACGCCGTCCGTGTAGAGCAGGATGATGTCGCCGGGCGCGAGGTCGACGGCGCGCTCCTCGAGGCCCGCGGCGAAGCGCGGCCCCTTGTCCACCCCGAAGGGCAAACCGTTGCCGTCCAGCTCGCCGCAGTCGCCGGTCTTGGCGCGGCGCAGCAGCGGCTTGGGGTGCCCGGCGCGGACGTAGTTCATCTGGTACGTGTCGCGGTCGATCACCGCGAAGATCCCGGTGATGAACGCCGAGCGGCGCAGTTCGGTGAAGAGGTCCTGGTTGGCGTAGCTCATCAGGTCCTTCACCGCCCCCATCGCCGACGAGCGGATCCGGAACGCCATCTTGGCCATGCCCATCACGATGGCGGTCTCGACGCCGTGGCCGCTGACGTCGCCGATCGCGACGCCGAAGCGGTTGTCGACGAGGTCGTAGAAATCGAGGAAGTCGCCGCTCACCGCCTGCAGCGGACGGTAGACGACGGCGATGTCGGCGATCGCGTCGGGCGCGCGCTCGACGGGGATCAGGTGCAGCTGGCGCTTCATCGCCTGGTCGACGCTGCGCTCCAGCTCCTGCATGTCGTTCACGCGGACCTGGAGGGTCTGGATCTCCTGGGCGAGCTTCTTCTTCTTCTCGGCCTCGTGTCCCGCCTTCCGGGCGTTGACCTCGGCGAGGAACTGGTCGAGGACGCTGGCGGGCAGCGGCTGGTGCCGCCCCGCGCGCCAGGCCATGCAGTCCGACAGCAGGTGGCGGCGGACGTTGCGCAGCGCGGCGGGTCCGGGCCCGGACCCGGGCTTGAACTGCACGTCCTCCACCTCGAGGCCGCAGAGGGCGCAGAGCCAGGAGTGCTCCTGGTCCACGCGGCGCCACAGCGGGTTGATCTTGAAGCGCGAGTCGAGCTCCTGCAGCGCCATCTTCTCCTGGGCCATCGAATCGGGGATCGATCCGTTCGGCAGGATCGCCTCCTCGCCGCTGAAGATCGGAATCTTCTCCAGCGCGACGAGCTGCTCCAGGATCTCGATCAGCCCCGCGGGAGGCGAGACCAGCGCGATCGGATGCTTGCGCCCGGCGTGGTCCAGGAGCCGCTGCACGAACGGGGCGTCGATGGCCGCGAGCTCGCGCGCGTTGACGATGACGGGGATGCGGACCTCGCGGAGCCCGCGGTAGAGCCACTCCACCAGGTTCGGGGTGCAGGTCCCCACGAAGCGCAGGAGGGCCGAGCGGCCCCGCTCGGTCTGGAAGACCTGGGTGTTCCCCTCCGAAAACAGCGACCGTGTCGCCTCGGGCGCCATGATCCAGAAGGGTATCACCCAAACGGGGTCGAATCACGAATTACGAATCAGGAATCGAGGGCGGCGGGCCCTTCCCCTGGGTAGAGGAAAGCGTTCCGGCCGAGATTCGTGATGCATAATCCGCAGCTCGCAAGCTACAATCCTGGCCCCATGGACCCGATCGGCGATTCCGATCTGCGCTTCGGGCAGCTGGTGGTCAGCCAGGGGCTGGCGACCCCCGAGCAGCTGCGGGAGTGTCTCCGCCTGCGCTACGAGCGCTCGACGGACAGCAGCGGCGCCTCGCCGACGCGCCTGGCCTCCATCCTGGTCGAGCGCGGCTACCTGACGGCCCAGCAGTGCGAGCGCATGCTGAAGATCTGCAGCAACGGGGTCACGCCGCCGAGCGCGATGCCCGCCCTGCCCCCCGACGTCGCCCTCGCGGCAGCCGACCCGTCCTGCGTGCTGGGCCGCTACGTCCGCGTCAACCGGCTCGGCGAGGGCGGCATGGGCGAAGTCTGGCGCGCCTGGGACCTCGAACTGGGCCGCTGGATCGCCCTGAAGTTCCTCAAGGTCGACAACCTGGACGAGCTCGCGCGCTTCCAGCGCGAGGCGCGCACGATCGCGCGCCTCACCCACCCGAACATCGCGGCGATCCACGACGTGGGCGAGCACGGCGGCCGCCCCTACCTCGCGATGCAGCTGGTGGACGGCAAGACGCTCGACGAGGTCCCGCGCGACGACCGCAAGTTCCTCGTCTGGGCCGTCCGCGAGGCCGCCGTCGCGGTGCAGTACGCCCACGAGCAGGGGATCATCCACCGCGACCTCAAGCCCGCGAACATCATGATCGAGGGGAAGCCCGGCCACGTCTCCAAGTCCACCCAGTCCGGCCTACGCCGCTACGCGTCGGCCCGCGTCTACGTGATGGACTTCGGGCTGGCGCGGGACGTCGCCGTCGCGTCCAAGCTGTCGCAGGGCACGACCGTCGGGACGCCGGCGTACATGGCCCCGGAGCAGGTGCGCCAGGGAGAGGTGCTCAGCGCGCGCAGCGACGTCTACTCCCTCGGGGTGACGCTCTACGAGGCGATCACCGGCCAGCCCCCGTTCAGCAGCCAGGACCCCTACGAGCTCTTCCGCAAGATCGTCGAGAAGGACCCGCCGTCGCCGCGGCGCCTCGACCCCACGATCGACCGGGACCTCGAAATGATCGTCCTCCAGTGCCTCGAGAAGGACCCCGAGCGGCGCTACGCCAGCGCCGGCGAGTTCGCCGAGGATCTCGAACGCTGGCTGGACCGGGAGCCCGTGCAGGCGCGGCGGTCGAGCGTGCTCTACCGATCCCGGAAGCGGGTCGCCCGGAACCCCGTCACGTCGCTCGCGGTCGCGAGCGGACTCCTCGCGCTGACGGTGGCGGCGGGCTACGTGATGGAGAACCGCGCCGAGCGTGAGCGCGAGCGCGAACAGAGCGAATCGTGGCGCAGCGCGGCCCTCGAAGTCTCGGAGCAGTGCCGGCGGGCGACGGAGGCCATCAAGGAGGCCAAGTCGCTGCGGCGGGCGCGCACCTCGCGGCGCGAGCAATGGGAGCGGCTGCTCGACGAGGCGGGCCGCCTGGCCCGGGCGTCGATCGAGCGGGACCCCACCCTCGCGTCGGCGCATTACACCCTGGGCGAAACCCTGGAGGCCGCCGGATCCTGGACGGAGGCGCTCGCGGCATTCAACCACGCCCTGACCCGCGACCCGAAGCTGGCGGCGGCGTGGTACCGGAAGGGGCTCTGCCACCTTCAGCTCTACATGGACAGCCGCGCGGGCCACGACCACCTGGAGGCGGTCGGGGGAGCCCTCGCGGGCCCCGACGTCGCCGAAGGCGAGCACAAGCTCGCGGCGCTCCGCTCCTTCCGCAGCTACGCGACCCTGCAGAGCGTGCGGCCGGAGGGCGCGCCGGAGTACCTCGCGGCCCAGGCGGCCGTCGCGATCGCAGAGGCCCGCTACGAGGACGCGCTGTCGCTCTGCGAGCGCGTCCTGGCCCAGACCCAGACCGACGAGCTCGTCTGGATGCTGCAGGCCAAGGCGAAGTACCACCGCCGCGACTACCAGGGTGCGATCGCCACCCTCAACGTCCTGATCGCCGACGTCATGCCGCAGTTCGCCGAGGCCCACGCGCTCCGGGCCGCGGCCCGGGAGAAGCTCAAGGATTTCCGCGGGGCCCTCGAGGACAGCACGCGCGCCATCGACCTCGACCCCCGCGCCGCCTCGGCCTGGGTGACCCGGGCCTGGGCCCGCAACGGCCTGGAGGATTACGAGGGAACGGCGGAGGACGCCGGCCGCGCGCTGGAGCTCGACCCCGCCAACGTCCCAGCCTGCTTCGCGCGGGCCTGGGCCCGCGAGCGGCAGGGACGCCTCGCCGAGGCCAACGTCGAGTACACCCGCATGATCGACCGGAGGCCGACCTTCGCCCTCGCGTACACGCTCCGCGGCTGGGTCCGGGAGCGCCTCGAACGCTGGAGCGAAGCCGCGGCCGACTACGCGCAGGCGATCGTCCACGGCCAGGACGGGCCGGAGGACCACTGCAACCGGGCCCGCGCGCTGCTGGAAGCGGGCGACCCGGCGGGCGCGCAGCAGGAGTTCGGCCAGGCCCTCGAGCGGAAGCCGCGCGACGCGTCCCTTCACGTCGCCCGCGGCAAGGCCCGCCTGGCCACCAAGGACCGCTCCGGCGCGAAGGACGACTTCAACCACGCCATCGGGATCGATCCGAAGCTCGCGTCCGATCTCGCCCCGCTCCTGCTGGAGTGCGACAAGCACCCCTGATTGGCCACAGAGCCCACGGAGCCCTCAGAGATGAACGCCTCTGTGGGCTTTGAGGGCTCTGTGGCTAATCTGTTCTGAGAAGTGCTTAGGGCTTGCGGCGGAGCTGCTCCGCCGTCTCCTGAGCCGCCCGGCGGACGGCGGCGTCGGGATCGCTCCCGAGCTTTTCGATGTCCCCGACCCGATCCTTCGCGCCGAGGTCGCCGAGGGCGCGGACCGCCCACCAGCGCACGTCCTGGCTCGGATCCCGCAGCAGCGCCACGAGATCGGGAATGGCGTCGTTCGCGCCCAGGCGCCCCAGGGCGTGGGCCGCGACCGAGCGAACGATGGGGTGCGCGTCCCCGAGCCGCGCCCGGACGTCGCCCGACTGCTCGATCGCGCCGGCGTCGCGGATCGCCGCGAGGGCGTTCGCGCGGACCATGGATCGGTCGTCCTTCAGGAGCAGGACGACCTCGGGCATCGCCGACTTGAGGCGGCAGCGGCCGACCGCCTCGCAGATCGCGTTCTTTTCGGTCTCCGTCTCGGCCCGCCGCAGCGCCATCGGCGCCATGAACGAGAGATCCTCGGGGCGGACGCCCGGAAAGCGGCGGCGCTCCGAGGGCTGGCGGAGGTCGCCGGCCAACTCAAGGAAGACTTCCTTCCACTCCCCCTGGGCGAGCCGCTCGTAGATGCCGCGGACGTTGTCGACGAGCGCCGGGGTCAGGTGTTCGCGGATGGGGATGCGGACGAGAAGCGTCTTGGCCCGCGAGGACACCTCCCCGTCGGGGTCCCGGGCGGCCTTCTCGAGAAGCGGCAGCGCCGGCCGGCCGATCGCCTCGAGCTTCCGGAACGCCTCGGCCCGCGCCTCGATGCGCTCCGAAGACAGCTGCTCGATCAGCGCACGGACGATCTCTTCCTGGCGGAGAAGCAGAAGGAGCGCGGCGAGGACCGGCATCGGCTACTTGACCGGGGTCACCTTGAGGTTCCGATAGGCGACGAGTCCGTGGTCGCCCTGGAACATGATCGGGCCGGTCGCGGCTTCCTTCCCCGTCACGCCGCTGGGGGTCGGCCCCTTCAGCTCCACGTTCTCGTGGAGGATCTGCCCGTTGAGCTCGATCTTCACGAACTTCAGGTTTTGGGTTTTCTTGCCGTCCGCGTCGAACTTCGGGGCGCGGTAGTCGATCACGTACTTCTGCCACTCGCCGGGCGCCTTGGACGCGTTCACCTTGGGCGCCGCGGCGCCGTAGAGCCCGCCCATGTCGCCGGCGCCGACCTTTTCCTTGCCGAAGCTGTCAAGGACCTGGACCTCGTACTCGCCCATCACGTAGATGCCCGAGTTCTGGCCCTTCGCGACCATCACTTCCACTTCGATGACGGCGTCGCCCCACTTCGCCTCGCTGTAGATGTCGGTGCCGTGTCCTTCCGGGTTGACCATCTCGTTGCCCTCGGGGCTGAAGGCGAGCTTGTGCGGGTCGGCGGCGTCGAGGGAGGCCTTCCCCACCTTCCACTTGCTCTTCGCCTCGCCGCCCTTGAACTTCCAGCCGCTGAGGTCTTTGCCGTTGAACGGCGTGTCCTGGGGGGACGCGAGCAGCGCCGCCAGGGACAGGAGCAGCATCGTCTTCGTCATGGTTGATCCTCGTTTCTCCCCATAGAACGACCGCCGACGCCCCGCCGGTGTGGATTTCTCAGCAGGCGGAACAGAGTCAGCGAGTCGAAGGGTCGGATGCTAGACCGGCGGCGGCGCTTCGGGGGCGGGCGGAGGCGCGGCGGCCGGAGGAGGCGGCGGCATCAGCGCTTCGGGCGGCGCCGGCGGCGGGGGCACGGATGCGGCCGCCTTCTGCTGCCGCGCGCGCACCTGGTCGACGAGGCGGGTGTAGACCTCCATCGCGCGCCGCTGGCGGAGCCAGAACCTTATCCGCGAGTTCGTTCTCCGGCCGAAGACGCTGATGACGTCCGCCGGCATCACGATCCGGAGGGTCGTGAGGAGCCCGAAGGCGGCGGCGAGGAACAGCATGATGTAGCCGCCGACCCGCGTGTCCGCGGGCTTGTCCACGAGCAGGCCGAGCCCCATCAGGCCGAAAAACGCCGTCAGGAGGCCGGTCGCCACGCTGGCCACGATGCCCCGCTCCTGATGGAAGGTGAGCGCCATCACGTCGTCGAAATACACGCGGGTGCGCTCGATGCGGATGAACAGATACTCGTCGGTCTCCAGGGCATCGACGAGAAGGAACACCTTCCGCCGCGCGAACGACGAGTAGTCGTTGCCCAGGAATTCGCGGCTCGGCTTCATGACTTGAACGCCCCGAAGATCGCGGCCGCGAAGCCGACGCCGATGACGCCGCCCAGGAGGTTGAGGAAGATCAGGACGTAGAGACGGGCGACGCCGTCGCTCTCGTTCCGGGCCGACTTCTCCCGGATCCCCAGGATGCAGAACACGATGCCCGCGATCCAGAGGATGAAGGTCCACCAGAGGAAGATGCTGAGCAGGAACGTCAGGGTGGCCATGCCGGCCCAGTTCCAGAGCTTCGTCAGGCCGCCCGACACGCCGCCTTCGTCGGCCAGCCGCTCGTAGCAGCCCGGGCAGAAGGCCTGGCCGTCCGAATCGATCCGGCAGAGCGAGCACATGAACTGGCCGCAGCGCGAGCAGGCGGCGTCCGCCTGGTTGCGCGCGTGCCGGGCGCAGGGGGCGGAGGACCCGGGACCCACGCCGGCGATCTCCGGGACGAGGATCCGCGCCTCGACGGGGTTGAAGCGGACGGCCTCGAAGCGGCCGCCGCAGACGGGACACGCCTGTTCCCCGTCGCGCAGCAGATCGTCGCGCATCTGGCGGCGGCAGCGGGGGCAGAAGATGCCCCCGTAGCGGTAGTGTTTCCGGCCGAGTCCCGCCATGGCGGTCAGGACACCCTCACGACCCGGGTCTTCGCCGCCATGTCATGCAGCGCGCAGTGATCCTTGCTGAAGAAGGCGACGATGTAGGTGACGTAGCAGCAGCTGGCGAGCAGGAGCTCGATGAAGGCCCGCATCCAGGCCTGCCCGGGCGTGATGTCGGACCCGTCGGGGCTGACGACCTTGATCCCGAGCGCCATCTTGCCGAGCGTCTGCCCGCGCAACTGGAGCATGACCGCCTTGTAGGCCATCGGGATCACCCACGCCAGCGCCTGCAGGCCCAGCTGCAAGCCCATGCCGCCGGCCGGACCGGTCCCGTCCACCGTCGAGAAGTAGCCGAAGACCGCGAACATCGGCATGACCGCGAAGAGGACGACGACGAAGTCGATGAGCCACGCGACGAAGCGGCGGCCCATGTGGGCCAGCGGCAGCTGCGACTGGTCCACGCCCGACTGCATGTCCTTGATGGCCTCGGTCTTGCAGCCCGCGCAGTAGCGTCCGCTCTTGAGCTCGACCAGGCAGTCGGGGCAGAAGTTCTTCCGGCAGCGCGAGCACGGGTTGAGGCGGTCGACCACTTCGGGATGGTTCGCGCACGCGCGCCGGGGCGGCAGCACCGACGGGGCCGGCGCGGGCGCGGGCTCCGGCTTGGGCTCCACGGGCTTGGGAACGGCCGCCGCCGCGGCGGGCGCCGTGCCGGTCACGGCCGCGTCGCAGGCGGCGCAGAACCATCCCGCCTTGCGGCCCACCAGGCAGTCGATGCAGAACGACTTCCCGCAGCGGGTGCAGGTGTCCAATCCGTCCAGAACCTCGGGATGATTCGCGCAGGGCATTCCGGATCCTCCGTGGGGGCCGCCGTTCAGAAGAGTTTAGCGCGTCAGGAGCGATCCGTGTACAGAATGGCGAGAAGCCCGCGCACGAGATTTTCGCCGCTGAGGTGCGGGTCGTCCACGTCGAGCGTGCGCCGGTAGTAGCCCCCGACCTCCTCCATGAGGTCGAAGCGCGCCTGCGGGTCCAGCGCCTCCGCGCGCAGGCAGAGCGCCAGCAGGAACTCGCGCTCCTCGAGGCCGACCTGCTTGCGCAGGCGGCGCAGCACCCTCCCGGTCTGGAGGCTGTTGAAGCGGCGCGCCTCGGAAATCGTCCGCGTGGGATCCGGCGCGCGGCGTTCCTCGATCACCAGCGTGTCGGCCACGAGATCGCCCAGGCGTCGGCGGTGGCGGTCGAAGAGGCAGACCAGGCCTCCGATGCCGTAGAAGAGCGGCGCGAAATCCAGCACCCGCACGACGTTGCGCACGAACGACTGCTGGAAGGAAATCGGAAGGCCGCGGGAGTCGACAACGCGCAGGCGGCAGATCTGCTTTCCCGGAGAACGCCCCTGATGGCGCGTCTCGAAGTACATGTGGTACCCCCACTGGACGACGAAGATCACGATGGTCTGGAGACCGGGGCCCAGGGGAAGGAAGATGCTGATCATGGTCGCCAGCCCCATGATGATCGCGGTATCCACCATAAGGGCCAGGAAGCGCGCGCCCAGGCCCGCCGGGAAGAGGCGGATCGGCACGTGCTCCGGGGTCAGGACGATCGGCGCGTCGCGGTCCTCGACGGCGTTCATCGGGCCTCCTCGGGCCGGGCACGGCGGCGGACGAACAGATAGCCCAGCAGCATCAGGAAGAGCACGACGGCGACGCCGATCTTCACCGGATAAGGGAACGTCTTCTTCGTGAACTGCGAGAAGGACCCCTCGATCAGGCCCGCGAGGACCAGAGTCGCCGCCGTCCCGAGGAGCATGCGGCGAAGGTCGGGAAAGGCCTGCCGAAGCGACGTCCCGACCGACAGATTGCCCGGCAGCAGCAGCGCTCGCCCCGCCTTGATGCCGGCGGCGCCGCTGAAGATGATCGCCGGAAGCTCCAGCGCCCCGTGTGGCCCGACCCATGCCAGGAAGAACGTGGTCACGCCGTCCAGGACGTACTGCGCCGCGACCGCCCCGAGGATCACGCCGTTGTAGAAGAGGATCGAGTATCCGCCCAGGATCGTCAGCGCCCCCAGGCTGAAGCACAGGAAGGACACCTGGATGTTGTGCGACATGAGGTACGCGCTGAACGCGGCGGCCGCGTCCACGGACGAGATGCGCTCCTCGTTCCGCTCCAGCTGCTCGACCCGCTGCCTCGCGCTCTCGGTCTGGAACATCGACGGGACCAGGTCGTTGATGAGGCGCGGGTTGGAGTAGATCGCGGCGAACCCGAAGACCGCGCCCAGCAGCATGGCCGCCGCGGCCGCGCCGACCACGGGACGCTCGCGGCGGAAGGTGGCCGGAATCTCGTGGAGGAAGAGGTTGACCATCGCCTCGCGGAGCGTGACGCGGCGCGCGTCCCGATAGACGAAGCGGTAGCCCCGGCCCGTGAGCTGGTTGAGCCGGTCGAGCAGCAGCGGCTGGGCCGTGATGGAGCGGGCGTGGTTGAGGTCCGAGCAGGCCAGGCGATAGAGCCGCACGAGCTCCTGCAGCGTCCGCGGGTCGAGGTTCCGTTCCGGGTTCGCCTCGACGTCGTCGAGCAGGCGCTCGAAGCGATCCCAGCGCGGGCGACGCTCCGAGACAAACTGATCGAGTTCCATCAGGTTCTCTTCAGATCAATTGCCGCCGCTTGATCTCGAGGTACGCGTTCACCGATTCCACGCCGGCGTCCTCCGGCCCCGTGTCGATCACCCAGGCGCCGCGGCGCCGCAGTTCCTCCATCATGCGCCGCCGGTCGGTCCAGAGGTCGCGGGCCACGAGCGAGCGGCAGAGCTCCCCATGGTCGGCCGGCTCCGACTCGGCGGCCGCCCGCAGCGCGGGGTCGGAAAGCACCACGACGAGCGGCAGGTGGGTCGGGACCATCATGCCCACCGCGCGGACCAGCGACTGCTCGTCGCCCGTCTCCGGGAGCGTCGTGATGATCAGGACGAGCGCGCGGCGACGCAGGCGCCGCCGCACGTGGGCGCCAAGCGCCAGATAGTCCGTGTGGATGTACTCGGCCTGGATCGACGAGGAGAAGGCCGTGATCTTCGAGAGCTGCGCGGCTCCCCTGCCCTGCGGGATGCCGCTGTCCACCTGCGCGCCGAACGACAGCATCCCGACGCGGTCCTCCATCCGGTTGCAGATGTAGGAGATCAGCACCCCGGCGTTCACCGCGTGGTCGACCCGGCGGATCCGCGTCGTCAGCGCCGCCATCCGGTGGCCGCGGTCGATGCAGAGCAGCACGTCCTGCGAGCGGTCCAGGCGGTACTCCCGGACGATGAGCTTCCGGTGTCGCGCGCTGGCCTTCCAGGCGATGTCGCGGAAGTCGTCGTTCACCGTGTACTCACGGAGGCGGTCGAACTCGCGGCCCTTGCCGAGCCGGGGTGCCGTCCGCTGGCCCAGGCCGCGGAGGAACACGTCGTTGAGCTTGTGGTGCAGGCGCCGGACGGCGCGCAGGTTGGGCAGCACCTTGATCTCGCTGCGCGGCGGCAGCGAGACGAGCCGCTCCGCCCAGCCCCAGTAGGAAAGCGCGAGGTGCGGGCCGTCCAGAGCCGCCGTCCCGCGCTGGATGCCGCGGACCGAGCAGGTCAGCGGCAGCGTTTCGCCTGGACGGCAGACCCCCGTGAGGGTCTCGGACGGCTGCGCGACCAGCTTCGGCCAGACACGCCGCACCGTCATCCGGAGCGCCCTGGAAGAGTTGGTGGCGAGGCGGAAGGCGATCTTCTCCTCCTCGTCGAGCGACAGCACGAAGACCGGCGGCTCGTCGCAGCTCACCGCGACCGAGCCCAGCAGGCGCCGCTCCGCGACCAGCAGGACGAGCAGCGCCAGCACGGCGGCCAGGATCGGCCAGACCAGGAGCGGGACCAGCGCCGCCAGCAGCGACGCCGCCGCCAGCGCCAGGAGAGCCCGGAGGGTTCGGGGGCCGGGACGCATCAGCGCGGGACCTCCACCTTCTCGAAGATCCGGCGGAGGATGTCGTCGAGGGCGAGGCCTTCCATCTCCGCCTCGGGCGCGAGGCTGACCCGGTGCGCCAGCACGGGGCCCACGAGCTCCTTCACGTCGTCCGGCGTCACGAAGTCGCGCCCGCGCAGCGCCGCCAGGGCGCGGCCGCTCTCCAAGAGCGCCAGCGAGGCGCGCGGGCCCGCGCCGAACTGCAGGCTCTCGTTGTTCCGCGTGGCGCGGACGATGTCGAGGATGTACTTCTGCACGCCCTTCTCGGCGCGCACGCCCTGGGAGAGACCCTGTCGCGCCGCGAGGAGATCCTCCCGGCCGAGCACGGGCGAGAGCGCCGAGGCGGGCGTCTCGTGGAGACGGTTGCCCGTCGCGTAGGCCTCCAGGATGCCGGCCTCCTCCTCCGCCGCGGGATAGTCGATCGTGATCTTGAGCAGGAAACGGTCGCGCTGCGCTTCCGGCAGCGGGTACGTCCCCTCGAACTCGATCGGGTTCTGCGTCGCGAGCACGAGGAAGACGTCGGAGATCGCGTGCCGCGTCCCGTCGATGGTCGCGGCCTTCTCCTGCATCGCCTCGAGCAGGGCCGACTGCGTGCGCGGCGGCGTGCGGTTCACTTCGTCCGCCAGCAGGATGTCGGTGAAGATCGGCCCGGCGTGGAAGTCGAAGGCCTGCGACTGGGGGTTGAAGACGTTCGTCCCCAGGAGGTCGACGGGCATCAGGTCGGGCGTGAACTGGATCCGGCGGAAGCGGCAGCCCAGGAGCCGCGAGAGCGTGAGCCCCAGCAGCGTCTTGCCCGTGCCGGGGACGCCTTCCAGCAGCGCGTGGCCGCCGGCCAGCAGGCAGACCATCAGCTGCTCCTTGACCTTCGACTGCCCGAGGATCACGCGGTCAAGCTGAGCGCGGACCTGCTGCAGGCGGGCGCCGATTTCCGGGACGCTTGGCATCATTCAGTCTCCGAAACGCGGAATTGATTGTCTCCAGTTCACGGGCGAAGTCGGTCGGCGCCAGGTCCTTGCCGCGGACGGGCCGGGCCGGCCGGGGCGGCAGCAGGTCGCGGACCCGCGCCTCCAGGGCCTCGTCGCGCAGCCCCGTCTGGACCGAGACCGCCTTCTCGAAAGCCTTGCCGTAGAGCTGCAGCGCGTGGCGCCGCGGCAGCATGCGACGGTAGAGCAGCGCGAGCGAGTCGACGAAGTCCACCGCTTCGACGCGGGTCTCGCGAGCGTCGTCGTCCTCCGGCCCCACGCGGACGCGGCGCCGCCAGAACGACGCGAGCGCGGCGAGCAGCAGGAGGACCAGGAAGGGGCCGAAACCCCAGAGCCGCAGGATCTCCACCGCCCCCAGCTGCCCCTGCAGCCCGTGCACGTACTCGTCGAAGAAGACCGGCCGCCCGCTCTCGGCCAGCCGGTCGAGCAGCGCAAGGTGGTCGGCGCGGCCGAGGTGCGCGTTCTGGAACAGCTCGGGGAGGGAGCACACGACGATGTCGCCCCGATGCCGGCGCTGCCGGACGACGGCCGCCTTCCCGCCCGCCTCGAACACCGTCACGCCCTCGAGGCCCGCCGCGCCCTCGATCGAGCGCGCCGCCGGCGGGTCGAGGCGCGAGACGCCCGGCCAGAGCGGAAAGACTTTGTGCGGGGCCGTCAGGTCGATCGATTGCACGTCGATCGAGCTGTACGGGCGGTCGATCGCGAGAACCAGTCGGCCCCCGCCCCGGACCCAGTCCTCCTCCTCGGGCGTGAACGGGTAGTTCGGAGGCACGGGGAACTCCCAGGCGTCCCGGGGCTTGAGCACGACGGACTTCTCGTCCTTCACGGGCCAAAGGAACTGCGAGATCTCCGGCCGGATCCGGAAGAGGACCGCGTCGGCCGGCAGCGAGCTCCGGTCCGCGGGCCGCGTGAGCGGCTGGACCCGGCGCCCCGTGGCCTCGAGGTAGCGGGATGCGAGCGAGAGCCCTTTGGGCGAGGTGTTGTAGAGCGAGTACTCCTCGAAGGCCTTGTGCGGGATCCGGGGGTCGAGCGCGAGCCAGGCCAGCGCCCCGGCCAGGAGGAGCGCCGCCGCCACCCAGGGCAGCCGTCCGGCCCGGCGGCTCATCGTCCCACCCCCTGCCGGAGTTCGACGAGGATCGCCTGCGCGCGCCGCTGGTAGGCTTCGGCGGTTTCGACGGCCGTATCGCGCCGGCCGTACCACTCCTGCTCGAAGGTCCGCGTCGCGTCCACGAAGCCCGAGCGCCAGGCGACGCTCGAGGGCAGCGCGTACGCGTACTCCCAGTTGGTGCGGTCCTTGCGGTAGTGCAACGCGCCCACGCGGAAGAGCGAGACCAGCACGGCGTGGTACCAGGCCCGGATCGCCTCCCGGAAGCGGCCGGCGCCCATCAGCTCGCCGGCGAAGCGCTCCCATTCATTGGCGCTGCGGGACAGCGGGTCGTCGTCCTTCGCGCTCTGCTGCGGGGCCTCCGAGCGCGACTCCGAGGGCCGCAGGCCCTTCGAGCGGCGCAGCGCGACGACCGCGACCGCGCCGAGCACCACGAGCACGACGACGACCAGCGCCACCACCATCCACTGCACCCCGCCGGCAGGCGTGGGCGAGCTGGAGCCGGAGAAGAGCAGCCGGAACAGCCACTTGAAGAAGCGCCCGATCAGCTCGGCGACCCCCTTCCAAAACTCCGCGAGCATTTCCAGAAAGCTGCGGGGCGCGTGCAGCCCCGGACCGTCCACCTTCCCGTCCGGGGCGATTTCCCGCTCCGCCTCCTCGGCGCGCAGGCGTTCGAGCAGCGCGGCGTCCGGCTTGTCGCCGCTCGAGGGGCCCGGCGACCCCTCCAGCTCGGACAGCAGCACGCGCAGGCGCACGGCGGCGGTCTTCGCGGCCGCCGGGTTCTTCGCCTCCGCGAGAGGACCCAGCACCGTCGGGTCGGGCTGCAGCTCGACGCCCTCGTGCCGGACCCGCGCTCCGCGGAGGGCGCGCGCCGCGTCGTGCAACTCCTCCAAGTCGCCGCGCTCCGCGAACCCCTCGATCTTCTTCAGGGCCTCGCGATACTCCGACAGCCCAATCTCTCCGGATTGAGCGAGCGCCAGGACGAGCAGCGCGGTCGCGGCGATCATCGCTGCCCCGTCAGCATCCGGAACCGCAGCCGGAGGTCCTCGCCGCTCTGGCGCAGCCGCGTGCGGTGCACGTAGACCGTGAGCGAGGCGAGCCAGTAGGGCTCGACGACGAGCATCGCGCCGACGCCGCAGAGGAGCATCGTCAGGGGCTCGCCGGGGATGATCTGGACCAGGGGGTGGAGCGGCCGCAGCAGGTGCTCCCAGCGGGGCAGGCCGTTCCCGAGGATCGTCTGGGCCATCCAGAGGCCGCCGCGCAGCGCCATGAAGAGGTTCAGCATCGCGATCAGGAGCGCGACCGCATAGGTCAGCTGGACCCCGACCGTGGCCCGCAGGTTCCCCAGCAGGCGGCCGGTCTCGAAGAGCGGCTTGAAGAGCCCGGGCCGCTCGGTGCGGGTCGCCGCGACGTAGACGAGCCCGGCGGGCGCGGCGAGGAACGGGGCCATGACGAAGGTCCAGATCGTGACGGCGAAGAGCATCTCGACCACGAGCGCCGCGTAGAACGAGTTGAGGAGCTGGGCGGGCGGGACCCGCCACGCCTCGCGGCCCACCCGCGTCCCCGACTGCAGGCCGAGGAGGCAGGCCCGCACGTAGACCGCACGTCCCACGACCGCGGGGATGAAGCAGGCGAAGAGGATCCAGGCCAGGCGTTCCAGGTAGCCGCCGTAGTCGGGCGCCTGGCGGCCCAGCAGGGCCAGTTCCCGGATGAAGTGGATCTGGGCGACGCGGTACGGGGCCGTGAAGAGCCAGAGGACGCCGAGCCAGGGGGCGGCGATCCGCGAGACCGCGCCGTGCGTCTCGTCGAGGATGCCGACCGGAGAGAAGAGATCCCGCGCCACTATTGAAGGCCCCGTTGGAGGAGCGTCACGCCCCACACGAGCAGCTTCGGGCCGAGGGCGAAGAGTCCGGCGGCCGCGAGCGTCACCAGGACCCACGCCGCCGCCGGCGAGCCCGTGGCGGCCGCGCGGCGCCGGCCCGCGAGGCAGGCCGAGCAGTAGAAGATCCCGTCCCAGTCGGTCGCGCACTCCTGGCAGAGCGTCTTCTTGCAGGTCATGCAGACCGCATGGCCGTAGCGGTCGGGGTGATGGACGCAGTTCGAGCGTTGGAGCGCCACGTTCCTCCCGGGCTGGACTTGCAGTTCAGTTTATCGCGGTACGGCCGGGACGCGCCTCAAAAAAGATGGCCCGCCGCCGTAATGGACAGGACGCGCCGAAGTCTAGATAATGCGCTTTTCCGGGAGACGATGACGCGTGTGTCCCGCGTGCAAGGAAGCGATGGTGGTCTTCGAGCTCGACGGCGTCGAGATCGACCGCTGCCTCCGCTGCTCCGGGACCTGGCTGGACGCCGGCGAGGTCGACCAGCTCGCGCGGCTCCAGGGCGGCGCTCCCGACCGCCTGAGCGCCGCCATCGCGGCGGCGGACGCCGGCGTGAAGGGCGGGCGGCGCTGCCCGCGCTGTTCTGCTAAGATGCGCCTCGTGACGTTGGAGAAGACCGAGATCGACCGCTGCCCCCGCGGGCACGGCCTGTGGTTCGACCGGGACGAGATGGAGACGCTGATCGCCTCCTTCCAGGGGGGCGAGGGAGGCGCGGTGGCGCGCTTCCTCGGCGAGCTCCGTCCGGGCAAGGAAACAAAGGGAGGCTAGCATGACGTGGGCTCTGATCCTGATGGTCGCGCTCGGCGTGGGGCTGTTCGTCGTCATCCTCGTGCTGGCAGTGGCCGGGATGTACAACGGCCTGGTCCGCTCCCGCAACGAGACCAAGAACGCGTGGGCGCAGATCGACGTCCAGCTCAAGCGGCGCCACGACCTGATCCCCAACCTGGTGGAGACGGTCAAGGGCTACGCGAAGCACGAGCAGGGAACCCTGCAGGGCGTGATCGCCGCGCGCGCCGCGGCCGTGGGGGCCGGGACCGTCGACGCCAAGATCGCCGCGGAAGGCCAGCTGACCCAGGCGCTGAGCCGGCTCATGGTCCTCACCGAGAACTACCCCGACCTGAAGGCGAACCAGAACTTCCTCGGGCTCCAGGAGGAGCTCACCTCGACGGAGAACAAGATCGCCTTCGCCCGGCAGGCCTACAACGACGCCGCCATGACCTACAACACGAAGATCGAGACGTTCCCCTCGAACCTCGTCGCGGGCAACTTCGGCTTCAAGCCCGAGCCGCTCTTCCAGGTGACCGACGAGAAGCAGCGCGAGGCCCCTCAAGTGAAGTTCTAATCCCATGTGGGAAGCGATTGAGAGCAATCGCCGCCGTTCCCGGATCATCGTCGCCGGCATGGCGGCGCTCCTGGTCCTGCTGGGGGCGCTGATCGGCGGCGCCATCGACGCCCGCGGCGGCCTCGTCGTCGGGATCGGCGCCGCCCTCTTCCTCTGGTTGCTCCTCTGGCTCGTCGCCGTCTTCCAGGGCGACTCGATCATGCTCGCCGTCGCGGGCGCGCAGAAGATCGAGAAGGCGGACGCGCCGCAGCTCTTCAACGTCGTGGAGGAGATGGTCATCGCGTCGGGGCTCGGACGGATGCCCGACGTCTACATCATCCCCGACGACCGTCCCAACGCGTTCGCGGCCGGCCGCAAGGCGGAGACGCGCGTCGTCTGCGTGACGTCCGGCCTGCTGCGGCTGCTCACCCGCGACGAGCTGCAGGGCGTGATCGCCCACGAGATCGGCCACCACAAGAACGGCGACCCGGCGCTCATGATCCTGATGGGCGTGATGCTGGGCGCGATCGTGCTGATCGCCGAGGTCTTCCTGCGAGGCAACGTCTGGGGCGGCCGCCGCCGCTCGTCGAGGGACTCCGGCGGCATCGAGGTGCTGCTCGCGGTCCTCGCGATCGTGCTGGCGATCCTGGCGCCGATCCTCGCCCAGATGATGTACTTCGCCTGCTCCCGGCGGCGGGAGTTCCTGGCGGACGCGTCGGCGGCCCGCTTCACCCGCTACCCCGAGGGGCTGGCCTCGGCGCTGGAGAAGATCTCCGTCGAATACCAGGGAGGCATCCGCGCCAACAAGGTCCTCGCCCCCATGTACATCGTGAACCCGATGCAGGCGCTTGCGGCGGTCGGGCTCTTCTCGACCCACCCGCCCACCGAAGCCCGGGTCCACATCCTGCGCGCCATGGGCGGCGGCGTCGCCTACGTCGACTACGACGCGGCGTACCGGAAGATCACGGGACACGCGGGCTGCATCGGGAAGCGGACGCTGGCGGGCGACACGCCGGCGCAGGCGCGGGAGGCGTCGCCCGCGGCGCCCGAGACGCGCGACGAGACCGTGACGCGCTCGCGCGAGGTGGGCAACATAGTCGGGCGCATCGACGGCTTCACGATGATGCAGTGCCCCTGCGGCGTCGGCATCAAGGTCCCGCCGGGGTCGAGCTGGACCTCCATCCCCTGCCCCCGCTGCGGCCGCGACAACCCGATCCCGAAGGCCCAGGAGGCCGAGCGGGCCGACGGACCGCTCACGTTCCGCCGCCAGGGCAAGGGCTGGCAGTCGTTCCGCTGCTCCTGCGGCGCCGGCATCAACGTTTCCCCCGCCTTCGAGGCCAGGACCCAGTCCTGCAACCGCTGCGGCCGCACGATTGAAATTCTTTGAACCTTCGCGGCCCCCACTCCGTTGATCCGGTGATACGATGAGGAGGGGAGGGCCAGCCCGATGAGCGCGTCCAGACTTCTTGCCGCCTGCCTGCTGGCGGGCTTTTTCGTGGTTCCGGCGCGGGGGAACAGCCTCGCGCCGACGCCCGCCGACCTGAATCGGGCCCTCGCGCTGGCGCAGGCCGGCATCCTCGATGCTGAAACCCAGCTCAAGGCCTACTTCCCCTTCAAGACCTTCGACCCACCGGCCAATCCCCGGCCCTATAAGTTCTGGGGCTCCGATCAGACCGAGACGCTGGAGCCCCCGGCGGGCACGATGCTGGAGAGCGCGGTCAATCCGTCGTTCGCGGTCGAGCAGGATGCGGACCCCGCGGCCGGCAGCCCGGCCGCCCGGACCCTCAAGATCGGCGGGGCGCTGCGCGGCCTCTCGGGCGTCCAGGGGCCCGCCACCTACGCGACCAACGGCGACCACTACGTGCTGCGGGTCTCCGATCTTTCCGGCCGCATCTACGTCAACGACGGCGTCGACGGCGGCCCGACCGGGAGCGTGACGCAGAACCTCAAGCGGATCCTGAACATCCTGGGCACCGTGCTGAGCGAGGCAAACCTCGGCGACCGCATCGTGAACAACCGGCCGCCGGGGGGCTACGCCACCCTGAGCGACTTGCTGCCCGCCCTCGGAAGCGAGGCGTCCTACGTGAACGTCCGCGACTTCCTCACGGCCCACGCCTGGGTCGATCGGAACGTCGCCAACCCGGTCGGGCTGTCCTCCGCCACGAAAGGCCGGATGCCGGTCCAGTACTACCGGGGCACGCCGGAAGTGTTCCGGGCCGGCGGGTCGATGGACTCCGACGGCATCGACGTGGTCGCTCCCGGGCCCCTGGATACCATCCCGAGCGCCACCCTTCCCAGCACGATCCAACAGGCGGACGTGGCCATCTACGGTCTGGACACCCTCGCGCCGCAGTGGATCGAGATCGTGGGGCGCGCGCCGGTCAACGTCAATGCGGCCCGCCGCGAGGTGCTGGTCGCATTGCTCGCGGGCCTCCAGGGCTGGTTCGTGAGCGAGCGCAAGCGCAACAACCCGCGCTGGGCCGGTGACCTCTACATCGGGTTCAAGGCCAACATGACGTTCCGCCCGGGCATGGGCGGCAGCGAATACGGGTACCTGATGGAAACGTACCCGATCGCGCTTCCCGGCGGGGTCGGCATTTCTCCCTACGTCATCGCCGACGAGATCATCGCCTGCCGCGAACGGAAGGCCTCAGCCTACGTCAACTATGCCACGGTGCCCTGGAGCGGCCCCTTCAAGAATTGGAGCCAGTTCAACCTATTCATCGACAACCTCGTGACCGTCGGGGCCCTGAGCGATCCCCGCGCGATCCACAAGGCGTACGAGGAAGAAGGAGTCGACCCTGCGGGATTCGGAGCGTTCGTGCCCGACGCCGGCGCCCAGATTCAGGCGGTCAAGGCCATCGCCGCCACCCTGAAGGCCAACTTCAACCCGAACCTCCACCTCAACGAGTTCAACCCGGACGACAACCTGCACCTGCTCGTCGACAAGACGGACCTCTTCGTGAACTCGACCGAGTTCTGCTTTGTCCCGACCGGGTACTTCGAAGTCGAGTCGCTCGGGCGCGTCGTCCGTCCCGCCGACGCCCAAACCGACGCGTTCCTCGCCTCCGACAACCAGCTCATGGCCCAGGCGAAGGTCGGCGCCGTGCTGAAGCTCTACGACCAGTACCGCGAGACGAACCAGAAGCAGTTCTACGCCGGCACGCTGGCGGCCCAGACGGCCCTCCCCGTATCGAGCAACGGCAACTCGCTCGAGATCGGGCCGGAGCCGGACAACGGCGTCTTCCCCGGAAACCTGGGCGCGGGCGGCAATCCCGACAATGAATGGGGCGGCTACATCGCCCTACCCACGGTCGGCAGCGTCTGGCACGGCAGCGCCCCCAAGGCCAAGAACACGCTGGCGACGACGCTCAGCCTGGCGGCCGCGCCCCACCTGAACGCGGGCATGCACGCCCACTTCACGCTCGACAGCGACCTCTGCGATCACCCGTTCGACCGGCACGAGATCGCCGGACTTCCGAACGTTCTCATGGAGAAGGAAACGTACAACTATCCCGACCGCGTGCCCAACGGGACGCTACTCCCCTACGCCGGACCCTACGATCCGACGAAAGGCGACCACCGCATCGCCAAGAGCTTCCGCCTGACGGGCGGAGCGCCCCCGACGCTGACGCCGTTCGTCTCGAGCGACCTTAGGATCGACGGGCTCTATGCCGAGCGCCATTCCGCCCCGGCCTACTACATGCACAAGGCGGGGCTCCACTTCTGGGACTGGAACGGCGCCAATGCCCACGGGATGGTGAGCTTCTGGTTCAAGCCGTCGTTCTACCCGGAGCGCACCGGGAAGATCCGCAAGCTCTGGGACATGACCCGCTATCACGACAGCTGCGGATCGGCGGTCAACGTGTCCCCCTTCGAGTTCTGTTTCTGGCCCGTCCAGTACGACCCCAACCAGTCGGAATACGGCGGCGGGCCGAAGTTCTGGTCCAACAACATCGGAAAGTTCGAGCCCTGCTCGCTCTGGTTCGGCTCGAAGCAGTGGCACTTCGACAGCAATTTCACGACCGGCAGCAGCCACCAGTTTGGAAAGATCACGAAGTGCCTCAACCATCTCGAGCACTTCAGCGAGGCGCCCGGCAGCAAACCCAGCCCCCTGCGCGCCCATCGTTGGATGAACGCGACGTTCTCGTGGGCGCTCAACGGCGTTGCCGACCCGAGCGGCAATCTGGCGAAGCTGTATATCAACGGGACCGAGAACTACTCGACGTTCAGCCAGGCCTCGATGACCGGCTTCTCGGACGGCTTCAACCGCATGAACGGCTTCGACAAGCATTCGGGCGGCGCCTACAACCACATGCGCATCGGCGGGACCTCCCGCGTGGCGAACGCGGCGGTTCCGGTCGGCCAGGGCGGCTACCGCGGGAACTACTCCTCCGACGCGACGATCGACGAGCTCTACGTCTGGAAGACCGAGACCGACGTCGCTCCGGACCTGCTCTGGACGTTGGGCCGCTATTACAACGTCCGTCGCGAGACGACGTTCGAGGGCGTCTTCGTGTCCCAGCCCATCTCCCTGCCGCCGGCGGGAGGCGGCTCCTTGAAGGTGCTCGGAACGTCCTGGACCTGGTACGGCGAGGAAACGGATCCGTCGACCGGCGACCGCGTGCTCTACGACTACAACAACCCGATGGCCCTGCCGGGCACGGACATCCAGCCTCGCGTGCGTCTGTCCCTCGCCGACGGCGGCCTCGTCTATGGTCCGTACAGCAACGACGGCTTCTCTCCGGTGCTGAACCTGGGCGGACAGACGCCCGTCATCGGCAACCCCGCGCAGGTGAAGTACCAGATTGGATTCAGCTTCGGGGCGGGATCCAACGCGTCGATCCTCCTCGCCAGCCCCGTCCTCGACGACGTGACGCTCTACTGGTCCGACGGCGCGGCGAGCACGCGGGTCGACACGCAGACGCCGCTGCTCATCACCGGCCCGGGCGCCGCGGCGCTGCCCGACGCCCCCTACGGCGCGGTCTACACCCAGACCTTCACCGCCTCCGGCGCGGCGCCGATCACGTGGTCCGTGAGCGGCGGCACGCTCCCCGGCGGCCTGACGCTGGATCCTTCCACGGGCGTCCTCTCCGGATCGCCGAGCGAGGGAGGGAGCTTCACGTTCGTCGTGACGGCCACGGTCGGCTCGAACTCGTCCGGCTCCCAGTACGCTCTGACGGTGACGGGAGCCCCGTCCGGCGGCGGAGGCGGCGGGGGCGGCAAGGGCGGAGGCGGCTGCGGCCTGCTCGGCGCGGAAGCGCTCCTGCTCCTTCTTTTGCTACGATCTCGCGGGCATGCGTCCCGCAAGACTGCACATCTATAAGGGGGAGCGTGCGGCGGCGGAGCTCCGGAAGGGACGCTGCGTCGCGTGGCACGCCGGCCGCGAGACCCGCGCCGGGGAGATCGCGCTCTTCTACGAGGCGGCGCCGGTCTCCGCCATCGTCGCGGTCGGCCGGGCAGCGGGCGAGCCCTGGACGGACCGCACCTGGGGGCTTCTGATTTCCTACGATCGCGTGATGCTGCCCTCGCCGCTGCCGCTGCGGGACCTGCGCGCGGACCCGATCGCGGGCCGCTGGAGCGCGTGGCGGATGCTGTCGCGGACCCACGTGCGGATCCCGCCCGTGACGGCGACCGCGATCGCGCGGCTTCTCGTCTTGCGATCCGGAACGCTCGCGCCCTGGCTCGGGCCGCTGCTTACGGAATCTTGTTGATCGTGTAGTCCAGCTCCTGGTTGATCGCGCCGCCGTCCGCCCCGCGGATCTTGTAGCGGAGGACGAAGTGGTGCACCGGCTTGAGGCCGCCTTCGATTTTGAGCGTCACCGTCTTCCCGTCCGGGGACAGCGCGACGGACTGGACCTGCAGCGGCTCGCGGCCCTTCTTCGCGGGCTGCGAGACCCAGAACTCGGGCGAGCCGTAGTTCCCCGTCCACTGGATGTTGCACCACTCGGCACTGTAGCTGTCGGCGGCCGCCGCCGTTTCGGGGTCCAGGGCGTCCGTGAAGGTGATCCGGATCCCGTCCGCGCTCACCTTCGCGGAGAGCGGCGTGTTGAGCGGCTTCCCGTTGCTGCGGACGCGCTGGAAGCAGCCGTCGCGGGACGCGTCCGTCTGCCAGCCGCGCATGCCCACGACGTACATCTGGCCGTCGACAGGATTGAAGCGGCCGCGCATGACGCCGCTGAGGAACTTGAAGGGGAAGCGGACCACCCCGCCCTGCCAGACGTCGCCGACCTGCTCGCGCAGGACGTGGAAGAGCACGCACTTGCCGTAGGAGAGGTGGAAGAGCTCGCCGTCGAGCGCGCCCCACTTGCCGCCGAGCGCCCAGAGCTGGCCGCCGCCCGAGTTGTCCTGCGCGTAGGGGATCCAGCAGAGCGGCGGGTGCTGCTCCTTCGGCGGCGCCGGCGTGTGCGAGCAGGGCACGAAGCCGCAGAACTCGCCCTTCTTCGTGATGTAGTTGATCGGCGTCGTCGGGATCCAGTTGCCCTGGTTGTCGCTGGTCGTCAGCACGTCGCCGGGGCCGATGCTGATCCCGTTCGGGGCGCGGAAGCCGGTCGTCCAGACCTCGGAGCTCTTCCCGTCCTTGGCGACCTTGACCACGCAGCCGTGCTGCGGCACCACGGCGGCGCCCATGTTCGAGCCCTTCGCGTACCAGAAGTTGCCCTGGCTGTCGGTCTGCAGGTCGTGCGTGAACTCGTGGTACGCCGGGGTGACGCCGACGTCGTTGTTGAAGTTCTCGTAGAAGTCGGCCTCGCCGTCGCCGTCGAGGTCGTGGAGTCGCGTGATCTGGTCGCGACCCAGGACGTAGACCTTGTCGTCGACGATGCGCAGGCCGAGCGACTGGAAGAGGCCGGAGGCGAAGCGGCGCCACGTCAGCTTCTCGAGTTTCTCGTCGATGCCGGAAACGGTCCAGACGTCGCCGTCCATCGTGCAGACCGCGGCGCGCTTCCCGTCGGCAAAGAAGTCCAGGCCGGTGAGGCGCATGTAGGATTTCGAGGGGTTCTCATACGGGACCGTGAGGGTGTCGAGTTGGAAGGGCCCGGGCTCCTTCCCGAGCGCGCCGGCGGTCGTGACCGGCGCGTTGCGACCCGGGCCACCCTTGGTCAGCGGGGTCAGATCGGCCGGCGGCGGCGCCGCCTTCACGGCCTCGTGGAACCTGGAGACGTCCGACTTGGGTCCGGCCCAGATGAAGACGGTCGACTTCCCCGGCGGCAACGTCGCCTCGACGCGACCCGCCGTGCGGGTGAGCGGGACGCCGGCCACCTCAAGCAGCGTGTCGTCGCTTCCCGCCGGAGCCTCGAGGAGGAGCATCGGGATCGGCGCCGCCGCCTTCGAGACGTTGAAGGTCAGCGAGAAGACGTCGGTTTTCGGGTCGAAGGCCGGCCGCTCGAGGATCTCCGCCTCTCCGACGCTGTACGACAGGATGATCTGCTCGCCGTGGCGGTAGAGGCCGTTCCAGTGGGCCCAGTCGCGCGGGAGCGGGCCGTAGGGGACCTTGCCTCGAGGGTCCTTCCAGTCGCCGTTCTTCGAAAAGCCCAGACTGCCCTTCTTCGTCCCCCAGAGGATCGAGCCGTCCGGGAACGGCTGGCCTTCGAGGCCGTCGCGACCGGAGGGCCAGCCGATGCCGCCGCCGACCCAGGCGCTCGCGATGCGCATCTGCTCCGGGTCGAAGCAGAGGTACGCCTTCTTCTCGTCGTCGAGCTTGATGGCGATGCCCTTGTTGGCCCAGTTGCCCTTGCCGCTCCAGAGGGCGTCGAAGGTCCCGACCGCGAAGGGGCCGTGGTCCATCTCGGCGTACTTCCCCTTTTTGCCGGGGCCGGCGGAGAGCTGCCCCGCCTTGCGCTTCTTCCAGGTTGCCTCGTCCCACTCGAGCTTCTCGGCGCCCTTCTTATGGAAGAGCGCTTTCGCGGCGAGCAGCTGGCGGCCCGGCTGCTCCTGGGGCTGCCAGAGCACTTTGATCCCCGCCTCGCCGCCCCCCTGCGTGTATTCGATCTTCAGCTCGTGGTCGCCCTCGCTCAGGTCGGCGGAGCCCGTCTTCTCGGTCATGGGATGCTCGCCGCCGTTGTCGACCACGACCTTGCCGTCGACCAGGAGCCGCGAGCCGTCGTCGGACTGGGTCCAGAACAGCGTCTTGCCCGCCTTCTCGATGCGGAGGACGCCGGTCCAGCGCGCGTAGAAGTTTTCCGCCAGCTTCGTGCCGTGGAACTCGCCGTTGACGGTCGCGAAATCGATGGTCTTGTCGACGCGGACGAAGGTCGGCTTCACGGTCGCGGGCAGGGTCGGGAACCCCTCGGGCGCGGCGGCCAGGGCGAAGTACTCGCCGACGAGGCCGGGCTCGAGGTCCTTGTCCTGGGTAGCCGCGGGAAGGCACAAGGTGACGATCAGGAGGAGATTTTTCATCATGGAGATCCTACGCGCAGGACGGGCCCACATGGTCCGAAAAAAGTCGTAACAACTCATGGAGAAGCACCATCCAAACACTGATAATACCTCGCGGGAGAATCATCCTATGGAATGGCAGGGACGGCGGGAGAGCGACAACGTCGAGGACCGGGGCGGCGGCGGCTTCGGCGGCCGCGGCGTGGCGATCGGCGGCGGCCTCTCGCTCGTCGGCGTCATCATCGCCCTCCTGCTGGGCGTCGACCCCCGCGTCATCTTCCAGGGCGGCGGCGGCTCCGCCCCCGTTTCGTACCAGCAGCCGCAGGATCCCCAGGTCCGGGAGCAGCAGAAGCATTTCGTCGGCGTCGTGCTGGCCGATACCGAGGACGTGTGGCACGAGCTCTTCCGCCGCATGGGCAAGAGCTACCGCGAGCCGCGCCTGGTGCTCTTCAGCGGGCGGGTGCAGTCGGCCTGCGGGCTGGCGAGCGACGCGGTCGGCCCGTTCTACTGCCCCGGGGACAGCCAGGTCTACATCGACCTCCAGTTCTTCGAGGAGATGAAGAACCGCTTCCGCGCGCCCGGCGACTTCGCGCAGGCCTACGTGATCGCCCACGAGATCGGCCACCACGTCCAGAACCAGCTCGGCGTCAGCCAGCGGGTCCACGCGCAGCAGGGCCGCGTGTCCCAGGCGGAGTACAACCGGCTCTCCGTCCGGCTGGAGCTGCAGGCCGACTTCCTGGCGGGCGTCTGGGCGCACCACGCGCAGAAGACCAAGCACATCCTCCAGCCCGGCGACCTCGAGGAGGCGCTGCGGGCCGCCAACGCCATCGGCGACGACCGCCTCCAGCGCCAGAGCCGCGGCTACGTGGTCCCCGACGCCTTCACGCACGGGACGTCGTCGCAGCGGGCCCGCTGGTTCCGCCTGGGCTTCGAGACGGGCAACGTGAGCAAGATGGAAGAGCTGTTCAGCCGCCCCTACAACGAGCTCTAATCGCGCGGGGGCGAGCGCCCCCCCCACAGGGGAGGGATGGGGAGGGGGTACTTTTCTTCTGTTTCCTGTTTCCCGTTTCCTGCTTCCTGGGCTACCCTTCAGGGGGAAGGGAGACTCGCCGATGACCCGTCGACTGCTGATCCTCGCTCTTCTACTGCCGTCGACGTCCTGCGCCACGCGGAAGTACATGATGTCCCAGCCCCTCGACAACGGCCAGAAGGCGGTCTACGACGCGCCCTTCGACAAGGTCAAGCGGGCCTGCTACGACGTCATCGCGGAGCTCAGCTACAGCATCAAGGACGAGCAGTGGGACCACCGGGACGACAAGGCCTGGGTGATCAACTCCTCCGTGGGGCTGGCCTCCGGCGGCGCCGGGAAGTACGCCCGCTTCGTGATTATCAAGTCCGAAAAGGAACAGACGGTGTACGTGCTGGTGGAGTCCAAGGCCGGAACCCGGGGGGCGAACCAGTCCGACCAGGACGACCAGAAGAGCATTCAGGCGCGCATCGAGAAACGAGTCACAGGCAAGTAGAGAAGCGCTATCCAGGTCAGGGGATGCTTAGAATATGCCTTCCCGGGGGACGCCCCCGAAAGGCCGTTTCGGGCCCCCTGGAGGGCCTGAAACCCGAAACTTCCGGCTCCTCCAGCTGTTCCATAGAGGAGCGGGGCGAATCGTCTATGGGTAAGGGGGGCGAGTGACCGATCCCATCGGCCAGCTGGCGGTCCTGCGGGGTCTTATTACCCAGGCCCAGCTGGATGCGGCCATCGCCGAGCAGCAGCGGATGCGGACCGCCGGCCAGAAGGTCCGTCCCCTGGGCGAGATGCTCATTGCCCAGGAAGCCCTCTCCACCGCCCAACTCAACACGCTCCTCCAGGACGTCAAGCTCATCGGCAGCGTGTCCGCGTCGTCGGACGAGCCCGCGCCCTTCGCCAAGCCCGCCGCCGCGGAAGCCGCCCCGCCTCCCGCCCCTCCGAAGCCTCCCGTCCACGAAGCGAAACCCGAGCCGAAGTCCGAGTCGAAGCACGACGTGAAACACGAGTCGAAGCACGACTTGAGGCACGAGTCCAAGCATGACGCGAAGTCGGCGCCGGCCCCCGAGGCCAAGCCGGCTCCGAAGAAACTGACGGAATCCCGGACGGATAACCCCCTGCCCTCCGGGTCGTCGTCCCGGAACCCGGCGGCCTCCTCCGAACCCGATCAGAAGACCCGCCGGAAGGTCGTCGCGACGCCCTTCGGCAAGTACATGGTCCAGCGCGAGATCGGCCGCGGCGGCAAGGGCGTCGTCCAGGAAGCCACCGACACGGTGCTCGACCGCAAGGTCGCGCTCAAGACGATCCACATCGAAGCCGTCACCGACCCCAAGGAGATCGAGGCCGAGGGACGCCGCTTCCTGGCGGAAGCCCGCATCAGCGCCAGCCTGCCGAAGCACCCGCACATCGTCAGCGTCTACGAGGCCGGCGAAATCGACGGCAAGCGCTACCTGTCCATGGAGCTCATCCAGGGGCAGTCCATGATGCGCTGGAGGCGCATGAGCGGCGTCACCATCGCCCAGCAGGCGGCGCTGATCCGCAGCGTCGCGCTGGCGCTCGAGGAGGCCCACAAGGCGGGCGTCGTCCACCGCGACATCAAGCCGCAGAACATCCTGGTCGACCGCGAGAACCAGCCCCACCTCACGGACTGGGGCCTCGCGAAGGTGACCGGCCAGAAGGAAGACCTGGCCCAGACGGTGCCCGGCAAGGTCTGGGGCACGCCGACCTACATGAGCCCCGAGCATGCCAAGGGGCTGCCCACGATCGACCACCGGGCCGACGTCTACTCGCTGGGCATCCTGCTCTACGAATCGATCGCGGGCCGTCCGCCCTTCCGCAGCGACAAGCCCTCGGAGATCCTCGACAAGCTCGTCCGCGAGCCGGTGCCCCCGATCGGCAAGTTCGTCGACCCGGCCACCCTGTCGCCGCTTCAGAGAGACCTCGAGGAAGTCTGCATCCGGGCGCTGTCGAAGTCGCCCAACGAGCGCCACGCGAGCGCCCGCGAGTTCGCCAACGACATCTCGCGCTGCCTCGGCGACGTGCAGACCGCCGCGAAGAGCAAGAAGATCATCTGGGCCGGCGCGGCGGCGGCCGCCGCCGTCGTGCTCGTGGCCGTCCTGGCGTTCGCCTTCTCGGGCCCCTCGGTGGCGAGGGAGCTCGCGGAAGCCGAGCGTCTCTTCGGGATGGGCAAGGCGCAGGACGCGGTGGCGGCCTACGACCGGGTGCTGGCCCACGATGCCTCCAACCAGGTTGCGCTCGAGGGCCGCAAGGCGGCGCAGAAGAGGGTCACGGACCAGCACGAGGCCGAGAAGCGCCGCGCCGCCGAGGACGCTCGGCGCGAGGAGCGGGCTCGGGCGAAGGACAACGAGGACGAGATCAAGACCCGCCTCGAGGCGCGACGGAAGGCCGACGAGGAGGAAGCGATCACGCAGCAGGCCCGCCTCATGGCCGAGAAGCGCGAGGCCGAGGAGCGCGCGCGCCTCGCCGAGGAGGCGAAGAAGAAGGCGGAGGACAAGCTCAACCAGCCGGCCCCCGTGGCCAAGGTCGAGCCGCCCGTCCCCGTGCCGGCTCCGGTTCCGGCCCCCTCGCCGACGCCGGCGCCCACTCCGGCGCCGGGCCCGGCGCCCGCCGTGCCCGTCCCGGGCGCGGGTCGCAATCCGGATCCGAACGCCGTCGCCGCCCCCACCGGAGAGCCCAAGATCCTGGAGGACGGCACGCTGCACTTCGAAGCCGAAGACTTCAGCGGCGGGGCGAGCCCCGTCGCCAACGTCGACTACCACGACCTGACGCCGGGCAACGCCGGCCGGGCCTACCGCCCGCAGAGCGACGTCGACATCGGCCCGCTCCAGGAAGGCGGCTTCTTCGTCGGCGACATCAACGCCGGCGAGTGGCTGCACTACACCTTCCAGGGCGGGGGCCGCTTCCTGGTCGAGCTCCGCTGCCAGAATCGCCAGGGCGTTCCCCTGACCGGGGCCCTTCACCTCGAGGTGGACGGCGTGAACGTGACCGGGTCGATCACGGTGCCGGTCGGCACGGAGCGCCGCGGCTGGGGCACGGTGTCCGCCTCCATCCCGGCCCTGCCCCAGGGGAAACACGACTTGAGGGTCGTCTTCGACGGCCGCCTGGACGGCTTCGACTACTTCAACCTGAAGCCGTTCATGCCGGCGCCGGTGCCCGACAGCGCCTCGCAGCGCGACGCGGAGAAGATCGTCCGGGACGCCTTCAAGGGCGACTACGCCCGGAAGACGCCGGCCGACCTCCAGAGCTTCGCGAAGAAGCTGCAGACCGAGGCCGCCAAGCCCCAGAAGGAGGCGGCGCTCCAGTACGTGCTCCTGACCGAAACCCGCGACATCGCCGCGCTGGCGGGCGAAATCCCCATCGCGATGGGGGCGATCGACGACCTCGACCGCATCTTCGCGATCGACGCCTGGACGATGAAGACCGAGACGCTGGCGGCCGCCATGAAGTCCGCCAAGACGCCGGAGGCCGCGCGGCTCGTCGCCGAGGCGTACGGGCCCGTGATCGAGCAGGCCGTGGACCGCGACGACTACGAGCCGGCGCTGCAGCTCTGCCCCAAGGCCGAGACGGCCGCGAAGGCCTCGCAGAGCTCGAGCCTGCTCGCCAAGGCCCAGGCGCGCACGAAGGAAGTCACCGCGCTCCGCGACGAGTTCCGCAACCTGAAGGCCGCCCTCAAGACGATCCAGGACTCGCCGGCGGATCCGGCCGCGAACCTGGCGGTCGGCCTCTACCGCTGCTTCGCCAAGGGCGACTGGCTCCACGGCGCGCCCATGCTGGCCAAAGGCTCCGACGCGGTGATCGCAGCGCTCGGGCAGAAGGAGATGACGCCGCCGGCCGAGACCCAGGCCCAGGTCGCGCTGGCGGACGGCTGGCGCGAGGCCGGCGAGAAGCGGCTTGGAGCGACCAAGACCCGGCTCCTCTCGCGCGCGCTGCACTGGTACGAGAAGGCGCTGCCCGACATCCCCGGCCTCCTCCGGGTGAAGGTCGAGGGCTACATCGAGACGATCACCAAGGCGGTCTACGGCGGCTCCGACATTCTCCGGAAGAACCTCGTCTTCTGGGTCGAGCCCAGCCGCGAGCCGACGGACCCCTACCGCGAGCACGTCTCCGGCGCCAAGGTCCAGAACAACGGCAGCACGATCATCACCGATTCCGGCGCCAAGGTGTTCCAGTTCAACATCGGGCAGCAGAACCGCGGCTGGATCGAGTACCCGGCTTCGGACGCCGTCCGGACCATCGACAAGGCCGGCTCGATGTTCGCCTGGATCAAGACGGACATCCTCGACTACTGGGGCGGCATCGTGAACCGCGGGGGCGTGAACGACACGGTCGACGACTTCGGCCTCTGGGTGGGCCGCGGCAGCGTCGGCGCCTGGTTCAACTTCCCGGAAAATCGCCGGAGGTTGAACTCCAAGGGCCTGATCCCGTCCGGCAAGTGGTCGCTGGTCGGCGTCGCCTGGGACGAGCGCAACGCGACCTTCTACATCGACGGGAAGGAAGAAGGCGTGATGACGCTGACGGCGGCCGAGCTGCCCCAGCGCCGCACGGCGAGGATCTCGATCGGCAGCAACCCGCCGGGAGGCCAGGACCCCTACAACGGCCTGGTCGGCTCGGTCATGATCTACAACAAGCCCCTGACGGCCCCCGAAGCCAGCCTGCTCTATCTAGGGACCCGCCTGAAGTTCAAATAGCGTCGCCGGGGGGCTGAGCACGCTCCCCACTTCCTGCTTCTGCCTGCTTCCAACTTCGTGCTTCCTGCTTCCCGCGACTCACTTGGCTTCCACGTCCATCACGGCAATGACGCGGTTGACCCAGTCGTAGTAGCAGACTTCCTTGGAATCCTTCGAGAACGCCACCAGGGACGTCGGGAGGGGCAGTTCCCGGCTGACCTGGAAGCTCGCCGCCCCGAAGAGGTGGGCCCCGGTCGCGACCCACTTCCCGTCCGGACTCACCGCGAGGATCTGCTCCGTTGGGCGAGCTTTGGCGATGAACTGCGCGATCGCGGGATCCTTCTCCAGCGAGTGAGGCTTCGCGACGTAGCTGCCCAGAGGAGTCTCGGGCTTGTCCGATTTGGCCGCGAAGGTGCCGAAGTAGAGCCGGCCGCCCTTCTCGTCCCACTGCACCCTCGACCAGGTGGTCCGCCCGTCGGTTCCGGTCACGAAGTGTCTCTTGGTGATGGTTCCTTTGTTGTTCAAGCCGGGGCTCAATTCAGCGGTCAGATCCTGACGTTCCTTGGCCCCGAGGTTCTTTCGGCTCAATTCGCGCAGCACGGCGCCGATCTTCGATCCGTCATACTCGACCAGGGAACCGCCGGCCGTCACCCACAGCCGATCCTTCCTCGGCTCGTAGGCCATGGCGAAGAAGGCTTCGCCGGTCAGTCTCCCCAAGTCCTTCTTGTCCGACGTGTCGACAGCGCAGACGCCCGGCAGTTCCGTATCCATGTAGAAGAGATACTTCCGGATCCCGAGGACGGCGCCCGGGGGCACGGGAACGGGAATCGCGTCGGCCACGTCCCCCTTCTCGAGATCCACCTTCAGCAGATTCTGGCCCTTCTTGCTGGAGACCCAGACCGCCTTCGCGTTCCCGGGTGCGGCGCAGAGGGCCACGGCGTCGGAACCGACCGAGATCTTGCGCAGCACCTTCATCTCCGCCATGGAGACTTGCAGGAGCTTCCCCGAGGGATCCAGCGCCAGGATCTGCCGGCTGTCCTCATCCACGATCCATTGGACGATGTCGCAGTCCAGCGCGATGGCCCGTGCCCGGTCGACCTTGATCGTCGGGGCGCTGGGAGTCACCGCGGGAGCCGTCGGGTCGCTGGACACGGCCTTCACCGACATCGCCGAAACTTTGAAGTGATCGCCGAAGGCGCCGAGGAACAGGTTCTTCGTCGCCGCCGGCATGCCCGGACCCGGCGCATAGGACAGGCGTCCCAGATCGCCTTTCCAGTCGAGGACCACCTCGTCGTTGAGCGTCACGCCCACGCCGGTCCGTCGCACCGTGCAGACAACCGACGCGGTCTGCCCCGGCAGCAGGAGCCGCCGGCCGCGCACGAACGTCGGGTTTCGCCCCGCGGCGCCGTCGACGGCTTCCAGGCCGCTGCCGACGCCCCAATCGTCCAGCTTCACGACGAACGTCTTGCCCCCGCCCTGCAGCCCCAGGGCAAGCCCGCCCTGCCCGTAGAAGCGCGTCAGCGTCAGCCGCCATTCATATTCCTCGGGCGGAACGTAGCCGAGGTCGATGGCGCCCCCCGGCTGGACCGGGGCCGAATTGAGCGCGCCGTCCTTCAGGGTCCATCCCTGTCCCTGGGGTCGGGTGGCGCCGATCAGGGCCAACAGATCGACCGACGTCGGCGCCGGTGGGGCGGACCCCTTGCCGGCAGGCCGGACCGTGAGGACCAGACCGTAGTGCTTCATCCAGGCGGCTTCGAGCGCCTTCAAGTCTTCTTTCGCGAAGCTGGCCTCGAAGGCCGCGAGCGCCGAATCTCCCGCCAGCAGGCGGTCGGTGTAGGCCTTCAGCACGCCGCTCCAGCGGCCGGAGTCGCCGTCCTTGAAATAGCGGATCATGCTCCAGGCCTGCGCGTACTTGAAGGGCGCCTGCGGACCGTAGAACTCCGCCTGCGACTCCAGCATGATCTTGTCGAAGGGCAGCGGCCGCCATCCGTACTTGACCGCCAGCTTCAGGTTGTCGAGGCGCCCCGCCTGGATCCCTCCGCGCTCCACGATCTTGCCGTTCTCGACGCGAGCAGCGCCGACGTACTCGGCCATCCCCTCGTTGAACCAGATCGGGACGTCGGGGGCGAGGCCGTGAAGGTACTGATGGAATCCTTCGTGCGACAGCACGTTGAGGGTGTCCGGCGCTTCGAGCCCTTCGAAGAGCGCCATCTGGCCATGCCACGGGGAGAACGCGCCCAGGGTATGCTCCCCGCGGCTGCCGACGGTGTAGTCGTTGTAGATGAAGTAGCCTTCTTCCGACTCGAAGATCAGCACCTCCGCGGGCTTGCCTTCGGGAGCGGCGCGACCCAGGACCTCCGCGTAGTGGGGCCGGATCGCCTCGAGATTCTCGGCGTAGAGCCGGCACTTCGCCGCCGGCAGGTCGCTGCGGACCGCGTAGTGCGCGGTCGCGTGGGAATTCGGCTTGGGCCAGCGGGGGCCGCGCGCGACGTTCGCCAGCATCTTCGCATCCGAGTCGATGTCGGGATCCAGCGGCGCGAGGCGCCGGGCGAGCTCGGTGGAGTCGATCACGGCGCCGGATTCCCGCTTCTCCCACTGGAGCCTCGCCCGGAGCAGGTGCCCTTCCGCGAGATCGGGCTTCAAGGCCAGAGCGCGCTCCACGCTCTCACGGGCCGGGTCCCATTTCCCCTCGAGGACGCGGATCCGTCCGCGGGCGCAAAGCGCTTCGGGAAAATCGGGGAGCAGGGCGAGGGCCCGGTCGAAATATCCGGAGGCGGCCCGCAGGTTTCCATCCGAGTCCGCCAGCAATCCCCTCCAGTACCACGCCGGCGCGAACGTCGGATTGGCGCCGCTCAGCTGATCCATCGCCAGGCGGGCGGCGTCGAAGTCCTCCTGCAGCCGGGATTGCCGCATGGTCGCGACTTTGGACAGGGCCGCCTTGTACGCGTCCCGGACTTCGGCGGGGACGCGGGCCAGGATCGGATCGACGCTCAGCGTCAGGGTTCCGGCGGCGCCCTCCGTCCTCTTCGCGCGATGCTCCTTGGAAAGCTCCGAGGCCATCGCCGAGCGAAGCCCGGACATCTTTTTGGTCATCCACGCGGGATTCACTTCCCCCTGGAGGCTGAGGTCCCGGAACACGCCGGAGGCCCTGGAGACCGCGCCGGGCTTCGGCAGCGCCACGCAGCCGAGCACGACCAGGACGTCGGTGAATCCGCCTTCGTTGCCGGACCAGACGGTCCGATCGCCGACCTGGAAGACGACCCGCCCCCGGTTGAACTCCATCGTCATCCGGTTCCCCGCGGCGCCGGGCGTCGGGGCCTGAAGCTCCTGGGCCTTCCCGTCCTCGACCTTCGTGACGAGGAAGGTTTTCGCCGCCGTCGCCAGCGCGCCGTAGATCAGCACGTCTCCGCCGTCGGGTTTCAAGAAGCGGATGCCCATCAGATGGGCCACGGCGTCGGACTCCTTCGGCAGCGCGGAGACGCGGATCCGGTTCCGGAACGGGATCTCCTTCACCGCGGCCACCGCGATCTTCTCGCCGTCGACCTCGAGGCCCTGCCCCGGGCGCACGCCGACGGAGCCCTGGATCGCGGCGAAGTCGCCCGCCTCGGCGGCGGAGCTGAAGCCCCAGCGCAGGCTCAGCGTGTTGCCGGCCGTCCTGAAACTCCCCTCGAAAAGGCGGGCCGAGCGCTTCAGCCGCTCGAGGTCCGGGATGAAGGGCGCCAGCGCGGGGTCGCGCTGCGCCGTGTCGAAGCAGCGCGCCGCCCGCTCGAAGTCCTTCCCGCGGACCAGAAGCTTCCCCATCTCGAAGTGATCGCGCGGGCCGGCTTTCGTCAGGGCCGCCCCGACCAGGGTCGCCCGGGTCTCCTCGGGCAGCAGTTCCAGAGGGTACTCCACCTCTCCCTGGGGCCAGGCGAGCGTCACCCGCCCCGCGTAGTATCCGGTCACGCGAACCTGGTCCAGCGTCAGGGTATCGGACAGTTTGAGCCGCAGGGGGGAGCGCTTCGTCAGATCCTTCAGCGCCTGATCGAAGCGCGCGTCGCGTTCGGAATCCTCGCGCAGCTCGGCGGCGATCGCCGTTTTCGCCTCGCGAACGCGGGCCTGGGCGGCGGACGATCCGGCCTCGAAGGCCTCGCGGACGGCCTTCAGGGCCTCCGGGTCGGGCTGCGGGTCGTCCTGTCCCCAGGCGCCGACGGCCGCCGCCAGCGCCAGGAGAACGCCGATTCGCGTGCGCATCGCCGGGATTCTAGCGCAGTTCAGCAAAAACTTGATGCAGTATCTCTCGCGGCTCGGAAGCAAGAAGCACGAAGTAAGAAGCAGGCAATCCCCTGCCCCGGGGGGCGGAGAATCAGGGAGCATCAAGAAGCAAGCGTCCCCCGAAGGGGAGGATCGTCGCGGGAAATAGGTCTTACCGGCCTACGCGAGCCAGCGGTCGACGACCTTGCCCGCGACGTCCGTCAGACGGAAGTCGCGTCCCATGAAGCGGTGCGTGAGCTTCAGGTGGTCCAGGCCGAAGAGGTGCAGGACCGTGGCATGGAAGTCGTTGATGTGGACGGGGTCCTTCACGGCGGACCAGCCGATCTCGTCGGTGGCGCCGTAGACCTGGCCGCCCTTGATGCCGCCGCCGGCCATCCAGATGCTGAAGCCGAACGGGTGGTGGTCGCGGCCCGAGACTTCCTTGTAGCCCGGGCGATTCTCGCCCAGCGGCGTGCGCCCGAACTCGGCGGCCCAGACGACGAGCGTCTCGTCGAGCAGCCCGCGCTGCTTGAGATCCTTGATCAACGCCGCGACGGGCTGGTCGGCCATCCCGGCGTTGAAGGTGAGCTCGTTGTCCAGGTTCGAGTGGTGGTCCCACGACGCGTGCACGACGTTGACGAAGCGCACGCCCCGCTCGACCAGGCGCCGCGCCAGCAGGCAGTTGGTCGCGAAGGTCCGGTACTGGTTCGGGCCGCCGGTGCGGTCGCCCTTGAGCGCCGGGTCGGGACGATCCACGCCGTACATCTGGCGGATGTAGTCGGGCTCGCTCTTGAGGTCGATCAGCTCGGGGGCCGCCGTCTGCATCCGGTAGGCGAGCTCGTAGTTGGCGATGCGGCTGGCGATCTCCGGGTCGTGGACCGCGCCGTAGCGCGCCTGGTTGAGGTCGCGCAGTGCGTCGAGCCCCTGGCGCTGCAGCTCCGCCGGGATGCCCGGCGGATTCGACAGGTCGAGGACCGGGTCGCCCTGGTTGCGGAAGAGCACGCCGGAGTAGACGGAGGGCAGGAAGCCGCTCTGCCAGATCGTCGCGCCGGCGCTGTTGCCGCGGCCCGCGGTGAGCACGACGTAGCCCGGCAGGTTCTGCGACTCACTGCCCAGGCCGTACGTCATCCACGACCCCATGCAGGGGAGGCCGAAGATCGGCCGCCCGCACTGCATCATGAGCTGGCCCGGGTGGTGGTTGAACTGGTCGGTGTGCATCGAGCGCACGAGGAGCACGTCGTCCGCCACGGTGCCGAGATTGGGCAGCAGGTCGGACAGCTCCATGCCGCACTGGCCGTACTTCGCGAACTTCCGCTTCGAGCCCATGATCTTCACGGTGTCCTTCTGGATGAAGGCGAAGCGGACGTTCTTGAGCATGGACTCGGGCAGCTTCTGGCCGTCGAGCTCGTTGAGCTTGGGCTTGGGATCGAAGAGGTCGATCTGGCTGGGGGCGCCCTCGAGGAAGAACATGATGCAGTTCTTCGCCTTCGGGGCGAAGTGGGGCGCGCGGGGCTTCATCGGGTTGACGGAGTCCGGCGCGTCCTGCGCGCGGAGGATGCCTTCCTGCGAGAGCAGCGAGCCCAGGCCGAGCATGCCGAGGCCGCTCGCCGTCGTCGTCAGGTACTCGCGCCGCGTCAGCAGGCGCCGTTCGTCCGCGGGGTGCATCGTCATTCCCTCGTCAGGAATTCGTCCAGGTTGAGGAGGACCCGCGTCACGGAGGTCCAGGCGGCCTCCTCGACGCTCTTGCCGGCCTTCCTGGTCTCCTCGGGGTGGCCGTTGTACCAGTCCACGCTCGCGTTCAAAAGCTTGAGGAGGCGGTCGACCTCCTCCGCCGTCGGCGGCCGCGCCGCGACCCGGCGGAACGCGAGCGTCACCAGCTCGCGGTCGCTGACGTTCTCGCGGCCCAGCAGGCGCGCCGCGAAGAAGCGCGCCGCCTCCGCGAAGACCTCGTTGTTGAGGGCCGTGAGCGCCTGGAGCGGCGTGTTGGAAGTCCGCCGCTGGACGCAGGTCGTGTTGGAGTCCGGACAGTCGAAGTTCGCCAGGCCCGGATAGGGCGCCGTCCGCTTGAAGTAGGTGTACATGCCGCGGCGGTAGCGGTCCTCGCCCTCGCTGTTCTTCCACTTGAAGGAGTTGGCGTAGCTCAGCGCCGCGATGTCGGCGGGCATCGGCGGGAACACGCTGGGCCCGCCGATCTTCGACGAGAGCAGGCCGCTCACCCCCAGCGTCAGGTCGCGCACGATCTCGCCCTCGACGCGGAAGCGGTTCTGGCGGTAGAGCAGATAGTTCTGCGGGTCGCGCTCGGCCAGCTCCGCGCGGTGCCGCGAGGACTGCCGGTACGTGGCGGACGTCACGATCGTCCGGATCAGCGCCTTCGTGCTCCAGCCGAGCCGGATGAACTCGGTCGAGAGCCAGTCCAGGAGCTCCGGGTGGGTCGGCCGCTCGCCTCGCACCCCGAAGTCGTTGGGCGTGCGGACCAGGCCCTGGCCGAAGAGGTTCGACCACACGTGGTTCACGAGCACGCGGGCCGTCAGCGGGTTGGCCGGGTCGACGAGCCAGCGGGCCAGGTCCAGGCGATCGGCCGTGGCGCCCCGGGCCTGGAGGGGCGGCAGCGTCGCGAGCGTGCCCGGCGTGACCGGGGCCTTGGGCTGGAGGAAATCGCCGCGGTGGAACATCCGCGTCTCGCGGGGATCCTTCGCGCGCTGCGCGATCACCCGCACGGTCATCATCGGCGACGCCGGTTCGGACTTCCGCACGAGCGCCAGGTCCTTCACCAGCTTCTCGGTGGCGGGCGCGAAGACCGCGACCTCGTCGAGGAGGCGGTCCCGCTGCGCCGCGCTCCGCTCGGCCGCCGGGATCTTCAAAATCTTGCGGACCTCGTCCGCCAGCTCCAGCGGCGCGTGGTCGCCGGTGATGGCGAAGAGCTTGAAGCGGCCGATCGTGTGCTGGTCGCCGAACTGCTGGTCGAGCGTGATGACGATCGGGATCTCGGGGTCGACGCTCAGGGGGAACTTGGTCCGGAAGGTCGCGCTGTGATCCTTCCCCACCTGCGGCGCGATCCCCCACCCGGACTTCGCGTCCTTGTCCAGGGCGCCCTTGATGAGGTAGCGATCCTGGTTGAAGTCCGACGCGGCGTCCGCCAGCAGCACGGGCCCGACGTGCTCGACGCGGATCTCGGTCAGCACGAAGTTGCCGTTGGCGCGGCCCGGTCCCTTCTTGGGGAGCGACGGGTCGGCAAGCACGTCGAGGCGGAAGCCCGTGATCTCCGGGAGCGACGTCTTGGTGGTCACGAGGTAGGTCTCGACCGCGGGGTCCGCCCCGTGGGCGAGGTAGGAGCCGTCCGGCAGCTTCCGGAAGGTCACTTCCCCGGCGGGCTTCACGTCCACGATCTCGAGCGGGTGGACCTTGTAGCCGCTGACCTCGTCCTCCTTCAGGCGCTTCCGGGTCGACTCCTCCCAGGCCGGCAGCGCATCGTGGAGCGTCTCCTTCGCCGTGGCCAGCTTCGTCTCGAGCGACTTGAGGCGGTAGTCGTGGGCCGCCTTCAACTTGCCGTACGTCGCGACGGCCTCCTCGGAGAGCGGGACGTCGGCGTTCGTCTCGTCGCCGTTGTTGAAGAAGGCGAAGAGCTGGTAGTACTCCTGGTTCGAGATCTGATCGAACTTGTGGTTGTGGCAGCGGGCGCAGCCGACGGTGAGGCCGAGCCACACCGTCGCGGTCGTCTCGGCGCGGTCGAAGACCGCCTCGACGCGGAACTGCTCCTTGTCGGTGCCGCCCTCGGTGTTCGTCAGCGTCTGGCGGTGGAAGGCGGTGGCCAGAATCTGCATGGGCGAGGCCGCCGGCAGGAGGTCGCCCGCAAGCTGTTCGATCGTGAAGCGGTCGAAGGGCATGTCCGCGTTGACGGCGTCGATGACCCAGTTGCGGTAGCGCCAGGCGTCGGGGCGGTTGTTGTCCTTCTCGTAGCCGTCCGAGTCCGCATAGCGCGCCTTGTCGAGCCAGTGGCGGCCCCAGCGCTCCCCGAAGTGGGGCGACGCGAGGAGCTTGTCGACGAGCTTCTCGTAGGCGTCGGGCGCCGCGTCGGCCAGGAAGGCATCCACGTCGTCGACGGGGGGCGGCAGTCCGAGGAGATCGTAGTAGAGGCGCTTGATCAGCGTCGGCCGGTCGGCCTCCGGCGAGGGCGTGAGGCCTTCCTTCTCCAGGCGCGAGCGGACGAAGCCGTCGATCGCGTTGAGGCCCCCCGGGACGGTCGGCGGATCGCGGCGCAGCGGCTTGACGTAGGCCCAGTGGGTCTCGAGCTTCACGTCGCCGGCGGCGGCGTCGGGCCAGACGGCGCCCTGGTCGATCCAGGCGCGGAGCAGCGCGATCTTCTCCGGGGCCAGCGCCGGCGCCTTCTGGGGCATCCGGTTCTCGTCGTCCTTGTCCAGGAGGAGCTTGACGAGCAGGCTTTCCCCGGAGTTCCCCGGCACGATCGCCTTCCCCGAGACGCCGCCCTTCAGGGCGAGCGTGCGGGAGTCGAGGCGGAACTGGCCCTTGGGCTTCTCGGCCCCGTGGCACTTCAGGCACGAGGCCTTGAAGAGGGGCTGGATGTCCCGGACGAAATCGACTTTCTGAGGCGCCGGGTCCTGGGCGAGCAAGGTCAGAGTCCCGGCGAGGATGATGCTGAAGCTGCGGATCATGGTGGCGCCGCGCCCCCATCGGCTGGAGTTATCCCGACCGCTCCATGCTCAGGATAACAAAGTAACAAGCCCGGCGGCTTCAAAGTTCCGCCTACTCCCTATTGCCCGTCCCCCGCCGTTCTTATCGAAGAATCCGGCGCCCTCAGGAAAAACCTGAACATTTGAACGATTTCTCCTTCCGACGGCCCCCGGACAGGCTACTAGTATTTCAAGGAGAGACGGAAACGGACCTTCCCGGGGGGAAGGAATAGGGGCGTCGGAGGTATGACGAATGCTGAAGAACGCCCTTGCCAAGTCCCTGTCGATCTGGGCCGCGCGCTCCCTGGCGGTCGGCGGCGAACACTGCCTCGAACTCCGACCCCGCTTCCGCATCCCCGGCGCCGGCCCGGTGGACCTCCTCAGCATCCGTCACGTCCGGAACCACTTCTACGTCGGCCTCTGGGACGTCCGCCCGGGTCGCCTCGGCGAGCGGGATGTCGACGCGATGAGCCGCCGCATCCACGCCTTCCAGGCCTGGTACTGGGAGTTCGTGGAGCACGTGGAGACACAGGGATTCCGCTCCACCCATCGGGTCAGCGTCTGCGGGAACCTCGTGGGTCGTTCCGTCGCGAGCTGCCCGATGATCGACCTGGTCTCGCACTGGAGCGGCGCCTTCTGCTTCTGGATCTGGAAGAAGAGTTCCCCGTCGTCGATCGAGCTGAGCCCGTTCATCGGCAAGGCCCCGGCGCTGGCGCCGAAGCGCGCGCAGCTCAAGGGCCTGCTCCACCACCTCCCCTGGCAGGACATGGCTGCCGGCGAGGAGGCGGAGGAAGCCGACTCTAAAGTGCTCCCCTTCTAACGCCGCTGCCGGCGGCGCCAGAGCAACCAGGGCAGCAGCAGTTCCAGGCCCAGCAGGCCGCATCCGCCGTTGCCGCCGCCCCAGGCGCCCTTGGCCGGCGGGATGACCTCGTCGTCGAGATTGATGCCGCTGAGTGACCCGACGCTCAGGTTGTTGTAATTGGGTTCACCCGGCGCCGACAGCGGCAGCACCGTGATCGTGAAGGGCTGGGTGAAGTCGAGCAGCGCGTCGTCCACGCCCGTCAGCGTCACCTGCTGCTGCACGGACCAGTTGCCGCTGCTGAACGTCAGCGTGTTCGGCGAGACCAGGACCTCGGCCGTGTTCGAGCTCACGAGCGTGATCGTCACCGGCTGGCTTGGCTGCGTCGTGAGCGATACCTTGAAGGTGGCCGTCCCTCCCGCCTCGGTGGTGACGAAGCCCGCGGTCTGGGTGAAGGTGACGCCGGCCGTGTCGTTGTCGTTGTTCACGAGGTTGACCGCCGGGATGGGAAGGTTGTTGAAGGTAGAGTTGCTGCTGGACGTCGTCACGGTGACGCTGTACGGGTGGGCCGGGTCGATGACGTTGTCGTTGACGCCCATTACCGTGATCGTGACGAAATACCCCGCGTTTTGAGGACCCACGACCGGAACCGTGATCTGCGACTGCAGGGCTTGCACGCCGTCACTGACCAGCCCTTCTCCCGAGTTGCTGCTGGTGATCGTCAGGGTGACGGTCGTCCCGGCCGGCACCGCGGCCTCGAACGTGACCTTGAAGGAGGTTCCGGTCGGGGCTTCGCTGGTCTGGAGCCCGGCGTTCGGCAGGGCCGTCACGGCGAGCGGCGTGCCCGGCACTTCGGGGCAGTCCGGCCCTTCCCCGAACGTCACCGCCGAGATGACGAAGTAGTACGTCTGGCCGGGCGTGAGGCCGGTGACGGTGTAGGTGTTCGTCGCGACGTCGCTCGCGATCGTCGGGTAGGGACCGCCCTGCACCGACGACATCTTGACGTTCCAGACCGTGCCGCTGGGCGCGGAGGTCCAGTTGAGGATGACCGACCCGCTGCCGGGGATCGCGGTGAGCCCGACCGGCGCCGGGGGCCCGAAGCTCCCCGCGGCGAGGTCCGTGATTTCGGTCTGGGTCAGGGCGCGGCTGTAGACCCGGACGTCGTCCATCAGTCCGTTGAAGTAGTTCTCGCCGATGTGGACCTTGCCCAGCGTGAGCGGGACGCCCTGCAGGTTGAAATTGGTGGCGACGGTGCTGAACAGGGTCCCGTTCAGGTACCCCCGGAGGTTGGTCCCGTCGAAGGTGACGGCCACGTGCTGCCACTGCCCGACCGTCAGGGCGGGAGCGACTTGGCCCGGACCGCCCCAGGTGCCGAACTGCGTGGTGCCGTTCTTGTCGATGAGCCAGTGATGCGAGCCGGTGCCCTCGTTGCCCAGGAGGAGGATCCAGGCCCGGTTGGCCGGCAGCGCCGTCACCTTGACCCAGGCGGCGATGCTGTGGATCGTGTTGCCCGTCGCCAGGCCGCTCAGGGCCGCCTTGCTCGCCTCGTCGTCGACGCCGTCGAAGCTGAGGCTGTGGGTGCCGGCGGGCATCGCGGCGGGGATGTCGGTCGACCAGGTGGGATTGCCCGCGGTGGTCAGGTTGTTGGCGCCCGCCGTGTCCACGGCGGTGCTGCCGCTGGTTTCGTCCAGCTTCCAGTACCCGACGATGCCGACGCCGGCGGCCTGGAACGCCAGAGCCCCGGCTGCCAGAAGAAAGAGTGCGACAACGACCGCCGACGTGATTTTCATGCCTCGCCTCCCCTAGGCCCGCCCTTGCCTTTCAGACACCGAAACCTAATACGAATTAGCTTTTAAAGTTAATCGAATTAGCTTTCGATCTCTGTTCCGTGATGGAATCCGATTGGACCGGGAAATTCAAGAAATAGTGATCGGCCGCGGGGCGGGACTCAGGCCGAGCGGCGTCGCCGCCGGAGCCGCAGCGCGAGAAGCGGCAGCCCGATCTCGAGGCCCAGCAGGCCGCAGCCGCCGTTGCCGCCGCCCCAGGCGCCCTTGGCCGGCGGGATGACCTCGTCATCGAGGTTGATGCCGCTGATGGTCGGAACGGCCAGGCCGACATAGGCGAAGTCCAGCACCGGGTCCGTGACCCCGACGGCCCCCGTGATGGTGAACGGCTGGGTGAAGTCCAGCAGGGTGTCGTCCACGCCGGTCAGCGTCACTACCTGGGGAACGTTCCAGTTGGTCGGGTTGAAGGTCAGCACCGACTGCGACAGCGACACCTCGCCCGGGTTGTTGTTCGTCAGCGTCACCGTGATGACGTTGTTGGGTTGCGAGCGGAGCGTCGCCGAGAACGTGTCCGTGGCCCCGGCTTCGGTCGTCAGGAGGCCGACCGTCTTGTTGAACGATACGCCGGCGGTATCGCTGTCCTCCAGGTTGGTCACCTGGACGGGCGGAATCGTCAGGTTGTTGAAGGTCGCGTTGGTCGTGCAGGAGGTCGTCACGCTGATGCTGTAGGGCTGGGGGCCGTCGGCGATCAGGTCGGGAACGCCGTCCACCGAAATGCCGACGTAGTAGCCCGCGAGCTGCGGCCCCACCACGTCGTGGGTGATCTGCGCCGCGGAGGCCCCGCCGTCGCTCACGGTGCCCTCGGTCGAGTCGCTGCTCGTGATGGTCAGGCGGACCGTGTCCCCGGCCGGAATCGCCTGGTTGAACGTGACCCTGAAGTTCGTCGAGGTCGGGATCTCGCTGGTGGTCAGGCCGGTGTTCGGCAGGGCGCTGACCGGGGGCGCCACTTCGTTCGAGTTCGGTCCCTCGCCGTACGTCACGCCCGACACCACGTAGAAATACCCGATGGCGTTGTCCGTATACGCGTTGGCCGCCACGTTCGACGCCACCGTCGTGTAGGGTCCGCCGGGACTGCTCGACCGCTTCACGTTGAACACGGTGGCCGTGCCGGTCCAGGTCAGCGCCGTCGTCGTGGTGCCGTAGGTGGCCGACAGCACCGGAGCGGGCGGCCCCTGGAGGCCCGCGGCCAGGTCGATGATCTCCTGGTTGCTCAACGCCCGGTTGTAGTACCGGATGTCGTCGAGCCTGCCCGGGAACGATGTGTGAAAGCTCGCGCCGCCGAAGGTCAGAGGGTCGGTAGCGACGGCGGTCGGGGTGCCGCTGCGGGTGCCGGCGATGCCCTGAGCGCCGTTCAGCCACACCGTCGCGGCGGTCCCGGAGACGCGGCAGGCGACGTGGGTCCACGCCGTGTTGGGCGTGGTGCCGTTGCTGGCGGGACCGGCCGCGTTGGTGGTGATGTTGATCACGGCGTTGCCGTTGTTGTACTGCTGGAACAGGATGTGATGGCCGCCGCCCGGCTCTCTCCAGACTCCGAACGTGCGGTTCACGGCAGCGGCCGGAGTCGCTCCCTCCCCCTTCCCCACCATTCTCTGCCAGTCCGCCGCGTCGGCATTCGGATACATCCAGAACGCGATGGTGAAATCCCCCGTCAAGGTCAGGGCATTCGTGCCGGGGACCGACACTTTCGCGTCGACGCTGTTGAAGTTCAGGCACCCCGTCGAAAACGAGGTGGCGGCCGGCGTATTGGCGGCCCCGGTCAGCGCGGAGACCGCGCCCGTCCAGGTCCCGTCATTGCCGTTGCCGGACGAATCTACGGTGGGAGCCCCGGTGTCGTCGCACTTCCAATATCCGAGCATGCCCGAGCCGAGCTGCTGGAAGAACACGGCTCCCGTCGTGACCGACATGAGCCCGAGGACGAAGAGAAACGACGCCGCTGCCCGCTTACCCATCATGCCTCCCAAAGGATCGCGGCCGCCTCAATGGGGACCACAACCCGCCTCTGTCCGCCCTTCACCCCTGGACCCCCGTATAGACACCGTTCACCTTTGCCGACGTGCGCCCTTCCTCAGGAGGAGCAGCAACGCGGCCTCCAGGCCCAGCAGTCCGCAGCCGCCGCCGCTGCCTCCCCAGGCGCCCTTCGCCGGGGGGATGACCTCGTCATCGAGGTTGATGCCGTTGACGGCGGGCACGAGCATTCCGACGTAGGCGCTGTCCAACACCGGATCCGTCACCCCGACGACTCCCGTAATGGTGAAGGGCTGGGTGAAGTCCAGCACCGTGTCGTCCAAGCCCGTCAGCGTCACCACCTGGGGGATGTTCCAATTGGCGGGGTTGAACGTCAGCACCGACTGCGACAGCGACACCTCCGTCGGCCGGTTGTTCGTCAGCGTCACCGTGATGACGTTGTTGGGCTGCGACAGCAGCGTCACCGAGAAGCTGTCCGTGCCTCCGGCCTCGGTCGTGAGGAGACCCGCCGTCTTGTTGAAAGAGATGCCGGCCGCGTCATTGTCGTCGTTGTTGGTCACGTTGATCGGCGGGATCGTCAGGTTGTTGAAGGTCGCGTTGGTCAGGCAGGAGGTCGTCACGGTCACGGTGTAGTTGATCGGCCCGTCCGCGATCAGGTCGGGCTGGCCGTTGATCGTGATGGGCAGCGTGAAAGGAACGCTCACCGGGCCGACGACATCGTGGATGATCTGAGCCCCCGACGTCAGGCCGTCCGTGACCTGTCCCTCGCTCGAATCGCTGCTCGTGATGGTCAGGCGGACCGTATCGCCCGCGGGGACCGCGAGGTTGAATTTGATGTTGAAGGGGGCCGAGGTGGGGAGTTCGCTCGTGAAGAGCCCCGTTGTCGGCGACACGCTGATCGGGGGAAACGCCACCGCCTCCACGGAGTTGCCGCTCTCCGCGCAGCTGAGCGCGGTCACCACGTAGTAGTAGGTGTTCCCGACCACGATCGTGTTGTCGACGAAGGTGGTGGCGCTGATGCCGGTGGCGACCTGATAGTTGTACGTGCCCGACACGTCGCCGCGCATGACGTTGTACTTGTAGCCGCCCAGCGGCGTCGCCCCGGTCGGGGCCGCCCAGGTGAGCGTCACCGGACCGGTGGTGAGCGTCGTCGTCAGGTTCTGCGGCACGGGGCAGCCGGCCGCCAGGACGCTGACCTCCGTCGCATCCAGCGCCCGCTGGTAGATCCGGACGTCGTCGATCAAGCCCTGGAACCAGTGCTGGTCCCAGCTGTTTCGAGCGCCGATTCCGGTATTCGCCGTGGGGTTCGTCATGTTGCCGGCGATGGCGCCGGTCGCCACCGAAACGCCGTCCCGATAAAGGGTGAGGGTCGTCGCATCGTACGTGGCGGCAAGATGGGTCCACGTATTGAGGGGGATCGCCACGCCCTGTTCCTTGTTCTGCCAGCCGCCCTGGTTCAGCCAGATCCGCGGATACTCGTTCGGGTTCGACTCGTTCAGGCTCAGCACAAAGCCGCCCCCGGTCTCCTTATAGGAGACGATGCTCTGCCGCGACCCGGGCCCGCCGGTCCGGTAGATCCACGTCGAGACGGACATGTTGGGGAAACTTCCGAAGTTGGGGACCTGAATGACCGCGTTGGTGCCGTTGAAGCTCCGGCAGGCGGTGTTCTTATAGGAAATGGCCGGGGGAAGCCCCGTCGTGACGATGGTCACGCCCCCCTGGTGGGTGCCGGTCGGGCCGCCGGTGACGTTGTTCGTGGTGGTGGTGCCGGTTGTTTCGTCGAACTTCCAGTAGGAGACGGGGCCCTGCGGAGCGGCCGGCTCCTGCGCTGCCGCCATCGACGCCCCGAGAACAATGAAGATGAACGCCCCGGTCGCCTTCCCACCCATCGCGTCTCCCTTTTCTGGAGGCCGCGGCCTTTTACCCCGGTCCGCAACCTGCTCGCCCCCGCCCGGGGGCATTTCCGTTCAATTAGTCATTTCGCCGACTTCCGGTAGGGAAATTGGAACCTCCCTCTTTCCCGTCGATCCCCCGAATATTACATCTAAAATGGTTGAACCCCCCGATGAAATGTTGAACCGCGACGACGGCGGGGTATGGGGAAAGGAGGAGTTATGGGGAGTGCGGGGGGTCAGGCCGACGGGAACTCGATCCAGAACCGCGAGCCATGGCCGATTCGGGACTCTACCCCGACGCTGCCGCCCAGCCGCTCGACCGCCCGGCGGACGATCGCCAGCCCGATGCCCGTCCCGGGGTACTGCTCCGCCCGGTTGAGCCGCTCGAAGATCCCGAAGATCCGTTCCTGGTGCTCCGAAGCAATCCCGATCCCGTTGTCCTCGATCAGGATCCGCGTCCGGGGACCGTTCTGTTCCGCGCGGATCCGCACCAGCGGCGCCACCCCCGGCGCGACGAACTTGACGGCGTTGGAGAGGAGATTCCTCAGCGCCTGGCTCAGGACGCCGGCCTGACCGACCACCCGCCCCAGCGGCGTCGCGACCTCCACCCGGGCCTTCCTATCCGTCAGCTCGGGGCTCATCGGCTCCAGCAGCTCCGTCATCAGCTCATCCAGGTCCACGATCCCCTTGCGGATCTCGGCCCGGTTCAGGCGGGCGTAGTCCAGCAGGTCGCGGATGAGGTCGTCCATCCGGCGGGCGCCCTGGACGACCCGATCGAGATAGTCCTGTCCCACCTCGTCGACGGCGTGGGAGTAATCATCCTTCAACGCCTGGCAGAAGCCCGTGATCGCCCGCAGCGGCGCACGGAGGTCGTGCGCGACCGTGTAGGCGAAGCTGTTCGCTTCGCGGGTCGCCTCTTCCAGCAACGCGGTGCGCTCGGCGACGCGACGTTCCAGCTCGACGTTGAAGGCGCGCAGCCGCGCCTCCGCTTCCCGGCGGAGGGCCAGCTCCCGCTGGGCCTCCTCGTACAGCTGGGAAGACTCGTGGGAGAGCGCGATCCGACGCGCCAGATCCCTCGACGTCCGAAGGTCCTTCAAAGTCAAGGACCGCTGGGAGTCCTGGGATCCGACGAGGAGGACGCCGACCAGGCGGGAATGAGAGGCCACCGGCACCCGGATCAGGGAATGCACTCCCAGATTCCGGAGGGCGTGCCGCCGCGGACCTTCCGGAAGGACCGTCGCCGGATCGTCGGCCGCCTCAATGCTGAGGAACTGCTTGCGCTGGTCGTTCCGTCCCTCGAAGAATTCCTCCTCGAGAAAATCCTGCCCGAGGAATCGGGATTCAGGGAATTCCGACTCCCCGCCCGAAGGAAAGGCCTCCTCCAGCCTCTCCAGCGCTCGCGAGTCCCGGTGATGGATCATGAATCGGACGAGCCGATTCCCGTCCCGAAGGTAGAGAACGCACCAGTCGACCGTCTCCAAGACGAGGAGCCTCCCGACCTGGTTCAGGGCCTCCTGCCGGTCGAGAGACGAATCCAGGCAGGCGCTGGCGTCGGCCAGGAGCCGCGCCCGCCGTTCTTCCTCCTGGGCGTTCCGCTGGGCCTCCACGGCCTTTCGGTTCTGGGCGACGGCCCACTCTTCGCGGATCGCGACGTTGATCCGGGCGGTTTCGGCAATCAATCTCGCCAGCTTCAGGGACTCGAGGGCGGATCGTTGGGAGCCCTTCCTCAGGCGGCGCGTGAGCTGCGGAGACGTCCGCAGGTCGCGTGGATCGCGGACCCGCTCCCCCGGGCGGTTCGCGTCGCCCGACGCCGGGAGCGTGGACAGCAGCCGGAGCGCCCCCCGGACGCCGACGATTCGCCGGCGCCGGTTCCGGCTGGGGGAAAGGCGGACCTCGTATCGCCGGCGGAACAGGCTGAACTCGTATCGGACCCGCTCCCCCGAGAGCGCCCGGGCGTGAGCGAGGTAGTCCAGCAGGCCGGTTCGGCGTCGGGCCTTGGACACGACCTGCCCGACCGCCGGCAACGCGCGGAACCTCGCGCCCGGCTGCCCGTTCACCGCGACGATTTTCAGGTTCTCATTCGTCCGCCAGGTCGCCAGTGTTCCTGACGTTTTTGAACGCTGGAGCGTCGTCGCTCGAGGGAGGGGTCGTTCCGGAATCGGTCGCAAGGCGCGCATTACCCCTTCACGGTCGTTGCATCGTTCTCGAATTCTAGTAATCGCCAGAAACTCAAACAAGGAGATATTCCTTGCGGCGGCAATTGGGTTTTGCTGCCATACAGCTCGAGGAGGAGGGTTCGACGAATTAGTAACAAGAAAGAGGTCCTGGCCTCCAGGAAGGCCCGCCCCGAACGGAATTCCCGTTCCGCTCCCCGAGGCCGGAACGTCCCCATCGTCTGCATCGGCGCCTCGGCGGGCGGTCTCGACGCGTTCGCGAAACTCCTCGGGAACCTCCCGCCGGACACCGGCATGGCGTACGTCCTCATCCAGCACCTCGACCCCAACCATCCCAGCGCCCTCCCTCCCCTCCTGAGCAAGAAAACCAGCCTGCCCGTCAAGGAGGCGAAGGACGGCGTCCGGGTTCAGCGGGACCGGGTGTATGTCATCCCTCCCGACACCGTCATGACCCTCTCAAAGGGAGCGCTCCGCCTGGCGCCTCGGGAGTCCGAGAGGAAGTTTTTGCCGATCGACCACTTCATGCGGTCTCTCGCCGCCGAGATGCAGAGCCGGGCAATCGGCGTCATTCTGTCCGGCACCGCCAACGACGGCACGCTCGGCCTGGAGGCGATCAAGGCGGAGGGCGGCCTCACGTTCGCGCAGGACGCGAAGTCGGCCCAGTATCCCGGGATGCCGGAGAGCGCCCTTGCCTCCGGCTGCGTCGACGTCGTCCTTCCGCCGGCGGGGATCGCGCGGGAGCTCGCGAAACTCAGCCGCCGTCCGCCCGACTCCCCGCCGGCCGCCCTCGCCCTGGAGGACGTCGGGGTGCCCGGCAGCCCCGACCAGTTCAACCGGGTCTTCGAACTGCTGCGGGAAGTCACCGCCCTGGATTTCTCGTCCTACAAACGCAGCACCATCCGGCGCCGGATCGCCCGGCGGATGACCCTCCGCAAGGCCGCCACGATCGAAGACTACATCGGGTATCTCCAGAAGAACCGGGCCGAGGTGGAGGCGCTGTCGCAGGACCTGCTGATCAAGGTCACGACCTTCTTCCGCGATCCGGACGCGTTCGAGGCGCTTCTGAAGAAGATCTTCCCGGCCCTGCTCAAGCAGCGCAAGGACGGCGACCCTTTCCGGATCTGGGTGCCCGGCTGCTCCACCGGTGAAGAGGTGTATTCGATCGGTATGACGCTGATCGAGGCGGTCGGCGAGCACTCGCCCGGCCTCCAGTGCCAGATCTTCGCGACCGACATCAGCGAGGCGGCGATCGACCGGGCCCGGGGCGGGTTCTACCCCGAGACCATCAAGCAGGACGTTTCTCTCCAGCGGCTGAGACGGTTCTTCGTCAAGACGGCCGACGGCTACCGCATCGCCAAGGCCGTGCGCGACATGTGCATTTTCGCGAAGCAAGACCTCACCAAGGACCCGCCCTTCTCGAGGCTGGACCTGATCAGCTGCAGAAACGTGCTGATCTACATGGGCTCCGACCTGCAGAAACGGGTCATCCCGATCTTTCACTACGCGCTGAAGCCGGGCGGATACCTCATGCTGGGGAGCGCGGAATCCATCGGAAGCTTCTCCAACCTGTTCACGCTGACCGACAAGAAGGGGAAGATCTACCTCAAGAAGCAAGTCCCCGTCGCAAGCCGGGTCGATTACCCTCCCGTCCGGTCGACGATCCCCAAGCTTCTGTCCAAAAAGCGGGCCGGGAAGCCGGCCGCGATTCCCGCCAGCGAAACGGATCTGTTCAAGGAAGCGGACAAGATCATCCTGAGCCGCTTCGCCCCCGCCGGGGTGCTGCTCAACGCGGATCTGGAAGCCCTGCAGTTCCGGGGACACACGGGGCCCTACCTCGAGCACGCGCCGGGGAAGCCGACGGTGAACGTCCTGAAGCTGGTCCGCGAAGGCCTGGCGTTCGAGCTCAAGTCCGCGTGCGAGCGGGCCCTGAAGGAGCGTACCGCGGTCCGCAGCTCCCCGATCGCGATCCACCACGACGGCCGCGTCCGGCAGGTCGCGATCGAAGTCATCCCGATCAAGGCGTCCCTCTCCGAGCGGCCCTTCCTCCTGTCGGTGTTCCACGAGGAGTCCGTGACCGCGGGCAAGGGCGGAAAGACCATAGCGCCGCTGTCGGCCAAGGCGGAGTCCCGTCTCGTCGCCCAACTCCGTCGCGAGCTCCATGCCGTCCGCGAAGAGCTCCAGACCGTCGTCGAGGAGCAGGAGGCGGCGCAGGAGGAGTTCAAGTCCGCCAACGAGGAGATCCTCTCGAGCAACGAGGAACTGCAGAGCACCAACGAGGAGCTGGAGACCGCCAAGGAGGAGCTCCAGTCCGCCAACGAGGAACTGACGACCCTCAACGAGGAGCTCCTGACCCGGAACGCGGAGTTGGGCCAGTTGAACAGCGACATCACCAACCTTCTCTCGAGCATCAGCGTCCCCATCCTGATGCTCTCTCGGGACCTGCGGATTCGTCGCTTCACGCCGCTCGCGGGCGCGCTGCTCAACCTGATCCCGAGCGACGCGGGACGCCCGATCACCGACATCAATCCCAACATCGAACTCCCGCGGATCGACCAGCTGGTCTCGGAGGTCATCGAGAACATGACGACCAAGGAGCGCGAGGTCCGAGCCAAGGACGGACGCTGGTACTCGCTCCGGATCCGGCCCTACCGCACGGGGGAGAACAAGATCGACGGCGCGACGATCATGTTCCTGGACATCGACGCGCTCAAGCGGGGCCGCCAGGCGGAAGCCATCGTGCAGACGATCCGGGAGCCGCTCCTGGTCCTGGATGCGAAGCTGTGCGTCCTGGCGGCCAACCGATCGTTCTACCGGGTCTTCGGGACGAGCGAGACCGAAACGCTCCGGAAGCAGATTTTCGATCTCGGAAACGGCCAGTGGAACATTCCCGCACTCCGCACCCTCCTGGAGGAGGTCCTGCCCTTGCGCTCCGCGGTCGAGGACTTCAAGGTGGAGCATTCCTTCCCGGTTCTGGGGCGCCGGACGATGCTCCTCAACGCCCGGACCGTCAAATCAGAGAGCGACGAGGATGAACTGATCCTCGTCGCCATCGAGGACGTGACCAACCATCGCGACAACGGCGGGGCCTGAGCCGCGAATCGCGAATAGCGATCTCGAATCGCGGCCAGACCTGTCACCCTCCCCCTGGCCCCCTCCCCGGGAGGGGGTAGGGGTGGGACGACTCCTCCGCTCTTCGCGATTCGCTAGTCGCGATTCGGGTTTCCCATCACATCCCCCGCCCCCGCAGGGTCAATCTCAGAGGAACCCATGCGCGGACATGACATCATCGTCATCGGGACCTCGGCGGGCGGCATCGGTGCGCTGCAGGAGATTTTCCGCGGCCTTCCCGCCGATCTGCCGGCGTCGGTCTTCGTGGTCATGCACCTGACACCCCACGTCCCGTCCCTACTGCCCCGGATCCTGACGAACGCCGGACCGTTGCACGCCCAGGCGGTGACGGGCCCGACGAAGTTCCGGCCCGGGCAGATCTACGTCGCGTCGCCCGACCATCACCTGATCCTGGACCGGACCATCGTGACCGCCAACCGGGGCCCGCGAGAGAACTGGAACCGGCCGGCCGTCGACGTGCTCTTCCGTTCCGCGGCCAGGGCCCACGGACCTCACGTGATCGGCGTCGTGCTGACGGGATTCCTGGATGACGGAACCGCCGGGCTGGCGGCCATCAAGCGCGAGGGGGGACTGACGGTGGTTCAGGACCCCGACCAGGCCCTGTTCCCCGACATGCCCATCAACGCGATCCAGACCGTCCAGGTCGACCACGTCGTTCCCCTGTCCCAGATCGCGCCGACCCTGATGCACCTGGTCGAAAAACCCGTGGGGAAGCGTCGGTCGAGAGGGATGTCCGAGGAGGTGGCCATTGAGACCGCGATCGCGAAAGAAACCGTGAGAAGCATGAAGGGCAGAGCGGCGCTCGACAAGGTGGGCCACCCCTCGACGTTCACGTGCCCCGAATGCCAGGGTCCCCTCTGGGAGTTGAGGGACGGCGAGTTCACCCGGTACCGCTGCCAGGTCGGCCACACGTTCAGCGCCAGATCGATGCTGAGCGCGCAGCAGGACGTCGTGGAGCGGGCCCTCTGGGTGGCCCTGGGAGCGATCGAATCGCGCGTCGCGCTGTGGCGAAGGATCTCGAAGCGGATGGACAGCCCGCACCTGCGGGAACAGTCGCGGTTCTACCGCTCCAAGGAGGAGGACGCGCTACGGGACCTGGAGGAGCTGCGGGCGATCCTGACGCGCAACGGCGACCGCGTCCGGCGGGCTAGAGGCCGGCGCGGAGGATCTCCGCCACGGGCTTCCGCAGCATCCGCCGGGTCGGCAGCCAGGAGGCGGCCAGTCCGGCCATCGCGCAGATCGCAAAGGTCGCCGCGAACGTAAGCCAGGGCGGCGCGAAGACCACCGGCACTTCCATCAGCAGCGCCGCCTGGACCACGAAGAGCCACGCCAGCAGGAAGCCCATTCCCCCGCCGAGCAGGCCGCTCGACACCGTCAAGGTCACCGCCTCCGCGGCGAACATCCGGAAGAGGTGCCCGCGCCGCAGCCCCACGGCCTTGAGGACGCCGACCTCCCAGCGCCGCTCGATCACGGCGGTCGCCATCGACGCCACGAGCCCGAAGAGCGCGATCGTCACCGCGACCCCGAGCAGCATCGCGAAGAGGATCTGGGTCGCCCAGTAGAGGACCTCCGCCTCGCGCTTCTCCTCGTCGGCGCACTCCACGCCGAGGCGGTGCTGCAGCGCCAGTCGGTCCCGCACGGTCGCGGCCGCCTTCCTCCCCTCCCCCTGGACCTTCACGAGCGCGAAGCCGTCGAAGGCCTCGCGGGGCGCCGACGCGGTCATGCGGTCGAAGGTCCGGCGCGAGAGCAGCAGGCCCGAGCCCTGTGCGTTGCCGGCGCGGGCGCGGAAGTTCGGGAAGCCGGGCAGGCTGGAGACCACCGCGGCCACGCGGACGCGGAGGTCGGCCCGCTCCGAGCCCAGCCGGAAGGACAGATTGATGAGGCTCCCCTTGCGGATGTCGAGGTGCCGCGCCATCGAGAGGCTGACGACCGTCGGCGCCGTCTCGTCCTTTCCCTGGTCGTCGGAGAGCAGCTGGAAGGCCCCGCGCTCGCCCTCGTCGAACTGGATGAGCGAGGGGTCCATCGTGTCGGCCAGGCCCGGGTCGACCCCGAAGGGGACGATCCAGAGATGCTTCATGCCGACGAGGTCGGACGCGACCACGTCGTAGGCGATCCCTTCGGCGGAGCGGCCCCGCAGGTGCAGCGCGGCGGCCACCTTCGCGACGCCCGGGGTCCCCTGGATCTCGTCCCGGAGTCCGCTCTCCTTCGGGTCGTGCATCGAGAGGCGGAGGTCAGAGCCGACCTTGCGTTCGATGAACGAGAGCGAGGTGCGGCTGAACAGCGAGACGAGGCTCGAGAGGAAGAGCACGAAGGAGACCGAGAGCGCGAACATCATCGAGGTCGTGACGTTGCGTCGACGGTGCCTGCCGAGGTTGCGGCCGGCCAGCTCCGCCGACGGGCCGAAGAAGCCGCCCAGGAAGAAGAGGACCACCCGCTCGACCACCGGCCCCGCCGCGACCGCGATCATGGTGAAGCCGATCAGGATCACGACCAGCAGGCCCAGCGCCACGCCGCCGATCAGCGACGGGTCGCCGGAGAGGACGGCGTTGGGGAGGAGGAAGAAAACGGTGCCCGAGATCGCCGAGAGGGCCAGGCCCGCCAGGAGCAGCGGCCGGCTGGGGCCGCCCTCCGGCGCCGCCGGGGCGATCTGGCCGCGGCGCATGGGGTCGAGCGCGTCGACGATCCTCCAGCGGGTCGAGCGGATCGCCGGCAGCAGGGCGCTGACGAAGGACACCGCCGCGCCGGCGCCCAGGCAGAAGCGGACCGTCGAGGCCGACAGGTCGAGCGAGATCGAGCCGGCCGTGCCGCCCATCGCGAGCCCGGCGATCGCGAGGATCGCGCGCGCGAAGAGGAGGCCCGCGAAGACGCCCGGCACCACGCCCATGAGGCAGAGCGCCGTCGACTCGGCGATGACCATCGCGAAGATGTGGCGACGCCTCGCCCCGATGGTGCGGAGGATCGCGTGCTCGCGGATCCGCTCCTCCACGCTCACCGAGAGCAGCGAGTAGATCAGGAGCGCCGTGATCGCGAGGGCCACGAGGGCGAAGATGCCAAAGACCGCCCGCAGGGGCCCGCTCACCTGCTCGAAGTGGGTGATGGCCTCCGCCTTGGGGAGCGCGATGGCGTAGTCCTTGCCGAGGTCCTCCGCGATGGCTTCGCCCGCGGCCTTCAGGCTCAGCACGCTCTTGCGGAGGTCACGCGCGTCGTAGTACCCCTTCGGGTCGCGGAAGGCGCCGGCCAGGAAATGGACGCCGCGCGGCTCCGAGAGTGCCTTCCGGGCCGTCTCGAGGTCCAGCACGACGAAGTCCTTCAGGTGCTGCGGGAAGACGAGTTGCCGCTGGATCGTCTCGCCGCGCTTCAGGGTCTCGTCTCCGATCGTGATCGAGTCGCCCGAGAGCTGCTTCGCCAGCGACTCCGAGAGCGCGCAGGTCCCCGGCGCCAGCGCGGGCCAGGGCGTAAAGCCGTCGATCCCGAGCTCCCGCTCGCGCACCGGGTCGATGCCCACCACGACCGCGAAGCGCAGGTCGGGCGGCGAGCCGATCGGGCGCACGCCCATAAGGCGCGGCGAGAGGCCGCGGAGGTGCGCGTTGGAGGCGGTCCGCTTCTCCACCTGGGCCGCGTCGAACGCTTCGGCGTGGAACCAGTCGGAGCCCTCCTGGCGGATGACGATGTCGGCCTTGCCGGCATGGAGCGAGACGAGGTCGACGTAGGAGACCGCGACGGACTCGAGGCCGACGTGGACCGCCGTGAGAAGCCCCAGAGTGCAAAAGACCCCGAGGATGCCCATCGCGGCGCGGGTCTTGCGGCGCGCGAAGTTGCGCAGGACGTACGTGAGAATCATTGGGTCAGAAGCAAGAAGTACGAAGTAAGAAGGAAGCAGAAGCGAGAATCAAGGGAGGGGGCCCCCTCCCCTTCCCTCCCCCGCGGGAAGGGCGGGGGCGTCGCTCTCAATCCTGCCGTCGCGCAGCTTCACGACGCGCGTGCTGATGGCCGCGACGGCCGCGTCGTGGGTCGCGACCAGGAGGGTGACCTTCTCCTCCTTGTTGAGCTTCTGGAGCAGCCCGAGGATCTCCTTGCCGGTGGCCGAGTCCAGATCGCCGGTGGGCTCGTCGAGGAGGACCAGGGCGGGGTCGTTGGCCAGCGCGCGGGCGATGGCGACGCGCTGCTGCTCGCCGCCCGAGAGCTCGGAGGGCTTATGGTCGGCGCGGTCGCCGAGCCCGACCCTGGAGAGCAGTGCCGAGGCGCGTTCACGGCGCTCGCTGCGGGACTTCCCGCGGAAGTGCATGGGCGTCTCGACGTTCTCGCGGGCCGTAAGAGTCGGGATCAGGTTGTAGAACTGGAACACGTAGCCCAGGCGGTCGCGCCGGAGGTCGGTGAGCTGGTCGTCGGAGAGCCGGGAGATCTCCACGCCGTCGACCCACACGCTGCCCCGCGAGGGGACGTCGATGCCCCCCACGAGGTTGAGGAGCGTCGTCTTCCCGCATCCCGAGGGGCCCATGACGGCGACGAACTCCCCCTTGGCGACGTTGAAGTCGACACCGCGGAGGGCCCCGACGGCGTTGGCCCCCAGGACGAAGGACTTGTGCAGGTTCTCGGCTCGGACGGCGGCAGTGGCATCGGTCATGCCTCCCAGTACCGCCCCCGCCCTCCGGCGGTGTCACAAAACGTACAGGCCCTTTTGGAACGGGATGGGACAGAAAGTCCCAAACGGCTGAGAAGAATACACGCGACACAACGTCACCACGTTTGCTACGGTGACCGGCGATGGACACCGCGGTCGGCGCCCACCGCTTCCAGTTCGCGTTCACGATCACTTATCACTATCTGTTCCCCCAGCTGACGATGGGGCTGGCGCTCTTGATCGTGATCCTCAAGGGACTCGCCCTCCGGACCGGCAACGCCCGCTACGACGAGAGCGCCCGCTTCTGGGTCCGCCTCTTCGCCGTCAACTTCGCGATGGGCGTCGTCACCGGCATCCCGATGGAGTTCCAGTTCGGCACCAACTGGTCGGCCTTCTCGAAACTCGCCGGCGGTGTGGTCGGCCAGACGCTCGCGATGGAGGGCGTCTTCTCCTTCTTCCTGGAGTCCGCGTTCCTCGGCCTCGTCCTCTTCGGCGAGAAGAAGCTCGGGCCGAAGGGACACTTCGCCGCGACGCTCGCGCTCTTCCTGGGCACCTGGCTCTCGGGGTACTTCATCACCGCCACCAACGCCTGGATGCAGCACCCCGTGGGCCACGAGCTCCGTGACGGCCGCTTCCACCTCGTCAGCCTGGGCGCGATGCTCGGCAACCCCTGGCTCCGCTGGCAGTACCCGCACACGATGCTCGGCTCCGTCATCACCGCGAGCCTCGTCATGAGCTCGATCGGCGCCTTCTACCTGCTCGCGAAGCGCCATGAGGAGCACGGCCGCGTCTTCGTCCGGCTGGGCATCGCCGTCGGGCTGCCCGCGTCGCTCCTGGCCGCTTTCCCGACGGGCGACCTTCAGGCGCGCAATGTGGCTCTCCAGCAGCCCGCCACGTTTGCCGCCATGGAAGGGCTGTTCCGCACGGAAGAGAGCGCCGACCTCACCCTCATCGGACAGCCCGACGTCGAACGCATGTGGCTCGACAATCCGATCGAAATCCCGAGCTTCCTGAGCTTCCTCACCCACCACCGCTGGAAGGCGGAGATCCGCGGCCTCGAGGACTTCCCTCGCGATCACTGGCCCCAGAACATCCCGCTGCTCTACTACAGCTATCACATCATGGTGGGCCTCGGGACGGTCTTCATCGCCGCGACGGGCCTCGCGGCCCTGCTGCTCTGGAAGAAGCGCCTCTTCACGACCCGCTGGATGCTCTGGGTCCTGATGTTCCTGCTCCCCTTCCCCTACATCGCCAACACCGCGGGATGGATGACCGCCGAACTCGGGCGCCAGCCCTGGCTCGTCTACAACCTGCTCCGCACGCAGGACGGCGCCTCGGCCCACGTGTCCGCGGGCAACGTGCTCTTCACCCTGCTGGGCTTCATGGGCCTCTACTCCGCGCTCAGCGCCCTCTTCGTCGTCCTCGTGCTCCGCAAGATCCAGAAGGGGCCGGAGACCGCCTGATGGAAACGCTCTGGTTCTGCCTGGTCGCGCTCTCCCTGACGGCCTACGTCGTCCTCGACGGCTACGACCTCGGCGCCGGGATGCTCCATCTCTTCATCGCGAAGACCGACGCGGAGCGCGCGACGGTGATCCGCTCGATCGGCCCCGTCTGGGACGGCAACGAGGTGTGGCTGCTCGCCAGCGGGGGCACGATCTTCGCGGTCTTCCCCCTGCTCTACGCGACCGCGTTCAGCGGCTTCTACCTGCCGCTCATGATGGTGCTCTGGCTCCTCGTCGGCCGCGCCCTCGGCATCGAATTCCGCCACCAGTCCGAAAGCCCGATGTGGACGGCAGCCTGGGACGTGGTCTTCTCGCTCGCGAGCGCCGCGCTCGCCCTCTTCTTCGGCGTGGCCCTCGGCAACGTCGCGCGGGGCGTGCCGCTCGGCGCCGACGGCAGCTTCTTCGAGCCCCTCTGGACCAACTTCTCGCCGTCGCGCGCGACGGGAATCCTGGATCCCTACACGCTGCTCGCGGGAGCCACGGCGTCGGCCGCCCTCGCCCAGCACGGCGCCCTCTGGGTCGCCTACCGGACCGAGGGGGACCTGCGCGAGCGCTCTCGGCGGGCGGCCCGCATCGCAGGCTGGGCCGCGCTCGGCCTCACCGCGCTGCTGACGCTCTGGACCCGGGGCCTGCAGCCGCAGCTGCGGGAGCGCTTCGCCGCGCACCCGTGGGGCTATCTGTTCCCGCTGATCGCGATCGCCGGCCTCGTGGTCGCCCAGTACTTCCGAAAAAGGGGGAAGGATCTCGTCGCCTTCGCGGGGTCGTCGGCCTACATCGCGGGCATGATGCTCTCGGTGGCGTTCAGCCTGTACCCCTACGTCCTGCCGTCCAGCCTCGATCCCGCCCGCGGGCTGACGGTGTCGTCGGCCGCCGCCGACCGCTCCAGCCTGGGGATCGCGCTCGCGTGGTGGCTCCCCGGGATGGCACTCGCGGTCGGGTACACGGTCTTCATCCACCGCAAGTTCGCCGGCAAGGTCCCCCCCAACACCGACCACTACTAAGAGGAGCTCTCAACACAAAGACACGGAGACCCCAAGACGGATCTTCCTTTGTTCCTCGGTGTCTTTGTGTGGGTCTTCAGAAGCGCTTGCGGATGGCGGTGGAGTGGCGCGCCTGCACCTCCGGGAAGAGGAGGCTCAGGGTCTCGAACTCGCCCGAGGGCGCCACGTGGGAGACGCGGGCCGCGCGCTCGCGGGGCCCCGACGGGCCCGGCAGCACGACGCGGAGCTCGCGACCCAGCGGGTTCGACCACGCGTAGGTGTAGAAGAAGTGGCGCGGGTGGACCCCGTGGACCATGTAGGACCACGGGTGCGGCCAGGTCGGCAGGTTGTACTCGATGCGGAGGCCGCCCTCGCCGAGGTCGAGGATCTCGCCCCGCGTCACCGGGAGCGGCTTCGTCAGGGTCGGATCCGTGAGCTCCGCCTCGCCGCCCTTCCCGGGGTGCCGCTCCTGGCGGCGCCGCTCGGTCAGCAGCGTGGGCGCGAGACGGACCCGGCGCCCCAGCATCGCCTGGCAGCCGTGGATCTTCTCGCTCAGCAGGTCCCGGCTCGGCGGCCGCGGCAGCGCGTCGTTCGCCCCCGCCACCAGCGCGGAGTACAGCTTCGACTGCGCCCCTTCCTTGGCGCAGACCACGATCGCGGCCTCGCGGAGGTCGCTGTCGGCCCGCAGCTTCGGCAGCACGCTCAGGGCTTCGTCCAGGTCGAGCAGGATCACGGTCACGCGCGTCTCGCGCTTGGCCACGTCCACCACGTCCGACGGCGACGGGCGCTCAATGACCTCGTGGCCTTCGGACTGGAGGGCGTTGCTGACGAAGATCCGCAGGGGGTCGTCGGAGATCGAGACCAGGACGCGCGCCCTTGGGATCAGGAGGAAGCGGGCGGTGGTCGACATCACGTGGGTCACGCGGGTGACCTTGCGGGTGATCCCCCGCGGGTCCGTCGGCTCCAGCTGGGCGAAGTACTCCTGCGCGCGGCGCATCGAGTCCGCGAGCTTCCGGTCCCGCACGACGATCTCCGGGTAGACGGACGTGCGAAGGCGGTCGAGTTGCTCCGCCGTGACGCCGTTGCCCGCCGGATAGATCAGCTCCCCGTCGCTCCCCCGGAAGTCGTCCATGAGGACGTCGCCCAGGACGATGTCCTTCGGCGCGAGGCGCTGGACGCCGAGCATCTTCCGGAGGTTCCGGGAGTCCTCCTCGTATTCCAGAAGGACGAGGGTCTGGATGCCCGAGGCGTGCAGGGCCTTGGCGTGGACGCGGGTAATGAAGTCACCGGCCGAGAACAGCTTCAACCCCGACTCGTGGTAGATCGCGGTCTCCACCACGATCTCGCCGAGCCGGGCGACCTCCTCGCGGAGGAAGTCTGCCGAAATTTCCTTCATGAGCCCGAGGTCCCTATCGACCCTCCGGGCCAATTATAGCCCCTGGTCGACAGGGATGCGGGCATTAGTCATGGGTAATGGAACAGAGGCCCCGCTCTGTTGCCGCCTCGGGGATGAGGCTACTTCTTTTTCTTTTTGGCGGGCTGCTCGGCCAGGCAGAGCTTGTCGTAGGCCGCCGCCTTGTCCTTGTCGAGCGATTCCTTCACCTTGTTGATCGTCTCGACGCGGCCCAGCGCCAGGTAGCCTTGGAGCGTCTTGTTGTCGGTGCCGTTCTCCTTGGCCCGCTGCTTGGATTCCTGCTCGTTCTTCGCGGCGCCGGCGTAGATCTCCTCGATCTTCTTCGCCTCGTCGTCGCTGAGCTTGATCTTGTCCTTCACGTCGGCGAACGTCGGCAGCCCGTAGGGGCCCCCGCCGCCTTCCTTCTTGTCCTGCGCCGCCCACGCGATCCCGGCCAGGCCCAACGCCAACGCGATCGCCACAACACTCTTCCGCTCCATGGTCTCCTCCTGTATAAGGGACGTTAATCTTAGAAACACCCCGCGGGGAGTTTGGTTGCGTAGCGTAGCCAGATATTAAGGAATACCCCTCATGCTCCACGCCCTGGCCCTCGCGTCGCTCCTCTGCCTGGCCCCCGCGCAGGAGAAGAGCAAGGTCCTCATCGTCGACGGGCAGAACAACCACAACTACAAGGCCATGACGCCCTTCATGAAGGAGCAGCTCGAGAAGAGCGGCCTCTTCACGGTCGACGTCTCCACCACGCCCCCCGCCGTCCCGCAGGCCCCCAAGGGTAAGCCCGAAACGCCGGAGCAGGCGGCGGAGCGGGAGGAGAAGGCCGCGAAGATCAAGGCCCAGTGGGACCAGTGGCGCCCCAAGTTCAAGGACTACAAGGTCGTCCTGAGCAACTACAACGGCGAGGCCTGGCCCGCGGACGTGAACGCCGCCTTCGAGGAGTACGTCAACGGCGGGGGCGGCGTCTACGTCGTCCACGCCGCCAACAACGCCTTCAGCGGATGGACCGAGTACGACCTCATGATCGGCCTCGGCTGGCGCGGCAGCAAGTACGGCGCCCGCGTCTTCTACGACGAGGCCGGCAAGCTGCAGCGCTCCGAGCCCGGGGACGGCCCCGGCGCCGGCCACGGGGCGCAGCACGAATACAAGATCACCCTCCGCGACCCCGAGCACCCGCTCGTCAAGGGCATGCCGCCCGTGTGGATGCACGCGACCGACGAGCTCTATCATGGCCAGCGCGGCCCCGCGAAGAGCATGCTGATCCTCGCGTCGGCCTACGACGACAAGAGCAAGGGCGGCACCGGCGTCCACGAGCCCATGCTCTGGGTCATCCCCTACGGCCACGGCAAGGTCGTCACCAACGTGATGGGCCACGAGAACGGCAAGTCCGTCCAGTGCGTCGGCTTCGTCACCCTCATGCTCCGCTCCTGCGAGTGGCTCGCCACCGGGAAGGTGACGGTCCCGATCCCGCCGAACTTCCCGACCGAGGACAAGGCCAGCGTCCTGGGCAAGTAGCGCGCATGTACCTCGCCTACAACACCAACGGCCTCGCCCACCACCGGCTCGAGGACGCCCTCCGGCTCCTCGCCGATCTCGGCTACGAGGGAGTCGCCCTCACGCCGGACGTCGGCCACCTCGACCCCTTCAACACCGAGGAGCGCGACTGGGAAAAGGCGCGGCACCTCCTGGAGGAGCTGCACCTGCGCTGCGTGATCGAGACCGGCGCCCGCTACGTGCTCGACCCGCGGCGCAAGCACTGGCCCAACCTGGTCTCCCCGGACCCGGCCGACGGCATCCGCCGCCTGAACTTCTACCGCCGCTGCCTGAAGCAGGCGAAAAGCCTCGGCGCGGAGCTGATCTCGATCTGGAGCGGCCCGCTGGACGCCGGCGACGACCCCGCGGCCGCCTTCGCGCGCCTCGTGGAGCGCCTCCCGCGGCTCCTCGACGAGGCGCAGCAGGCGGGCGTCCCGGTCTGCTTCGAGCCCGAGCCCGGCCACCTCATCGACGGCCACGCGCGCTACCGCGAGCTCCGCAAGCGCCTGGGCCGGCCCGACCTGATGACGACCATCGACATCGGCCACCTGATCGTGACGGAAGCGGGCGAGCCCCACACGCACCTGGCGGAATTCGCCCCGAGCCTGCGCAACGTCCAGGTCGACGACGCCCGCCGCGGCGTCCACGAGCACCTGGTCCCCGGCGCCGGCGAGATCGACTTCACCGCGGTCTTCCGGGAGCTCCGCCGCTTGAAGTACGAGGGCCCCGTGGCGATGGAGCTCTCGCGCGACAGCCACCGCGCCGCCGAGGTGGCCGCGCAGGCCCACTACAAAATCTCGCCGTTGTTGCGGTAAACTTCTTCCGTTAGATCCCCGCCTGCCCGGGGTTACAATTTGGGGGCGGGGAATCCGATTCGAGGGCACCTTGATGCTTACACTCCTGATCACCGCAATGGCCGCGCTGGGCGCCGGCGACGACGATCTGATCTGGGTTGAAGGCGAGGCCGCCCGGACGAAGGAAATCAGTTTTCCGCACAGCTGGTACAACAGCATCAAGAAGGAGCTGCTTTCGGGCGGCGACTGGATCTCCAATTTCGGCGACAAGGACGGCATCGCCGTCTACGACCTGAACGTCAAGAAGGCGGGCAGCTACAGCCTCTGGGTGCGCGCCAACCCGATCGCCGCCGCGCTCGCCTACAAGATCGGCGACGGGGACTGGAAGGAGATCGACTTCCGCGGCGCCATGGACCAGGTCAACCTCGCCTCCGACAACCGGCCCGACATGCGCTTCCTCGCGTGGACGAAGGCGGGGCCCGTGCCGCTCCAGCCCGGCGCCACGACCATCACGTTCAAGATGCACTCGGGCAACAGCCACCACGGCGGCCTGGACTGCTTCTGCCTCACGACGAAGTCGTTCTCGCCCAACGGCGCGCGCAAGCCGGGGGAAAAGCTCGGCCTGGCCGAGCCCGGGACCTGGGCCTTCGAGCCGGACGAGGACGAGTTCAGTCCGAACGCGCTGCTCGACCTCCGCGGCCTGAACGAGAAGGCCGCAGGCGAGTCGGGCTTCGTGCAGCGGACGCCCGCCGGCGACTTCGCGCTGGGCAACGGCAAGCCCGTCCGCTTCTGGGCCGTGAACACGAGCGGGCCGCCGGGCGGCGAGGAGAACCTGAAGAAGCACGCCCGCTTCCTCGCCAAGCGCGGCGTCAACATGGTCCGCTGGCACGGCTCGCTCGCCCCCAAGGGGGACAAGTCGAAGATCAACGAGGTCGACGTCGCCGAAATCGAGAGGGTGCAGCGCTTCGTGGCGGCGATGAAGGCCGAAGGCATCTACACGACCTTCTCGCCCTACTGGGCGGTGGCCGTGCCCGCCAATCCGAACTGGGGCCTGAAGGGACATCCCAGCGGCACGCTGACGGGCATGCTCTTCTGGGACGAGGACCTGCAGGCCGCCTACAAGGGCTGGCTGCGCGAGTTCTTCACGCGCAAGAACCCCTACGGCCCGCCGCTGGCCCAGGAGCCCGCGCTGGCGATCTTCCAGATCCAGAACGAGGACAGCCTGCTCTTCTGGACCATCGAAAGCGTCAAGGGCGAGGAGCGCCGCCGCCTCGGGGCGAAGTTCGGCGCCTGGGCCGCGAAGAAGTACGGCTCGATCGAGAAGGCGAAAGAAGCCTGGGGCAACACCGGCGCCGACGGCGATGACCTCGCGGCGGGCGTCGCGGGCCTCATGCACATGTGGGAGTTCAACTCCGACCAGAAGGGCGGCCGCCTCCAGCGCCTGGCCGACACGCTGCAGTTCTACTCGGAGACGATGCACGCCTTCAACCGGAACCTCGCCGAGTTCCTGCGCAAGGATCTGGGCTGCAAGATGCTCATCAACGCGGGCAACTGGTACACCGCGAACAACCTGCTCATGCTCGACGCCGAGCACTGGTCCTACACGGCCAATGACGTCATCGGGATCAACCACTACGTGACGTCCGGCGCCCACATCAATCCGACCGAACAGCACAAGACCGGCTGGCTCGTGGCCCAGGGAGACTGCTTTCAGGATGGATCGGTGTTCCAGAACCCGCGGAAGCTCGCTACGAACCGCAAGCTCGTGGCCGGCTACCCCTACATCATCTCGGAGTGCACCTGGGTGCCGCCCATGAGTTACCAGTCGGAGGCGCCCTTCCTCACCGCGGCGTACAGTTCGCTCACGGGCTTCGACACCCTCTACTGGTTCGCGATGGGCCAGGTGGGCTACGACCGCACGGTCAACAAATGGCAGGTGGCCACGCCCTCGTTCCTGGGCGGCTTCCCCGCCGCTTCGCTGATGTTCCGCAAGGGCTTCGTCAAGCAGGCCGAGCCCGTCGTCCACGAGGAGCGGGCGCTGAATGACATCTGGACGCTGCGCTCCACCGTCATCGGCGAGGAGGAGTCCTACGACCCGAACCGCAGCGTCGGCTATCTCCCCAAGGAAGTGAATCTGAAAGGCGGCGTCCATCCGCTCGCGTTCCTGGTCGGACCCGTGGAAGTGAAGTACGGGGGGGATCCGGCCAAGACGACCGCGGTCGACTTTTCCAAGTACATCGACGATCAGAAAAAGGTCGTGACGAGCGCCACCGGCGAGCTGACGTTCAACCACGGCGACGGGTGGTGCACGATCGATGCCCCGAAGGCCCAGGGCGTGGCGGGCTTCCTGGCCAAGACCGGCAGCTTCGCGCTCAAGACGGTCACGATCGAGTCGAAGAACGAGTACGCGGCGATCCTGGCGGTGTCCCTGGACGACCGGACGCTGGCGTCCAGCAAGTCGATCCTGGTTCAGGTCACCACGCACTGCCGCCCCTACCACTGGAAGGAGAGCGCCGCGACCTTCAAGGACCCGGGCGGCAAGACGAGCTACGAGGGCAAGCGGATCGACGACACCGGCGCGGAGCCCTGGAACGAGGTCAATACGCAGGCGGTGATCGCGGTCCGGAATGGCTCGCTCAAGAAGGCCATCGCCCTGGATCCGAACGGAATGCCGGCCGGCGAGCTCAAGACGGAGCTTAAGGGCGGAGCCTTCGTGGTGACGCTGCCTCCCAACGCGCTGTACGTGATCCTTCAGTAATCAGCGCGAGGCGGGAGTTAACGCCAGTTGCCCGTGGGCGGCGGCAGCTGCGGCAGGATGAACTGCTCGCGGCACTTCTTGTCGCGGCACTTGAACAGACGAGTCCGGTCCGGCTTCGTCTCCTGAAGGTCCGCGGGCTTGCCGCACTTCGTGCAAGGAACGTGCATAGGGGAGGCATTATGCAGATTGCCCCCCTCCCCTTCAAGCCTTATCAACCTGCGACAAAATAAACCGATCATTTTGTCGCAACGCCCCCACAGGCCTCCGGGAACCGCTTTAGGAGGACGGAGGGCGAGCGATGATCCGACTCAACGCGGGCGACTCCCGGGGCTGCTGCGACCGGCTCAGCCGCCGCAGCTTCCTCCAGCTCGGCGCGGCGGGCCTGACGACCCTGGGCCTCCCCCAGCTCTTCCGCGCCCGCGAAGCCGCCGCCAAGGAAGGCGCCCCCGCCAAGGACACCCGCGTCGTCCTCCTCTGGCTCGAGGGCGGCCCCAGCCACATCGACCTCTGGGACATGAAGCCCTCCGCCCCCGCCGAGTACCGCGGCTACTGGCGCCCCATCCCGACCAACGTCGCGGGGATGCAGATCACCGAGATGTTCCCCCGCCAGGCGAAGCTCGCGGACAAGTTCTCCATCGTCCGCAGCCTCCACCACGCCGACACGGACCACATCGGCTCGCCCCACATCATGCTCACCGGCCGCGTCGGCCCGACCATCGCCAATCAGGCCCCCACGGCCCCCTCGATGGGGTCCATTGCCGCCCGGACTATCGGGCCCCGGGCCCCCGGCCTGCCCCCCTACGTCGTCGTGCCCCACGTCGGCGGCGGCAAGTACTTCGGCGCCCACTACGTCGGGCACGCCTACGACCCCTTCGACATCAACAGCGACCCCAACGGCCGGAACTTCAAGGTCCAGAACCTCACCCTGTCCACCGGCATGTCCGTGGCGCGCCTGGACGACCGCCGCGGCCTGCGCCGCAGCCTCGACTCGCTCCGCCACGAGGCCGACGACTCGGGCGCCTTCGACGCGATGGACAAGTTCGAGAAGCAGGCCTTCGAGCTCGTCACCAGCCAGAACGTCAGCCGCGCGTTCGACATCGCCGCCGAGTCCGACGAGATGCGCGACCGCTACGGCCGCACGTCCTGGGGCCAGAGTACCCTTCTGGCCCGCCGCATGGTCGAGGCCGGCGTCTCCTTCGTCACCGTCAACATGGGCGGATGGGACCAGCACGGCGACCTCAAGGCCAAGATGGACCTCTATCTCCCGCAAGTCGACCGGGCCGTCTCGGCCCTCCTCCAGGACCTCACGGCGCGCGGGCTCTACGAGAAGACTCTCGTGATCGTCGCCGGCGAATTCGGCCGGACGCCCCGCATGAACACCGGGTTCCAGGGCCTTCCCGCCGGACGCGACCACTGGAACAACTGCTTCTCCCTCGTCATGGGCGGCGGCGGCGTCAAGGGCGGCCGGATCGTCGGCAAGACCGACGACAAGGCCGAGTCGATCGTCGAGCGACCGGTCACGCCGGAACAGTTCCACGCCACGATCTGCCACGTGCTCGGGATCGACCCGTCGATCCAGTTCGTCGACCGCACGGGACGCCCCATCTCCGCGGTCGACGTCAACGAGCCGATCCGGGAACTCTTGTAGCCCCGGCCGCGTTCAGAGAGTGTGAACATCGACGTCGAGATCATCTCGGACGCGGTCTGACCCTGGTGCTACGTCGGCAGGCGCCGACTCGAGAAGGCCATCCAGGCCGTGAAAGGCTACCACTCCGTCCACGTGCGTTGGAAGCCGTTCCAGCTCAACCCCGGCATGCCCAAGGAAGGCATGGAGCGGCAGGAGTACCGCGAGAAGAAGTTCGGGAGCGCGGCGCGGGTCGAGGAGATGGACCGCCGCATGGTCGCGGTCGGCAAGGAAGAGGGCATCCCCTTTGCCCTCGACAAGATCCGGAAGGCGCCCAACACGTTCGACGCCCACCGCCTCCTCTGGCTGGGCGAGCGCGAGGGCGTCCAGGAGAAGGTGTCCGACGGCCTCTTCCGCGCCTTCTTCACCGAGGGCCGCGACATCGGCGACCGCTCCGTGCTGACCGAGATCGGCGCCGCCGCGGGCCTCGAGCGCGACGCCATCCGCGCCTTCCTCGAGAGCGACGAGGGCAGCAAGGAAGTCCGCGAGGACGAGCGGCGGGCGCGCGAGATCGGCGTCGACGCCGTCCCCACCTTCATCATCGGCGGCAAGTTCCTCGTCTCAGGCGCCCAGACCCCCGAAGTGTTCCTGGAAGCCTTCCGCTCCCTATAATGGGGGTGTGAAGACCGCGCGTCACATCCTCACCCTTCTGGCAATCGCGTCGGCTCTGGGAGCCGGCGCCAACGCCCTTTCCCCGCGCGGTCTATCCTGGTCTCGTCCCCTGGGCCGCGGCATCGGTCCCCAGGTCGCCGATGCGGGGCTCGTCCCCATCGATCTGAAGACCATGCGAGGCATCCTGGGAGACCGATCCTACCGGTTGATCGACGTCCGCAGTCGCGAGGACTTTGCCATCGGCCGTCTTCCGGGAGCGGTCAACATCCCGTGGAACCCGGACGCCCAAACTCCGTCGGTCCTCGTCGCCCCCGACAAATGGGTCGTCGTCTACTGTTCCAACGAATTCTGCGAACAGGCGCTCCAGTCCGCCACGCAGCTGAAGCGAGTCGGATATCGGGACGTGGCCGTCTTCGTGGACGGGTACGAGGCCTGGTGGAACGCGGGAGGTCCCGTTGACCAGGATTGACCGCGTCGTCACTTGGGCGCTCGCGCTCGTCTTCCTGACGGCGGGGGCCGCCAAGATCTACGACCCGCAGGCGTTTGCCGTCTCGATCGCGCGACTGCGGATCGTGCCGATGGCGCTTCTCGGGCCGCTGGCCATCCTGCTGCCCTGGATCGAGGTGGCGGGCGCGGCTGCGCTGTTCTTCCCGAAGCAGCGGCTCCCGGCGCTGAAGCTGCTCCTGGCGCTCCTGATCGCCTTCACGGCCGTCCTGGGGATCGGGCTCATCCGCGGGGTGACGTCCTGCGGCTGCTTCGGGAGCGCCGACGCCTTTCTGAACCGCGCCGACGTCGCGCTCGGACGGAACGTGATCCTGATCGCGGCGGCGGGCTTCCTGCTTCTCCGGAAGCCTACTTCTCCAGCAGAACCTGCTTCGCCGGCTTGAGGTACTGGTCGTTGAGCTTGTCGACCGACCAGAGCAGGCCGCGCGTGATCATCGTCAGGTAGCGCTCGTCGGCCACGGTCGCGTTGTTGTGGCCGAGCGTCGTCCCGAAGACGCGCGTCTTGCCGTTGTAGGTGTTGGTCCAGACGCAGATGCAGTCCTCGACCTTCTCCTTGCCGTCCTTCTGCTTGACCGTCTGCTTGCCGCGCGCGATCTCCTTCGCCGTGTCGAGCAGCTTGCCCGTGATGTTGTTGTAGAGCTCCTCGTTGACGGTGGTCCAGTTCTCGATGCCCTTCGTGATGGGGTTCTCCTTGTCGGTGAAGGTGATCTCGATGGGGAGCTGCGGGCCGTGGCCGTTCGTGTGCAGGCCCGTGAACTCGAACCAGGCCGACGTCTTGGGATAGCCTTCACCGCGGTAGCTGTGCATGCCGCAGTGGAGGAAGACCGCGGGCAGGCCGTCCTTGTGGGGCTTGAGGATGCCGTTGATGGTCTCCGTGTCCTTCACGTCCGACGAGCACTCGTCGTGGACGACGACATCGAAGCCCTTGTACCACTCGGGGTTGGCGTAGACGGGGTTGTTGTGCTTCGTGGTCTTGTCGGGATCGTAGGCGATGGACCACTGGACGTTCGCGCGCTTCGAGATGCCCTGCGAGATGATGTCCTTCTGCTTCTCGTAGTCGTGGCAGCAGCCGCCCAGGACCAGGAGGGCGCGGATCGGCTTGTCGTCCTGGGGCGCCGCCTGCGAGCGGCCGAAGAGGGCCATCAGGGCGGCCAGCGCGAGCAGGGATCGTTTCATGGGTCGTTCTCCGAGAATCGAAAGAGAGTACAGACCTAATACGCCTCCGGCAAGGAAACGGGCTCTTTTCTTTGTCCTAAACCTCACCCCCTGATATCTTTCCTCCCATGAAAAAGAACACGATTTCGCCGGATAACATCCTGAAGTTGGGCACCGCGTTCATGGGCTCGAAGACCCTGCTGAGCGCCATCGAGCTCGGCCTCTTCACCGAGCTGGCCAAGGGACCCCGCGACAAGGACGCCCTCCGGGTCTACATGAACCTCCACCCGAGGAGCGTCGGCGACTTCCTCGATGCCCTCGTCGGACTCGGAATGCTCGACCTCAAGGGCGGCAAGTACCGGAACACGAAGGAGTCCGATCTCTTCCTCGACCGCAACAAGCCGTCCTACGTCGGCGGCCTCCTCGAGATGTGCAATGCCCGCCTCTACGGATTCTGGGGCTCGCTTACCGAAGGCCTGAAGACGGGCTCGCCCCAGAACGAGGCCAAGGGAGGCGCCGGCAGCCCCTTCGACGCGATCTACGGCGATCCCCAGAAACTTCGGGGCTTCCTCCAGGCCATGACCGGCCTCAGCACCGGCGCCGGCCGCGCCATCGCCCAGAAATTCCCCTGGAAGAACTACAAGACGTTCGTCGACGTGGGCGGCGCGCAGGGCGGCGTGGCGGTGCAGGTGGCCCTCGCCCACAAGAAACTCACGGGCGGCAACTTCGATCTGCCCGTGGTCGGCCCGATCTTCGAGGAGTACGTCCGCGCGCTCAAGCTCGATCAGCGCCTGAAGTTCTACCCGGGCGACTTCTTCAAGGACCCGATTCCGAGCGCGGACGTCATCATCATGGGCCACATCCTCCACGACTGGAATCTCGAGGAGAAGAAGGCGCTGATCGCCAAGGCCCACGCGGCGCTCCCGAAGGGCGGCGCCTACATCATCCACGAGGCGATCATCGACGACGCGCGCCGCAAGAACGTCTTCGGCCTGCTCATGAGCCTGAACATGCTCATCGAGACGCCGGGCGGCTTCGACTATACCGGCGCCGATTGCCAGGGCTGGCTGAAGGCCGCCGGGTTCCGCAAGACCCGCGTCGTCCCGTTGACCGGTCCCGATTCGATGGTCATCGGGATCAAGTAGTCTCGCGGAAGCAAGAAGCACGAAGTACGAAGCAAGACAGCCGGAGGTTATCTTGCTTCTTTCCGAAGGAATCTCGGCCGAACGGAGGGATCTCGTAGGCGGCGTACCCCGTTGATCCCGTCCGATTTGCTTCTTACTTCGTGGTTCCTGCTTCTGGCCTTTGACGAGCTAGAGCAGTCCGCCTTCCTTCGTGACGACGTGCGCTCCCAAGCGAAAGGAGTCGCAGTCCACTCCCCGTAGACCCGCCAGGTGCTCGGCGACCAGCTGGGCGGGGACGATCTCGGTGACGAACTGCCAGGCCGCTGGGACCGGGGGCAGTTCGAAGACCAGATCCCCGGCGTCCGCGGGCAGGCCCTGCCCGATCAGCATCACGCGGGCGCCGAGCTTGCGGAGGTCGCGGGCCATCGCGAGGTCCTCCTCGCGGCGCAGCGACCCGTCGAGCCAGAGGCCGAAACGGAGGCCCGGCTCGACGATCTCCTGGGCCCCGTGGCGGAACGCGCCCGCGGTCATCGCGGTGGCGGGGGCCTTGGCGGTCTCCTCCCAGAGCAGTCGCGTCTCGTGGGCGCTCGCCAGCCCGCCCTGCCGTGCGAGGAAGTACGTCCCCTTCTCCGCCGTGAACCAGGCGTTGCCGGCCAGGCGCTCGCGCCACGCGGGGATCGCCTTCGGGACCGCCTCCAGCGAGCCTCGAAGGGCCTTCAGGTCGGCGGCGTGGAGCTGGCCGGTCGCGGCGGCCGAAACGAGCGCGCCGCCCAGGGCGACCGAACTGTAGGTCACCACCGAGATTGCGTGGTCGAAGCCGATCCCCAGCAGCAGCGCCACGTCCGAGCGCTGCCCCAGCGGGCTGTCCGGCGCGTTCGTCACGCCGATCACCTTCGCGCCGGCTTTCGACGCGCGGTCGAGCAGCGTCACCACCTCGATGCTCTTGCCGCTCCGCGACAGGATCACGATCACCGAACCCGGACGGAAGCTCGGCTGATGCATGGCCTCCGACGCGTCGACGAGATTCGCGGAACGCCCCGCCCGCACGAAGAACGACTGGGCCGCCATCCCGGCCGCCCAGCTGGCCCCGATGCCGGCGATGTAGACCTCGGACGCGTCGCGAAGCAGGGACGCGGCGCGGTCGAAGGCCGCACGGCCCGACTCCAGCAGGTTCCCCAGGCATTTCGTCAGCTCGCCGGACTCCCGGAGGATGTCGCGAAGGCAGTGCGATTCGGCGCGGGCGCTCATCGGCGCGGCCTCCAAAGGTCGATGGGACGCTTCACGTCGCTCGAGAACGGGAGGACGGTCTTCTTCCCGCTCCCCGCCGACGCGTAGGCCGCCAGCAGGATCTCCAGCACGGCGCGGCCGTCCTCCCCCGTCTCGAGGCAGGGCTTGTTGTTCGCGACGCAGTCCACGAAGTGGGCGAACTCCTGGGGGAAGCCGTAGTTCCAGAGCTCCTCGAAGGTGCAGAAGCTCCAGCCGCGGGTGATCCCCGCCTTTTCAACGGCGTACCCGTAGCCCTTCTCCGAGTAGGCGACGATCGAGTTGCCCTGGATCAAGTCGGCGTACGCGACGCCGTCGGAGCCGTGCACCTCGGCGGTGTCGTCCATGCCGCCCTTCTTGGTCCAGCTCTCCTCGGCGATCCCCAGGGCCTCGCCCTCGTCGGTTTCGAAGCGGATCGTGATGAGCGCGTTGTCGTCGCCCTGGGTCTTGTCGGCGTGGACGAAGGTGCCCATCTCGGCGTACACCGAGACGGCGCGCGGCTTCTTCAGCGGGACGATGCCCTCCGCGAGCGGCGTCTCGTGGGACTGCACCTGGACGTCCTGGACCGACTTCGCCGACCAGGGCCGCTGGCCCGGGGCCTTGCCGAGCATCCAGCGGAAGAACTCGACCGCGTGGCAGCCCATGTCCATCGTGACGCCGCCGCCCGAGCGGTTGACGTCCCAGAACCACGGCGAGTGCGGCCCGTCGTGCTTCTCGGACTGCTTGACCAGGTAGGGCCGGCCCAGCGCGCCCTCGTCGAGGAGCTTCTTGACCCGCACGTACTTCGGCGTGAAGCAGAGCTCCTCGGCGTACATCAGCTTCACTCCCGCCTTCCGGCAGGCCTCGATCATGCGGTCGGCGTCGGCCAGCGAGGGCGCGAGCGGCTTCTCGCAGACGACGTGCTTCCCAGCCTTCGCGGCCGCGACCGTGATGTCGGCGTGCAGGTCGTTCGGGCAGCCCAGCACCACCATCTCGATCTCGCTCGCGAGGAAGCGGTCGAGGTCGCGGAACGCGTGGCGGACCCCATGGCGCGTCGCGAAGTCCTGGGCGTGGGTCCCCGTGGGCGACAGCACCGCGAAGAGCTCCGCCTGGGGGACCCGCTTGAGCGACTCCGCGTGGATCGTCGAGATGAACTGCGACCCGACCAGCCCGACCTTCACGGTCTTCATGTCCTCATCTCCCGAATGCTCTTCGTTCCGGGACTTCGCGCGACGGCCGCGACTTGGCCCGCGAAACCACCCGAGTATGCCGACCGGGGGCGTCGGAGTCTACATAACGCAGCCCCGTTTCCGGGATCGCCTATACCAGAGGTGTTTGAGGTGGTCCGGGCTCTGCTCGGGCCTCCCGGGTTCAGCACAACGGAAGGAGCACGACGATGCGGGTTCAGGAACTGCTTCCCCTCGGACGCAAGGCCGGCCGGCGCTTCCAGCGCGCCCTGCCGAAGACGATGGACGCGATCCAATCCCGCGTCGAGCGGATCGGCTCGGGGATGGTCGGGCGCCTTCAGGAGGCCGGATCGAAAGCCTGGTCCAGCTCGGCGATGAGCACGGCCCGCAAGGCGGTCCGGCGCGGCGGCGCGCAGACGGTGAAGTGGGCCCGCAAGAACCCCAAGGTCCTCCCCCTGATCGGGCTGGGCGGGGCGCTGGCCACTTTCCTGATGTTCCGGGCGGGTCGGAAGTCGCGGCAGCAGCCTCGGATGTTCCGGCGCGCCATGCAGATGATGAATGCCACGCCCCAGATCAAGAAGGGGCTGGGGTCCGCGTTCGGCCGCTTCATGGCCTGGGCGCTGACCCCGAGGAAGCCCCACGTTTTCCGGGCCGTCACGATCAAGTGGTAACAGGAGGAAGGCCATGAAACACAATTCTGAGAAGTCGCACGATCCGATCACCGGGCGCATCCCCCTCGTCGTCGTCGAGGAAGGGCGGAAGATGCTCCGCCGAGCGCGGAAGGCGGGCATCACCGCCCGGACCGTCGCCCGCCAGAGCCGCCGCTTCGTCGGCGAGACGGTCGACCGGACCGGGCGCTACACGAAGCGGCACCCCTGGGGCAGCCTGGGGAGCGCCGCGTGCGCCGGCGCCTGCATCGGCGCGCTCCTGACGTTCCTTTTCATCCCGCGCGACTGAGCCCGGCGCCCGAAAAATATCCAGTCCGGCCGTAACCTGCGGCCCCGTTTCCTTCTGCCCTTTTCAACACGCGGCGGGAGGACGAATGGAATTCCAGCGCCTGGAGATCCGGGGACGCGGGGGCGTCCCGATCGGGCACGTCGAGCTCATCGCGACCGGCCCGTCGGAAGGGGACTACAAGATCGTCGTCCAGCTCCAGAAGGGGTACCAGGTCCTCGCGCTCCGGAGCGACATGTGTTCCGGGCGCATCAGCGGGATCCTGGGCAAGCTGAACATCCCTCCCCCGCCGACTCCCCCGCCGTTGGGACGGGACTAGGGCAGGCTCCGGACGTACGCGACGAACTGCTCCTCGAACTGGACGAGATCGAGGCCCAGCTCGTTGCGCACGAGCTGCTCGAAGATCCCGATCGAGGCGGAGCCCGCGAGCTCGCGGCGGAGGTAGGCGTCGAAGATCCTCCGGTGGCCGGGACCGGCCCGGCGGAGGAAGTGGACCAGCGCCCAGGACTCCGCGTAGCAGAACTTCGCCTCGCGGAGCGGGTCGACCGCCGGCTCGTCGCGTCCGGCCTCGTAGGAATCGAAGATCCCGTCGACCGTCATCGACAGCAGGCGGCGGAGCGGGATGTACTCCGCGCGGTCCGGCCGCCCGAGCACCTGCTTCAACATCGGGAGCCGCTCGCCGTCCCGGCTCCGGTCGGGGCCGACCTCGCCGTCCACGCGGCGCTGGAAGGGCTCGAAGTAGCAGCCGAGACCCTCCTGCATCCAGTAGGTCACCGACACCTTCCGCCCTTCCGTTTCCCGCAGCAAGTAATAGTGAACCAGCTGGTGCGTGGTCTCGTGGAGGAGCACGTCGCGGGGGATGACGCCTTCCTGGTAGGTCACGATGCGGCGGCGGGAGTACTCGTAGAAGCCTTTCACGTCCGGCCCGTGGCTCCGGCGGTTGCGGGTCTCGCAATAGCGGTCGAAGCTGCGCCTCGAGTCGAGGACCAGGATCGGCAGCAGCGTGTCCCGGACGGGGCGCAGGCCCAGGCGCTCCGCGATCTCGCGGCGGAAGACGGTCAAGGCCAGCTCCAGCGCCTCGGAGAATTCCTCGGCCCAGCCGGGGCCCGCGAAGCGTCCGGAGTCCTCGAAGGCGATGAAGAACGGCCGGGGCTGGACGGAGCAGATGAACCGCGAGGCCGGGAACTCGACCTGGAGCTCCCGCTCCAGGCGCGCCACCGGGTCGTCGACGAAGCCGTGATCCTCGGCGGCCGGGGCCGGCGGAGCCGACGGGGCGAGCGCGGCCGGAGGATGCGCCGAGCCGGGAGCCTGCGGGGCCGGCCGCAGCGCGAGGACGAGGACCGTCAGGGTCACGAGCCCGGCGGAGGCCGCCGCGGCAATGCGCCAGAGCGGGATCCGGCGAGGGGCGGGCCGGGAGGGAATCCGGAGGATCGCGGAGCAGCCGCAGCGCAGCCGCGCGCCGGGCGCGACGTCCGTGACGTCGTAACGCCGCGAGCAATGGGGACACCGGACGCGTCGATGGGACATCGGGCCGCAACCCCCCTTACGGGACTAATCACCACCAGGTCGGCTTGGCCCCTTGCTGAAACGTTACCGTAACAGCCGCGCGACGGGGCTTCAAGCGAAACTCCCACCCGGCGGGACGCCCCGGGGTCTATATGCCGAAACGGGAATTCCGTCTTGAATTAAATGGACCGCGGGAACTACGCGCGCCGGGAACGCAGCTCGGCCGCCGCCTCGGCCTGAACGGCCTGGTGGACCTCCGGCGCCAGCATCGGCAGCAGGTTGGCCCTCAGGGACTCGCGGGCGCGCTTGGCGCGCAGCCGCGCCGCGCCGGGCGTGATCCCCAGGATCTCCGCGACGGACGCGTACGGCAGCCCTTCGATGTAGTGCAGGATGAAGACTTCCCGCAGGAGCGGCGAGAGCGCCCTCACGGCCACCGCGGCCCGGTCGTGCGACTCGTGCAGCACGACGCTCGTCGCGGGCCCGTGCCTCGGGTCCGTCAGGTCGGATTGCTCGAGGATGCGCTGGTCCATCAGCGCCGGCCGGTGGCGGTCGGCCTTCCGCTTGCCCCGGCAGAGGTTGACCGCGATGGCGCAGGCCCACGCGTAGAAGTCGCCCTCGCCCCGGTAGGTGTCCCGGTGTTGCACCACGCGCGCGACGGCTTCCTGGGCGACGTCCTCGGCGGACGGGCGGTCCGCCAGGATCATGTAGGCGAGCTGGAAGAGGCGCTGCTGCAGCGCGTTGAGGTCGGGCGAGTCCGATCCGCTCCGAGTCTCCACGTCACCTCCCCGGCGAACCCAGGGGGTCCGCCATGTCCCCAGCCGAACGACTCAGTAATGGTAGTCCATGATTCCCAAGAAGCAAACGGGACCGGCAAGCTGCGACAAAATGAACCGTTTCTTTGTCGCAAGGTTCTCCTGCGACAAAACACCCGGATTCGTTTGTCGCAGGCGTTAGAAGAAGCCCTGCCAGCGGCGGATCAGCCACTCGCCAACCAGGAAGAGCCAGAAGAGGCCCAGGACCCACCAGGAGTTCCAGACGTCGAGCGAGACGGCCCGCTCGAGGCGCAGCGGACGGTGCTCCGCTCGGAGCTTCTTCAGCAGATCGGGCAGGCCGCCGACTTCCACGGAGCGGCCCTTCGTGATGTCGGCCAGATTCTGCAGCAGCTCCGGGTTCGCGTGCGGCGTTCTCAGCTCCCGCTCCTGCACCTGGACGACGAAATGCGTCGCGTCCTGGCCGAGCGAAATCCGGTCGCGCTCCGCTGCCGCCTCCACGCGATACCGGCCCGGCGCGCTCGGCAGGAAGGTTTCGCCGTACCCGCCCGGCTCGGGATCCAGCCGGATCGGCTGCTTCTTCCCGTCCGGCCCCTCGATGGTGGCGCGGAGCAGCGCCCCCTCGACCGCCTCCCTCGACCCGTCGCTTACCTCGACGCGGATCCGCACCGCGTCGCCGGGTTCGTAGACCGGCTTCTCGGTGCGGAGGCGGACCTGGCCTTCGCCGCGGCCCTCCCGGTGTCCCAGCCACAGCACCGCCTGCCGCCAGAAGCGCTTGTGCAGGTCCTCCCGTCCGCCGGCCGAGCGCCACCAGCGCCAGGTCGTGTCCGCGAGGAACGCCATCGAACGGCCCGCACCGTAGTCCTGCGCCACCAGGATCGCGGCCCCGGACGGCCCCGTCGCCAGCACCGACTCGCCCCGCTTCTTCGGCGAGGCGACCGCGTGCCCCTTGAGCGTCGGCAGCGAGCGCCAGAGCGCGAGGTTCCGCGCCGGATCGGGCGAGAGCCTCAGCACGGTGCTGCGGACCCCGTCCTCGGTCGGCAGCAGCGTGTAGGACTCCTCGGTCTTCTGGTCGCTGCTCTCGACCCGCACGGGCAGCAGGTCCGCGACGGGCGTGCCGCCGTAGCCTCCGGCGCCGAAGTTCTCGAAGCCGCCGATCATGACGAAGCCCAGGCCCTTCCGGACGGCCTCCTCCAGCGCCGCCCGCTGCCCCTCGGTCATCGTCACGGCCGGGACGTCGCCGAAGAGGACGACGTCGAACTTCAGCCAGCTCGCCGTGTCGCGCGGCAGCAGCTCCTGCCCGGGCTCCGGCGTGACCGTCAGGATCGTCGACAGCTTCAGGTCGCTGAAGCGCGAGAGCGAGCGGCGGATGTACTTGAACTCGTCCCGGATCTGCCCCTCCACGTAGAGGACTTCCAGGACCTTCTTGCGCACCTTCACGGGGAGGAAGCAGGTCTGGTCCCCCGCGACCGACTCCCCCCGCAGCGGCCGCGCGGTAAACGAGAGCAGATGGCTGCCCTCCTCGGCGAACTGGTGGTTGAACGAGACCGTCAGCGAATGCTGCGACTCCCGGATGGGCGCCCGGCTCGTCGACACGAGGCCGCCGTCGACCGCGAAGTCGACCACGAGTTCCTGCCCCGAGGCGCCGACCGCCAGGAAGTCCGCCGAGACCTCGAAGGTCCGTCCGCTCATGACCTCCTCGGGGCCGCGCGCGGCGCGGGCCGTCACCCTCGTGGCCGCGGTCGAGCCCGCCGGCTTGCCGAGCCAGACCGTGTGGATCCGGGTGCCCTTCGCGGCGATGGCCCGCGCGACGCCCTGGGGATCCTTGCCGCCGTTGTTCTGCCCGTCCGAGATCAGGATGAGATGCTCCAGCGTCCCGTTCTCGGCGCGCGACGCTGCGTCGGCGAGCGCGGAGCCGATCCAGGTGCGCTCCTCGACGGGCTCGAAGGAGAGGTCGCGGCACTCGCGGAGCTCGGCGCCGAAGCGGTACGTCGAGACCCGGTAGACCGTCGCGAGATCCTTCAGCGGACCTTGCGAGCGGACCCAGGCCTCGCGCAGCGCCTCGTGGCGGCTGCGCCCCCCTTCGTCCTGGACGCTCATGCTGCGCGAGGCGTCCACGAGGATGGCCAGGCGGTTCTCCTCGGAGACGCCCTCCTTCCCCTCCAGGCCCGGACGCGCCAGGAAGAAGAGCAGCACGAGCAGGACGAGCGCCCGCAGCGCGAAGAGCCCGCGGCGCGTCCGCGCCGGCATCGAGCGCCGCGGTTTCTGGTACGAGAGGAAGAGGACGAAGCCCGCGACGATCCCCAATCCCACGAGGATCGGCCAGGGCAGCGCGACGTTCCAGACGAGGTTCATACGCGGTTGGCGTACAACGCCTCTCCCAGGAAGACCAGGAACAGGAGCGTGATCAGGTACGGGTACAGGTCGACGCTGCCGCCGCCCTTGTCGATGCGCCGCTCCAGCCCCTCCAGCGTCGGGGCCGTCCGCACGTAGCTCTCCGGGCTGAAGCCCGCGAGGAGATCCGCGGCGGCGATCCGGTCGCGGCGCGACTCGCGCGGGTCCACGTTCACGGCGAAGCCGCCCACCGGCGCGGCGTCGATCGAGAGGACGACGTTGCCCTTCGTCGGCGCCCGCTCCACGAGGAGCTCCCGCTGATCCGCCTCGAGCACGTAGTCGTCGGCGCGGCCGCCGGCCCAGACTACCTGCGCCTTCGAGCCGTGCCGGCGCGGCAGCGGAACCGTGATCGACTCGCCCACGGTCGCCGAGACGGGCGCCGCCGTCCGTCCCGTCGCGTGACGGACCAGCAGGTGCATCAGCGGCACGTACGGCGCCCCGTAGGAGGGCAGGTCGTTCCAGGACGGGTCCGCGCTCGAGGCGTAGACCAGGACCCGCCCGCTGCCCAGCTCGCGCTCCACCAGCGCGGGCGAGGAGCCCCGGAAGCGGGCCAGCACGCGGGCCGAGGTCTCCGGAGCCGCGTCCAGCACGAGGTAGCTCCGGAAGGCGCGGACCGACAGGTCGCCGTTCATCCCGCCGGCGAACGGGGCGAAGAGCGGGTGCTGCGCGTCGCTCGCCTCGAGCGACGTCTTCTCGGGCTCGCTCCGCTTCTCCTTCACCGACACCGGCAGGACGCCCTGGCTCGCGGTGGGCGTGTAGGCGGCCGGGTCCAGCTCGTCCCCCGCGAACACGAGCAGGCCTCCCCCGCCCCGGACGAACTCGCGCAGCTTCTGCCACGCGGGCGCGCTGAGCGAGCGGACGTTGGAGAGGATCACCAGGTCCGTCTGGGAGAGGTCGCGCGTCTCCAGCTCGACGGGGTGCGCCGGGTCGATCGAGACAGGGGCACGCTTCGAGAGCCCGTCGGGCGAGAGCGCCTGCTTCAGGAAGAGGTCGCCCTTCCCGTCGCCCGCCATCACGGCGCGGACCGCGTCGCGGACCCAGAGGCTGAAGTAGCGCTCGTCGTCGGCCGGCATCGCGTCGCCCTCCGAGAAGCGCACGGAGCCCTGCAGGAGGCCTCCCGACTCGGGAGCGTAGCGGAACACGACGCTCGTCGACCCGTAGCGGTCCAGCCGCACGCGGCGGGAGTCGACCCGCTTCCCCGCCACCACCAGGTCGACGCCGCGCTCCGTCGGCTCGTCGCCGCCCATCAGGGTCGCGCGGACCTGCAGCGGCACGTGCACGCGGCCCTGGCCGCCGGAGTCGACCGTGATCCCCTGCACCGAGGCGTTGCGGTCCCGTGACGCGCCGACGTCCACGATGTAGAGCGAGACGTCCGTGGGGACCTTGATCGACGCCTTGGCGAGCCCGTCCCACGAGACCCGCGTGAGGTCCGTGAAGAGGAGGATCTCCTTCTGACCCGTCTTCACCGCCTCGAGCGCCTTGCCGGCCCGGACCACGGCCGGCACGCAGGACGCGGCGCGGCTCCCCGGCGACCATCCGGCGATCTGCTTGCGCACGCGGTCGAGTTCGCCCGTCAGGGCCTGCGGCTCGTCCGAGACCGGGTGGAACGCGACCCGGCTCCCCTCCGTGAGGGTGTCCAGGTACTTCGACGCCTCGTCGCGCGCGCGCTCCCAGAGGGTCCGATCGCCCTCCCGGTAGCTCATGCTCAGCGTGTCGTCGAGCACGAGGACGGCCGTCGACTGGATCTTCTGGGAGAAGCTGAAGAAGCGGCTGCGCAGGAGGGGCCGCGAGAGCAGCAGCGCCACCAGGATCAGCATCGCCACGCGGAGCAGCAGGAGGAGCAGTTCGCGCAGCTTGTAGCGGATCGACTGCTGCGCGAGCGACTGCTCGATGAACTGCAGCGCGGTGAAGGGGACCTTCTTGGCCCGCGTGCGGTTGATGAGGTGCAGGAGCAGCGGCAGCGGCGCGGCCGCCAGGCCCCACAGGAACGCAGGACTCGAGAAGAGAAGTTCCATCTAACGCAACAAGGTCCATTTCATGCCGCTGTCCCCCGGCAGGCCCCAGAGGATGCCTTCCGGGCTCAACGCCACGGACGCAAACGACTTCCCGAACGGGTACGCCTTGCCGGCCGGCTTCGCCATCGCGGCGGCGCCCTCCGGATGGATCTGGTCCTTCTGCTGACCGGTGGCCAGTTCGAAGATCGTCAGCGACCCGGAGCCGCCCACGACGAGCCAGCGGCCCTTCGCGTCCAGGCTCGTCGCGCCGACCCGCATGTCCTTCTCGCGCGAGAACGCGCCGTTGGCGACGTCTGCGGCCGCGACCCAGTCCCGCTTTCCGCTCTTCGACGCGTAGGCCGCGATCTGCTCCGACGTCGCCACCACCACGCGATCGGGCGTCGACAGCACGCTCTCGACGGGGGCCGCGAGATTCAGCTTCCAGCGGACCTTCCCGTCCGCCAGGTCGTGGCAGACGACCAGCCCCGTCGGGTCGGCGAGACAGGCGATGCCGAAGCCGACGTCGAGGATCACGCGGCCCTTGAGGTAGCCGATGTAGGAGGCGTCGACGACCTTCCAGGCCTGCTTGCCCGTGTGGAGGTCGTAGGCGTAAAGCCCGCCGGGATCGCCCGCGGGCTGCACCACGACGCGGTTCCCCTCCGCGCCGGCGTGGGCGTAGACGAGCCCGCCGCCGCTCGTCCCCGAGCGGTCCGACACGATGCCGCTGGCGCTCGACCCGGGCCGGATGCTCCAGAGCAGGCGTCCCGTGCGATCCTCGCGGACCGTGACGCGCCCCCGCGTCTCGACGCTGATGACCTTGTCGCCCACGATCAGAACCTGCTGGGCAAAGCTGTCGCCGTCGACGCTCGTCATCGCCCAGAGCGGCTTCCCCGTGGCGCCGTCGAAGGCTCGGACCGCCTTTCCGCCGACGACCAGCAGGCCCTTCCCGACCGCCATCAGCGGGTCCAGCGGCAGCACCGTCAGGTTGTTCGGGGCCTGAAGGAACGACGAGAAGTCCTCCGTCGTCGCCTGCCACACCTGGGCTCCGTTGGCGAGGTCGCTCGCCCGCAGGTTGCCCTGGAGGTCGAGGACGTAGATCCGGCCGCAATCGATGAGCGGCCGGAAGGCCTCCATCGTGGGGACCGCCGGCTTCACGGGCGCCGCGGCGGGAATGCCCGCCGCCTCCGCGGGGGTCGACCAGACCGTCTGGAGCGGCGTCGAGAAGGTGCCGTTCCGCTCCCAGGATTCCTTCAGCTCCTTGTGGCGCGCCTCGGCGCGCGCCCGGAGCACGCCCAGGCGCGCCTCGTCCTTCGCGATCTCGGAGAGCAGCTTCTGGGAGATCCCGAGCGCGCGGCGGTCTTCGCCGAGCGCCACCAGCGCGCGTCCCAGGAGGTCGTAGGCGTCGAAGAAGGCCTCGGCGTCCGCCTGGGCCAGGAACTCCGGCCGCAGCTTGTCCAGCGTCTGGGCGGCTTCCTTGTAGCGCTTCTGCTCCAGGTAGATCCGCGCGCTGCGGATCCGGGCTTCGTCCGCTTTCGCGCTGAACGAGTATCGGTCGATCGCCTTCTCGAGCTCCTCGACGCCCTTCCCCGCGGCAAACGCCTTTTCCATCTCCTCCGCGTGCGCCTTCTCCCACTGGGCGCGCACCAGGGGGCCGAGCCGGGCGAGCGCGCGGACGGCGTATTCCCCCGCCGTCTCCGCGAGGCCCTCGAGCGGCGACGGCGCCGCGGGGCAGGCCGTCGTGATCGTCGAGAGCACGTCGATGGCCTCGAGCTCGCGCTTCAGCGCCAGCAGCACGGCGGCCGTCCGGACCAGCACCCGCGCGAGCGAGGGGTCGCCGTCGGCGTAGGCCCGGGCCTCCGCGAACGCCTTGAGGGCGGCCTCGAGATCCGCCGAGCCTTCGCCCTGCTTCATGAAGCGCACGAAGAGACGGGAGCGGACCTCCGTCACCATCTCCTTCAGGGCCGCCGTATCCGGCTTCTTCTGCGCGAGCTTCAGCGCCGTGCGGTACTCCTCGATCTCCAGGCTCGTCGACCCTTCCGACCCCAGGAGGTCTCCCAGCCGGAAGTGGGCCATCGGCGACTCCGGGTCGAGGCGGATGGCTTCGCGGAGCGAGGCGAGCTCCTGCGACTTGCCGTGGAACGCGTAGAGGAGGCCGTCGGAGCGGACCACGTAGAGCCACCCGTCGCAGATGACCGGCGCCGAGAGCTGCGAGGGGATCGGCCGTCCCCAGGGGTCCGTGCCCAGCGCGCGGAAGCCGCCGATCAGCCGCCCGAGGGGCTCCCAGGTGTACTCCCACCCGGTCGTCCCGGTCTTCCGGTCGATCGCCTCGACCTTCGCCGTCTCGGCGCCCTGGTCCTCGCCGCTCGTGAAGTAAATCCTCGACCCCGCGACGGCGAGGCGGCCCTGGACCGCGGCGGCGGGCGGCATCCCCAGCCGGACCCCCGCGGGAGGCGGCCGCAGGTCGCGCCGCCAGAGTCGCTCCCCGGACCGCGAGGAGTGGACGGCGAGAAGCTTCGGCGTGACGAGGTAGACGTACTGGTCGTCCGCGGCCAGCTGCCCCTCGGCCGACGGCCCCTCCCCCAGGATGTCCCAGCGCAGACGTCCCGTGCGGAGCTCGAGGGCCAGCGTCTTTCCCTGCGCCGCCGTGAGGACGACCAGGAGGTCGCCCGCGATCGCGGCGCGCGACACGCCGTCCGACACGAGCGTGAAGACCGGCGCCCAGGGACTGCTGCTGGGGTTCTTCTGCGCCGGGATCTTCACTTCCCAGAGGTCCCGGCCGGACAGCGTGTCGAGCGCGCGGATCGAATCTCCGTAGGCGTGGATCAGGACGCCGTCTGCTTCGACCACGATCCGTTCGAGCCGGTCGGGGAATTCCCGGTTGTTGCCGGCGGGCCCGGGGTCGAGCGCGACCGGGAGCGCGGGCCCCGGCACGTCGGTCTGCCATTCCAGGCGGCCCGTGCGCAGCGTGTAGGCGCGGAGCTTGTCGCCCTCGCGGACGATGAAGCACTGGCGGGTGGCCGAGAGGATTTCCAGGTGGTCCGTCGGGTACATCGGCATCCCCGTGCGGACCTTCCCGCCGCCGAGCTTTTCCTCGGCGCGCGCGACGTCACTGGCGTGAGTCCAGAGCGACGCCCCGGTGGCGGCCTCGAACGCGTGGAACTCGCAGTCGTTGTCCGCGCCGAGCACGACGCCCTGGGAGATCGCCAGGCGGCCCTCGATCACGGGCGCGCCGGCGCCCCAGACGTTCTGCTGCTTCGGACGGCCCCGCAACGCCCGCAGCGGCGTGCTCCAGCGGAGGTTGCCCGTCGTGCCGTCGAGCGCCACCAGCGTGGCGGCCTTGACGAGCATCACCAGGCCGCCCGACACGTAGATGGGCGGCAGGGTCTGGATCGCCTCGCCGCCCTGGGGGCAGGCTTGGAACTTCCAGCGAGGCTGAAGCGGCGGCACCAGCTCCTGGATCCCCGAGCCGGAGCTCTTCGAATCCTTGCCGAGCAGGCCCCACGTGGCGCCCAGCCCGACGCCGTGGGTCATCAGTTCCTTCTGCCAGGTCTTGACGAAGTCACGCACCACGACGCTGCGCCCGTCGACCGTGAGGGTCTTGTCCTTGAAGCGGGCGATCAGCTCGCCCAGGTGGGTGCTCAGGACGCCCCAGTCCTTGAGCTGCGCGGCCAGCTCGACCAGGCGGACCCGGACCAGCGCCTCGTCGATGCCCCCGAAGAGGAATTCCACGAGCAGCCTCTCGTAATACATCGCGGCCCGCGCCTTCTCGCCTTCCTTCCGATAGGACTCCGCGATGGAGTAGGCGGCGAGGCCCGCGGCCTCGCTGAGCGGGTACGCCGCGAGGATCCGCTCCAGCGCGGCGCGGTCCCCCTTCTGGAGCGCGTCCTGGAGCAGCGCCCGCGCCTGCGGCCCGACGGACTCCTCGTAGGCCCGGAGGCATTCGGGGTTGCCGCGGAGCTGGAGCGTCGCGAAGAGCCCGGCGTTCATGGTCCGGCCCGACGAGACCGTCACCGCGAGCGTCGGGTACTTGAAGAGCAGCTGGTGGTAGTACTCCGCGGCCTTGGGATATTCGCGGAGCTGCTCGCAGAGGCGGGCGATCTGCGCCAGCAGCGCGCCGGTGGCGGGCTCGTCGGGAGAGAAGCGCAACCCGTCCGAGAAGGCCTCGCGGGCTTCCTTGAGCTTCCCCTCCTGCGCCAGCAGGCGGCCGCGCTCCGTCATCTTCTCGGCCAGCACCTGACGGGCCGTCCGCCGGTAGCCCTCGTCCTTGGCGTTGGCGAGGATCCACTTGTACTCGGCTTCGATGCCGTCGAAGTTGTTCACCAGCCGGTACATCTGGGCGAGCGTCCAGTGGTACAGCACGCCCTCGGGCTCCTCCTTGACGATCTGCTCCAGCAGCTCGATCGCCTGGGGATAGCGCTTGTCGGCTTCGTACTTCTTCGCCAGCTGGAACGAGAGGCCGATCCGGTCCTTCGACAGGCCGCTCACCTTGGCCCACCAGCCGAAGGCTTCCTCCTTGTGCCCGAGGCTCCAGTAGATCTCGCCGATGGCGTGGCTGTAGACGTCCCGCTGGCGGGGGTCGATCTCGAGCAGCTCCCGGTAGACGTCGATGGCGACGTCGTACTGCTTCTGCTGGGCGTAGTACGGGGCGAGCTCCTGTCTCAGGCGCACGTGCCGCGGGTCGTTCTTCCGGCCCTCTTCCAGGATCTTGACCGGGTTGCTGCCGCGGCCGTCGGGGCCGGAGGGCAGCCGGTAGGCCGCGTAGTAGTACCCGCCGTCGTCCGGCTCCTCGCCGATCCGCACCCGCAGCTCCGCCCGGAGGATCAGGATCGCCGACGGGCCCTGGACCGCCGCGAGGGCCGCGAGTTCCTCATAGACCTCGCCGCGCTGGCCTTTCTTCGCCAGCGCCAGGGCTTTCCGAAGCGTCGGCTCCGCCTCGGAGTGCTTCAGCGCGACGAGCAGTTTCCCCAGGGTCAGCTGCGCGCCGAAATCCTTCGGGT